>ERZ808040.1-NODE-1-length-520034-cov-10.952779_pt1 | contig 520034 bp, 442 predicted proteins | sample MGYA00380191_ERZ808040 | MGnify/ENA primary metagenome ERZ808040 (study PRJEB31490, sample SAMN06133395) | mouse gut metagenome | isolation source: J6 | host: mice | place: China: Chengdu | collected 2015-05 ...
GTCAAATCAATCCACCGAAAGGAGCTGATCGCTATCTACCGTCAGGAAATTTTGAAAGACATCCGTCTTTTTACTTCTCAGCCTGTTGCCAAGTTCTATGATTCGCTTTTTCTGAATCTTGACCTGTCCTCTATTCCGGAATTCCCTAAAACCGGAAGAAAAGGCTTTTCGAATCATGCTATGATCTGTTCCTTCATTGTTATGAAATGTGAAGGCTTTTCTATGGTCTCAGACCTTGTTGATTACCTCAATAACAACCTGCTCATTGCTCATTTTTGCGGCTTTGACATTTCTTCTCCGCTTCCATCTTACTGGACGTTTGACCGTTTCCTGAAAGCTTTCGATAACCAGATCCTTTCTGACATCATGAGATCACAGGTTTTATTCCTTTCAGAAAAAGGCATCGTTGATGCTTCCTTTATTGGTCTGGACTCGACTCCGATCTCTGCCAACACCTCACAAAACAATCCAAAATCTTTTTTATCTAACAAATTTAAGCCTGATAATCAGCCAAAAGCTGATGCCGACTGCAAACTTGGTGTACATACCGCTTCAAATCAGACCAACGAGAAGAATTACGAATTCTATTGGGGCTACAAAAATCATGTTCTTGTAGACTGTATCTCTGGTCTGCCAATCTACGAAATCACTACAACTGCTGAAGTGCATGATTCTACAGTTGCACTGGACATCCTTGCTGGTACACATACGTTTCTTTCTGTCACAGAATGTACCTTTCTTGCTGATAAAGGCTACGATACCAAAAATATCTACGATCAGGTCAAAAAACTTTATGACGGTGAATGTATCATTCCCTTAAACAAACGCAATACCCAAAATCCCAAGCTTCTTCCCCAGGGCAACCCTGTTTGTGAAGCCGGTCTTGCCATGTGGAAAGATGGTAAATTTTCCGATAATGGCCGTACCCGGCAAAAATTTTGCTGCCCCTTAAAGTCATCGAAAAATATGGATTGTCCATGCCATCACAAAAATTTTTATAACGGCAAAAAGCACCGTGGCTGCACGAAATACATTACGATTCCAGATGATCTAAGGCTTTCTATTGACAGGAATAGTAACTATTTCAAAAGTAATTATTCCCTTCGCACAGAATGCGAACGATACAATTCGCGGTTTAAAAATACCGGACAGGAACGTATGTGGGTAAGAAATAAATCATCTGTTACAAACTTAAATACTCTTGCCCACATCAGTTTACTGGCAGTAGCTGTTGCCGCAATCGTTAACGGCGCCGACCAGTCCTATCGCAAACTGAAAGCCGTAAAACGAATTGCATGATTTAAAGCAATTTCATAAACACATTTTCCCGTAAGATTTGAACTTACGTTAGCTTTGCTGTGCCATAAAATAATCTTTTTTGATCTATTGGCAGTTGATGCCAAATCCTATTTTTAAATCAATGAGTTTTGCTCATCGCTCAATTTTCGTGCTATCTGTGCTTTCTTCCGCCTATGCCCTGACGATCACCTTCGTTTTCACATTCCCGATCTCCTCGTTTAAATCTTCTTCGAAAGACATTCCAAAAACCGGAGAACCATCCTTTCTGAAATGGACTCTTCTGATGCCATCGCAGCGCAGCGTATTTTCCGGCGAAGTTTCTGCGTGATAAGAAATCATCAGCTCACCGTCCTCGTTGTAAAAGAACGCATTATGCCCCGGACCGTATTCCCCCTCTACAGAATAAAAACTAAGTACGGGCCAGAGATTTTTCTTCCAGGACGCCGGATCGAGCAGATCGCTTTCTTCATCTGCAGCAAGGAGTCCCACGGCATATGTATAGCTGTTTGCCGAACCGCCGGAATATGTCAGATAGATCTTTCCATCTCTGTAAAATGCGTAAGGCCCTTCATTGTTGATGGTTCCTGCCACATTTTCCCAGCCGTAAAGAGGTCTGGTAAGCAATATCGGTTCACTGGTAAGCTGCCACGGCTTTGCAGCGTCTATCGCTGCGATATAAAGCATGGAACCCGTATCTGCCGGCGTTCCTATATCTCTTCTGTAAGACCAGACGACATAAGAAGCACGCTTTGTCTGCAGATATGTCATATCCAGGGTAATTTTGTTTCCTTCTGCAAGAAAAGTCCCATCCATTTTCCGGATCCGCACCGGATCTTCCCAGTCTTCTTCTCTGATAATGCTCCCGTTTTCCTTTAGCTTCATCAGGTGACACTGAGGCCCCCATTTCTCATTGCTGACCGCAAACAAGATATACAAATGTCCGCCGATCACATGAAACTCCGGCGCCCAGAAGGTCTGTACGAATCCCCGCTTCCCATCCTGCGGCAGAATCAGATGCTCTTTTACATCCTCTGTAAACAGTCCGGAAACCGTATCTGCTTCTCTGACATAAATACAGATATCATCCCTGTTATCATTGGTCGCTATAAAATACCACTTACCTTCCCATCGGAATATCATGGGATCGCCGTATCCCTTCGCCAGAGGAAAAGGATACCTCTCCTGATATACTCTGCCCTGCACCGTATATTCACCCGGCCTGTCAAAGTCCATGTCCCCCGTTTCCCAACGCACTCTCTTTTCCGCTTTGGAGCCATCGGAATAAACTACCTCTGCGCGAATCTGTTCCAGTTCTTCTAAGCTGCCTGCCTGCACTTTTTCGGGAATCCGCGTTTCCACATGCCGCATGGGCATCCAGTAGTCCGCCGCCCGCAGAGCCAGTTCCCTGTCAAGCTCTATGCAGTCCGTCATCTCTTCCGGCAGGGTAACGCCGCTTTGTGCAAACCCCCTCTCTTCAAAGTGAAGAAAATCTTCCGTATACCAGCATAGTTGCTTCCCTTCTGCCTGCACATCGATATCCCCGTTTTCACAGGTCTGCACCGCCATAATGTAAAAACCCGTATCTTCTGCCGCAAAAAGAAATGGCTTTGCCAGTCCTTTAGGCAGCAGAGTATCATCCGAAAGAATTTCGGCCTTCGCATAAAGAATGCCGTAATTTTTAAAAAACGGATGAAACTCTTTTCCGTCAAGGCTGAAAGCCATATGGATACTGTTTGCCAGTCCATCGGGATAATTTTTCTCGGTTGTTCTGGTATAGACCTTCAAATATGCTCTTTGTCCCATGCTTCCTTCTCCCTCTCCTATTCAACTGACACCTTTGTTTATCGTTAAACATATCATATTGCTATTTTTCACGCCTGTCAATCGATTCCGGACAACTTGCATATTATTTTCTATTTTTACTTTCTGCGGCATACGCATCCGGGGAGTAAAAAGAAACGCCGTTCCTTCTTACTCCCCGGATAAATCGTCTATTTTCAATACATCAATCATTTGTCATTCTTTAAAATGTTTTTCATGACAGCAGCCGCCGCATCGGCTGCAATCACTGCCGCACTGTATGGATTTCCCGTTTCTTTTATCACGTATCATACTTCTTACGGCAAGTCCTGCTGCTGCCGCAACGGCGGCTAAAGTAATTATCGTTCCCGCACTCATCATTACACCCATGCCTTTCTCATCGTATACGGCCTAAACAGCAGATACATAAATCCGATCGCCGCAAGAATCGCTGCCGCCGTACCGGCTCCGAAAACGCCCGTCGTGATCACATTGCCGATCTGGTACATACAAAACGAAACAAAGTATGCCAATCCGCATTGATATCCGATGGCCGCCCAAAACCATTTTCTGTCATTCATCTCTCTCCTGATCGCACCCATTGCCGCAAAACAGGGCGCACACAAAAGATTAAATACCAGGAAAGAATATGCGCTCAGTGCACTCATGCTGCCTGCCAGCGCTCCCCAGATCTCCACGCCGTCTTCTGCCGCTTCACCAAAACCGAACAGCATTCCAAGCGTTCCGACAACATTCTCCTTCGCGATCAAACCTGTCACGGCTGCGACTGCCATTTTCCAGTCTCCCCAGCCAAGGGGTACAAAAAGCGGCGCAATCACGCTGCCGGTCCGTGCCAGAATACTGCCGTCAAGTTCTTCTGCTTCCAGCATACCGAAACTGCCGCCTTTCCAACCGAAGCTCATCATAAACCAGAGAATGATCGTCGATAAAAGTATGATCGTTCCCGCTTTTTTGATAAAGGAAAAACCACGCTCCCACATGCTTCGAAGCACACTGCCGGCAGTGGGAAGATGATATGCCGGCAGTTCCATGACAAAAGGCGCCGGATCTCCCGCGAACATTTTTGTTTTCTTTAATATAACGCCGGAGCAGATGATCGCTGCAATACCGATGAAATATGCACTTGGGGCAACCCACCACGCACCGTTAAAAAGCGCTCCCGCAATCAGGGCAATGATCGGCAGTTTTGCACCGCACGGTATAAATGTGGTCGTCATGACAGTCATCCTGCGGTCACGTTCATTCTCGATCGTGCGGGAGGCCATAATTCCGGGAACACCGCATCCTGTCCCGATCATAATCGGAATAAAGGATTTGCCGGAGAGTCCGAACCTGCGGAAAATACGATCCATTATAAAGGCAATCCTTGCCATATACCCGCAGCCTTCCAGAAACGCCAGGAAAATGAACAGCACAAACATCTGCGGAACAAAGCCAAGCACCGCGCCTACACCCGAAATGATGCCATCGAGAATCAGTCCCGTTAACCAGTCCGCACAGTCTATACGCTCAAGCAGGCTTTCTATGGCCGGCGGAATGATCTCGCCGAACAATACGTCGTTCGTCCAATCTGTTACAAAAGCTCCAATCGTTGTTACGGATACAAAGTAAACGATGAACATAACGGCTGCAAAAATCGGCAGCGCCAGGATACGGTTAGTGACGATCCTGTCTATCCGATCGGAGGCAGTCAGTTTCCCTTTCCGGTTCTTCGTACAGCATTCCCCGATGATCGATGAAATATAAACATATCTCTCGTTGGTGATAATACTTTCCGTATCATCGTCAAATTGCTTCTCCAATTTGATGATCTCTTCGGATACATCCGGCACGGTCCTTAACTGCTCCGTAATCTTATCGTCTTTCTCAAGCAGTTTTACAGCAAAAAAGCGCCTCTGCCTTTCCGAAACATCCTCTCCCAGTTTATCCGAAACACGCCGGATCGCCGTTTCCACATCCTCTGCAAAAGTATGGACAGGCATGACATTTCCCTTCGCTGCAGCAACAGCCTTATCCACCGCATCCTGTATGCCGGTTCCTTTCAGCGCGGAGATTCCCACAACTTCACATCCCAGTTTCCTGCGCAGTTTTTCCATATGGATCCGGTCCCCTGTTTTCGTTACGGCATCCATCATGTTAACCGCCATCACCACCGGAATACCAAGCTCCAGCAATTGTGTGGACAGATACAGATTCCGTTCCAGATTCGTACCATCCACGATATTCAGGATCACATCCGGCTTTTCGTTGATCAGATAATTTCTTGCCACTACCTCTTCCAGTGTATAGGGAGATAATGAATAAATACCCGGTAAATCCATAATAGCAACTTCTTTATTAGTTTTCAACTTCCCTTCTTTTTTCTCAACCGTTACCCCCGGCCAGTTCCCGACAAACTGACCGGCGCCGGTCAGCGCATTGAATAATGTCGTTTTCCCGCAGTTGGGATTGCCTGCTAACGCTATTGTAACCGCCATTTTTCCAATTCCTTTCTTTTCGATTTTCAGATATTTTTCTCTTTCCGTTTGGGTTCTCTTAACATACTTCTATTATTTCCGCATCTTCTTTACGGACGGACAATTCATATCCTCTCACTGTAATTTCGACAGGATCGCCAAACGGCGCGACTTTTCTCACATAGATCTCGACGCCCTTCGTAACGCCCATATCCATAATACGCCGTTTAAGCGCACCTTCTCCGCCGATTTTACTCACTTTCACGGTCTCTCCCGGCTTCACACTTCGTAATGTCCTCATTTCATCCTCCTTACTGCGCACTATATCATAATCCCTTTGGCCATACTTTTATCAATGGCGACACGGGAATCTTTGATATTTACGATCAAATTTCCTCCAATACAGGAAATCACGGTTACGGCAGCGCCTGCCACAAACCCTAAGCTTTCCAGAAACAGCCTCGTGTCTTCTTTTCCGGTTATTTTTTTAATGGAATTCGCTTCTCCTTCTTTTGCAAATATTAACGGCATATTATCATCTCCTTATCTTGTTCTTTTTGGTTAGTCCCTTCTAACTTATTGTGTAAAACAAGGGGCAGTACCCTCTGCGGACTACCCTTATAAACAATAAATGATAGAACAATAATGCTGGACCTTTTATACCCTTAGTTTTTCCGTACAAGTTAGGCAGTGCTAACCTCTGTGATAATAGGTTAGCACTGCCTAACTATTTTGTCAATACAATTTTTTATTTCTCATTAAATATAACTGCAGATTCCGCCATAGAGTATGCGGCCGCCTCTTACTGCGCTAAAGATTCCTCCTGCAGTCTGTCAAATTCCGCCATACACTCGTCTACCGTAGCCCCGTTTAACAATTCCCGCACGATAAGGCATGTATTGCCCCACTGCTCTACTTTCATCCCTGCATTGGAGCCAAGAACATAGACGTTTTCCTCTATTCTGTCATTCAGCGGTTTCAATGCGGGAATACAATCCACTTCCACATTTTTGGAGGAAGAGATCACTTTGTTGGTTTCTGCATATACCTGAAGCGCTTCATCGGAAAGAATCACGTCCAGAACACGCATGGCATCTTCCGCATGTTCCGCATTTATGCCGATTCCATATCCCGTCATAGGCATTACCGGCATCTGTCCGCGGCTGCTCGGAAAACCGATGACTACCATGTTAAAATCCGGGTTTCCGTATGCGGTATCGGTATTTGCCGCTCCCCAGTATGCCATGACAATCGGTGTCTTCTGAGCCAGAAAATCGGCGCCCTCTCCTTCAATGGCCTCGCTTACATAAGCCTTCTTCGCATCGATGTAGCCGCAATCGATCATCTCCTGCAGGAATTCAAAACCGGGACGCATATAATCACTGTACCTGCTTTCCCCGCTGTTAAGCGCCGCAATTTCCGCTTCAGTATTCCCGCCGTTATACAGATCCGCATATGCCTGTGCCAGGACAAAAGTCTCCAACCACCAGCGGTTCGCTCCTACGGGTGTTTCAATGCCGTTTTCCTTGAATACCCGGCAGCATTCCAGAAACTCTTCCGGTGTTTCCGGCAGTTCCAGATCATATTGATCAAACATGTCTTTATTGATAAACAGACCATACGCCACCACTTCCTGCGGAATTCCCACCAGCCTGCCGTTGATCGTATTCGCCGTAATGACAACTTCCCGCAGATTTTTCACACATGCTAATTCCGACAGATCCATGAGCAGTCCTTCTTCTCCCAGCATCTGAATGACATCCGGATTCAGCAGATAAAGATCATCCATATGATTGCGTGCCCTGTCAAGCGCCACATCATCATAAGTTTTATCCTGATAGTCTTCCGCCGTGTAAGTGACATAATTCAATGTCACACCCAGTTTCTCTTCTGCCATGATAATGGTCTTATCTGCAGCGCTTCTTGCCACATTCTCTGCATTCGGATCCGTTTTTTCCATAGGACTGAACAGATTCACGATCCGCTCATTGCCTTCCTGTGATTCTACCAGATTCACATTCGATCCTTCGCTTCCGCAGGCCGCCGTCATGAATACTGCTGCTGCAATCAGAGCCATCGCCGCAAACCGTTTTACAAGATCTATCTTCCTTTGTTTCATATTCCTTTTTTACTCCTCATCTATCTTACACTGTTTCTTTATGTACATACTGCTTTATCACCTTCTTCAGTAATACCACATCGATCGGTTTTGCCAGATGTACATTCATTCCGGCCTGCAATGCTTCTTTTTCATCTTCCGCAAAAGCATTGGCCGTCATGGCGATAATGGGAATTTCACCGGCATCTTTACGTGCCAATGCCCGGATCGCCCTTGTCGCATCATAACCGTTCATAACCGGCATCTGCACATCCATCAAAATGGCGTCAAATTCGCCCTCTTTCGCCTGTGCAAAACGTTCCAGCGCTGCCTTGCCGTTTTCGGCTATTTCACAGCTTGCGCCTTCTATTGACAAAATTTCCGACAAGATCTCCGCATTGATATCATTATCCTCTGCCGCAAGGAAATGCAGACCCTGAAGGCTGCTATCCTCTTCCGTTTCGGGCGCTTCGCACGCTCCGGACTCCGCCGCCTGTATCTGCATGAATTTTTCTTTCAGCGCAGATGCAAAAAACGGTTTTACCAAAGCTCCTGTATATCTCATCCGAAGCGTCTCTTCCATGTCTTCCGCAGCGGCATCTGCCAACAACAGAACAGGTGTTGTTTCCGGCAGCATCTTTTTTATCGATTCCACTGTCCGGTTTCCTCCCAGATCCGCTTCATCCCAGTCAAAGAGTATCATATGATATGCTTTCTGCATATCTGCGGCATCCTGTATCATTTCAAACGCAGCTCCTGCATCGGATGCTATATCTACCGTAATTCCAATATCGTCCAGAAGCATCCGGATATCCCTGCTTTCCTGCTCATTTTTTCCCATAAACAGAATGTGCGATATTCCGTTCTTCTCCCAAAACAGTTTTTCCGCATGCCCTTCCGGTATACGGAACTCCAGTTCAACCCTGAAAAGACTTCCCTTATCGACTTCACTGGAAACCTCAATCGTTCCGCCCATAAGCTCTACGATGTTTTTGGTGATCGCCATGCCGAGTCCGGTACCCTGCACCTTGTTCGTCGTACTGTTTTCCGCCCGCGTAAACGCATCAAAGATCGTCTTCAAATATTCCTGTGTCATACCGTATCCATCGTCTTCTACTTCGATACGTATATGTTCAAACTGACTGGAACGCTGCTTTAAACCGATTATACGGAACCAGATATTTCCTCCTTCCGGCGTATACTTGACGGCATTGGAAAGAAGATTGATCAGAATCTGATTAATCCTTGTCTCATCACCTAACAGGTGTTCATGTTTAATGTCTGTTACTTCCACATGGAATTTCTGTGCCCTTGCATTCGCCATAGGACGGACGATCGCATCAATGGAAGACACCAGATCGTTCAAGGTAAATTCCTCTACGGTAAGTACAACCTTTCCGCTTTCAATCTTAGATACATCCAGAATATCATTGATCAGACTCAGCAGATGCTGCCCTGACGCCATGATTTTTTTCGTATATTCCCTTACCTTATCCGGATTCTCCGCATCCTTTGCAAGCAGAGTCGTAAAGCCGAGGACCGCGTTCATTGGCGTACGGATATCATGAGACATATTGGAGAGGAAAGTCGTTTTGGAATTACTTGCCAGCTGCGCCGCATGCAGCGCTTCCGCCAATTGTTTGTTATGAAGCTCTCTTTCCGCTTCCCGCTCCCGCATGATGTTTCTCTGCTCCCGCTGATTAAAGTAATACAGCACACAGCACAGGAAAAATGCGATCAGCATAACAATCACAACGATCAGAATATTCTGGTTGACGGTCTTTCCTTCCTGCTGGATGGCTTCTACCGGCACATAACCGATCAGATAAACCGTACCGCCGTTTACCGCCCACATATAATTCAGGGCGTTTTTACCCCGTATATCATGATAAAACATGATGCTTTTTCCATTCTGCACACAGGTCTCTACCTCGGCACGCAGATTTTCTTCCTGAATATCATTCGCCCTGTAAAAATCTTCAAGATTTAAATGACCCGCGCTTCGCTCCCCCATCCCTTTCGGTTTCAGTACAAACCTTTCCGTCTTCGCATCCATGATATAGAGCATAGCCTGTTTGTTGTAAAATCCCTCAGGAAGCGATCGGTCAAAGGAATCATAAGTATATTCTACATAGAGCATACCAATCTCCTGCTCATCCCTTAACACGGGGCATCTGATGGAATATGCCCAGGTTCCCATATAATTGATATATGAATGGGAAACATCCAGTCCTTCTATGATACTTCCCGCAGAAAAGTCCAGTTCTTCTTCGGAAAAAACTTCTCCCGTACTGGAAATTCCTTCCGTTTCTCCTTCACGGATAAATGAGATCTTTACCATGATCCTGTTCTTCTGATAAGAACTGATATATTCTTCCGGATCCTCCTGCATGGCAATCTCCTGTGCCATCAGCTTCTGAAATTCCGCTTCACTTTTTAAGATCGCCTCTAAAGTACATTTAATCAGATCCAGACTTTCATTCAGATTCTGGATTGCCGCGTTGGACATTTCTTTCGATATTTTCCGTGAAACCGAAAATACTATGGCTCCCAGGATACAAAAAACGAGCAGGATCGAAAGGAGCAAAGGAAACCCTTTGTTCGTTCCATGTTTAGCCTTTTTTTCTTTCATTTCCATTCACCAAATTTTTCACTGCGTATTTCAATTTGTTTGCATTTTCGTTTTTTTGCTATTATATATTATGCTGTTGCCTTTGGGATTGTCAACACTTTCCAGTCTGCCTTCCCCCGAAGTCATGCACTGTCTTTTCTTTACAGATATGGAGTGTACAAAAGACAGACAGTATTCCATCTTGATCATGTCAAATACTGTCTGTCTCTTTTTTATGAAAAAGTACGTTTTCTATTCACACCACACCGGATTATAAGCGTTTTAACAGCTCTTCCCTCTGTGCCTCATATCCCGGTTTACCAAGAAGTGCAAACATATTTTTCTTATAGCTTTCCACGCCGGGCTGGTTAAACGGATTCACACCCAATAAATAACCGCTGACACCGCAGGCAAACTCAAAGAAATAGAATAATTCGCCTAAATAGAATTCATTCACTTCGGGAATATTGACCACGAAGTTAGGAACCTGTCCATCCGTATGCGCCAGGATTGTTCCGTTCATCGCGCTCTTATTCACGAAATCTACACTCTTACCGGCCAGATAATTCAGTCCGTCCAGATCGACCGGCTCTTCTCCGATCAGGATCTCTTCTCTGCTCGTTTCAATGTTGAGCACAGTTTCAAACATTGTTCTGGAGCCATCCTGAATGAACTGTCCCATGGAATGCAGATCGGTCGTCAGATCCACACTGGCCGGGAAAATACCTTTCTGGTCCTTTCCTTCTGACTCGCCGTATAACTGTTTCCACCATTCGGAAACATAGTGCGCCGCCGGCTCATAATTGGCAAGGATCTCAATGACTTTGCCTTTTCTTAACAAAATATTGCGAAGCGCCGCATACTGCAGAGAATCATTTTCTTCAAAAGGAGCTTCCAGCGCCATCTTTCTTCCTTCTGCAGCGCCTTCCATCAATTTATCGATATCCGCTCCGGATACTGCGATCGGCAGAAGTCCTACTGCTGTCAGGACGGAAAAACGTCCGCCGACATCATCCGGAACAACGAAAGATTCATACCCTTCTTCCGTAGCCAGATTTTTAAGAGAACCTCTTGCCTTGTCAGTCGTTGCATAAATTCTCTTAGCCGCACCCTCTTTGCCGTATTTCTTTTCCGCCATTTCCTTAAACACGCGGAATGCAATAGCAGGTTCTGTTGTCGTACCTGATTTGGAGATCATATTGATCGAAAAGTCCCTGTCTCCGATCACGTCGATCAAATGCTTAATATACGTGGAACTGATAGAATTTCCCACGAAATAGATTTCCGGTGTCTTCCGAACGGATTTATCCACTACATTATAGAAGCTGTGTCTCAAAAACTCGATCGCCGCACGCGCTCCCAGGTATGAACCGCCGATTCCGATCACGAGCAGTACTTCCGAATCACTCTGGATCTGTGCCGCCGCTTTCTTAATCCGTGCAAACTCTTCCTTATCATAATTTACAGGAAGGTCTATCCAGCCTAAGAAATCATTGCCTGCACCGGTTCTTCCCACAAGCACTTCTTTTGCATCCAAAGCCAGTTTCTTCATGGACTCCACTTCATCTTCTCTGATAAAAGAAGCCGCTTTGGAGTAATCAAATTTAATTTTGCTCATCGTTTTTCTCTCCTATCTTATAGAGTCATGATCTTACTTAACTTTAGTGTAGCATTGCTTCTGTGCTTTTTCAATCTAAAATTCCCGTTTTTGCACAATCTTTCTGCTGATCTGGAAAGACAGCGCAAAGAGAGCGACACAGAGCGCGGCAATAAACACCCAGGCAGCGACCGCAGGCATGGAACGAAGCTTCTTAATAGAATCATCTACAACCGCCAGACCCACTTCATAGCTTCCGAAAACAAATGCCATAATATCTTCTAACGAAGCGGCTATGACCATAACGCTGGCTAACAGTCCCATCAGCACCATCCTTCCCTTTTCACCGCCGAATTTTAACTGCAGCGGCATCATGACAAGCTGCAGGGGCACCATGACTGCACAGATAACGCCCGCCTGTACCGCGATATCCATTGCAAGCTCCGGATACATGATAATACAGGTAAGAGTTCCCAATGCAGTGCCGATCAGACTGCCTCCAAACATAACGATATATTTTCCCGCTACATAAACAGCTCTTCCTGCCGGCATTGTCATGAGATAAACAATACTTTTATCATACTCATCATAAGATATCGTCGTGACCGCAAGAAGGATTCCTATCATTGTAATATAGGCGATGATAAAGCTGTATGAGCCGGTCTTCCACAAGGCAAACAGCGATACCACCAGCATAATGAGAAACAGTCTTTTATTATGCCAGATCAGTCTGGCGTCCTTTACCAAAAAACCTTTCATAATAATATCAACGCTCCTTTTCACCTTTTGTTATGATCAACATTACATCATCGATACTTCCCTTATCGGCAACAATCTCCGGATAATTGTCCAGATAAAACTGTTTTTCTTTTGTTAGGAGTTCGTAACCGAAAGACTCTTTCTTTTTGTAACTGATGTGGTCTTTATTGATCTTTTGGTACTGCTCTTCACTCACTTTTAATATGCCGTAATCGGATAAGATCACATCCGTATCTTCATGGAAAAGCACTTTTCCATCCTGCAGAAAATACAGATTATCACATAATCCTTCCAGATCGGAAGAAATATGCGAACTGACAAGAATTGACCTGTTGTCATAATTCATATATTCCCGCATTTCATCCAGTAATTCACTTCTTACTACCGCATCCAGTCCTGATGTCGGTTCATCCAGAATCAAAAGCCTGGCCTCATAGCTCATGGCAAGCAGCAGTTTGAGTTTGGCCTTCATTCCGGTAGAAAAGTCCTTGATCTGTTTCTTTAACGGCAGTCTGTATAACTCACATTTTTCCAGAAATCTTCTCCTGTCAAATTTTTTGTATGTGGCGCCCATAACGGCCGCTACATCCATGATCGTAAGCTGATCGCTGAACGTATTTTCGGAAAGCACCACGCCGATCTGCTGTCTATCCAAAACCGTCAGTTCTCTGCTGTCTTTTCCAAGAAACTCTATCTTCCCGCCATCCGGTTTAATGAGTCCCAGGATCGCTTTAAAAATCGTACTCTTTCCGGCTCCGTTTGCGCCGATGATTCCCGTTACATAGCCTTCCTGCACCTGTATGGAACAGTCCAGCCGAAAACCTCCGTACTGTTTTTTCACACCATCCAATCTCAATAACATCTATCTCTCTCCTTTATCGCTTTTCCGCATTTCTTTCGTTTTAATCCGTTTCCATGATCAGTTCAAACAGTTCTCTGATCTCCGTATCCTTCATACCGCACTTTCTTCCTTCTTCGATCGCATATTCCAGCTTCGTTTCCACCTCTTTTCGCTTTTCCTCCTGCAGAAGATTCTGATTCCCCCGTGCGACAAAGCTGCCTTTTCCATGCACCGTAATGATAAATCCGTCCTCTTCAAGGCAGTCGTAGGCTTTCTTTACCGTAAGCGCGCTGATCTTTAAATCTTTAGATAAAGACCTTACCGAAGGCAGCATGGTTTCTTCCTGCAGCCTTCCGTCCATGATCATAGCTTTGATCTGTCCTATGATCTGTTCATAAATCGGTTCCATCGATGAATTGCTGATTATGATTCTCATATTTCTAACCGGGCCCTTTCCTCGGCTGAGTCTGTTTAACTCTGCCTCCGTGATAAACAGTATATAACAGTGCATATCAGTTGTCAATACCCGCCTACAGAAATTACAGGAAAAATTTTCACTTCAGAAAAAGATGTGATCAGCTGTATTTTGTGATACAATGTTATGATATCCGTAACCTGACGGTATGAATACCTGACAAATAGTCTGCCAGAAAGGAAGCACCGTATGAAAATACTGATCATCGAAGACGATACCGGCCTAAACCGCGGTATTTCATTTGCACTGGAGCAGGAGGGCTACGAAACACTGACCGCCCAGACCATAAAAGAGGGTTTTGCGCTTTTTGAACAGGAGAAACCCGATGCAGTCATACTGGACTTAAATCTCCCGGACGGCGATGGTATCGATCTTTGCCGGAAGATCCGCGGCGGTTCATCCGACGCTTCTCAGATCCCGCTGCTCATGCTGACCGCACGCGATATGGAAGTGGATGAAATCATGGGACTGACAAGCGGTGCGGACGACTATATCACCAAACCCTTCTCCGTCTCCGTCCTCAAAGTCAGACTGCGCAATATCATCGATAGAAAAAAGCAGCCGGACGAACGTGAAAATCTGTTAAGATCCGGAGAAATCAGTCTGGATCCCAAAACGCTCCGCGCCTTTCACAACGACCGCGAACTGGACTTAAGCGTAACCGAATTTCGTCTTCTGCACTTTTTTATGGAGAATAAGAACCGCGCCCTTTTAAAAGAACAGATTTTAGAACATATATGGGACGCCGGCGGAAACTTTGTCGAGGAAAATACGCTCTCCGTCAACATCAGCCGGCTGCGTAAAAAACTCGGGCAGGATCATATCCGCACGCTCCAGGGCATCGGCTATTTATGGGAGGATAAGGCATGAACCCGCATACCGCAGTTTTTTTATTATGTGCCGCTCTGATTATTTGTATTGCCGCCCTTTGTCTGTGCATATTGTATAATAATGTACAATGGCGGAAACTGGAAAATATTCTGCAGGATTTTCAAAAACAGGAATACCGCGGCATCATGAAGCAGGAACTTCTGGAAACAAGGGAATCCAAGATCTCCGCTTTGCTGCGGCAGATTCTCAATACCGCCTGCTTTAAGGAAGCACATGCGATAGAAGAAAAAGACCATGTCATGGAACTGGTTTCCGACCTTTCTCATCAGTTAAAGACACCTTTGGCCAATATTGTTATGGACATGGAACTTCTGCAGAATGATTCTCTGACCGAAGAACAGCGCAGAGAATTTTTATCACACACCAAAAGCCAGGCCGACAAAATGCAGTGGCTCATGGAAGATCTCCTAAAAGCCTCCAAGCTGGAAAACGGAATCATTCATTTTGAAACGAAACATACCGGCATCAAACAGACGATCGCGGCCGCGGTAAGCTCCGTCTATGCCCAGGCGCTGGCCAAACAGATCGACATCATCACCGGGGAATTTACGGATTTTCCTCTTGATCATAATCCCAAATGGACAGCCGAAGCATTAACGAATATTCTGGAAAATGCCATAAAATATTCCCCCGAAAAAAGCCGCATCAACATTCTGATCAACCGGCTGGATATTTACTCCGAAATCATGATCACAGATCAGGGCCCCGGTATCCCGCCAAACGAATATAACCGTATTTTCAAACGTTTTTACCGCGGACACGCGGCCGAAAATCAGGAAGGCTGCGGACTCGGACTCTATCTGGCACAACTGATCGCACAATGTGAAAAAGGATATATTACCGTATCCTCCAGACCCGGACAGGGAAGCTGTTTTCATATTTTTTTACTGAACAACAAGCGCCTTTGCGAAGCATAAAAATACGAATAGAAATATTATTTCGTCAAAAGTGCGTATTTATTGACAAAAAATAAGTCCCGATATAAAATATCGTAAGGATTTGGAAATCCGGCAGTAAGGAATGAAAGAGGGAGAGAAAGTGGAATCGTATTTAGTATTCAGAGATTTGGCTATCATTATTATTTTTGCAAAATTATGTGGAATTATCGCCAGAAAATGTAAGGCTCCTCAAGTCGTGGGAGAGATCATCGCAGGTCTTTTGATCGGACCGAGCGTTTTAGGCTGGGTCAATCAATCGGATTTCCTTGCGCAAATGGCAGAGATCGGCGTTATTCTTTTGATGTTTTCCGCAGGACTCGAAACAGACTTGAAAGATCTTGTCAAAACAGGACCGATTGCCGTTTTGATCGCCTGCTCAGGTGTGTTTATCCCGCTCGTATGCGGCGCTTTTCTTTATATGGCTTTCTACGGCGTATCCCCCTGGGGATCGGAAGGCTTTTATAAGGCCGTATTTGTCGGTACGATTCTTACGGCAACATCCGTAAGCATTACGGTGGAATCCTTGAAGGAAATGGGCAAAATAAAAGGAAAAGTCGGTACCACGATACTAAGCGCGGCCATTATCGACGATGTGATCGGCATTATCGTCCTGACTTTTGTGATCGGTTTCAAAAATCCGGAATCCAAACCGTTAAGCGTATTGTCAAACACAGTCCTGTTTTTCGTTTTTGCAATCGTAGTCGGTTTTATCAGCTACAGGCTCTTTAAAATGGTAGACACCAGATATCCGCATACACGGCGTATCCCGATCGCAGGTCTGGCTTTCTGTCTTGCCATGGCATATATAGCCGAAAAATACTTCGGCATCGCAGATATTACAGGCGCTTATGTAGCCGGAATCATCCTCTGTTCAATCAGGGATTCCAACTACATAGCGGAGAAAATGGATACCAATTCTTATATGATATTCGGCCCGATCTTTTTTGCAAGCATCGGTCTGAAAACGAACGTGGAGAATATGAGCATGGGCATCCTGATCTTTTCTCTGGCCTTCGTGGCAACAGGACTGATCTCCAAGATCGTCGGCTGCGGACTCGTCGCACGCGTATGTAAATTCAATCATTCCGATTCCCTGAAGATCGGCGTCGGCATGATGACAAGAGGCGAAGTTGCACTGATCGTTTCGCAAAAGGGTCTCACGGCGGGACTATTGACCCCGGTTTATTTTACATCCGTAATCCTTTTGATCATCGTATCTTCTATCCTGACGCCGATCATATTAAAAATATTATATTCCAGAGACAAGGAAGCGGGCGCTGCCGCCTAGCTTACAACAAAACATCGAATTAATCAGAAGTTTCCGGCTGTACAAAACAGACCGGAAACTTTTTTACTTTACAGGCCGCTCCCTTTAACCATACTAAACAATCCGGCATTCAATGTCTGTTCTGACAAAAATGTCATAACTAAACGGTTTTTCTGTCAGAATATTGTAAGACCTATCTGCTAGAATAGATAAAAACCGGCAGACGAATATTCTCCGGTCACCATACCATCCGTGGAAAGAAAGGAAAGATCACTAATATGAAAATTCTGGAAACAAGACAATTAAAAAAATATTACGGCAGCGGAGATACGCAGGTAAAAGCCCTGGACGGCGTGGATCTGTCCGTGGACGAAGGCGAATTTGCAGCGATTGTCGGTACGTCAGGTTCCGGCAAATCCACTTTGCTTCATATGCTGGGCGGACTGGATTATCCAAGCAGCGGCAATGTGATTGTAGGCGGAAAAAATATTTTTGAACTTAATGAAACGGAACTGACGATTTTCAGACGAAGGCAGATCGGCTTTATTTTCCAAAGCTATAACCTGGTCCCCATTTTGAGCGTATACGAAAATATCGTGCTTCCTTTGGAACTCGACGGAAAGGACATCGATAAAACCTTTGTAGACGACGTAATATCAACGCTCGGACTGAAAGAAAAACTGCAGAATATCCCCGGACAGCTCTCCGGCGGGCAGCAGCAAAGAGTCGCCATTGCACGGGCGCTTGTCACGAAACCTTCCATCATCCTTGCCGACGAACCGACCGGCAACCTCGACAGTAAGACAACGCAGGAAGTTCTCGGCCTTTTAAAACTGACCGGAGAACAGTTTCGTCAGACGATTCTTATGATCACCCACAATGAGGCGCTGGCACAGCTATGCGACAGAGTCATTCATATCGAAGACGGCCGGATTGTAGACGACAGCAATATGGACAAAAACATAACGGGCGCTGGGGCAGGACGCATACAGGGAGGTGTTTCTCATGAAAAATAATAACGGTGCATCGATCCGCAGACTTTCCAAACGAAGCCTGCAGAACAATCGTATGCGGAATCTCTTCGCGATTCTGGCAATCGCCTTAACGTGTACTCTATTTACCGCGGCATTTTCCTTAACAAACGATATTATGTACGTTACGCAGGAAAGCACTATGCGGGAAGTGGGAAGCAGAGCCCATGCCGGACTCAAACATGTCACGACGGAGCAATATGAAAAGATAACTGCCGATACGGGCATCGTGCGAAGCAGCTACATGATTTTCATCGGCATCGCAGACAATATCATGAAACGTTCCGCCGAATTACGCTTTACACCGGACGAAAATATTCTGGCGGACATGTTTATTACATTGGAGGAAGGCCATCTTCCTACGCAGAGAAACGAGATCGTAGTAGATACCTTTATCATGGACGAATTACAGCTGCCGCATGCATTAGGCGGAAAAGTCCCGATAAAATTTACGTTTATGGATCAGGAAATCGAAGAAGAGTTTGTCATCAGCGGCTGGTATGAGGGAGACTATATCGCACACGCCAGCGAATGCTTTTTATCCGAAAGCTATTGGAATGAATTAAAGGGCGCTTTGACGCAGGAAGACTTTATTAAATGGGGAAAAGAACATCCGAATGAAGAAGACCTCGGATTACTGAGCGCCAACCTTTTTTTCCGTAACAGTTCCGATATCGAAGGTAAAGTCCGCTCCGTTATTCAAAACGCGGGCTATGAACCGGGTGAAGAAGTTGCCTACGGTGTTAACTGGGCCTATATGAGCAGCCGCGTATCTTCCGCCGATCCGATGACGCTCGTCATCCTGATAAGCGCCGTTTTGATCATATTAATAACCGGTTATCTGATCATTTACAATATTTTTCAGATATCCGTCATCGGTGACATCAGATTCTACGGATTATTAAAAACGATCGGCACCACCAAGAAGCAGCTTCGCAGACTGATCAGACGACAGGCTGTAATGTTATCCGTCATCGGCATTCCGATCGGACTGGCGGCCGGTTTTGTGATCAGCCGCATTATTTTGCCGTTTACTCTGGCCATGCAGGCAAATAACCAAAATACTTTAAAGACTTCCCCGACAATTACTCCGTGGATTTTCCTGTTCGGCGCGGTATTTTCTGTTTTTACCGTTTTCCTAAGCTGCCGCAGACCGGGAAAGGTCGCAGGAAGCGTTTCGCCGATAGAAGCCGTAAAGTATACGGAAACCGCCCATTGCAATCCGAAAAAAAAGAAAAAACGATACAGCCGTTTCAGTCCGTTTTCTATGGCGCTTGCAGGCTTAGGCAGAAACAGACGTACTACTGCTGTAGTCATTTCCTCCATTTCTTTCAGCATCATACTGCTTGCGCTGGTCGTGACTGCCGTGCGCAGTTTCCGTATGGATGAATTTATTGCCAAAAGAATTGCCGGAGACTTCCTGCTTGAAAGTAGGAACCTCATAAACTCAAGCGGAGGTGATATTTTATTAGACGAAAACTATTTGTCTATGGCGGATCAATTAGAAGGTATTACAGATCGAAATGAGATGTGGGTGCGATACGCCGCTTATGTCAGAATCAATGATAAAGCGCTGGAACGATATCATACGCTGAATACGGAAGACAAACTGGTACGAAACAGCTACAGCAATCAGGAGCTGGAACAAATGCTGAACGGCGAAAAACCCATGCGGGGGTTTCTGTATGGATATGATGCCAATCTTCTTTCTCATTTAAATATCATAGATGGAACTTTGGATATAGAAAAATTCCTGACCGGCGGTTATATTCTGTTAGGCACATTCAATGGGAACAACAACTGTACTCCGCACGACCATATTTATGCACCGGGCGACAAAATAACCGTCGATTTTGTCACAGAGGATTCTACGTTTCGTGAAATTACGGATGAATCCGGCAATACTGTCGACATAGAATATGACAACCTCACCCCGAAAGAATATGAGGTTATGGCAATCGTTGAAATTCCGCCCAGCATGAGCCTGCAAAGATATACCTACAATGCCTGCGACATCGTTCTGCCTTTATCTGAACTGAATGAAAAAAGCGAATGTTTCGGCGTCTCTTACCGAATCACAGAAGAAAAACAGACTGCTTTTGAAAGTGCACTGGAAGAGTATACGCAAAATCAAAATCCCTGGATGGGCTATCTCTCCAAAGCATCTTTGCAGGAAGAATTCAACAGTATGGTACTGGCTGTTTCTTCTGTCGGCGTCTCGCTGGCGGCCGTCATTGGTTTAATCGGTATCCTGAATTTTATCAATGCCATGCTGACGGAGATTATTTCCAGAAAACGTGAATTTGCCATGCTGCAAAGTATCGGCATGACAAATATACAGTTACAGAAGGTATTGATATACGAGGGTTTATGCTATATTGTCATCGCTGTAATGATCAGTTTTATTCTGGGCTCCCTGCTCTCTTCTATCGTGCTGAGTGCCCTGAACGAGGTATTCCTGTTTTTTGCTTACCAGTTCCAGGTTCTGCCGTTTGTCATTATGATGCCGCTGCTTCTGCTTGTGGCAGTTCTTACGCCGCTACTTGCGTACCGTAAAATGAGAAGCCGGAGCATCGTGGAACGGCTGCGGGAAACGGACTAAAAGGTGATTCTTTCACTTTCCGCTCCCATGCCCGTCACCTTGGCAAACAAAACCGGCAGTCATTGTCCTGACTGCCGGTTTTTTATGTTCATCTCAGTTCCTTCTCAATCACCGCTGCACATTCCGTCATAAAGGAATCGATCAATTCTTTCGTATAATACTGATACTTACTGATATCATAGGCCTCTGCATCCAGATACTGCTCTGTCAAAAGCGATTCTTTCTGACGTCCCAGATCCTCCGCCAGCATACGCTCATGCAGTCCCTGTACCCGCCCTTTTGCAAGCAGCCGCCAGATTTCTTCTGTGTGCACATTGTGCCGATACATCCATTTATCAAATCCGTTCGCTTCCTCACGATATGCCGACTGCGAGTATACTTCGTCATAATTCCCGCCCTGTATGATCTTCATCCGAAAAGGCGCCCACATCCTCAGATCATTCAGCCAATCAGTCAGAAGATGCACACAATATCCTGCAATAAAGTCGCGTTCCGTATCTTCCCGATGCTGCTTCCAAAACGCAAGAATGTTATTTTTCCATTTTTCGCTATCCAACGTCACGCCCCACACCGGCCCGCAGTCCCAAACGTGACTTATCTCTTTCGAATGCACATGATAATTTTCATGAAAATGTACGGCATCCGGCGCAACGGATCCAAGCAGAAAATCGGCTTTCTTTTCCAGCCAGTCATATCGGTCCGATAGACGGTATGCAACTTCTAAATGTATCATTGGATACGGCATAATTATTTTCTCCTGTCAGAAATAGACGTTCTATTTCTCTGCTCTGAGCCAGTTTAAATTCCTTGCCTCTCTGACTTTATCCGGAAAATCAACTTCTTTCCAGGGTGACCTTGTGCATTTTTCCCTGTCGTCACATTGTTTACAGGCCATTTTGTTGGCATACCGCGTATCCCCGTTCTTTTTAACGGCTTTCTTGCGTAATACTTCCCCTGTCGGACAGTAAACGCGGTCTTTTTCCAGATCTCTAACGAAATAACCCTCCGCCGCTCTTTTCCTCATTTCTTCTTCTGTTAAAACTCTGTCCTGCGTTTTCATACAGCTATCCCCGCCTTTATCCTTCATGCAGCTTTTACAGCTGCTTCTTATTCCCTGCCGCGGCCTCTTCGATAACACCGACGATCGTGCCGATCGCATCACGCTGGGAACTTTTGCTCATAGCGTCGATATACGTAAGTCTTGTAAAATAGAGCTCCTGTACCTTTTCTACCAGCAGTTTGGTCGTCAGATCATCCTCATCCACCACGATACTGAATCCCTGCGATTCAAACGATTTTGCATTAAGAATCTGGTCTCCGCGGCTGCTGGCGGATGGAAGCGGAATAAGCAGATTGGGTTTTTTAAGTGCAAGCAGTTCATTGATGGCATTTGCACCCGCTCTGGAGATCACAATATCCGCCATCGCAAAAATATCCTTTAATTCGGATTTAATATATTCAAACTGTTTATATCCCCTGGTAGTAAGCAGCAGATTATCCATTTTTTCTTTTCCGCACAAATGGACAATCTGAAAATCATTCAAAAGTTCCGGCAATGCATCCCTGACGGCCTGATTGATCGCCGCAGAGCCGAGACTTCCGCCGATCACCATGATAACGGGTTTGGACGAATCAAATCCACACAGCTTGTAGGCCGCTTCCTTCTGTCCTTTCATCAGTTCTTCTCTGATCGGGGAACCTGTAAGGATTGCTTTCTCTGCAGGCAGAAGTTTAAACGTCTCCGGGAAATTACAGCACACTTTTTTGGCTACCGGAATACAGAGTTTATTGGCCAGTCCCGGCGTCATATCCGATTCATGCACAATGCAGGGAATGCCTAAAGAGCCCGCCGCCCTGATAACCGGTACGCTGACAAAACCGCCCTTGGAAAAAACGACGTCCGGTTTGATCTCTTTCAGGTACTTTCTCGCTTCCGCCATACCTTTTAATACCCGGAAAGGATCTGAAAAATTCTTGGGGTCAAAATACCTGCGGAACTTTCCGGTTGATATTCCATAATACGGGATATCAAAATCTTCAATCAGTTTTTTTTCTATGCCATCATAGGAACCCATATAGATGATCTCATAGCCTGCCTCTTTTAACTTCGGCATCAACGCAATATTGGGCGTTACATGTCCGGCTGTACCTCCGCCGGTCAATACGATTTTTTTATTCATACGAGAGAAACCCCCTGCAAATAGATTCTGTCATTTTTATGCAGTCTGCCGCCTGTTTAGTTGGCGCCTGCTGCAATCTTCTCTAATGCACAGGCAAGCTGATCCGGACAGGACGTCGCTTTAAAACCACATTTTATCCCTTTTAATTTCTGAATCGCATCTTCGGTCTTCATCCCGGTAACAAGACTGGAAATTCCCTGTAAATTGCCATTGCATCCGCCTGTAAAAGCAACATGTTTGATAACGCCATCTTCTACTTCGATATCAATTGCATTGGAGCATACCCCCTGCGGTTTATAGATCATAACAATATCCTCCTCTATATTTATTTCCTGAAATTTATATCGTAAACGATTACGCAATGGTTGGAACCATTGTTCCCACTATATCATAATTTTATAACACTTTCCAGTCCTTACCGACAGAATTCCGCAAAAAAAGGACGAAATTTGTTGATGCCTTACCGGCTCCGGATGATTGAGATTCTCATTTTTGATGCTTATAATGAAGATACATTATAAAACGATTTTGTATATTATTTTAAAAAAGGAAGTGTTTTGTTATGCTGCAGATTTTATTCAAACATCCTGAATTTATGATCACCGTACTGGTTTTGTTATCTTTAAGTATCATATGCCAGATCAGCATGGGTGTGCTTTGCCATAAGCTGATATGGGAAACGGAAAATATGTCCTCTACCGGCAATAAATCTTTGCAGCAGTTGAAGCTGAAATTTTCAAGCTGCTGTAAACTGCATGAAGGCATGTCCAATATTTCCATTTTCGTAGACAAGTATATCAATCAGCTCAAAATATACGGCCTCTCTTTATCTACCTTAAAGCACCTCTCCGGACAGCTTGTGCTCTTATCCGTTCTGATCGCGGGAATTGCTGCCTGTAAAGGGATCGTTACAGGAGAATCGATCATTTACATCGTACCATATTATATTATCAGTTTTCTGGGACTATACTGCTATTTCGCAATTTCCTCGCTCGTTGATATCTCTTCCAAGGCAAAGATCCTGCGCACGAACCTGATCGATTATCTTGAAAATCATCTCGCAAACCGTCTGGAACAGACGGCTCTTGACCTGAAGCTTGTGCAGGGTGAAAATGATGAGGCGAAAGGCCCGGAAAAAGAAGCCGCGGCAGAAAACAAAGCAGAAAATGTCCTCTCTCATGCCGAAGCGCAGGAACTGGAATCATTACTCAAAGAATTTCTGGTATAACACGAATATATCCCCATGTGCTACACTCCCCCACATTCTGCAAAAAGCCGGATAAAACTGATGGCTGAGCCATAACAGTTATCCGGCTTATAAACTATATTATCTTATATCTCGATCAATTCATACGTATCGCTGCCGATACCGATCTTAACGGCATGTTCAATGCCGGTCTTCCAATTCGTCGTCGGTGCGGAATCACAGAAATGATCTCCGTGCGTATGCGGCATACGGTCCAACTGGCTGTTGGCAATGACAGGCTGCCTGTTTACGGCATCCGCGCAGGCAAGGTCAAGCGCTACCGGGTCAAAAGATGCAAACATTCCCACGTCGGGCACGATCGGAATATCATTTTCCGCATGGCAGTCACAGTTCGGAGAAACATCCACGACCAGATTGATGTGGAAGCCCGGTCTGCCCTGTAAAACTGCCTTGCTGTATTCTGCGATCTTTCTGTTGAGAATATCGTTGCTCTCGTCTCCTGCTGCCGCTACGGCATCAGCCGGACAAACCCCGATACAGCGGCCGCATCCTACGCACTTATCATGATCGATAGCCGCTTTTTTATCGGTAATGGACGGCGCGTCATGCGCGCAGATCTTGATACATCTTCCGCAGCCGATACAACGGTCGGTCTTGACAAACGGTTTGCCGGCGCTGTGCATTTCCATCTTTCCGGCCCGGGAACCACAGCCCATTCCCAGATTTTTCAGAGCGCCTCCGAAACCTGTCGCCTCATGTCCTTTAAAGTGATTCAGCGTAACAATGATATCCGCATCCATAATGGCCTGTCCGATCTTCGCTTCTTTTATGTATTCTCCGCCCTCTACCGGCACAAGCGCTTCATCCGTTCCTTTAAGACCGTCCGCAATAATCACATGCGCGTCCGTAGAAAAAGGTGAGAATCCGTTCTTATAAGCAGCGTCCAAATGATCCAGCGCATTCTTTCTGCCGCCGACATAAAGCGTATTACAGTCTGTCAGAAAGGGTTTTCCACCAAGTTCTTTGATCACCTTTACAACGACCGCCGCATAATTGGGCCTTAAATACGCCAGATTCCCCGGTTCTCCGAAGTGGATCTTGATCGCCGTATACTTGTTGTCAAAGTCAATATTTCCGATACCTGCCGTTTTGATCAGACGTTCCAGTTTCTGCGGAAGATTTTCCGTAAATGAAGTTCGTAAATCCGTGTAAAATACTTTTGCTTTTTCCATGTCCTTCTCCTCCCTCAAGAAAACCGCTCCCTGTGGTACAGAAAGCGGCATTGTTTTTTGTCGAAGCTGTTAGAACCGAATATCTTTATAAACAACCCCACAGCTTCTTTTTAAATATTAATTATCTATATGATACATACAGCATATCATTTATATATGTCCAAAATATGTCATATTTCTAAAAGATTTATAAAAAGTTCCCCTTCCTATTGCAGGATCGTTTTCTCAAGAACGTCAATGGCCCGTTCATTTTCTTCCAGACAGTATGCAATGATTTCTTTTTCTTCCTGCTCCGCAACGATCGATGTATCCGCCCCCAGCTGTACGAAACAGATATAATCTTCTATCGTTTCCATACGGGAAGCCTGTGCTTTGCTGTAATTGCCCGGATACTGCCTGTTATTTTCAATAAGTTTGCTCCGGTACGCTTCAAGCGCCTGTTCCACGGCGCCGACATAATCTTCCTTGGCGTGGATAATGATCATCGTATCGATTCCTGTCTCCGCATCATGCTCTTCTGCAAGAAATTCCACATACATATCCTGCGAGATGCCCGTTTTTTCTAACAGCTCTTCTTCCGATAAAGTTACTTCCGGCCAGTAATGATCGCCCATTTCAGCCTTGACAAGATCCCTTAATTTTGACATCGTCGGAAATGTCCGTTTGGACTGTTCCCTGTTCCCGTTTTCCACATGAACGCTTCCCGCTTCTACATCATATGCATCCGCTTCCGTTCCGGTACCTTGTCCGTTATCCACCAGTTCATCAAGCGGTGCGCTTTCTCCGCATCCTGTCAGCATACATAAAATCATTCCCGTTGTAAACACTATAGACATTACTTTTTTCGGCATGGCTTTTCGCCCCTTTCACTTTTTACTTGATTGATATTGACTGTCAGCTTTATATTATCCATTGTAACCCTTTTATGAATTTGGTATACTATACCATATTTGAATCTTGCAAAAATTGGAGCCGTTATGTTATTTAATTCATTTTTATTCATTTTTATATTTTTACCGCTTACCCTTGCAGGCTGGTACGGACTGAATCATTATAAGCGCTGCGAACTGGCCAAAGTGTTTCTGGCCGGGATGTCTTTATGGTTTTACGGGTATTTTAACTTTTATTATCTGGCTATTATTCTGGTCAGTATTGCCGTAAATTATTTATTGAGTTACGCGCTTACTTTTGCAGACTCCAAACGTGCGGAACATGCAGGCCTGTCTGCAGGCATTGTATTTAACTTAGGTCTGCTTTTTTATTTTAAATATTATGATTTCTTTGTGGAAAATCTGAACCACGCTTTCCACACGGATTTTACGTTAAAGCATATATTGCTGCCGCTCGGCATCAGCTTTTTTACGTTCCAGCAGTTATCGTTTATCATAGACCGCGGCAGGGGACGCGCCGAACACTATTCGTTTATCAACTATATTACTTTCGTTACGTTTTTCCCGCAGCTGATCGCCGGACCGATCGTTTTGTATAAAGAAATGATCCCTCAGTTCGAAGATACGTCCAACCGCCGGTTCCGGGCCGATAACTTTTCACGGGGTATCGTTTTGTTCGTTCTCGGACTGGCCAAAAAAGTACTTCTGGCTGATGTGCTGGCGCTCGCCGTCAACTACGGCTTCGCACAGACATTCAGTCTGGACACGCCTTCGACGCTTCTGGTCATTCTGGCTTATACATTTGAAATCTATTTTGATTTCAGCGGATATTCCGATATGGCGATGGGACTTGGACGTATGTTCAATATTATTCTGCCCGTCAATTTCAATTCGCCCTACCGTGCATGTTCCGTGAAAGAATTATGGCAGAGATGGCACATTACGCTATCGCGCTTTTTTATTACGTATGTGTATATCCCGCTTGGCGGCAGCAGAAAAGGGAAACTGTGGACGGTCGTTAATACGATTATTGTCTTTTTCCTCAGCGGACTCTGGCACGGAGCGGCATGGACATATGTAGCCTGGGGTACGATGCAGGGGCTTCTCGTTGTTTGGGACAATCTCGGCATTATCGGCATCAGAGGACGCGAAGAAAAACACCCCTCCAGATTCCATATTCCCGCCTGGCTTGGCTGGATCTGCACTTTTACGTTTTTCAATCTGTCCCTGTTCTTCTTCCGCAGTGAAAGTATGGCGGGAGCACTGCAGATGTTTAAGAATCTTTTTTCCTTCCGCTATACCGGTAAAATGTTTGAAGTGGCGGAAACACTTGATATTCCCGAATTTTACGTGATAAAGGAGGCGCTCGCTATTGTGGCTCCCTCTTATACGGGATATGCTTTCCTTGCGCTCCTTATCTGCTATCTTGCATTTTCATTTTTCCTGATCACCAGGAAGAATGCTTTAACGATCGCAGAAAACGGTGAACTGTCTTCCGGAAAAAGCTGGGGCATCGCTGTCGTATTTGTATGGTGCGTTATTTCCCTCTCGCAGGTAAGCACATTTTTATACTTCAACTTCTAGGCATACATGATTCAGAAAGGGTAAACTGACAACATGGAACAAAAATTCATAAAATCTTTTTTCATACGAAGTATTATCCTGTTAGCGGCCGTCATTGCCGTTATCGTTGTATTTGATCCTTTTTACCAGTATCATAAACCGCTGCCCGGCTTAAAAAGCGTGTTAACGGACAAGGAATACCAGTGTGTGGGAACGCTTCGCAATTTTGATTACAACGCTCTGATCGTCGGCTCCTCCGTCTGCGAAAATTACAACAACCGCTGGTTCGACGAGGGATTCTCCTGCCAGACGATCAAAGCCATCCGCTCTTACGGCGCAACGGCAGACTTGTGCTTTTTGCTGGATATCGCTTATCAGAACAGAGATTTGAAATATGTTTTCTATAACATCGATCCTTCGTCTCTTTCCGCAGATACGACGACAACATATGAATCTACCGGCTGTCCCATGTATCTGTACGATACCAGTTATCTCAACGACTACTCTTATGTGCTGAACAAAACGGTTTTACTGGAGAAAATCCCTTATATGCTGGCATTTTCCATGAAAAGCGACTATGATGAAGGTAATTCCTATAACTGGGCACAATGGAAATTTTTCAGTGCGGAGCTGGCTATGGGAATGTACAACCGCCTTTCCTCCGTGAAGCCGATGTACGAACAGACTTATTACGAAGACAAACTGGCCGGAAACCTGGCTTTGTTGACTAATCAGGTCAATTCTCATCCCGAAACGACTTTCAAGTTCTTTTTCCCGCCCTATTCCATGCTCTGGTGGGATAATATTTACAGAAGCGGAGAGCGGGATGCGTACCTGTATAATGAAAAGCAGGCGATTGCCGCCCTGCTTGCCTACGACAATGTAGAAATTTACTATTATCAAGACGAAGAAGATATTATTACCGATCTGGATAATTATATGGACATGATCCATTTCTCTAAGGAAATCAATGAACTGATCTGCAATAAAATGATCGCAGGGGAAGGACGTCTGACGAAAGAAAATTATGAAGCCAGGCTGCAAAATATGTACGACCTTTCGGAACGCATTGTAAACGAATATATTTTGGAGTATTACAGTAAATAGAAGGATAAAACAAACGGCTGCAAAAGGGAAAAATACAGGAGGAAACACATATGAAACTGATCTCATGGAACGTAAACGGATTGAGAGCCTGCATGGGCAAAGGCTTTTTAGAATTTTTTCAAAAAGAGGACGCCGACATTTTCTGCTTACAGGAAACCAAACTGCAGGAGGGCCAGATCGAACTTGACCTGCCGGGTTATCATCAATATTGGAACTATGCCGAGAAAAAGGGATATTCCGGTACGGCTGTTTTTACGAAGGAAGAGCCTCTTGGCGTCTCCTATGGACTCGGCATAGAGGAACATGATCATGAGGGCCGCGTAATTACTCTGGAATTCCCTTTCTTTTACCTGATCACCGTATATACGCCCAATTCCCAGGACGGTCTTGCCAGACTCGATTACCGCATGCGCTGGGAAAATGATTTTCTTGCCTATATCAAGAAACTGGAAGAGAAAAAGCCTGTCATTTTCTGCGGCGACTTAAATGTGGCGCATAAGGAGATTGATCTGAAAAATCCCAAGACCAACCGCAAAAATGCCGGATTTACCGATGAAGAAAGAGCCAGGTTTACAGCGATCACGCAGTCCGGACTCATCGACACATTCCGCCACTTCTACCCCGATCTGGAGGGAGCCTATTCCTGGTGGTCCTATCGTTTTCATGCCAGAGAAAAGAATGCCGGATGGCGCATCGATTATTTCGTTGTCTCCGAATCTTTAAAAGACGATCTGCAGGATGCGCTCATTTATAAAGATATCCTGGGTTCCGACCATTGTCCTGTCGGTCTGCTGCTTAAGGCAGAAAGTTAAAATCAGATGAGAACTTTACCAGCTATCAAAGAAATGGCGGCAATCATGAAACGAAACTACACCATAGGAATCCTGATCATCGTTTTTTCGATTTTCTATCTGGGTTTTTATAAACTTGCACAATTTCAGACAAACTACACCGAAGCCGTACAAACCGGAACGAATGGCAGTCCCGAAGCAGACATTCCTCACGTAACCGTAGCAGGACACGATATTACCCTGTGGCTCCGGGATGGCACATACTACGCTTTCCTGCCATCCGCCTGCAAAGACGCCGGTCTTGATGTGGAGATCCCGGAAGGAATTGATCCTTCCACTATTACATGGATGTATTCGGAAAACCTTCCGGCCGTATTTATCGACACGGAATCAGGATCGGCGGAACAGATCAATACTGACAAAAATATAAGGGAACCCGGTCATATTTCCGTGCTGGAAGCTGATGGCAGCAATGATTTCCAACTGCCGCTCACTTATATAAAGGGCCGGGGAAACACCTCCTTTACGGAATTTGACAAAAAACCGTACCAGATCAAACTGGCGGACTCTGCCCCTTTCCTTGGCATGGACGCCGCGAAAAAATGGATCTTTACCGCCAATGCATCCGATCCGACGCTTGTTCGCAACGCATTATCCCAGAATCTCGCCGGACACCTCGGACTGCCGCAGTCTAATGAGGGCGTCTTTGTCGATCTTTACCTCAACGGCGAATATGCCGGCAACTATTACGTCACGGAAAAAATAGAAGTCAGGAATACAAGACTCCATATTACGGATCTGGAAAAAGCTACAGAGATTGCAAATAATACGACGGATTTAAGTCAGTATGAGACGGCCTGGACGGATACGACCAAAGCTAAACAGATACCCGAAGATCCGGAGGATATTACCGGCGGATATTTGATCGAACGGGATTTTGACGACAGATTTCTAAAAGAAGTAGAGATCAACGAAAGCTATTTTATTACGGATGCAAACGAATGTTTTATACTCCGTTCTCCCGAATATGCTTCCGCAGCTCAGACCGCCTATATCGATAATTATGTTCAAAGCGTGGAAAACGCTGTTTTATCTCCTGACGGGATCGATCCTGTCAGCGGGAAATATTACGCTGAATTGATCGACGTGGATTCTTTTGTACGTAAATATCTGTTAGAGGAAATTACCGCCAATTATGATGGCGGTGTGGCAAGTTCTTATTTCTATAAAGATATATCGTCCAAAAGCGACAAATTATATGCCGGTCCCGGCTGGGATTACGACGTAACATGGGGCAGTTCTCCGGCCTATCTTGGCTACGTCTCTTCATCCCCCAATAAGCTGAGCCGTCTGGCCGACCATAAAGACGCTTCTGTCTGGTTTACCGCGTTGTATGCGAAACCGGATTTTTACGAAAAAATAATTGCCTGCTACCGGGATGAGATCAGCGCCTACCTACAGGTTATGGCCGACGAAGTTCTTCCGCTGCTTGCCGAAACGACTGCTGCGTCCGCCGCTATGGACCGCGTCCGCTGGGATGCGCAGTATATCGCCAACGAAGCAGAAGAAGACAGAGAAACCGCTCTGGCTTTTCTTTCGGATTATATCGTTAAGCGCAAAGCCTTTTTGGATAAAGCATGGATCGAACAGATTCCGGTGCAGAGAGCGGCCTTTTATATGGACGTAGAGATCTATGACACGATCTATGTCTTCCGCGGAGAACCCTTACCGGCTCTTCCTGACGTTAACATAGATTTTGCCACGTTTCTTGGTTGGACATTGGCGGATGGCTCTACGCCGAACCTCTCCGCTCCCGTCTACACGGACATGACTTTTCAGGCGATCCTGCAATACTGACCGCCTAACTTAGACTGCCATACCGAAAATATGCTTTTATCACGCAATATACCGCTATCACTGCTGCCGCACCAACCGGCAGCAGCCATATATCATAGATATCGAAAATAAACTGATAAGGCGCCATAAAAATGGGCGCAATCGATAAATACCTGGCCGTATACGAATTTTCAATGAACATAGCGACCAACACCGGTACACCGTAACAAACAGCCGCCGTCACTACCGCATGAAAAGAACTTTTGAAATAAGCGGAAACGCAGATTGTCACGGCACACAACGTCATCATTCCGCAAAAACTAAGTCCCACGATCAGCGTGATATAATGCCGCAGCGGCAGCATCATTTCCGGCGTAAGCAGTCCGTAGTCCAAAACAATACCGCTATAGCACATAAGACCATCCAAACCGTAAATCATACCGCACCCTGCCAGAACGGACAGCAGTATACCGGCCCAGACTGCGGCCGCTATTGTAAAAGCCGCGGCAATTTTTGCAGCGGTATCTTTCGTCCTGCCCTCGTATGCTGTAAACAGTAACGGCAGCATATTGACCTGTCCTTCCCCTGCAAAAACGGTTGAAATACTGAAGATAACTAAAATACTGCCAAGTACCATCCCGATCGCCAATATTTCCCAGAATACGCTCCATCCACGATAATATTTTAGTTCGGTTTCTCTACCGCATACAGCCTTTGCTTCCCCCAGTTCCGAGTACGCGATAGGATAAACGTATTCCGGTATTTTATAATCATTCCAATCATAAATATAGCCATCCGATAAATAATTCATCACGAACTGATTCAGAAAATTCCTGTCCCGGAAATATCCCCATCCTTCTTCTACCTTGTGCGGCAATCCATATTCGGACACAATCTGTTCCACTTTTTCATCCGTCAATACGCCTTTATAGTCATCTGTAATCTCTCTGTCCTTTTGAACCGCCGCATACCCTTCGTAAGTAATGCCATCAACCGTTGACCTCTCATCCGCGACCTCTACCGCTAAAAAAAGCATCATGATCATAAAGATACAGACCGCTCCGATACAAAAAACTTTTTTATGATAAATCTTATAAAGTTCCATTTTATACAAACGCATTTTAACAACTCTCCTTTCTTACGCCAGGCCCTCATGCCGAAGCTCAAATCTATACAGAAAATACCTGTATCTCCGGTATTTTCAGACACAGAGCTTCAAAGTCCATCCATGCTATCCGGCCTGTTTCTGATAGCTTCTATAAGCGGATACCGCACAGTACGCAAACGCCGATAATGCGATTCCGCCAATGACGTACCGAATCTGGTATATATCAATAAAAGTACCGTATTGGATCAGGTAAAACGGTGTGGCATATAGAAGATACCACAGCAATGATGTAATAATGCGTACTATCCCTCCAAAACCCCTTGAAAAAATGAGCAGCCATATCAGTATCGGCGCCGCAAAATAAAGCGCCGCACTTACTACCGCATGAAAAACACTGCGAAAGCGGGCGGAAATACAGAGTGTAACCGCACAAAGAAGCAGTATGCCGAGCAAAGAAAATAACAAAACAGTAATGACAAACGACCCCACTCTCTGCATCGTCACTGTTCGATTAGTATTCAAAAACGCAATCTTTGTCGTCCCGATCATACAGTCCAGACCACCAAAACCATAAACCAGTCCGCATAATACCAGACCCATAATCACAATCATGCACCATACACCCGCCGCAACGGTAAAAGCCGCTGCATATTTTGCCGTGATATCTTTGCTTCTGCCCTCTTTTGTTGTAAAAATCACCGAAAGCATTTTCGTCTGTCCCTCTCCCGCAAAAATGCCTGCCAGACTAAATACGATCAGGATCCCGCCAAGTATCATTCCAACCTGCATAAACTGCAGGAAAACATTCCACCCGTTGCTGTATTCTAATATAATTTCTCTCCCGCTCTTTTGACTGGCTTCTCCCAGCAGCGTCTCCCCGATCGGATAAGTACGGGATGCCACCTTTATATCATCAAAATTTCGAAAATATCCGTCCGATAAGTATTCAACGACCCACGCATTTAAGAAATTGGCATCCCGAAAACCGCCGTAGTCCTGTATCACTTTCTGCGGAAAACCGTATTTTTCTATGATATCATTTACTTTATCATCCGTAAGCACACCCTCAAACTCTTCCGTAATCTTTCTGTTGACCTTTATCCCCTCATATCCCTGATAAGTAATGCCATCTACGTATGCCCATTCCTCCGAGACCCATACCGTGAAAAAGAACAACATAATTCCGATCACACAGGCTGATCCGATGACAAATATTTTTCTATGACACAGTTTATACAGCTCCGCCTTATAAAGCCTCATCCTGCTTCCCCCTTTTATCCGCCGGCAAATCTCCGTTAATGATTTTGGATACAATACAAATAAGTATCTTCCAATGTAACTTCCTGTCTCTTTGCTTCCGCCGTCGGCTTTTCCTTAGAAACGATACGCAGCTCCACCTGTTCTCCCTGATTTTTCAGATTGCTTACAATATATTTTTCATTTAATCTGTCGGCTTCTTTTTCCGATACGAGACACTTCCATACGCAGTTCTTTACTTCCTCCGAGATCTCTGCTTCCGTTCCTGTCCGTATCATCCTGCCGTTTTTCATGATCATGATACGGTCCGCAATATACTCCACATCCGAAACGATATGCGTAGACAGAATAACAATCCTGTTTTTACCGAGAGAACTGATGATATTCCGAAACCGCACCCTCTCTTTGGGATCCAGGCCGGACGTCGGCTCATCCAGAACCAGAATCTCAGGGTCATTCAAAAGCGCCTGCGCAATCCCGATCCTTCGGATCATACCGCCGGAAAAAGTTTTTAACTTCTTGTTTTTGACTGCCGTAAGGTCCACCAGTTCCAGTAATTCGTCGATCCGGTTCCTGGCATAATCCTCCGGCATGGCCTTTAGAGCCGCCATATAATGCAGGAAACGGTGTGCCGTAAAGTCTTCATAATACCCGAAATCCTGCGGCAGATAACCAAGCAGGCTCCGGTATGCGCCGCCCATCTGCCGAATCTCCATACTGTCGCATAGGATGCTTCCCTGTGTCGGTTCCAAGATACCGCAGATCATTCTCATAAGCGTCGTTTTCCCGGCTCCGTTTTCTCCAAGCAAACCGTATACGCCGTGCTCTATGCGCAGATTCAGACTCTGGACTGCAATTTTTTCCTTAAATCTTTTCTGAAGATCGATCAGTTCTAATTCGTGCATATTATTTCACCCCTCTTAATTCCCATAAACAACATTTTTATCTGTATTCCCAGGATCAGCGATCCTACGGCAAATGCGGCTCCCCATACGGTAAGCGCCGACATGGTATACAGACCCGGTTTAGATGCCAGAAACAAATAGAACACAGTCAAAAAGGCGCCGGTCATCCCGAGCAGATACCGGTTCTTTCTTCCCGCTTCCGAAAGCAGCACCCCCAGGCCGCAGCACTGCGCTGCCACAAGCGGCACAAACAGGTATAAGCCGGTCTGTATAAAATTTATTTTCCATCCGTTTCCTACAAACAGTATGACAAGACATAATACCGTGAGATTCATAATCCCCGCCAGAAACATCTGAAGCGCTACAATCTGTCTCACATTGAAAAAACAGCTCTCACTCAGTTCCGCCATACCGGGATAAAATACATGCCCGATCTGTGCTGTCGAGACAATGCCCAAAACGCCGGCCGACACCATAAGGACAGTCACGATATCTTCTCTCCCGGCACCCCTTTTATACAGCCATACAGCCATCAGGGAAAGAATCAGACAAAGCAGTATGTGAACGCCTGCTGCCGACTTATCCATATATCGGATCTGGTTTAGAAAAATCTGTCTTCTGCTGCTTATCGCGCTTATTTTTTTACCAGCAGTATATCCCTGCAATATCTGCATCGTTTCTGATTTCCGCTGCTCGTCGATCACGACTGCCCGGTCGACTGCGCGAAATCTTTCCTGTATTTCCATCCTGCCAAAATTACCGTCTTTCACTTTCTTCCTCCATGATCTTCCTTAATTTTTGAATGCCCAGATGATAACGCGACTTTACCGTCGAAAGATTGCATCCAAGTATTCCTGCAATTTCCGCAAATTTGAATTCTTCATAAATTCTTAAAATGACTACCTCTCTTTGCTGTGCCGGAATATCTAAAAGTGCCTTTCTGAAGTAAATGCTGTCTTCTACGAATGCCAGCCGGGGATCTTCTTTGCCCGTCTCCTCAATCTCCTCAGACCATGCTTCCTCTTTCTTATGTCTGAAATAATCGTGGCACAGATTGCGCGCGATCGTTAACAGATATCCTTTCAGATTTCTGTACCGGTAAGAATCCACATACCTGATAAATTTGATAAATACTTCCTGCACGATATCATAGGAATCGCTCTCATGCCCCGTCAGATAAAGACAGAAGCGGTAAAGCTCATCATAGTATTTATTGATAATACTGTTCAGGGCTTCTTTATCTCCTCTATGCACTTTTCGTATCAGTTCTTTATCCGTCACTTGTATCTTTTCCTTTTCGTAAAACGTCTTACACTTATATAACGCTTTTCATTCTAAAAAAGTTTAAAAAAACAGTCAAATCATAAAATAGTGTAACCGATTTTATGATTTGACTGATCAAAACAATCCTTTTTGATGATTTAAGATCCGCTCTTATATCTTTAATCCTGTTCTTTAATAAATTCTTTAAAGAAATCGCATTCCTCGTTATTGCACACCCTGGCATCTGCGGACCGCACGTCGCAGTGGAATACATGCCCCAGTTTATTTTCGCAGTCCCCGTACAACCGGTACATAAACGGCACGTCACAGGACGAAAGCTTTGCCGCCATGGGAATTGCATAGTCTTTTAAAAAGTCACCGGTCGATGTCATAAGGAAGACCGGCGGATAATCCTTCGTCACATGTTCCGCCACATTGATCAGCTCATGCTCCTTCGGACTCCCTTGTTCCGGCAAAAGATCCTCCATAAGAAGTTTCGTCTGCTCGTCGGAGAAAACTCCATCGTGACTGATCTCATACTTTCCGCAATTAAGCGCTACCGCTGTCGGTACAAATCCTTCCGGTACCTGAAACGGATATTTTGAAGCATATTCCCTATTCGTACATATAGAAGTATAGAGTCCGAGATTATGTGCTCCCGCCGAATCACCAACCGCAAAAACATGTTTTATGTCAAACCCGTATTCTGACGCATGCTGCAGCACCCATGTAAAAACAAAATTCGTATCTTCCAAAGAAGACGGAAATTTAAACTCCGGTGCCAGACGGTATGTATAATTGACAACGGCAAATCCTCTCTGTGCCAGATCCATACAATAGTACTGATAACATTCTTTATCCCCGTATACCCAGCCGCCTCCATGAACACTGACGATAACAGGCAGTTTCTTCCCCTCCTCTGCCTTTGGGCGGTACACATCCAGAATCTGCCATTCGGCATCCTGTCCATATACAATATCATCATAACGGACAATATCTTCCGGTGTTGTCAGTCCGGCATCTCTTATATCATCGCTTTTTTTGAAATTTTCCCGAAACAGATCGCTTATCTTTGACATTTCAATGCCCTCCCTGAATTTTTATATAGATTGTTCCAGATCCTGTGCCAGTATATAAATACTTTCCAGGATTTTTCTCGTATTCGTCATATCATTGACCGTCGCTTCAAACGTTTTTAACCCTTCCGTAGAAGAAGCCGCAACTTCCTCACTCGTGGCGGAAAGCTGAGAAATATTATCGGAAATTGTTGTAGTGGATGCCAGAATGCCTTCAATGATCCCTTCTACGTTTCTGATATTATCTGCAAGCTCTGAAACTTCTTCACTCACTCTTTCAAACTTTTCTCTCGTATCTTCGATCATCCGGTTCTGTTTGGAAACGGACGCTACGGAAATCTCTATACTTTCATTGGCCTGCTTCGTATCTTCGTTAAGCTCTCCGATAATATGCGTGATATTGTTGGAAGCCGCCTTTGTCTGTTCCGATAACTGCCTGATCTCTTCCGCAACTACCGCGAAACCTTTACCGGCTTCTCCGGCCCTTGCCGCTTCAATCGAAGCATTTAACGCCAACAGATTTGTCTGATTGGAAATACTTAAAATAGAACCTACAAAACTCTGCACTTCCCCTACTTTTGCGGTAAGATTTTCGATCACCCTGACCGTTGTACCGCTTTCTTTTTCAACCTGCTCGGACTGCTCCTTCAGTTCTCTCACGACACGGGAACCTTCGCTTACCACTTCGCCTGTACTTTGCGAGACCTCAAGCATCCGCTTTGTTCCTTCTTCCGCTTTATCCATATTGTCCTGAATATCCGTACACATGACAGCCTGATTTTGAATTGCATCCGCAGTGCTTTCCGTCGCATCCACAATATTGCTCATGGCGCTGTTGCTTATCTCCAGACTGGTATTCAGATTATCCAGCATAGACATTGCATTGTCAAAATGCTGCGCAATATTTTCTGCGACAAGTACCATCTTCTTATTGCTTTCTTCCTGTTTCTTGGCCGCTTCACGGATGTTATCCATGTTTTCCCCGTTGAAACGGATCAGCAGCGTAACGACACGGGCCGACCCGAAAGCCACCAGAATCAAAATAATCAACCCGAGTACCAGATCTGACAGACCGGCTCTGTCCGGACTCATGAACGACATGATAAGACGAATCAGCGTCACGGTTATCGTTACCGTATTTCCGCCGATAATAAGCCTTATATTCAAAAAAGCGATTGAAGCAAACAAAATCGGAAACGCATATGTCCATGTATTGACCGACGTACCGACAAGACTGACTACTGCATACACAATCGCATAGCACGACATCATGACTACACCGCACCGCTTCGTCTCTTTGCCGGTCACGAACACAATGGTCGAAACGATCATCCCCGTTACGGCTGCTGCAAGCTGGATCCATGTCCGAAACGTAGCGCTGCCGGTACCTGCCCACATGACCATGGAAATGACGATATACCCAAGGATCACCATAACCACCGGAAAAACGGCACCGCTTGCTCTTTTATACTGTTGCTCTGTCATATATATCCCCCCCATCAAGACAATTTACAACCTTCTTTTTTATTATAGTCCTTCTTTTCCATCTGTTCAAATCATTTATTCGTTATTTACAGTTTTTTTCTTTATTGCAATATAATAATCTTTTATTGTTTTTCAATAAATATTTGTTGACATTCGAAAATGCCTGTGTTATATTATGGAAAATGAAACACCAAATCCTTATCGCGGCCCGATTACAGGTCATGGTGTGCTAAAGGAGGATTTTCCATGAAAGACAGACTTACGCTGTATACCAAATATCTGCTTGACTTCATGTTTTATTCAGGCATTGCGGTCATTCTTACGCTGCCGCTCAGCATTTGGTTTTACGGAAAGATCAATTCTTATTTCAGAAACAATTATTATTCCCTGCTCGTTGTTTTTTCCCTGTCAGGGGTATTTGCCGCTTTGATCATCCGCGAACTGCGGAAAATGTTCCGCACGGTATTAAACAACGACTGCTTTATCCCGGAAAATGTAAAAAGTCTGGAAAAAATGAGCACTTACAGTTTTTTCATTGCAGTGATCACGGCATGCCGGCTGTTTATCTATATAACGCCCGCCGTTTTTGTGATCATTCTGGTCTTCGTGATCGCCGGACTGTTCAGTAAAGTACTGGCACAGGTATTTGATAAAGCGGTAGCATATAAGCAGGAAAATGATCTGACTATTTAAGAACACGGCATATCGTTAACTAACCGTATGACAATCTCCAAATACGGACCAACAGGCCGAGAAAGGAGCATATTTTACAAATGGCAATTATTATTAATCTGGATGTGATCATGGCAATGCGCAAAAAAAGTCTGACGGAACTGGCAGGTGAGGTGGACATTACCCTGGCAAATCTTTCCATTTTGAAAAACAATAAGGCCAAAGCCATCCGTTTTTCCACACTGGAGGCAATCTGCAGGGCCCTGAACTGCCAGCCCGGCGATATTATTCAATATACGCCGGATGATGAATCTTGAAAGGAGACATTTCTATGAATACAATCAACAACACTGGTAACCGCTGTTTTCCGGAAACGAAAACACCTGAGAAAAAAGAAACCATTCTTACGAAACAAATGAAAAGCCAATTTTCTTTCTTTGGTCCGGCCAGTATGATCTATGCGCTTTTCTATGCATTCTGTCTATATAAGAATGCTTCCGGGATTACCTACCCTTTTTTCGCCGCAGGAACCCTTTGCTATTTTTTCTTATCTATGAAAAGGTTAGGGGTTCCATACAAAAAAGACAGTCTTTTTTACGTGATCAGCATTCTGCTTCTGGGGATCTCTAACTGCTGTACCACTTCACCGCAGCTTTTGTTTATGAATAAAACCGGCATTTTCCTTTTGTCATTCGTACTCTTTCTGCATACTGTCTACTATGATGCCGGATGGGATTTTCCGAAATACATCGGCGCCATTGTACAGACGACTGCCGGTCTGATCACCTGCCTTTTTTCACCCCTGATGGACCTGACTTCTTTTTTTGATGCCCAAAAACAGAGAAAAAATGACAAAAATAGTCCTATTGGCTTTATTTTGATCGGGATTGCCATCTCCATACCGATTCTTACCGTTATTGTTGTATTACTGGGAAGTGCAGACGTTGTTTTTAGAAATATGATAGACCGGATATTATTTTCCTGGGATTTCTCATTTTTGTCCTTTTTCAGGATATGCCTTTTGATTGCAGTGGTTTTTCTGGCATCCTACGCGCTTCTCTCCGCTCTGTGCATGAAAAAGGTAAAAGAAGAAGTGACGGATCATAAAATATGGGAACCTCTTATTGCCATTACCGTTACGGGAATGTTGGCAATGGTATATCTGGTTTTCAGCCTGATCCAGATCATCTATCTGTTCATAGGAAATATGCGTCTTCCCGATGGATATACGTATTCATCCTATGCCAGACAGGGTTTCTTCCAACTGCTCATAGTCTGTGTATTAAATCTTCTCCTCGTCATATTCTGTCTGTCTTTTTTCAAAGACCATACGGGATTAAAGATCATTCTAACGGTAATCAGCGGATGCACGTTTATTATGATCATATCGAGCGCTCTTAGAATGTTTATGTATATCGCGAGATATAATCTGACCTTTTTAAGGGTTTTCGTATTGTGGTCGCTTGCGGTTATTTTTCTCCTGATGGCAGGTGTAACGGTATCGATCTATTTCCGGCGCTTTCCGCTGTTTTTCTACTGCGTGGCCGTGACGACGGTGTTTTATATCGGTCTGTCATTTGCCCGCCCGGACTACCTGATCGCCTCCTATAACCTTAACCCGGCTCACATGGAATATCTGGACGAATATGATCTTTATGATGCTGAAGGATACCTCTCACAGCTTTCGACGGATGCCGCACCTATACTTTTGAGCCGGGAAAAGAACCCTTATCTGGGTACAGAGGATGTAGCAGTGCCCAGAGTCAACGATGATTTGAAATCCCGCAGATTCTATTATTACTATATGAATATCCTGCACAGAACGGAGGAAATGAATCTGCGGAATTTTAACTTTTCCATTTACATGGCCGGCAAAAGCGCGGGGTTATAACCCGCGCCAGACTGTAGACAAAGTCCCGCACTTTTGTGCGGGATTTTCTATAATAAATGCCGAGAAATTCAGCATTATTCCGACTTTTGAGGTACTTTTCCGATATAATAGAAGTATCAAATCCGGGCAGGTATTTCTACTTATGATGACGCAGAATGCAGATAAAAAATCCAGGAATGCATGGCGGATGTGGGTATTCGCAACCTTTCAGCGTATATGAGAAAAATGGCTCTTAATGGCTATGTGCTCCATGTTACCTTGTGCCAGTCAAAGAGAGCGTTTTCCTGCAAAAAGATTATGAGGATTTATGGGGGCACCCCAACAAGCATTTTCGCAAGGCGAAAATGGCGAGTGTATTGACATTCGCCCTGCCTGCCGTTTGTGCGTTCCTTGAAATGGCACGAAAAACGGAGGAATTTCCCTTACATCCCCTACGTTTCACGGTCTTTGCGAATACTCTCTGTGATGATTAACCTTTTTTCTTTTTAATTTCAAATTTAAGACCAGGGTAGTATTGACAAGTGGATAAGACTGTGGTAGTATATGAGCGTATCCACTACTACAGTCTTAAAAAGGAGGTGTTACCAAATGGACATTAAGCTGTTTGCTTCTGAACTGAAAGTGATGTCCGTCCTTTGGCACGATGGTGACGTTCCCGCAAAACATATCGCCAAACTGCTAACCGAGGAATTGGGCTGGAATGTAAATACCACCTATACCCTGATTAAGCGTTGCATCAAAAAGGGGGCTATTGAACGCTCCGAACCCGGTTTCATGTGTCATGCGCTTGTGCCGCAGGCGGAAGTACAGGAGGCGGAAACAAACGATCTGATTGACAGGGTATATGACGGCTCTGCCGACAAGCTGTTCGCGGCTTTGCTGGGGCGAAAAAAATTGAGTGCCGAGCAAATCGAAAAGCTGAAACAGATTGTCGGGGATTTGGAATGAGGTGGTGCAAATGAGCCTGTTGCAAATGAGCTTTGCGGGAGCCGTGATGATTTTGGCAATCACCATTATACGTACTCTGGCAATCAGTTTGTTACCCAAAAAGACTTTCCTGGCACTCTGGGGAATAGCGGTTGCGCGGCTGTTGCTCCCGTTCTCCCTCCCATCCGTGTTCAGCGTGTATTCGCTGATAGGCAATCATACTTCCGGGACTGCCGCAACAAAAGTCCCGCAGATTGGCAAGGTATTGCCGATTGATACGATAGGGCAAATGACTGCTATGCCCGGCGATATTGGGAGTACCACAAGTACCGTTTCTATTTGGGGAGCCGTTTGGGCCGCTGGTACGCTGATCTGCGCTATGGTTTTTGCAATAGCGTATTGGAATTGCCGACAGGAATTTCAAACTTCCCTGCCGATAAAAAATGACTTCATCAAAAGCTGGCTGAATGCCCGCCAACTGAAACGTCCGATTTCCATTCGACAGTCCGGCCGGTTTTCCACCCCGCTGACTTATGGCATATTCCGTCCCGTGATTTTAATGCCCATATGCACCGACTGGGAAAATACAAAGGCGCTGCAATATGTTTTGGCGCATGAATATGTGCATATCCGGCGTTTTGACAGCATTACAAAATTGGTGTTGATTGCGGCGCTGTGTGTGCATTGGTTTAATCCCTTTGTCTGGGTGATGTATGTTCTTGCCAACCGGGACATTGAGCTGTCCTGTGACGAGGCAGTTGTCCGCCTTTTCGGGGAAACAACAAAAGCGGCCTATGCGCGGGTGCTGATCAGTATGGAAGAAACACGGAGCGGATTGAACCCATTGTGTAATAATTTCAGCAAGAATGCAATAGAAGAAAGGGTTACAGCAATTATGAAAATCAAAAAATCATCTATTTTCTCACTCGTCCTGGCCCTGGCATTGGTTGTCTGTGTGACGACAGCCTTTGCAACTTCGGCGGCGGCAAAAAATAACAATTCGATTTCCGTCCCCTCAATCATTTACAGAGATGATGCTGCTAACAAAACGTCTGAATCTGCTTTTGGGGCCGAGGATGGCTATCAATCATTGTTAGCGTTAAAATCAGCAGATTACCTCAACCAGACTGTTGCCGATTTCGACAAGGCCCTTTTGGATTGGGGAAATCAACATCCGGAGGAACACGAGGATATTATCCAAAACGATATTGCAGCATATAGCTTTCCCGCATACCTCACAGCGGAGGAGAAGAACTTTTTGGCTTTAACCGTAAGAGCGTCAAATATTGAAAACGCAATATTAGTAAAGAGCGATTATGGCATTCCGGCGATTGATCCTGATTTGAGTTTTGAACTTGCAATAGAAAGCCAGGAAACTGACCCGCCCACATGGGCAAGTTTGATGTATGGTATTTCTTATCACCTTGATCCTCAAGCAGTCACAGTCGGAGAACGGGACACAGCACTTGCAAATGCAATCATCGATATTCAATCTTTTTGGCATGATACTGACCTCGAAACTCTTGCCGAAATGTCGTCTGACGAAGTGCTTTTCAAACTAAATACAATCGCAAATAGCAATAGCACAAATGCTATACAGCTTTCGATTGTAGAGAATTATTATATATTTCAAGCATCCTCCATGTTTGAATAACCAAAAAATAAATATGAAATCTGCGTTCCTGGGCCTGTCGGTTGAACATTTCACATAATGGGATGGTACTTTATCCGACTATGGAGGCCATCAGGAGTGGCGGAGATTTAGAGAACATTGGGCAATCCAAACCCCTTTATGGGAAAATGTTTCGGCGGCTGGTATCTATGCACCCGAACAAAGTATAAGCAGGTTTGCGGCGGTTTTGAAATAACAAACTTCAAAGCCGCCGCTTTCTTTTGAAAAACGGAAAACGGAGGGTGTATTAAAGTCGCCCATTTTTAAGGACACAGCGGTATCCGGGAGGTATCGTCATGTCCTTTTCTTATAGTTTGCTGTCAAAAAAAGCCCACCCCCTCCTTTCGATCTGTCCATTTCCGCCAATATCGAAATGTATTATGATTGTTATATCTGCCCCAACAATAAAGTGCTGACATACCGAACAACAAACAGGTATGGATACAGGGAGTATAAAAGCTGTGGAGCATCCTGTCCAGAATGCCCGTATCTTTCAAAATGTACGGAAAGTAGGGACCATGTATAAACAGTAACCCGCGCTTAACTGTAAGTTAAGCAATCTGCATATCATCTCACAATCCTTTCCCGGAATCAGAGCAAGACTGCGAAGTCTCTTTATGATAGTCTTATCTGTCATTTTGTGACATTATCAAAAAATTGTAAAATTTCTATCATAGTTTTCTAACATATGTTATAATAAAAAAATGGGAATGAACTTTCGGTCACGGCAACATCTGTTTATGAATAGAAACAGATTGTAATTGGAGGTGTAACATATGAACACACAGGAAAAAAGTACGAAAAAAAGAAGGCCCTTTCTGCAGTCAATTAAGGGACGCATCAGTTTACTGTTAATCGCATGTATCGTAATAGTCGTAGTCGTACTGCTGTTTTTGATTCTTCCTAATGTAAAAAACAGTATGAGAAATCTCACGCAGAACTACTTATATGATATAACGGTATCCGCCGGGGAGAGAATCAATCTGGCAGTTTCAGAAACAAATTCGGACGCCATGCTGCAACCGGAAGCTCTGAATCGTTTAATAGGTGATGTAGGAATAAAGGGGATCGATTCCAGCTACGCATATGTAGTCGGCCCCGATGGTATTATGCTCTACCATCCGACGCAGTCCAAGATCGGAGAACCGGTTGAAAATGCTGTTGTATCAGGAGTTGTCAAGCAGATACAGGGGGGCAGTAAAAACATCGAACCGCAGGTAGTAGATTACCAGTTTAAAGGTGTTGTCAAATATGCTGCTTATTACGTAAATGAGAATGCCGACTTTATCCTTGTAATCTCCGCTGATGAAGATGAAGTCATGCAGCCGATCACAAGGGTTATGCAGATCAGTATTGCAATTGCCGTTTTGATCGTCGTGATCTGTTCTGTCATCGGTTATATTCTGGCAGGCTCCATGGTGAATCCCGTTATTAAAATAACCGGCGTAATCAATAAACTGGCGGAAATGGATCTGACCGAGAATGAAATGCAGGAGCAGCTTAACAAAAGAAAAGACGAAACAGGCGAAATGAGCCGGGCGATCAGTACATTGCACGACCAGTTAGTCAGCGTGATCGGCGGATTGAAAGATCACAGCGAAAGTCTTTTTACAGCTTCCGATTCTTTGAGTGTTAATGCATCCGAAACAGTGACTACGATAGATCAACTGGAAAAAGCCGTAGCGGAAATCGCAGATGGCGCAAGTATTCAGGCGGATGAAACACAGAAAGCAACGGAAAACGTTATCCTGATCGGAGATATGGTAAAAGATACTACGAATGAAGTAGAAAATCTGCTTGTCAATGCAACGAATATGAAATCCTCCGGTGATGAAGCTTCCTCAACCCTGATCCAGTTGGAACAGATCAACAAACAGGCCAAGGAAGCGATCGATACCATTTCCGAACAGACCAACACGACCAACGTGTCGGCTATGAAGATCAGAGAAGCTACTACTTTGATCACTTCTATCGCCGAGGAGACCAATCTGTTGTCCTTAAATGCAAGCATTGAAGCAGCCAGAGCAGGCGAACAGGGAAGAGGTTTCGCAGTCGTTGCTTCACAGATCCAGAAACTGGCCGAACAGTCCAACGAATCGGCACGCCAGATCGAAAATATCACGGATTCCCTGATTACCGATTCCGAAAAAGCGGTTACGATCATGGGCGAAGTAAAAGAGATCATGACAAAACAAAATGAACATATAACCAAAACCGATAACATCTTTACACAAGTTAAAAACGGTATTGACAGTTCCATTGACGGCGTCACCCGTATTGCGGAAAAAACCAGACAAATGGATGAAGCCAGAATCAACGTAGTCGATGTCGTACAAAGTCTGACGGCAATCGCAGAAGAAAATGCCGCCAGCACAGAAGAGACGTCCGCTTCCGTTACAGAAGTAGGCAGTATCGTAACCAACATTTCCGACAATGCGGATAAGATGAAAAACATTGCGGATGAACTGGAACAGAATATGAACATCTTTAAATTATAAAACAATCATAAAAAAGTGCTGCCGTATCCTTATTCCGGCAGCACATTTCTTTTTAATCCCGTATAGGCCAACACAATATAAACGGCATAGAAGAAAAAGAACAGCGCCAAAGCAACAAGTGTAATCATAAACGGAGAACTTGTACCGATCATTATTCCGGGTTCCACCCCTTTTCCCAGATTATATATAAACGGCACACTAATCAGTACAGGAGGTACGGCAGGCATAACATAATAAATAATGAATTGACCGCGCAGCGCTTTCACCATTTCCCTGCGGTCCATGCCCAGTTTTCCAAGAAGCGCAAACTGTCTTTTATAATGATCCGTCTCTGCCAATTGTTGAATGGTCAGAATAGCCGCCGCTGTCATGGTAAGAATCAAGGCCAGATAATAAAGTGGAAATACCATCATCACAATACCGGATGCCGCTTCTGCCTTCACGACAGATCCCGCATAAAACGAAGAGTAATATTCTATTTCTGCAGATTCTTCATATATTCTTTGCATGATACTTGAAATTGCCTGATACTGTGCTTCACTGACCGGTTCGACAGTCATGGCGGCATAGATTCTGTGGTTCACAGCCCGGTCTGCCAGAACCTCATCAGGAACGACCAGAATATACTGATGTCCGTTTCCCGACCAGTTCTGGTTCATATATTCCGTATAAACACCGCCGGGCATAAGTCCACTGTCTCCGATAGGGAGCGGTTTCTTATAATTCTCCATAATATCTTTCAGATAATACTGGCAATGAACCAAATAGGTACCGGACACGGGTGTAACTTCCGGATATCCGAGCATTTTACGCAAAGCTGCATAATCACTGAATTTCATCATAGTATCTCCATCATAATACCGGTAATATTCAGTATATTTTTCTATATGGTCCATAATCTGCGTATTATCATTTAAATAAATATCATATAATCTGTACTCTTTAACGGGAACATTCTTTTCAATATAGTCTGAATAATCAGACATATAATCATTTTCTCCGGCCTCAACGCTGATAAAAAGATCAAAACAGGATTCCTGCTTTGCCCGGTTCGAGAATATCGCATGGATACACTGTCCGGTTCCTTCGGAAACCAGTACGGCGGTAAAAAGCAAAGAGATAGTCGCCATTAAAGTTCCGACAGTGGCCAGTTTGGCAGTCAGCGTACGGAAAATAAGCAATGTCTGCCCCTGATATTTGCCGGCAGGCCTTTTCTCAAAAAAGGCAGGAACACCGGAAGCAAAACTTAAGAAAAAACCATATAAAAAGACTATAATACAACCGGCGCCGAGAATACCGGGAACCGCGCTGCCCATTAGAAGCAGAAGCGTTCCGATAACGCCTAAAATGATCGATGCCGTAAATATTTTACGACGCTTTTTACTCGTCTGAATAACGATCCCCTCATTCTGCTTCTCAAAATAGATAAGATCATATATCTTCATAGACCGAATGCGCCTGCGGCTTTTTCGCTGAGCATACAGATAGATGAATAGAAAATATAATACTGCCAGAAGAACCGCTCTTAGTGAAACGGTATATGCAAATTTATACGGCATATCGAACAAAGTCAAAATAATGGCACGCATCATTTGAAACAGAAAACTGCCGAGTAAAATGCCTATAACAAGCGCAAAGCCTCCTACGATCAGGTTTTCCAGAAAAAACAGTTTTGCCACCTGCTGATTCTCCAGACCGATCAAAATATAAGTACCGAATTCTCTGCTGCGTCTTTGCAGCATAAATCTTGTCGTATAGGAAACAAACCAGCCGATAATACAGACTACTACAATACTTGCCAGAACAATAAGGAGCGGAAGCATCGCTATGCTTTGCGCAAGCGTCTGTACTCCTTCCAAAAAGATCAGATTATTAAATGCATACATAAACGACACCGCCATGACGAGTGTCACAAAATAAACCAGATAATCTCTTGCCTGTCTTTTGGCATTACGAAGGGATAATTTAGATAACGTCACTGATATCACCTCCAAGCAAAGCCAGAATATCTAAGATCTCGTGATAAAATACGCTGCGGGATCGTTCGCCCCGCAGCAGTTCATTGAAAATCCGTCCATCTTTTAGAAACAGAACACGTCTGGCATAACTTGCACTGTAAGCGTCGTGCGTGACCATTAAAATCGTGGCCCCCATTTCCCGGTTCATCTGTGTCATGATTTCCAGCAGATTTTTAGATGCCCTGGAATCTAACGCACCCGTCGGCTCGTCAGCCAACAACAGAGACTGCCCTGCCACCATTGCCCTTGCGCATGCGGCACGTTGTTTCTGTCCTCCTGATACCTGATAGGGAAATTTCTCCAAAATGTCAACGATACCCAGCTTTACGGAAATCTCTTCTATCCTTTGTCTGACCGTATGCGGATCCGCATGATTTAGAGACAGCGCCAGACCGATATTTTCCTCGATGGTAAGCGTATCTAACAGGTTGAAATCCTGAAAAACAAAACCGAGCCGCTCCCTGCGGAATCCGGCCAATTCCCCGGCAGACAGATCGGCAATATTTTCACCGTTTAATAAAATATCTCCGGCGCTGACCGTATCGATCGTAGAAATACAATTTAAAAGTGTTGTCTTTCCGCTGCCGGATGCACCCATAATTGCAATAAACTCACCGTCCGCTACACAGAAACTGACGCGGTCTAACGCTTTGGTAACATTATTTTTACTTCCGTAATACTTTTCAATGTTTCTGATCTCCAACATGAAAAATACCCCTTTCCCAATTCTGTCAACATTTTATATTCAGGACCGACAGAACTTTCTATCGGATAAAAACGCCTGTTTATCCTGTGTCCTGTATACGGAAACATTATACATTTTGGGGAAAAATTATTGTATCGAATTCTCTTTGATCTTTCTTACGATTTTGTAAGATTATTTATTTAAAAGGTCTTTCCGGCACCAGACTCTGCATCTCGGGCCGGGAAAATAACCATAACCTGCGTGCCCTTTCCTTCTTCAGAAAAAATCTGCAATTCTGCTTCCATACAGGCCGAAAGCTTACGGCAAAGATACAGACCCATACCCGTTGCACCCCCCAGACTGCGTCCATTGCTTCCGGTAAATCCTCTTTCGAAAACGCGGGGCAGTTCATGCGCAGGAATACCGATCCCGTTATCCGAAACGGTTATTGCAATCTGTGAACCGGAGCGCCCGCCGGAAATTCTGATAAATGGATCTTCTTTTCTTCGATAACGCACCGCATTCTGCAAAATCTGACCAAAGATAAATTCCGCCCATTTTTCATCCGTATAAACAGTCTGTTCCAGATTGTCCGTCTCGATCCGAAATCCGCTTTGTATAAGAAGGCTGCGATACCGTTCAATAGCGTTTGCCACAATTACGGCAGGCGAGGACTGCCTGACCAGAAAATCCTTTTCCGGAGATTCCAGACGGGCATAAAATAATGCGCGTTCCACATGTGCTTCGATTTGAGACAATTCTTTTATCAGTTTACGTCCTGTTTCCGGTTCAACATGCCGGCTGATCAACCTGGCTGCCGTAATCGGCGCCTTGATCTCGTGGACGAAACTTTCCACATACTCCCGATATTCCCGATTAGCCGCTCTGGCATCGGAAACTGCCCGTATCATAGAACGCCCGGCCCGTTTCGTAAGAGTGAAAAGATAGCGTTCATACAGATTCCCGGCTTTCGGAATACACTCGGTAAAAAGATATTTTTCATCCAGGTGATCCATAATAAACTGTAATTCTGACAAATGCGCACGGCATTTCAGAAAATCATACGTCTGTATACAGATCAATACCAAAATCCAGGCGCAAAGCAACAGAATCAGAACACCCATCCCGGTTCCCGTAGCAGACAAAAAAATGGCTGCCGCCATTATAAAGACCGCCTGAATAAGTAATCTTCTCAAGCGGTCGGATAAAAATTCTCTGATCGTCATAGCTGATACCCCATTCCTCTGCGTGTCTTGATTAAATCAGAAAGACCGATGCTCTCCAGTTTTCCCCGCAATCTGGTCATATTTACACTGAGCGTATTATCATCAATATAAATTTGATTATCCCATAACGTTTCTATCAGATTGGCACGGGATACAATCTCCCCATTGTGCTCCATAAGACAGGCCAGAATCTGCAGCTCGTTACGTGTCAGTTCTATTGTTTTCCCATTCGCCGATGCATATCCTTTCATTGGATCTAACGTAAGTCCGTTGACGCCTGGATTCTCTGAGCCTGACCTTACTGTGCTCCGCCGCAGAACAGAACGGATACGCGCCAGAAGTACCGGAACATTATATGGCTTGGTAATATAATCATCACCGCCCAGACTAAGAGCCTGCAGCTCGTCAAGCGCGGAATCGTGACTGGTCACAAAAATAACCGGCGTATCCAGATTCCGGCGAAATTCCGCACATAAGGAAAATCCATCCCGCTCAGGCAGACCCAGATCCAGAAGAATCAGATCGGGCGCAGATTCCAACACTTGTGTGGCAATATCCCGAAAGACAGTGACCGCAGCCACATGATAACCCTCATTTTGCAAAAGCAGCGTAAGTTCATCCCGAATAACCGGATCGTCTTCGATAATCATTATTTTTGACATCATATTTCCTCATTTTATTTTGCTTCTACGCTTTTATGTTCTTTTCATTTCCCGTATTACACTCAATCCGATCGGCACGGAAATGGCAAGCGTTAAGACATCCGAAACCGCCTGACAGATTTCCACACCCTGCAGACCGAAGAAATGCGGCAGAATCAAGATCAATGGCAGAAAGCATAACCCCTGTCTGGCCGATGCCACGATAGATGCTTTTAATCCTTTACCGATAGACTGTAACATCATATTGCACATAACGATCCAGGCATTTAAAGGAAACGCAACGACCTGATAACGCAGAGCCGCTGTGCCTACGGAGATCACTTCCATATCATCTTTCCTGAAAAGCGCTACCAGCTGCGGTGCAAAACCATAACCCGTAACGCTTACAATAATCAGGAAGATAAAAGCATACCTGACGCAGAACCAGAATGCTTCCAATACTCTTTTATAATTGCCCGCGCCGTAATTAAATCCGCAGACAGGCTGAAATCCCTGACCAAATCCTATCAGAGCGGAATTGGCAAACATCGTAATCCTTGATACAATCGACATTCCTGCAATTGCCGCATCCCCGTAAATTCCCGCCGTATGATTCAGACAGATTGCCGCCAGACTCGCAAGTCCCTGCCTGCATAACGAAGGCATACCGCCTCTTATCATCTCTTTATAAAAATGCAGACTCGGCTTAAAATTTGTCAGACGAATCTGTATATTGCCGCCCTTTTTCACCATGAGAAGCAGCAGAATGAAACTGAAATACTGGCTGATTGTCGTCGCCAAAGCAGCTCCTGCAATACCCATTTCGCACTGTAATATTAACAGCGGATCCAGAATCATATTAAGCACTGCCCCGGAAACAATTCCTATCATCGCATAAAAAGCGCTACCTTGAAAGCGCATCTGGTTATTTAGTACAAGAGAAGTCGTCATTGCCGGCGCGCCAAGCAGTATGATCCATAAATATGTAACCGTATAGGGCAGAATCGTCTCCGTTGAACCAAGCGCATAAGCAAGCGGCTTTACAAATATAAGACAAAGCAGCATCAGAATAGTACCGGCCGCAAGCGCCGAAAAGAAACCGACCGCAGACATTTTTTCCGCCTCTTCTATTTCCTTTGCCCCCAGCTTCCTGGAAATATAATTACCGGATCCGTGCCCGAAGAAAAAACCGATCGCCTGAACGATCGCCATCAGAGAGAAAACGATGCCGACTGCTGCCGTTGCCTGTGTGTTGATCTTACCGACGAAAAAAGTGTCTACCATATTGTAAAAGGATGTAATGAGCATACTTAAAATAGTAGGACCGGCCAAAGTACAGACCAGTTTCTTCACCGGCGTTTCCAGCATATATTGTCTTTTTTCATCTGCATTTGCAAAATTCATAGAGTATCAAACCTTTCTATCTGCATCTTATACTATAAAAAATTATAAACCTCAAAAAAGGAAGAAACAATATTTAAATTTGCTTCTTCCCTGTGGTGTATCAAGTTATTATAAAAAACTGTCCTCTTTTCCACTTACTTTCGTATGCTCTTTTACAAAACCGCCGGATTATGCTATAATTTTTCTGCAATTATTTGATATGAAAGGACTATGTATCATAACAGAAAGGATAACAAAAATGAAAAATATATTTAAAAGATCAGGCATTCTCGCTTTACTGCTTTTTTTCATAACCACGGCAGTAACAGGATGTTCCGGCGAAAGGAAGGAAGAACCCGTTGAAGAAGTAGAAGAACCTGTCTATCCCGTCACAATTGACAATGTTGAGATTCGGATCGGTGAAACCACCGTACAGTCTCTTCTTGATAAGGGATTCAAAATGACAGTGTCGGAACTGACGCCGGACAATGAATATTATCAATATGAAATCGATCCGGAATTAGAACTGGAGGCAAACAGTTATTATACAGGCGGCTCAATCTGGATTACCGACCAGATCTTCGTACATATTTCTATCGTTACGGATGAAGAAGCAATCAGAATGGGAGACGCCGTAATCGCTTATCTGGATTTTTCACTGGCCGGCGGAGATGAAGCAGATCTTGAAAGAATTGCATTTAACGGCGTACCGATCACAGAACTGAATAGAGATAAAGCAGGAGAAATGTTTCCCGATTTTACCGGTGATGAAAATATGTGGTTTTCTCCTTATACTATGAAAGAATACAGCTATTTTTTGGGTTTTAATTCTCAAACAGACTATTCTCTGATGAGATTTTCCGTAGAAAAGGAATATGACGTTGATTGGAACAGCGAACAATAAAAGGATTCATTATGGAAGGAAAATGAAAAATATGCTCAAAAAATGGTGTTTCATGGGAATATTTCTTATTTTCATGAATGCGGCAGTAACAGGATGTTCCGGCGAAAAAAATGACCATCCCTCTGAATCTGAAAAAGAAGAAAAATTGATAGAAGATACTCTACAGAAATCAGAAGAACCTTTATATCCTGTCCTGATTGATGATATTGAAATCCTTATAGGAGAAACTACCATTCAATCCTTATTGGACAACGGTCTGCGTATGGATATATTTGAAACGACGCCATCTTACGAATATTATGAGCATGAAATCGATCCGGAAGAAAAATTGAAAGCAAACAGTTCTTATTCAGGCTTTTCTATCCATTTAACAGATTCTGTCTACGCATTTGTGAGCATTGCCACAGACGAAGAAGCTGTAAAAATGGGGGATGCCGTAATTGCATCTATGAATTTTTCATTTGACGACGGAGATAAAGCAGACTTTGCCAGAATTGCTTTTAACAATATTCCGCTTACAGAACTAAACAGAGAAAAAGCAGAAGAAATATTTCCTGATTTTACCGGTAATGAAAACATCCTGTTTTCTCCTTTTGACATGAAAGAGTATCGTTATTTTATGGAATTTGATTTACAAAATGACGGTTTATTGACAGGATTAACTTTGGAAAAAAAATATGATACCGATCGAAACAGCAGACTATAAAAATTTTCATTGTATAGTATAGAACTATATATTATGATATAAAGTATAAAAAGCTTATTTTATCTGCATACTAATCTCAAATTATAATTAAGGAAGGTACATTTATGAATCCACAGGCTTTTTTCAAATTGTCTTATGGTCTTTTCGTTATTGCCACAAAGACAGAACAGAAAATGAACGGATGTATTATCAACACGGTAACGCAGGTAGCAGAAGATCCAAAACGTATTATTTTTGCTGTCAACAAACAGAATCTTACTTCTGAAATGATTCAAAAAGCAGGAATTGCGTCTATTTCGGTCCTTTCTGAATCTGCACCTTTTTCCATCTTCAAAAATTTTGGTTTTCAAAGCGGAAGAGAAGCCGATAAATTTGTCGGTGTTCCTTTTGCGCTTACCAAACAGGAACTTCCTTATCTGAAAGAACACACCAATGCCTATTTTGACTGCAAAGTTTTAAATTCATATGATCTGGGCACGCATATGATGTTTCTTGCAGAAGTCACGGATGCAGATGTTCTTTCCGATGAAAAAGCAATGACTTATGCTTATTACCACGAATTTGTAAAACCGAAGCCTGATTCATCGCAGTCTGCTCCGAAAAAAGGCTGGCGTTGTACGGTATGCGGATACGTTTATGAAGGAGAAGAACTTCCGCCTGATTTTATCTGCCCCTGGTGTAAACACGGTGTTGATGATTTTGAAAAAATATAGAAAAGAGGTATGAAAATTGAGACAATTTTTTGGTATGAGTCAAAACGGAGATCTGCAGGAAGCCGTCCGCGGCTTAAAAAACCCCCAGCTGATCATGCTTCTATCTAACGGGGATCAATTTGAAAAACATGTAGCGGAACTGGAAAAGCTTTTTCCTAAAATACCCAGCATCGGCTGTATCGGCATGAGTTACGATACGCGGGTCGTAGAAAAAGGCGTCGGCATCATAGCTTTTTTGGATGGTGTCGCCGCTGCCGCCAATGTACTTGAAGAAGTATCTACCATGCCTGTAAAATATATAGAACGTCTAAAACAGGATGTCAAGGCTGTGAACGGATCATCAAGAGATACTGTATGTATTGACTTTTGTTCAGGAAATGATGCCTGCGTACTTACCACAATAAACAGCGTCCTTGGAAACATCAATATTCCTCTTGTCGGAGGAACCGGCGACGCAGGTAAAGTATCCGCCAACGGTAAGGTATATGAAGATGCCGTAGCTTATGCAATGGTCAAAAACAATAACGGCAGGGTAAAAACCTACAAAGAAAATATTTACCACCAAATGGGCAATTACTATTTCATCGCTTCCAAGACAGACAAGGCGAATTACATAATCGGCGAATTGAACGGCCATCCGGCCAGACAGGTATATCAGGATATTCTCCATGTAACAGAGAAAGAAATACTGACACAGACTTTTAAAAATCCTTTTGGAAAAATCAACGGCGACGATACCTGTATCATATCGATCAAAGAAGTAAACGGCAATGCCCTGACATGTTTCAGACAGGTAAACGATTCCGACGTACTGATCATGTTGGAACTTGGCGATTATAAGGCAATCGTAAAGGAAACAATTGAAACCATTAAACGGGATTTCCCGAAACGTTCAGCCGTATTTTCCGTTAACTGCCTGTTCCGTTATCTGTTATTCAATGATAATCATTATATGAACGAATATTTGCAGGAAATGGCCTCTTTAGGCAACCATGTCGGTTTTGTCGGCTATGGAGAACATTATAATAACCGATTCGTCAATCAATCTATGACTTGCGTCGTATTTGAATAAGGAGGACAACATGCTGTTTAATAATAAATCGCAAAATAAAGAAAAAAGTCTGTATCCGATTTTGCATGTGACAGACAGTTTGAAGACATACCAACAGGAACTTGTACAAAATGAAGTAACTTCCTTAAAAGAACTCAGCATGGTAAGCAGTTCTTTTGGCGGCGTACTTGCCGAAGCAGATAGTTTTCAGAATACATTACAGGATTTTGACCAGACTTTCTCCAGTATCAATCAGGTATCCGGACAGTTTGCAACAGTAAAAGACGATATTGCCCAATCTGTTATACAGGCACAAGACGAAGTCGAATCATTAAAAAACAGTTCTATGCAGGTAAGAGATTATTTCAGTGATATGGACAGTACTTTTGAGAATTTCCAGTCTTCTGTTAAAAAGATCAAACTCTGTATGAACAAAATCATATCCATTGCCGATCAGACAAACATTCTGGCATTAAACGCTTCTATCGAAGCTGCTAAGGCCGGAGAAAGAGGAAAAGGATTTGCAGTTGTTGCAGAAGAAGTAAAAACACTGGCAGACGAGATCAAAGAACTTGTCGATGAAGTAAATTCCGGCTTACGGGATGTAGAAGATGAAACAGACAAATTAAATGCAAGTATCAATACATCCCAGCAGGCGCTTGAACAAAGTCTGAGTAAAGTAGACGAAACTTCCGAAATGTTCGACAATATTACACAGGCGGCAGAAAATGCCACTTCCGTACAAACAGAGATCAACGGCGTTATTGAGGATTCCAAAAGGGCCCTTCAGGTATTATGCGGATACTTTGATAAGATCAGAAAACAATATCAGGAAGTCGTACAACATATTAACCATGCAAGAAAACTCGGAACGACCAAAAGCAGTATGTTTGAAGATGTCGATAATATGCTGTCACAGATTCCGCTCATTGTAAAAGACTACATAAAAAAATAAAATATTATAGAGAAAATTCTTACAAACGGCGGTCAAAAGACCGCCGTTTTCAATATCTGTTAAAACAGGCAAATATCTCCTGGACTCTGGGCACTGCCAGACCTGACACTGCATTACCTTTATCACAGATACCGGCAAGTCCTTTGGTTTTTATCATATTATCTAAAGCCTTCACGATTTCCTTTATATCACTTCTCCGGTCTCCGTAATGTTCTTTCGCATAACGAAGTAGATAGGCAAGCGCCTGTGTCTGTTCTTCATCTATAAGCTGTTCTACATAACGCAGATCCAGATTGTCTTTTCCAATGGAAAATGCGGTTTTTCCCATTCTTTTAATCTTCAGACGTTCTTCTACGTAACCGTCCCCGCGGTATGTCTTTCTTTTCTGTACAGACCCTGACAGATCGATCTCACGTTTACCTGCAGGCAGATGAAATTCCGGAGCGTTTATCACAGGAGAAACCGTATCTTTCAGGAATTTCTTTGTTTCATCCGTAATATCAATTGCCTGATAAGAATCCATTTGCAGGATATGATCCGCAATATAGAAATAAGAACCGCAGCTTCCTACGACCAATATCGTAGAAATATCTGCTTTTTCATACAAATCTCTGGCACGTTCCAGAAACGGTGTAATCGGTTCTTTTTCTCTGGCAACGATCTTTTGCATCAGTTCATCACGAACCATGAAATTTGTCGCAGATGTATCTTCATCGATCAGTAAAAGCCTGCTGCCTGCTTCGATTCCTTCAATAATATTGGCTGCCTGGGAAGTACTGCCACTGGCATCTAATGTAGAAAAACTTTTCGTATCTTTTCCATTTGGCAGATGATTGATAAAAAGAGAAATATCGGTATTGGTTATTTTCCTGCCATCTTCTGCACGCAGCTTTAATGCTGTCTCATCGGTTATCACATATTCTCTGCCATCCCCTGTAATGTGGTTATATACGCCTCTCTCAAGTGCTTTCAGGAGCGTAGATTTTCCATGATATCCTCCGCCTACGATCAGCGTAATGCCTTTTTTGATCCCCATCCCTCTAAGAGTTCCTTTATGGGGAAGTTTTAACGTAACTGCCATTGTTTCAGGCGACTGAAACGGGATGCCATCTTTTAACGGTCTGTCGGAAACGCCGCTTTCTCTTGGCAGGATCGATCCATCCGCAACAAATGCCACGATATTTTGTCTTTTCATTTCTTCTCTGATGTATCGTTGGTCTTCTGCCAGATGAATTGTCTTCTCCAATTCCTGTTTCGGCGTTTTCTCATAATATAAACTCTGTTCTACGCATACGGGAATAAAATCAAACAGGATTTTTTCCAGTTCCGTGGCATTGATCGTACGTCCGTTTGCCGGAAATCCTACTTCAAAGCGCACAATAATTTCTTTTGCTGTAATTTCACAGGCAGTTCTCTCCAAAATTTCCTGTCCGCATCTGCTTACTGTAATTATTCCGCTTTTCCCGGAACCTTTGGCCTGAAAACAGAATTTATCCGCCTGTTTATGAAAACGCCGTATCAAATAATCCTCCAAAGCAGTTTTATTTTCCTTTGTCAGATAATCATTTTTCGGAAATGCCGCAATTGCATGATCTACTCTTACGCTTAATCTTGAAGGAGCCGCAAACGGATCTCCCTGAACATGTTCAATATTCAATACGTATTTTCCAAATGAATAACTTCCTGCTAATGACTTATAAGCAGGATAACTTTTTCTGTTGATTGCACGAAGATTATTCCTTAATTCTTCTGATGATTTCATAATCTGTCTTCCGTTCCCTTTTATAAATGTTTTTCAGATACCATATTTTATAGTATACCATATTGTTTTACAGCTATTTCCCAGTATTTTTCCGGAATATCCGGCCACGTAACGCTGCCTTCCTTTTCTTTGCACAATTTCATGGCAAGTTCCAAACAAGGGCTCATATAATCGTCTCCCGTATCAAGTACATGTTTCGTGAGTTTTGCCCAATATGGCGCCTTTTCATTCAATCCTGACGTTTCATATTCCTTTTTTACCGTTTCCACATCATAATCCAGTTGAAAAAACTCTTCGTTCCATCCTGATTTTTCTCCATGCAGGATCATATATTGCGCTTTTCCGTTATAATACCAGGGTACTCCAACCGAACCGGGATGGATCAGTTTTTTGTTTCCGTACGTTCTGCTTTCCTGTATATGAGCATGGCCGCTGATCAACAAATCTACATCCAGATTTTCCATAATGGATTCCAGATTTTCATTATCCGGCAATAGTAGTTCTTTCGAAGAAGTTAATGAACCATGACAATAGCGAAACGGCGGATATCCTTCTTTTCTATAAATTCCTTTGATATCCAGTGATTCATAGAAATCAAGATCTTCTTTCGTAAGATTCTCATAAGTATACAACAGATTTCCGCTTGCCGAGGAATAAGTCCAGCGCTCGTTCGGGTTTTCCCTGTGATGCAGCATATAATCTTCTCTGTTTCCGCGAATAAAAGAACAATGATACTTGTCTTTCATTTCATAAATGATCTGCATTGTTTTATGCGGATAGGGACAATCGCTGATATAATCCCCCAGAAAAATGAATTCCTCTGCATTTTGACTGAATGCATGTTCAATACACCTTTTCAGAGCCATATGATTACTGTGAATATCTCCGATCACTGCCAGTTTCATATATAAAATTCTCCTTATTGTGTAATTTCAAGATTATCATAAAGCAAATACCGTGTAACGACCGTTTCATACGTTATCTTATAACTGATATAAGAATATATTTTTCCTTCCGGATCCGTGTATTGTATGAAAACACCATTTCTATTAGAGTACTTATCCGCAGGAAAATCCCATAATTCCAACAGAGAACCATCCCCGTAATCAAACAGAATCGATTCTCCTTCCGGAGCCTTTTTCGTTTCCTTACCGGAACCGTTTATCGTAAGATATGTATTGAAACCTCTGAAATTTTCTTCCGACAACTTTAAAATTTTTTCATTTGTATATACCATCAAACTATCATTTTCATTCACATAAGCAATACTTTTTGATAATTTGTTAACAAAATTGGAATATCTTGCATGATATCCCATAAACCATGCACTTAAACAGATCAATAACAGCAGCAAAGTAAAAAATAACAGTATGATAATATTAAACTTAATATCTTTTTTCTCTTTCTTTTCTTTCTTTATTTTATCATATAGATCAATCATATTTTTCTTTTCCCCCTTTTTAATATGCATTTCTTTCTCATAGGTTTAAAATTTTGAACTGATATCTTCTGTACTGATTATAAAAGAGATACCAGTTCCCCGGTATCTCTTTTTGATTAACATGAGAATGACTCATAAAGCGCGGCATTCATTGTTTATTCAACTTCTTCTTCCGGCAGGGTTACTTTTTCATCATCATTTTCAGAAATATTACCATATCGCTCTTCTTCCGGAATCTCTTCCATTGCATCGTCGATATTTTCAAATTCCTGGCTGCCATCACTTACTTTTTCCCTTACTTTGGCAATTTTGGCAACTTTCACGTCCTCTTCCAGATTCATCATTTTGACACCAGATGTAATTCTGCCAAGTGTTGAAATATCTTCCATACGCAGCTGGATAATAACGCCCTCTGTTGTGATCATCATAATCTCATGATCGTCGTTTACTGCTTTTACACCGACTACATTACCTGTTTTTTCAGTGATCTTATAACATTTCACACCTTTACCGCCCCTGTTTTGTACGGTAAACTCATCCAGATAAGTACGTTTTCCAAGGCCGTTTTCAGAAACGATCAAAAGAGAATCTCCCTGGTGATCTAACTGCATACCGATTATTTCATCACCATCGGATAAATTCATACCGATAACACCCATGGAGGAGCGTCCGGTTGCTCTTACATCCGTTTCCCTGAATCGAATACACATACCAAGTTTTGTAACAAGGAAAATTTCAGTATCCTTATCCGTTGATTTTACTTCGATCAGTTCATCATCTTCTCTGAGATTGATTGCGGCAAGACCGTTTTTACGGACATTGCTGTATTCCAGAATAGAAGTTTTCTTGACGATACCTTTTTTCGTAACCATGAAAAGATTTTTATCGTCTTCATAATCTTTGATCGGAATCATGGCTGAAATTTTCTCGCCCGGCGTCAGCTGCAGCAAATTAATGATCGCAGTTCCTCTTGCCGTACGTCCCGCTTCGGGAATTTCATAGGCTTTTAATCGGTAAACTCTTCCGTAATTGGTAAAAAACATCAGATAATGATGCGTCGTCGTCATCAGAAGATCTTCTATATAGTCTTCTTCCAATGTCTGCATTCCTTTAATTCCTTTACCTCCGCGGTTCTGTGACTTAAAGTTATCTACTGTCATACGTTTCACATAACCGAGACTGGTCATGGCAATGACTGTGTTGTCCCTCGGTATCAGATCTTCCATATTAATATCATAAACATCATATCCGATCTTACTTCTTCGATCGTCACCGAATTTTTCCGCAATAATTAACATTTCTTCTTTGATAACGCCGAGCAGTAACTTTTCATCTGCCAAAATTGCCTTTAATTCTGCAATTTTTGCCAATAATTCTTTATGTTCGTTTTCCAGTTTTTCTCTTTCCAGACCTGTCAGAGCACGCAGACGCATATCTACGATTGCCTGTGACTGTACCTCGGAAAGCGCAAAACGTTCTATCAGTCTTTCTTTTGCAATCTGGGTCGTCTGGCTGCTTCTGATAATCTGGATTACTTCATCTATATTATCAAGAGCAATCAACAATCCCTGTAAAATATGATCTCTTTCTTCCGCTTTATTCAGATCATATTTTGTTCTTCTTGTTACAACATCCTTCTGATGATCCAGATAATAACCAAGCATATCAAGAAGATTCATCACCTTCGGTTCCTGGTTAACAAGAGCAAGCATGATAATACCAAAAGAATCCTGCAACTGGGTATGTTTATAAAGCTGATTCAAAATAACATTTGCGTTAACATCTCTTCTAAGTTCAATGACGATACGCATACCTTCTCTGTTCGTTTCGTCGCGAAGATCTGTAATACCATCTATTTTCTTTAATTTTACCATATCGGCAATTTTCAAAATCAGATTGGCCTTATTTACCATATAAGGAAGTTCCGTCACGATAATACGGTTCTTTCCATTTTCCATTGTTTCAATATTGGTTACGGCACGGACTCTGACTTTACCGCGTCCGGTACGATAAGCTTCTTCCGCTCCTCTTGTTCCAAGGATCACACCGCCTGTCGGGAAATCCGGCGCCTTGATCAGTTCTAAAACTTCTTCGATCTCTGTCTTTCTGTTTTCCTGTACCTGATTATCTATAATCTTTATAACGGCGCTTATAACTTCACGTAAATTATGAGGCGGTATATTGGTAGCCATACCTACTGCAATACCGGAAGTACCGTTTACCAGAAGATTCGGATAACGGCTTGGAAGCACGGAAGGTTCTTTTTCCGTATCATCAAAGTTAGGAACGAAATTAACCGTATCTTTATTGATATCTGCAAGCAGCTCCATCGAAATTTTACTCAAACGTGCTTCCGTATAACGCATAGCTGCAGCGCCATCCCCATCGACGGAACCGAAATTGCCATGTCCATCCACGAGCGGATAACGTGTAGACCATTCCTGTGCCATATTAACAAGAGCTCCATAGATAGAACTATCTCCATGAGGATGATACTTACCCATTGTATCACCGACAATACGCGCACTTTTTCTATGCGGTTTGTCAGGACCGTTATTCAACTCTATCATGGAATACAGAACTCTTCTCTGCACCGGCTTCAAACCATCTCTTACATCAGGCAGTGCACGTGCCGCAATAACGCTCATTGCATAATCAATGTAAGAATCTTCCATTTTTTTCTTAAGGTCTACTTCTTCAATTTTATCAAAAATACGATCATCCATTCTAATATGATTCCTTTCAATTGAAAAATCTCTGATTTTTCAATTTAAATATCGAGATTCTTAACAAACTTCGCATTCTCCTCAATAAAAATACGTCTGGGTTCTACTTTATCACCCATTAAAGTATTGAAAGTAAGATCTACTTCAGATTCTTCCTCTTCATTGATATTAACACGAAGCAAAATACGTTTTTCCGGATCCATCGTGGTATCCCAAAGCTGATCCGCATCCATTTCTCCCAGACCTTTATAACGCTGGATCTTATTACTTTGATCTCTTCCCACTTCCGCAAGAAGTTTATCCAGTTCTTCATCGCTGTAAGCATACCAGACCTGTCTGTTTTTCTCCAGTTTATAAAGAGGCGGTTTTGCAAGATAAACATGACCCTGCCTGATCAGCTCCGGCATAAAACGATAAATAAAGGTAAGCATTAACGTAGCAATATGAGCTCCGTCAACATCGGCATCCGTCATAATAATAATCTTATTATAGCGAAGTTTGCTGATATCAAAATCTTCATGAATGCCGGTTCCGAAAGCAGTGATCATAGCCTTGATCTCTTCGTTTGCATAGATTCTGTCAAGTCTTGCTTTTTCTACATTCAATATTTTTCCACGAAGCGGCAGGATAGCCTGTGTGGCACGACTTCTTGCCGTCTTGGCAGAGCCGCCGGCAGAATCTCCCTCTACAATATAGATCTCACAGTTTTCAGGATTTTTGTCCGAACAATCGGCCAGTTTACCGGGTAAGGAAGAACCTTCCAAAGCAGTTTTGCGACGAGTCAGATCCCTTGCCTTTCTGGCCGCTTCTCTTGCACGCTGCGCCAGAATAGATTTTTCACATATAATTTTGGCAACAGACGGATTTTGTTCCAAAAAGTAAGTAAGCTGTTCACTTACTATATTATCAACGGCTCCCCTTGCTTCGGAATTTCCCAGTTTCTGCTTTGTCTGTCCTTCAAACTGGGGATCTTCTATTTTGACGCTGATAATGGCTGTCAAACCTTCCCTGATATCATCACCGGAAAGATTATCTTCGTTTTCTTTTAATAATTTATTATTTTTTGCATAATCATTAAATGTCTTTGTAAGTGCATTCTTAAAACCGATCAAATGTGTACCGCCTTCGGGCGTATTGATATTATTCACAAATGTATAAACACTTTCGTTATAAGAATCATTATGCTGCATTGCAACTTCAACATAAACATTATTTTTCGTTCCTTCAAAGTACATGATCTGACCATACAAAGAATCTTTACTTTTATTCAGATACGTAACGAACTCTTTGATTCCGCCTTCATAATGAAACTCTTTACGCTGTTCCATTCCTTCCCGTTCATCGGAGAGAATAATCTTTAACCCTTTTGTAAGAAAAGCAGTTTCTCTGAGTCTTGTTTTTAATGTTTTATAATCAAAAACAGTCTCTTCAAAAATAGACGCATCCGGTTTAAAATGAATTTTTGTTCCTGTTTTATCAGGCTCGCATTCGCCTACGACTTTAAGAGGATAACATACTTGTCCCCTCTCATAACGCTGCTTATATATTTTGCCTTCTGTATAAATTTCCACTTCAAGCCAGTCAGAGAGGGCATTTACAACAGAAGCCCCTACGCCGTGGAGTCCTCCCGATACCTTGTATCCTCCGCCGCCGAATTTTCCTCCCGCATGAAGAATCGTAAAAACAACTTCAACGGCAGGAATACCCGCTTTATGATTGATTCCTGTCGGAATGCCTCGTCCATCATCAATAACCGTAACAGAATTATCGGAATTGACCGTTACATCGATCGTACTGCAGAATCCTGCCAGTGCTTCATCTACGGAATTATCTACGATTTCATAAACCAGGTGATGAAGACCTCTGCTGGACGTACTTCCTATATACATACCGGGTCTTTTTCTAACTGCTTCAAGACCTTCTAATATTTGAATCTGATCTGCTCCGTAATCATTAGCCATTATAAACCTCCTGCAGAATTACCTTATACATAATCATCAATGTTCCCATCCATATTTCCGGCAAGACTTCCGTTTTCGATCCGAAATATTTTATCGATTTCAAATCTGTTATTAATCAATTCATCCAATCCGGTACATGTAATAATTGTCTGAATATCCCCTATACTGTCCAGTAAATAATTTTGTCTGTTGCTGTCAAGTTCCGACAGTACGTCATCGAGAAGAAGAACGGGATTATCCTTTGTCATTTTTTTAACCAATTCTATTTCTGATAATTTTAAAGACAGAGCAGCAGTTCTCTGCTGACCTTGAGAACCGAATTTACGAATATCGATAGTTCCTTCCATAAAAGAAAAGTCATCTCTGTGAGGACCGACTGTAGTCTGTTTTAATTTAATATCTCTTTCCTGAGAAGCCTTTAAAGCCTGTTCATAATTTTCTATCGTAGTATCGGCTTCATAACAAATACATAAATTTTCCTTATCGCCTGACAATTTTTTATGTATTTCATAAATAATTTCATTTAATTGTTTTACAAATAATTCTCTTCTTTCAATGATCTTGCTGCCAAAAGAAACAAGCTGAGAATCCCATATATTCAATGTATCTCTCAGTTCCGGCATGAAATACATGTCTTTTAAGAGTTTATTTCTCTGATTGACTATTTTATTATAATGATTCAGATTATACAGATAAAAGCTGTCGAGCTGACAAAGCTCCATATCAACAAATCTTCGTCTTTCTGCCGGGCCGCTTTTGATAATACTTAAATCCTCCGGAGAAAAAAATACGACATTCAACAATCCCAAAAGTTCGGCAGCCTTTTTAATTTTCTGCCCGTTGATTGCAATTCCTTTGGATTTATTTTTTCGAAGGTGCATATCTACTTTGTTTTCAATACCTTCTTTTTCCAGAAAAGTCCTGATATGCGCTTCTTCTTTCTCAAAATTTATAATATCTTTGTCTTTGCTTCCCTTATGGGATTTTGTTGTAGAAGATAAATAGATCGCTTCTAAAATATTGGTTTTTCCCTGTGCGTTATCTCCATATAAAATATTTGTCCCACTGCTGAAATAAATGTTCAAAGAATCATAATTTCTGAAATTTTGTAATTCCAATGATTTAATGATCATCAGTTTTCTACCTTAACCTGCTGCCCTTCAAACTCTATTACATCGCCCGGATGTATTTTCTTGCCGCGCTGATATTCCACTTCACCGTTTACTTTTACATAACCTTCCTGAATCTCAGCCTTCGCATCGACGCCCGATTCCACGAAACCGGCAAGTTTCAGAGCCTGACCAAGTTTTATATATTCGTCTTTAATTTTTATTGTTTCCATAAATTTCCACTCTTAAACAGTCTTGCTTTTAACGTATCTTTTCTCTTACTATAAAAATATCAGCTTACCGTCGTGAAATTAACCGGCAGGATCAGATAAATATAGTTTTCTTCTGCATCTCTGATAAAACATGGCGCTTTCGGATTTACCATGTAAAGATCCACTTCTTCATCATCGATCACACGCAGCGCATCGATCAGGAATTTGGGATTAAATCCGATCATCAGGTCTTTACCGTTTTTCGTAATATCAATTTCTTCATCCATGCTTCCTATGATGGTATTCATTTTCAGTTCCATGGAAGCATCTGTAATATTGATAATGACCGGTTTTTTATCTCCTTCTTTTACAAGAAGAGTCGCTCTGTCAATACAATTTAAAAATTCTTTTTTATTGATTCTGACTTTCGTTTCATAATCAGTGGATAACATCTGATCAATCTTAAAATATTCGCCTTCGATCAATCTGGAAAGAACGATCGTATTGTCAAATTCAAATAAAATATGATTGTCCGTAAAGAAAATATGTACTTCTTTATCCACATCACCGGAAAGAATCTTGCTGATCTCACTTAAAGTTTTACCAGGCACTACCAGTTTCTTAGGTTCATAGTTATCCTTCAGATTAATTTTACGAATAGAGATTCTATGCCCGTCTAACGATACCACCTTTAAAGTATCTCCATCAATTTCAAACAGTTCGCCCGTCATCAGTTTATTATTATCATTATCGGCTATAGAGAAGATAGTCTGCCTGATGATTTCTTTTAAAGTAAACTGAGATAAAACGATAGAATCGTTTCTTTCGATCAAAGGCAGATAGGAAAAATCTTCTCCTGATTTACCGATAATATTGAATTTGGCTTTTTCACAGGTGATCGTCGTCTTTAAATTAGCATCCGTTTCTATCATGATATCATTATCGGGAAGTTTACGAACGATCTCTAAAAAGATTTTGGCATCAATCGCAATCATACCTCTTTCAACAACTTTTCCCTCTATTCTTGTTTCGATACCAAGTTCCATATCATTTGCCGCCAACTTGATCTCGCCGTTTCTAACGTCCAATAAAATACATTCCAGAATAGACATAGTTGTTTTGCTGGGTACTGCTTTTGATACGATCTGTACACCGTTTAAGAGATTGGATTTCTTACATATAATTTTCATCTGTGTATAACTTCCTTTCTGAATATGAACCGGAACGGGAACTGCCTGTCATATTTATTTATAATATATTTCATAGTCTTTCATAATAATAGGTGTTGAAATGTGCATAACCTCATTTATTATACTATTTTTCAGGAAAAAAGAAAATGTATAAGTTGTGAAAATCTTCGGATAACCTGAGAATAAGTTTTATATTATCAACAATCGGAAGGTTAGGTGAAAATTAACTTCTTTTTAATTGTTTCAATTTTATTCTTCAGTTCCACATTGTTCACAATTTCCTCGGAGATCTTATTCACACCATGTATGACAGTTGTATGATCCTTTTTCCCGAGGAACTTTCCGATACCGGAAAGAGATTCTGCCGTCAGATCCCTGCAAAGGTACATAACGATCTGTCTGGCTTGTACCAGTTCGGAATTTCTTTTCTTGGACATAATATCGTCTGCAGTAATTCCGAAATATTCGGCTACTACATTAATGATTAAGGAAGGGGTAACGTCTCTTGGAGTGTCTGCATATATAATGTCTTTTAGAGCTTCCTGTGCATGTTCTAAATTGATGTCAAGATTATTTAACTTGGAAAATGCGATGATCTTATTAAATGCTCCTTCTAATTCCCTGATATTGGATTTAATATTGGTTGCAATATATTCTAATACTTCGTCATCTATTTTTTTATTGCAGTTTTCGGCATTTTTCTTTAAAATAGCCATTCTGGTCTCATAATTAGGCGGCTGTATATCGGCAATCAGTCCCCATTCAAAACGGGAACGGAATCTTTCTTCCAACGTTTCCAGTTCTTTGGGCGGTTTATCGGAAGATAGAATGATCTGTTTCCCTGCGGAGTGAAGCGTATTAAATGTATGGAAAAATTCTTCCTGTGTGCTTTCTTTACCAATGATAAATTGAATATCATCTATTAGAAGGACATCCACGGTTCTGTATTTTTCTCTTAATTTACTCATGGTGGCTGCATTTCCGCTTCTGATAGATTCAATAACTTCATTTGTAAAGATTTCCGATGTTACGTACATGACTTTCGTATCAGGATTTTCTTCTAAAATGAAATGTCCGATTGAATTCATTAAATGCGTTTTCCCAAGTCCTGCTCCTCCATATATATAGAGAGGATTGTATGCTTCGCCCGGAGACTCTGCTACGGCGAGACAGGCGGAATGTGCGAAATTGTTGTTGCTTCCTACAACGAACGTTTCGAATTTATATTTTGGATTTAAATTGGCATTTTCATAATTGATATTGTATACATGCTTTGTTTTGGAAGAATTGTTCTGTTTTTCTTCCCTGGCATCTTTTTCCAATATAAAGGAAATATCATAAGTATGGTCCATCATTTCGGATATCGTTACCTGAAAATAATTCTTATATTTATTTGAAATATAATTCAGGAAATGAGACTGATTTGATGGGATCAGTATCGTTATCACATCATTTTCAACCTGATAAAAATTTAAGGGGGCTATCCATGTTGAATAGGCAATGTCGGAGAGCTCATATTCTTTTCGTAAAGTCTCCTTGATCAAATCCCAATTATCTTTGATAGAATCCATATAAAAACCTCTTTACTATAAATATTTCATTTTAACGAAAATCCCCTAACATATATATTAATATAAATGAAGTAAAAATTCAATTAAATAAGTTGATAAGTTATCCACAAAAAAATAAACAGGTTTACATAGATGATTAACATGATTTTTTATGATGTGTATAACTATAAGAATAATGATTAACATTTAAAGAGAGGATAAATTAAGGGGATTATTTAAGTTGTCAACAGGAAAATAAAAAGTTATACACAGCTTATCCACATTTTGTGGATACATTTATGTAAAGTGGATATCTTTTTTATTCCTGAAAAATTTTTTTTATCATAGAAAAATGTCAGGATTCCCTTGACGTATTGGAATTATTTATATACAATAGAGGTGTTGTTTTCCAAACAAAACTGTAATTTATTAATTTATTTGTAAATGATCAGATCGTAACCGTAGAAGAATATCTACTTTGGAAAAGGAGGTGTATCGTAATGAAAATGACATATCAGCCGAAAAAGAGACAGAGATCCAAAGTCCATGGATTCAGGGCAAGAATGAAAACAAAGGGCGGAAGAAAGGTTTTAGCTGCAAGACGAGCAAAAGGTAGAAAAAAATTATCAGCATAAAGGCCGCATTTATGTGGCCTTTTTTTCCTCTTATCAGATGAATATTAAGGTAGCTAATATATGAAATTTTCGGAATCATTGAAAAAGAACAGCGATTTTAAGTATGTTTATCAAAATGGAAAGAGTTTCGCCAACAGATTTTTAGTAATGTATGTATTGGAAAACAATGATGAAAAAAACAGATTGGGAATATCGGCCAGTAAAAAGGTAGGTAACAGTGTTGTAAGACACAGATTTACCAGATTGGTGAGAGAAAGTTACAGACTACATGAAAATATATTTAATAGTGGTTTAGATATAGTAGTCGTTGCCAGAAAAAATGCCGCTTTGGCAAATTATAAAGAAATTGAAAGCGCATTATTACATCTTGCGAAAATACATCATATATTGATATGAAAAAGTTCATGATTTTTATAATTGAATTTTATAGAAAATATGTTTCTCCTATGAAAAGCACAAAATGCCCTTATATTCCTACCTGTTCCGAGTATGGTCTGGAAGCGGTAAAAAAATACGGCGCTTTTAAGGGAGGTTTTCTTGCTTTGTGGAGAATTATCAGATGTAATCCTTTTTCAAAAGGCGGCTATGATCCGGTTCCTTAAAAAATGGCAAAAGGGAGGTAACAAGAGTGCCAGGTATGATATTAACGCAGGACTCTACATTTATTATAGGACCTATTACCAAATTATTAGGTTATATAATGGAAGGTATTTTCTTCGTAATAGATAAAATAGGAATTCCTAATATTGGACTTGCTGTTATATTATTTACGATCGTAATTTATTTACTGATGATGCCTTTGACGATAAAACAGCAGAAATACTCTAAACTATCTGCTAAGATGAATCCTGAGCTTCAGGCAATTCAGGCAAAGTATAAAAATAAAAAAGATAACGAATCGATGATGGCGATGAATGCGGAAACGCAGGCCATTTATGCAAAATATGGTGTTTCTCCTTCGGGAAGCTGCCTGCAGCTTATCATTCAGCTTCCTATTATGTGGGCGCTTTATCGTGTTATTTATAATATGCCGGCTTATGTAAAAAGTATCAAAAATGCTTTTTTTCCATTAGTTGATAATATGATTGCACAGGCGGGCAGTACGGAGTTTATTCGCGGTTTTGCCAATGCCGGTATGTATGAAAAGCAGTTTAACAATGAATCTTTTACAGGCGGCGTAACAACCTATGTACAGAATACTTTTATCGACGTACTGAATAAAGCCTCGAGTACGGAATGGCTCAGTATTAAAGATAAATTCCCTGCATTGTCCGGGGATGTAGACCAGACGCTTTCCTTATTGGACCGTTATAATAATTTTCTGGGATTAAATATTGCCAATTCACCTTCTTATATGATGAAAGAAGCGCTTGAGGCAGGTGCATACGGTATGGTAATAGCTGCTCTGGCGATTCCTGTTTTGTCTGCAGTTACACAATGGATTAATGTAAAATTGATGCCGCAGCAGAATACGGACAGTAAATCAAATGACCAGCAGAGCGCTATGATGCAGTCTATGAAAACAATGAATGTGATGATGCCTATTATGTCGGCAGTATTTTGTTTTACACTGCCTGCAGGTCTTGGTCTTTACTGGGTAGCCGGTGCTGTTGTAAGATCTATTCAGCAGGTCATTATTAATAAACATATTGATAAGATAGATCTGGATGAACTGATTAAGAAAAACGAAGGCAAGGCAAAAGAGAAGCTGGAAAAAGCAGGTATCAGAGCAGATAAGTTAAATGCTTATGCCAGTATGAATACAAAGAATGTTAACAGTAATTACAGATCTTCTTCGCAAAAGCAGCTTACACAAGAAGAAAAAGACGAAGCAGTCAGAAAGTCAACGGAATATTATAACAAAAATGCAAAACCCGGAAGTATTGCAGCCAAGGCAAATATGGTAAAGCAATATAATGAGAAAAATAATAAAAGATAATAGAAATGAACAGTGTTTTAAGCAAGGAGGTTACTTATGGATTTTATTGAATTTTCAGCAAAAACAGTTAATGATGCCATCACGGAAGCATGTCAGAAATTTATCGTAACAAGTGATAAATTAGAATATGAAGTAGTTGAAGAAGGTTCTTCCGGTTTTCTCGGAATCGGCTCAAAACCGGCAGTCATTAAAGCAAGGGTAAAATCTTCCATAGAAGATAAGGCAAAAGATTTCTTAAACAGTGTTTTTGAAGCAATGAAGCTGACTGTTGTCATTGATATTAAATATGATGAGATCAATAATTCCATGAATATTGATTTAAGCGGCGATGAAATGGGCGTTTTGATCGGTAAAAGAGGACAAACTTTAGATTCTTTACAATATCTGGTATCTTTAGTAGTGAACAAAGATGTGGAAAACTACATTTATGTTAAAGTAGATACGGAAAATTACAGACAAAGAAGAAAAGAAACGCTTGAAAATCTGGCGAAAAATATTTCCTACAAAGTAAAAAGAACAAAAAGACCTGTATCATTGGAGCCGATGAATCCCTATGAAAGAAGAATTATTCATTCCGTTTTACAGAATGATAAATATGTTACGACACACAGTGAAGGAGACGAACCTTTCAGACATGTTGTAGTTGTACTGAAAAAATATGGAAAATAACAGGTATAAAAAATGAATATCATCAGAAATTGGAATGTAATTTGTTTACATTCCAATTTTTTTAGGATATATTTAATAAGAAAATATATATCGGAGGATCATTGTAATGAAAACGGATACGATTGCTGCAATTGCAACTGCTATGACGGATTCGGGTATCGGTATTATCCGGATCAGCGGAGAAGAAGCAATTTCCATTGCACATTCTATATTTATCAATAAAAATAATAAGAAATGTTTGAATACTTATGATTCTCACACGATCCATTATGGTTTTATTATTGACAAAGATTTGAGAATCGTAGATGAAGTCATGATTTCTATTATGAAAAAGCCTCATAGTTATACGGCGGAAGATACGGTTGAGATCAATTGTCACGGCGGCGTTTTTATGATGCGCAAAATCCTGGAAATTGTTATAGAGGCAGGAGCCAGAACAGCTATGCCCGGTGAATTTACAAAAAGAGCTTTTTTAAATGGAAGAATCGATCTCTCCAGGGCAGAAGCGGTCATGGATATTATTCAGTCCAAAAATGAATTTGCCTTGAAAAGTTCCGTAAAGCAGTTAAACGGTTCCTTATATGAAACAATAAAAAAATTGAGAGAAGATATTTTATATGAGATAGCTTTTATCGAATCTGCGCTGGATGATCCGGAACATATCAGTCTGGAAGATTATCCGCAGCAGTTAACTGTGAAAATAACGGATCTCGGGCATAGATTAAAAAAATTATTGGATTCGGCAAATGACGGCAGAATGATGAAAGAAGGCATTCATACAGTTATTGTCGGGAAACCCAATGTCGGAAAATCTTCTTTATTAAATATATTAGTCGGTGAAGAGAAGGCAATCGTAACGGATATAGCCGGTACGACGAGGGATATTATAGAAGAATATGTATCTGTTCAGGGAATTCCTTTTCATATAACGGATACGGCAGGTATCAGAAATACAGAAGATGTTGTAGAAAAAATCGGTGTGGAAAAGGCAAAAAAAGCGCTTTTTGAGGCGGATCTGGTTATTTATATGATAGACGCCTCTGTTCCTTTGGATCAGAATGATTCTGATATCATGAAAATGGCTGAAGATAAAAAAATGATCATTTTATTAAATAAATCGGATCTTTCTGTCTGTGTAACGGAAGAACAATTAAAATCTAATGTTTCGGATGGCTTAAAAATCATAAAAACTTCTACCAAAGAAAAAGAAGGTATTGATGTTTTTATAGAAACGATAAAAGATATGTTTTTTCATAATGAAATATCTTATAATGATGAAGTATATATTACCAATCTGCGTCATAAAGAAGCGATTGAAGATGCATATGAAAGTATCGGACAGGTTGCAAAAAGTATCAATGATCAAATGCCGGAAGATTTTTATTCAATTGATCTGATGAATGCTTATGCTTCTCTTGGTACCATTATCGGAGAAGAAGTCGGAGAAGATCTGGTAAATGAAATTTTCTCAAAATTTTGTATGGGTAAATAAACCGGGAAGGTAAGGTGTAATATCATATATGCTGCAGATGAATGAAAAAGTAGATGTCTGTGTAATCGGAGCCGGACATGCCGGTTGTGAGGCAGCGCTGGCCTGTGCAAGACTTGGTCTGGAAACTGTTATTTTTACGGTGAGTATAGACAGTATTGCCATGATGCCCTGTAATCCGAATATCGGCGGAACTTCCAAAGGTCATCTTGTCAGAGAGATTGATGCTCTTGGCGGAGAGATGGGTAAAAATATTGATAAGACTTTTATACAGTCCAAAATGCTAAATAAATCCAAAGGTCCTGCGGTACATTCTCTCCGCGCACAGGCTGATAAAGCGGAATATTCCAGAGCAATGCGGAAAGTATTGGAGAATCAGGATCATTTAACGATCAAACAGGCTGAAGTCTGTGAACTGCTTTCTGAAGATCATAAAATAACAGGTGTAAAAACATTTACTGGAACAGTATATGAATGTAAGGCGGTTGTTTTATGTACCGGAACTTATTTAAATGCCAGATGTCTTTGCGGTGAGGCAATTACCTATACGGGACCCAACGGATTGCAGCCGGCTGATCATCTGACAGATTCTTTGAAAAGCCTTGGTATTGAGATGCGCAGATTTAAAACGGGAACGCCTGCAAGGATGGATAAACGTTCTATTGATTTTACGAAAATGGAAGAACAATTTGGTGATGAAGAAATAATTCCTTTTTCCTTTTCTACCAGAAAAGAAGATGTACAGATTGATCAGGTTTCCTGTTTTCTTACTTATACAAATGAGAAAACACATGACATCATCAGGAATAATCTGGATCGTTCTCCTATTTATGCGGGAATCATAGAAGGAACGGGGCCCAGATATTGTCCTTCTATAGAAGATAAAGTTGTTAAGTTTGCAGATAAAGACAGACATCAGGTTTTTATTGAGCCGGAAGGATTACATACAAATGAAATGTATGTAGGAGGAATGTCTTCTTCTTTACCGGAAGATGTACAGCTTGCCATGTATCGTACCGTACCCGGGTTGGAACAATGTAAGATTGTCAGAAATGCTTATGCAATCGAATATGATTGTATCGATGCAAGGCAATTGTATGCTACGTTGGAATTTAAGAATATAAAAGGTCTTTTCAGCGGCGGACAGTTTAACGGCAGCAGCGGCTATGAAGAGGCAGCGGCACAGGGATTGATTGCCGGAATGAATGCCGCGCTTACGATCCTTGGAAAGGAACCGATTGTATTGGATCGTTCACAGGCATATATCGGCGTATTGATCGATGATCTCGTGACCAAAGAAAATTTTGAACCTTATCGTATGATGACTTCCAGAGCAGAGTACAGATTATTGCTTCGTCAGGATAACGCAGATCTCAGACTTCGTAAGATCGGATATGAGGCGGGTCTTGTTTCTGAAAAACAATACCAGGATATTTTGGAGAAGCAGGAGTTCATTAAGAAAGAGGTTAACAGATTAAAAAATACTGTGATCGGCGCTTCCAGAGAACATCAGAATTTTCTGGAAGCTCATGGAAGCTCTCAGTTAAAGACGGCTGCAAATCTCGCTGAGTTAATTTGCCGTCCGGAACTTTCTTATGAACTTTTAGCTGATATTGATCCGGGCAGACAGCCTCTTCCTGAAGATGTGATTGAACAGGTTGAGATTGAAATAAAATATGAAGGTTATATTGAGAGGCAGCAGAAACAAGTCGCCCAGTTTAAAAAAATGGAGAAACGTCTGATTCCTTCTGATTTGGATTATGAGGAAATCAGTAGTCTGCGATTGGAAGCAAGACAAAAGTTAATTGCGTATCGACCTGTTTCGGTCGGACAGGCTTCCAGGATATCAGGCGTATCACCGGCAGATATTTCGGTGTTGCTTGTATATTTGGAACAAAGAAAAGTAAAATAATCAACTTATAAAATAACGGATGTTTTTATGAAAAAAATAAAATTAACAGATTATCATTTAGAAACATTTTTAAGTGATTTGAATGAATTGCATATAGAACTTTCTGAGAAGCAGTTATCTCAGTTTTTAGCATATTACGAAATGCTGGTCGAATGGAATAAAGTCATGAATCTGACAGCAATCACTGATTTTGATGAAGTATGTAAAAAACATTTCATTGACAGTCTTTCCCTGGTGAAAGCATATGATGTTATTTTTTCGGATGATATACAAAGCGGATTGTCTTCTGTTTCTGTTATTGATGTGGGAACCGGCGCCGGCTTTCCGGGAATCCCTTTAAAGATCGCTTTTCCTGATCTGAAAATAACATTGCTTGATTCTCTGCAAAAGAGGGTAAATTTTCTGCAGACTGTTATTGATGAACTTTCTTTACAGGAGATCGAAGCAATACACGGAAGAGCGGAAGATTTTGCAAAAAAAGGTAAACTGCGTGAAAAGTATGATATATGTATATCAAGGGCAGTTGCCAATCTTTCTACGCTTTCTGAATATTGTCTTCCCTATGTGAAAGTAGGAGGTTATTTTATTTCCTACAAATCGGAAAAGATTACAGAAGAGATGCAGAATGCAGAAAAGGCGCTTTCTGTTTTGGGAGGCAGTGTAGAAAAGCAGGTGGAATTTATGATTCCGGCTTCTGACATTTATAGAAATCTGGTTGTTATTCATAAAATAAAAGAGACTCCTGCTCTTTATCCAAGAAAAGCGGGGGTCCCTTCTAAAAATCCTCTTTGATTTGTATTGCAGGTAAAAATTTTGAGATGGAGAATATTATGTAAACCACTTAATTAATTCCAGTATCTTATCGGGCGCTTCCAGCTGCGGTAAATGTTTTGTGTCGGGTAGATATTCCAATTCAATGGAAGTATTATAATAAGCATAGTTTTCCAGATTAGTTTCAATATCTGTTTTCTTTTCACCGCCGATCATAAGAATACTGTTATTAATTTCCTTTAATGCATGTATGATATTTGTGTTCATAAATTTACCGACATAGCATGCGAAAGAAAATTTAGCCTGGTAACCGGATAGCTGTGAAGATTCTAAATAATTTAAAATATAATTTTCCTTGATTTTAGCTTTATCATAAAAATATTCTTCTGCAAAAGTTTTTTCAAAAGTATGTTTTGTATTAAATATGTTATAGATGAATGTTCCAATAACAGGAGTATCAAAAATAAATTTTAATAATTTTGTCTGTTTCGATGGTATTTGATTTTGACTGTATAGACTTTGTGGATTGATAAAAATCATTTTATCAAAAAATTCAGGATTGTTATGGCAGGCCATAATAACGAAAGGAACAGAATTTCCTGTTGCGACAACAGAAGTTTTCTTTCCAATAATATTTTTGATAAAGTCTGTAATGAGCTGTTCATATAAATTGTTTGTATATGTGATCGAAGGTTTGTCGGACAGACCATAGCCTAATAAATCCAAGGTATATATTTCATGTTGGTCTGTCAGATTATTGATCAGTCGATGAAACTCATAACTTGAACTTCCTGCCGTCAGATCATGTATAAAGAGAAGGGGTGTCCCTTTTCCTTTTTTGTCATATTTAATATTTCCAAACCGCCATTTATAATAGTGATTTTCTGAACAGGACAACAGATTACCTGATGTGGACAAAAAATGATGTATTCTGTTTATCATATGGATGGATGTTACAGAGGATGCTGAAAGGATGCTGATTGCAATAATTTTTTTCTTCATTTTAATAAACCATGCCTTTCTCTCAGCCTGCGATATTTACTAGCCTCTCCGCTTAGTGATGAAACAGTAAAATTTGTAGTCTGAATAATAAGTAGTTCTTTGATGTTTCTATTATACTGTATCTTATATGTGATTACAAGTTCTTTCAAATTAGTAAAATTACCCCCTAAATTCTATGTATGCTTTAATAAAACTGATAAGAAACCCCCTTTTATTATGGGAAGAATTAGTATATGATTATAGATAACGGCTAATTGTAAGAATCAAAAATGAAAGGCAGATAGAAATCTGAATTTGGTGTAGACATGGAACACGAAAGTAATTTTTCTACTTTGGAAATCAGAGAAAAAGAAAGACAGAGAATTGCACGGGATTTGCATGACATCACTTTACAAAATCTTTCTCATCTTATTCATAAAGTTGAATTGAGTTCTCTATATATGGATAAAGATATTGTAAAAGCAAAATTGGAATTGGCTACAATAGAAAAAGAACTTCGTCAGGTTATTGATGATATGAGGACCATTATTTATAATCTGCATCCTGTTACTTTAGATGATCTGGGATTAAAAGCTACAATAGAAAATGTTATCAGTGTTACGAATAGAAATTACAATTTCTTTATTGAAACGGAGATCGAAGATGTTTCATGTGAAAACAAAATTTTTCAGCTTTCTATTTTACGTCTTGTCCAGGAGGCCAGTTGTAATGCATTGAAACATTCAAATGGAAATAAATTATTTGTTTCATTAAAAAATAAAGAGAATAAATGTGTAATCAATATAAAGGATAATGGATCAGGATTTGATCAAAATGACATTGATAAAAAAGATGCTCATTTTGGTTTATCCATTATGAAAGAAAGAGTAGATTTGTTACATGGCAAAATGAATATAAAGTCTTCATCTAAGGGGACTTCTATTATAATGGAGCTGCCTTTTTGATATTAACGTGTTTGATCAATTTGTTTCATCCATACTCTGGTTGTGAAAAAAGTTTTGCAAATATCTAATTGTTTATCAAATAAAGGAAGGACTGTTGTAAATATGAAAGATATTATAGAAGTAATGATTGCAGATGATCACATTTTGATGCGTGAAGGGATTAAACAGTTGTTAGAATTTGATGGTAATATAAGGGTGATTGCAGAAGCGGGAAATGGAAGCGAATGTTTAGAAAAGCTGAAAGTTTTTCATCCGGATGTATTACTCCTGGATATTAACATGCCTGAAATAAATGGTATGGAAGTTTTGAAAAAAGTTAAAGCAGATAAAGTTGACAGCAAAATTTTGATGCTGACGGTTCATAATGAAGTTGAATATTTAATAAGAGCTCTGGATATCGGAGTTGATGGATATATTATGAAAGATTCGGAATCATCTGAATTGAAGAAAGCGATTTATATGATTTTGGATGGTAAACGATATATTCAGCCAAATCTGATTCCTGAATTGAATGCAAAATTAGCCAGTATGGATGTTGAAAGAGATAAATTAAAATTTTTAACTAAACGTGAAAAAGAAGTATTAGTACAGGTAGCAAGTGGGATGTCTAATAAAGAAATTGCAATAAATTTAGATATCAGTGAGCGTACTGTTAAAAATCACATATCCAATATCTTTAAAAAGATAGATGTTTCCGATAGAACGCAGGCTGCTGTGTTTGCAATCAAAAATAATATGGTAAAAGTGTGATGTTTCACGTGAAACATTACTATGAAAAAATTTCCATTCACAAGATAATGTTTCACGTGAAACAAAAAAATACTAGATATTGTGAAAAATAATCGTGAAACATTTTTAACCAAATAAAATGAGGTTGTGAAACATTTTTTTGGACAATATTTTATTATTTTTATGGATTATGAGAGCAAATAGTGGTATAATCGTTTACAGACAGAAAATTGAACTGGATGATATCTAACAGAAATTGGAGAAGAATAAAAGCATGGGAAGAACGATTGCAATTGCAAATCAAAAAGGTGGAGTTGGTAAAACAACAACATCGATTAACTTATCAGCATCTTTAGCTGCAAAAGGAAAAAATGTCTTAGTCATTGATATCGATCCCCAGGGAAATACAACAAGTGGATTTGGTATTGAAAAAAACGATTTGGACAATACGATTTACGAACTGATTCTAAATGAATGTTCTATAAATGAATGTATTTTGAAAGATGTCATTCCCGGAGTTTCTATGATTCCCTCCAATGTTAATCTTGCAGCAGCAGAAATTGAATTGATCGGTATAGATAAGAAAGAATACATATTAAAGAATGAAGTAGATTGGGTAAAAGAAAAATATGATTTTATTATTATCGACTGTCCGCCTTCTTTGAGTCAATTGACTATTAATGCCATGACGACAGCCGATACGGTTTTGGTTCCTATTCAGTGTGAATATTATGCCTTGGAAGGTTTAAGTCAGTTGATTCACACTGTAAATCTTGTAAAAGAGAGATTAAATCCTGAATTGGATATGGAAGGTGTCGTATTCACGATGTATGATTCCAGAACAAATCTTTCCATGCAGGTTGTAGAAAATGTAAAAAGTCATTTAAGTCAGAATGTTTATAATACTGTAATACCGAGAAATATCAGATTGGCAGAGGCGCCAAGTTATGGTATGCCGATCAATCTTTATGATGCAAAATCTGCCGGGGCAGAAGCATATATGGCTTTGGCTGATGAAGTTATTAATAATAGAAATTTCTCTTCATAAATTGATTTATAATAGAGTGATCACCGAATAGTCCGGGAAAGGATAAAGAATATGGCGGTAAGAGGATTAGGTAAAGGTCTTGATGCACTGATTCCGAGTGTAGCAGCAGACAATAAAGAAAAGAAAACAATTGAAAATAAAAGTGCAGAAAAGGAATCAGAATCTATTGTTAAAATAACAAAGATTGAACCGAACCGGGAACAGCCAAGAAAAAATTTTGATGAAGATGCATTGCAGGAACTGGCTGATTCAATTAAACAGTTTGGTTTATTGCAGCCTATTCTTGTACAAGATAGAAAAACATATTATGAGATCATTGCCGGAGAACGTCGTTGGCGCGCTGCCAAACTGGCGGGTCTTAAAGAGGTTCCTGTTATTATACGTGATTATACAGAGCAGGAAATTGTTGAAATCTCTTTAATTGAAAATATTCAAAGAGAAGATTTAAATCCAATCGAAGAAGCTTTGGCATATAAAAGGCTGTTATCCGAATTTAATCTGAAGCAGGATGAAGTAGCAGAAAGAGTATCCAAGAGCAGAACAGCTGTTACAAATTCCATGCGTCTTCTGAAATTATGCGACAAAGTACAGCAGATGATTATTGATGATATGATTTCAACGGGACATGCCAGGGCCCTGATCTCAATTGAAGATCCTGATGAGCAATACAATATTGCACAGAAAGTTTTTGATGAAAAACTCAGTGTTCGTGATGTTGAAAAATTGGTAAAGAATCTGAATAAACCGGAAAAACCTAAAAAAGAAGAAGTGGAAGATAAGAGTCTTGATATTATTTATCAGGATATAGAAGAAAAACTGAAACAGACACTGGGTACAAAAGTAGCAATCTCTTCTAAAGGTAACGGAGCCGGTAAAATGGAAATAGAATTTTATTCACATGATGATCTGGACAAACTAATAGATTTGCTGTCATCGACGAATAATTGACGCTGCTATAAGAAAGGTACGGTTACTGGAATGAATTATGATTTACTAAAGACAATAGGACTTGGTAATCTTGATATCACATATATTTTTATAGGTATTCTTGTTGTTGTTCTTATTTTATTAATCCTTATCATTGTGCAGACAGTGAAGTTAAATAAATTGACTAAAAAGTATAGAAAATTTATGTTGGGTAAAAATGCAAAAAACCTGGAAACAGATATTGTCGGTTTATATGAGGATAATAAATTTATAAAAATGTCTCTTGAAAAAAATAAAAAGGACATCAATACATTATATAGAAAATTTGAAAGTTCTTTTCAAAAGATCGGTCTTACAAAATATGATGCATTTAGTCAGATGGGCGGACAGCTCAGCTTCTGCCTTGCACTCTTAGATGAAAATAATAACGGTTTCATATTAAATTCTGTACATAGTGCGGAAGGCTGTTATTCATATACGAAAGAGATCAAACAGGGAGAGTGTAATATTTCTTTGGGTGATGAGGAAAAGAAAGCATTAGAAATGGCAATGGGGGAAGAACTATAAAAAGCAAATGATTAAAAGAATATGTAAAACTGAAAATCTGACAGGGAAAGAACGTCTGGCTGCCAGTGTCTTGACAAATGATTATAATATTTTATTGTCTAAGGGAACATGGCTGCAGCGGGACTATATTGAAAAATTAAAAGAACTGAATATTAAAGAAGTATATATCTGGGATGAAAGAGACGTAGAGTCTGTTGTTATTTTAAAAGAAGATCTGGAGGAATCCTTTACATCCAAAGTAAAGGATATTCTTGAAAAGCATACTTATTGCAACAACGAAGAATTGGTAGAGTTAAGCCATACGGCGGATACCATCATAACAAATATTTTGGAAGAAGAAGAAGTTATCAGCAAGATCTTCGACATCAGAGAAAGAAGTTTTGATATCTATGAACATTCCATCAGTATATGCAGTCTGGCGACAATTGTTGCTTTGCGTATGGGACTTTCTCGTGAATTAGTTCATGACATTGGTGTCGGTTGTCTTCTTCATGATCTGGGTCTGCGATATCTGACAATCGATTATACAGATCATAATATTGAAGAACTTCCGGAATTGGAATGCTCGGAATATAAAAAACATCCTGTTTATGGGTATTCGGCATTACAAGGAGAAAATTGGATTTCCAATGTAAGTAAAAATATGATATTATATCATCATGAGAGAATTGATGGTTCGGGATATCCCTTAAAGGCAACAGATATTCCATTGGAATGCCGCATTATTCAGGTCTGTGATACATTCGATGAGATGATCTGCGGGATTGGCTGTGAGAGAGTAAAAGTATATGAAGCAGTAGAATATTTAAAACACTTTAAAGATGTCAAATTTGATGGTAGAATAGTAGATGTATTTCTGGAATTTACCGCAGTTTACCCTGCCGGTACCTATGTAAGAACCAATGAAGGTGAAATCGGAATCGTACTGAGACAGAACAAACAGTTTCCGGGAAGACCTGTTATACGTGTGATCAAAGATAAAGATGGAAATTCCGTAGACATCATAAAAGATATGTTGGTCGTTAATAATATATATATTAAAGAAGTTGTGGGTTAAATAAAAATCAGATTATTCAACCGGCAATTTGGCAAAGCCAGACATGCAGATTTAATGCACAGCGAGATAAAAGAAAGGTGTTATAAATAAAATGATAGACATTAAATTTTTGAGGGAAAATCCGGATCTTGTAAAAGAAAATATCAAAAAGAAATTTCAGGATTCCAAACTGGATTTGGTTGACGAGGTAATAGAACTGGATGCCGAAGTCAGAAAAGCACAGCAGGAAGCAGATGATATTCGTGCGAGCCGGAATAAAATATCAAAGGAAATCGGCGCTCTGATGGCACAGGGCAAAAAAGAAGAGGCAGAAGCGAAAAAGGCTGAAGTATCTGCTAATGCTGCGCGGCTTGCAGAACTGGAAGAAAAAGAAAACGAACTTCGTGAAAAGATAAAAAAAGATATGATGATGATCCCCAATATCATCGATCCATCGGTTCCGATCGGAAAAGACGATTCCGAAAATGTGGAAATCAAAAAATACGGAGAACCGCTTATTCCCGATTTTGAAATTCCATACCATACGGAAATCATGGAAAAATTTAACGGAATTGATATGGATGCCGCAGGAAGAGTGGCCGGTAACGGTTTCTATTATTTAATGGGTGATATTGCAAGGCTTCATTCCGCAGTGATCGCTTATGCAAGAGATTTTATGATTGACAGGGGATTCACCTATTGTGTTCCTCCCTTTATGATCCGCAGCGCAGTTGTCGATGGCGTTATGAGTTTTGCGGAAATGGATGCCATGATGTATAAAATAGAAGGAGAAGACTTATACTTAATCGGGACGTCGGAACATTCCATGATCGGTAAATTTATTGATACGATCGTACCGGAAGAAAATCTTCCCCAGACTTTGACAAGTTATTCACCCTGTTTCAGAAAAGAAAAAGGTGCGCACGGTATTGAAGAAAGAGGCGTTTACCGGATTCACCAATTTGAAAAACAGGAAATGATTGTTGTATGTAAACCGGAAGAATCTCCGAAATGGTTTGACAAACTATGGCAGAATACGGTAGACTTATTCTGTTCCTTAGATATACCGGTAAGAACGATTGAATGCTGTTCCGGTGACCTTGCAGATCTGAAAGTAAAATCTTATGATGTAGAAGCATGGTCCCCCAGACAGAAGAAATATTTTGAAGTGGGAAGTTGTTCTAATCTTGGAGACGCACAGGCAAGAAGATTACGTATCAGAATAAACGGGAAAGACGGAAAATATTTTGCGCATACATTGAATAATACGGTCGTTGCACCGCCCAGAATGCTGATCGCCTTTTTGGAAAATAATCTGTGCGAAGATGGTTCCGTAAAGATTCCCGAAGTACTTCGTCCATATATGGGTGGCAAGGCACGTCTTGACGTACAAAACCTATAGACGAAAGAAAAGAAGGAGGTGAAATCTTTGCATAAATATATGCGGGCTATCGGTTTTAGCAAACTGATAGACAGACGGGAACAACAGGAGTTAATAGCGGAAGTTATAGAAAGCGCAAATCATTGTTCTTATACGTCCGGTTCCGATGAAACGATGCTTGCAGAGTATTGTGAAGATTTTGCCGAGAATATGGGTATTGCGGTATGCGGCACATATGATGAAGAAGACAGATTCACTTTTGATTATTTTTATCCCTATTTAAGAGGCAGAGATGTCAGTTCTTATGAGGATGTTTCCGTGGAGCGCCATGCAGAGAAAGAATCCTATGCCGGTATCTGCGATGATATCAAAGTGGGCGTCAGTCTGATCTTTTACTTACAAAATATTATTCCTTATGTAAAGGCGCAGAATATGCAGCTCCTTCCGATTAAAGGAACCACGCTTACGCTATCAGGACTTTCCATAAAAGGAAATATTATTTTACCGATTGTAAAAAATGAAAGAGAAGTACAGAAAGTAAAAAAAGCGTCCATAAATCGTAACCAGCTGATCGCAGCAGCAAGGCAGGGAGACGAGGATGCAATCGAGAGTCTTACTTTGGAAGACATGGATACCTATACTTCTATTTCCAGGAAAATTTTGAAAGAAGATGTTTTTAGCCTGGTAGATACTTATTTTATGCCATATGGCGTAGAGTGCGACCAATATTCTATATTGGGAGAAATATTGGATTATACCATTACGACGAATAAGATCACAGGAGAGAAAATTTATCTTATGAAAGTAAGTTGTAATGATCTGCAGTTTGATATTTGTATTAATTCTTTAGATTTGTATGGCGAGCCGGAAGTCGGCCGCAGATTTAAGGGTGTTATCTGGATGCAGGGTTTTATCAATTATCCTGATTAACATATAAGTCCTCGTAGCTCAGTTGGATAGAGCACTCGCCTCCTAAGCGAGGGGTCGGACGTTCAAGTCGTCTCGGGGACGCTATAAAGCATTGAAAACATTAGTTTTTCAATGCTTTTCTTTTTTTGTCTCAAGAGAAACTCAAAGTCTTTCACATAACCCCCATAGTATCAATACACCGTAGTATTTAGTTAGTACGGAACGCATTTTTAGTCCTTGACAGGATTACAAATAATGCTATAATAAAAATTGAGCACTTGATTAATTTTAAGGAGTATGAATATGAACAAAGGACAAGAAAGAAAAAATCAGCTATTAAGAGTAGCTTTAGACGAATTTATTACAAAGGGTTTTTATGGGACAAGTACACGTGAAATATGCCGCAAAACAGGTATCAGTTCCGGTCTGTTTTTTCATTATTTTCCTAATAAAGAAAGTATTTATCTTGAATTGGTTAAAATCGGAGCCGAAGAAATGCATATTGAAAAGGCCGCCGCCATGCAGGCGCCCAAAGAGTATCTCTTACAGATCTTACAGAATATTTTTGAACAGCTTGAAAGTAACCCCTTTTTTGGAAAAATGTTCGTTTTTATAGATCAGGCGCAGCATTCCCATGTTGGAATAGACGAAGTATATACTCTTCTCGAAAAAGCAGACATTGCAGCACAATGGATTCCGGTTATCCGAAAAGGACAGGAATTAGGATTATTTCATGCCGGAAATGCACATGCAATGTGCATCGCACTTTTTGGAGCCATACAGGGTATTGCACAGGAAAAGGTACGCAGACCTCAGACACCGCTGCCGGATGTAAGCTGGCTTATGAAATTGATTGAAAGGGAATCTATATCATGTTAAAAAATACGCGTCGCAATTTAATTTATTTTATTATTATAACACTTATCAGCGGCTGGATCGGTGTCCTTGTGGATCAATTCTTAACAGACCAGCCTGAAGGAGACAGCCTGGGAATGGGTATTTGGCTTGCCCTTCCTTTACTTTGTGCCGTCATATTCAGAACCAGAGAAAAGGAATGGAAAAGCTTCGGTCTGAAACTAAACCTGAAAACAAGTTGGAAGGGTTATGTTATTGCAATTTTCCTCTATCCTGTTATCACAATTATTACGATCTTACTTGCATTATATTTTGACTGTATTGATATTTCCATGATCTCGTGGTCTGCCTTTCTATCAGCTGCAGCATACTCTTTAGCGGGAAGTTTTTTGAAAAATATATTTGAAGAATTTGCATGGCGCGGATATCTGACACCCAGACTATTGGAACTTCGGCTAAATGATTGGTTAGTATACGGTATTTCAGGTCTGGTATGGGGGTTGTGGCATACAGCTTATTATTTGGTTTTCCTGGGGGATGAATATTTTTTAACCGCTTCAAGATGGAAAACTCTGATATCAGGATGTCTTGTCATGATGGTATGGTCCATTTTGTTTGTAGAGTTATACCGCATGACAAAGAGCGTATGGTCCTGTGTACTGTTACACTCAATGGAGGATGCTGTTCCCACTGTTCTTATTGCAACAGGTTCCTTTGTGAAATACAATAAATGGGGACAAATACTTTTTGACCCCATAACGGGAATATTTTCTATTTTGATAATGGCAGGAGTTGGATTGATACTTCGAAATCAACGGATCCATGAATAAATTTTTTCTGCCTCTTTAGGCAGATCGGTTGTTCAACTTGTACAATAGGATATTTTGTGCTATGATTTTTTCATGAATTACATTATATTAGATTTAGAATGGAATCAAAGCAGTACGGGTGAAGAGGAAGTTGTCAAGATCCTTCCTTTCGAGATCATCGAAATCGGTGCGATAAAACTAAATAGCAGCCGGGAAAAGATCGGTGAATTTAATGAACTCATTAAACCGCAGGTCTATCATGAGATGCACCATATTACGAAAAAGCTGATTCATATTAAAATGGAACAGTTGGAAAACGAAAAGTTTTTTCCGGAAGTGATGGAGGCATTTTCAGACTGGTGCGGAGAAGATTATATTTTCTGTACATGGGGACCGTTAGATTTAACGGAGCTTCAGAGAAATATCCGTTATTACGGGATGAGACCGATTGCAGACAGACCTTTTCGGTTTCTGGATGTACAGAAACTTTTCAGTATTGCCTGTGAAGACAAAAAGTCCAGACGGGCTTTGGAATATGCGATCGATTTTTTGAAGATTGAGAAAGATATTCCTTTTCACAGAGCTTTCAGCGATGCTTATTATACTTCCAAAATATTGGCGGTTTTGGACGAAAAGGTTCTGCGCAATTATTCCTTTGACGTTTTTCATATTCCGGCAGGAAGAGATGAGGAGATACATATCCTCTTTGATACGGTTCCTGAGGAGACATATGCAAAGTATATCTCCAGAGGATTTGACGATAAAGCTAAAGCGATGAATGACAGAAACGTTGTCAGCACCAAATGCTTTTTATGCCATAAAAATCTGCGGAAAAAGCTAAAATGGTTTACGCCGAACGGAAAGCATTACTATAGTGTATCTTATTGTGACAGACACGGCTTCATGAAATCGAAAATACGGATCCGCAAAGCAGAGAATGAACAGATCTATGTCGTCAAGACGGCAAAATTCATTTCTGAAGAAGAGGTCGAAAATATCATCAGCAAACAGGAAAAAGCGAAACAGCAGCGGAAAGAAAAAAGGATTTCTAAAAATCAAAATCATCGAAGTTAGAACGGATACGTTCTCTTCGGTGTTTTTTTCTGGTTACGCGGTTTCTTCTGCGTTTGGAATTATTATTATTGATAATGACGGCACGGATAATAAAAATACAGATAACGACCGTCATAAAGATCAATGTACCGATCAATACTTTTTTGATATTAATAAAAATAGTACCGTCGTCCTCTCCCGGGGAAGTATTTGCTTTTTTGGTATCTATATCAGCAGTGTCCGCTCCGGTTTCAAAATCATACGTAGATTCCGTATATTCGGCGAGATTGACATAAGCGCTTCCTACATAGGCGCCGCTATAAGTATAGTCGATCTTTGCAACATGATTACCCTGTGCAATATCGTAATCCACGGTAGAATCCAGATCCGTGAAATCTGCCATATTGGGAACGATAACGAAACTGTCCTTATCAATCGATAAGATCGGCTTGGAACTGCCGAAAATATCATTGTCTGCCTTAAAGAAATTAACATTGTCTATGTTAAATTTCGCCTCATTTTCGGAGACATTCAGTACCTGGAAATTTTGAAAACCATAGTTAAATAATTCTACCGTGTCCGTAAACTGATCCGGCGATTCTTCTTTAAGAACGACACAGATCAGTTTCATGCCGTTTTGTTCGGCACAGGTAACGAGAGTTTGTCTGGAATTATCGGTATAACCGGTTTTTCCGCCCAATATACCTTCATACGCAATTTCCCCGTTAACTAAACTGTGCTTGTTCTTTTTGTAGAAATCGTCCGGCTGCGTAGCGGTAGGTTCAAAATGATAACGCGCGGTATTGCTGATCTTGGACAGCATTTCATTTTGAAAAAAGAATTTGGATATGAGCGCAAGATCATACGCAGAAGTATAATGTTCCTCATCATGCAGACCGTTCGTATTGGTAAAATGAGAGTCGGTACATCCAAGTTCGGCTGCGCGTGTGTTCATTAATGCCACAAAATCGTCGATGGAACCGCTGACATATTCTGCAACGGCATTGGCCACTTCGTTTGCAGAACCGACCATAATACCATAGAGACATTCTTCCAGAGTGATAGATTCCCCGGTGTCCATACCCATGTTGGAGCCGCCCACGGGTACGGTGAAAACGGCCTCTCTGGAGAAAGAGACCATATCATCCAGACTGCCGTTTTCCATAGCCAGCAGGCAGGTCATGATCTTAGTGGTACTGGCAGGGTAAAGTTTCTCATGAATATTTTTGGCATAAAGAATAACACCGGTGTCGGCGTCCATTAGAATAGCGGCTTCGGCGCCGATTCTGGGACCCGCAGGCCAGTTTTCAATTTCATCGGACTGTATGGGGAGCTGTTTTCTTGCTTCCGCTTCCTCTGCCAATTCTTCCAAAGTTGCATAAGCGGTCAAAGCGTTATTATGAAAAAGGCAGCCGGAAAGAAAAACAGTAAACAAAAAAAGCGATACGATTCTTTTTTTGAAAGTTGAACACATGGATCGATCAAACCCTTCTATCTATATAAAACAATACGTTGCTGACATAAGAAGTATTTTTTGAAAATATACTTTTCTATCATACACTATTTTGTACAAAAACAAAATATTTTTACTACATTTTTTATAGAAGAAAATTTATTTTCTGGAAAAGATCGTATCTAATTTCGTAAAAGACTTTTCTTATACTCTGAAATAGTGTAAAATAAAATTGTATACAAGGAAAAAAGACAGGCAAATTAACAGGTTATAGTATGAGATTACGGAATATTACAGGCTCAAGAGAAATGATCGGCGAAAGCCGTTTTGTAATTCATGATCCAAAGAACAGGAAAAACCGCTGGCGGGAATTATTTGGCAATTCTCATCCGCTCCAGATTGAGATCGGTATGGGAAAAGGCCGTTTTATTATGGAGCTGGCAAGATCCCACCCGGAAATTAATTACGTAGGCATAGAAAAATATTCCAGTGTTCTGGTGCGCGGCATTCAGAAGATGGAAGCAGAGCAGGAACCTCTTCCCAATTTATATTTTATTCGTATGGATGCGGAGGAGATTACCGAGGTTTTCGGACAGGCCGAAGTGGATAAGATCTATTTGAATTTTTCCGATCCGTGGCCAAAGGACAGGCATGCCAAAAGAAGATTGCCATCCCGTGAATTTTTAAACAGATATCGTGAAATACTATGCGAAAAAGGGACATTGGAATTTAAGACGGATAATCAGGCGTTATTCACATTTGCTTTGGAAGAACTGAAGCCTGCCTGCTGGCATTTGGACCAGGTGACTTATGATCTTCATCATGACAAGATTATGATGAAAGACAATGTAATGACGGAATATGAAGAAAGATTTTCTTCTATGGGAAATCCGATTTATAAATATATTATATCCATGGAAAGGAGAACGAAAATGGAATATACATTTACCGCAGAGAATTTTGAAAAGGAGGTGCTTTCCTCTGAGATTCCCGTATTTGTGGATTTTTATGCAGATTGGTGCGGACCATGTAAAATGATGGCGCCGGTGGTGGAAAAACTTGCAGAAAAATACGAGGGAAAAGTAAAAGTAGGAAAGTGCAATATTGACAACGAAAATGCAATAGCCGCACAATATGGCGTAATGTCGATTCCGACTATGAGCGTTTTTGTAAATGGAAAGACACAGGAAACAATCGTAGGCGCCGTACCCGGCGAACAGTTGGAAGAAATGATAGAAAAATTCTTATAGGATGTGTTTTTTCCCTGCATTTTGTCTAAAAATGACCGAAAAGTAACGCTTTAGTAGCAGTCTCTATTGTAGAATGGTGCTGTAAAAGGGGATAAGGAATCGGGAAAGAAAGTATTCGCATGTAACAACTGCGGATATCAGAGACATTAATTAGGATACGGTAGCAAAAATCTTTCTTTTCTTTTCCGACAGTTGCGAGGGAGATTATGAAATGCTCCCTTCAATTGTCTCCGGGAACCGGAACAGTATAAATGGACTAATGTAAAAGACTTTGAAAAACAAGGTCTTTTTTTATCGGTCAATAAATAAAGCATTTAAAAACCGAAGAAAAATCAGGCTGCCCAGCCTGATCTTTTCAAAAATTTATAATCGGGGTGACGTGATTCGAACACGCGGCCTCTACGTCCCGAACGTAGCGCTCTACCAAGCTGAGCCACACCCCGATATCATACGGACAATTAAGATAATACAATATTTTATAGACCTTTGTCAATATTTTTATATGAAAAATAAAAGGTTTTATGATATTATAGATGGAAATAAGCCGCGGCAACGGTTATGAACAGGAGCAGGAATCGTGAAATTTGACATGAAAAACGAAAGAAAAAGTGAAAAAAAGACAGAAAATCAGATTGAAAAATTATTGAAGAAAATGAACTTGGATGAAAAAATTGCCATGATCCACGGGGCAGGACTTTTTCAGACCGGAGCGGTAGAGCGGCTGGAAATCCCGCCTTTGAAGTGTTCGGACGGCCCAATGGGCGTCAGATGCGAATTTCATAACGAACGATGGATTCCGATAGGAAACAATGACGATAACGTGACATATCTGCCAAGCAACAGTGCAATAGCTTCTTCCTGGAATACAGAGTTAGCTTATCAGACGGGACACGTTCTTGGAGAAGAAGCAAGAGGACGCGGAAAAGATGTCATTCTTGCGCCGGGTATTAATATCAAAAGAGATCCGCTCTGCGGGAGAAATTTCGAATATATGAGCGAGGATCCAAAACTGACCGCCATGCTTGCAGTGCCTTTTATCAAAGGGGTGCAGGAAAATGACGTAGCGGCATGTGTAAAGCATTTTGCATGTAACGTGCAGGAAACAGACAGATTAATGGTAGATACCATTGTTGATGAAAGGACATTATATGAGATCTATCTGCCTGCTTTTAAGGCAGCAGTGCAGCAGGGAGGTTCCTATTCTCTGATGGGCGCTTATAATATGATCAACGGGACCCATTGCTGCGAAAACAAAACGTTACTGGATTTCATTCTCAGACAGGAGTGGGGTTATGATGGAACAGTAATCAGTGACTGGGGTGCGGTGCATAAGACGAAAGAGGCAGCGGAAGTTACTATGGATGTGGAAATGTCCGTATTCCCTGATTTTGATCAATACAAATTTGCCGATCCGTTAAAAGAAGCCGTACGAAACGGAGAGATTCCGGAGACAGCCGTAGATAACAAAGTCCGTAATATATTGCGGATGATGTTCCGTCTGAAGATGATCGGTAAAGATGCGCATACAAGAAAAGCCGGAACCTATAACAGTACCGGACATAGAAAGACCGCGCTGCATGCCGCGCAGGAATCGATGATCCTGCTAAAAAACAAAACCGATAAACTGCCTTTGGATAAAAAGAAGATCAGGAAGATCGCGGTCATCGGACAGAATGCGGCCAAAATTCATTCCGATGGAGGCGGGAGCGCAGAGATCAAAGCATTATATGAGATATCTCCCTTAATGGGCATCCGAACATTTCTGGGAGGAAACACGGATGTTGTTTATGTTCCCGGGTATTTTGTACCGGACAAGCCAAAGACGTTCAGTAATAACTGGCAGGAGACGAGTCTGGATGAGCTGGAAGGCACGGATATCGGCTTTGCCGTAGAAAACGGACCTGAAGAATCGGGAAATGAGCAGGAAAAAATGGAAGCGCTTCGGAAAGAAGAACAGCAGAAGGCGCTTCAGAAAGAAAAAGATAACGAACTGATCCATGAGAAAAATAAAAAATACTTTGCACAGGCGCTTGAAGCGGTAAAAGGAGCAGATGAAGTTATTTTCGTCGGCGGATTAAATCACGATTACGACAGCGAAGGCCTTGACAGAGAAAATATGCGCCTTCCTTACGAGCAGGATATGCTGATCGAGGAGCTTTTAAAGGTGAGACCGGATACAATCATTACTTTGATTGGCGGTTCACCTGTGGAAATGCCGTGGAGGGACAAAGCGGAAACAATTCTGTGGAGTTATTATGCCGGTATGGAGACCGGGAATGCTTTTGCCGATATTTTATTCGGAGAAGTAAATCCTTCCGGCAAACTGGCGGAAACTTTTCCTGCCAGGTATGAAGACTGTGCAACGGCAAAGAATGGACAGTCCGGCATTCATGGAAGTATCAGACTTTCGGAAGGTTTATATTACGGTTACAGACATTTTGATAAAGAAAGAATTGCACCGGCCTTTTGTTTCGGTCATGGCTTATCCTATACGCGTTTTGCATACAGCGGATTATCATTGAAACAGGAAAAAGAAGGAAGTGAGTCGGTGAAAGTCAGCTTTACGGTAAAAAATACCGGTAAAAGAGCAGGCGCAGAAGTAGTTCAGGTCTATGTAGCGCCGGTTGCACCCAAAGTTGACCGTCCGGCCAAAGAATTAAAAACTTTTGCCAAAGTAAATCTTTTGCCGGGAAAATCCCAAAAAGTGACTTTAACATTAACAAAGCGGGATTTTGCATATTTTGACGTGGATATCCACGGTTTTGCCGCCGATCCGGGAGACTATGAGATTCTTGCAGGCGCATCTTCCGAGGACATTCGTCTCAGAGGAATCTGTACGCTGCTGTAAGTCTGCCATAAGAATAAATTGATTCCTTTCTGTATACTATAATCTTTGTGAGTTATCACAAAAAATACGGAAAGGAATGAAAATACTATGGATTTTAATCAGATGCCTTTAGGTTTTGGCTTTGCTTATGTGGCAGATAATATGGCAAACAGACGGTTTATGGATCTTTCGGATGATGAGAAGAAAGAATATATAGAGAGAAACAGAAGCACATTGTCGAAAAGCGAATTGGACAAGATGACGGCATCCTTAGGACAGGATGAAGATGATGGACCTGATCCGGGCAATCCGGCGTCCCTGTTTAACGGACCGAGTATCGGATAAACCGCGTGACGGCATATCAGAGAAATATCCCGGCCGCAGATTTGCGGACTTAAGAAAGAACTTGAAAGTAAGGAGCACATGAAATGACTGTACGGATACGGTTACCGCAGAAGGTACACGATATCATAGAAACTCTGCAGGCAGCAGGGTATGAAGCGTATGCGGTAGGCGGCTGCATTCGGGATTCTGTTCTGGGAAAAGAGCCGGATGACTGGGATATTACGACTTCTGCCAAACCGGAAGAAGTAAAGAAGCTTTTCCGCAGAACGATTGATACAGGCATCATACACGGTACAGTTACCGTTATGATGGACAAAGAAGGATTTGAAGTAACCACTTATCGCATTGATGGCAAATATGAAGACAGCAGGCATCCGAAGGATGTAACGTTTACGGCAAACTTACAGGAGGATCTGCGGCGTCGAGATTTTACCATCAATGCGATGGCTTATAATGAAAAAGATGGTCTGATCGATATTTATGAGGGACTGCAGGACATCGATAAAGGCCTGATACGCTGTGTCGGTGTGGCGAAAGAGCGTTTCAGGGAAGATGCTCTGCGTATGATGCGTGCGGTGCGTTTTTCCGCACAGCTTGGATATACGATAGAGGATAAGACAAAAGAGGCCATAAAAGAGCTTGCGCCGACGCTGCAAAATATCAGCGCGGAGAGGATCCAGTCAGAATTGGTCAAATTACTTGTTTCCGATCATCCGGATTATCTGAAGATGGCATACGAGACCGGGATTACGGCGCAGGTGCTGCCGGAATTTGATATCTGCATGAAGACTGCGCAGAATAATCCGCATCATTGTTATAGTGTGGGAGAACATATTCTGCATACGCTCTGTTATGTGAAAGCGGATAAGGCGCTGCGTCTGGGAATGCTTTTTCACGACATCGGCAAGCCGCAGACACTGACGATCGATGAAACGGGCATTACGCATAATCATGGACACCCGGCAGCAGGAGAAGAAATGGCTGTTAATGTCCTCAAAAGACTCAAATTTGACAATGACACGATCGATAAAGTAAAAAAGATCGTCAGAAATCATGACAGGAATATAGAACTTTCCGCCAAAAGCGTCAGACGGGCCGTTCATTACATAGGAGAAGACATTTTTCCCCTGCTTTTTTCCGTGAAATATGCCGATATTATGGCACAGAGCAGTTATCAGAGAGAAGAAAAACTGCGGAAGCTGCAGGAATTGAAAGAAATTTATGAACAAATCCTTAAAGACAGAGATTGTCTTTCGTTAAAGGATCTGGCGGTATCCGGAAGCGATCTGATCGCGGCAGGCGTAAAACCCGGTAAGGAGATCGGGGATATTTTACGGAAACTTTTAGATATTGTAATAGATGATCCTTTGTGCAATAATAAAGATTATTTACTCTCTCTGCTGCCCCTGCAAGATTAACCGACAAAAAAATCATACTTTTCCATACTTTCTCATAAGATAGGATAGATGAGGATATGGGAGGTATTTTCGTGAATGACAGGGCTGTCAGTTTATTCGATAATTATGAAATAGAAGTAAACCGTACCTGGAAAGGGAGGGGGGCGATTCTTTGTGAATCGGATAAGGGACTGCTCATTTTAAAAGAGTATAATGGTCCTATGAATAAGATCTTTTTTCAGGATGCTTTATTGAAACATATTAAGGCAGCAGGTTTTCCGCTTGCGGAATCGATATTGAAGACGAGGGATGGGGAACTTATCGTCTTTGATCAGGATAAGGTTCCTTATATTGTAAAAACGTATTTTGAGGGAAAAGAATGTAATAACAGGGAATTGGAAGAATGCAGGCAGGCAGTCCGCACTCTTGCCCTGTTACATAATTGTTCCGATCTGTCGGATTGGGATGGACTGTCTTCTCAACCGGTATTTCATATTGAGAAAGAATATGAAAAGCATAATAAAGAGTTGAAGAAAGTGCGCCGTTTTCTGCGGGAAAAAAGCCAAAAGACTGCATTTGAGATCTATCTGATCGAACATTATGATTATTTTTTTGATATTGCTTTGCAAGTAACGGGGGAAATGCGTTATTATATATACGATGGAAAAAAAATAAACCTGGAAGAATTTCCTATTGTATGTCACGGCGATTATCAGTATCATAATATTATACAGGCAGCAGGCGGCATGGCCCTTATTAACTTTGAGAAGTGTGTGCGGGATAACCCGGTAAGGGACTTATATCTTTTTATGCGCAAGCTGTTAGAGAAAAATAATTGGTCGCAGACACTTGGCGATGCACTGCTTAGCGCATATAATGAAAAGAGGACTCTTTCTAAAGATGATTATATGCAATTATATTACCGCTTCGCCTATCCCGAGAAATTCTGGAAAATTGTAAATTTTTATTATAATTCCGGAAAGGCATGGATTCCCGGGCGTAATATGGAGAAATTGGAAAGACTTTTTGCACAGGAAAAAGAGAAACAGAACTTTTTGGAAGCTGTTTTTCAAAAATAGAGAACAGGCTGAAAGTGGATGGAGGAGCAGGTTGAAAAACGGGGATTTGTCAACCGCGGATTTGTGCCGACGCCGACAGCGTTTCGGCAGCAGATACCGCAGACTGAGAGAAAGGCATGGTTATTAAAATGTACAAGAGATTATCGGCAGTTGTAACTATCGTCATGATATTGACATTGATCATTACCGGCTGTACTTCTCAGGCAAGCAATATCGGCCTTGCCAGAGAAAATGACCGGGACAGCGTAGGAACGGATTTTGTCGTTGCGGAGGTCGGAAGTTATGATTCGGCGGATACGGCGGTTGTCGTTTCCGTAGAACCGGACACAGGGAGCGTAACTTTCATGAATATAGAGACGGGTAAACAATATACCCTCTCTTATGATGGGACAACCTACGTGATGGATAAATATGAAGGTCCTATGTCAATGTCGCAGATCAATGCGGGTGATATCGTGGACATTACTTTCCTGAAAAGTAAAAAGAGACTGGCAAGCGTACAGATATCTCCACGTTCATGGATGTATGACAATATAGAAAATTATGATCTGGGCGGTCTGAATAAAACAGCAATAATCGGTTCGAATACCTATTCGCTGCCGGATGAAGTAGTAGTCATTTCGGAAGGACAAAGAAAAGAGATCATGGATATCGTCAATAAAGATGTACTGACGATCAGCGGTATCGACCATGAGATCTACAGCATCAGTGTTAAGAAAGGACACGGTTATCTGCGCCTTTCCAATGAGCAGGCATTAGTGGGCGGATGGATCGAAGTAGGTAATGCAGTCATTCAGAAAATAACGGAAAATATGCTGTTGGCCGTACCGGAAGGAAGTTATCAGGTACTTCTTACGAACGGAAATACAAGTTGTGTGAAAGATGTGATCATTGAGAGAAACAAAGAAGTGATCCTGGATGTGGGCGGACTGGAGATCTTACAGGATAAAACAGGAAAGATTTTATTCTCCGTAGACCCGTCTGACGCGATCGTCAGCATTGATGGAGAAATCGTGGATATCAGCGGCGAGATCGAGCTTGAATACGGCATTCACAAAGTCAGACTGGAAGCAGAAGGATATCGGACTTTAACGAAATATATTCAGGTTGGTTCTGAATATGCAAGTATCAGCTTTACAATGGAAGAAGGAAATCAGGACGAAGATGATGGCAGCAGCGTCAGCAGCAATAACAGCTATGATGATATTGTAGGCGCGGTAACGGGCGACAGAGTTTATATCGATGCCCCCTCGAATGTGGAAGTATATGTGGATGGCAATTATGTCGGCATTTCTCCGGTCAGCTTTACCAAAGTAACGGGAGATCATACGATTACGCTGAGCAGATCGGGTTACCAGTCAAGAAGCTATACCATTTATTTATATGACGATGGAGAGGATATTACGTATTCGTTTACTGATCTGGAACCGAACGATCCGACAGTCAGCGGAAACAGAAGGCCCTCTTCCAGCAGAAGCACCCGCACGACATCGACATCGAAGAAAACGACATCGTCCGCTTCTTCAAATAATAACGGAAACAATTCGGGTAATAATACGGTAAGCGGCAACAAAGTCAATATTGTGTCGATCAGTGAACCGGAAGGCGCCGTTGTTTATCTGGATGACGATATTTATATCGGAATCTGTCCGACGGACTTTACGAAAGTGACGGGAAGACATAAGCTGACTTTGAGCAAACCCGGCTGCAAATCCGCCGATTATGTGATTTATCTCTATGATGATGGACGTGATATCGAATATAAATTTAATCCACTCGAGGAGGGAGAGGATACCGAAGATGATGACAATCCCGACGATGGTGATGATGATAACGACAATCCCGACGGAGACGGCGATAACAACGGCGGAAATGAAGGCGGCGACAATCCCGGCGGTGATGAAACGGTCAGCGGAAATAACGAAGGTCAGGAAGTAAAAATAACGAATAATAACATTCTTTTTCCATAAAAAATCGCTTTACATAATGTGAGAAATATGGATAAATTGTTAAAAAAGCCGCAAAACACGGGTTAATATGGCTTTTTCGCTTGACAAGAGATTGAAAAACGATTATAACTAGACATAGATGTTTCAAAAGAGAAACTTCTGGGAAACGAAAACTCATTTCAAGAGGAGGAACTAAAATGAACAAGACAGAATTAGTAGCAGCTATGGCTGATCAGGCAGGATTATCCAAAAAAGACGCAGAAAAGGCTTTAAAAGCATTCACAGATGTTATTGCTGACGAACTTAAAAAAGGCGGTAAAGTACAGTTAGTAGGTTTTGGTACTTTCGAAGTAGCCGAAAGAGCAGCAAGAGAAGGCAGAAATCCTCAGAGCGGTGCTGTTATGCAGATTCCGGCGTCCAAAGCGCCTAAGTTCAAAGCTGGCAAAGCTTTAAAAGATTCTCTTAACTAATTGTATTATAAGATGCAGAAGAGAAGGACCTGTATTATGCATGGCATATACAGGTTTTTTCTTTACTTTATCATAAGAAAATCCGTCGCAGGACGGACAGTGAAATCAGAAGGTAACGAAGTTTTTATCTGATAGAAAGAAGGATATATGAGATTAGATAAATATTTAAAAGTTTCCCGTTTGATCAAAAGACGTACCGTGGCAAATGAAGCCTGTGATGCAGGCAGAGTCTTTATCAATGATAAACCGGCCAAAGCGTCTGCCAATGTTAAAACGGGAGACATTATTACGATCCAATTTGGAAATAAGGAAATCAAAGTGGAAGTGCTGGATGTACAGGAGACGGTCCGTAAAGAAGAAGCCAAAGAGTTATTCCGCTATCTGTCTTAAAGTTATTTTTTAGAATGTTAGAATATTTCATGTTTTCCATGCATACATTTAACTGGAAGAGATTTACAGGGAGGTATGTATGGAGGACTTAAATAACATTAATAGAAAACCCCATAAACTGATGCTTACCAATAGAAGGACATGTACTATCAGCGGTGTGAATGATGTGCTGTCCTTTGATGTTAATGAGATTCTATTGGAAACAGAACAGGGAATGTTGATGATAAAAGGAAATGAGCTTCATGTCAGCAGATTGTCGTTAGACAAAGGAGAAGTAGATATTGATGGCAGGATAGACAGCCTTACATATTCCGAAACTGCCGGATATAGCGCTAAGGGAGAATCTTTGTTGGCAAGACTGTTTAAGTAGGTGATCTATGAGTCAGGATATCATACAGGAACTTACTTTCTTCGCACATTCCATTTGTATGGGTGTTGTCATTACCTTTGTTTATGATTGGATATTAATTCTCAGGAAGTTAATAAAACATAAGATCTTCTGGATATCGTTGGAAGACTTCTTTTTTTGGATTGCCTGCGGTCTGGGTGTTTTCTATATGCTTTACAAGGAAAATAACGGCGTGCTGCGGTGGTTTACCGTATTGGGAGCTATGATCGGGATGATATTTTATAAGTGCCTGATCAGCAAATTCTTTGTCCATATTATGTCGACATGTATATACAAGATAATGTGGTTTCTGTTTCGTATCATACAAATTGTGCTAAAGCCGCTTAAATGGCTAGTTTCCAAGGCGGCGAAGTTCCTAAATTTTTTGAAAAAGAAAATAAAAAAATATGAAAAATTCATAAAAAATAAGTTGACGGTTTGCATAAAAATGCTTAAAATAGTTTTATGTAAACGTTAAATTTGATTATGAGGAATAATATGGCAAGAAAAGCAGCATACCGTAAAAAGCGGCAGAATAGAACCGGAATGCTTTTGGTAACAACCGTCGTGTTGATGATGTTAGTCGTTGTAACGATCAAGAGTATAGAGCTTCAGGGAAAGAAAGAAGCGTATGAGCTTAGAGAAGCGGCCTTACAGGAAGAAATCGACAGAGAAATGGAGCGGACCGCAGAAATAGAAGAATACGGAAAGTATACACAGACGAAGAAATATGTGGAAGAAGTTGCGAAAGATAAACTCGGTCTTGTATATGAAGGTGAGATTATTTTTAAAGATGAAAAATAAACAGATTTGGGAGTAAATCCGAAATCTGTTTTTATTTTTGAACGAATAATACGGACAGGCCTCACATATATTGATTAAATATACGGCAAAAAAGGAGGCATGCAGCGTATGAAGAAACAGGTGGAAAACAGAGAAGAAAATGTTATAACGATGATACCGGAATATGGCAGACAGAAGCTTTTGGGATATGCGGAATCCTTTCTTGATCTGGCGGATCTTTTCACGGAAGAAAAGGAAGAAGTTCCCGGAGAAGACAAAAACAGGCAGGAATATCTCTGGCAGAAGAAGCTGTATGAAAGCAGAGGACTGCTGGCGGAACATTTAAAGGAAATGGCGCATATTATGTCCGAGGTTGCAGGAGAAAGCTATAAAACCCATCCGGTAGGGGAGCGAAAATATAAGCAGATCATGCATAATTTAAAAGATGCAGGAATCCTTTTAAAAGATTGTCTGCTTTTGGAAAATGAGGATGGGCATCTGGAATTAAATCTGTCGATGAAAGCGGTACAGGAAAATATCGTTCTGGAAGATGTGGCCGATATCATTTCCGCAGCGCTGAATGCGAGAGTACGGGCATCCAAAAACCAGCCGCTGTTCATGGCGGGAGAATGGCGCACCTATCATTTTCTGGAAGAGCCGGCTTTTCATATTCTGACCGGCTTTGCCAAAGCGGTAAAAGAGACCGAAAAAATTTCCGGAGACAATTACACGTTTGATGAAATAGAACAGGGAAAGATGATCGCTATTCTTTCGGATGGCACGGGTTCGGGAGAAAAAGCCTGCAAAGAATCCGAGAGAGTGATCGAAATGATGGAACGGCTTTTAGAGGCAGGTTTTCGAAAAGAGGCTGCGATACAGGTTATCAACGGGGCTCTGGCCGCAGGAGAACAGGAACAGAATATGTCCACGCTCGATATCTGCGAACTGAATCTGTATACGGGAGCCTGTGAGTTTATAAAAGTCGGAGCCGCGTGTACCTACATAAAAAGAGATAATCTGGTGGACAGGCTGTCAGCCAGAAATCTGCCGCTTGGCCTTTTCCAGCAGATTGAGCCGGAGATTATGTACAGACAGCTTCAGGATGGAGATTATATCATTATGCTCTCCGACGGTGTTCTGGAAGCGCTTTCGCAGGGGATCGGTGAGGAAATCCTGCCGGAGATCATCGGCAGGACGTCGCATACCAATCCGGGGCAGATTGCCAATCAGATACTTAGTTACTGTCTTCACCAAAGCAGAGGCCAGATCCGGGATGATATGACCGTACTTGTTATAGGAATATGGAACAAAGGATGAACAGGGTATGGCGGTAAATTTTGAAATATGGTACTATTTTATAAATGACTGCCATGCTGACGGAAAGACCGAAGACTTATGGAAACTATCTATCAAAAAGTAAAAAGATATATTGCAAAGTATCAGATGATCTCCGGGGGAGATATCGTTGCGGCGGGTGTTTCCGGCGGAGCGGACTCGGTCTGTCTTTTGTTTCTTCTGCACGAATTATCAAAAGAGATTAATTTTCGTCTGCTCGTGGTACATGTCCATCATGGAATGCGTATGGAAGCGGATTATGATGCGGAATATGTGGAGCGCCTGTGTCAGGAACTTCAGATTCCGTTTTTCCTCAGAAAAGTGAGTATGGCTGAATATGCGAAAGAAAACAGCCTTTCGCCGGAAGAAGCAGGAAGAGAACTGCGTTATCAGGCTTTTACAGAAGTATTGGAAGAATACAAAAAGATGACTTCGGAAATGGAAAAAGACGCAGACGTTTCCGAAATGAATCCGAAAACGGCATATAAGATCGCGGTTGCGCATAATCATAATGACAGGGCGGAAACGATGCTGTTTCATCTGTTCAGGGGGAGCGGCCTAAAAGGTCTTGGCAGCATCCGTCCTGTGCGGAAACAGGTCATTCATCCCCTGTTATGTCTGGAAAGAACACAGATCGAAGCATATCTGAAAGAAAAGAATATCGCGTTTTGTATAGACAGCACCAATGAAGAGGATACTTATACAAGGAATAAGGTCCGGCATCATATTCTTGCCTATGCGCAGGAACAGATCTGCCGGAATGCCGCGGCTCATATAAACGCTGCCGCGGATATTTTTGTCGAGACGGAAGATTATGTGGCAAAGCAGACGGCGTGTGCATACAAAAGATGCAGTGTGGAAGACCGGGATTCGATTGCGGTAGATCTGGAGATTCTTGAAAAAGAAGATATTTTTCTGCAGAAAAGAATCCTGATGAAGTGTATTGAAACGATGGCGCACGGCAGACAGGATATCACATCGGAACATATCCAAATTATAATGGAAATAATCGGCAAGGAAGGATGTAAAGAGCTTTCCATGCCTTATCATATCAAAGTATATAAAGAATATAACAGACTCCTTTTTATCAGAAAAGAATGCGGAAAAAAGGAGCCTGCCGGGAATATGATCAGGCAGGCTGCGGACGGTGAACTGACAGTCCATCCGTTTGCTGTTCCGGTGCCGGGAGAGGTCAATGTTCCGGGGTTAGGAGTTTTAACGTTCAATTATATGGAAAAAAAGGACTTATTTTACAAAAAAGGCCAAATTATTCCGGAAAAAACATATACGAAATGGTTCGATTATGATAAAATAACTACGGTTTTACTATTAAGAACGCGTAGAGCGGGAGATTATCTTACGATCAACGAAGCATTACAGAAAAAATCCGTCAAGGAATATATGATCAATGAGAAAATTCCCAAACGACAGCGGGAAAGAATTTATTTGCTGGCAGACGGTCCGCATGTCATATGGATACCGGGATATCGTATCAGCCAGTTTTATAAAGTAAATGAAAATACGGAACATATTTTGCAGGTACAATTAAGAGAAAGGCATGGTGATCAGTAGTGGCCGAACAGGTTGAAGTTTTATTGTCCGAGGAAAAAATAAATGCCAGGATACGGGAGATAGGAGAGCAGATCAGCAGGGATTACGCAGGAAAAAGCGTGCATCTTGTGTGTATCTTAAAAGGCGGCAGCTTCTTTATGTGTGAGCTTGCCAAGAGAATCACGGTTCCCGTTTCCATTGACTTTATGTCGGTTTCCAGTTATGGAAGTTCGTCGGAGTCAAGCGGTGTGATCAAGATCATAAAAGATCTGGATGAACCGCTTGCCGGTAAACATGTTCTGGTGATCGAAGATATCGTAGATACGGGAAAGACACTGCACTATTTAGTGGAACTTTTAAAAGACAGAGGAGCGGCGGATGTGAAGCTCTGCGCACTGCTTGATAAGCCGGATCGAAGAGTCGTGGAGATAGGCGCAGATTATACCGGATTTCAGATACCGGATGAATTTGTCGTAGGGTACGGAATGGATTACGACCAACGTTATAGAAATCTTCCATATATAGGGGTTGTAAAATTTGATTAGATGCGGTTTCCGTCGGGGACGTTTCTATTAGGAAAGAGGTTTGTTTTGAATAAGAATAATAGAAGTTTTTATTTGTATTTTGTGATCATTATGGGACTGCTTCTTTTTACGGTCTGGATCGGGACTTTGAAAGTACAGGGAAGCGGTTATACAAAGGGAGAATTTGAAAGGCAGCTGCAGGATGAGAATGTAGCTATGGTCAATATCTGTCCGAATAAAGAAACGCCCACCGGCGCTTTGGAGATCACGTTAAAGAGCGGAGAAGAAAGGATCCTTTATGTAACGGATGTGACCGAAGCGGAGCAGCTCATCAGACAGCACGGGATCGATCCGACGGTTGAAAATGTGCCGGAAGAAAGCTGGTTTCTAACAAGCGTATTTCCGATATTATTAGTTACGATCGTCTGCGTTTTCTTTTTCGTTATGATGAATTCACAGAATTCCGGCGGCGGAAGCGGCGGTAAAATGATGAACTTCGGGAAGAGCCGTGCCAAACTCTCCATGGGTGACAATAAGATTACCTTAAACGAGGTAGCAGGGCTCAAGGAAGAGAAGGAAGAGCTGGAAGAGATCGTGGAGTTTTTGAAAGAACCCGGAAAGTTTACGAAGGTCGGAGCAAGGATTCCGAAAGGCGTTCTGCTGGAAGGTGCGCCCGGTACCGGTAAGACACTGCTTGCCAAGGCTATCGCGGGAGAGGCAAATGTGCCGTTTTTCAGTATTTCCGGTTCTGATTTTGTAGAGATGTTTGTCGGTGTCGGCGCGTCCCGTGTGCGGGATATGTTTGCCGAAGCCAAGAGACATGCGCCCTGTATTATTTTCATTGACGAGATCGATGCAGTGGCAAGACGCCGTGGCACCGGAATGGGAGGCGGCCATGACGAAAGAGAACAGACTTTGAATCAGCTTCTCGTGGAAATGGATGGATTCGGTATAAACGAGGGCATTATTGTTATGGCGGCGACAAACCGCGTTGATATTCTGGATCCCGCGATCTTACGTCCCGGGCGTTTTGACAGAAAGATCAGTGTTGCTTCACCGGATGTCGGCGGCAGACAGGATATTTTGAAAGTACATGCCAAAAATAAACCGCTTGCGGATGATGTGGATTTAGAGCAGATCGCACAGACGACAGCCGGTTTTACAGGGGCGGATCTGGAAAATCTTTTAAATGAAGCGGCCATCAATGCGGCTATGGACGAAAGAGTTTTCGTAAAACAGGACGATATCAAGAAAGCGTTTGTGAAAGTAGGAATCGGAGCGGAGAAAAAGAGCCGTATCATTTCCGACAAAGAGAAAAAGATTACTGCTTATCATGAGGCGGGTCATGCAATTTTATTCCATGTACTGCCGGATGTCGGACCGGTATATACCGTTTCCATTATTCCGACAGGACTCGGTGCGGCGGGATATACGATGCCGCTGCCTGAAAAGGATGAAATGTTCCTGACCAAGGGTAAGATGAAAGAAGATATCATGGTTTCTCTGGGCGGACGTATTGCCGAAGAGATCATTTTCGATGATATTACGACGGGCGCTTCCAGTGATATCAAGAAAGCGACCAAAGTAGCCCGCAGAATGGTAACAAGATATGGTATGTCCGATAATATCGGTGTAATCAATTATGATGACGATGATGATGAAGTATTTATCGGAAGAGATCTTGCACACGCAAAGAATCACAGCGAGGTAATTTCCGGAGAAATTGACAGGGAAGTAAAAGCAATTATTGACGAGTGCTATCAGAAGGCCAAAGAGATCATCATGGAACACGAAAAAGTTCTGCATGAGTGTGCCGGACTGCTGCTTGCAAAGGAGAAGATCGGCAGAGCGGAATTTGAGGCTTTGTTTGAAACACAGGAACCGCAGATAGACGGAACAATGGCATAATTTGTGCAACTTTCACAAAAATTGAATATAGAAATTGTAATATTTGTGAATCCTTGGCATTGTAGACTATATAAGGCTATGCTATTATACACTTGTAACCCCCAATACATTATATAGTTTTTTGCTATACCCATAAGAAAGAAATACCTTCTCTAAAAAGGACAGCGATTCCAAAGCTGTCTTTTTTACTTTGTATGAAAGTCCGTTGTAAGGCGGACACGGAATCAGGAACCATCGAAGACATAATACTGGACAGGAGGCATATCAATATGGATATTAACCAATTTTGGAAAGCAGAACAAAACTATCAGTATATTGCAGCAATGCGTCCCGTTTTTAACAGAAAGGCATTATTCAGTGACGTAACGGGAAATTATATTTCTCCGGCTGAGCCCAGCGCATACGGAGAGGTGACGATCCGCTTCAGAGTTGCCAGAAATAATATTGACAATATCTTTTTCGTTCATAAGGGTGTAAAACATTTGATGCTGTGGGCGGAATCAGATGAATATTTCGATTACTATTCGCATACGGAGCAGTTAGAGAACGAAACGCTTTCTTATTGTTTTGAAATTCATGCGGGTAAAATTTCCTGTTTTTTTGATACAAGAGGGGTCGTAAAAGACATCAATGAATATTACCAGTTTCGGATTATTCCGGGATTTAAAACGCCGGATTGGGCAAAAGGAGCCGTTATTTATCAGATCTATGTGGACCGTTTTTATAACGGCGATCCCGGCAATGATGTTTTAACGGACGAATACCGCTACATCGGCGCAGGGACCGTAAAGGTCGATGATTGGAATAAATATCCCGCAGAAATGGGCGTAAGAGAATTTTACGGCGGCGATCTGCAGGGTGTTTTGGATAAAATGGATTATCTGCAGGACTTAGGCATCGATGTCATTTACTTTAACCCGCTTTTTGTTTCGCCATCCAATCATAAATATGACATACAGGACTACGATAATATAGATCCGCATTTTGGCAGGATTGTCAATGAAAAAGGAGATGTTTTACAGTCCGGACAGCATGAGAACCGGTTTGCCGACAAATACATCAACCGCGTGTCCAATAAAGAGAACCTCGATGCAAGCAATGAACTTTTTGCCGAAGTAGTAAAAGAAGCGCACCGGCGCGGGATGAAAGTGATTCTCGACGGGGTGTTCAATCACTGCGGTTCTTTCAATAAATGGATGGATAAAGAACGCATCTACGAAAATGCGGAAGGTTATGAAAAGGGAGCATATATTACAAAAGACAGTCCCTATCATAATTATTTTCATTTTCATAATCATCATACATGGCCTTACAACAATGCGTATGACGGATGGTGGGGGCACGATACCCTGCCGAAACTGAATTATGAAAATTCAAAAGAATTGTTTGATTATGTGCTCTCTGTCGCCAGGAAATGGGTATCGCCTCCGTATAATGCGGATGGCTGGAGACTGGACGTAGCGGCGGATCTGGGGCATAGTCCGGAATATAACCATTATTTCTGGAAAGAGTTTAGAAAAGCGGTGAAGAGCGCCAACCCCAATGCGATCATACTGGCGGAACATTACGGTACGCCAAAAGACTGGCTTCTGGGTGATGAATGGGATACCGTTATGAATTATGATGCCTTTATGGAGCCGGTCACATGGTTCTTAACGGGCATGGAAAAGCACAGCGATGACTACCGACCGGATCTGCTCGGAAATGCGGACTGCTTCTGGCAGGCCATGCGGCATCACTGCGCGGCCTTACCGATCCAGTCGCTGCAGACGTCCATGAATGAACTGTCAAACCACGATCATTCCAGATTTCTGACAAGAACGAATCATAAAGTCGGACGGACGAATACATTGGGTGCGAAGGCAGCGGATGAAGGGATTAATAAAGCCGTATTCAGAGAGGCCGTATTGATGCAGATGACCTGGATGGGCGCGCCTACGATCTATTACGGAGATGAAGCGGGTGTCTGCGGTTTCACCGATCCGGATAACAGGCGGACATATCCCTGGGGACATGAAGATCAGGAATTGATAGATTTCCATAAGGAAATGATCAGGATCCATAAACAGAACCGGGAATTTATAAGCGGTTCCCTCAAATATATGGAGGCTGATTATAATGTGATCGGTTACGGACGTTTTACGAGAGAAGAACAGTCCCTGATCCTGCTTAATAACAATGACCATGAAGTGACCAGGGATATATCGGTATGGTATATGGGCACCCCTAAAGAGTGCATGATGAAGAGACTGATCTTTACTACGGCAGAAGGTTTTACGACGCAGGCCAAAGAATATCCGGTACTGGGAGGAAAGGTAAAGATTACGCTGCCGCCGACTTCCGGCATTATATTAAAGCATTCCTGCGAAAGACAGGTAAAGAAAAATTTCTTGCATTTTATATAGTGATATGATATAACTTGTAGTTGTGAGATGACATCTCATCGATTTATCTATAAGCTGGATGGATTCCCGAGTGGCCAAAGGGGACAGACTGTAAATCTGCTGCAAATTGCTTCGGTGGTTCGAATCCACCTCCATCCATTTTCATTGCGAAAATTATATAAATTTTACGTCGTTTCACGTAAGCAGATGCCGTCTGCGTAAATCCTTTTTACGCAAAGACGGCATATTTTTTATATGATCAACAAGGGAAAAGGCATTATTGCAGGGAAAGGCGGGTTATTGAAATGGTCTATAGAATATTGATCGTAGATGACGAAAAGGATGTCGTCAGTCTGCTAAAAGATTATTTTGAACTGAATCAATACGAAACGATCACGGCATACAGCGGACAGGAAGCGCTGCAGAAAATTTCCATGAAACCGGATCTGATTCTTCTGGATGTCAGTATGCCGGATCTGGACGGTATGACTGTATGTAAAAAAATACGCGATTATGTCGCATGCCCGATCCTTTTTCTGACTGCTAAAATAGAGGACAGCGATAAGATCCGGGGGTTTGCAGCAGGCGGAGACGATTATATTTTAAAGCCATTTTCCATTGATGAACTCGGGGCGAGGGTCGCTGCGCATATTCGAAGAGAATACCGGGATCATATAGAGGCAAATGTCCGTTTCTTCGGGAATCTCGTTATTGATTATTCGGCAAAGAAAGTTTCTTCGGAAAATGCCGCGATCCCTTTTGTCAAAAAAGAATATGAGATCATTGAACTGCTGTCCATGAATACAGGACAGATATTCGATAAAGAACGTATATATGAGAAAATATGGGGATATGATGCGCAAGGAGACGCCTCGGTCGTAGCGGAACATATCCGGCGTATCCGGTTAAAATTAAAGGATTATGGTGAGGAATATCATTTGGAAACGGTATGGGGGATGGGATATAAATGGACGAAATAAAAGGCGGAACAGGAAATGCTGCAAAGAAAAAATCCGGTAAAAAAAAGAGATCGGTCAAATGGAGCTTTATTCTATATGTTCCGGTCTGCATTCTATTGGCCTATGCCGGGACGGCTTTGATCGGACATGGAAGTAATTATTTACAATATAAGTATGATGGGATATATTGGGGGGAGAACAATTTTGTACAAAGGCCGATATTATATAAGCTGGGGTTCTGGTTTGTAAGTTATGCCCAGGTCTTTCTAATCCCTTTATGGGTTTTGTTTTCCGCTTTTCTTACAGGCACGGTTTTTTATAAGCGGGAATTGGAAAAGCCGGTAAAAATCCTGTTGGATGCCTCCGAAAAGATCGCGGATAACCGTCTGGATTTTCAAATTTCCTGTGAAAAAAATAACGAGATCGGAGCATTATGCGATTCCTTTGAGAAAATGAGGGCCGCTTTATACCAAAGCAACAAAGAAATATGGAGAATGCTGGAAGAGCGTAAAGAGATAAATGCGGCTTTTGCACATGAAATGCGCACGCCGATCACCGTATTAAAAGGTTATCGGGACCTGCTTGAAAAATTTATTCCGGGCGGAGCCGTATCGGAAGAAAAGATAATGGATATTCTGCAGATGATGAAAGGACAGATTGACAGGCTGGAGATCCATACGCAGAAGATGAGCGCCATGCAGAAGCTGGAGGATATTGTGCCGGCGCCCGCAGAAATACAGGTCAAAGTGTTGATGGACAAATGCAGCAAAATAGGAAATATGCTGGGAAATAAGCTGCAGATAGATTATTTATATAACGCACAGGATTTTTGTTCTGTTCCGGATGGGGAAACGATTCGGGCGGACGAAGGTCTGTTTCTTGAAGTATTTGAAAATCTGGTTTCCAACGCGGCGCGCTTTGCGGCAGACAGATTAAGGATTGCTGTCTGTCTGCAGTATCTGCAGGATGGTATGCCGCATACGGCACAGTTTCTGACAGTGTCAGTGGAAGACGACGGTCCCGGGTTTTCGAAAGAGGCGCTTGTATATGCGGCGAAGCCGTTTTACGCAAGCGGCCCGGAAGAAGGAAATCATTTCGGGCTGGGGTTGTATCTGTGCAGTGTCATCTGTGAAAAATGCGGCGGGGAGTTGAAGATCGAAAACGGAAAACAAGGCGGAAAGGTGACCGCGTCTTTTAAAATATAGGAAAAGTAGATAAAAAGTTGAAAATTGTTTTTTATCATAATGGCGTAGCGATGAGAAAATTGTCGCTGCGCTGTTTTTATATAGAAAAACGGTATGCAGAACATGCCGGCGCCTGGCTTATCAAGCAGGCAGTAAAGGAGGAAAAGCATGAATGATGAGATAAGGATTGCACACGTGGATAAGTTTTACGGAAAAAAACAGGCCCTTAAGGATGTCAGTCTCGTGATCCCGCAGGGAATGTTCGGACTGCTTGGAAGAAACGGCGCGGGTAAAACGACGCTTATGAAGACATTGGCAGCGCTTCATACGAAAAAATCCGGAGAGATCAGCATATGCGGCGTTCCGGTCGAAGATACAGGGAAAATCCGGGAAATGATCGGTTATCTGCCGCAGGATTTTTCCATGTATCCCAATATGAGCGTATATGAATGTCTGGATTATTTAGGAACGCTTTCAGGGCTTGGCAAAGAAGAACGAAAGAACAGTATTGACCGGCTGCTTCAGAAGGTCAATTTGCAGGAACAGGCCGGAGATAAAGTAAAGAGCCTTTCAGGCGGCATGAAAAGACGGCTCGGTATTGCACAGGCGCTTTTGCATGATCCGAAGGTACTGATTGTGGATGAACCGACTGCAGGACTCGACCCGGAAGAACGGATCCGTTTCCGCAATCTGCTGTGTGAAACGGCGCAGGAACGGATTGTGATCCTGTCAACTCATATCGTGGGAGATATTGAGGCGGCCTGTGAAAATATTGCCGTTATGAACGAAGGCAGGATTCTGTGGAGAGGTACGGTAGAAAAACTGATCGCTGAAGCGGAAGGGAAAGTATTTACCGCAGATGTGGAAAAAGATGTTTTGATGGAAATCCGAAAGACGTATATCGTAACCGGTATGCTAAAACAAGGCCGTATGACAAGCGTTCGCATGATTGCTGAGAAAAGACCGGAATTTCCGGGATGTATGGAAGCGGAAGTAAATTGTGAAGATGCTTATATGTATTGTTTATACAGCAGCGGATGTGAAATAGAAAAGCAATAGAAGGGAGATGGGCAGAAACATGTTATGGATGAAAGAATGTAATAAAACGGTATGTTCCATTATTTTTGTATTGTATGCGGCTGCGGTTGCGGCCATGTACATTACCCAGTTCGTACCGGAACTGAAAGATGCGCCTGCAAAGCCGTATAAAGGAGCATTACAGCCGGGAGAAGGCTATGGAAGCACGATCAAAGAAGATCCGGCAATATTGATGCTTGCTGCCGTAGAAAGTCTGATCCGTGAATATTTGGAAGGCAGTTACCGGACGTATCCGCTGTTGTTTTATAAAGATGTCAGATTAAAGGAGGAAGACAGCGCCGGGATCGCGGCAGTCATTGAAGAACTTACCGGTCTCACCAAAGCGGAACTGGACCGGTTTGATGCATATGAACCCGAGCGCTATGAAGCTGCTTTGCATGAGGATGGAGAGCAGAGCATTGTATACAAAGAGGCGCAGCTTCCTGCTTACAGTCTGCGGGCGGATATTTCTTATGAACGTTTCCGGGAACTGATGACGATAGCAGACGAGATCATAGGCGGTGCATCAAAGTACAGCGAACAGTTTCTTTTGTATAATTTTGCCCGGGTTTCCATGACATACGAAGAAGCGCTTGCAGAATATGAAGAAATAACGGACGAAGAAAATATTGTCGGATCTTACAGCAGGCTTTATTGTGACTATATGGGAATTATTCTCTCTATCATGCCTGTATTTGTCTGTGCGGGATTGTGGCAGATGGATAAAAGGAGCCGGATGGAAGAATTGATCTACAGCAGAAAAATTTCTTCCTTGAAATTGATCATAACAAGATATCTGTCGATGCTTTTATGTATGTCAATACCTGTCATACTGACCTTTTTACACGCGATGATCTGTATCAGAAATCTTTATCCCGAAAAAAATATTCATTTCGGAAATGCCATCGCATTAACCATGGTATGGCTAATTCCGGCGATTATGGCAGTAACCGGGACAGGCGCGCTCATATCTGAATTATTTTCGCCGCTTTTTGCCATATTTGTACAGGGGGCATGGTGGTATATTGCTGTGCAGAGCAATCAAAATGCAGGCAGTATTACAAAATATTCATTGATTGTTCGGCATAATACGTTGGGGAGTATGAAGCTGTTTCAGATACAATATGGAAATTTCATGCAAAATAGAATGGGATATCTTATTTTATCAATGATTGTCTTATTGTGCACTGTTATCATATACCATTGGCACAGGAAAGGAGCAGGCCATGCAAAAAAGATCCTATGGAAAAATACTGTCCGTAAATCTAAAGCATAATTTCAAAATGCCGATTGTATCGGCGCTTGGCGTGTTGATCCTGACCCTGCTTTTGTTTAATACTACTGCGCTGCAAAGCAAAGAAGCGGCCAGGCCGATAGAATTCCTGCTTTGTTTTACGGGCGTTATGCTGCTTGTTCCTGTTTTCTATCCGGAGCAGGATGAAACGATCAGGGATGTTATCCGTTCGAAGAAAATAGACTATACGGTGGTGTGTATTGTCCGTGTTCTGTATTCGACTGCAGCTATGGCCGCTTTGACAGCATTTATGGTGCTGATTATGAAATGGGGTGAATGCGATGTCGGGATGGATCACTTTTGGAGCGGCACCGCCGATGCATGGTTCCTGGGTGCAGTCGGTTTCACGGCAGCAGGACTCACAAATAATATCACCGCAGGATATATGAGCACAGTATTGTATTATCTCGCAAATTACGGATTAAGAAATGAATTAGGGCCGTTTTATCTCTTTGCCATGAGTTATTCGGGATCGTCCGACACGGCAGGACCGAAAATACTGGGGGCGGTTATCTTAATGGGGGTTACTTTGACTTTGTGCAGGAACAGAAAATAGAAAATGCCTTGGAAATGTAAAATTTTTATTAACTGGTTCCGGAGTCGAAAGGATCTGCGGGGCGGCAGAAGCTTTCGACTCCGGAATATCATACGGAGCAGATTTATACAGTAATGAATAATCAGTCAGGCCGCTGAAACTGTCCGGGAGGCATTGCACTTTCCATAGAACCCATAGCAGCTATATTGATGTCGTTGTCGTCTATAAGAGCGGAAACGTTCATAGCCTGTCCCGCGGAAGTAGCGGGGATCGTACCGGATAGCTGCCTGCTGATACTTTGTGCACGGAGCATACAAAATTCTTTTAGGACAGAAACGCCGTTTTCAAATTCCTCATAGGTACAGAAACTGGTAGGATCTTTTTCCACGAAAGGATCGATCAGTTCCTTGGTATCGTCTATCAGGTCATAGATGTAATCATTTTCAAAATACTCCGTGATAAATTCCGAAAAGTATTGATGGTAAAGTTCCGTATAGGTATCGTTGTTAAATATCCATGCAAGCATTGGCCTGGATTCTATCGTTCCACCGGAAACCGGTGTATCGATCGGATAGTTAATCAGTGTAACGGCATCAGATTCAGATAGAAATCCTCCAAAAGCGAGGTTGTAGTCCCATGGGATCATAGACAGCATACCGTCTTTTTCATAGAGATAATAATTATGCAGCATAGAACCGGTATAGCTGTCAAAGTTAAGAACAAAGTTATGAACAACGAAATAGCGGATCACTTCATCAATATTTACTACGGTATCGATAGCATTGCCCTCGTTAAGCTGTTTGAGAGAACGGATCAGACGGGACTTGTCGCTGTCTGAAACGGTAGTTTTGGCATTTTCTAAAATATTGGAATAGCTTTCATATTCGTCATCTGTGTAAAGGAGAGATACATCGTCACTGCCCATGGGAGTACCTGCACCGGGACTCATTTTTTTATCAGGACCAAATGAATCCGGGGGACGTTTTTCCATATCAAAGGGTATATCGTTTCCGCGTCCGCCGCCCATATCCATGCTGTCGGGTTTATATAATGCGCCGTAATCATTGCCGTAACTGCGTTGTAAAAAAGCGTCTTCAATACCTTCTACGGCAAGATACAGTCCCCAGTCTTCTCCGTTTACCGTAATATAGCTGTAACTGCAAAGAGGTGCATCTACACCAAAAGAACACATCATTTGGTAGGAAAGATAATCTTTCATATAGGTATTGTCCTGAATAATATTGTTCAGGCAAAGCTTATCCAGTCCATGATAGGTATTTCCGCTATCATAATGGTCAAATTCGATTTTAAAGCTGTAGCGGTCGTTGCCATAGGCATCTACGGAAGAAAGGGAAGTATTGCCTTTTGCCCGGATCGCAGCGTTTTTATAGATCTCATTATCAATAATCAGCGTGCAGAGAACATATTCTTTATCGGTGCAGTTTTTGATAAAATCATCCCAATCATCCATAACGATATCTATGGTATGTACAGTGGAAGTATCAAATAACCGGGACGCATAGCCGCCTTTAGAGCTGACCGCCTGAACGCCTAATTTTTCTGCCTGTGTAAAAAGGAATGTGACAAGCAGAACAAGCATAAAAACGGTACAGCATATTTTATTAATATGTTTACTGGTTGACATGAAATTCCTCCGTTAGCCCATGTAATCGCCATTGTAGCTGACAAGTACGGCGCTTCCTATACCATCCATTTCGGAAAGGGTATTGATAAAGTCGGTATCTTCGTCCTGCAGACGAATTTCCAAGTTTAGTTCAACAGCGCCTTTTCTAGCGGTCTTGCTTTTTACGACAACGCGTTTGGTGTGCTTTCTCAAAAATTCCATTGCATTTGTTTCGCTTTCGTGGTCTGTACAGTTTATAACGATAATATATGGATTAACATAGGTTTTTCTGTTAGCAAATAATAAAAGAAAGATGCCGATCATCATACTGCCGAGTACAGCCAATGGGATCATGCCTGCGGCCAGGACGATACCGACAGCGATAGACCAGAAAAGAAAAGCGATATCCAAAGGTTCCTTGATTGCAGTACGGAAACGAACAATAGAGAGTGCGCCGACCATACCGAGGGAGAGAACGACATTGGAAGTAACGGCAAGGATCACCAATGTCGTGATCATGGTAAGGGCCACCAGCGTAACGGCAAAACCGGATGAATACATAATGCCGGAAAAGGTTTTTTTATAAATGAAGAAAATAAAAAGGCCGATGCCGAAAGCAAGTATCATAGCCAGAAGCATATCAAAAAGGTTTACGCTGTTAATGTTGTCGAGAAAGTTTGATTTGAAAATATCATTAAATGTCATAAGTGTAGACTCCATTCGTATTTTAGTAGTATATTGTTCAGTCATATATCCGGCAGGCGGCATATTTGGAAAAGGCGCTGCTGTGCCGGTTGGTCAGTTGTATCGCATCGCGGATAATATCCGGAAGCCAGGCGTCCCATTTAACCTCCAGAATAATAGGAGAACCTTTTATGGGAATGGTAGGACATTCGGGATTCAGGAAATCCGTATGGAAAAGGCCGGTCCGAATATGGGAATCTATGGTGATTCTTACATTGCCGGGGCTATACGTGTAGGGTTCTCTTGTATAATCGACAATGGTTTTCGGGCGCAGTCCCTGTGTGTTGATTTTCCGGTAGAATTCCTGTACAAGCTTATTTTGATGCTGCGGCATCCATTCAAAATAACCGTCTGTAATGGCCTGTGCTTCTTCTTTTGTCAAAGATACGCTTTCTTTGTGTCCAAGACTGCCGGTTTTGCTTTTTTTTTCTAAATGGATATAAGAAGTATCGCCGTTGTAATAGCGGATACGAAATTTTTCACGGATATTTATACCGTCAAGCTTTTCGCGGAGCGCTTTGTCTTCAATATTATCAAAATAAAGACTTCGGATATCATATTTACCATCTAAAGTATGTTCATCCGGTTGTGCTATGACCCGTAATCGCTGCCTTAATGTGAGCATATCTGACAGATTTATTTCATGTTTCCATTCGTGTCTGGATATCATGTTACACCCCCTTTCTCAATAATCTTATCAGTTTATTGAAATAATGAAAATAACATGTTACCATATTACGGAAGAAATTTGGAAGTTTTGTGTAGGTTTTATGAAAATTTTGTGTACGGCGGGAAAACTGCAGAGTTGCTATACAAAAAAATCAGAGAAAGGAAATTCAAAAATATGAAAAGAGAAGAGGCAAGAAGCAAGGCAAAAGAACTTGTAAACAAGATGACGCTGGAAGAACGCGCGAGTCAGCTGCGGTATGAGGCGCCGGCCATAGAGCGGCTTGACATTCCCGCTTATAACTGGTGGGGCGAGGCTTTACACGGTGTGGCGAGAGCCGGTATTGCGACGGTATTTCCGCAGGCTATCGGTATGGCGGCATCTTTTGACGAGGAACTGCTTGAAAAAGTTGCCGATTGCGTGGCGGAAGAAGGCAGAGCCAAATATAATGAATATTCTGCGCATGGTGACAGAGATATCTATAAAGGGCTTACCTTCTGGTCCCCGAATGTCAATATTTTCCGTGATCCGAGATGGGGACGGGGACATGAAACTTATGGAGAAGACCCTTATCTGACATCCCGCCTCGGCATAGCCTATGTAAAAGGACTGCAGGGAGATGGCGAAGTCATGAAAACTGCGGCCTGCGCAAAACATTTTGCCGTACATTCCGGCCCGGAGGCAATAAGACATGAGTTTGACGCCCAGGCTGATCCGAAAGATATGGAAGAAACTTATCTGCCTGCATTTGAAGCATTGGTAAAAGAAGCGGGCGTTGAGGCAGTTATGGGCGCCTATAACAGAGTAAACGGAGAACCGTGTTGCGGAAGCAAGACTCTGATTCAGGACATTTTAAGAGACAAATGGCATTTTGAAGGACATTATGTTTCCGACTGCTGGGCAATCAAAGATTTTCATGAAAATCATATGGTGACGTCAACTGCGGCGGAATCGGCGGCGCTGGCGTTGAATGCAGGCTGTGACTTAAACTGCGGCGTTACCTATCTTCACCTCTTAAGTGCATATCAGCAGGGACTTGTAACGGAAGAAGCCATAACGGAAGCTGCGGTACGTTTATTTACGACGCGGTATATGCTGGGATTGTTTGAAAAAAATGAATATGATGCGATTCCCTATGAAAAAGTGGAATGTGAAGAACATATCGCGCTGGCGGAGAAGGCGGCCAGGGAAAGTATCGTGCTTTTGAAAAATGATGGCATCCTGCCTTTAGATCTTAATAAGATTAAGACGATCGGCGTGATCGGGCCGAATGCAAACAGCAGAAAATGTCTTGTCGGAAATTATCACGGAACATCTTCAGAGTATATTACCGTTTCGGAGGGTATTCAAAGATATGCCGCAGGTAAGGCCAGAGTTCTTTTTTCGGAAGGGTGCGCACTTTTCGAAGAAAAAACGGAAGCGCTTGCGCTGGCGGGCGACAGGCTGCAGGAAGCGCGCATTGTTGCAGAACACAGCGATGTAGTCATATTGTGCCTCGGTCTGGATGAAACATTGGAAGGAGAGGAAGGCGACACGGGAAATAGTTATGCATCCGGTGACAAGCTGGATCTGCTGCTTCCGAAAGCACAAAGGGATCTGATGGAAGTCATTGCCGAAACAGGAAAACCGACGGTCTTTTGTCTGATGACGGGAAGCGCGATCGATTTAAGTTATCCTGGGGAACATTTTAACGCATTGCTGCAGCTTTGGTATCCCGGTGCGAGAGGCGGAAAGAATGCTGCGGAGATGATATTCGGGGAGGTTTCGCCTTCCGGAAAGCTGCCGGTTACTTTTTATCATAATCTGAATAGCTTACCTGAATTTACGGATTATCATATGAAGGGAAGGACGTACCGTTATATGGAAGAGAAGGCGCAGTATCCGTTCGGTTTCGGATTGACTTACGGCAAAGTGACCGTTACGGATGCCGTGATCACCGGTATTTCAGAAACAAAGGATGGTTTGGGCCTGCCTGACGTTACTGTAAAAGTAACGGCTAAAAATCAGGGAACGTACGATACGGAAGACGTGATTCAAGTATATGTAAAAAATACCGAGTCCGAACATGCGGTGAAAAATCCTTCTTTATGCGCGTTTAAACGTATTTTCATGAAAGCGGGAGAAAGCGTGGAAACGGAACTTGTCGTAAAAGGAAGAGCGTTGTCGGTTGTGAATGACAAAGGAGAACGTATAAAAGACGGAGACAGTTATGTCTTATATGCAGGTATTTCACAGCCTGACGAAAGAAGCGTGGAACTGCTTGGCATGCAGCCTGTAAAGATGGAACTGAATCTGCAGCAGTAGAAAGGTTTTCCTGCGGAAAGATAAAAACCGGTTGCCATAAAGTTTCAGGTATTGTATTATGGTGGAAGAAAATGTACAGTCAGATAAAGAATTACTATGGCTGTCGTAGAAAATCTGCGGACAGAAAGAAAGGTATGGTTACTGGTATGAAAACAAAAATTTTTATCGACGGCAGTGAAGGCACGACCGGATTAAGAATATATGAACGCTTTGCAGGCAGAGACGATATCGAAATTCTTTCGATCGCAGGCGACCTTAGAAAAGATACTGCGGAGAGAAAGAGACTGATCAACGAATCGGATGTTACGTTTCTCTGCCTGCCGGATGCTGCGGCAAGAGAAGCGGTAAGTCTGGTGGAGAATGAGAAAGTAAGGATCATCGACGCTTCTACGGCGCATCGTACGTTAGACGGATGGGCCTATGGTTTTCCGGAATTGTCTGCGGCGCACAGGGACGCAATAAGAAACGCTAAGAGAGTGGCGGTACCGGGATGTCATGCGACGGGATTTCTATCGCTTGTTTATCCGCTTGTCAAGGAGGGCGTTCTTCCGGCAGATTATCCGGTAGTTTCCTTTTCCCTGACGGGTTACAGCGGCGGCGGTAAGAAAAAGATCGCGGAGTATGAAGACCCGAACCGCAATAAAGATATCGATGCGCCGAGGGAATATGCACTGACGCAGCAGCACAAGCATTTAAAGGAAATGAAAGCGGTTGCAGGTCTTACAAGAGAACCGTTGTTTTCTCCTATCATTGCAGATTATTACAGCGGAATGGTCGTTTCTGTTCCGATTTATACGGAATACTTGAAAAGCTGTAAAAATCCGAAAGAAATGACGGAATATTTTGCCGGATTTTATCAGGGTGCGAAATTTATTCAGGTCGTGGAAAACGGAAACGAAGATTTATATGATGGTATGTTAGCCGGCAATACATTAAGCGGCTGGGATGGCTTAAAAGTTTATATAACCGGAAATGATGACAGAATAGTACTTTCCGCGCAATTTGATAATCTGGGCAAAGGCGCTTCGGGTGCGGCGGTGCAATGTCTGAACATTATGTTAGGATGCGAAGAAGAAAAAGGACTGGCCTTATAAGGCCAGTCACTTTTTATTTGATCTCGATTCTGCATACGGAATCTTTGGTTTCCGGATCTTTTTTCGGGAATGTCACTTCCAGTATACCGTTGTTATAGGAAGCGTCTATATCGCCGGCTTCCATATTGCTTACGCGGAAACTTCTGGAATAAGAACGGTAGCATCTTTCTTTACGGATATATTTATTCTGATCCTCTTCGTCCTTTTCTTCCTTGTGGGAAGCGGAGATCGTTAAAAGATCGTTTTTCAGATCAATATTGATATCCTCTTTCCGGAAGCCGGGAAGTTCCGCCTGCAGCAGGTATTTATCACCCTGATCGATTACGTCGGTTCTGAAAACGTCGTGCCGTTCGAGTTCGCTGCCGCCCCAGAAATCACGGAAAGCGTCGTCAACCATTTTATCAAAGGAATCATCAAAAAACATAGGTTTGTAGCTGCGGTTGTCAAATAATGCAGGTCTTAACATAATTATTCCTCCTTTTATATGTTACTTCTTATTGTTGCCGAAAATACAGGAAACATTTCTGTATTTTCAGTATTTTTTGTTATACTGCAAAGGAAACGGCTGATCTGTTCCTCTGTATATAACTGTTATACATCATATATAACAAAAGGTCAATAACGGAATCCTAAACAAAAAATAAAGAAATTATAAAATACAAAAGGGTATGCTATAATAGATTTCAGGCAGATAGAGCACTGTTCTGATAGGGGCGGTATGATGAAATGGGAACAGGAACGTGATATCGACCGGGACGGTTCCGATTATGGGAATACGAGTAGAAGCTGACAGTAAGGTATGTTATACTGGACGGGAATATAAGAAAATGTGGAGAGCCGGACAGGTAGTATGGAAAAGAGCAGAAATAAAAAGAAAAATTACAGAGGGTATCTGATCATGACAGGACTGCTCATTGCGACAACAACAATGGCGGTGATTTTTTTCTTCGGGTTTTACATCCGTCGGTTTACACAGAAATCGGATACCAATCAGTATGATAACTATTATATTATGATTGCAGGCGATACGAATTCTTCGCTTTGGCGCTCCGTTTATGAGGGCGCCTACGAGGCCGGCCTTTCGAAGAACAGTTATGTGGATCTGCTCAATGATTTCTTTGAGAACGGTTATTCCAGAGAAGATTTGATGCGGATAGCGATTGCTTCCGAGGTGGATGGTATTATTGTCGGAGCAGATGAGAGCGATGAAATGACGGAACTGATCAATGAGGCAGCCGGGCAGGGGATTCCGGTCGTAACATTGTATGGAGATAATACGAGAAGCGAACGGTGTACGTTCGTCGGGATCGGCAGTTATGACCTGGGCAGGGAGTATGGCAGGGAAGTGCTGGAGATCGCACAGATGAAACATTTTTCAACGCAGGCGCAGGATGATGAGACACAGGTGGAGGCAGAGAAGCGGCCTGTCAGGGTTATGGTTTTAGTAAACGCCTATGCGCAGGATTCCGGTCAGAACATTCTGTGTTCGGGAATTCAGGAAACGATCGAGAATGAGAAGCAGGAAGGGATGGAGATTGAACTTTCCCTGGTTTCTATCGATGGCACCAATACCTTCTCCGTAGAAGAATCGATCCGGGATATTTTTATGGAAGAGGATCTGCCGGACATTATTGTATGTTTAAACGAGCTGAATACCGTATGTGTTTATCAGGCGGTCGTGGATTATAATAAAGTAGGGCAGGTCAATATTCTGGGATATTATGATTCCGATACGATCATCAAAGCCATCGACAGGAACGTGATCGATGCCACGATCTCCATTGATACGGCACAAATGGGGAAATACTGTGTCGATGCCCTGACGGAGTACAATACTTACGGAAATACCAGCCAGTATTTTATAGCGGATATAGAACTGATCAATAAAGAGAATGTTTCCCTGTATCTGGATGGAGGTGATACGGAGGATGAATAAGAAACTTTTTGCCTTCAACAATATATCGCTACAGGGCAAGATCAGCAGTATCTATATCATTACCAGCCTGTTCGTCTGCCTGGTCAATATCCTTCTGATATTGGGGATCAATCGTATGTCGAAGGAGCTGGAACTGGTATATCTGGACAACCTGAATCTGAATGAATTGTCGGCGGCGCTCAAAGATGTGCAGACAAGTATGACCGATTACCTGAATGCCAAGACGAGCGATTCTCTGGAAGAATATTATCGAAGTTCCCAGGACTTTCTGATGCTCGTAGAAGAGCTGAGCGACGACGTAAGCGGAACTTTTTATGAACGTATGAAGCGTAATATCAAGCATATGTCCGCCGGGTATCTGGAGATAACGGACCAGACAATAGAAGCAAAGCGCGGGCGGAATGTTGAAAAGTACAGAGTGCGTTACGAGAATGCCGCACAGCTGTATGATTATATCAATACGTATATCAACAATCTGAATAACCAGCAGTTTAAATACAATTCCGAAAATTATACGAAGCTCACGCATGCTTTTCATTTGTTTGAAACCTTTGGTATCGGTATTATCATCGCAGTCATTATAATGAATGTCAGCATGATCGTTAAGCTGGTAGGGACCATTATCAGTCCGCTTAAAGACCTGTCAAAGTCTGCGGACGAAGTGGCAAACGGGAATTTCGATATAGAAATTCTGGAAGTGCAGTCTCAGGATGAAATCGGCGTTGTAACAGGCGCTTTTAACCAGATGGTCATCAATATCAGGGAATATATAGAGCGCATCCGTCACAGCATGGAAGTGGAACGTGTGATGAAAGAAAATGAGCTGATGATGGAAGCGCATTTGAAAGATGCCCAGTTGAAATACTTACAGGCACAGATCAATCCGCACTTTCTTTTTAATACGCTGAATGCGGGCGCACAGCTTGCCATGCTGGAGGGGGCGGACAGGACTTATCAATATGTGCAGAATATGGCGGAATTTTTCCGCTATAATGTGAAAAAGGGAGACGAGACCGTTACAATCCGGGAAGAGATCGAGCTGGTGGACAATTATATTTATATTCTGAATGTCCGCTTTTCCGGGGATATCCATTATGAGAAAAAAGTGGACAAATCGCTTATGCGTGTGGAAATGCCGAGTATGATCTTACAGCCTGTCGTGGAAAACTGTGTCAACCATGGTATCCGTGAAATGGCAGATGAAGGCCGGATATGGGTGTCCGTATACCGGACGGATGATGTCGCCTGTATCAGTATCCGGGATAACGGCATCGGAATGAGCAAAGAGACGATCGACAAAGTGATAAGCGGTACTTACAGAGAAGAGGAACTTGCGGCAGGCTCCAATGGGATCGGCATGGATAACGTAATAGCCAGGCTGAAACTTTTTACGGAGAGCGAGGATGTTATGTCGATTATCAGTGAGGGCAAAGATAAAGGAACGGAAGTGATCATTTATCTGCCGGTCAAAGAACGGGAGGAAGACGATGTATAAGATCATGCTGGCTGATGATGAGGGAATCGTTATCGATTCGCTGAAATTCATTATAGAGAAAGAATTCGGAGACGAGTGTATGGTAGAATATGCCAAAACAGGAAGGAGCGTAATCGAGCTGGCGGAGAAATTCCGGCCGGATATTGCCATTATGGATATTCAGATGCCTGGAATAAACGGGATCGAAGCGATGAAAGAGATCCGGAAGAGCAACGGCAATGTCCTTTTTATCGTCATGTCTGCCTATGATAAGTTTGATTATGCCAAAGAAGCGATTAAACTGGGCGTTCTGGAATATATTACGAAGCCGATGGAACGGACCAAGATCATTGCTGTCTTAAAAAGGGGTATGGAGATCGTTGAAGGAGAACGGGAGAAAAGAAGCAATGATCTTCTTGTAAAAGAAAAACTTGAAACAGTCATACCGATCATCGAAAGCGGACTGATCTATGATATTCTTTTGCAGGAGCAGTTTACGGAGGATATCGATAACTATAAAACGATTCTCGGACTGGACAAGAATTATGCTTATATGTTTTCTGTTGTGTGCGGTGATGGACAGGAAGGCAGTCACATGACAAATGCGGTAGGCAGCAGTGTGAAGATGCAGCAGCATTATCAGGAAGTGCGGGAATGTGTCAAAGAGTATTTTGACTGTATTGTCGGCACGGTCATGGCAAATAAGCTGGCGGTTCTGGTGCCGTATGAGAACGATGAAATGGATTATAATGAAAGAATTGATCTGATTGAACGGACAAGGGAGCTTGTCCGCCATATGCGAAGAAAAACCGGGATCAGCTTTCGGATAGGAATCGGTAAAGTAGGCGTATTGCAGGAAATGGCGGCCTCATATAATGAGGCGCTGAATGCCCTTGCCATGACAACCGGCAGCGTGGCCCATGCGGACGATCTGCCGATCGGCTGCGATTATGAGGATGATTACCCGATTCATCTGGAGAAACAACTGTTTGACGAGGTGGAGAAGGGGGAAACAAATCAGGCGCTTGCGACGGCGAGGAGCTTCTTTGACTGGATGGCGGATAACGGCAAAGAAAGTTTAATGGAGATCCGTCTGAAAGCATTGGAATTTGCTTTATGGACAGAGCATATTGCATATGATAAGGGCGGTATGACTTATCAGTTTCATTCCAGGCAGGATTATCTGCCGACGCTGATGAATACCGATGATCTGGAGATTATCAGAAAGTGGTTTCTGGAGAAGATCATGGATGCCTGCCAGAACATTCAGAGCAAAAGAGAGGAAAAATCCAACAGTATTATCGAAATGTCCAGGACATATATCAAAAATAATTTTAATAAAGATATTTCTCTTGATGATGTATCGAGAGCGGCCAATATCAGTCCCTATTATTTCAGCAAAATATTTAAGGAAGGGACGGGAGAGAATTTTATCGAGTATCTGACAAATATCCGGATAGATAAAGCCAAAGAGCTGCTCAGTACGACCGAATTGTCCATGAAGGAGATCTGTTCTATGTGCGGCTATTCGGATCCGAATTATTTCAGCAGATCGTTTAAGAAAAATGTGGGTGTTACGCCGACCGAATATAAAAATGTATAAACGAACGAAGAAAGGGTAAGAGAATGAAAAGAGTACTGGTCTTTATACTGTGCCTGGCATTTATGATAACGGCCTGCGGTAACACGGACAATCAGGATACGTCGGATACAGAGGAAGAAACGAAGATTCAGATAGGCATGAGTTTTGATTCTTTTGTTATCGAAAGATGGCAGAGGGACCGGGATGTATTTGTTTCGACGGCCAAAGAGCTTGGTGCGGAAGTCAATGTGCAGAATGCGAACGGAGATCTGGCGGAGCAGAAAAAGCACATAGATTATTTTATCCAAAAGGGTATGGATGTTATCGTGATCATCTGCATCGATTCCGCCGGCCTGCAAAGTTCCGTCAAAAAGGCGCAGGCGGAAGGAATCAAGGTGATCGCTTATGACCGTCTGATCTATAATGCGGATATCGATCTGTATATTTCTTTTGATAACGGAGCGGTCGGGGAAATGATGGCGGAAGCGCTTGTAGATAACGGACTGGCCGGCGGTTCCGTATTAATGCTCGGAGGATCCCCTACAGACAGCAATGTGCCGATGGTGGAAGGGGAATTTAAAAAGGTCATGAAAAGAAATAATATAGAGATCTTGGACTCTATCCATGCGGATGGCTGGCTCGCGGAAGCTGCGGCGGAATATATGTATGAGAATATGGACATCGTTTCTGCGGCCGATGCCATTATGTGCGGCAACGACAATATAGCCAGTCAGGTGGTGCCGGTTCTGGCGGAAAAAAGAATGGCCGGTAAAGTGCTCGTGGTAGGACAGGATGCGGATCTGGAAGCCTGTCAGAGGATCGTAGAAGGGACGCAGGTCATGACAGTCTACAAACCGGTGGAAAAACTGGCGCAGCGCGCTGCGGAATGCGCAGTGGCGCTGGCCCGCGGAGAGGAGATCACGGGAGAAGACGTTACTTTATTGGATAACGGGAACTTCCTGATTCCGTATGTCGGGCTGGAGCCTGTCAGTGTGACGGAAGAAAATATGGATGAGATTATTATCAACAGCGGATTTCACCTGAAAGAGGACGTTTATTTGAATGTACCGGGAAAAATGCCGTAAAATAAGGTTATGCAGATATAGAATAGGATTTTTTTGTGCAGGACAAATTTGTGATAACAAATATGTCCTGTTTCGTATAGAAGAAAAATTATAGGGAGTATAGAAAATATACAGAAAAAAACAAATATGTCCAGTTTCATTTGTGGTATATTTACAATATCATCAATGAAAGGGAGGATTTATAGATGAAAAGAAAATTACTTGGCGCTTTATTAAGCGTAGCAATGGTTGCTTCTTTATTAGTCGGCTGTGGTTCCGATGGCGGTTCTACAACTACAACGGCTGACAGCGCAACTACCGAAACCAATGATAATGCAGATGCTGCAACAGATACGGCAGCTGATGACAGTGCAGACACTGCTGCAGATACAGAGGCAGATACGGATGCTGCTGCAGATACGGCAGCTGCAGGCGGTAAGATCGGTATTTCCATGCCGACACAGTCTCTGGAACGCTGGAATCGTGACGGTGCATACCTTGACGAGCAGTTTAAGGCAGCAGGATTCGAGACGATCCTGACTTACTCTGACAACAAGTCCGAGCAGCAGGTAAACGACATCCAGAATATGCTGGCAGAAGATGTAGACTTACTGATCATCGCAGCAATTGACGGCGGTGCTCTGAATACGGTTCTGAACGAAGCTGCAGAAGCTGATATCCCGGTTATTTCCTATGACCGTCTGATCTTAAATGATGCTGTTTCCTATTATGTATCTTTTGATAACTATACAGTAGGACAGCTTCAGGGACAGTTTATCGCTGATACGCTTGATCTTGAGAATGCAGGCGACAAAGTATACAACATGGAGATCACGGCAGGCGATCCGGCTGATAACAACGCTCCGTATTTCTACAATGGCGCTGTAGATGCGCTTCAGCAGTATATTGATGCAGGTACATTGAACATCGTATCCGGTCAGACTGAATTTGATGCGGTTGCTACAGAGCAGTGGAACACCGACGTAGCACTTGAAAGAGCACAGAATATCCTTTCTTCTTACTATGCAGATGGCACACAGCTTGACGTATGGCTTTGCTCCAATGACTCTACGGCACTTGGTGTTTCCCAGGCGATCACTTCTGATTATGCAGGATCCAACTCCGTACTGATCACAGGCCAGGACGGTGACGAAGCAAACCTGAAGAATATTGTAGACGGCGTTCAGACAATGACGGTTTACAAAAACGTAAGCAACGAAGCTATCGTAACCCTGTCTCTTGCACAGGCTATGTTAGCAGGCAGCACGATCGATGCATCTTTGATCGATTCCTTCGGAATTGACTGTGCATATGATACAGAGTCCTATGAGACTACTGAAGGCCACAAATGTCCTTCTTTCCTGCTTGTACCGAACGTAATTACCAAAGACAATCTGCAGGAGCTGGTTGACACAGGTCTTTACACAATGGGTGATGACGGATATTTATCTGCAAACTAATTAAATGTAGGAATTATTTATGACCTGAAAGGGGGCGGGCGTCTGTCCCGCCTTTCTTTTTGGTTAGAGGGTTATCAGATAAGAGGGAGAGGAGGAAAATCTTTTGGGTGATACTATTTTGGAAATGAAATCCATTACCAAAGAGTTTCCGGGAGTAAAAGCGCTGGATAATGTAAATTTGGTGGTTGAGCGTGGAGAGATCCATGCGCTGATCGGCGAAAACGGCGCGGGAAAATCGACATTGATGAATGTACTGTCCGGTACATATCCCGCAGGCAGTTATTCAGGAGAGATTTATTATAACGGGGACCTTTGTCAGTTTAAAACGCTCAAGGACAGCGAAGAGAAAGGTATTGTTATTATTCATCAGGAATTGGCGCTCATTCCGCTTCTTACCATTGGTGAGAATATGTTTCTGGGAAATGAAAAAAAGAATAAATTCGGCGCCATTGACTGGGATATGACTTATAATGCGGCAGAAACACATATGAAACAAGTAGGTTTAAATGAATCTGCCCAGACTTTGATCAAGGATATCGGAACCGGTAAGCAGCAGTTGGTAGAGATTGCAAAAGCCTTTTCCAAGAATGTAAAGCTTTTGATTCTGGATGAGCCGACTTCTTCGTTAAACGACGAAGATGCAAAGATGCTTCTGGATTTATTGATAGAGTTTAAGAAAAACGGATTAACATCCATTATTATTACACATAAGTTAAACGAGATTATTTATTGCGCGGATAAAGCGACGATTATTCGTGACGGTTCCACGATCGAAACGCTTGTAAAGGGTGTGGATGAGTTCAGTGAGGACCGTATCATAAAGGGCATGGTAGGACGTCCTATGGATGACCGTTATCCGACCCGCGAACATAATGTACGCAAAGAAATCGGACTGGAAGTGAAAAACTGGACGGTACACCATCCGCTTTATCATGAGAAAATCGTAGATAATAATATTTCCTTTAAAGTACATAAAGGTGAGGTTGTTGGTTTTTCGGGACTGCAGGGAGCCGGACGTACGGAACTTGCGATGTCTATCTTCGGAAAAAGTTACGGAACCAACATCAGCGGCGAATTATATCTGGATGGAAAGCAGGTTGACCTGAAAAATGCGGAACAGGCCATCAGACATGGTCTTGCCTATGTAACCGAAGACAGAAAGGTCAACGGCTTGATTTTAGGGGAATCGATCCGCTTTAATACGACGCTTGCCCGTCTGGATAAGGTATGTTCCAAAGGCATTATTGACACAACATCCGAGAAAAAAGTGGCGGAAGATATGACGGAAGCTATGGGGACAAAAACTCCGTCGATCGATCAGAAAGTCGGAAATCTGTCCGGCGGTAACCAGCAAAAAGCCCTGCTTGGTAAGTGGATGTTTGCGGAACCGGATGTTCTGATCCTGGATGAACCGACCCGTGGTATCGACGTAGGGGCCAAGTACGATATTTACTGTCTGATCAATCGGATGGTGGAAGAAGGTAAGTCGGTGATTATGATTTCTTCCGAAATGCCTGAGTTAATCGGCATGTGTGACCGCATCTATGTTATGAACGAAGGCGTGCTTCGCGGGGAACTGGATGCAAGAGAAGCGACTCAGGAAAAGATCATGGGTTACATTATCAGTGCCGACAAATAAAGAGAAGGGAGTGTTTTAATAATGTCAACAAAAAAAGAAAATCAAAGCGGCGAACAGTTTAACTTAGGTGCTTTTCTGACTAAGAACAGTATGGTAATCGCCCTTGTTGTCGTATTCGTTTTATTCTATTTCCTGACGGGGAAACGTCTGCTGTACGCGCAGAATATGTCCAATCTGCTGCTGCAGAACGGCTACGTACTTGTTATGGCCTGCGGTATGCTTCTTTGCATCCTGACAGGCGGTAATATCGACCTTTCGATCGGTTCCGTTATCTGTATGGTAGGCGGTACGGCGGCGGTTCTTATTACCAATCACGGCGTTAATATTTATCTGACGATCTTAATCTGTATGGCGATCGGCATTCTGGCCGGCGTATGGCAGGGATATTGGATCGGTTATGTAAGGATCCCTCCGTTTATTACTACATTGGGCGGTATGTTCATATTCCGCGGTTTCGGACGTCTGATCCTGAACAGCAAGACAGTAGCGGTACAGGATACCACATTCTTAAATATTTTTACCGCATACATAAAGATTCCGGGTCTTGATACCGATGAGCGTATCCTTTCCCCGTTGGTACTGGGTGTTCTGGCAGTCGTATTTATTTTCTACAAAACTATTTCTTCCCGTATGAACAAAGCGAAGAAAGGTTACAGACAGAACAGTGTCCTGGCTGATTACGGACGTAATGCTGTCATTTCCGCAGTATTATTGTATTATTGCTATCTGCTCTGCCAGTATAAGGGCGTATCGGTTATGTTGTTATGGGTTGTGGCGGTTTGCCTGATTTATCACTTCATTACTTCCAAAACGGCATTCGGACGTTATTTCTACGCGGTGGGCGGTAACGAGAAAGCGACACAGCTTTCCGGTATCAACACGAATAAGGTTTATTTTATTGCCTATGCCAATATGGGTATGCTGGCCGGCCTGTGTGCATTGCTTTGTCTGGCGAGAGTCGGTTCCGTTAACGGTTCGACCGGTACGTCCTTTGAAATGGATGCGATCGGTTCCTGCTTCATCGGCGGCGCTTCGGCATACGGCGGAAGCGGTACGGTTCCGGGCGTTATCATCGGTGCGCTTTTGCTCGGTGTTATCAATATGGGTATGTCGATCATGGGTATCGGCGATTCCTGGCAGTATGTTGTAAAAGGCGGCGTGCTCCTGGTTGCGGTTATCTTTGACGTAGTATCTAACCGCAAGGGCGGAAAGTAATAGAAAAGCGTACGAATTGTAGGTTATAATAAGCATAAATAAGGCAGTAAAAAGAGAGCAGATACTTTTCACATATCTGCTCTCTTTGTTTTTTCTTTTGTCGATCAGTTAGTTGTAGTTATCGATGCAGGGCTGGAACATGCTCTTGCTTACGCCGCATAAAGGGCAGCACCAGTCGTCCGGGATGTCTTCAAAAGCGGTTCCGGGAGCGATGCCGTGTTCCGGATCACCTTTCTCAGGGTCGTAAGTGTATCCACAGGGATTACAAAAATATTTCTGCATAATTACATATCCTCCTACTATAAAGTTAATCTTTGGTTATGGCTGGTAGTTCTCTCTTGTATTTTAGCCGAAATATCTCTTGAGGAGACCTTCGAATGCTTTGCCGTGTCTTGCTTCGTCTCTTGCCATTTCATGAACGGTGTCATGGATTGCATCAAGGTTAGCAGCTTTTGCACGTTTTGCAAGATCAAATTTACCTGCTGTAGCGCCGTTTTCTGCTTCTACTCTCATTTCCAGATTTTTCTTGGTGGAGTCTGTTACAACTTCTCCGAGTAATTCAGCGAATTTAGCAGCATGCTCCGCTTCTTCCCATGCAGCTTTTTCCCAGTATAAACCGATCTCCGGATAACCTTCTCTGTGAGCAACTCTTGCCATAGCAAGATACATGCCGACTTCTGTACATTCACCGTTAAAGTTGGCTCTTAAATCAGCCATGATATCTTCGCTGACACCCTGTGCAACACCTACAACGTGCTCTGCAGCCCAGGTTTTATCAGCACCCTGTGCCGTAAATTTGGAAGCGGGTGCGTTGCACTGGGGACATTTGTCCGGTGCAGAATCTCCTTCGTGAACATAACCACATACCTGACATACAAATTTCATAGTTTTTTCTCCTTTACTATTATGATTATTTTTAAGAGGATCCGTATAAATCACTGGATCGACATCTTAATTTCCTATTCAGTTGTGTTCCCGGCCCTGTGACCGGAAAGTCATTCTTCGCGGCAATCGCCGCAGATACCATAGAAATAGGTAATATGCCCCTGGATCTGACCGCCGAAATTCATGCCGGCAATATCGACGATATCGTCAATATTATCCATTTTCAGATCCATGACCTGTCCGCATTTGGAACAGATAAAATGATAATGACGGGAAGTGTCAGCATCAAAATGATCGACGCCATCTCCGACCCGCAGGCGGGTGATCTCTCCCATATCCGAAAGCAGTGTCAGATTCCGGTATACGGTGCCGAGACTGATGTTCGGATACGTCTGTCTTACGTTCGTATAGACTACATCTGCGGTAGGATGATCTTTTCTCGTCATCAAAAAGTCTTTGATCACTTGTCGTTGCCGACTGTTTTTAATAGCCAAGCTCATCTCTCCAATTTTTAAAATCAGTAATGATTACTGTTTTTAGTATAACAAACAAATGAAAAAAGTCAATAGGAAAATTTACGCTTTTCCTGTTGTTTCTTAATAATATAGTTACACTTTTTTATACCATGTACAGAGACCTTTATCGGACAGACCCGATAACATCAAAGTCGGGCGGTCAAGTTCATGATCCCATGCGGGTGAGACAATGAGATTTTCGGTTATACTGCCGTAGCGGAGGCATAGTGTATAGCTGCCTGTTTTTTCCCATGTTCCGACAATAGAACAGCATTCCATGCGGCCGTTTTCCATAAGACGAAACGGATGAGCGCACATAATGCCCTGTGGGACGGAAGGCATCAGACATATTCTTTCATAGTTTCCAGACAGATCGCTTTCCGATACCGGCTGCAGTGTTTCGCCGGCATAAGGCTGTGCCGCTGCGATCAGCCACTCGTCAGGCGTCAGATAAAGCTGTCTGATCTGCATGGTGGATGGTTCCGGTTCGGTCTTAAAATTCATTTCCCGGATATGGGATATAAGGAACATTCTGCCGTCAGGGTTCATAAGAACAGAATTATGGCCGGGAGCCATATACGGTGTGCCATCGAGCCAGCGGTAGCCGCAGGAGATCATCAGTCCCGTGGTATTGTCATCATCATCTGCATCCGCCAGGCTGCGTCCGTGAAAATCATAAAAAGGTCCGGTAATATTCCGGCTCCTGCCGATCCGGATATTATAGTCGCTTCTTAAGGAACCATATGATACAAAAAGATAATAATAGTCTGTACCGGGATGGTAGATCATATACGGTCCTTCTATGGAACCATCCATCCAGGACGGGCGGACGGCCAGACAGGTGCCGATACCTTCTTCGGCGGCCAGTCCCGTTTCTTTATTAAGATGCAGAATGTAGCAGCCGCCCCAGAAGGAACCGTAGAGCATATATTGTTCGCCGGAAGCGGCGTCTTCTATAATATTGGCGTCGATTGCGTTGACAGGAAGCGCGTCGCTTGTTTTCAGAACGCATCCCTTCGGCACAAAAGGTCCTTCGGGAGTGTCCGAAACGGCCAGAAAAATACACGATTGTCTGACGCCCCATGAGGAGTTGGAACAGTACAGGCGGTACTCTTTGCCGGCTTTGACGATATCGGGGGCCCAAATATCATGGCTCTTTGTCCATTCAACGGATTCCGCCGGCGGATCGTTTACGACTTTTCCAAGGTTTTCCCAATGTAAAAGGTCTTTGGAACGTCTGCAGAGGGCGCCGGTACTGTAGATATAATAGGCTTCGCGTTCCGTATCATAGAAAACAGCCGGATCATGTGTCATCCACAGACCGGGAAGATCACGGCTGCCGCCGGGAATCAGTTCCGGTTTGGGCGGCTGCACGGGCGGTTTTTGCGGGTAATGAATCTGTGTCATAGCGATTCCTCCTTCGTATAATATTATCTCAAATAGATTAGTCAGATTATTTTAATTTATCTTATTATAAAGTAAATGGAAAATATTCGCAATTATAATGGCAAAAAATCATAAATATCAGGATTAATACTTGAAAAATTTAGGCATTATAGATACAATGTCAATATAAAACAAAAATAATTTAGATAAATGTTGAGGTTAAGTGTGAAAAATTTTTGCACACAGGATTATGCCTGCGCAAGGAGGACTGTATTCATATTAAATTTGCAGGCTGAGTAAGAATGGAGGTTAAAGATGAAAAGAAAAGGTATTTTGACATGTGGAGTCATGCTGTCGGTGCTGGCGGCTGCTCTGACCGGCTGCGGCAAAACGCAGGGAAAAGACGCTTCGGAAGTAACGCAGGGGAATGCCGCATTAGGCGTCTCCGTGCACGATCCTTCTATTGTGAAAGCGGAAGATACATATTATATTTTCGGCTCGCATATGGAGGCGGCTCAGAGTACGGATCTTGTGGAATGGAAATCTTTTGCCAGCGGCGTGAACGCGGCCAATCCGCTTTTTGATAATCTGTTTGACGAAAAGATGGAAGCATTTGCCTATGTAGGCGAGTATGTGGAAGGCGGATATGCGGTATGGGCGCCTGACGTGATCTATAATGAGGCCATGGGGAAATGGGTAATGTATTTTTCCACCAGTCATGACTGGCGCACTTCCAATATATGTTTTGCAACGGCAGACGAGATTACGGGGCCTTACAGCTATCAGGACACGCTGCTGTATTCCGGTTTTACATCCATGACCGCAGAGAAAACAAATTTTAACGAGATCATGGGAGCGGATGCCAAAGCGTCAACCTATCTGCAGTCGGCGGAATATAATCATCTGAATTATCCGAACTGTATCGATCCGACAGTCTTTTATGACAAAGACGGAAAGATGTGGATGGTATACGGTTCCTGGTCCGGCGGTATCTGGCTTCTGGAGCTTGATGAAGCAACGGGATATCCGATTCATCCGGAAGCGGACGAGGCTGCGCATGTGGATAAGTATTTCGGAAAATATCTGATCGGCGGACTGCATAATTCCTGCGAAGGACCCTACATATTCTATGATGAAGAAAGCTCATACTATTATCTGCTGGTTTCTTACGGGGGACTGACAAGAGAGGGCGGCTATCAGATCCGCTGTTATCGTTCACAGCAGGTGGACGGCCCGTACCTGGATGCTTCGGGTAAGACGTTTGACTATGTATCCGATCATTCGGAGCTTGGCGTAAAGATGATGGGAAATTACATGCTGCCGAGTTTAAAGACTGCTTATATGGCGCCCGGTCACTGTTCGGCAATTATTGACGACGATGGAAAGATGTATCTGGTCTATCATCAGCGTTTTGACAGCGGAAGCGAGTACCATGAACCGCGAGTGCATCAGATGTTCCATAATAAAGATGGCTGGCTTGTGGCTGCGCCGTTTGCGACAGGCGGTGAAAGCCTGAAAAGTGAAGGGTATGGTAAAAAAGAGATAGAAGGTAAGTGGTATCTGCTGAATCACGGAACGGATATCGGAGCGGATATCCATTCGGCAGCAGCCGTAACATTGAAAGGCGGTTCCATTTCCGGCGGGGAAGGCGCAGGCGGCAGCTATGAATTGGAAGAAGGAACCTGTTATATGGATATCGTGCAGGACGGTGTAACTTACCGCGGCGTGATCCTGGATATGACGGATGAAGCGGGCAATGCCGTAAGATGCTTTATGGGCGTAGGCGAAAATAACCAGACAGTCTGGGCCGTAATGTATCTGTAAGCGTTTTAGATAACATGAATATAATTTAGAAGTTTATAAAAATAAAAATTATTTTAAGAAAATATAAAATATTATATTGACAAGAGAGTGTATACATTGTACTATATGTATATCAGAATAAGAAGAAACGGAAACTATTATACAAACTGCACAATACATAAAACAGCATTTGTGCAAATTGCCGGCAAAACAAAATGTATATAAGATTTTCTGTTCAATCTGTACAAAGTATTAAATAAATTCATGAAAAATGAAAGGGAATGAAAAAGGAGGTTCATATGAAAAAGAGAATAGTTAGTGTATTACTTGCATCTGTACTTACATTATCCTGTCTGGCAGGATGCGGAAACTCCGGTAATGACAGCACATCAGGCGACAGTACGCCGGCTGCTGATACAACCGAAGATACCACGGATACTGCAGAGGGAGACACAACGGAAAGCGTTGGCGCTCAGATTACGGTAGACGAATCTGCAACGGATAATGTCGCAGTTGAAGGCGACTTCAGCGGCGCTGATCTTACAGTTTTTATTTATGCACAGGATCATGAGAAAGCTGTATATCAGTCCCTGATCGATAAGTTTATGGAAACAACAGGAGCTAACGTAACTTTCGAAGTTACAACAGCAGACGAATATGGACAGAAGATTTTAGCATATAAAGCTGCATCGGATATGCCTGACATTTTCTATGTAGGCCCTGATACAGTAGCAGCAAACGTAGACGACGGATATGTTCTTCCGCTTGATGAGTATGTTGCAGAAGAAACGATCGCTGACTTATGGCCGGCTATCACAGACGCATACCGTTATGACGGAAAAGAAGCAGGAAAAGGTTCTCTGTACTGCCTGCCGAAAGACTTGTCTACTTTTGCATTCGCATACAATAAAACGTTATTCGACGAAGCAGGCGTAGAGTATCCGGATCCTGAGAATCCGTATACATGGGAAGAGTTCCTGGAAGTCTGCGGAAAGTTAACGATCGATAAAGACGGCGACGGTGAAATCGATCAGTGGGGATGTGCAAACGCGCTGCAGTGGGCACTTGATGCTTTCATTTATACAAACGGCGGACATTTCCTGAATGATGATTACACAGAAGTAGTTATCGACGGACAGCAGGAATTCATCGATGCATTCCAGTATTTTGCTGATTTAACATGCAAATACAACGTAACTCCTACTGTAGAGCAGGATACGGCTCTTGGCGGATACCAGAGATGGTTAGACGGACAGATCGGCTTCTACGCATGCGGTACATGGGACGTAGGTGCATTCATGGATGAGAATACATTCCCTTATGAATGGGGTCTGTGTGCATGGCCGACAGGTTCCACAGGTGTTTCCATGACACGTAACGGTTCCGTAGGTTTCGCAATCTCTGCTGATACGGAATATCCGGAAGCAGCAGCGGCGCTTATCACATTGTTCTCAACTGATCTGGAAGGACAGAAGGTACTCTGCGGTGAAACAACAGGTGCATCCTTACAGATTCCGAATACCATGAGTTATGCAAAAGGCGATTTCAAAGACAGAATCGCAGACGGCACGATTCCTTATGGTGAAAACGTAGACGTTATCTTTAACTACATTGAAGGAACTGACAAATATGAAGGTCTTTTCGTTGAACTTACCTACACATATAACGGTGACTGGTGGCAGGAATTCCTGAGCGGCGGTTACGAATATGTATTAAACGGAGAGATGACAGCGGCTGAATATTGTGCACAGGTACAGCCGGCTATGCAGGCGGCACTTGACAATGCAAATGAAATGAAAGCAGCGGCAAGCGGAGAGTAAACATGAAATTACAGGTGCGGAAACAGATTAAGTTATCCGCACCTGTTTCATAAAAAGAGATGGTAGGAAAGGTGACATTATGGCTTCAAAGAGTAAAAAACAAAAAATCAAGTTGTCTGTAATGGCAAAACGAGAAGAAAAGTGGGGACTTCTGTTTGTGGCTGCACCTGCAATGGGATTTCTCATTTTTATGCTTTATCCTATTATTTTTGCCTTTTTGACAAGCTTGACGACATGGAACGGGGCGAAAGGTTTTCAGGGAATGATGGACCGCTTCTGCGGTTTTGACAACTATGTGAAATTATTTGCGGACAAAAAGTTCTGGCAGACGCTTGTTACGACGATCATTTATCTGCTCGGTATTCCGATCGGTATGATCCTCGGACTGTTCTGCGCTATGGGTATGAACCGGAAAATTCCCGGTGTAAGAGTTCTGCGTACCATGTATTATATACCTGTTATTTCTTCACTGGTATCGGTATCTATCTTATGGGCGTGGGTATACAACTACGATTATGGTCTTTTAAATACGATCATCAAAACTTTAACGGGACTGCACGGACCGAACTGGTTGGGCGATGAGGCGCTGATCAAAGTGTCCATGATCATATTCATGGTCTGGAAAGGACTCGGTACATCGATCATCCTGTATCTGGCCGGCCTGCAGAACATTCCGCGTTCTTATTATGAAGCAGCGGAAGTGGATGGCGCCAGCGGATGGCAGAAGTTCAGAAATATTACGCTGCCCCTGCTTTCTCCGGTTACTTTCTACATATTAGTTACGACACTGATCGGCGGATTCCAGGTCTTTGTCGAAGTTCAGGTTATGACGCCTTCCGGAAACGGCGGTATCGGATACAGTGCGGCAACGATCGTATTCTATCTGTATCAGAAAGCATTTGAAAGTTATCAGCTCGGATATGCAAGTACAATTGCGGTTATCCTTGCGATTATTATCTTTATTATAACGTTGTTTAACTTTATCGGTCAAAATAAATGGGTTAAGACTATGGACTAGGAGGCAGGGTATGAAGAATAAAGATCAATTGTCATCTGGCATTACATCCAGGAAAGACAAAACAATTAATATAATAGTTTTTATTCTGCTGGCGCTTGGTGCGGTAGTCATGGTATTCCCGTTTTTCTATATGGTAATGACATCATTTATGACGAAGAACCAATACTTATCAGGCCAGTTAAGAGTTATCCCCGATCCGTGGGTATGGGGAAAATATTCGGAGGTTATGTCAAAGGGTAACTTTATCTCCGGTATTTTAAACACGGTAAAAGTGGAAATTCCGGTATTATTGATCGGCGGATTTACTTCCTCGCTTGCGGCGTTTGCATTTGCCAAAATGAATTTCAGAGGAAAAGGCGCCATTTTCATGGGTCTTTTAGCGACGATCATGATTCCGTTTGCGGTTATTATGATACCGCAGTACGTTATGTTTACGAAATTCGGTTGGACGGATACGCTTCTGCCGTTGATTATTCCGGCTTGTTTCGGAAATATCAGTATGGTATTTTTCCTGCGTCAGAACCTCTCGAGTATCCCGAACGATCTGATGGACGCGGCGAAACTGGATGGATGCGGTTATTTCCGTACCTTTATACAGATTTTCTTCCCTCTTATGAAGGGCGCCGTAGGAACGCAGATCACGTTGTGGTTTATGGGGATCTGGAATGATTATCTGGCGCCGACGATCTTCCTTAGAAGCGAGAAGAACTGGACGCTGCAGGTCGTGATCCGTTCTTTCAATACATATTATTCGATTCAGAGTGACTATGCGCTGATCATGGCGGCATCCGTTATTGCCATGCTGCCGACTATCGCCTTGTTCTTCTGTTTCCAGAGAGTGATCATTGAATCAGTGGCGATCAGCGGTATCAAATAAATGGAGATGATGTCATGTCAAATTCACCGGTAATAGCATTTCTGAATAAGATGACAGATTTAATTTTATTGAACGTACTTTGGATACTGTGCTGCCTCCCCGTTTTTACGGCGGGGGCAGCTACGACCGCGGCATATTATGTCAGTATTACTTCTATCCGGTGCGGAGACGGGTATGTAGTAAAGCGGTTTTTTGAGAGTTTTAAGAAAAATTTCCGCCAGATTACGCCGATATGGCTCATAATTCTGATATGCAGTCTGGTCTTGACAGCGGATATGCTGTTCTGGTACAGACAGGATAATGGTTTCGGAAAGACGATGTTCATAATCAGCGGAGTGGTAGCTTTTATGTTGTTTATCTGGATCTTGTGGATATTTCCTGTATTTGCCAAGCTGGAAGGCAGGACCGGAGAACTTTTGAAAAATGCCGTGGCATTTGCAATAGGCTATCTTCCGTATACTGCGATCATACTAATCATTACCGGAGCAGTAGTGTATGCGAACCTGGTTTCGCTTGTGGCCAACAGTATTATGCTGTTTGTGGGATTTGCAGTTTTGTTTTATGTACAGTCTTTCTTTTTTTATCGCGTCTTCATGAATCATATCGATGAAAAATTTGATGATTTTGACAGACCGGAAGAAATATTCCCTGGGGAATAGTTGATATAGAAGGGAAAGGAGCAGTTATGGATAACAATTATAATTACAGACAGCCGTGGATCATGCAGAGAGCGGATCCATATGTATATCATAAAGACGACTTTTATTATTTTACCGGCAGTCTGCCGAAATATGACGGGATTGCCCTGCGCAGGAGCGAAAGCCTGAAAGGACTGGCAGATGCCGAAGAGACAATTGTATGGAAGAAACATGAGAGCGGTCCGATGAGCGAGCACATCTGGGCGCCGGAACTGCATTATCTGGATGGCAGATGGTATTTGTATTTTGCCGGGGGAGAAAAAGAAGACATCTGGAAGATCAGACCGTATGTGCTGGAATGTGAAGGACAGGACCCCATAAGCGATAATTGGGTGGAAAAAGGAATGATGCAGGCGGCGGAAGACGATGAATTCTCTTTCCATGCTTTTTCTCTTGACATGACGATCTTTGAAAATAAAGGAAAGCGTTATTGTGTCTGGGCGGAAAAAGTGAGCGTCGGAAAGCAGATATCCAATCTTTACATAGCGCAGATGGAATCACCCGTTAAATTGAAAACAGCCCAGGTGCTGTTGACAACGCCGGATTATGACTGGGAACGTTACGGTTTCTGGGTTAATGAAGGTCCCGCAGTCATCCATCATGATGGAAAGATATTCCTTACTTTTTCGGCAAGCGATACAGGCATCAATTACTGTGTGGGCCTGCTGACGGTGGACGAGGATGCGGATCTGTTGGATCCGGGTAATTGGAAAAAAGAGCGGTATCCGGTTCTGAAAACAGATGAGAGTCTTAAAATATACGGACCGGGGCATAACAGTTTCGTAGAGAGCGAAGACGGAAGGACCGTTATGGTATTCCATGCCAGAACAGAGAAAGATCTGGTAGGAGATCCGCTTTATGTACCTAATAGACATGCAATGATGTTAGAGGTAAAGTGGAATGAAGAAGGTAAACCGGTTTTTGAATTCTAAATCAAAACAGAAAAATACGGAAGAAACAAAAGAAAAACCCCCAAAAGACAAGCAGAAAGTAAGCGGATTAAAAAAGGATAAAAAAATTGCCAATTCGCTTATGGTGATTTTTGCCGGAGCCATTGTGCTGATCATTCTGTTGGGAAGTTTATCATACAGCATGGCGTCCAGGGCCGTAATGCAGAAATATGAGGATGCGGTAATCAGTGCGGCATCTTCTACGAGTACATCCGTGCAGCTTATCTGTGCGTCCATATCGGATAAAGCGGTGGAGTTTTATCTAAGCGACGACTTTAATACCTATTATAACGATATGGCGCAGGCCGGCGGCGCGGAAGGCGCACGCAGCGCCAGTGAGCTGAACGACCGTCTGATCGCCGTAAAGAGCGCATCTTCCTATATCGGCGGTTATACGTTATTTGCGGACAGCGGTAAGAGCATCGTGTCGAATGTCAAGGGTCTTCCGGAGGACATGTACCGCACGTATATGGAGACCGAAGAAGGAAAAGCTTTAAGCGGCAAAAAGACTTCCAATGCATGGAGAGGAAGTCATGCGGGTGTGGATAAAGCGCTCGGCACATCGGAAGAAAGCTACGTGTTCTCTTTTATGATGCGTTTCGTTTTAAAGAAAAACGAAGGCTTTCTGATCATTGATGTAGATAAAAATTACATAGAAAATCTGCTCGGCATTATAGAGCTTGGGCAGGGAAGTATCCGCGGCATCGTAACAGAGGATGGACGGGAGATCCTTTTGCAGGAACAAAAGGAGGAGAACGAGGCAAAGATGCAGCGTTACCAGGGAGATCCGATTTTCGTGGATACGGACTTTTTCGCGGAAAGTTCCGCGAAAGAAGTAGAATCAAAATATGTCCGGGCAGGCGGGGAGACACAGTTGTTTGTCAGCGCGCCGATCGGCAAGACCGGTATGAAGATCTGTATTCTTGTGCCGAAGAGCACGATTCTTTCGGAAGTCAGAGGCATACGGAACGTGACGGTCGCTATCGTTATTTTTGCTTCTCTTTTTGCGGTCGTATGCGGACTTTGGATGTCCGGAAAGATCGGTCGTGCTTTAAAAGCAATGAGCACGTCTTTACAGCATATTTCACAGGGAAATCTGATGGAAAAAGTGCAGGTGAACAATCGTGATGAATTCGGCAGACTGGCCGATGGCATCAATGAAATGCTGGGCGGTATCAGAGGACTGGTCGGTAATAACAGGAAGTTCGGAACACAGGTAAAAGATCTCTCGGAACAGGCATTTTCCTTTACGGCCGGCATAGAGTCTTCCATGCAGCAGATGGTGGCTTCTATGGAATCCGTATCAAAGGGCGTTACGGAGCAGTCAAAACAGACAGAACTGAGCGTCGCGGAAATGGCAGGACTTTCGGAGAAGATCAATGATGTTTATCAGGCTTCGGAAGAAATGACACACAAGATCGGTGAAGTCATAGATTCCGTAGAGCAGGGAAAAGACGGAATCGGTGAACTGAGCATCAAATCGGAAGAAACGGCAGAAATTGCCGAGAGTCTTGTATCCAGTATCGATCAGGTCAACGCACAGTCGGAACGGATCGTGGATATCATCAAGACGATAGAAGATATTGCGTCACAGACGAATCTGTTATCGTTAAACGCGTCGATCGAGGCGGCCAGGGCCGGAGAAAGCGGAAAAGGATTCGCAGTAGTGGCGACGGAGATCCGTAAACTGGCGGATCAGTCGATGGAAGCAGGTACGTTGGTCAGAGAAATTGTAAGCGGTATCCAGGAAAGCAATCAGGCGGCCACAGATGCGGCGAAAATAACAGAAGGCTTTCTGCGCGGTCAGACCGACATGTTAAAAGATACGGTTTCTGCTTTTGGCAATATTAATGACAGTGTTATAATACTTGCAGACGTTCTTGGCGCTATCCGGCAGAAGATGGCCAATATGCAGGAGAATAAGGAAGTCGTAAATGAGTCTATAGAAGAGATCAATCAATTGTCCGGACAGATGGCGTTATCGATTGAGAGCGTATCAGAAATCGTACAGGAGAAAATGAAAGAGATCGATACGCTGGCCGATACGGTAAGGCTTCTGAATACGGAGGCGGAAGAACTGCAGGAGTCCATGAGCAGATTTGTTTTGGAAGAATATGGTGAAAATTAAATCAGGCATAAATAATAAGAACTTCTTACGCTCATGCCGGAAGGCATCTGCGAAGAAGTTCTTTTTTCGTTTTTATGCTTCGGAAGTATTTTCATCCGGCATGTCTTCGGCAGAAAAATCTGTAATGGGACTGTAGTTGATGCGTACATCGATATCCTGGTTATAATTGCCGAAGCTCTTTCCGAAAATGGTAAGACCGCCGACATGTTCGGCATTTTCCTCCACTTCCAGTTTTAATTTGATCGTACTGCGGTAATCAAATTGAAAATCATGGATCGAAACATCGGAAACCTGAAGACCATCTATGAAAGTTCCTTTTTTGTTGATGACCAGGATCTTTAACAGGCCGTATTGGTTCCAGTTAGGATACCACCAGTCCGGCGTAAAAATACCGCGTACGCTCCCGAAGTCCCCGGGACTTGTCCATGTGGCGATTTTTTGTCCGTTGATCTTAAAAGAGATGTCGGATGGCCATACATCATTAATACCGGGCGCTTCAGAACTGATTTCCAGCGATACGGTAATCTGGTCGATCTTTTGTCCAAACGGGATGAAATTGGGCACGATATATTCCACATAACCTCTTGTGAACCAGAGAATATCCGCTTCATATCTTCCGGGATGAGCGAAATAACGGGTATCGTCGACTTCTCCGATCAGGGCGGTGTTGGAAGCGATGCCGCAGGTAGGGTAAACGTTGTAATCCGTAAAGTGGCCTACTTTTAAGCTCGTCTGGTAAATATTTTTAAAGTCTTCCTGCGCATCGATATCAATGAGAATCTTATCCAGGTATACGGAACATTTCTTCTGGTTGCCGTGTCCGGCGGATTCGTTTGAAATGGAGACAATGCCGCTGTCTTCCAGTTTCTTGATATGGTTGGTCAGAGCGCCGTTGGTGATATTTAACCGTGTAGCAAGCTCATTCATGTTCATTCCGTGGTTTTCCAATAATATTTTAATGATCTCTATTCTGGTTTCAGAACCAAGCGCTTTGAATATTTCAAGGCCTTCATCCAAAGTTTTTATATGAAGCATAGTATTCTCCCAATAGTACATTTTGCTTTTTGTAAAATAATTTATGTTTTTATTATATAGCAAAAGTAAAAAAGACGTCAATATTTTCCTGGCTCTTTTAGCAGGCAATACTGTTGATCCAAGAAAATTTACAAATATTTAATAAGATTATATGAGTTGTTTTATTTATATTTGCTGTGTTTGTGGTATATTAGTATAAAACAGTAAGGTTCTGGAATTTATGATACGGTAAACGAAAGACAGAAGGGGTGAAGATTTTTGAAATTTAAGACCCGGTTATTGGTAACGTCGCTCGTCATTATTATAGTACCGCTATTCCTGACAGCGGTTGCTTTTACGGGAATCGGTATTTATATGGCTAATTCGGAGCAGGATTTTGGCACGCCCGATGGCAGTTTTACTTCCTTTTCCTATACATTGGAGAATTATGACCAGATGACGGAGACGGTTCTTTTAGGCGTAAAAGAACGGCTTTTGGCCGACTCTTCTGCGATTGAAGATCCTGTATTTCTGGAAACGATCAATAGAGAACTGATTGGCAAGTCGTCTTATCTGATCGTCAGGAAAGATAACGATATATTCTATGCGGGCAATGCCGTGGCAGCCGAGAGGATCTTCGATAAACTGCCCGACTACGGAGGCGACGCGCCGGATGAGGAGAGGGGTTATTATTATCATGATATGAAGAAACTGGTGAAACAGCTGGATTTTATCTTTACGGATGGTTCGGAGGGCAGTTTGTTTATTATCACGAAGGTCAGCTCCCTGATCTCACAGAAGATGCTGGTCGATATGATACTGGCGTATGTGCTGATCCTGATTTTCACCAGCATGGTCTTAACGAGGTGGATACAGAAAGGCGTTTTCACGCCGGTAAATCAGCTTAATACAGCGATGCAGAATATTGCGGAAGGAAACTTTGAATACCGCCTGAACAGCGACGGAAAAGGCGAGATCGGAGAACTGTATCGGAATTATGAGGATATGAGGCTGCGGCTGAAAGAATCGATCGATGAAAAGTTCGAGCATGAGAAGCAGAACAGAGAATTGATCAGCAATATTTCCCACGATCTGAAAACACCGATTACGGCGGTCAAAGGGTATGTAGAAGGCATTATGGACGGCGTGGCCGATACGCCGGAGAAAATGGATAAATATATTAAGACCATTTATAATAAGGCCAATGACATGGACCGGCTGATCAATGAACTGACGGTTTATTCCAATATCGATAATAACAGGATTCCCTATAATTTCCACCGCATCAATGTGGCGGATTATTTCGGAGACTGTGTGGAAGAAGTCGGCCTGGATCTGGAACCCAAAAATATCAAACTGAATTATGACGATCTGGTAGCGCCCGATACACAGATCATTGCAGATCCGGAGCAGCTGCGGCGTGTTATTAATAATATTATCGGCAACTGTGTGAAGTATCTGGACAAAGAAAACGGCGTCATAGACATTCGAATATTAGATGAAGTAGATTCCGTACGGGTAGAGATAGAGGATAACGGAAAAGGCATTGCGGCGAAAGATCTGCCGAATATTTTCGAACGGTTCTACCGGACGGATGCCTCCAGAAACTCTTCCAAAGGAGGAAGCGGTATCGGCTTATCCATTGTGAAGAAGATCATTGAAGATCATGGAGGATATATATGGGCGACCAGTAAGGAAGAAGAAGGTACATGTATGCACTTTGTAATCAGAAAGTATCAGGCACTGAAACAGGAGGAGGTAAATACACAATGAGCAGGATCTTGATTATTGAAGATGAAGAAGCGATTGCGGATCTGGAGAAAGACTATCTGGAGTTAAGTGATTTTGAGGTGATCATTGAAAATACGGGAGATGCCGGTTTTAAGAGAGCGATGGCGGAGGACTTTGATCTGGTGATCTTAGACTTGATGCTGCCCGGTATGGACGGCTTTGAGGTATGCAAGAGCATCCGGGAGGAGAAAAACATCCCCATCATTATGGTATCAGCCAAAAAAGATGATATCGATAAGATCAGAGGTCTGGGACTCGGAGCGGACGACTATATGACCAAACCGTTCAGTCCTTCCGAGCTTGTAGCAAGAGTCAAAGCGCATATGGCACGCTATGACAGACTGGTAGGGAGCAACCAGAAAACAAACGATATCATTGAGATCAGAGGGTTAAAGATCGACAAAACGGCGAGAAGGGTGTATCTGGATGGCGAAGAGAAGATCTTTACGACCAAGGAGTTCGATCTGCTCACATTCCTGGCGGAGAATCCGAATCATGTCTATACAAAGGAAGAACTTTTCCGGGAAATATGGGATATGGATTCGATCGGAGATATTGCAACTGTGACCGTTCATATCAAAAAGATCCGGGAGAAGATCGAATTCGATACGACAAAGCCGCAGTATATTGAGACCATCTGGGGTGTCGGATACAGGTTTAAAATTTAGCTGTAAACGAAGGATGACAGCCGCAGTATAACGGACGAAGCGCGATGGACGGAATATAATGAACAAAGAACAGATTCTATATGAAGATCATGAAATGATCGTTTGCTATAAACCGGCAGGATGCGCCACGCAGACTGCGAAGATCGGACAGCCTGATATGGTAAGCATGGCCGCCAATTATTTAAATGCTTCTAAAGAAAATGTGCCCGGACGGGTTTCCGGCGGACAGAATGCAAAACAGCCGTATGTCGGACTGGTACACAGACTGGATCAGCCGGTAGAAGGGGTGCTTGTTTTAGCCAAAAATCAGAAGGCAGCCGCCGCACTGAGCAGACAGATAAGCGAAAACAGGATGGAGAAATATTATTATGCGGCAGTATGCATGGAGAACATGCCCGGGCAGCCGCAGGTTCTGTCCGAAGGAACGCTTACGGACTATTTATATAAGGATGCGGGAACAAATACGTCCTGCGTCGTGACAAAAGAACATCGTGGCGCGAAAAAAGCGGAATTGTCTTATAAGATCATAGAACGGAAGTTTTTCAATGAAGATGCCGGGACACAGGCCGCGCTTGCAGAAATTAAACTGATTACGGGCCGGCATCATCAGATACGGGTGCAGATGAGCCATGCGGGGATGGGACTGCTTGGAGATTGGAAATATGCCGGTGAAAAGGCGCGCAGACTTTCAGATCTTCTACAGCCGAAGCAGATCGCATTATGTGCTTATAAATTATCTTTTTATCATCCCGTAACGAACAGACCGCTTACTTTTCAAATAAAACCCAAAGGAGAGATCTTCCAGAATTTTCTGTAGGAAAATTTATATAATATTTCATAAAACGCCTTTCAATTTCTCATACTAATCCTGAGCGGATAAAAGAAAGGCGTGGATGAGTATGGGCAATTCGGAGAAAAAACTGGATTTATCGATTGTAAAGGAGAATAGACTGATAAGGTTTGCCGTAATAACCTTGTCGGTTTATCTTTTTTTTCGCTTTATTTTTCCCCTGACGGCGCCCTTTTTCTTCGCCTTTATTCTGATCACGCTGTTCTATCCGTTATTACAGCGTATTCAGAAAAAAATTCCGATGCGGAAAAAGTTTCTGGCCTTCGGCGTACTGTTTCTGGTTCTTTTGTTTTTGGCGGCGATATTGTGGGCGCTTGGCTACAGCGGCGGCGGACAGCTTGATAAAGTGTCGGTTTTTATGGAGATGGCTTATGAGCGTCTGCAGGGTTTTCTGCACCAATGCTGTTATAGCCTGGATGGGAAGTTTGGATGGGACGGGTATGAAATTGAGAATTTTGTGATAGAGAAAATGACCGTTATTATGGAAAATGTGCAGGTACAGGTTATTCCGCAGGTGCTATCTTCTTCGTATAGCTGCTTTAAAGCGATATTTGAAGCGGTGGCGTTTCTTTTCATCTCTTTTCTGGCGGCAATTTTACTGGAAAAAGATTATGCTCTGTTTCTGACATGGTTGAAAGGATCGGAAGATATGACTTTTATCTTCAAAGCGCTGGAAGGGATTTTGGAATATATTATTACGTTTCTGAAAGCGCAGGGCGTCATACTATTGATTATCAGCGTATTCAGCAGTGCGGTGCTGTGGGCGACGGGAATTTACGGCGGCGTTTTCTGGGGGATTCTGGCGGGATGCCTGGATGTCCTGCCATTTATCGGGACAGGCGTTGTTTTGGTGCCAATGGCCATTTGGCAGTTCCTGACCGGAAAATATATTCAGATGGGCGTCTGTATTGCTCTTTATATAGCTTGTATTTTTATCCGGGAATTTCTGGAACCGAAGCTGATCGGCAACAAAATGGGCATTGCACCCGTGTTAATGCTGCTTGGTATTTATGCGGGTATCCGGTTATTCGGTGTGATCGGCATTATAGAAGGGCCGCTTGCTTTGATCGTGATTCACGAACTGATGAAAGTATGAGGGCGAAAGAGACGGCATTTGACGGCAGAGCGGAAAACGATTTATAATACAGATATCCGGGATCTGATCCATGTTTATTCGGGCCGATGTTTCATCCGAATCAAAGTTCCGGGAGAATGGAGAAATATCATGCCGCAGGAGCCAAAAACCGAAAAGTCAAGTGAACAAACAAATGTCAGGCAACCTGATATCAACATAGAAAAACTGCTTCCGGCCGTCCGGGAGATCGGCAGCAGTATTTTGAAAGCGTATTTCCTTGTTATCATGGTAGTGTATCCGTTGTATGTGAAAGGCGGGTACGTGGAAATCGGGGACATAAAATACTTTTTTTTCCGTAATGTCAGTCTGATCAGCGCCGGGATCATGCTGCTTGCCGCCGGGAGTATCATGCTGCTGCAGACAAAAAAGCGGTCGATCGTATCACATTACAGGAATTTGTCGGTAACGGACTGGTTTGTATATGGTTATCTTGTGGCGGTACTTGTATCGTATCTGTTTACGGCGTTTAGGAGCGAGGCATTCTGGGGAGCGGAAGGCTGGCATATGGGACTTGTCAGCCAGCTGCTGTTCGTGCTTTTCTATTTTTTCTTTTCCCGTTATTTTAAATGGGAGAAGAAACTGCTGTATGCGGCGTTATTCAGTTCGGGAATCGTGTTTGCGCTTGGTATTCTCAACAGATATTCGGTTTATCCGATCTCTCTGATCGGGCAGACTCCCGTTTTTATTTCCACGCTTGGAAATATTAACTGGTTCTGTGGCTATTGGGCGGTCATTTGTCCGCTGGGTATTTTATATTATTGGAACGGCAAAGGCGTGCTGCGTCAGGCGGCGGCAGGTCTTTACGTGATCGTCGCATTCCTGATCGGTATCGTGCAGGGGAGCAGCAGCGTGTTTCCGGCGCTGGCAGCGCTTTTTCTTCTGTTATGCTGTCTTTCGTTTCAGGAAAACGAACGGATGCGGCGGTTTCTGGAGCTTTGTATGCTGTTTGCATTGTCCTGTCAGATCGGCAGATTGTTCCGGTATCTGCCGGGACTGTCCATAAATTATGAAAACGGGTTAGGGTATGTGCTCACAAATACAAATGCGACCGTTTATATGGGTATGATTGCGGGTTGTCTGTACATTTGGCTTATGAGGCGGATTAAAAGGAAATCGCCCCGAATCGTACAGCCGGGGAAAGCGTCCGGGGCTGTGCTGACATTGTCGGCGGCAGCGTTGACCGGATATATCATAGTATTATTGCTAAATACCTGTATGCCGGAAGGGGTTTTGGGACTTTCAGGCGTGCCGTTTTTTACCTTTGATGATTCCTGGGCAAGCGCAAGAGGGGCCACATGGAAATGCGGTCTGGCAGGTTTTGGCCATATGTCGCCGTTTCATAAACTGATCGGCGCAGGGCCGGATTGTTTTGCAGCGTATATTTACTCTGTGCCTGCGCTGGCGGAAGACGTTTATGCACGTTTCGGAAATGCGCGCTTGACGAATGCGCACAATGAATGCCTTACCGTACTTGTCAATCAGGGAGTCTTCGGTTGTATCTGTTATGCGGGGATTTTCCTTTCTGCCGTCGTTAGATTTTTGAAAAAAGCAAAGGCAACGCCGGATCTGTATTTATTTGCTGCCGCTGTTTTGGTATATATGATACATAATATGTTCAGTTTTCAGCAGATTCTGAATACGCCGTTCGTGTTTATCCTGCTTGGAATCGGGGAAGGTCTTTGCAGGCAGGAAAACGCAGGGGAAATCAGATAAAGAAATTTATTGCAATGTCACTACAGGATCCGAAAAGTTTGTGTTGACAAATAGCGGTGCTTCTTCTACAATCTAAACATATTCATAAGTGATCGACAATGAAAAGGATTAGTACGGATAGGATACGTTTCAGAGAGAGGACCGTTAGCTGTGAGGCCCTTACGGAGAATATTCGGAACCGGCCTTGGAGTCCTGTATGAAAATGCAGCGTAACGCCGGCGTTAACGGTAAGAGAAGCAGGGCATACGAGGTATGCTAATTAGGGTGGTACCGCCGAGATTTCGGTCCCTTACGGGGATAGAAGCTCGGCTTTTTTATATGGCGGGAAAGCCTGCCGCGATATGGATATGGAGTTAAAAAGGCGCGGGGGCACTTTAAAAGTAAACAGGAGGGAAGAGAAAAATGGCAGAGAAGAAATTAGTGGAAGCAATTACCGCTATGGAGGATGATTTCGCACAGTGGTATACGGATGTAGTCAAGAAAGCGGAATTGATCGACTACACCAGCGTAAAAGGATGTATGGTGTTCCGCCCGGCAGGATATGCAATCTGGGAACTGATCCAGACGCAGCTTGATAAGATGTTTAAAGAAAACGGCGTTCAGAATGTATACTTGCCGATGTTTATTCCGGAGAGTCTCTTGAATAAGGAGAAAGATCATGTGGAAGGATTTGCACCGGAAGTTGCATGGGTGACACATGGCGGGCAGCAGCCCCTGCAGGAAAGACTGTGTGTGAGACCTACTTCGGAGACGCTTTTCTGTGATTATTATAAAAATACGGTGCATTCCTATCGTGATCTGCCCCAGGTATGCAACCAGTGGTGTTCTGTCGTGCGCTGGGAGAAGGAGACAAGACCTTTCCTTAGAAGCCGTGAGTTTTTGTGGCAGGAGGGCCATACGGCACACGCAACGGAGAAAGAGGCGGAAGAAAGAACGATTCAGATGTTAAACGTATATGCGGATTTCTGCGAGCAGGTGCTGGCAATCCCCGTAATCAAGGGACGCAAGACCGATAAAGAAAAATTCGCCGGAGCGACTTCAACCTATACGATCGAAGCGCTTATGCATGACGGAAAAGCATTGCAGTCGGGAACCAGCCATAATTTCGGAGATGGTTTTGCCAAAGCATTCGATATCCAGTTTACGGATAAAGACAATACATTAAAATATGTGCATCAGACTTCCTGGGGCGTATCGACCCGTATGATCGGCGGTATCATTATGGTACACGGAGACAATTCCGGATTGGTTCTGCCTCCGAGAGTTGCGCCGATACAGATCATGATCATACCGATTCAGCAGAAAAAAGAAGGCGTACTCGAAAAGGCTTTCGCTCTGAAAGAGAAATTAAGCAATTTCCGTGTCAAAGTAGACGATGCGGATAAGAGTCCCGGCTGGAAATTCTCCGAGCAGGAAATGAGAGGAATTCCGATTCGGGTAGAGATCGGGCCGAAAGATATTGAGGCGAATAAATGCGTGATCTGCCGTCGGGATACGGGCGAAAAGATAGAAGTATCCCTGGACGAACTGGAGGCGAAGGCAGGCGAGATCCTTAATAAAATGCAGACGGAAATGCTGGAACGTGCCAGAGCGCACAGAGACAGCCATACGTATACGGCAGCAAACATGGAAGAGTTCAGAAAAATCTTTGCGGAAAAATCCGGTTTTGTCAAGGCGATGTGGTGCGGCGAACAGGCATGTGAAGATGCGGTCAAAGAGGAACTTGCGGTAACGAGCCGCTGTATGCCTTTTGAACAGGAACAGATCGCGGATACCTGCGTATGCTGTGGTAAACCGGCTAAGAAGATGGTGTACTGGGGCAGAGCGTATTAAATTTCTCCGTATGTAAAAGGGAAAGGAAGACGAAGAATGAGCAGAAAACGCAGGAAAAAGAAAAAAGGCATAGGAATGATTATTTTTTTAAGCCTTATCATCGTATGCTGCCTGATATTCATTTTTTTCATCGGAAAAGGATACCTTACGGATGCGGTGAAATCAAAAGTCACGCAGAAAGTAGCGGAACAGGTCTTCGAAAAAGCGCTTGAAAGTGCGGGAGACCCGGAGGCGGCCGAGAAGGCGAAGCAGATTGTCGCCAATATGGATGAGGCAGATAAAAAGCAGGCGGAAGAGATTATTACGAAATATGCGGACAGCGAAACGATCTCCGACTGCATGGAGATCATGCAGGATGGCGTTAATTCCGAATCTCTCGGCCAGGTACAGCAGTATCTGGAACAGAGCGTGTCACAAGAAGATATGCAGGCCCTGTGGGAATTATATGAAAAATACGGAGACAGCGTGCAGTAGCGGGAGGGTTTACGCGGCCGGAAATTAAAGACGGACCGAGAATATACTGCCGCCGCCCGGCGCATCCTGAACTGATATGCTGCCGTTATGGGCCTTAACGATCTCGTAGGCAATGGACAGACCTAACCCGAAGTGCTCCTTGGTACTTCGGGATTTTTCTACCCTGTAAAAGCGGTCGAAGATCTTTTTTTTGTCTTCATCGGCAATACCGATACCGTTGTCCCTGACCGATATGACAGCCCGGTCTTTGTCATGTGCAAGAGAAAGTTCTATTTTGCCATGTTCCGGCGTATAGCTGACCGCATTGTGCAAAAGGATGGAGACGACCTGGCTGATACGCTGCGGGTCCACGGTGCATAAAGGCAGAGCCTGTTCCGGGAGCCTGATGGATAAGGTAATATGTTTATCCTGTGCAAGCGGTTCAAAAGCCTCAAAGGAATTCATCAGAAGCGTATCTAATTCCGTCGGTCTGGGGTTGATCGAAAAACGATGGTTATCGGAACCGGATAAAGTGAGCATATCATTTACGAGAGAAGACATGCGGAAACCCTCTTTGTGGATCGTGTTCAAAAAACTCTCCTGTTTTTCGGCGGAAGCGCTTTTACAGCATTCGACGGCCGAGAGAATAACGGCGAGCGGCGTACGCAGTTCATGAGAGGCAGAAACGACAAACTGCGCCTGTTTCTGTTGATTTTCAATGATAGGCTTTAACAGCCTTCCGGTAAAGATCCATGAAAATATCGTAAGCAGGACGATGGCCGCCAGATCGATCAGAACAAAGCGCAGACGCTGTTCCCGGAACTGCTCTTCCAGAGAATTCAGGGAAAAAAGCACGATCACTTCCAGGGAGGAAGAAAATCTGCCCATACGGATAACGCTTCCGAAGTACTTGGTTTTCGTAGATTCGGAAAAAAAATCGAATTCCGTATGATAAGATATATAGGAAGAATCCGCGTGCGTCAAAGAGATCTCCAAAGATGCGCTTTGTGCGGCGTTTTGGCTTTCCTCTAACAGCCGCTGCCTGGCAGGGTTATCATCTGCTTCGCTTTTATCTTCGCCGTTTAAATCGGATTTACTAAGCTGGTTATAAAGAAAAGGTACGCCGTTATCAAGAACATAGAACAGATAGTTTCCCTGTGCTTCCATTTTCGAAAGCCATTCCATGGAAATGACGGACTGCTGTTCTAAGTTGGTGGTGATGGTATTGATATCGTTTTGAAAAGACTGAAACTGATTTTTATAAAGGCCGTTTTCCGAAACATACAGATAGCACAGGGACATGATGATCATAATGACCGCTGTGATTCCCGCACATAACAGAGTAAGGCGTATGTGTACTTTCTGAAACATGTTCTATTTCTCCTGGAGGCTGTAGCCGATGCCCCGTACCGTTTTGATCTGCAGGCGGCTTCCGGTGATCTGCAGGCGTCTGCGCAGAAAATGAATATAATTGTCAAGATTGCCATCTTCGACATTGCTTTCCGGCCCCCATACTTTTAAGAGAAGCGTCTGCCGGGGAAAGGTCTGCCCGGGCGAACGCAGGAAAATCTCAAGCAGGGAAGCTTCTCTTTTGGAAAGCGTACAGCTTCCGGAAGGGCCTGTCAGGATACCTTCAGATCCCTGCCAGGTAACGTCTGCAACCGTCAGCGTATCGGGATCGGTCAGGGTATGAGGCCGTCTTGTAACACAGCGGATCCTGGCAAGCAGTTCCTCAAAAGCAAACGGTTTTACGAGATAATCGTCCGCACCGAGATCCAGTCCCGTTACTTTATCGGACAATGTGCCGAGCGCCGTGATCAGGATCACGGGCGCGGTAATGCCTTTTTTCCGCAGGGCGGTCAAAACATCGGTACCTTCCATATGCGGAAGCATTCTGTCCAGTAAAATGACGTCATATATATTCTGTTCTCCATAAAAATATGCTTCTTCGCCATCCAGACAGGAATCGACGCTGAATCCCTCCGTCTCCAATTGATAAGTGAGCGTGCTGTTTAGCTGCTTATCGTCTTCAGCCAATAAAATTCTCATGGTAATTTCCCTCTTAAACAATAAAGTCTTGTAATGCAATTCCTGTAACGCAAGCCGCGGGGCCTGCGTTTATTATATCACGTTATTCTAGCATAGAAATCTTTAATTATTCTCTAAAATGCGAAAAAATGTAAATTTTTAACTATTTTACTTTTTAGAGACGACTTAGAGGAAAAGTTGTTATATTATCAGTGTTTCCACGAAGGAAGGAGGATCGAATGAACTTTTATATTTCTTATATTTTTTTAGAGATAATTTAGAGATAAGGCTGTTATGCTGTCATTGTCGGGTTGGGCGCAAAAATATGCGTGATCGGCGTAGAGCGGGGAAAACGCAAAGCTTAATCCAAAATGGAGGGCTATGATGAAATTGGGGAAACAGGCAGCTTATTTCGGTATGGCATGCATGCTTGCAATGACAGGTTGTGGAAATAACCATGCAGAAGTATCTGATGGGACGGATAAAGCGGATGCTATGGGGCGTTATGTGGAAGAGGCGGTCGATCTGTCGGCACAGCTTTCCTATGGAGACAGATTATTTCAATTAGAAGATGGACGTCTCGTGATCGCAGATATGGAAAATGACTTTGTGACATCGAAAGACAGCGGCGTAACCTGGGAAGCCGACAAGAGGGATTGGAAAACCGACATGATGGCAAGACAGACCTATATTTTGGATTATGCCGTCGGAGCGGATAATACGGTTGGTGTTATTTATGAAAAGGAAAGCGGTATTATTCCGAACGATACAAATGAGGAGGAAATGGCAGACGTATCTGAAAATGCCGGTGAAGGGACGGACGGGGAAGCAGAAGTAAATGACGATACGTCGGATAATCCTTTTGACGTAGACTGGGAACTTATGATCATCAGGCCGGATGGATCACGGTCGGTAGTTGAGTTTTCGCTGGGAGAGGCAGATGATTCTGTTTATCACGTATGGATATCCGATACCGGCAGAGTTTTTGCCACTACATATGGACCTTCCGTTTATGAGATAAAAGAAGACGGCAGCAGCGAAATATTTCTTACATTGGATGCGGGATATGAAATGCCGAATTTAATCCAGTTTTCAGGAAATCTGATGATCCTGGATGGAGAATTGTACGATGGACTGCTCATTTATGATATGGAGAAAGAAGAGTATGTTGAGGATGAAGTATTAAATGAATTCGTTAATACGAATTATCATGGCAGGACAGGAAATGGCGGAAGTTTTTATGATCTGTATTTTTTCCCGGGAGAAGAAAATGTTCTGTATCTGGCAGGGGAAAAGGGCCTGCACCGTCATGTGATAGGCGGCAGCGCTATGGAGCAGGTCATTGATGGAAATCTCAGCGCATTCAGCAATCCGGCATATGCTCTGTGCGGAATGACAGTGCTTGATAACAGCGAGTTTTTGGCACTGTTTACAGGAGGCAGACTGGTTCGTTTTATTTACGATCCCGATATTCCCACGGTTCCGAGTGAGAAATTAAAAGTATACAGTTTACAGGATAACCGTACGATAAGGCAGGCGATCAATTTATATCAGAGAGAACATCCTGAATACTATGTGGAATATGAGATCGGTATGGAAGAGGGAACATCCGTAACCAGAGACGACGTGTTGAAGATTTTAAATACGAAGATTATGGCGGGAGAAGGGCCGGATATCCTGATCCTGGATAATCTGCCAATAGACGCCTATCTGGAAAAGGGAATGCTGCTTGAACTGACGCCTTTTTTAAGCAGCCTGAGTGAAGAGGAGGCTTTGTTTGAAAATATTGTAGACGCTTTCCGGGTGGATGATAAAGTTTATATGCTGCCCTGCGAGATACAGCTGCCGATGCTGTTTGGCAAAGAGGATTATATTTCCGGGGTGACACAGTTATCGGATATTGCGGATGCCGTAGAGGCATTGCGGCAGGACAATCCGGAAAAGGATCTGATTGGTGTCTGCTCGGAGAAAGGTATTATGAGGCTTTTTTCCATGATATCTTCTCCGTATTGGAAAGATGATAACGATGAGATAGACAAAGAAGCGCTGACGGAATACTATGAGCAGACGAAAAGAATATATGATGCGCAAATGGACTCTCTTTCAGAGGATGCAATCCGGGAATATACAGAATGGAACGATTACTTTCTGGAATTATACGGATATGGTATGGAGGATTCTTCGCTTTTAGTGCGGGAAAGCATAGACTATATATCCTATGCCGTAGGAATAAGGCAGCTGGAATGCGGGACTTTAGTGAGTTCTTATGAGTATGCCGTTTTGTCATCGATACAGCAGCTTGAAGAATATGAAGGGTCACAGATTACACAGATGGATCAGGATATTTTTTATCCACAGACATTGGCAGGCATTAGTTCGGCTTCCCACAATACGGAAGCGGCCGGGAATTTTCTAAGACTCTTGCTCGGCAAAGAAAACCAATCGTCTTTGTATAACGGATTTTCCGTGAATAAAGCAGTTTTTGATGATGATGTGCATGGCGGCCAGTATCAGATACTGGACGACGGAGTACTTTCCCATTTGTCTGTCGGTACAGGCGACGGAAATATTATAACGATAAGTATATATTGGCCGACAGAGGAACAGATACGGGTATTACAAAGTATGATGGAATCGGTAAATACAGCGTGCATAGAGGACAGTGTTTTGGAAAATGCCGTATATGAAGAAGGGATCGCATATCTTCAGGGAGACAAGAGTGTGGAAGAGGCCGTGGAGGGCGTAACGGAGGAAGTATCTTTGTATATGGCGGAATAGGGTTTAAAAATAGGAGAAATGAGAATGAATGGAAAAAGAATCAGAAAGAAAAGGGCAGTCTCGGTCCTGATGACAGTGATCATGCTGCTGCTGTTTCTTAGCGGATGCGCCGGTAAGGATGCGGCAGAGAATGTGAAGCAGACAGATGTTGACAGTGATACAAACGGGGCGGATCAGACACAAACTACAGGCATACAGGAGGACAAAGCAAGTACGGAGAATTCGGATGACACGGATGATCCTGCGGCAATGGGACGTTACATAGAGACCGTCACGGACTTATCGGAGACAATTTCCGGATATCAGAACAGATTATTTTCACTGGCGGATGGAACGCTTATGATCACGGATCTGGAAAACGGATTGCTTGTATCCAGGGATAACGGTGAAACATGGGAAACAGAAAAACCGGAATGGTATACCAGACTGCAGGAAGAGGGTATCAGTCCGACACGTATGGCAATCGGAGCGGATCATACCGCGGCAGTTATTTACAGCGACTATGAAGAAGGCGAAGAGTATAACCAGTCACTTCTTGTAATCCGGCCCGATGGTACGGAAATTCCGGTTGAGATACCGATGAGCGGTGATAAAACTTATCCTCAATATGCTGCAGTCACAGACAGCGGCCGGATATTTGTAAGCGTATTAGGAAGCGACAATATTTATGAAGTAAAAGAAGATGGAGGTTGTGAGGCATTCCTCATGATACAGGAGGGAAGACCGCAGCTGATACAGTCTCAGGGGAATCTGCTCATTATGGATGGAGCTAATTATAAGGCGCCGCTTATTTATGATTTTGAAGCGGAAGAATATATAGAAGACGAGGTTTTGGAGACTTTTGTACAGGAAGAATATAACGGCGGAAATCAGTTTAATATGGACGACGGATATACAATGTACTTTTTTACAGGAGAAGAAGGTATTCTGTATCTGGCAGGCAGTAAGGGAGTACATCGTCATGTAATAGGCGGCAGCGCTATGGAACAGGTCATTGATGGCAGGCTTTCCATGCTTAGCAATCCGTCCTATACGATCCAAAGTATGCTCATGCTGCCGGGCAATGAGTTTATGGCCCTCTTTCAGGGAGGAAGCCTTATACATTTCGTTTATGATCCGGATATTCCGACTGTACCGAGTGAGAAACTGCATATTTACAGTTTAGAAGAAAACAGTACGATACAACAGGCCGTTTCTCTGTATCAATTGGCCAATCCGGAAACGTTCGTGCAATATGAGATTGGTCTTTTCGAGGGAAGTTCCGTAACAAGAGAAGATGCGCTGAAAGCGCTGAATACGAAAATCATGGCAGGAGAGGGACCGGATGTTCTGGTATTGGACGATATGCCGATCGACTCTTATATTGAAAAAGGGCTGCTGCTCGATCTGTATCCGGTTCTGACGGGATTTAACGGAGATGCAGAACTGTTCGGGAATATTGTCGAGGCGATGAAAACGAAAGATGGCGTTTATGCGATGCCCTGTGAGATACAGATCCCGATCATCGGAGGCGAAGAAAAATATATTTCACAGATGAAGGATCTGGAAGGAATTGCCGATGCCACAGAGGCGTTAAGGCGGGATAATCCCGAAAAAAAATTATTTTCTATTGGTACTGAGAAAGGAATCATGCGGTATTTCGGCATGGTCTGTGCGCCTGCGTGGATAACGTCAGACGGTAAGGTCGATAAAGAGGCAATTGCGGAATTTCTGGAGCAGACGAAGCGGATTTATGATGCGAATATGGAAAGTATTCCGGAAAAAATAAAGAATTCTTACGTTACGGCTAATGAAAACTGGCTGCAATATTTTGGAGAATCGCTGGATGATTCTGATTATCTGAGGACCAGCAACAGTTCTATGGAATATGCGACCGGATATATCGGACTGATGACGGAAGCGCTGACAGGACTTAATGCGTATGCGGAGATGCTCTCTGTCAATAAAGTGAACGGATTTGAAGAGACAGTATGGGAGAGCATGAACGGACAGAGCAGCAACATATTCTGTGCGCGCACGCTGCTTGGTATAAACGCTGCTTCGGAACATAGCGGACAGGCGGAAGATTTTATCAGGGTGTGTCTGGGTAAAGAGAATCAGTCGTCACTTTATCAGGGAAATCCTTATAACGGATTTCCGGTCAATAAAGCGGCGTTTGAGGATATTTTTCTGGCAAAACCGGAATATATGGAGGAGTCAGGAGCCTATTTATGGATGGGCAGCAGCGATGAAGAGGGAAATAGAATAGACTTTGTTGCATACTGGCCGGATGAGGCACAGAAGGATGAACTCAGAAAGCAGATCGAAGCGGCCGGGACGCCTTATATGGAAAATACAGTAATAGAGTATACCGTGTATAATGAGGGCGTCGGATATTTTCAGGGCAGGAAAAGTTTAGAAGAGACAGTCAATGCGATCGAGAAAAAAATCGGGATCTTGCTGGCAGAATAAAAAGACGAATGTTACGTCTGGAAGAATCGTTTATTCAAACGATTCTTCCGGGTTTTGACAGTTACAAGAAATTTTGAAGGGAAGGGGGCAGCGTATGAGCGGGGTAATTGGGACGAAAAAAATGGACAGGAAGAAAAAAGAGAAACAAATTGCAAAAAGGAAAAAAGCGGAGAAGAGTTTTTCGTGTATTGCGATGCTGCTTGCGCTGGTGTTTATGATGAGCGCTGTCGGCGGATGCAAAAATGCAGGAACCGGCGGGGAAGGCAGTTCTGCTTTGGGAAATGGCGCCGGAGGAGGACAGAATGAAGGGATCTCATCCGACGCTATGGGGCGCTATGTGGAAGAGAGTCTGGATCTGTCCGGGAAGCTTTCGGGAAGCGGAAACAAAATATACCGGCTTTCTAACGGGAATCTGATGATATGCGACAGATATCGGGATTTTGTGAAAGCGGATGGCGACGGCGCTGTCTGGATGACGGATATCCGCAGGTGGCGTACGCGGATGATAGAAGATGGCACATATATTATGAGTATGGCGGTCGGCGCGGACAATACGGTGGCGCTTATTTATCAGGGAGAAGAAGATACAGCTGTCGGGGAGGGAAGCGGGAGCGATGACGATGCGGAAGAGATCGTACTCAATCCCAAACTGCTGGTCGTGAAGCCGGATAATACGGAAATTCCGGTAGAGATTGCCATTACGGAGGAGGATGCCTATTTAGATCAGGTTTATATAGCGGAAAATGGAAGAATTTTTGTAAGCGTCAGGGGAACTGCGAATCTTTATGAGGTAAAGGAAGATGGAAGCAGTGAGCTCTTTCTTATGGTGGAAGAAGGGCATCCTGATCTCATTCAGTTTCAGGGAAATATTATGGCGATCGATGGCTACGGCTACGATGGCCTGCTGTTGTATGATATGGAAAAGGGGATTTATATAGAGGACGATGTTTTAACTGATTTTGTGAAGGAAAATTATGAAGACAGAGGCAGAGGCAGCCTGGATTCTTATAATTTATATTTTTTTTTCGGAGAAGATGATATAATTTACCTGGCAGGTGAAAAGGGCCTGTACCGGCATGTGATAGGCGGCAGCGTTATGGAACAGATCATTGATGGAAAATTGTGCAGCCTCGGTAATCCGGCCTATGAACTGCAGGGAATGGTAATACTGGATAACAGCGAATTTCTGGCGTTATTTCAGGAAGGACAATTGGTACATTATATTTTTGATCCTGACATTCCCACCGTGCCAAATGAAAAACTGACAGTTTATGGACTATATGACAATGAGATCATCAGACAGGCCATTACTTTATTTCAGACATATAATCCGGAAGTTTATGTGGAATATATATACGGAGTAAGCGGCGATGATTCCGTGACCAAAGAAGATGCCTTAAAGAGTCTGAATACGAAAATAATGGCGGGGGAAGGTCCGGATGTCCTGATATTAGACAATATGCCGGTGAATTCATATATTGAGAAAGGACTGCTTCTGGATCTGGGACCGATCGTAAATGGGCTGCACGGCGAAGCGGCGCTATTTGAAAATATTGTCGGTGCAGTAAAAACAGGCGAAGAGGTTTATATGATACCGTGCGAGGTACGCCTGCCGGTTATGATGGGGGATAAGAAATATTTTTCTGCTGTCGGTAGTCTGACGGATATTGCCGATACAGCGGAAACGCTCAGGGAAGATTATCCGGAGCAGGATCTGCTGGGCATCAGTTCAGAAAAAGGCATTATGCGGCTTTTTGCCATGACCTGTGCGCCTGCATGGATAACGCCGGATGCAAAGATCAACAGGGAAGTTCTGAAGGAATTTATAGAGCAGACCGGACGGATCTATGAGGCGCAGACAAAAGGAGTTCCGGATAGGGTGTTAGAGAGATACCGGCAAATGGGACAGGACTATGAGATGTATAACGGCGTGGCATCTTTTGAAGATTCTGATTATCTACGGATGGCAAACATAGTCAAGATGAATTATGTAGGCGGTTATACACAGTCATTGTTCGGGATATTCGATTGTATGGATATGTGTTCTATTCAGAAGATAGATGGCTTTGAAAGTGTTGTGTGGATGCCTATGGCAGGCCAGTGTGAGCATGTTTTCTGGGCGAAGACACTGCTGGGTATTAATGCGGCTTCAGAAAAGCAGGAGCTTGCACAGGATTTCCTGAAAATATGCCTCGGAAAAGAAAACCAGTCTTATTTATATAACAGCCTGCCGGTCAATATAGCAGCATTCGACGACAGTTTTGCTTTACCGGCAAACAAAACCGACAGTGACAGAATGTATGGGTCGGTGGTTACGGATGGAGAAGAAGGAGAAATAATAAAGCTGATTTATTACTGGCCTACAGGAGAAGAGACTGCGGCGTACAGAAAATATATGGAAGAAGCGGATACGGCTTATATACAAAATGATATCATAGAAACTGCGGTATATGAAGAAGGAGCCGCCTATATGCAGGGAACGAAGAGCCTTGATGAAGCGGTAGAAGCGGTTGAGAAAAAAATTTCGATCTATATGGCGGAATAAAAAGGTATTAAGAAGCGTCTGAAGGAGGAGACAGAAAATGACAGGGACAATGAAGAGAATGATTGCGGTGCTGATGATACTGCTGATGTTTGTGCTGCCGCTTGGCGGCTGCGGCAATACGGCGGTAGATGAGACGGCAAAGAAGAATACGCCATCGGACAGTACGGGCGGGGAAACGGATCCGGCAGCTATGGGCCGATATGTGGAAGAGGTTACGGATATTTCTTCTAAGATATCCGGCTATGGAAACGGTCTGTATCGGTTGGATAACGGAAATCTGGTTATAACGGATATATATATGGACTTTCTCAGGAGTGAAGACAACGGGAAAGACTGGATGACTGACAGCAGAAGCTGGCAGACCCGTATGTTGGAAGAGATGAATTATATTATGAGTCTTGCAATCGGCGCGGATAATACGGTGGCGCTCATATATGATGATACGGCGGCGGAAGATGCGGACGGTCAGGAAGCAGATGAGATCACAGAAGAAGATGCAGGAAGCCAGACAGAGGGGGATACCTCTGCAGAAGCTGCAGACAGCCAGACAGAGGGGGATACCTCTGCAGAAGACACAGACAGTCAGGACATGGAGGATGCATCAGCAGAAGAAACGGAACTCTCAGCAGAAGAAGAGTTGATGAATTTTGAGCTGAATCCGCATTTAGCGATCATTAAGCCGGATAATACGGAGATTCCTGTTGAAATTGAACTGACAGAGGATGATTCTTATCTGTATCAGGTCTATATTGCGGATAACGGAAGAATTTTTGTGACGACTATGGGAAGCGGTAACATTTATGAAGTAAAAGAGGATGGCAGCAGTGAGCTTTTCCTGATATCGGAAGGCGGACGTCCTGAACTTCTCTGTGTCCAAAACAATCTGATGGTCATGGATGGATACGGATATGAGAACCTGCTCATTTATGATATGGAGAAAAAAGAGTATATAGAAGATGAAGTCCTAAATACTTTTATTACGGATCATTACAGTGACAGACACCATGTGGCCGGGGACGGTCATCCATTGTACTTTTTCTTCGGGGAAAACGACATTATTTATCTGGCGGGAGAGAAAGGGCTGCACCGTCATGTCGTGGGCGGAAATGCCGTGGAACAGATTATTGATGGGACATTATGCAGTTTCGGGAATCCGGCTTATATTATACAGGGGATGACAGCGATTGAAGAAAATGAATTTCTCGTGCTGTTTAGCGGAGGAAGAGTCGTGCACTATGTTTTCGATGAAAATATCCCTACGGTCCCTACGGGAAAATTACAGGTTTACAGTCTGGAAGATAATGAGACGATCAGACAGGCGATCCATATTTATCAACAGGAACATCCGGATCTGTATGTTGAATTTATATGCGGAATGGATAGCAGCAGCTCCGTGACAAGGGATGATGCGTTAAAGAATCTGAATACGAAGATCATGGCCGGAGAAGGGCCGGATGTACTGGTACTCGATAATATGCCGATTGAATCCTATATTAATAAAGGACTTCTGCTTGATCTGAGTACATTTGCCGGTGAATTAAACGGTAATGGCAATTTGTTCCCGAATGTTGTAGAGGCAGTAAAAACAGACGACAAGTTATATGCAGTTCCCTGTGAGATCAGTCTGCCGATCATTATGGCGGATAAAGAATATGTTTCACAAACGGCGGACCTGGAGGATATGGCGGATATAGTAGAGACGCTCCGGGCGGAAACCCCCGGGGAAGATATACTGGGATTCTATTCGGAGAAGGGTATCATGTATATGCTTTCCATGAGCTGCGCGTCTTCATGGATAACGGCAGAGGGACAGATCGATACAAATGCGGTCACGGAATTCCTGAAACAGAGTAAGAGGATTTATGATGCGCAGATGGATGATATTGATGAGGATGCCGGGGGAGAGTATGTGGAAACGGATCATTACGATCTACAGTATCTGGGCGGTCTTTCTTATTCGGATGACGTCAGGACAGGGACGGACTTTATGAGTTATCTGGGCGGCTATACGCAGATGGTATGCGGTGTATTAAACAATATTTATACGTATTCCTGCATAACGTCCCTGCAGAGAATGGAGGATTTTCAGAATGCCGAATGGAGCGGTATGAAAGGACAGGCAGAGAACGTTTTCCGGGCGGAGACAATTCTCGGTGTCAGTGCGGTATCGGAGCATACGGAACGGGCGCAGGATTTTATCAGAACATGTCTCGGGGAAGAAAATCAACAGAGTCTGTATTATGGACTGCCGGTGAATAAAGCAGCACTGAAAAAGGTTATGGAAATCGAAGAAGAGGAAATGGATGAAGAGTACGAGTACGCTTATGGTTCCTATACGATCTCCGATGCCGAGGGGTTGTTCATTCATCTGGAGATTTACATGCCGAATGAAGAACTGCAGGATGCTTTGATCAAATACATGGAATCGGTGGATACGGTCTATATGAAAGATGAGATATTGGAAAATGCCGTATTTGAAGAAGGCGTTGCTTATATACAGGGGACGAAGAGCCTGGAAGACGCAGTAAGCGCCATTGAGAAAAAAATATCGATCTATATGGCGGAGTAGAAGGGAAGTTTTTATTTGAAAACACATAAGTTCCAGTTTAAAAGAAATAAAATGAGAGGCGCCTTTTTTCTGTTTATGGCGCCCAGTTTTCTAGGAATACTGCTTTTTGTGCTGCTGCCGTTTCTGGATGTTTTTAAACGTTCATTTACAACGGCGGTGACAGGAGAATTCAACGGAATACAGAATTATAAAACAATTTTTACCAATCAGGCGTTTGTCCTGGCGGTAAAAAACACGTTTCGTTTTACGATCGTCTGTATTCCGCTGTTAGTTATAGTCGGACTGATGATCGCGATGCCGCTTAGCAGGTTAAAGAGCGCAGGAATGGTAAAGTCGCTTTATCTGTTTCCTCTGGCGATGCCGACGGCGACGATCGTTATTGTGTGGAAGATGTTTTTCTATAAACAGGGTTTCCTGAATTTATTTCTGACACGTCTCGGGGAACTGACCGGATTGTGGGGAGAAATACATACGGATTATCTTGGAAGCAGTGCGGCGTTCTGGGTATTGGTATTTAGTTATGTATGGAAAAATACAGGGTATACGGTAGTTTTGTGGTTGGCGGGAATACTGGGGATTCCGAATGAAATGCTGGAGGCGGCCAAAGTGGATGGCGCTTCCGAATGGCAGAGTTTTTTTAAGATCATACTGCCGAATCTCAAGGGCAGTCTGTATACAATAGTAATTCTTTCTTTTCTGAATTCCTTTAAGATCTACAGGGAGGCTTATCTTGTTGCGGGGGCTTATCCGGAACAGGATATCTATCTTTTGCAGCATCTGTTTAATAACTGGTTTGTGAACCTTGACTTTGATAAGATGGCTGCCGCGGCGGTCTGTGTCGGCGGATTTTTGTTTATCGTGATCATGCTTTTACAGCATATGTGGGACAGCAGGGAGTAGAGAGTGCACAGGTGAAGGACCGTATTAAGAAAGGATTTGAAAGATATGAAAAAATATGTTAAGGGGATAAAAGATGATATAATGACCTTTCTGCTTTTACTTCCGGCCGTATTCGTATGTCTGCCGATCATTTTGCTGGTGACGGGTTCGGTTATGGGAAACGGGGAGCTTAAGCAGTATTTATCGCCCGTTTTTTCGGATGGGATGGAATTTATCAGCTGGAAGATCGTGCCGAATTATCCTACGTTTGAGAATTATGGGAAGCTGCTTTTTTTAACACCGCAGTTCTTTGTCCTGTTCTGGAATTCCATTAAGATGGTGGGGTGTATCCTGGCAGGGCAGCTTATCGTCGGTGTTCCGGCGGCCTGGGCATTTGCGGTTTATAAGGTGAAAGGCAGCAGACTGCTTTTTGTATTATATGTAGTATTGATGCTTTTGCCCTTTCAGGTGACGATGCTGTCCAGCTACCTGGTGTTAAACAGGCTGGGGTTATTAAATACACAGCGGGCGGTGATCCTGCCGGCCGTATTTTCCACGTTTCCGGTGTTTCTTTCTTACGGAGGATTTAGGACGATTCCGATGCAGTTATTTGAAGCGGCGAGAATCGATGGGGCGGGAGAATTTACTATTTTTCGAAAGATAGGTCTTCCGCTTGGTAAAAGCGGTCTGCTGTCGGCAATGGTTTTGGGGTTTTTGGAGTATTGGAATATGATGGAGCAGCCGATGGCGTTTCTGGAAGAGAAAGCGTTATGGCCGTTGTCGCTGTATCTGCCGGAAATTACATGGGCGCAGGCAGGATATGCTTTCGGAGCGTCTATTATTACTTTGATCCCGGCGGTGTTTGTGTTTGTCTGGGGGCAGGACTATCTGGAGCAGGGAATTATTTTTTCAGGGTTGAAAGAATAAGGAGGCCAGTCGGGCCATTCTGCCAAGATGTGAGAAGGAAGAAAAGATAATAAAGGGAGTGAAGGAAGATGGGAAACGAGAAAATGGTGGGGGAGAAGAGAAAGAAGCGGATTATTGCAGGGTTCTTTATTTTCCTTGGGGTGATGTGGCTTTGTACGGTCATTTCCAAGAGTATTTATGCTTCGAAACTTCCGGTTGTCATGGTTGAGGGGATAGAGCAGAAGTATGTGGAACATATTGTGGAAGTGGAAGGAATCGTTGTGGCGGGAGATAAGAATCCGGTCACGGCATTGAGCGGACTCAGGATAGAGCAGCTGTTTGTTCAGGTGGGCGATAGAGTGGAAGAAGGGGATGTTCTATTTACAATTGATATGGAAGATCTGGATGCCATGATAGAGGAAAAACAGGCGGCGATCTCTAAGATACAGGTACAGGTGGATGCGATTCTGGCAAACGAAGAGCTGGCAAGGCAAAGGAAAGCGCTGGAAGAGGAACGGGCAAGAGAGGATTATAATGCGCTGGCACGCTACGAGGATACATTGGTCGGCAGAGCGGCTGAGGACGTCAATCAGGCGGAAAAAGATGTGCAGAGCCATGCAGGTTCCGATGAGGAATTGAAGGATGCGCTGCAGGCGGCCGCATATGCGGAGGCGGATGCAAAGTGGAACAGAGAGAATACGATGAAAGATGCCGAAAGAAAGGTAGAGGACATTCTTTTACCGGAGAACGAAGACGCCTCTTTGGAGACATATCAGATTGAGCTGGCCGATATGAGGGACGATCTGGCGCTTTTTCAGGAAGTAAAAAATGCGGATGGGCAGATTACAGCCGCACAGGGCGGTCTGATTACGGATATTTATGTCAGTGTCGGGAGCAGAGTACCGGATTCGGCAGTACTTTTGCTGGCTAATGATTCCGTTCCCTGTCAGTTTAAGACCATGCTCAGTAAAGAACAGAAAAGCTATGTAGGACTTAATGATAAAGTTTCATTGAAACTGGATGGAAGCAGTAAAGAGACGGATGTTAATGTAGATTATCTGGCTGAGAGCGAGACTGCTCCCGGAAATTATGAAGTTTATATCAATCTGCCGGAAGGCATGGGAATGCCGGGACTTTCAGGGGTGATGAAGCATACGGAGACGGGAGAGAAACATCATTGCTGTATCTCACCTGCGGCCCTGCATGAGGAACAGACGCGTACATATGTTTATGTGGTGAAAGAGCGCGAAGGAATCCTCGGTATGGAATATTACGTAGAAGAGGTCAATGTAAAAGTCATAGACAAGAATGAGAACTGGGTCGCGGTGGAAGGCGCGCTTGATGGCGAAAGCCAGGTCATCGTTTCTTCTACGATTGCGGTACAGAATGGAGATATTGTACGATTTTAAAGTTCTCAGATCATATTTTGATCTGTGTCCATTTACCTTTTTTAAACCGCGTGGAGGCAAAAAGAAAGCGTGAGATCTGATCTGCCAGAACCCCCATCCAGATTCCGACAATACCGAGTCCGAATACATAGCCGCCGAGAAAGGATCCGATCGTGCGGATAAAGGTGACGCTGATCGTGGAGGCCGCTGCGGTATAAAATGTGTCGCCTGCACCCCGCAGGCAGCCCATGTATACAACCTGGCTGATCTGGAAAACAACGACCAGGATAATGACCCGCATGATGTTCACGCCGATTGCGACAATATGTTCTTCTGCGAAGAAAAGATTCATAAGCGGTTTGGCGCCGATGAAATAGATAACGGCAAGGCAGACTGCTATCACGCCGCCGAACATTCTGCAGATACGTCCGTATTCTTTGGCGAGTTCTTCGTCTCCCGCGCCGAGACTGCGCCCGATCAACGCTACTGCCGCGGCCTGCAGTCCGTCTCCGAAGGAGAAGGAAAGTCCCATAATATTCATACCCACCTGATGAGCGGCCATAGCATCGGTTCCCTGCTTAGCGGCCATGATAGCCGTCAGCATGAAGCCGATCCGCATAAGAATCTGCTCAAAAAAAACGCTGTAACCAACTTTAACTAAATGAAGAAAGCTCGCGGCAGCAGGAAAAATTCTGTTTTTCATAATATAAGGAAGGCTGATAAATCCGTCAGCCTTCAAAATGGAAATAATGCTCATAATACATGCGACAACCGTTCCGAGGACTGTTGCCAGAGCCGCACCGTGGATTCCCAGAGCGGGGAAACCAAAGTGTCCGTTGATCAGCAGATAATTAAAAATGATGTTGACTGTGTTGGAAGTCACATTGGTACGCATCGTGATCTTGGTGTTGCCGGCGCCTCTTTGGGCGGAATTGATGCCCATCTGGATACAGTTGAAGATCATGCCGCCCATAATGATTCTGAAATATGCTACCGCACTGTCATGTGTTTCCGGCGTGGAGCCGCACATCTGTATGATAGGACTTGCCAGAACCACGAACAGGACGCTGAGGAGCACGGCCGCTCCAAGAATAAAAAGAACGGCCGTGCTGAGGATGCGGTTGGCTTCCTCGGGGTTTTCTTCGCCGCGCCGCCTGGCGATCAATGCCGAAACGGCTACATTCAGCGCAAAGAACAAAGACAGGCCGATAAATTTGGGCTGTGTCGTGAGTCCTACGGCGGCCACAGCATAGGAACCGAGGGAGCTGACCATCAACGAATCCACCAGGCCGGCAAAGGCTGTAAAGAATGACTCCACGATCGATGGCCATGCCATATTGAATGTAATGTGGATATTTTCTTTGCTGTGTCTTCGTACTGTTTCCATAATCGTCCCTTTTATATGTTTATTTTACTGTAACAAAGACAGTACATTCTGATTACTTTGATTGGTCTGGGCCAGCATGGATTGTCCGGCCTGGGCAAGGATATTATTATTCGTATATTTTACCATTTCCGTACTGATATCCGTATCCCTGATCAAGGACTCTGCCGCCGAAGTATTCTCAACAATGTTGTCCAGATTGCTGATGGTATGCTCTAAGCGGTTCTGTATAGCACCCAGATCGGAACGTATCTGCGACACATCGGAGATTGCGCTTTTGGCAAAAACGTTCAGCGCCTGAAAATGGCGGGGATCAGGGGTATCATTTGATAATGCTTCTTCACTGCCGCCCGTCGTATTGCCCGGGTAGTTGTTGGTGAGTTTTTCTTTTATACTTTCGTCGACAATCCCGCTATAAGAGAATTCGTGGAAAATCGTCAGGTCATAAGCGCCTAAAAGGTGGGCGTGTCCCGGTACGCTAAGCCACGGTGCGACCATGCTGGAATCCCAATATTCATGTTTGGCCCAGGTAGTGCCTGTGCCGGGAATCCAAATGGCATCCACGCCTGGCGGATAACCCGGGTTGGCGGGATTCGGACTGTCTATTTTCTGACACAGGTCTCCGTGATTGTTTGTATAATAAAAAATACCTTTGGAAAGCGCGCTCGCGATCAGGTCATTGGTAGAGATACTGCCAATGGTGATGGCAATGTGCTGCCCGGCTTCCGCACCGACCTGCAGATTTTTGTTCTGAAAAGTGCCATCTAACAGATTCTGCTCATTGAAAGTCGTGGTAGACTGTACACGGTCGATTTCCTTCATTAATTGTCTGACTTCCATAGTGATATAGCTTCTGTCTGTTGAAGTCAGCGTGTCGGTTGCTCCTTTTACGGCCAATTCACCGATACGCTGCAGCATATCATGAACTTCGGTTAGAGCGCCCTCTGCCGTCTGGACGCAGGAAATTCCATCTGCGGCATTGGCAGACGCCTGTGTGAGTCCTCTTACCTGCCGGCGCATTTTTTCCGATATGGCAAGTCCTGCCGCATCATCTGCGGAACGGTTGATCTTATATCCAGAAGATAATTTTTCGGTAGATTTTGCCTGATTTCTGTTTGTCAGATTGAACATACGATTGGCGTTCATTGCCGTTATATTGTGTTTTATAACCATAGGCATCCCTGCTCTTTCTAATGCATCCCTGCATTTGTAAATAAAATTGTATATTAAAGTATATATCGGATTATATTTTTTTCTCATGATAGGATAACAGGGAAGAATTGTAGAATTTGAAGTCCGGTCTTGACATTCATTTTAGGCAATTGTAAAATAAACATATATTAGGCAAATGTAAAAATTAAAAAGTAATAAGAAGCAGTGCGAGAATCAAGAAAGAGGAATAAACATGAAAAGATTACCGGAATCAGAATTGGAGATCATGATGATCATTTGGGCGTATGGCAGAGCGGTCAACAGAATGGAGATTGAAGAGCGCCTGCAAAAAGAGGTGGCGGCGCCTACAATCTTGTCTTTTTTAAATCGATTGGAAGCGAAGGGTTTTGTCAGTGTGGAGAAGATCGGTAAGATCAACTGGTATACACCGTTAATAAGGGAAGAGGAATACCTGCAAAAAGAAAGCCGTAAAATTTTGCAGAAGATGTATCAGAATTCGCTGAAAAATTTCGTGATGGCTTTATATGACGGGGACGGACTTTCTTCGCAGGATATAGACGATCTGCGGACATTTATCGAGGAGAAAAGCCCGGCTGCGGAAAGTGGGCGGAGAGAAGAAAATACAGATTGACAGACGGAATAAAAGAAAGGCAGGGGAATCATTATGAGAGCGAAATGGAGAAAAGTGATATGGGCGATTCTGGCGCTGCAGATTTTGCTGTGGCATCTGCTTTTCCTGGAGAACAATACCCGGCTCGATTATTTTATAAACCGTGTGGTAAACCATTTTAATATGCCATATGCGTTATATTTTCACTGGCGAAAGCTGGCGTTATGTGTCTGGAGCATGTCGGCGGGTCTGGTTATGGTATTGCATTACCTGAATTATATGCGGTTCCGCAGACGTTGTGTCGATCAGTTAAGTATCATACCGGAAACCGAGATCAGGGAAAATTTCGAAGCGGCCGTTTATGAAACGGGACTGCATAGAAGAAAGACGGAGAAATTTCTTCTTTACCGGAACGGAGAGATCAGGGAGCCGTTTTTAATCGGTTTTCGGAATCCGATCCTGATATTGCCGGATAAGGATTACAGTCCGCAGGTTCTGCACTTTATTTTCCTGCATGAATGCTGCCACATCCGGAACAGGGATATGCTTTATAAATTGTTTATGCTGCTGTTACAGTCGTTTTTATGGTTTCAGCCGATTATTTATCTGTTAAAAGCAGTCAGCTATCGTGACATAGAAGTAGCCTGCGATGAGGCGGTCGTGGAAGGAAAAGATATTGAAGCAAGAAAAGAATATGGCTATGCGCTGTTAGAATGCCTGAGGATGGAAAGAGTGAGGGGAGAGGCCTATTCTGCTTATTTCTATCATGGGAAACAAATGATGAAAGCCAGAATCTCTGCAGTCATGAAGGCGGAAAAGAAATGGGATTTTCTGGCATACTGCGGAATCGGCGTTTTATTGCTGGATGTGGGATTTTGTCTGTATCGTATCGGAGGCGGTTTATATGAAAGATATTTGATCCGGGAAAAAGAGACGGAGATGGAAATTTCTTTTTATGAAGGATATGAACTGCCGGAGAACTTTACGCAGACAGCAATTGATGAGATGGTGAAATTAGAGCCGGTTTCCGGGGATGCCTATTTCAATGAGCGTAACGGCGAAGATTTATACGAAACAAAAGAGTTTGCGCTCCTTCCCTATGAAGCGGAAGGACCGTGGCAGGTCCGGCTTCAGGATGCGGATCATTATGGGGACGCCGTGCTCTTATTATTGCAAAGATACGTCACTTATTATGACGATCCGAACAGGGCATCAGAGTGGAGCCTGGAAGGTACGTGGTATTCCATAGCGGAATCCGTTTACAGCAGACTGCTTGCAGGGGATAAAAATGACGCTGTCTTTGCGGTGATCTGCAAGTATTATATCGGGTATGAGGAGAGTGAACTTGCTGCATTTCCGCAAATATTAAAGGACAGGGCGCAGATTACGCATGAAAAAAGCGGATATTATGCATATTTTGACTGGACGCTGCACATTCGTATGGTGAAAGATTATGTTTTTGAACTGGAAGGAGTAGCGGAAACGGACGAGGTTTTGCAGGCTTATATGGGACAGTATGCACAGGCGGATTTTTCCGATATACCGAAAATCGATCTGATATACGAAATCGATGATATATCTGCGGCAGCATCTGCAGAGGAAAATGCTTCTTCGCAGACGACAACGGGCAAAAATACTGTAGAAAACGCTTATCAGACGGACATAAGCGATGACGTTTTACGGGTAAGCGGTGCGGACGGGGTATGGAAAGAAGTGCCGATCTCGTTAGAGGAACTCTTTTACAGAGGAGATGAAATGGATGGCAGGCTGACTTCTTTACAACCCGGCAGCTATCAGGTGGATGAAAACAAGATCATATTTGCATACGGCGGAGATAATGCCGTACCGTTTTCCGTAATTTTTTATGAAGAAGAAAGTCAGAGTTTTAAGAAATCCGTCGTTACCAATGCGTTTTTCGGCGGCAGGAAAATTTATGTGGACTTTCCGGAGAACGGGCAGGAAGGATTTCTGGTCTTTACCGGCGAGCGTGTGGTCTGGCAGGAAACGACGATATTGTTTCGTACGACAGATGGCGGGAAGTCGTGGCAGTTTGTGGGAGATGCCGGGCCGAATGTCATGACGCAGGGCCATTCTCTGACAAATGGAGCGGTATTTATTAATAATCAGGTAGGTTTTGTAACAATCCGGGATTCGGAGACACCCGATATCTGGCGGACAGAAGATGGCGGCGAAACATGGGAGCAGCAGGAGCTTTCGGATGTGCCGGAATACTATACCATGGCTTATGCGCCGGAAATACAGGGGGACATTCTGTGTCTGTACGTAGGAATGGAGGATTATTCGGAATATGGCGGAAGCAAAGCAAAGTACGAGTCAACAGACGAAGGAAGAACATGGGAATATAAGGGAATTGTCATGCGCAAATAGCGGTGCTTCGCTTTTGGGGAAAACGGTATGTTACGTGATAACAAGGCCGGTCAATCTGCTTGTTTGGGGTGTAACATGGTTTCATGTGTATTCTCTGTGTCAGTTTGGCGGACTGCGCATTAATGTACCGGTACTGCTTTTGTGCCTGCTATGGTGGATGGCGGCCGCGGGATACGGACTGTATCTGTGGATCTGTTATAACAGGCGGAAACGGGAAGCGGCAGACGTAACGGCAGAGCGGGGTATCATGTCGGAAGCCGTGAAATGGTTTATCAAAAGGAAAGACCACTGGCAGATTTTTATGAAAGATAAGTCTGTCGTTATAGTGGATGTAAGCTGCCTTACAGCCAAAGACAAAGACTTATTGGATCTGAAATTGTCGGCGGTATCCGTTCTTGGCAAAAGGAAGTACCGGCTGACAGCGGGGATTTTTCTGTCGGTCATTGCATTATACGGCAGTTTTCTGGTGGTCAGGAGCGCCATCCCCTATAACGGGACGCTGTCGTGGGCGCTGGATGATCTTATGCATAAAAGAAGCGTTACGTTTGTGCATGATAATTTATATGAGTCGGGAGTAGACGGTATTTTAGACGATATCAGGAAAAAAGTGGATCTTCCGGAAACGCTGTGTCTGGCGACGAGTTTTAATCTGCATTTTGCGCCGGATGGAACGATAGAGACATTTGATACGATGCTGTACGGTTTTGATGAGAACGGTTATTTTACGGACAGCTATCTGATCACGTACAATGCGGCCCGTTCTAAGAAAATAGACGTTTATCTGCATGGTACACAGGAGGCGGTTTTTGACATCGATAAGGACCTGCGGCCGCTTATTGAGGCGGTTTCTCTGATGCCGTTGGAAGAAACGGTATCGGCATGGAACGGGGAAGCGCATTTTGGGATCTTATATTACGGAACGCGTGAATGGAACAGTCCGGAAGGGATCCGTTTGCTGAACCACAGGGGAGAATCCCGTCTGCCTTCTGCGGAAGAGTATTATTTTTCGGGTTACAGCATTTCGGTTTTCTGTCCTGACAATGAGACCAATGTCCCGGTTCGCTATTTATACGTAGGATATCAGGAATTTTCGGCGCAGGAGAGCGCGTATACGGCGGACTATTATCCGGAGGAAACGCAGGACTATGAAGTAAACGGTGATCCGGAGGCGGCGGATTATCCGGGGGATGGCGATATGGAAGGAGACGGAGACAGGGAAACGTACGTTGTGCAGGAAGGAGATACGCTTTGGAAGATTGCCGGGCAAATGTTAGAATCTCCGTTTCGCTATGCAGAGATCTACGAACTGAATAAATCCGTGATCGAGGCGGCGGCACAGGAGCGGGGGAAAAAAGATTCCGGTAACGGACGTCTGATATTCCGGGGAACATTGCTGCAGATGCCGGAGCAGAAGGAGGATGGCGAAGAAGCCATAGAAGACACCGTTTCCTGAGAAGATATCAACGCACGGTAGAGTTTGAAAACAAATTTCAAAAATCCGGTTATTGTCCGGTCTTACGGCGGGATGTTATGTTATCAATACAGGGTGTTGTCATGGCGTGGAGGATGATTATGTTAGATAATAAAAAAATTGCGGATTTTATGGTGCGGAAGAGAAAGGAAGCAGGCATGACGCAGGCAGAAGTGGCTGAGCGTCTACAGGTATCCTTTCAGGCGGTTTCGAAATGGGAGAGAGGGACTCTGCCGAATGTGGAAATGCTGGTGGAACTGGCAGGACTATTGCATGTCACTGTGGATGAGATTCTTGCAGGCTGCGAGAAGAGCGGAGAGAACTTTTCTTATAGAAAGGCAGGTGTGGATATCTCCTATACGGACGCGATGAAAAAAGAAATGGCAGTATATCTGAAAACGGAAGACGAGCGGGTATTAAACGGCTTCGGACCTTTTGCCTCTCTTTATGATATTCGTTTTCCCGACATTGTTGATCCGGTATTGGTTTTAAAAGCCGAAGAACCCGGTTCGAAGCAGAAACTGGCAATGGAATACGGATACTGCGAGTCGATCTGTCATGATATGATCAATCATCTCGTTAATGATATCGCGGTGATGGGAGCAAGACCGCTGGCGGTTTTGGATACGATCGTCTGCGGAAATGCAGAGAAAGAAACGGTCAAATCTTTTGTCAGGGGCATAGCGGAGGCCTGTAAAGAGAATGAGTGCGCACTGGTCGGAGGGGAAACCTCGATTCAGCCGCAGGTTGTTGAAAAAGGCGTTTACATCCTGACGTCAAGTATTGCGGGAATCTTGTCAAGGAAAGCGATTATTGACGGTTCGGCAATAAAGGAAGGGGATACGGTACTTGCGGTCGCTTCCAATGGTCTGCATACGAACGGCTATTCGCTTGTCAGGATGCTTATGGATAAGATGCCGCAGATCAAGCTGGATAAAGTGGACGGAGAGACTTTTATCGAGCAGATCATGAAGGTGCATACACCTTATTATAAAGCGATCAGAACGATCAAGGATCGTGTGCACGGGATGGCGCATATTACCGGAGGCGGCATCGAAGGAAATTTAAGCCGTATCATACCGGAAGGTTTATGCGCGGAGATCAATCTGTCAAAAATAAGGACACTGCCGATCTTTGACTATATAAAACGGATAGGGAGCATAGAAGAGGAAGAGATGCTTTCCACCTTTAACTGCGGCGCAGGCCTTATGATCGTGACTGGCAGAGAGGATGCGGCAGATGTGATAAACAAAGTAAAAAGATACTATGACTGCTATGAAGTGGGAACCGTGATGCCGGGCAGCAGGAAAATACTGTTTCAGGAACATTTGCATTTTGGGTAAATAATAAAGTTCAAAAATCAGAGCAAAAATACCCGGACAGAGGTCGGTACCGGTCCGGGTATTTTTCATAAAATAAGGCGTAAACATTATATTGGTTGGAGTTTACCTCCACATTTAAAATATCCTTCCTGTATCAGCAATTCTAAAACAAGCGCCTCCCGTTCCAGCATTACCTGACTGAAATCATCCAGGATATTGCCCCTGTTTACATTGATTGCATGCTGCGGGTCCGAAAATACAAGCGTAAAGCCTTCGTCCGCTTCATAACTGTCTAAATTCTGCTTCTTTATATCCTCTTTCACACAACATAAAAAATAATAATTGTCCTGTATAAAGATATCCTCTTTTGTTCCCTTCTGAATCCGGTGAACCTGCCCATATTCCCGGATAGAATCTTTCATAACACATAAGCCCGTTTCCTCTAGGACTTCTCTGATCAAGGCATCTTCTGCACATTCATCAGATTCTATGCCTCCGCCCGGAAATTTATAATAATTATATTTTTTACTATATACCATTGCGATTTTTCCATCTTTAATGATGATGGCTCTTGCAGAAGGTCTGCTAAAAACGCTTCCATTAGGGGTATAGTCCTTTTTGTCCATTTCAAATAAAATACGCATTTGAGAATTCTCCGTTTCCGCTTTCATGAATCGATTCTTCCTGACTGCATCTGCCGTAAGATCTTCCATCCATCATACCACATATTCCGCTTTGCTGATAACCATATTTCTGCAAAATATTGACAATTCGGTCTATAAATGATAGACTGGATACACAGTCTATTGATAGTAGACCGAATAACCATGACAATAAAGGAGGACTTGACATGAAAGAGTATCGGCTCGCCGAAGGCGAAGCGAAATTTGCGAAACTTATCTGGCAGAAGGAACCGATTTCTTCACCGGAACTCGTAAAATTATGTGAGAAGGAATTCGGATGGAAAAAATCTACTACCTATACGGTATTAAAGAAGCTATGCGAGAGAGGAATTTTTCAGAACGAAAAAGCAGTAGTCACTTCCCTGCTGTCCGAAGAAGAGTTTTACAGTTATAAAAGCAGGAAATTTGTTGAGGAATCTTTCGGAGGTTCTATTCCGAAATTTCTGACGGCGTTTATGGGCGGAAAGAAACTGAGCGCCGATCAGGCAGAGGAAATCAAAGAACTGATCGATCGTTTTGCACAGGATAAAGGAGTATAAGAGGGGAGAGATCGGATATGAGTCTGCTGTTTATGAAAATACTGAATATGAGTCTGGCGGCGGGTTATTGTATCGCGGCAGTTATCATACTGCGGCTTTTGTTCAGAAAACAACCGAAAATTTTTTCTTATCTGTTATGGAGCGTGGTTTTGTTCCGTCTGATCTGTCCTTTTTCCATATCGAGCAGTTTTAGTCTGCTGCGGTTTGATACGGAAATGATCTCCCAGGAAAACATTATGAGATGGAGCGGCGGGGAGAATGAAAACGGCTGGGGAAATACCGGAAAGGATGACATGCAGGAACAGCATGGGGCGGATGAAATACAACAGCAGAGGATGTTGTCTACAGGCAGTGAACGCACAAAGACTGCGTTTTGGATACAGAGGGTGATAACCGCAGCGGCCTGGGTATGGTTTGGAGGAATGCTCCTTCTGACCGGCGCCGGTATAAGAAAGGCGGTTCGGCTGGCACGCTCTTTAAAAAGAGCCGTTCGAATGGACGATAGATGCTATGAAATGGAAGGAATTGATACGCCGTTTGTGTTTGGCCTGATAAGGCCGCGGATTTATTTACCGGTACATTTGACGGAAAAGGATAAACGGTATGTCCTGGAACATGAAGGTGTTCATATTGCAAGAAAAGATCATCTGGTAAAAGCGGCCGCATATGGAGCGGTATGTATTCATTGGTTCAATCCGCTTGTGTGGCTGGCGTTTGTACTGATGGAAAGTGACATGGAAATGTCCTGCGACGAAGCAGTCATCAAAAAAATCGGCATGGACAGTAAAAAAGAATATTCATTGGCGCTCTTATCTTTATCCACGGAAAAGAGCGTGTTTAGAGGCAATCCGTTAGCATTCGGCGAAGGAGAAGTAAAGCACCGGATACGGAATATATTGTCTTATCAAAAACGGACGTTTCTGACTGTTGTGGCAGCGGGTGCCGTTTTAGCGGCAGTCGGTGCGGGACTTCTCCTGAACCCGGCAAAGAAGAACGGTTCACAGAAGGTAAGCGAAGAAGAACAAGAGAAGATAAGGGCGCTTATAGAAGCATATGCGGATGCCTGCTGTGCCAGAGAAGGAGATGTGATTGCTTCGTTGTATCCGGATGAAGTGACGGCTTTGAAGAATGAAGAAAATATGTTATTGGAAAAGGCCGGGGACGGTTATTCTTATGGATTTTCCAGTCCCTGGCCGGATTCTTACCGATACGAAATCATATGGGAAGAGACAGAGGCGGATATCCGTTATTATGCATATACTTCCGATCCGCATGTCAGTGTGTGGCAAATGCGGCTGAACTATGCGGAAGATGAAGGAGAATATCGGATTCGTGAGAGCGCTGTGGAGTTTTTGGACAGTATTTCATCCGTGGAAGAATTTGAAAGAGCCTATTGGATAAACGAAGAATATCAATTCGTCGATTATGTACAGAGCGGTTTCGTTGAGGCAATTAATTCTCAGAGGAATGAAGGGACTTCTTCAACAGATAACACCGTATATGAGACCCCGGAGCGTGCGGCTGAATATATATTGAATCTGTCGGGCGGGGAAGGCAGAGTTGAAGCGAACTATTCTTATCAGGCTATGGTGCGTTACCGGTTTGCGGACGGGAACGAAGTGATGATACCCATGTATGACGCCAATTATGATACAGAGAGTCAGTCTTTTGCAGGCGATCCTCTCTGGATTGTTGATACAGATGTCTGGAATGCGGGGGCGCCGTAACATGATAAACGAAGTACGGCATTCTTATGCTGGCATTGTACTGGTAACATTTACATGGTTGACACGTGTATACCTATATGGTATATTTGGTATACGAAAGTATACCTTGCATAAATGAAACGGCGCTATTTTGCAATTGTATTGTGTAAGTTTATACCAGACTGCATTTGCAGGCTGCATGGAAGGGAGCATGGATTGTATGACCAATGTAAATTTATCGGATGGGGAATGGAAGATCATGAATATATTGTGGGAGAGGGAGCGCGCTACCATAACGGAACTGACTGCTGCGCTGCAGGAAGATACCGGCTGGGATAAACATATCGTGATAACAATGCTGAACAGAATGGAGAAAAAGGGGGCTGTTGCTTTCCGGATCAAGGGGCGGGCCAAACAGTTTTATCCGCTGCTGTTAAAAAGCGAGGTTTCCATTCGGGAAACGAAAGGATTTCTGGATAAAGTATACAGAGGGAGCATCGGTATGATGGTCAATGCCATGGTGGAGGATAAGGCGCTTACCAGGGAAGATATCGAAGAGCTGTACAGGATCCTGGAACAGGCAGAAACAACAGGGGAGGAATGTAAATGAAAGAGACGGTCATAGCAGTTTCCGTATTGATCTTAGGGGTTATGCTTCTGCGCAGATTGTGCAAGGGAAGAATCAGCGCCGGCATACAGTATATGCTCTGGCTTATTGTGGCGGTCAGACTGATCATGCCCGGTATCGCTTTGATTTTCCCGGATGTTGTGCCGGAAAGCAGCTTCAGCATCATGAATGCGGTGAATAAAATGGAGAGGGCGGCACAGGACTATATTTATGATGGGGAAGTCCCCGGGCAGATCGAAGTCCCCGCCGGCAATCTGCCCTTTATCATAACAACTTCTGCAGATGGTCCTACGGCGGTATTTTATGCAGGACGTATCACATGGACTTGGGGAGATATTTTCAGAGCTATTTGGTATATCGGCATGGCGGCATCATGTTTGTGGATCGTTCTGGTAAATATCCGGTTTGCAGAATGTCTTCGTAAAAGTCGTAAAAGATATGAAAAAGAAGATTTCAGGCTGCCGGTTTACCTGACAAAAGAGATTTCTTCGCCCTGTCTGTACGGAGCTTTCTTTAGACAGGCGGTATATATACCGGAGGATATGATAGAGGATGAGGAAAAAGTCCGCCATATTCTGACGCATGAATATTGCCATTATAAGCACAGGGATGTATTCTGGTCAGTGCTTCGCTGCGCTTTGACGGCTGTTTACTGGTTTCATCCGCTCGTGTGGATGGCTGCAGTCCTATCAAAGCAGGATTGTGAACTTGCCTGTGACGAAGCGGCGATTAAAATGCTTGGGGAAGAAGAGAGGATCGCTTACGGAAAGACATTGCTCGTTCTGATCAGCAGGAAAACCAAGGCCTCCGATCTCATATGTGCGGCGACGACCATGACTGCCGGCTCGGAAGGGATGAAGGAGCGGATCTGCAGGATCGCCAACAAACCCCGCAGACTGGCAGCGGTGCTTCTTTTGACGATAGCAGCAGCAGTAATGATGATCACATCTACTTTTACAAAGTCCAAAGAGTATCCGGACGGTGTTTATGTTCTGGAAGGAGAGAGTGCAAAGACTGTGACGACAGAATGCTTTCAGGTAACCTTTCCGGACGATCTGGTACAGAAAGTATATTTCGGCGGAGCAAACGGCACGGATATTATTGTATATCATAAGGATTCCGACAGAGAGATAGGACGCTTTAGCATGATGTTCTGGGAAGAGGCGGTAGAAATCGCGAAAGAACGTGATGTGGTAATGATCGGAGAGTATGGTTCCAATGGAGCGCTCGTTACAGCCATGCACGGTTATGAGGGTTATCCGGAAGAAGATGTGCAGGGGATAAGCGGCGTACTGGGGGCGGACAGCGCGGGAGAAATAAGCGGTGTGCCGGGGACGGATAGTAACACCGGAGAAACGACTTATCTATATGAAGATATCGCTTCCGAAGAATGGCCGTCGGATGAGCCGGCAGAGAATGCCGCAGAGACACCCGAACTTATTCCGATACCGGAAGAAAAGCAGGATTATCTTGCAAATGAACAGATTCTCATGCCGGACAGGGCGGATGGGCAGACACATTCATTTACGCCTTCCGATGCAGAAAGCGGGGAAGAAGACGGTCTGGGCATTACTTACCACGATTATGAGGAAGAAAGCGTGGATGAGGAAGATAACCGTGTATACCTCCCGGATGAGAAAATAACGACAACGCATATTTCTTTAAACCCGGAAGCACCCTGTTATTTATATATTCCGGCTGATAATACGGATGCTGCGCCTGATATGCAGGCCGAGATCTCAAAAGTCAGTCAGGAATTGGAAGAATTAACGGATTCCGTCAGAGTTTTATTTTTAAGCAGAGAATCCGTGCAGGAAGCGCTGCAGACTTTGGTGGAAAACAGGACTCCTTACGTAGGGGATGCAAGCCGGACGTCCCGGATTGCCGGCGTACTGCCGGGAGCTTCCGGGTTGAGTTATCAGTATGTGGAGCTTGAGACGGCTACACAGCCGTATGCCGTGACGATTTACTATAAGCTGGAAGAGGATAACCCGGCCCAGACTGACCCGGATACCCTCTTTTTGGAGGCGGCGCTCATGTTTGCATCGATTGAGAATCTGGAAGAATGTAATATACAGATCAGTGATATAGAGGATAAAACGGATCGTTCCCCATATGAAGAAGCGGGTTATGAAAAGATCACGTATGAGCGCAGTCATATGGAAGCGTTGTTTGGTTCTCTTTATCCCTGTTCCGAAACGGAAGAGGCGATTACGGAGCTGTATAATAGAATTTTGATTTATCTGGATGAAAAAAATTAAGAAAATTTCCAGCCGTCCCTCTCGGACGGCTGTTTTATGATCAAAAACATAGCCGGCGAAATAATATAATGATATATTGCACTTACTCCTTCCCGAGTATATAATTTATTTCTGTAAAAATGATCTGTTGGATCTATTTTTATTATCTTACAGTATTTTTTTACATAAAAGGGCAATGTCAAAGGTTTTTGACAGGCAAAAAAGCTTTATCGGAAGCCTGTTTTTCAAAGAAAATCCCAATGTCAAAGACTTTTGACAGACAAATAAAATATAATCTTATAAAATAAAGGAGAAGATTCAAAATGGATATTGGATTACGAATCAAAAAATTTAGAGAACAGCAAAAGATCTCTCAAGAAGAACTGGCTCTCCAAATATTTGTTTCAAGACAAACAATTTCAAACTGGGAAACAAATAAAAGTTGTCCTGATGTTAAAAGTTTAATCTTACTATCTAATATCTTCAATGTATCTTTAGATAATTTTATAAAAGAAGAGATAAAGGAGATGAGGGAAATTGTCGAAAAAGACACAATTAAAAAGTTTAATGTGATGAGTTATATTTTCCTGGCTGAATTGATTACTTTAGCAATAAGTGCTTATCCTTTATTCAGTATGGATGGGCAGACAGGAGTTCTTATTTGGCTGTGCTTATTTGCTGTAACATTTTATACAACAAGTAAGATTGAAAAGTTTAAAAAGAATCATGACGTTCAAACTTATAAAGAAATTCTGGCATTTATTGATGGAAAACAATTAACTCACGATGAAACACAACAGGAAATAGGAAAAAGAAATTATCAAAAAATATTATACGCACTTTTAGCAGGTGTAATTGTACTTTTTGTATGTCTGGCTGAAATCTTTATCTGCCGGTACTTATTTCATTAAAAGGAGGAAGAAATATGGAATTTTGGATTATAATGTTTGTTTTTTTGGCTTTAGGCGGAACTTGTTCCTTAAAAGGCACATGGTGGGATAGAAAGAAAAAAGAAGAAAAAAAGTAACCAAATATGGAATGTAATGTTGATTAAGCAGTTGGTCTTAGGATTGACTGCTTTTTCTATATTGAAAATGATCTCCTGTGATGGTCAGCAAAAATTAATAAATTTTTAAGATTTTATGAAACTTTTTCGTAAGATTATGACTCTAATATATATAGGTAGTATAATGAGATAATAGCAGTTTTTTAGAGATATTTTAAAGATAAGCCTGTTATTATGAAATATAACGAATGAAACAGCTTAGTGGAACTTGTTGTAAAAGGTGGGGAAAAGCGTGCAAGGCGGTGTACACAAGAGAAAGAAGGAAGTTGACCTGTGGGAGGTAGTTACGACTGACAGAACGATGACGCCAGGAAGCAGGTCAAGGCGGCAGGAAAGTACAAAAGCAGCTTCGGGCCGTTCGGCCAAACCATTGCAGATTATCGGACAGGATGAGAACATACGGCCGGTCAGACAGCGGCGTCCGGCGCAACCGGCCAGACAGGCCAGAGCCGTGCAGTCAGTCGGAAGAGAACAGTATAACCGGTCATCCGGGGCGGAGCAGTATAACAGACCGCTCAGACAGGAAAGTCCGGTCAGCCGGAGCAGACATCCACAGGCGTCCGGAATGCGGCAGTCCAGCCGGAGGAGCGGAGAATTGCAATATGGCAGAGCTGCCGAAGCCGGTCGTTACAGAACACAGCCGGTCAGACAGAACAGGCAGGAGTATTCGCCGAAAGTACATAAGCGTCGAAGGGCAAGAAAGGCGCGGGCATATTTATATCGGAGCATGGCTTTTGGCATGGCGTTTTTCTGTGCAGTACTTGTTTTTTTGCTGGTCGGACTGGCATATAAGAGCGTACGGGAATGGAGAAACCGGGATATCGTTCCGGTAAGCAAGACGCCGGTTATCGAAGAGGAAGAAACAGCTGGTGTTGTGATGCCGAATATTACCTTGTCCTATCTGGATATCAATGAATACTCCAGACCCGGCACCAAACTTGAGGGAGTTAACAGCATTTTCGTGCATTATACGGCCAATGCCGGTACAAGCGCCGAACAGAACAGGAGTTATTTTTCCAATCTTGCGCAGACGCATGAGCGGTGGGCCAGCGCACATTTTATTATCGGGTGTGAGGGCGAGATCATACAGTGTATCCCGTTAGAGGAGCAGGCCTTTGGAGTAAAAACCAGAAATGATGACTCTATATCGATAGAATGCTGTTATCTGGAAAAAGATGGGGAGTTCACGCAGGCTACCTATAATACGCTGATACAGCTCCTGGCATGGCTGATACAGGAGTACGATCTGGAAACAGACGATATTCTGCGTCATTATGACTGCGGTGGGAAAAAATGCCCGCTTTATTATGTGGAAAATGAAGATGCCTGGAACAGACTGCGTGCGGATGTAGCGGCATATCTGGAGAAAAACAGTAAGGAATGAGCATAGAAGGACAGTGCGCGGAAGGGGTGCGGACTGTCCTTGATTTTCATATAAATCATTGACATTTTCCGTTGTACAATGTAAAATATAATCCGCAAGTTTGGGTGCAGGAATTCATCATCTCTACCTGCAATGGAAAACTGCCCAGATAGCTCAGTTGGTAGAGCAGAGGACTGAAAATCCTCGTGTCACTGGTTCGATTCCGGTTCTGGGCACTTTTATTTTTCTGCTGCTTTCAAAATCGTTATAGGCATGTCGGATATCTTTCCGGCATAAAGAACGGAAAAAATTGCGATTGACATTCCGGCGTTCATATGGTAGCCTATTGAAGATATTTCATTTCAAAAAATTTTTTTATGCGGGTGTAGTTCAATGGTAGAACACCAGCCTTCCAAGCTGGATACGTGGGTTCGATTCCCATCACCCGCTCTTTATTTTTGTTTGGAAAGTCCGTAAATCAACAACCAGACGTTTGCCGTCGGCTGCTGTTTTACAGACTTTCCTTTTTCTTTTCTGAAACTTTCTCATTATGTCTGATATATGCAAATGCGGTCATTCGCATACGCAAGCTGTATTGACGTCCCTGTTCCAGCTATCTATAATGATAACAAAGACAGTTGAACCGGAATGTGAAACAGCAGTAAAAATAAATCAGGAGGCATTCGTATGGTCACATCTTTAGCGAGGCAGGCCGTCATTATCAAGTGCGGAAATGATACCAGTATTATAACAGGAAATTATGAGCTGTCTTATGCGGTCGGATTTCTGATGAATCAGGCGGGTATTTCTCTGCCGGAAGAAGCCGCGAATCTAAAAGAAATGCGGGAGAGCGTTCTGCGGGAATATGAGGATAAGAAACCGGAAGATGAGAAAATCAGGCGTCTGCTGCGTATGGTCAGGCTGTATAATCCCTCCGATGAATGGGACGGACAGATGGAAGAGCTGCTGCGGAGCGGACTACAGGAGGCATGTCCTTTTGATATCCACCGGGAATAGGGAGAGGGGATAGGAGTCAGGTATGGAAAAGGCATATAAATTGGAATTTGCCGGGGAAAAGAGCGGCAGTCTGTATGTGAACTGCTGCGGTATGTCGCAGACGGAGCCGCTTCACAGCTTCGGGCCGGCGCTAAAGCCGCACTATCTGATCCATTACATTATAAGCGGCAGGGGAAATTTTGCGATCGGCGGAAAAAAATATCCGTTGGAGGAAGGTTACGGCTTTTTGATCACGCCGGATGAGCTTGCGTTTTATCAGGCGGATGAAGAGGAACCCTGGACTTATGTGTGGGTAGGATTCAGCGGCGTGCAGGCAGCGGAGTATGTCGGCAGCATGGGACTGTCGGTCCGGCAGCCTGTCTTTCGATCCGAACGCTCGGAGGAATTATATCAGATCGTAAAGGATATGATGGAACATAATACATTCGGTATGTCAAATGAGCTGCGCAGAAACGGCCAGCTCGGCATTTTTCTTTCCGTGATCGCAGAGAGCGCCGCGGTGACGGAGAAAAGTGAAGAGGACAGGGCCAATACGTATGTGCGGAAGGCAGTTTCTTTTATTCAGAATAATTACTGCAATCCGATCAAAGTAACGGATGTTGCGGATTATGTCTGCATTAACAGAAGTTATTTATACACACTTTTTCAAAAATCCATGGATATGTCGCCGCAGCAGTTTCTGACAACTTTTCGTATTACGAAAGCCACGGAGCTTTTGCAGCTGACATCGCTTCCCGTGGAGAGTATTGCATTTTCCTGCGGATACAGTGATCCGATGGTGTTTGCCAAGGCATTCCGGCAGATGAAGAAAATGTCTCCGACTGCTTACCGGAAGGAAATGGCGAAAGGAGAAGGTCGAAGGAACAAAGAACATTTGAAACAGGTGGAAAACTTCATCAGTCAGATCAACCGCCTGAACAGTTAACATTTTGACAGATATATAGAACAAACGGATATTCTATACGAGACTTTTTTTATATATGATAAAGTTATCAATCAAAGAGAGACAACCGAGTGCGCAAATAAAAGAAAAGCAGAAAGGGAACATTTCTGCAGGGGATATAGTATAACAATATGATAGATATGCGTAAGCAGTTTCCGGGTTATGGCGGTATCTGTCGATCATATGGGTAAAGGAGACCAGGGTATGAAAGAAACAGTTTTAAAAAAGTTTGCAGAAGTTTTTGGGGATACGGAGGGGGTCAGCGTATATTTTGCACCGGGGCGCGTGAATATGATCGGCGAGCATACGGACTATAACGGCGGCCATGTTTTTCCCTGTGCACTGACGATCGGAACTTACGCGGCGGCCAGAAAAAGAGAAGATGACAAACTGCGTTTTTATTCCATGAATTTTGAAAATCTGGGAGTAATCGAATCCTCCATCGTGGATTTGAAGCCGGAGAAAGAAGCCGGATGGACGAATTATCCCAAGGGCGTTATGTGGGCGTTTGAAAAAAGAGGGTTCAAGATGCCCGGCGGACTGGATATCGTATTAAACGGCAATATCCCGAACGGTTCCGGACTTTCTTCGTCTGCTTCGTTAGAAGTTCTGACGGGATATCTTCTGCGGGATCTGTTCGGATTTGATGTGACAAATGTAGATCTTGCGCTGATCGGACAGTATTCCGAAAACAATTTTAACGGTATGAACTGCGGGATCATGGATCAGTTTGCTTCTGCGATGGGAAAAAAGGACAATGCGATCTTCCTGGATACGGCGGATCTGTCTTACGAATATGCACCGCTTGTTCTGGAAGGGGCAAAGATTATCGTAACCAACAGCAAGGTAAAACATCAGCTGGTGGATTCCGAATACAATGTCAGAAGAAGCGAGTGCGAAAAGGCATTAGAGGAATTGCAGATGGTCATCGGTATCAATGGTCTGGGCGATCTGTCGGAAGAGCAGTTTGAAGAATATAAGAGCGCAATCAAAGATGAAGTAAGGGTGCGCAGGGCAAAACACGCGGTATATGAAAACCAGAGGACGATCCGTGCCGTGGAAGCGCTGAAAAATAATGATATCAAACTTTTCGGCGAATTGATGAACGCATCTCATGTGTCTCTTCGTGACGATTATCAGGTTTCCTGCGGGGAGATCGATATTCTTGTGGAAGAGGCCTGGAAGATTCCGGGAGTAGTCGGTTCCCGTATTACAGGCGGCGGATTCGGCGGTTGTACGGTCAGTATCGTAAAAGACGAAGCCGTAGAGGAATTTAAGGAAAAAATTGGAGCGGCTTATCAGGAGAAAACCGGTAAGCAGGCTGATTTCTATGTGGTGGAGATCGGCGATGGACCGAGTAAGCTATAAAAGCTTTAAAGAGCCAAAGCCTGCAGGCTGAGGGACGGGCATGGTTAATCGTGTGAAAAATAAGATAAGCGAAGAAGGTGCACATATTATGATTCAGGAAAATATTAAAAAATTAGTGCAATATGGACTGCAGACCGGACTGATTCGACAGGCCGATACAATTTATACAACGAACAGATTGTTGGAATTGTTTATGCTGGATGAGCTGGAAGAAGACGACACGAATGTCACAATGAAGGAGGAAGACCTGGAACAGGTACTTTCCGAAATGCTGGACTACGCTTATGAACAGGGTATTATGACGCAGAACAGTATTGTTTACAGAGATCTGTTCGACACGAAGATCATGAGCATGCTTGTGCCGCGGCCGAGTGAAGTGATTGCCGAATTTGAAGCGGCGTATGAAAAAAGTCCGGCAGAGGCGACGGATTATTTCTATAAATTAAGTCAGGATACGGATTATATCAGAAGGTATCGGATAAAGAAAGACCAGAAGTGGGTGGCGCCCACGAAATACGGCGATCTGGATATTACGATCAATCTGTCCAAACCGGAGAAGGATCCCAAAGCGATCGCTGCGGCCAAAAACGCGAAGCAGAGCGGTTATCCGAAATGCCTGCTCTGCATGGAAAATGAAGGATATGCGGGAAGAGTCGATCATCCGGCCAGACAGAATCACAGAGTGATCCCTGTGACCATTCATGGAAGCAGGTGGGGATTTCAGTATTCACCGTATGTTTATTATAATGAACATTGTATCGTATTCAATTCACAGCATATTCCGATGAAGATTGAACATGATACATTTTGCAAACTGTTTGATTTCGTAAAGCAGTTCCCGCATTATTTCGTGGGTTCCAATGCCGACCTGCCGATCGTGGGAGGCTCCATTTTGAGCCACGACCATTTTCAGGGCGGGCATTATGAATTTGCCATGGCAAAAGCAGGCGTTGAGAGAACGTTTGTGATAAAAGGATTTGAGGATGTGGAGACAGGTATTGTGAACTGGCCGATGTCGGTTATCCGTATTGCCGCAGAGGATCCGCAGCGCCTGATCGCTTTGGCAGATGTGATTCTCGATCAGTGGAGAGGCTATAGCGACGAATCGGCTTTCGTTCTGGCACAGACGGATGGAGAACCGCATAATACGATCACACCGATTGCCAGAAAGCGCGGAGACAAATTTGAACTGGATCTGGTTCTGCGCAATAATATAACGACGGCGGAACATCCGCTCGGCGTTTATCACCCGCATGCCAAACTGCATCATATCAAGAAAGAAAATATCGGCCTGATCGAAGTAATGGGGCTCGCAGTATTGCCGGCCAGATTAAAAACAGAGATGGATCAGCTCGCGGAGGCGATTCTGACAGGGAAAGACATCCGAAGCGACGAAGTCCTTGAAAAACATGCGGATTGGGTTGATGAATTTCTGCCGGGATATGAGGAAGTAAACCGCGATAATATTATGGATATTCTGCATAAAGAGATCGGCGGTGTTTTTATGCAGGTATTGGAAGATGCCGGCGTCTATAAGCGGACCGAAGAAGGGCAGGCGGCGTTTGACCGCTTTATGGCTTCTTTGAACGGTTAATGGAAAACTTCCGCAGATGGGGTTTGAAAAGATATAAGACAAAGCATAGAATAGACAAAACAGGGGTCTCCTAACGGATGCCCCTGTTTTTGCAGACACGTAATCTCATTACGTAAAACAGATACGAAATATCTGTGGACAGGCAGATGGGCAGTATGATATATCGGTATTATCTTTCACTGGATATACCAAGCATGCTGGAGAGAAACGTATAAAAGTCTCCCTGTTGTTCGTTATTCATTTTCTGATATAAGGATATAAGTCGTTGATATTTTTTGAGATTGTGCATATTATCTGCGAGCAGGGAATCCGCATTCGTCCGCTCTTCTGAAAGGTAAAGAATGTAATCAGTAGAGACATGAAAAAAACGTGACAGGTCAATTAACAATAAAGCGTCCGGAATACTGCTCCCGGTTTCGATCTTACTGAGCATTGTCTGATTGGCGCCGAGATATTCCGCGAGAACTTTTTGGGTTAATTTTTTTTCTAATCGTAATTCCTTGATTCTTGTTTTCATTCGTAATATCCTTTCTTCTATTGTATTCTTTTTTCCGCGGGAGAGTATTCCAATTTTTAATTGGGATATTCGATAGGGAATCTTTATTCACTATTGAATAGGAAATTACGAAGAAAATGGCAATTTTGGTAAGTTTTTTGGCAAAATTTGCATATTTTATATTCTGTAGAGAATATAAAATATGCAAAAAAAGTATGAATAAAAAAGAATGATACGGAAAAAGCGTATTAGTCCAAAATGGAGGGAATCAAACAGATAAAAACGATAAAGTGTGTTATAATAGGGCGAAAGGATTTTTAGCATGAAGATTTTATTAACTGCCGTAAACGCAAAGTACATACATTCCAATCCGGCCGTATACAGCCTGTCTGCCTGTGTGGAGGATTCTTTAAAACCGCATGTTCAGATCGTGGAATATACGATCAATAACAGAACGGAGGAAATTCTTGCACAGCTTTACAGGCAGAAACCGGATGTGATTGCATTTTCCTGTTATATCTGGAACTGGACGGTGATCACGTCTCTTCTTGCAGAACTGCCTAAGGTCCTGCCCGGCGTGTGCATATGGCTGGGCGGGCCGGAAGTATCCTATGACCCGGAGAAAATACTGGAGAGATACCCGATGGTGACAGGGATCATGGTCGGAGAAGGAGAAGCGACGTTTCGGGAGCTTGCGGCATATTACTGTGCCGGGGCGGAAGGAGAGTCGAACAGCGGGGCAGAAGGCCGGCCGGAGCATTTGGATTTGGATAAGATAAACGGTATCGTATATAAACGGGATGGATTTCACCGCACGAAAGAAAGGGCGTTGACAGATATTTCAAGACTGCCTTTTCTATATGATGATCTGGGCAGGTTTGAAAGCAGGATCATTTACTATGAAAGCAGCCGGGGATGCCCTTACAGATGCAGTTACTGCCTTTCTTCCATCGATAAAAAAGTGCGGCTGCGGGATCTTGCCGTTGTCAAGAAGGAACTGCAGTTTTTTCTGGATAATCGGGTGAAGCAGGTTAAATTTATAGACAGGACGTTTAACTGCAGCCATGAGCATGCCCGGGAAATATGGCGGTACTTGTCAGAAAATGACAATGGTGTCACCAATTTCCATTTTGAGATCGCGGCAGATATTCTTTCCAGTGAAGAGATGGATATTCTCGCCGGCATGCGGCCCGGTCTTGTACAGTTGGAGATCGGCGTACAGACGGCAAACCCGGAGACGCTGCGGGAGATCAGGCGCACGACCGATATGAACAGGCTGCGGGAAAATGTAAGACGTATCATTGAGCGTGGAAATATTCACGTGCATCTGGATCTGATCGCCGGACTTCCGTTTGAGGATTATAAAAGTTTTATCCGCTCGTTCCTTTATGTGTATGACATGAGGCCGCAGCAGCTGCAGTTAGGATTTCTGAAGGTGTTAAAGGGATCTTATTTATGTGAGCAGGCGCAGACTTATGATATCCGATATACGCAGGAGCCGCCGTATGAAGTACTGTCAAGTAAGTGGATCTCTTATGAAGAGATCTTATTGTTAAAGCAGGTAGAAGAAATGGTGGAACTGTATTATAACAGCAATCAGTTCACCTATACGCTGCCGGTTCTGCAGACGGCTTTTCCGGATGCATTTACCATGTATCTGTGCCTTTCGGATTTTTATAGAGAAAAAGGCTATTTGCTTGTCACGCCGTCAAGAAGTTACCGTTATCAGGCGCTGCTTGATTATAATCATGAAAAAGGACTGATAAAAGAGGAAGAAATGCTGCGTCAGGTCTTGACTTTTGATTTATATTTGAGAGAAAATAGTAAGAGCAGACCGGTATTTGCCAAAGATTTATCGAAGTATAAGGCCCGTATCCGTGATTTTTATCAAAAAGAAGAAATATGCAGAACGTATCTGCCGGATTATGCGGCCTATGACGGCAGGCAGCTCGCCAAAATGACGCATGCAGAGCTTTTTGATTATCCTGTCTGGGAGGCGGATATCAGGAAACGTATGCACAGACTGGCAGAACCGGTCATGGTAGTGTTTGATTACCAGATCAGGAATGCACTGACATATGAGGCGGAATATTTCATCATATCGGATGAATGAAGTTAAAAGGAGCTGACAAATGACGAAACATACAAAAGCGATTTTAGATCTGCTGGACGAGCGCTACGGCACAGAGCATATCTGTTATCTGCACCATGATAATGCATGGCAGCTTTTGATTGCCACGATGTTAAGCGCGCAGTGTACGGATGCCAGGGTCAATATTGTGACGCAGGATTTATTCCGCAAATATACAAGCATCGATGATTTTGCCGGGGCGGATCTAAAAGAACTGGAACAGGACATTCATTCTACGGGTTTTTATCATAATAAAGCCAAAAATATTATCGCATGCTGCCGTGATTTACGGGATAAATTCGGCGGAGAGGTGCCAAGTTCCATAGAGGATCTGACATCTTTGGCAGGGGTAGGACGAAAGACGGCCAACGTCATACGGGGAAATATTTTTAACGAACCAAGCGTGGTGGTGGATACCCACGTGAAGCGGATCTCCAAGAAACTCGGTATTACAAAAGAGGACGACCCGGTCAAAGTGGAAATGGAGCTTATGAAAGCCCTGCCCAAAGACCATTGGATCCTCTGGAACATTCAGATCATTACGCTTGGGCGGCAGATCTGTAAAGCGCCTACGCCGAAATGCGAAGAATGTTTTTTACAGGAGCATTGTGCGGATTACCAAAAGCGGCATCGGAATAAAAAGCGCGGGCAGGAATAAACAGAAACATAAAGAAACGGAGAACGGATACGGCGATGACTGATTCATACGTATGTCTGGACTTGGAGACTACAGGACTGGATCCTAAAAAAGATAAGATTATCGAGATCGGCGCTGTCAGAGTAAGAAGCGGAGAGATTACGGAGCGGATGGAAACGCTGGTCAATCCGGGACGAATGCTGCCATCCAGAATCGTGGAGCTGACCGGCATCTGTGACAGCCAGCTTACGGACGCACCGGACATTACGAAAGTCCTGCCGGAATTGCTTGACTTTATCGGGGAAGATATTCTGCTTGGGCACGGCGTATTATTCGATTATTCTTTTGTAAAAAAGGCGGCAGTCAATCAGAGACTGACTTTTGAAAAGAAGGGGATCGATACGTTAAAGATCGCACGAAAATTTCTGGGCGGTTTAGAGAGCAGGAGTCTCGCATTTTTGTGTAAACATTTTGGAATCGCGCATAATGCGCACAGGGCATTAGCCGATGCAGAAGCAACTTCCGCGCTATACGGAAAACTGACGGAACTTTTTTTAACAGGGCATGAGGCCGATTTTGAACCGGCAAATCTGCTCTATCATGCCAAAAGAGAGACGCCTATTACGATTCCGCAAAAAGAACAGTTATATAAATTCATAGACAGGCATAAACTGAAAGTAGAGTATGATATCGGGAAACTCACCCGCAGCGAAGCGAGCCGTATTATGACTCAGCTTCTTGCAGAATACGGACGATAGCATTTTTCAGAATGGAGTTTAAAGATTCGGCGGCCGGATAGAGCGCCTGAATTTTCTCCGGGGTTTTGTTTTCCCGGTAGATCCGGCAGAGAAGCTTATAGGAAGCGCTTACGTCGCTTCTGATGGAGACTGCATATTCCAAAACTTCACAGGCTTCTTTTGCATAACCGTTTTCATATAAACAGGATGCCCACTTTTGCAGCGTTCTGACAAGAACCGTGAAATTCTGGTCATACCTGGTCAGCAGATCGATGTTGGGAGCGCCGTATTGCAGTTTGAGGTCAGTGTTGGTAATACCGGTAAAATTTACTATTTTGTCCTCACTCAAAGACCGGAAAATTTCTTTGCAGTCCATGGCCTTCGGATCTTTCGGAAGAAGCTGCATGGACAAGCGTTCGAGCGGGATCTCAATATAGGGAAGATTGTCTAACGGTTTGCGTCTTGTATTGTTTGCACGCCTTTCCTTTTCCCAGAAAGCGCGTTTCATATCTTCTTCCTTACGATTGGTTCTCGCAAGGTTGATTGTAAACCATACGGTAAAGATGAGAAAACTTGCAAAAAGAGGAAATTTCATATATAATATCCTTTCAGTAAGCAGGGAGGTTTGAACCTATGTTTTCATGGCATCATAAAAAAACAAGACGGATCATATCCGCAGTTATTATAATTATGTTGGTATTGGCAATGGTACTGCCGCTTTTCTTAAGTGCAGCCGTGTAACCAATGCTAAGTGTAACATATTTTAAGTAAGGAAGCAATGCAGCAGGAAGGAAACGTTATGAACAGGATATGGAAAAGTTTAACTGCCGCGGCAGCCATATGGATCGCTGTCTTTTCATGGAGCATGACCGCCCAGGCAGAAGAAGAGAGAATTGAATCGGGAATTTATGTGAATGACATCAATCTTTCCGGAATGACGGTTTCCGAGGCGAAGAAGGCCGTACAGGACTATGTGGACAGTTTCGGCGATACGCAGATTATTCTGCATGCCACACAGGAGGAGACGATCGAGACCACGGCGTCAGCGCTCGGATTAAAATGGGGCAATCAGGAAATCATCGATGAAGCCGCAGGCCTTGGGAAAGATGGGAATATCGTCCAGTGTTATAAGGCGCTGAAGGATTTGGAATATGCCAATAAGGTCTATGAAGTGGAATTTGATTTTGATAAAAATACGATCAGAACCCTGGTAGAAGAAGAGGGTGCGCAATACAGCGTGGAGGCCGTTGATGCAGTGCTGACAAGAGTGGATGGTGCTTTTCAGATTACCGAAGGACAGGAAGGGATCGTAGTGGACGCTTCGGCATCTGCAGATGCGGTCTATGATTATCTGGTAAGTAACTGGAACGGAACGGCGTGTGATGTGGATCTGGTAGTAACAGTACAGGAACCGCGGGGAAATGCAGAAGACCTGTCTAAGGTAACGGATGTCCTGGGCACCTTTACCACCAGTTATACGACGTCAGGTTCTTCCAGAAGTGCCAATGTTGCCAACGGGTGTAATCTGATCAACGGGTGTACGCTGTATCCGGGAGAAGAGTTTTCTACCTATGCGGTCGTATCTCCGTTTACTTCGGATAACGGTTACTATATGGCCGGTTCTTATCTGAACGGACAGGTAGTGGACAGTCTGGGCGGCGGTATCTGTCAGGTGTCCACAACTTTGTACAATGCGGTTTTGCGTGCCGAACTGGAAGTGGTCGAAAGATACAACCACTCCATGATCGTTACGTATGTCGATCCTTCTGCGGATGCGGCTATTGCAGAGTCGTCCGGGAAAGATTTTAAGTTTGTGAACAATACGGAATATCCCATTTATATTGAAGGTATCGCCACACCGGAAAAGCAGATCACATTTACAATCTACGGTGTGGAAACGAGAGAGAGCAACAGAGAAGTTATTTATGAAAGTGTTGTTCTGGAAAGAACGGTACCGGAGGAAGAAGTTATCTTTGCGGATCCCGGACAGCCGTTAGGGTACTGTTCGGTACAGTCGGCGCATGTCGGCTGCAAGGCACAGCTTTGGAAAGTAGTGAAGGTTGATGGCGTAGAGGTGAGCAGAGACCAGGTCAACAGCAGTACGTATAATAAATCGCCCAGAAGCGCCACCGTAGGGGTTGCAACTGCCGACCCGGAGGCTTATAATGCGATTATGGCGGCGATCGGAACAAACAGTATCGATCAGGTCAAAGCGGTAGCCGGCTCATACAAAGCAGCAGCGGACGCGGCAGCGGCACAGGCGGCAGCAGATGCAGCGGCAGCGCAGGCAGCAGCGGATGCGGCCGCACAGGCACAGGCAGCGGCGCAGACACCTCCGCCAGCACCGGCACCATAAAATATCATATAAAGGCACAGGATGTAATGCTATGAGAACCGGAAAAATTTCGGAGAACGTATTAATACGCTCCGTTTTCAGACGGATAAAAACCAAAAGAGAAGAAGTAAAATGCGGCGCAGGTGTAGGGACAGACTGCGCCGTTTTAGCGTTTGCAGAAAACGAAGAAACTGTGCTTTCTACCAATCCCGTCAGCGCGCCTGCGGACATGGTGTGTGCGTATGCGCTTCACCGGGCATTAAATAATGTGGCGGCAGCAGGGGGAGAACCCGTGGGAGTGATGATCTCCGCGATGCTGCCGGAAGAGCTGGAAGAGAAACGGCTGCAGGATATGATGCAGCAGGCCGAGGATATCTGCGCATGTTTTCATGTACAGTTGATCGGCGGACATACGGAATGTAGCGCGGCGCTTACCATGCCGGTACTGACTGTAACCTGTGTCGGGAAAAGAGCAGGGGATCATACCCGGAATATCCGGGATATAAGACCCGGACAGGATGTCGTTATCAGTAAATGGATCGGATTGGAGGGTTCGGTAAGGATCGCAAGGGAGTATAAAGAGGATCTGCTTACCAGATATCCTTCCGCCATGATAGAGGAAGCGGCTGCTTTCGAGCGGTTCCTTTCCGTTATACCGGAGGCCGCCACCGCCGTTAAGTCCGGCGCCTGCGGAATACATGATGTATCGCAGGGAGGTATTTTTGCCGCCTTGTGGGAACTTGCACATGGAGCTGACGTTGGACTGGAAATTGACTTGAGAAAACTGCCGGTCAGGCAGGAAACGATAGAGTTATGTGAGTTTTTTGATCTGAATCCGTATGAACTGTTGTCAGGCGGATGCCTGTTAATGACGGCGGAAGATGGAAACGGCCTTGTTCTGGCACTTGAGAAGGAAGGCATTCCCGCAGTGGTCGTCGGAAAAACGACTGCCGGAAATGACAGAGTGCTTTTGAATGAGGAAGAAAGGCGTTATCTGGAACCGCCGAAAACGGATCAGATATATCAGTTAAATAAAAATGGATCCCACGGAGAGGTGTCCGTGGAAACAGGAAAGGCATAGGGTAAATATATGAGAGAGAAATTATTATCAATGATCGAAAAGAACAGCCGCATCGATTTAAAGGAGCTTGCTGTTATGATGGGAGAAGAAGAGATCGATCTTGTGAATGAACTCGCGGCATTGGAAGAGGAAGGAATTATCTGCGGTTATCATACGCTGATCGACTGGGAGAAAACTTCTATCGAAAAGGTGACGGCGTTAATCGAAGTGAGGGTAACGCCCCAGCGCGGACAGGGATTTGACAATATCGCAGAGCGCATTTATAAGTATCCGGAAGTGACGTCTGTTTATCTGATTTCCGGAGGATACGATCTGCTTGTCACACTGGAAGGGAAATCCTTAAAGGAAATTTCCGGTTTTGTATCGGATAAGCTTTCCACATTGGATACCATACTCAGTACGGCAACACATTTTATTCTGAAAAAATATAAAGACCACGGTACGATCTTAAATAAGAACTATGAAGATATCAGAGAGAAGGTGACGCCATGAGAAGCCCGCTCGCAGATAAAGTATTGACGATAAAACCTTCCGGTATCAGAAAGTTCTTTGATATCGTAACGGAAATGGATGATGTAATCTCGCTCAGTGTCGGTGAACCGGATTTTGACACACCCTGGCATATCAGGGATGAGGGCATCTATTCATTGGAAAAAGGCCGTACTTTTTATACTTCCAACGCAGGTCTGAAAGAATTAAAAGAAGAGATCGCACTGTATTTAAAAAGAAAACAGGGAGTGGAATATCATCCGCAGGATGAGATTTTCGTAACGGTAGGCGGTTCCGAGGCAATCGATGTGGCAATGCGCGCTATGCTGAATCCCGGAGAAGAAGTATTGATACCGCAGCCGAGTTTCGTTTCCTATGAACCCTGTGCCATACTGGCAGGCGGTGTTCCGGTTATCATTGACTTAAAACCGGAGAATGAATTCCGCCTGACGGCACAGGATCTGGAGATGTCCATTACTGACAAGACGAAGGTGGTCGTTCTTCCGTTCCCGAATAATCCGACGGGTGCGATCATGGAGCAAAAAGATCTGGAAGAGATTGCCGATGTGATCATCAAAAATGATCTGTTTGTAATCTCCGATGAGATTTATTCCGAATTGACATATAAAGAAAAACATGTATCGATCGTGGAAATTCCCGGAATGCAGGAAAGAACTGTTTTGATCAACGGCTTTTCCAAGGCATATGCCATGACCGGATGGAGACTGGGTTATGCCTGCGCACCGAAGGAGATTACCACACAGATGCTCAAAATTCATCAGTTTGCGATTATGTGCGCTCCGACGACAAGCCAGTATGCTGCTGTCGAAGCATTACGCAACGGGGACGATGACGTGCTGGAGATGAAAGAAGCCTATAACCAGAGAAGAAGATTTCTGATGCATGCCTTTCAGGAGATGGGACTCGAGTGCTTTGAACCTTTCGGCGCATTTTATGCATTTCCCTGCATCAGGGAGTTTGGCATGACAAGCGATGAGTTTGCCACGAAGTTTCTGAAAGAAGAAAAGGTGGCGATTGTTCCGGGTACGGCTTTCGGCGACTGCGGAGAAGGCTTTTTGCGTATATCTTATGCGTCGTCCATGGAAAATCTGAAAATTGCCATGGAAAGGCTTTCGAATTTCGTTGCAAGACTGCGGAAAGGAAACGGCTGATAGCGAAATGCATATTATTTTACATCAACCGGAGATTCCGGCAAACACAGGCAATATCGGAAGGACATGCGCGGCGTCGGGAAGCAGTCTGCATCTGATCGAACCGCTGGGTTTCCGACTCGATGAAAAATCCGTGAAGCGTTCCGGCATGGATTATTGGGAGCAGTTAGACGTAACAAGATACATAAATTACCAGGAATTTCTGGAGAAACATCCCGGAGCCAGGATCTGGATGGCATCGACAAAAGCAAAGAAGATCTATACCGAAGTGTCTTACGGCATGGATGATTTTATTATGTTCGGCAAGGAGAGCGGCGGTATTCCGGAAGAAATCCTGGTAGAAAACGAAGAAAACTGCATCCGCATCCCCATGCTTGAACAGATTCGTTCTCTGAATCTGTCCAACTCCGTTGCCATAGTACTCTACGAGGCGCTGCGGCAGAACGGATTCGGTAATATGCAAAGAGAAGGCGAACTGCACAGACTGCACTGGAAGGAATAAAGGATATGCGGCCCGGTCAGTCTTCATCTTCCATATCGGATTTGGGAAGAGAGAAGATGAATTCGGTGCCGACACCTTCCGTGCTGATGACATTGATATGTTCACCGTGGGATTGGATGATTTCTTTCGTAATGGAAAGACCGAGGCCGGTGCCTTTTTTATCCTTCCCGCGGGATATATCTGATTTATAAAACCGGTCCCAGATGAGTTTGAGGTTGTCTTTGGGGATGCCGATACCGGAATCTTTGACGCTGATAAAGATTTTATTGTGTTTTTCTGTCGTTTCCAGTTTGATGATCGAGTTGTGATGGCTGAATTTGATCGCATTGTCCAGTAAGTTATAAAGTACCTGCTGAATTTTACCCATATCGGCGGTGACGAACATTTCTTCTCCGGTCAGGAGAAGTTCGATCGCAATCTTTTTCTCCCGGCAGGTGCCTTCGAAAGACGCCGCTACATTACGGATCGTCGTATTGATATCAAAATCTGTTTTATCCAGAAAAATTCCCTTCATATTCAGGTTATTCAAAATGAGCAGACTGTTGGTCAGCTTTGTCAGGCGCTCCGTTTCATTCAAAACGATCGTCAGATATTTTTCATGCTGCTCGGGAGGGATCGTGCCATCCAGCATGGCTTCCAGATATCCTCTGATGGAAGTCAGAGGAGAGCGGAAGTCGTGAGAAACGTTGGCAACAAATTTCTTCTGGTCGTCTTCGGCACGGGCGATTTCGCTGGCCATGTAAGAGAGCGTGGCGGCCAGATATCCCATTTCATCTTCACTTTCCACCGTGAATTCATAGTGCATATTGCCGCTGGCATAATGTTCTGTGGCTTCCGTGATTTTGCGCAGCGGGATATAGACCATCTCCGTAAAAAAGATCAGGATGATGAGTGATAACAGAAACAATATTACCAGCGTGATATAGGAGATATTGAGCAGACTGTCAGATGCAGCCTGCAGACTGCTCATGGAGCTGTGGATAACGACATAACCCTTTACTTTAAAGTCGGAAGTAATCGGAGCGAATACGCTGAGCATATCTTCCGTGAAGGTGCCGAAGAAATCACCGATGATATAATAAGAACCTTCGGTGATGGTGGAATCGAAATTTTCAATGACCACTTCATTCTCAACGTCAACCGGGGCGGAAGAATCCAAAACAATACGTCCGGATGGATTGATGATCCAGATGGAGGCATTCAAATATGTTTCCAGGGCATCCAATTCATTTTTTACCGCTTCTAACGTCGTTTCGCTGTTGTATAAGTCGGAAGCGTAGGTATTGGCGATCAACGTCGCTTCTCTATATAAAGTATCCGCCTTATCTTTTTTCAGGTTGTCGACGGTCATGCTGGATACGAAAGTGGCGACCACGATAAAACCGAAAAAGCCGAAAATGATATAGGCCAGGATAAATTTTAAATACAAAGTTTTCCTCATAATATTGTATACCCTTTATCAAGCTTTCGTTTCAAATTTATAGCCGATTCCCCAAACCGTGGAAATACGCCATTTCTCGTGATCGTTGATTTTCTCACGAAGACGTTTGATGTGTACGTCTACGGTACGGGTATCCCCGATGTATTCATAGCCCCAGATCTGATCAAGCAGCTGTTCTCTTGAAAAAACGTGATTGGGCGATGCGGCTAAAAAGTAAAGGAGCTCCAGCTCCTTGGGCGGCATCTCCACGGTCTGCCCCATATAGATAACGGAATAATTCGTCTGGTTGATAATGAGGTCCGGATATTCCACACATTTGATGTCGGAGGCAGTCTGCGTGGGGACAACAGGTTTATAACGGCGCAAAACGGCCTTGACTCTTGCCACCAGCTCTTTGGAATCAAAAGGTTTCTCCATATAATCGTCGGCGCCCAGCTCCAACCCCAGAACTTTGTCAAATACTTCTCCTTTGGCGGAGAGCATGATGATCGGTATGGTAGATTTGGAGCGGATCTCCCGGCAGACCTGATAGCCGTCAATGCCGGGCAGCATCAGATCGAGCAGCATCAGATTCGGTGCAAAACTTTCTGCGGCCGTAAGAGCGGATTCCCCATCATTAACGATCATTGTTTCAAAACATTCCTTTGTCAGATAAAGAGAGATCAGCTCGGCAATATTGTTGTCGTCGTCTACGATCAATATTTTCTGTTTATTTACCATTTTGAAATCCTGCCTTTCATATTTAATCTTATTCCGGCATGCGTCCTTGCGCATAAAAAATGCCCCGCATTATTTAAATTCAGCGATCGTAACGCCGGCATCTCCTTCGCCATATTCCCCAAGGCGGTAGGTTTTCACATATTTACAGCGGCGAAGATAATCCTGCACGGCCTTGCGGAGCGCGCCTGTGCCTTTGCCGTGTACGATACGGACACTTGGCAGGTGTGCCAGATACGCGTCGTCCAGATATTTATCGAGTTCGGAAAGCGCCTCGTCAACCGTTTTGCCAAGCAGATTGATTTCCGTAGAAATCGAATAGGACTTGGACATTTTTATTTTGCCGGAACCGGTCCGCTGCAGACTGCCTGAGGAAGTTACGGTTTCTTCTGCCACCGGGACCAGATCCGATAAAGATACCTGGGAGCGGATAATGCCGCACTGTACAAACAATTTGCCGCTTTTATCCGGCTTTGAGCTTACGATTCCCGTCAGGCCCATAGAAACGATCCTGACGCGGTCACCCGGTTTGACCTGTTCGGGTTTTAACTGTTTATGCTCCGGTTTGTCTGAAGACTGTATAGACAGCTTCGCATTTTTCTCGGAAATTTTGTCCCTTACATTCCGGCGGGTCTTTTCCAGGTCTTTTATGGAAGAAGAGATGCCGGCTTTCTGGAATGTACGGATCGTTTCGTCAGCAACATCTTTGGCATCCTGTAAGATCTGTTTAGCCTCTTCGTTGGCCTTTCTGATAATATTGGACCTGGATTGTTCAATTTTTGCCTGTTTGGATTCCAGGCTCGTTTTCAGGGCCTTTATTTCTTCTTTATAAGCGGCGATCTCCAAATGCTCTTTTTCGATGGTGATCCGGCTGTTTTCCAGATCGGATAACAGATCTTCAAAGCTTTCTTTATCTTCCGTAATGTGTTTTTTCGCGTCTTCAATAATATAGTCGGGCAGTCCCAGTTTGGAGGAAATGGCAAATGCATTGCTCTTACCCGGAATGCCGATCAACAGACGGTATGTCGGCCGCAGTGTTTCCACATCAAATTCACAGCAGGCGTTTTGTACGAAGTCTGTAGAAAGGGCATATACTTTTAACTCACTGTAATGTGTAGTCGCCATAGTGCGGATACCGCGTGTATGCAGATGATCCAGAATAGAAACGGCAAGCGCCGCGCCTTCTGTCGGATCGGTTCCTGCGCCCAATTCGTCAAACAGGCAAAGCGAGTTCTCGTCGGCCTGCTGTAAAATGGAAACGATGGAGGTCATATGGGACGAAAAAGTAGAAAGATTCTGCTCGATACTCTGTTCGTCGCCTATATCTGCATAAACTTCCGTGAAAACGGATAATTCGGAACGATCGAGCGCCGGAATGTGCAGTCCCGCCTGTCCCATTAACGTAAGCAGTCCCACCGTTTTCAAAGAAACGGTTTTACCGCCGGTATTGGGTCCTGTGATGACTAACAGATCAAAGTCCGCGCCGAGTTCAATGTCGATCGGAACGACTTTGTGCCGGTCTAAAAGCGGGTGGCGCCCCTTTCGGATGCGAAGATGGTGCTCCGTATTAAAAATCGGCATCGTCGCATTTTCATCCATAGCGAGGGCGGCTTTGGCGAAAATAAAATCCAGTGTCGTCATCAGAGCCTGATCGGTGGTGAGCGTATCTGTGTGCCCGCCGGCCTGTGCGCTCAGATCAGCCAGAATGACTTCAATCTCTTCCTGCTCCCTGATCGCCAGTTCTTTTAACTCATTATTTAAGGCAACGACTGCAGCCGGTTCAATAAAAAATGTTGAACCGGTAGAAGACTGATCGTGAACCATACCGGAAACCTGTCCCTTATGCTCGGCTTTGACCGGAATACAATAGCGGTTATTCCGCATGGTAACGACGGCGTCCTGCAGATAGGTCCGATAGGATCCGCTGATCATGGAAGTAAGTTCGGAATGAATTCTATCATTTGTAATCGATATTTTTCGCCGGATGTGCTTTAAGTTCGGACTGGCATCATCGGCAATTTCTTCTTCCGACAAGATACATCTGCGGATCTCGTTCGCAAGATTGCCAAGAGGTTCCAAACCGTTAAAATATTCGTCTAAAGTGTCGGCAGGAGCATCCTCTTTCTCATTTCTTCCATAGGCCTTGACACGTTTTACATTTTCTAACAACGAAGCGATCTTTAATAAATCAGAGGCGGATAACGCACTGCCGACTTCCAATGCCTTAATGCTCATGCCCAGATCCTTATTGCCGCCAAAAGAAGTAGAACCCTTCTTAAAAAGACGGGACAACGCATCTGCGGTTTCTGCCTGGGCATGGTTGATCTCGTCAGGATCGGTCATGGGAATCAGTTCCCGGCAGAGCTTTCTGCCCGGGTCGGATGTGGCCTTATCCGTTAAAAGATCGATAATTTTGTAATATTCTAATACACGAAGTACTTTGCTGTTCATAATAATCCTTTCATAATACGAAATTTATATGGAATTGTATCGGGCGGGAGACAGCGTGACTTTTAATTATCATACCATAAAGGTTGTAAATTTACTATGAAAAAGATATACTTAGACGTGTGTAAGAACAAAACGGGAAGATCTGAGTCTGCAGGCAAAGAGAAGGGCATGGTTATTAATATGAAAAAAGAAGAGACAGAAAACTCCGAACAGGAAGTAAGAGAGCAGGCGGAATATACGCCGTCAATACAGCCGGATTTCCTACGGGAGAAGATCAAACAAAAGCCGGTCAATAAGAAAAAACTGCTGCGCAGGACGATTATCACGGCAGTTATGGCGGTTGTTTTCGGCATCGTGGCCTGTCTGACCTTTTTGCTGCTTGAGCCTGTCATTAATAACTGGCTTTATCCGGAAGAAGAGGCAAAAGAAGTGCAGTTTCCGGAAGAAGCGATAGAAGAAGAGATGAAGCCGGAAGACATGCTGACCGAGGAAGCGATAGAAGAAGAGGCGGAACAGGGACCTGTGGAACTGGAAGACGAGCAGATACAGGAACTGCTTTCGAAAGTGACCTTCGGTCTGGAAGAATATGAATCGCTTTATGAAGACCTTTCTGCGCTTGCCAAAGACGTCAGCCGTGCAATTGTGACGGTTACAGGCGTTACATCCGATGTGGACTGGTTTAACAACCCCTACGAAAGCGAAGCGATCGCTTCAGGTTTGATCATTGCCAATAACGGACGGGCCATGCTGATCCTTGCCAATATGAATAACATTAAAAATGCGGAACGGTTCATCGTGACCTTCTGTGATCAGGCACAGGTCAGCGCCAGAGTCGTTCAGAAAGACACTTCGACAGGATTTGCCATATTGTCGGTATCCCTGCTTTCCATTGAGGAAGAAACACTGGATATTATCAACATTGCAACACTCGGAAGCACTAATTCGGCAAACCTGACCGGGACACCGGTGATAGCGCTCGGCAGTCCCACGGGAACAAGCGGTTCTGTCTGCTATGGAATCGTGACTTCTTCCGGAACAACCATCGACCAGGTAGATGCAGCATATAAATTATTATCAACGGATATATACGGAAGCAGAAATGCGACAGGCATACTTGTCAACTTGAAGGGAAGAGTAATCGGAATCATCGATAATTCCTACAACAGCGAGGACCGGGGAAATCTGATCTCCGCTTACAGTGTTTCGGAGTTAAAAAGAACCATTACCAAAATGTCAAACAATCAGCCGCGCGCCTACATGGGGGTACACGGAAGCGATGTACCGCTGGAGGCCAACACGGAGCTGGGAGTGCCGCTCGGCGCATATATTAAGGAAATTGAAATGGATTCTCCCGCAATGACGGCAGGCATCCAGAGCGGCGACGTGATTACCTGGATAGAAGATACGGAAATTACAAATTATAATGAACTGCTCAACGTATTATATAATGCCGCTCCTGAAGACACTATAACCGTGACGCTGATGCGGCAGGGAATAGATTCCTTTCAGGAAATGAAAGTAGTCGTAACTTTGGCAAAAAGCGAATAAATGATCACAACCGGAGAGAAAGGATAAGTTATTATTATGAAGTATATTAAAGATTACAAAGAAGGCGAACGGATCTCGGATGTATATCTGTGCAAACATAAACAGTCCGCAGTGACCAAAAACGGAAAACCCTATGAGAATGTTATCTTACAGGATAAAACCGGGACACTGGATGCCAAGATATGGGATCCTAACAGTGCAGGCATTGAAGAGTTTGATGCTATGGATTACATAGAAGTATACGGAGATGTAAACCGTTTTCAGGGAGCTCTCCAGGTCAATGTAAAGAGGATCAGACGCTGTCAGGAGGGAGAATACGATCCGGCCGATTATCTGCCCGTCAGCAGCAAAAACATAGATACGATGATAAAAGAACTTTCATCTTATATTGACAGCATACAAAATCCTTATTTGAAAAAACTGCTGGAAGCCCTGTTCATAGAGGATGAACCGTTTATGAAAACATTTTCAAAATCTTCCGCGGCCAAAACCGTGCATCACGGTTTCGTAGGCGGACTCCTCGAACACACGCTAAGCGTGACCGGACTGTGTGATTTCTACTGCAGCCGTTACCCGCTTTTGCAAAGGGATTTATTGATCAGCGCCGCAATCTGCCATGATATCGGAAAGACAAGAGAACTGTCGCTTTTCCCGCAGAATGATTATACGGACGACGGACAGTTTCTGGGGCATATTATCATCGGTGTGGAAATGATCGGTGAAAAGATCCGTGAAATAGAAGGATTTCCGCAGGTTCTTGCCAACGAACTGAAACACTGTATTTTATCCCACCATGGAGAATATGAATTCGGCTCCCCCAAAAAGCCGGCCATCATGGAAGCGGTAGCGTTAAATTTTGCAGATAATACAGATGCCAAATTACAGACCTTTACGGAACTGATGAACAGTACGACCGAAACAGGATGGCTTGGTTTTAACCGCCTGTTTGAATCGAATCTGATAGCGACGAAAATGGAATAACGATAGAAGGATCGTGACGGGGTACTATATGGGATATCAAAAAAATGATGTGATAGCAGTGCAGATTAATGACATCGGGAATGACGGCGAGGGAATCGGCAGAGTAGATGGTTATACCCTGTTTGTCAAAGACGCTGTGATCGGTGATACGATAGAAGCCAGAATAACAAAAGTGAAAAAAAATTACGGATACGCGAGACTGGAGAAGATCATCACCCCTTCCCCCTTTCGGGTCGAACCGTTATGCCCCTGTCACAGACAATGCGGCGGCTGCCAGATTCAGGCAATGAGCTATGAACGGCAGCTTGTTTTCAAACAGGACAAGATCAGAAACAATCTGATCCGCATCGGCGGATTTATGCCCGAATGGATCGACCAGATCATGGAACCGATCGTCGGCATGGAAGAGCCGTGGCACTATCGGAACAAAGCGCAATTCCCTGTCGGATATGATAAATACGATAATCTGATCACGGGATTCTATGCAGGGCGGACACATACCATTATAGCCAATACGGATTGTTTGCTTGGGGCCGCTGAAAATAAGCTCATTCTGGAGAGCGTGCTTTCTTATATGAGAGAAAATCATGTTCCGGCATACCGTGAACAGACAGGAAAAGGACTGGTCCGTCACATTCTGATCCGAACAGGTTTCGATTCCGGTCAGATCATGGTGTGTATTGTAGTAAACGGCAAAAAATTGCCGGCGGAAAATGTGCTTGTGAAAAAGCTGATGCAGATTGATTTCTCACAAGCCGATGATTCAGACCAAAACAGGAGCGCTCTGCAGAACGGGCGTTTTATCAAAAAGCGTATCGCAAGTATTTCGATCAGCGTGAATACCGACACAGGCAATGTGATCATGGGAAAGGAAATACAGACGCTCTGGGGGAAACCTTATATCGAAGACAGCATTCGGCTGCCCGGTCAGGAAAAGGAAAAAGATAAGGTGACATTTCATATCTCCCCGCTTTCTTTTTATCAGGTAAATCCCGTGCAGACAGAGAAATTATACGGCCTGGCGTTAGCGTATGCGGGACTGACCGGGAAAGAGACGGTCTGGGATCTGTACTGCGGTATCGGAACAATCTCGCTGTTTCTTGCAAAGAATGCGAAACAGGTCTACGGCGTGGAGATCGTTCCGCAGGCTATTGAAGACGCTCAAGAAAACGCGCGGATCAACGGAATCAATAATGCCGAATTTTATGTGGGAAAAGCAGAGGAAGTTCTGCCGGAGAAACTCGAAAAAGAAGGGATCAGGGCAGATGTGATCGTCGTGGACCCGCCGCGGAAAGGATGCGATGAGAAATGCCTGGAGACGATACTCAAGATGCGGCCGGAGCGGATAGTGTATGTGAGCTGCGATTCTGCGACGCTGGCAAGAGACCTGCGGGTGCTGGCAGATGGCGGGTATGAGGTGAAGAAGGTAAGAGGGGTGGACCAGTTTGGGGGGACGGTGCATGTGGAGACGGTTGTGTTGATACAAAGGAAAACCTCGTAGAAATCATTTATTTTAGGCACTTTGTGAAGTATTTTATATTCATTTCGGAGGGTGAAAAATCCGAAATAAGCACATAAAAAACTACTTTGATGTTTCGGTAGTAGTTGAATCGGGTGTGGGAACACAAACGGAAAATAAAGGCTTCCCGCAATCAACGTGTCTATGTAGTTCCCACCTTGCGGATAAAATATAGGCAACAGGCACTTAGGAATTGAATGGGATAGGCGTATCATTAGAGATAGTGGTACGCTTATTTTAGATAGTATTTTACAGAGATGTGACTTCTTATGAAACGATGTGAAAATGCTTACGATAGGATGTTCCTCTTTTTTGTTGTTAGATATAAAACAGCGTGTTTGCTTAAAATCAAAAAAGCCCAAATATTGACTTCAAGAGTTCCTTTCTATATAATACTAGGCTAGATGGCAGGAAACTGCTATATGGAATTATTTTTTAAGAGGTTGCAGATATGTTTAAGATAGCAATTTGTGATGATGAAGAAATATTTATCCATACATTAAAAGAAAATTTAGATAGATATGCTGCGGATACGGGAGTGGAATTTTGTTGCCAGACTTATGCTGACGGAAGTGAGCTGCTTGCAAAGTATCAGCCTGATCTTGACTTGATTTTTATGGATATTAAGATGGAAAAGCTGGACGGCTTAAAAACGGCGGAAGAAATCAGGAAGATAGACAGTAATGTCGGGCTTGTATTTTTAACTTCTTTAAAACAGTATGTTTGGAAAGGTTATGAATATAGTGCGGTTAATTATCTTTTAAAACCTGTTAAATATAATGTGCTGAAAATGGAGTTAGATCGTTATTTTGCCCGTTATCAGGGAAAAGAGGAACCATATCTTAGTTTTGCAAATGATAGTGGGAAATACAAGGTGCTGTATAAAAATCTGTCCTATGCGGAAACCAACAAGCGCAATGTTATGTTGCATTTTGACGGACAGGAACAGATTATTTATAAAACTATGAAAGAAATATCTTCGATGCTTTCACAGCAGCCGCAATTCGTCTGCTGTCATAAAAGTTTTGTGGTCAATCTTTCCTTTGTGAAAAGTCTTGAGGGACTGGAACTTATACTGACCACAGGAAAGCGCATCCCCATCAGCCAGCCGAAGCGAAAAGATTTTATGGTAAAACTGACGGATTACTGGGGGAATATGCTATGATGTGGCTGTATCAGAGCTTAGATATTCTATCAACGATTACAGAGTCGGTCAGTTTATTGGTTTTTGGTATCTGTTTTTGCAAGAAGTCCCGCTTTCATTCTCCAGGATATAAATGGTGCATTTTAAGCGCCTATTTTATTTGTGTTTATGTATTTACCTGGTGTTCAGAATTGGGAGCATACAAAATGCCCGTCTTCATCATAATGGGGATTGTCATTTTGAAGATATTTTATAAAGACAGTATCTATCAATGTGTTGTTGCTTATGAAGTATATTTTCTTGTGGTATCAGTCATACCTGAGAGTATTAGCACGTTGGTTTTCACATTGATCTTGGATGAGGATTTGATTGTCAGGGTGGGCAGCAGGTATTTTCTAAGCTGGGAAACATATTTTTTGGTGTTGGCAATCAGGGTTTTGACTGTTTTTGTTGTTTATAAAATATGCAGGAAAAATCAATACCGGCTTATGTGGAAAGATGCACTTGTCCTCACTATTGTTTTTGCAACTGGATTCTTTATGTTTATGAAAAATGCTTTTATGCATTTGAATCTGGGAACGGTGTCGGAAATCTCTTCTTGTATCGTAGAAGTGATTTACCCATTGTTTTTTATGATATTTTTTCTGTATGTGAGAAATACCTTATATCTCCGGGAGCAGGAACAAAAGGATAAGATGCAGATTGCACAGCTTCAGAAGCAGTTTGATTATTATCAGGCGAAACAAAAAGACGAAGAAAAGGTACGTGCCGTTTACCATGATATGAAAAATCATCTGCTTATTTTACAGCAGCAAATCAATTCTCCCGAAACAGCCGAGATGATAGAGGAACTGCAGGCACAGGTGGCAATGTATGAGGACTATGTGCATACGGGCAATGGTATTCTTGACATCATTCTGAGAGAGAAATCCGAGCTTGCCAGAGAAAAACAGATTGCTTTATCGGTTTCTGTTGACTTTAATGGCGTGGATTTTATAGAGCCGCTTGACATCAGTACTATTTTTGGCAATGGATTGGATAATGCCATTGAAGCAAGTGAAAGGCTTCCCGTAGAACAGAGGACAATTCTTGTAAAAACAGGTAAAATACAAAATTTCCTTTCCATTGTCATACAAAATAATTGCACGGAAGAAAGTAAGCCGGCTAAAAAACGAACGACAAAGAGCAATGATTTTCTTCATGGCTTTGGTATTTCTAATATGCAAAAAGCCGCCGGGAAATATGGAGGTCAGCTTATAACAACATGCGAAAAAGGAAAATTTGTGTTGAAAATATTGATTCCAATTTTATAAGCTTTAAAGTCTGTTGTCTGATTTTGTGACAGCAGGCTTTTTTCTTTTTTTATGTTAGATTTTGCGTTCTGGATATTAGAAAATGCGACATCTATTGCTTCTTTTTTTCTATAGTGTATGGTGTGCATATCAAGTGAAGATGAAAATAGGAGGGATTGGTATGTCAATATTAAATGTTGCCCATCTGAAAAAATATTATGGTAAGGATGAAAGTCTTGTAAAAGCGCTCGATGATGTCAATGTATCGGTAGAAGACGGACAGTTTGTTGCTATTATCGGAACTTCAGGAAGCGGTAAGTCTACTTTGCTGAATATGCTTGGCGGTTTAGATATACCTACATCAGGAAGTGTACAGGTGGAAGATAAGAAGCTGGAAAGTTTAAGCGAGGAAGAGCTAACGGTATTTCGTCGTAAAAGAATCGGTTTTATTTTTCAAAACTACAACCTGATTCCATACCTGACAAGCTACGAAAATATTGTTCTGCCTGTTCGTCTGGACGGAAAAAAAGAGGATGAAAAGTTTTTAAAAGAAATCGTACATTTTCTTGAATTGGACGGAAAACTTCAAAGCTATCCGAGCCATCTTTCGGGCGGCCAGCAGCAGCGCGTAGCCATTGCGAGAGCTTTAATATCAAAGCCGGCTATCATCTTAGCTGACGAGCCGACAGGCAATCTCGACAGCCGCACCAGTGATAAGGTCATTGCCCTATTGAAGATGACAAGCGAGAAGTTTCATCAGACGATCGTAATGATTACTCATAATCCGGAAATTGCGGAAAAAGCGGATGTGAGAATACGAATTGAAGACGGGAAAATTCGAGGCTAGGGGGTGGACAGAATGAATGAGAAAAAAACAGCGTCAAAAATGATTGCTCTCATGTCAAAGCAGAGTCTTAAATCAAGCCGGATGCGTAACTTTTTCGTGATGATTACCATTGTTTTGGCATCAGCTCTTTTGACCGCCATCCTTATGTTTGCAATAGGGCAAAAGCAGCAGATTAAAAATGACCTATCCCATAGACAGCAGGTAGTTTACTTTAATCTGACTGACAAACAGGTGAAAAATCTGCAGGCAGATGAGCGGATTTCCTATCAGGTTAAAGCAAAGCTTGGGGTTCGTACCCAAATGGACGGTTTTGACGTGATGCCTTGTTATCTCAGCGATTTATCGGAAGAAATAAGAGTTTTTGCAACGTTAGAGCAGGGAGAACTTCCCAAAGAAGAATATGAAATTGCAGTGCAGGCTGCCATGTTGAAAAAAATGGGAATAGCACCCGAAATAGGCAGTAAGCTAAAGCTTGATTTTTATGATGGCAGCGTAGAGACATTTACAGTCAGCGGTATCTTGAATGGCAGTGAAAAGGTAACGCAGTTCTCGATACTATTATCTGAAAGCTATGCAGAAAACGGAAGTCAGCTAAAAGATGTGCCTTATGAGATATATGCAAAAATCTATGGTGCAGCCGATATGGGGGCATGGGAATGTAAAGAAACAATGTTTCGGATTGGAAAAGAGGCAGGCATTGACAGAAAAAATATCAGTCCTTCGAAAGCATTTCTTGATTCATTGTCTGTGAACATGCAGTTTGTGATGCTTTACGGCGTAGCCGGAGCGGTTATTCTGCTTGCCTGTGTCCTTGTGATTTATGGGGTATTTTACCTGTCTGTCATCGGCAGAATCCATCAGTTTGGACAGCTTCGTACCATCGGTGTGACAAAGAAGCAGATGAAAAAGTTTGTTTCCTATGAGGGCAGGATGTTGTATCTTCGCTCTGTTCCGATTGGTATTTTGATCGGCAGTATTGCAGGATATTTCATTATCCCGGACGGTTTTCACATCTGGAACACCCTTTGGATCATTGTTCTTGTATTTGTGGTTATTTATGTCATTACAATGATTTCGGTACATAAGCCGGCACGACTTGCGGCGGCTGTTTCGCCAATGGAAGCGCTGCGCTATGTATCGCAGGACGGTATGAAAAAGAGCGCAAATAAAAAACTCTGCCGCAAGCTGTCTCCGATGGGATTGGGTTTGATGAACTTCTCAAAAAACAGAAAGAAAGCAATCATCACAATGCTTTCTCTTTCTTTGGGCGGTATCCTTTTTATGACAGCCGCAACCTATATGTCTTCTTTCGATAAAACGAAGTATACAAGACAAGGCTACTTTGCAGATGCAGAGTTTCATATCGAATATGCACAGTCCGCTATAGAGCTGAATGAAAACGGTATGAGTGGTATGCAGGCAGAGATGCCTTTAGATAGCAAAATGGTACGGGAAATATCTTCCTTAGACGGTGTGAAAAAGGTGACGGAAATCAAGAGCTTCGGAGTCCGGTTTGACTATCCGAAAAACGATGAATATGGTAACGATGATATGATTTATCCTCTGACCGAAGAAGAGACAAAGGAGATTTCCCAATATTTGGAGGATGGAGGTTCCGATTATGATAAATTGATGAGTGGCGACTATATTCTTACGGCAGACAATGACAATGTGGCAGAGATTTACGGATGGGAATTTACGGTCGGTGATACGATTGCACTCCACTACTATGACGGCAGCAAAATGGTGGAAAAGGATGTCACAATACTCGGTATTCTGAACGATGAGTATAACCTTGAACACGACGGGCTTGAGGGATGGTTTTTGATGCCTGAACAGGCACTCCTGAGTTGGCTCTCATATGACAGCTTAAATGCTCATCTGCTTGTATCAACCGATACGGATAAAGAAGAAACTGTTCAGGAAGCGCTTACTGAAATGTTGGAGAAAAAGAGCGAATTGAACCTTGAAACCTATGCTGAGCGGAAAATTGTTTATGAACAGATTGTCAATCAGATGTTTGCAGCTATCAGCGGACTTGCCATCTTCATTATGATGTTTAGTATTTTAAGTATGATGAATACGCTGATTACTAATATTGTTACCCGCAAACAGGAACTTGCAATGCTGGAAGCGATCGGAATGAACAAAGCTCAAATCCGTAAGATGCTGCTTGGAGAAAGCCTGTTTCTGGTACTTACTACTGTTGGTGTGACGACAACCATCGGCACGTTGTCCGGCTATGCACTCAGTAATATGCTTTACAATATGGGAGCATTTTATATGGCTTTTCAGTTTCCTATGAACCTTGCACTGATCTATGCAGGTGTGCTGATTGCAGTACCGCTTCTGATTACGTTTGTGTCAATGCACAGTTTCTCCAAAGAAGCGCTTGTGGAAAGATTAAGAGGAATGGAAAATTGATATGCGAATATACAATCAGAATGATAGGAGAGTATGATATTTTAGTGCTCTCCCCTCAGATGATTGCTCAGCTAATCGAAAATATAAAGACCTCTGACAGTAAAGAATTGGTTATTTCTGCGGGAGAGATCCTTCCGCAGGAATATGCAGAATATCTTGCCCATGTTATGGAAACCAATCTGGACATACATCAGGAAAATGGGGTTTATAAAATAATTGCTGAGCAAATGGACAAGCTCAAAATCAATGAGCAAAAGTGCTTTGATAAAGTTGAGCTTACAACAGAGCCAAATGACATACAATTCATGTTGGATACAAATGACTATTTCTATATGTTGGTAAAAGAGAAAAAATCGAGTTTTTCTTATGTTTACAAAGAATTAAATTGTAAAGGATTTTGAAATAACTGTAATAAAAAAGCCGGACGCACAGCCGATGAACTTGTGAGCAAATCACAGTTTATTGGTTCTGTTTTTATATAATCATAGTTGGAGGGATTTTTATTGTCTGCGAGCAGCTTAGGCTTCTATGCCGGGTTATAAATCATGCGGTTGAAAATGCTCCGCAAAATAAAGGAGCATGAGATAGAGGTTATTTCTTGGGGAAAACTGCATGTACGGAAAATACCATATCTCTACATTTCAGTGTATAGCTGCCGTTATATTTGCGGATCACCGAATGAATGCTGGAAAGCCCGATACCATGATGTTTTCTATCCTTTTTACTTGTTTTTACCGAATTGTTTTTTATTTTTATGTTTTCCGGAACATTATTGGAGAAAATCAGGGAATAAAAATGCGCATGGTCATTTCCTTTGATTGCGATATAGGGATTCACAGCATCTATCGAGCCCTCCAATGCATTATCAAGTAAATTTGAAAAAACGGCACATACGTCGATGGGAGAAAGATTACTAAGCCATGCAAAATCGCCGTCACATATAAGGCGTATGCCGGCATTGTCCGCGTGCGCCTTTTTGATGGATATTACGGTGTCCGCCGCAGGATTTCCCGTGATGCAAAAGCTTTTTGAAAGCATGGGATTTCCCGATAATTCACTGATATAACTTTCCATTTGTGCATATTGTTTTGTATTGCACATTTCCTGAATGACCTGAAGATGATTGCGCAAATCATGCTTCAGGATTTTTATTTCCTGACGGTTGGTTTCTTCTGACTCCAGACTTTCAATCTGCATGGCGATATAATTTTGTGCGTGAACGGCGTCTCTTTTCACATTTGCCCGGTCGCGCGCTATGATAAGATAACTCCAGTAAGCAAGAAAAATTGCCAGCATAAAAAACGTTGCTAAGGAATCAAATACGACACTCATTTTAAAGTCCAGCGCGTTATTATATACTCCGATGCTGAGCAGCATAAACAGGGCGAAGATAAAAAAGACCAGAAAACCTGCTACTTCAAGGAATTTCAGGCATAAATCTATTTTTCTGCGGCGGCATAATACATAGGTCCCTATCAGTAATACAGTAAACAGGAAATCGAAGATAAGTCCCGGAAGCGTAAGAGAGCTTACCCCGTAGAGCTCATCTGGGCGGTTCCTTGTAATCAAGGGGATAAGAAACATCGGAAATATCGCCGTTAAAACATAAAAAAGAAACGCGGGAATTATCATAAAAAGATTGTAGATGCGATTGCTGCAGCAAAAAATATCAACAACCGGAAGTATGCCCAAAACAGCGATTACGACAAGCAAATCGGCTTCTGTTATGAAAATAAAAACGTGAATGATAAGAAAAACGATAATAATGGATAATAGTTTTCTGATATGAGGGGTAAATCCTTTAGCAAAAAACAAAAGATAATAAAATAACAGAATCAGTGATGCCATTACATTTGACAGACATACCAAAATATTTGCTGCTTCCATTTTTGATATCCTTTCGTAAAGTTGTTTTTCCGTCATAGAAACGCTTCAAAAGCATCCTTAAATGCGCCTGATTTTCTATAACTTATGGGGAGCGTGGTCCCGCAGTCCATCAGCGCCGACATACTGTTATAACTTACGACATGCTCCATATTGATATAATATTTTCTGTGGATACGGCAGAAGTTTTTGCCGGACAGCGTTTCCTCCAAATGATGCAGGCTGGCTGCCGTAATGATGGTTTCTTCTCTGCGCGGGTTTTCCTCTGTCCAGTAATGGACAAAGGAATATTTGTCTTTCACTTCAATATAGATCAGAGATTCCGACTTGACGATGACACTTTCATGGAAAGATTTAATGATTACTTTTTGTGAAGAGGATGCAATGCTTTGCATATCATCTAAAACTTTCAAGATATCTTCCTTAACCACAGGTTTCAGCAAATATCTGAAAACGCCCGCCTCATAGCCTGACGGGGCATATTCCACATAGTTTGTTATCATGCAGAAATACACATTTTCATCCAGTTTCCTGATTTCCCGGCACAGTTCTATTCCATTCATGGATTTCATTACGATGTCGCAGAATACGATATCGTATCGCTCTCCTTTTTCATAATCTGATAACAGACTCTCGGAGTCGGGATAACATTTTGCATTGATATCTTTCATGTCAAAGAAAAAACGCCAGATTTTATCTGCCATTATTTTTTCATCTTCACAGATTGCAACTTTCATGATGCGCTCCTTTTGTGTTTTGCGCTTGCGCCGATATTTCGCACGCCTGCGTAATTTTTTCCCTCTATTGATGGCGGTATGCTATACTTTTTTCGGATGAGTTAATTGATTTTATCACAAGAAAGAAAAAATGATAATATTTTTTTAAAAATATTAAAATCCGCGAGACATAAGATAGGCAGTAATTTTACTTAAGGAGGGGCTTTCAATGAAGGCAAATGATGTTTACAGAAAAACCATTAAATTTGTGTGGCTGAAACTGGCTCTGGGAGGGTGCGCCATCATATTTTCCATTGTGCTGGGACTGATCTTATTGGGAATTTCGGCATTATCTCAAAATGACGGCGTGATTGGTTTTTCTCTGATGATATGGCTTGGAGCTTCAGCAGGGGGTGTAGGCGTTACTCAATATTACATAGGCTATTTGCTGAAGGCGGGGCATATAGCGGTGGTTACCCATCTGGTGAAGACAGGCAGCCTGCCTGAAGACCAGTTTGCGTACGGCAAGCAGGTTGTAAAGGAGAAGTTTGCAACGGCAGCGGCATATTTTGCAGTGGACCGCCTGGTGTCGGGTGCTGTAAGGCAGATTAACGGAACACTGAATATTGTAGGCAGTTTTCTGGAAAAAATTCCCGGAATGGAGTCTCTGGTTTCCTTTGCCAGGACCTTCCTTAATATTGCGCTTGGAAATCTGGATGAATGTTGTATGGCATACACCTTTTATCACGCAGAGCAGTCGTCCTTTAAGAGTGCAGCGGACGGTGTCGTTATTTATTTTCAAAATTGGAAACCCATTTTAAAGGACGCCCTTAAGACGGCAGTAATAGCTGTCGTCATTTCAGGTGCAGCATGGTTCCTTTTAATGTTTGGGATCATCGGCATCCTGGGTGTTTTGGGTGTGCCAGGGATCCTGGGCCTTTTGGCAGCGTTGGTGCTGACGGTCATGATTATGATGGTCGTTAAGTCCTCCATAATGGACAGCTACACCATGGTATGCATGGTATGTTCTTATTTACAGGTTGCACCGACTACGGAAATTACGTTTGACTTGTACGACAAGCTGTGCAAACTGTCTTCCAAATTTAAGAGTCTGCTGCAGAAGGCGGGCGAAGCCGGGACGCTGTAATATTAATATGCGTTGCTTGCCGCAGAAGGAACTTGCTATCAAGTTGAATGCGGTGAGATAAACGATTTCTAAATGGAAACAAGGTGTGTCGGTTCCGACTGATAACGCATAAAGGCGCATGGGACAGTAAATAGTAAACCATGCGTCTTTTTTGCATCCAAAAGGGAAAGGGATTAATCCCGGCAGGATCTGCCTCATTTTTTCCGCACCGTTTCGCGGATCATGGCACGATAACCGATTAAAATTGTCCAAACATAGGCACAGGTTTTGGGAATCATCAGCATGCCGATCAGAGGAAACACATCGGCCCATAGTACAACCGGGATATAAAAACCAAAACTTAGGACGATGGTCAGCCACATCCAGCGGAAAGCGCGGTCTTCTTTTTCCTTTGCTTTTTGAAAGAATAATACAATTACAAACAGTCCCAGCAGCGCAAAAGGAATATTTCGATAGATGCCCCACGCAAGAGGCGCATCAGGACTAAGCCACTGATTCTGCGGCATCATGCATAGTACGGCTCTTATTCCGGCAAGTCCGTATACAACGGCGGTTAAAGCATGATATCCTTCTACGCAATACCGCTGTCTCCAGACATAGTAAAGCAGTACATAGAAAATAGTCATTGTAATGGATGTGATCCATTTTCCAATCCCCAGGGCTGCGGTATAGTTTTCCAGACCTGTTGTACAAAGGGCAACAGCGCGGGGAACTAAATGAAAGGAATCACCGGCGCCCAGAACAACGGCCATCCAGCCAAACAGACGGTATTGTTTGTTCGTCCCGCTGCCTCGAATCATTAAAATACCGATTGTAATGACTGAGATTAAATAGGCTGCGTCAAAAATAGTCTCTACGATTGCCTGCATCATTTCTGCTCCTTCTGGTGAATATTAAATTGCTTTTTTATCAAATAAAATCATAATTTATTAAAGTAATGAGGATCATATTAACGAAAACAGAATACCAGAAAAAATTTCGGTTGTAAACATGAATTATGTTTTGGTGTCTTACGCATAAAGAAGATACTGCATTTCGTTATATTTGCCTTCCGAAAACCTACCCGAAAACATAAAACTATGGTACAATTACAATTAGTAACGAATTTCATGGTAAAGAACTGGTAGTCGGCGGCGTGAGCTGAGGGAAATAGAAAAGTGTCTGCCGATGAAGAACAAAGAGGGCAGGTTTTATGGCGAAAGAATATTATTTTGTATTTTACAGTATACTTGCAGTGATCCTGCTGATCGGAGCGAAACCGGCGGTTAAGGGAGACTGGTGCAGGGATGCACTGTCGCTTCGTACGTCTAAAGGGCTGCTTGGTTTCTGTGCGGTTGGTATTATGCTGCATCATATGTCGCAGACGATCTATTTTGCCAACGAAGATCCGGGCATTCTGTTATTTATGGTGGATATCGGAGTCTGTTTCGTTGGAATGTTCTTTTTTTTCTCCGGATATGGGTTATACAGCAGTCTGCGGGATAAGCCGGATTATCTGAAGGGATTTCTAGGCAGCAGGCTGCCGGCGGTTCTGATTCCTTTTTATATTTGTAATTTTGCCTTTATTCTGGGATCGTATCTTTTTGGCTGTCAATTGAAAAAGGAAGAGCTGGCGCCCTATCTGACAGGAGCAATCCTGATGAATTCCCAGATGTGGTACATTGTAGAGGTTATGATCTTATATCTGTTATTTTTTGTGGTGTTCCGGTTGATCAGAAACAGGAATGCGGCGTGTATCGTATACGGTGTATTGTTGATGCTGCTGGTCGCAGGCAGTCTGCGGCTGGGGCATGATACGACAACGCCGACTCAGGGATTATGGTTTCATGGGGAGTGGTGGTATAATACAACGCTTATGGTATGGGTGGGAATCTTGTTTGCCCGCTGGGAGCAGCAGATTCTTGGATTCATTCGGAAATTTTACGGACTTGTTCTGGTGATCTGTCTATTGCTTACTGCATTTTTGTATAACAGAACATTATATATGCTGCAAAATAAAGGGTATTGGTATGAGTGGGACGGTTATCCCGGTTATAAGGAGAAGTGGCAGACGCTTGGAGTGCAGTTTTTCTTTGTTCTGGCAGCAGTATTGACGGTGATCATTCTGACGCAGAAGATCAGATTCGGGAATAAAATTCTGGATTTTCTGGGAGAGATTGCATTGGAACTGTATCTGATTCATAATCTGTTTCTTTTATATATGCCAGGGGGCAACAGGGTAGTATATATTCTGGCATGTTATACGGGTTCGATCCTTTTGGCAATAGTTCTGCATATGCTTGATAAGAAATTGATCGGATTGGTGCGTAAGAAAAACTGAAAATTAGAAAAGGAGAATTTATATGTTATTTATAGAATACCCGAAGTGTTCAACCTGTCAGAAAGCTAAAAAATGGCTGGATGCGCACAGTATTGCCTACACAGACCGTCATATTGTAGAAGAGAATCCTTCCTATGACGAGTTAAAAGAGTGGTATGAGAAAAGCGGTTTGCCGCTTAAGAGATTTTTTAATACAAGCGGCATGTTGTACAAAGAGATGCAGCTGAAGGACAAACTGCCTTCTATGAGTGAAGAAGAGCAGCTGAAACTTCTTGCAGCAAACGGGATGCTCGTAAAACGGCCGCTTATCGTGGAAGGCGGGACGGTGCTTACCGGATTTAAGGAAGCGGAGTGGACTGAGAAGATCGGGCAGGCATAAGAATGAAATAATATAGGAAATTGCTCCATGGAGGTATGAGATATTATAGGCAGAACCGGAAAATCTGGTTCTGCCCATTCGTAATTATTCACAGATCTGATATCCGCTTTTGAGTTTATGCAAACCTTGAAACTCTCTGATCCCTTTGTGCTTCTTTTATTTCTTTCTTTTCTGCCACACATTTCCCAGGATGTCTTTTAGGACAAGAAAAGCATCCATGTCGTTATAGCCGTATTCTTCTTTCAGCTCATCGATCATGTTTTGTAATCTTAAAGCATAGTTGGCAGTATTGACCTCACTTTGATATTTTAATAAGATCGGATATTTCCTGCCCCAGGCTTTGGTCCAGTCGATTTTGGCTTCCGTTTCTTCGCTCGTTCTCTCGATTGCCTCTTCAATTTCTTTTAAGTTTATATCGAAATCGATCAGATCATCTAAAGATGTGTGATACAGCACAGCCATCTTTTTGGACTGGCGGATATCGGGGAGCGTTTCGTCTGTTTCCCATTTTGAGATCGTTTGTCTGCTCACACCGAGTTTTTCCGCAACCTCTTCCTGAGAAAATCCACGTTTTTTTAACAGGCGGGTATCGGTACACGGCTAAGAGGATCGATGGATCATCGGAGGGTGTTTTTGTGTACCCTGTCAGTTGACACGGAAATTTACACCTCATATAATAAATTTAGTGTGTTGAATATGCGCATTGTCTTTAAGTACAGTATGGATAAAAGGGGGAAAACATGTATGGCTATACCCAAATACAGTGATTTTTATAAGCCTGTTGTGAAGCTGCTTGCCGATGGAAACATATATTCCACAAAAGAGATCCGTTCATTTTGTATTAAGGAAATGCAGCTTTCGCAGGAAGACGTAAAAGAGACCTTTGCCAACGGGAATTTTATTTTGCCCAACAGGATAGGATGGGCATTGACGTATTTGAAAAAGGCGGCGTTGATAGCGCAGCCGGGACGTTCGCAGTATCAGTTGACGGAAGAAGGGATACGGGTAGCGAAAGAGGATTTGGCGCAGCTGGACACGAATTATCTGGGAAGATATGATTCTTTTCTGTCATTTGTGGAAAAAAGCAGAAATGAAATCATGGAAGAGGAACGGCTTGATCGGATGGAAAATGCGGAAAGTCCATTGGAAGTTATAAATTCGTCTTTCAATGAAATCAACAAAGCGTTGATGGAAGACTTAATGCAGCAGGTAATGAAAATGGATCCCTATGAATTTGAAGGATTGGTTATGCGGGTTCTTGAGAAAATGGGTTACGGAACAGAGAATGAAAATATCGTAACGAGCAGGTCTAATGATGAAGGGATCGATGGCATTGTGACCGAGGATCAGTTTGGATTCGATAAGATATACATTCAGGCGAAACAATGGAGCGCGGATCATCCGGTAGGGAGACCGGAGGTACAGAAGTTTTTAGGTGCGATTGCGGGACAGGGCGGATTAAAAGGGCTGTTTATTACAACATCTGATTTTACTTCCGGGGCAAAAGATTTCGTAAAGAAGCAGCTGAACCAAAAGATCATATTGATCAACGGTTCAAAACTGATGCAATATATGATAAAACATAACGTCGGTGTTTCTGTAGAAAGTGTGTATGAGATTAAACGGATTGATTATGATTTTTTTAGCGGAGAGTGATGATCAGCCGGCTATGTTTCTACTTCTATAATCATTGTGAAGCAAATACGATCAACGGCAGGCTGAGAGAACTGGAACGGGACAGTGACGCGGGAAAATAGAGCATGTGGGGAACTTGTGTAATCTCCATGCAGGAAAACAGGATACAATGGAAGCAGGAGAAGAAGCCGGAAAGGAGAGGGAAAAATGGTGCGAGAAGCCGGAAAAGAAGATCTACAGGAAATACTGGAACTATATCTATGCCTGCATGAACAGTCCGTACCGGAACCGTCAGAGCACTTGGCGCAGACATGGGAGCAGATCATAGAGGACAAAAACCATCATTTGCTCGTAAATGAGGTGTCCGGTCAGATTGTATCCTCCTGTGTCTGCGTAATCATTCCAAATCTGACGAGGAATGTGCGTCCGTACGCGTTCATTGAGAATGTGGTGACTCATTCGGCTTTCAGGGGACATGGTTACGCATCGGAATGTCTTCAATATGCTGGTCAGATTGCGCGGGAGAACAATTGCTATAAAATGATGCTGCTTACGGGAAGCAAAGAAAAAAAGACGCTTGATTTTTATAAACATGCCGGATATAACAGTACGGATAAAACAGCGTTTATTCAGTGGCTGAAAGAGTAGGCAGGGGGACGGAGACTTCTGAGAGAGTCTCCTTTTTTATTTCAAAGGAATTACTTGACTTTGAAATATTACAGATGTAAGATTAAAGCATTCAAAGACACTTACAATGTCAAAGTGTCAAATAATAAGGATTCTAATAAGAAAGAGACAGGTGCAGTTATTTTGAAAAAAATTATGATAACCCTGCTGGGTTCCATTTGGATCATTTGTATTTTAGGAATATCGGCCTGCAGCAGCCAAAGATCGTATACCGGAGAGCAGTCTTTATATGATGGCGCGCCTGCATGTCTGATCGGAACGCTGTTTGCGGAGATAGAGGAAAATTCGATATTGGAGATATTGTACGAACGCTCTTATATGGATATGGCCGCTGCAGCTTCCCGGCAGGAGGAGGGGCCGGATGTCATGCGAGCGATCATAGACCGTTTCGGCAGATTCGGTTATGCGGCAGTTGACAGCAGGAATCAGATCGATATGTCCGGTGCGGAACAGGTGATGGAATTCGGCCGTTTGGCAGAGGCGGGGGAAGCAGCCGCGATAACGATGATCGTCGTTTCTTACGAGGGCAGTTTTACTCAGTATGACTGCAGAACGCAGAAGGGCGCGGTTGATATTGTCAGACGATACTTCCGTTATGAAAGCGGAACGCCCGGGCATATACAAAATAAGAGCACAGACAGTTTTCCGGCAGATACATGGCAGTATACGGAAGAAGGGTATTTATTATTTTCAGGAACATATTTTGCCAATGAAAATTATGTGCTCACATTAAGCGAAGGTACGGAACGTACGGCGCTTCGGGTGGCGCCTTTGGATGAAACATGCAGGGAGCTGAACAGAAAATATATTTTTCCGCTGGTCGGATACGGGGGAAATAATATTTTCTTAACGGATTGGAACGAAAAGGATTTCGGGGAACTGGACTTATATGATGTTTATGATATTTGTTACCGGTTAAAAAACGGTGAGCCGCATGCCTATACCGCAGACGATAGCCTGACGGTCGGAGCGGTCTACAATATTCCCCGGGAAGAATTTGAAAATGTGATTCAGTCGTATTTTCCGATTGACTGCGAAACGCTTCGTGAAGATGCAGCCTATAATGCTGAAAAAATGATCTATGAATACAGACCGAGGGGTTTTTATGAGAATGATTATGCGGAGATTCCTTACCCGGAGGTGACAGATTATCAGGAAAACACAGATGGTACGATCACATTGAACGTCAATGCAGTATATCCGTATGAAGGCAGTTCCAGAGCTTTTTCGCACAGCGTTACATTAAGATTGTTTGACGACGGCAGGTTTCAATATCTTTCCAATGAAATCACGTTTCCACAAAACGGCTGTGATGCCTGGTGGCATGCAGAGCGGTTTACAAAAGAGGAGTGGGAAGCTGTTTATGGGGAAGACGAACGCGAAAACAGTAAGGACAACGCAGGAGACAGGTTCGGAAATGATATAGAAAGCAGCATGAAAAACGGCGCGGAATTAAAAGTAAAAGCATTGGCGGACAAAGGAAAATGTGTGATCGGAACAGGTACATATGACAATATGAATCATTATCAAAAGTTCGAAGCTTTTCTGGAGCAGTCTGAGGCAGGACGAAGCGGAACGGAAACGCTTTATACGGTGACGTCATCCGGAGATGTCCGCAGGCAGCAATATCTGTTCGATGGAACGGATATGTATGTTCTGTCAGAAAATACCGCCGGAGAAAATGAAAACAGGCCGGCGGTTGTTTACGGTCTTTGTACGAAGCTTGCGGAATGGGAATATACTGAGAACGGATATTTCGCTTACAAATTATGTGTGCGGGAATATCCGGAAGTAACGGAAGTCGTGGATGGGAGCAGACTGATCAGGGTGAGACCGATGACGGAAGTAAATAAAGAACTGTCACTAAAATATGTGGCAAGACTCGGCTATCAGGGGCATAACCTCCTGCGCTGCGATTGGGATGCAGCGCATATGGAAGAACTGGATTATAACGGGATATACGAGTATTTGTATGCCATGAAATATCATGAATCATTTCAGGCAGAGAATGATCCGGCCGGTATACCGAAAGAGGAATTTGAAAGGCTGATTATGGAATATCTGCCGGTAACGTCGGAGAAATTGCAGGAATACAGTGTATTTAACGATAAGCTTCAGACTTATGGGTGGGCAAAACTCGGCTGCTTTAACTATACCCCTGCTTTTTTTGACACTTCATATCCGGAAGTAACGGGCAGCAGGCAAAACGGAGATGGGACGCTTACGATGACAGTCAATGCCGTATGTGAAATGATGACGGGCGATGACGCGCTCATTACACATGAACTGACAGTCAGAATTAAGGAGGATGGCAGTTTTCAATATCTGGGGAATAGCATTCTTTATGAAGGCGGAGAAACTATACCGGCGTATCAGTACCGGATCGTCGATGGATAAACGCCCATATCGGATAATATGGAAAATGTTATTTGGGCTGCTGTGCTTCCGTCGGCTTTATTGTCTGCCTTAATATTAGCGGCAAAAAAGTACGTCTGGCCGGCCGTTTCTATCCATCCGATAAACCAACCGTTGATGTTGTGCCCGTTTACCCGGCCGGTTCCGGTTTTGCCGTAAATTTGGCCGTTTTCGGATGCGGTAAGAAAAATGGAGTCTTTTACTGCCTGTATATTTTCCGGTGCGAAGGGAAAACGGTTATCGTACAGTTTTTTCAGGAGCTCTACCTGCTCTATCGGAGAGATTTTCAATGTGGATTCCAGCCAATAGGAGGACAGTCCGCCGGTGAGCCTTTCATTTCCATAGGAAATTTCCTGTAAACAGGCATACAGACGCGGCCTGCCAAGCTGCTGATCAAGCGCTTGAAAATACCAGTTGACAGAGGACGACATTGCGGAGCGCAGAGTCTGTCCGGCATTCCATGCGCTAAACGGATATACTTCGTTATTCCAGGCAATGTAGGAATGTTCCGGCGTAATAATGCCCGCTTCCAGAGCAAACAAAGCGTCATATATTTTATAAGTGGAATCGGGAGCTGTCCGTGCAAGGGCAGCGTCCATATTATATATATGCCACTGTGCATTTGCCGGATCGTAGAGAACAAAACTTCCTTCATAGCCGTTAAAATATGCCGACAGATCAATAACGGAAATGTTTTCGCATGAAGGGTTCCAGCGGTAGCGGCCGTCGTCAGCCGCATAAGTGGATAATATTGGACAAATGCGCAAAAGAACGGCAAAGATCATAAGAAATACGACCGTGCTTTTGACCTTTTTCATAAGATCCGGTTTTTGATAGGCGGCAATATGCAAGACCCGTTTTCTCATTTGTTTCATGCTTCCGCTGATTCCGGTGCGAAAGAAGAACGAGTCGAACGAAACTTTTTCCGCATAATTAATCAGCGTATTGCCGTATGATTCGTATTCCGTTTCCTCTAATTGTGATAAAACGGAAGCATCGCATGCCACTTCCCTGTCGATTCGCATTATTTTCAGTCCGTAACGGACAATGGGATTGAACCAGTAGATGATAGAAATAATATTCATCCAATAATTGATCAGGGAATCCTTATGTTTAAAATGTTGTAATTCGTGCAGCAGAATATACCGCATATCGATGTCCCGGAAGTCTGAGAGCAACGGCTGCGGCAGATAAATGCATGGTCTCAATAGTCCGGTTATCACAGGTGATCTTAAGATGGCCGTGCCGTAAACAGAAGGGCCGGCAGGTATTCTCAGTTCATGCAGACAGTTTTGGTATAACATGTCAAATTCTTTATTTTGTATGGGAAGAGAAGCGTTTTTTAAAATATACAGATGAAAAAGGGATCTTATGAACAGGCATATCATGAAAAAAATGCCTATGATCCAGATGACGCACAGTATCAGCCCGACACGGGAAGGCGTAGCCTGGCTGACGGAAAGAGTAAGATCATATAGGGGCGACTGTGTATTCTGCGCAGAAAACAGGCCGTCTTTTGCCGTAAGATTTTCAGGGCCGGGCAAAGAATCGTTATGCAGACGAAAAAACAGCGGCAGGAGCTGCCCTAAACCCGTCAGGTCAAGAGGCGCAACAGGAAGCGAAAGCAGGGCAAGAACAAGAAACCATACATGATACTGCGACCGTGCCGATAAAGTATTCTTCAGCATTTTTTTGATAAAAAGAAGAAGCAGGATCACGATGGAAATATAAAGATCAGATACAAGAAAGCGTATCATAAATTCAGTCATATCAGGACTTATCCTTTCGCGTGCTCTGTGATAAAAGTGCACGAAGTTCTCCGATCTCTTCCGCGGACAGTCTGTCGTTTTCGATATAGGAAGACAGCATGGCTGTAATATTTCCGTTGTAAAAACGATTTAAGAACGAACTGCTTTCCCGGTCGATATATTCTTCTTCGCTTACAAGCGGTGTGTAGACAAACATCCGGCTCTGTTTTTCATATGTGAGGGCGCCTTTGGTTACAAGACGTTTGATCAATGTCTGTACCGTTTTGGGACTCCAGTCTGTAGTCTGTGTCAGACGGTCGGTTATTTCGTTCGTACTGACCGGAGCCTGTGTCCATACGATCTTCATCACTTCAAGTTCGGCTTCGGAAATCTGAGGCAGTTTTTTCATATTGCGCCATGTCCTTTCACATTATCTTACAAATGTAATAATTACTATACGATCATACCATTTTCACGTAAAAAAGTCAAATGATTTCTTTTTCTCTTCAAGCAGGTCCAAGGAATGCTCACAAACGCTCAAATTGGCAAAAATAGCATGGTATCAGGCCAAAATAACAATTCATGGAAACAGTGTACCCATTATAATGAAACCATAATGCAAAAATATTTTATATCGTAAAAATATATTTGTATTAACATGCGTACACAGACAAAAGATAAGCGATTCTTTTTACCGCAGTTAGGAGGTAAAAAGAATGAAAAGGACAAATGAATTAGAGCATTATGCAGATTATCTGTTGCAGCGGGAGCTGGCGGAACAGACGAGAGAAATTTATGTAAAACAGGCCGCGGCTTTTCTGGATTTTCTTGAAAACAGGGAAATGACCAAAAAAGAAAGCATTGCTTATAAGCAGATGTTATTGAAGCGGGGACAGAAATTATCCACCGTGAATCTTTATCTTGTGGCGCTAAACAGTTATTTGCGATATGCGGGTTACGGTGATTGTACCGTAAAAACAATGAAAAGACAAAGAAGACAGTGCCCGGACGATATCCTGACGCATGCGGAGTACCGGAAACTGCTTATTTGGGCTATGAGCAGAGGAAAATACGGCTCGTGCCGGGTAATACAATATTTTTATATACGGATGGTGTCAGTGAAACAAATAATGAGAACGGAATCCTGTATGGAGAGGAGCGTTTGCGCAGTCTGTTAAACGAACGGAAAAGTTCCATGCCCGCAGAACTGACAGAGTCTGTCTGGGAAAGTATACAGACTTTTCAGGGAAATGCGGAACAGTTTGATGATGTGACGATGCTTGCGCTGCACTATTTCGGCGGGGGAGGGCCGCACCGGGGGCCAAATGCTTCCAGGATGCGGGAACAAAAAAGCGATCAGGATGAAATACTTACGGTATCGGCAGAATTGTCTTATATGGACGCGGTGCAGACTTTTATAGAAAACGCGTTTGGCAGAAAAAAGGTTTCCTGCGAAAATATCCGGCGGATGTTGATCGCATCCGATGAGATATTTTCGAATATATGTCTCTATAGCGGCGCAAAGGAAGCCGTCATAAGATGTCGTGTCCAGGGGAACGAAGTGGTACTCGCGTTAGAAGATGATGGCGAAGCCTTTAACCCGTTGGAAAAGGAGCCGGCAGATACCGGGGCGTCTTTGGAGAAGAGAAAAGAGGGGGGACTCGGCATCCATATGGTACGGGAAATGATGGATGCAGCGGACTATCAATATGATGAAAAAAGAAAAAGAAACCGTCTTATTCTGAAAATTGATACAACTAATTGGAGAAAAATCTGATGGACAATATAAAAGAAGAAAAATTTATCCGCATTATCGGTGAGGCGGCAAGAGAGGACTGGCAGGCAAGGCATATGTGCCTGCCTTCTCTCGTGACCGCTATTGCGTTTCATGCTGTGCGTGGAAAAAACAATGCGGATTTAGAGCAGGAAGAATGCCCCGAGCTTTTTCCGCTGCGAAAAGATGGACACCGGGGAAGCTATTTATCGGTCAGACACGCAGTGGAATCTCATAATGATTATCTTGCCCTATGGAAGGGAAAAGGGCAGAAATACCCGAACTGGAGAGGACTTGCCGTACAGGAGCATTACATTTTGGCCGTGCAGTATTTGCAGGATGCAGAATATCCCTACTGCACCGCCGGAGAATATGAGAAAGAACTGGTAGAGCTGATAGAGAAATACGGACTGAACAGATATGATGAAGTACAGAGGAAAGTTGTGGGTTAAACCGTCATGCAAAAATACAGATTGCGGGAAAAGAATAGTACAAAAGAATGCCGGTATATGATATAATAAACGCAAGTTCAATCAGTCTGCGGCTCTGGAAGGGCAGCAGGCGCAGGCCAGTAAAAAAAGAGAGGGGTTACATGTATGGACAAAGTGAAGGAAATTAAGAAACTGTGTGAGGAGAAAAATATTCGTATGATCGATTTTAAGATGACGGATATTGACGGACGGTGGCGTCACATTACGATTCCCGTAGAGCGGTTCGGAGAGAGCACGTTTACTTACGGAATCGGATTTGACGGTTCGAATTACGGGTATGCGCCGATCGAGAAAAGCGATATGGTATTTCTTCCTGACCCGGATACCGCATATGTGGATCCGTTTGCGGAAGTGCCTACACTGACGATGTGCGGTAATGTGTGTACGATCGGGAAAGATGAAAACAAACCGTTTGACCAGTACCCGAAAAATGTCAGTCTGCGTGCGATGGAATATATGAAGGAAAGCGGCATTGCCGATAAAATGATCATTGGGCCCGAATTCGAGTTCTATCTGTTTGACAAAGCGCGTTTCGAAGTGTCTCCTCAGCGGTGCGGGTACCGTATCGATACGAGACAGGCGGATTGGAACTGCAGTCTGGACGAGTTCCGCCCGGGAAATAACGGATATGAAGTGCCTTATAAAGGCGGCTATCACGTAGCGGCTCCTCAGGATGTAGGGTACGATCTGCGCAGCCGTATGTGTATGATGATGGAAGACTGGGGCATCAAAGTAAAATATCATCATCATGAAGTAGGCGGCCCGGGACAGATGGAGATCGAAGTAGAGCTTGCGGATATGCCTGCAATGGCGGATAATACGATGATCGTCAAATATATCATCAAAAATATGGCGGCACAGGAAGGCAAAACGGCAACATTCCTGCCCAAACCGATCTATCAGGAAGCAGGAAGCGGTCTGCATGTACATATGCTGCTTATGAAAGACGGCAAGCCGTTATTCTATGATGAAAACGGGTATTCGGGACTCAGCCGGACAGCACATTATTTTATCGGCGGTTTATTGAAACATATCGCATCGTTATGTGCTTTTACAAACCCCTCTACGAATTCCTTTAAACGTCTTGTACCGGGATTTGAGGCGCCGGTTACAGTCGGTTACGCGACATCGAACCGCAGTGCGGTTATCAGAATCCCGGCTTATGCCAAATCTCCTGAAACGAAGAGATTTGAACTGCGCAATCCGGATGCGACAGCCAATCCGTATTATGCATATGCGGCTATTTTGATGGCAGGACTTGATGGGATCGAAAATAAGATCGATCCGGCGGAAAACGGCTGGGGACCGTATGACTTTAACCTGTATACCTTGTCGGAAGAAGAGCAGAAGAAGATCAAGGGCCTTCCGAAATCTCTCGGCGAAGCGTTGGACGCTCTGGAAGCGGATCATGATTATCTGACAAAAGGCGGCGTTTTCCCGCAGAGACTGATCGACATCTGGGTAGCGCGTAAACGCGGCGAGTTAAAGAAAATGGAGCAGATTCCGAATCCGGCGGAGTTTAAGATGTACTACGATTTATAAAAAAGGGACGGGAAGCATATTGTTATAGAGAGGTGATACAATTTGAATCAAAAACTGAAGGAAAAAATATTGGAATCTCTTTCGGCGGTTCTGCCTATTACGGGTATTGTACTGCTGCTCAGCATATTGCTTGTCCCCGTCGATCTGGGAACGATGGTCATGTTTTTGACCGGAGCCATTATGCTTGTTGTCGGCATGGGATTCTTTCAGCTCGGCGCCGAGATGTCCATGACGCCGCTCGGAGAAGGTATCGGTGTTCAGATTTCGAAAACACGGCAGATCGTGCTGATTTTTTTGCTTGGCCTGTCCATGGGAATGATCATAACGATTTCTGAACCGGATCTGCAGGTTTTGGCCGGACAGGTGCCATCGATTCCCAATTATACGTTGATCCTGACCGTGGCGGTCGGGGTCGGTATTTTTCTGGCATTGGCGATTTTGAGAATTTTGTTCCAGATCAATCTTTCGACAATCCTGATCGTGCTTTATATTGCGCTGATCGGAATGTCCTTTTTTGTTCCGAAGGACTTTCTGGCGGTTGCATTTGACTCCGGCGGTGTAACGACCGGACCCATGACCGTACCGTTTATCATGGCAATGGGTGTCGGTCTGGCTTCCGTCAGAGGTGATAAAAACGCATCAAGCGACAGTTTCGGACTGGTTGCGCTTTCCAGTGTGGGACCGGTTCTGGCGGTGCTGATTTTAGGCTGCTTTTATAATCCGACTGAAGCGGCTTATGAGATGTCTTCCGTAGCCCATGTCGTGACGACCCGTGATGTTGTTCTGGAATTTCTGATCAGCATTCCGCCCTATATTAAGGAAGTGCTTATTTCACTGCTTCCTGTTGCGGCAGTATTCGGAATCTTTCAATTGATCAGCCACCGTTATAAGAAACGTCAGGTAAAGCGTATTCTGATCGGACTGGCTTATACGTATATCGGCCTTGTGCTTTTTTTATGCGGTGTGAATGTGGGATTTGCTTCGGTAGGTTCTTCTCTTGGCAAAGATATTGCTTCCGCGGACTGGAAATGGCTGTTAATACCAATCGGTATGCTGATCGGATATTATATCGTTAAGGCGGAGCCGGCCATACAGGTGCTCAATCATCAGGTGGAAGGAGTAACGAACGGCGCAGTATCCGCGCAGTCCATGAACAGATGCATGTCCATTGGCGTGGCGGTCAGCGTCGGACTGTCTATGCTCCGGGTGCTGACCGGACTTCCGATCTATTGGATCATCATACCGGGATATGTGATGGCGCTTTTACTTTCGCGGTTTGTGCCGAAGATGTTTGTCGGTATTGCTTTTGACTCCGGCGGCGTAGCCAGCGGGCCGATGACGACGACGTTCCTGCTTCCGCTCAGTATCGGGGCGTGTGAAGCCGTAGGCGGCAGTATGATGACGGATGCGTTCGGTGTGGTAGCGCTTGTGGCATTGACGCCTTTGATCGCGATTCAGATCATGGGCATGGTATATCAGTATAAGTTAAAGAAAGCCGACGAAGCTACGGTACGCGAAGTTGTTTTTGCAGATGGCGCGGATGTAATATTTGAGTTTGAGGAGGATTAGGTAAATGGCAGCCAATCATAAAAAAGCATCCTATCGGATGTTATTGCTCATTGCTACGCCGAAGCTGGTGAAAAAGGCAGTGGATCTGTTCAATCAGGGAAACGTGCCGCTGCAGTACCTTTTCCATGCGCAGGGGACCGCCTCGAGCGAAGTGATGGATATGCTTGGACTCGATGGGGTAGAAAAAAACATATTGCTCAGCATGATGCCGAAAGCATATGCGGGAGAGATGCTTTCCAAGCTGCACAAGAAACTGCATCTGGGTATGCCGAATACCGGAATTGCGTTTACGATCGCCATTTCCGGCGGCAGCGGACGTATTGTGGAATTGATCGATGCTTTACAGCCGGAAGTAAACAGAACACTATTGGAAAGGAATGAATCGGGTATGGCGGGCAGCGAATATTATATGATCATGGCAATTGTAAATCAGGGATTTGGCGAGGAAGTTATGAATGCCGCCAGACCTGTAGGGGCTTCCGGCGGTACGGTATTCCACAGCAGAGGGATCGGAAGCGCAGAAGCTATGAAGTTCTGGAAGATCAGTGTGCAGGAAGAGCGGGAAGTCGTGATCATTCTTGCACAAAAGGACGATAAACTGGCCATTATGGAAGCGATCAGCATGAATTGCGGTATGCAGAGTGAGGCACAGGGGATCGTTTTGTCATTACCGGTGGATAATATTGTAGGACTGGATTAAAAGAAATATGGCGGTCAGGACAGAATTTGAAAAAAACGGGTTTGACGTGATCCGTTACGCGGCGGCATGCAGTGTGATGATGCTCCATTATGCAAGTTATTCCATGATTGTATCCGAGCAGGCGGCGGATATTATGGATAAGGCAAGGCATACTGCGCTCCTTTTTCCGGGAGTTGTAATTTTGTTTGCCATGAGCGGTTTCCTTGTCACGGCGTCTTTGGAACGGACGGCGGATACAAAAGTATTTTTGAAAAAGCGTCTTACCAGAATTTATCCGGAACTTTGGTTATGCACGCTGATCAACTTATCGGTGGTGGGCATTCTGGTTCCGGAATTGTTGGACAGGGGAATGCTCGTATGGGTCGTTACGCAGATCTTCGGGATTGCCAATACGCCTTCCTGTCTGAAGGGATTTGCAACCGGCAGCATCAACGGTGCGCTTTGGACGATCTTTACGGAAGTGCAGTTATATCTTGTATTATGCCTGCTGTATCGTTTCATCAAAAAATGGAAAAGCGGGCATTTCATAGTGTTTCTGGGAATCTGCGCGGCGGCGAATCTGCTTTGTGCGGCAGCGGCCGAAAACATCGGCGGCATTGCGGCAAAACTGATTGAGAGGCTGTTCCTGCCCTACGCATTATGGTTTTTTATCGGAGTTTTCTGTTATTTGAAAAGGGACAGGCTGCTGCCCGTTTTGCGGAAGGCATTTTTGCCGGGGCTGTTCATTTTTATTATGATCGACCGCATACCTGTGAAGATACCGGGATATTATACGAATATTCTCATTAGTATTTTTTTGCCGCTTTTGGTGATCGGCGGCGGATATTGTCTGCCTCAGATCCGTATAAGGTGCGATCTGTCTTATGGGATGTTTTTATATCATTGGATCGTTTTGAATATTATCATCCATTTTGATTTTATGAACCGGCTTCCATGGTATGTAAACGTGATGTTTTTCATTGTGGCGACTCTGCTTACGGCGTGGCTGTCACAATTGTTTGTGAAAAGAGCAGGATATGTGCTGCGGCTTATCCGGCGCCGGTAAGGCATGTACAGGCGCATCGGATGGCAGGTCAGCTGAGGAAAAGGAATGAAGGAGTACTGATATTGGATAAAACATTTAAAGAAAAATATCTGGCAGGGGAAATAGCATTTGAGGAAATTGACGATTACAGTCAGGAGTGGGGATTTCATGATGACTCGATGACGCTTCGGGAGTATCTCGGCCTGAATGCGGAGGAAGAAGATGCATGGATCAGCATTGGGGATGAAGCGTTACAGGAGCTTTTGGACAAACAGCGCGGTCTGTAACGGACAGTAAGGACTCTATACCGTGAAATGTGTTAATAAATGAAGGAGGTAATATGGGTATGACACGGGAAAAGATCAGAGAGCTGATATCACAGATGACTTTGGAGGAAAAAGCGGCTATGTGCTCGGGAGCAGACTTCTGGCATACCGAAGCGGTGGCGCGGCTGGGAATTCCGGCCAGTATGGTTTCGGATGGACCGCACGGCCTTAGGAAGCAGGATCTGGAAGGAGATCATCTCGGTGTGAACGAGAGCATTAAGGCGGTGTGCTTTCCGGCGGGATGTGCAACTGCGGCTTCATTTAACAGGGAACTTTTAACGGAGATAGGGGCAGCGCTTGGAAATGAATGTCAGGCTGAGGGTGTGAGCGTTATATTAGGCCCTGCGGTAAACATTAAACGTTCTCCGCTGTGCGGGCGTAATTTTGAATATTATTCGGAGGACCCGCTTGTGGCATCGGAAACAGCAGGCGCTTTGATCAAAGGCGTACAGAGCAAAAATGTGGGGACGAGTATCAAGCACTTTTTGGCAAATAATCAGGAAACAAGAAGAATGTCCTGCGATTCCCGTGTGGATGAAAGAACTATGCGGGAAATCTATCTGGCGGCATTTGAAGGAGCGGTAAAGAAACAGAAACCGTGGACCGTGATGTGTTCCTATAATAAGATCAACGGCGTGTATGCGGCGGAGAATCATAAATATCTGACGGAAGTGCTGCGTGACGAGTGGGGATTTGATGGTTACGTTATGAGCGACTGGGGGGCAGTGAATAATCGCGTGGAGGATTTGAAAGCGGGTCTGGATCTGGAAATGCCCACTTCGCATGGCGTAAATGACAAATTGATCGTTGGTGCAGTGCAGAGCGGGAATCTGGACGAAAGTGATCTGGATGAAGCGGTAGAACGTATTTTGAATATTGTATTCCGCTTTGAAGAAAACCGAGATAAAGAAGCTGTCTGGGATAAGGATAAAGATCATGAGCTGGCGCGCAGGGTGGCCGAAGAGACGATCGTACTTTTGAAAAACGAGGATATTCTGCCCCTGCAGGATACGGACAATCTTGCCTTTATCGGGAAATATGCGATGGAACCCAGATATCAGGGCGGCGGAAGTTCCCATATCAACAGCCATAAGATTACGTCCGCAATGGATATCGTATCGGGCAGATCCAATATCGTATATGCGCAGGGATATCGTGACGACATAGATGAAACGGATGAAAAACTTTTGAAAGAAGCGATAGAAGCTGCGAAAACTGCAAAAGCGGCGGTTATTTTCGCCGGTCTGCCGGATGCGTTTGAGTCGGAGGGATTCGACAGGACACACATGTCCATGCCGGCCTGTCAGAACGAGCTGATCGAAAAGATCACCGAAGTACAGCCCAATACGGTTGTCGTTCTGCATAACGGTTCGCCGGTAGAGATGCCCTGGGCAGATAAGGTAAAAGGCATCGTGGAAGCATATTTGAGCGGGCAGGCGGTAGGCGGCGCCGTATGTGATATTCTCTTCGGCAAGGTCAATCCGAGTGCGAAGCTGCCGGAGACTTTCCCGATCAAACTGGAAGACAACCCGTCGTACTTATCCTATTTCGGAGAAGGCGACATGGTAGAATACAGAGAAGGCATTTTCGTAGGCTACCGTTATTATGATAAGAAAAAGATGGATGTCCTGTTCCCGTTCGGACACGGTCTTTCTTATACGACATTCGAATATTCCAATATGCAGATCGATAAAGAATGCATAAAGGATACGGAGACATTGACTGTGACGGTCGATGTAACAAATACAGGGAAAAAAGCAGGGAAAGAAGTCGTACAGCTTTATGTTGCGGATAAGGAAAGCACAGTGATCCGGCCGGTAAAGGAACTGCGGGATTTTGCAAAAATAGAATTGGCTCCCGGAGAAACGAAAAACGTTGCTTTTACTCTGGATAAGAGGGCATTCGCCTATTACAGCGTAAAAATCCATGACTGGCATGTGGAAAGCGGGGAGTTTGATATTCTGATTGGTAAGTCTTCGAGGGATATTGTACTGTGCAAGACGGTTACCGTAGAATCTACCGTGAAGATTCCGTTTGTTTATACGACGGATACAACGATTGGCGATGTTATGAAAGATCAAAGAGCATGGGAACTGGCGAAACCGATCATAAGCGGCGTTACTTTCGGGGATGCGAATCCTGGTGATGAGAACGGTTCAGCAGCCGAAGCGATGTCCGATGAGATGGTGAAAGCCATGATGGAATATCTGCCTCTGCGCGGGCCTGTAAGCTTTGGCGGAAGTTTTTCCATGGCAGACATACAGAAACTTGTCGATCAGTTAAATGCGTTAGAGTAAATCCCGTTTATAACAAAAAAAGGCTGTTCTGATACATTTAAAGCCGGTTCGTTAAAGCTTTAAGCGGGAACAGCCGATAATATAAATAATAAGACAAAGGGCCGTATGAGAAACAGTGATCACATACGGGAAGGGATTTTGCCGATAAAAAGGATTTTGCCGGCAAAACTCCTTTTACTACGGACAGAGCACAAGGAAGTGAGGTTGGAGATATGACAGTACAGGTATTTGGCGCGGGAAATCATAGTTCACTGGTCAATCAGAATGAGAACATACAGGCACGCAGGGCGGCCAGACAGAATCAGGGCAATAAGCAGCAGATGCAGAACGGTTCTATCAATATGAATGAACTGGGCGGAAAGATGGATCCTATTTTGTCGCGCAGACAAAGGGCACAGAGAAAGGCTTTGAAGGTGATCGGCGATGCATGGAATGTCGATAGAAAAATAGACAATGACATCGGAAACAGAAGAGCGCATATTCAGGAACTGCATGGAACCGTGGAAGAGAATATGTCCATTCTTGAGCAGGGTGATGCCCATAAAGAAGAACTCCGGCAGACATATGGCGTAAGCGCCGACAGTCAGGAACAAAAGGATCTGGAGCTTTTAGAGAAACGCAGGCGGTCTTTTAAACCGGATTCAAAGATCGAACTGACAGAAGAAGAACAGGAAAGGCTTGCGGAACTTGATGCGGGAGAGCTTACCGAATACCAGCAGCGTGTGCTTAAACTGGACAGTGATATGAGTATTTTTGAGAGCCGCATCGATGCGGCCCAACAGGAGATTCGTTCGGAATACAGCGCGATCCGTGAGATCCAGATCGAGCGCCTGAAAACGCATGAGATGGTAGATGCGCAGATAGAAGCGGATGAGATCAATGCTGCGGCCAGCAAAGAAATCATCGGTATGCTGGTCGGAGAAGCGCAGGACCACATCGATGAAGAGATAGAAGAGAAGAAAGAAGAGGCCAAAGACAAGGCGGAGGAAAAAGAAGAACAGGAAGAGAAGATCGAAGAGCAAAGAGCGGAAGAGGAACTGCAGCAGGAGCAGCTTGAAATAAGACAGGAAGAGTCCCATATAGAAGAAGAGACCAAGTCCGAGCAGCGTAAGAGGGCCAGAGAACAGGCAGAATTCATTGAAGAAGCACAGGGCAGTATGGTTTTCACCGGTTCGGGTACGTCTGACGCACAGCTTGCGATTAAGGAAATGATGCAGAAGATGAAGCTCCTTGAGGAAGATTTAAAAGGCGCGGCGTTGGATGCCAAGATTGAAACGCTGTAGCGGCAAACGTCGTATATGTGAGACAATTGATGCAAAATAACGGGAAATGCGCTTTGCGAACGCTCCCTATATGAATGAAAAACCCCGGAAAACAGATCAGGATCTGCTTTACCGGGGTTTATTTTTCGTAGATGGAAAGGCGGCAAAGTTACTTTTTACATTCCAGAGCAGCCGTAATGAATCCTTTGAATAACGGATGCGGTCTGTTCGGCCTGGATTTTAACTCAGGGTGTGCCTGTGTTGCAACAAAGAACGGGTGTCCGGACAGTTCGCACATTTCCACAATGCGTCCATCCGGAGAAAGACCGGCTAATTTCATACCTTTTTCCGCCAGGACGGTACGATAGTCATTATTGACTTCGTAGCGGTGTCTGTGTCTTTCATGGATCGTTTCTTCTCCATACAGCTGATATGCTTTGGAACTCTTGTCCAAAACGCAGGGATAGGAACCGAGCCTTAACGTACCGCCGATATCTTCCACATCACTCTGGTCAGGCATCAGGGCGATGACCGGATGTGTGGTGGACGGATCCAGTTCAATACTATGCGCATCGTTGTATCCGATCACATTTCTTGCAAATTCCACGATAGACAATTGCATGCCGAGACACAGGCCCAAATAGGGAACCTGATGTTCTCTCGCATAACGGATCGCATGGATCATACCTTCGATTCCGCGGTCGCCGAAGCCGCCGGGAACGAGGATTCCGTTTACATCACCCAATATGTCCTGTACGTTTTCGGACGTAACGGTTTCGGAATCCACCCATTTGATATTTACGACACAGCGATTCGAAATGCCGCCGTGTTTCAGCGCTTCCACGACGCTGATATAAGCATCATGGAGCTGGGTATATTTGCCGACAAGAGCGATCGTCGTTTCTCCGGTAGGAGTCCGCAGGGATTCCACCATGGCTTTCCAGTCGGTAAGATCCGGTTCGGGACAGTCCAGATTTAAGCATTCGCAGGCAACTTGTGCCAAATGTTCTTTTTCCATAGTAAGAGGCGCTTCATATAAATATTCTACGTCCAGATTCTGTAATACGTGGTTGCTCGGTACATTACAGAAGAGAGCAATCTTATCTTTTAATCCCGGTTCTAAAGGATATTCGCTGCGGCAGACAATGATGTCGGGACGAATTCCCATTCCCTGAAGTTCCTTAACACTGGCCTGCGTCGGTTTGGTCTTCATCTCCTGAGAAGCGCGCAGATAAGGGATCAGCGTAACATGGATCAGGATGGCGTTTTCACTGCCTACTTCATGCTGGAACTGACGGATAGACTCTAAAAACGGCTGACTCTCTATATCACCCACGGTACCGCCCACCTCGATGATGGCGATCCTTGTTTCCTTATCCGAAAAATTCCGGTAAAAACGGCTTTTGATCTCATTGGTAATATGCGGGATAACCTGTACGGTTCCGCCGCCATAATCCCCGCGCCGTTCCTTCTGAAGAACGGACCAGTATACTTTTCCGGTCGTTACATTAGAATTTTTGTCCAGATTTTCGTCGATAAACCTTTCATAATGCCCTAAATCCAGATCAGTTTCCGTACCATCTTCCGTCACAAAGACTTCTCCGTGCTGGATCGGATTCATTGTTCCCGGATCGATATTGATATAAGGATCAAATTTCTGCATGGTGACTTTATAACCACGAGCTTTTAATAATCTGCCTAAAGATGCGGCCGTGATTCCCTTGCCGAGACCGGAAACAACGCCGCCTGTTACAAATACATACTTGACTGCCATATCTTCCTCTTTCTTTTGCAATATAATACTATTTATTATATAGATATACATCGGAAAAATCTACTGGAAAAGCAAATTTTATGAAAAAACTTTAGAAATCTTTAATACTTGTGTCTATAAATTCATAATTCCCTTATTGATTTATAGAAAGGTGTTCCATATAATAAGAAATAGATGAAAAACGGAAACGGTTTAATGAGAAACCATATCTGTTAGAAAGTGAGGAACCCTCATAGATGGATAATAACCTTAACCAATATGACGGTAATTATAATAACGGCGGTAATTCGAACAGAGGACAGGATAATCAGGGCGGCCCCGGGGGATCGGGAAGCAGCGGAGATCCCAAGAAGCAGAGCTTCATCATTCTGATCATTGCAGCGCTCATTACTTTGTTCAGTATCAGTATCTTTATGAAATTTATGACTGGTTCGAGCAATAAAGAGATCAGTTATAACGAATTTATCGAGATGATCGAACAGGAGAAGATTGAAAGTGTCGTAGTAGATTCTGACAGGATAACCGTCTATCCCAAACAGAAGGAAAATGAGAATCCTTTTCTATACGTATATGGCGGCGGCATGACTTACTACACGGGTAAAATGGAAGACGACGATACGCTGACTGCAAGGCTTCTGGAACATGATATAGCCATCAACAAGCAGGTGGCGGACAGTTCAAGCCTGATCATTACGGTACTGCTTTATTATATCCTTCCGGTCCTGCTCATGTGGGGACTGCTCAGCCTCGTGTTTCGTAAGATGGGCAAAGGCGGCCCGATGGGGGTCGGCAAAAGCAATGCCAAGGTATATGTACAGAAAGAAACAGGTATTACCTTTCAGGATGTGGCAGGTGAAGACGAAGCCAAAGAGTCACTGGTGGAAGTCGTGGACTTTCTGCATAATCCCGGAAAATATTCCAAGATCGGCGCGAGACTGCCTAAGGGAGCCCTTTTGGTGGGACCGCCCGGTACCGGTAAAACATTGCTTGCAAAAGCGGTTGCAGGAGAAGCGCACGTACCGTTCTTCTCTCTGTCCGGTTCGGATTTCATAGAGTTATACGTGGGTGTCGGCGCTTCCCGTGTCCGTGATCTCTTTAAAGAGGCGGAAAAAAATGCTCCCTGTATTGTATTTATTGACGAAATCGACGCGATCGGAAGAAGCCGTGATTCCAAATACGGCGGCGGCAACGAAGAACGGGAACAGACGTTAAACCAGCTGCTTTCCGAAATGGACGGCTTTGACGGCAAAAAGGGAATCATCATCCTGGCGGCGACAAACCGCCCTGAAATACTGGATAAAGCGCTGCTTCGTCCGGGACGATTCGACCGAAGGATCATTGTGGATAAACCGGATCTCAAAGGCCGTGTGGAAATTTTGAAGGTACACGCCAAGGACGTTTTGATGGATGAATCCGTCGATCTGGATGAGATCGCCCTTGCAACTTCCGGAGCAGTCGGCTCCGATCTTGCCAATATGATCAACGAGGCCGCGATCAATGCCGTTAAAATGGGAAGAGAATTCGTCAGCCAGAAAGATTTGTTTGACGCGGTAGAACAGGTACTTGTGGGCAAAGAAAAGAAAGACCGGATCATGAGCAAAGAGGAACGTAAGATCGTATCCTATCATGAAGTCGGACATGCGCTTGTCAGCGCCCTGCAGAAAAATTCGGAGCCGGTACAGAAGATTACGATCGTTCCCAGGACAATGGGCGCCCTCGGCTATGTAATGCAGGTGCCGGAAGAAGAGAAATATCTGGATACCGAGGCGGAACTGCGTGACAGGCTGGTAGGACTGTTAGCCGGCCGCGCGGCGGAGGAGATCGTATTTGATACGGTAACGACCGGCGCAGCTAACGATATTGAGCAGGCGACCAGTCTTGCGCGCAACATGATCACACGGTTCGGCATGAGCAAAAAATTCGGACTTATGGGGCTTGCTACGGTAGAAAGCCAGTATCTTGACGGCAGGGCGTCTTTAACCTGTTCGGATGTAACGGCAGCCGATATCGATACGGAAGTTATGAAGATGCTGCATGACAGTTATAAGCAGGCTAAGAAGCTGTTAAAATCCAATCGGGAAATCATGGATAAACTGGCGGATTATCTGATTGAAAAAGAAACCATTACCGGTAAGGAATTCATGAAAATATACCGGAAAGAAAAAGGCATTCCGGAACCGAAAGAAGAGGAAAAAGAGAAAAAGCAGGAAAAATCCGCGGCTGATACAGATAAAGAGAAGAAAGAAGGCACACAGCCGAAAGCAGTTTCGGACGTGCCGCAAAACGCAGCGCCCGTACAGCAGAATACGCCGCCTGCGCCCCAGAATATGCCGTTTGTACGGCAGCCGGCGGAGAATCCCAATGTCGGCCTGTTTTCTCATTCGAGTCTGACACCGGATTTTGCACAGAATCTGGCAAAAGAAACGGAAAGCAGACCGGAGACAGCGCCGGGCGGGGAAGTGCCGTCGGACGTATCCCCGGAAAAGCAATTGTCTTCAGATGTGCCGCCGGCAGAACAGCCGTAGAACGCCGTGTCTGCCGCCGCAGACGGCAGTCTGACAGAATCATCCGAAACGGATCGGAAAACGAAAGGTATTGATAAATGGAATAAGAATAGTCGGGAAGAAACTGCCGCGGCATGGTCATGCACCATGGAAGCGGCAGTTTTTGACATTAAGATCCTGAGAAAAGAGCTGTTTGTGCGGCCGGAATAAAAACCTATATTTTGTCTGGAAATATTTTTTAGTTAAAAGGGTTTTTTATTATGATATAAGAAGGTAAAATAAAAAGAAAAAGGGGAACCGCTATGCAGCCTGCCAGAGATAAAATACAAAAATGCCTGGATGATCTCAAATTGAAAAAGAAATTGCAGAGTCTTTATATCATATGCGTGATTCTGCCGCTTATTTTGACGGATGGATTTATCCTGTACAGTGTGCTGTCGGCCGAAAAGGTACAACAGCAGCATGATATGGAGAATCTGGCGAGTGCGGTACAGTATAGTATTTATACTACGGTAATGTCCGCGGCTTCTATGGCGGACAGTATCAATCTGAACAGATATCTGGAAGAATTTCTGAATACACAGTATGAAACGCCGCTTGCGTATGTGGAGGGATATCAGGATCTCATGCGCAATTCGATGTTTGCCAGCAGTACGGCGATCATAAACACTAAAGTAACAATCTATGCAGATAACGAAACGCTGATCAACGGAGGCGAGTTTGGCCGTATTTCGACGATCCGGGAGACAGAATGGTATCAGGCATTAAAGAATTATGAGAAAGACGCCATGCTCCTGTTTTATTATGACGACTGGAAAAGTCCGGTTGTCAGTGCGAAAAGGAAGATTCTATTTCTGCGACGGATGAATCTTGTCAACAGCCGCGGATGTGAAAAAGTGATAAAAATGGAGATCGATTACAACAAAGTGATCCGGGATATTGATGGGATGAATTCCGAATCTCCGGTCTATATCTGTAAAGATGGAAAGATTCTGTTATCCAATACGAAAGACAATCCGCTCGGACAGCCGTTTAATGATTTTGTGATGGCGGATGAGGCGGGATACTGCAAGGACATCGTCCTGTTTGGAGAAACATATCAGATTTATGTAATGGGCAAAGAGAATCGATTCTGGATGAAGATCTTTTCCAATGCGCCGTTGATTCTTTTCCTGCTGCTGATCAATATCCTTCTGCCGTATGAATTGATGACACAGATCGAAAGGTCCATTACGGTACGTATCGGAAAACTGGGAGCGGCATTCGATGGTGTAAACGCAGAGAAGCTGACGAGAATACCCAATATACAGGGAAACGATGAGATCGCGCAGTTAATGAGAAACTATAACTGCATGGTGGACCGGATCAATGACCTGATCCAGACCGTATATAAGGATAAACTGCGGGAACAGGAAATGAGCATTGCACAGAAAAATGCAGAACTTTTGGCATTGTACGGACAGATCAATCCGCATTTTCTCTTTAACGCTTTAGAGAGTATTCGTATGCACAGTGTGCTGAAGAAAGAATATGAAACGGCAGATATGGTTGAAAAGCTGGCCGTTATGGAAAGACAGAATGTTGACTGGGGCAACGATACGATCGAGATCGGCAAGGAACTGGATTTCGTAGAAGCCTATCTGGGACTGCAGAAATATCGTTTTGGCGACAGGCTGTCCTATTCTCTGGAAGTGGAGCCGGAATGTAAATTGCGAAAAATTCCGAAACTAACTATCGTTACATTTGCAGAGAACGCGTGTGTACACGGCATTGAAAGCAAGACGGCGCCAGGCTGGATCTTCATTCGGATTTATATGGAAGAGGAATTCCTTTGCATTGAGGTGGAGGATACGGGAAAAGGCATGACAGAAGAAATGGTATGCGACATACAGGACAAAATGGACAATGCCAATATTGAGAGGCTGAAACAGAAGGAAAGAGTAGGTATTTTAAATGCCTGCCTGCGCTTAAAAATGGTGACTGATAACGAAGTGCGCTTTTGCGTGGAGAGTGAACAGAATGTCGGAACGATCATTCAGATCCGCATTCCACAGAATAAACTATAACAATGGGGAGAGAAGAAATGCTTCGGGTAATATTAGTGGATGACGAACCCTTTATTCTACAGGGACTGAAAGTTTTGATCGATTGGGAAGCGGAAGGCTATGAGATTGCGGCGGCCCTGGATAACGGAGAGGCAGTGATCGAATTTTTAAAAGAAAATCAGGTGGATCTGATTATAACGGATATCAAGATGCCCGGGATGACGGGGATCGATCTGATCAGACGGATACGTCAGGAGAATCTGTCGGAGGCATATTTTGTCATTCTGAGCGGGTACAATGATTTCACATATGCACAGCAGGCGATTCGTTATAATTGCGTCGATTATATCCTGAAACCCGTAGAGAAGGACGGACTGCTTGCGATCCTTCGAAAGATCACGCATCTGTCGGAAAGTGAAAGGATCGACAGACAGAATCATCAAAGAATGGAATCCGCTTATCTGGCCCGTAACATGATAGCGCTTCTGAACGGGAAATATGACGAGATGAATCTGGAATATGTCAAGAATCATCTGCAGCTATCGGAAGGGATACGCTATATCGACATAGAAATCTCGGAGTCTTATGACGAATGGGAAGACGGAGCGGCCAGAGCGCTTCAAAGGGATCTGTACAGCGCCTGCCAGGAACTTCTGCAGGAAGACCGCAGTCATGCCATATTTGATGTTTCTTATAAGGATAAGAGCTTTGATATCGGTTTCATTTTCTGCGATTACATGGCAGCTAAAATGGATATGGACGAGGAAGATTATCTAAACAGATTACACAGGGAGCTGGAGAAGCGGTTGAAACGTCCGGTGTGTATGCTGGTAGGGAAACGGGTTCAGAATATTGCGGCCATATCGAAATCTTACGGGACAAGCTGCATCTTAAAATCGTTAGTGGCCTTTCATGTGAAAAAAAATATATATTTTTATGAACAGGAAGTTAAGGTAAAACAAAATGGCATTATATTATGTAAGAACAGCCTGGACGATCTGATCCGGGCGATCGAGCAGGATGAGAAAATACAGATCCGCAAGAGTGTGGATAATCTCTATGAAGAGATCGGCAACATGGGCGTAGCGGGCGATATGCTCAGCCTGAACATCAACTATCTGCTGTTTCAGCTCATCCACCTTGCCATGGAGCAGGATAATGAGGTCAATCAGGAAGAAATCCTGCAGTTTATCAGTGAGAGCAGCTTTGAAGAAGGGATCATGCGGGGAAGCAGCGTTCATTTATCCCGTTTCGCCTGTGAATATGCCGACTATCTGGCACAGCTGCGCAAAAATGTGTCCAGAGGTGTTTTGATGGAGATTGAGAGGGAGGTAAAAGAAAATTATGCCGAGAACCTGAGTCTGCGGGACCTGAGCAGAAAATACTATATTAACAGTTCCTATCTCGGACAGATATTCCGCAAGAAATACGGACAGTCTTTCAAAGATTATCTGAGCCATTACCGCATTGACGAGGCCGCCGGCCAACTGTTGAAAACGGACAAAAAGATCGGTCAGATCGCGGAAGACGTAGGATACAGGGACAGCGACTATTTTATCCGCAAATTCATAGAAATAAAAGGCTGTACGCCCTCAAAATACAGAAAGACCAAACTGAATATAGATTAACAGGTGCCTGCAAAAATAGATTTCATAAAAATTTTATCTATAATTTATCCGGTTTTTATATATATTTTTTCAGTTTTTTTATGCAGGTTGTTATCTTATGATAATTATACGGAGTGATACTTCGGAAAACGAAAACCGAGAGGGAGGTAAAAAATGAAGTTCAAAAGAATAACAGCATTATTAATGACAACGCTTTTATCAGTATCTCTTTTAGCGGGATGCGGCGACAAAGGCGGTAATGAAGGCACAACAACTGATACGGCGGATACATCCACGACAGATACGGCAAGTGACAGTGCGGCAGACACGACTGAAACCACCGAGGGGGGGGATGATTCAGCTTCCGATAAGGAATATGCTGCCGACGAAATTATTGATTTTACATTTTTCGGTGCAATGCCCAATCCTGAGATCAACGATGGCAACGAGATCCAGGAGATCATCGCAAAGAAGACCGGTGTAAGAGTGAAAGAGACATGGCTGACAGGACAGACAGCTTCCGAAGCAGTTGGTACGATCATTGCCAGCGGCGAATATCCTGACTTTATCGACGGCGGTGACGCATGTACACAGCTGTATGATGCAGACGCACTGGTTGCATGGGATGAATATATCGAAAAATATCCGAACATTAAAGAGTTATATTCCGATGAGGAATGGGACAGATTCCGTCAGGACGACGGCAAGATCTACTGGTGTAATGTATTCCAGAATTCTTATGGCGAGAACAGATCCACAACACATAATGACGAAGCGTTCTGGATTCAGGTAAAAGTTCTTGAGTGGGGCGGTTATCCGGAAATCCATACACTGGATCAGTATTATGATCTGTTAGAGAGATATGCAGCGGAAAATCCTACATTAGAGGATGGCACACCGGTTATACCTTATACGATGCTTTGTGAAGACTGGAGATACTTCTGTATCGAAAATGCACCGCAATTCCTCGATGGTTATCCGAACGATGGTTCCGTTATCGTAGATACTGACAACATGAAGATCGTAGACTACAATACGACGGAAACGGCACAGAAATATTTCAGAAAATTGAATGAAGAATATAATAAAGGCATTATCGACGTAGAATTTGCGACACAGACATATGACGAATACATTGCAAAACTTTCTACAGGTTCCGTACTCGGTATGTGTGATCAGTGGTGGGATTTTGCATTCACAGTAAATGATGTATTCAAACAGACAGGTTTGGATAAGAAAGGATGCAACTATGTGCCGCTTGGTCTTACAATCGAAGAAGGCATGGACAATATGTGGCATACATACGGTGACACACAGAACGTAGCCAGCGGTCTTGCAATTACGACAAGCTGTGAAGATGTAGAAGCAGCATTCAAATTTGTAAATGATCTTCTGGATCAGGAAATTCATGACTTGCGTTTCTGGGGTGTTGAAGGCACAGACTATCTCGTAGACGAAAACGGTTTATATTACAGAACTGAAGAAATGAGAATGCAGGCTTCCGATACAGAGTACAAAGCATCTCATCTGTGTGCTTACAGCTACTTCCCGCAGTGGCTTGGAACAAGTAAAGACGGTATCAACGCAATGCAGACATCAGAACAGACATCAGAGTTCTTTGCAGGTCTTGCAGAGCCTCTTGTAAAATGTTTTGAAGCATACGGCGCAGAGAATTATCCGGATATGATCGGTTCCGTAAACAAAGAAATGGGTCCCTGGTTCCCGATGTATTCTTATTCGAACAATATGACGACAGAAACACCTGGTGGTGTGGCATGGACCAAAATGGGAGAAGTAAAACATGAATGGCTTCCGAAAATTGTAATGGCTTCCGATTTTGATTCAGCATGGGACAGCTACATGAGCGCATATGAAGCATGTAATCCGCAGGACTTCCTTGCTGAAATGCAGGAAGAATTAGACAGAAGAGTTGCGGCTGCACAGTAACTTTCCTGTAAAAAGAGATTGAAATAATAAAGCGGCCCAGTTGCCGGAGTGTAACTGCGGCCGCTTTCTCTAAACAAAAATGTTGCAGGAATGTACTGTTGTTAAAATAATGTAATATCATTTTGTGGGGTGAAGGAGGCAGTGTATGAGCCGTAAAACAAATAAAGCACGAGTTGGAGCCGCCATCAACAAAAAAGACGTCAAAAGGCAGAGGGTGCTTCTGATATGGGCGGCGCTTTTTGTTATCTATGGAATTATTTTCTATTATATTCCCCTTGGCGGCTGGATCATGGCGTTCCAGAATTATAAGCCGAAGACGGGACTTTTACATTCGACTTTTGTAGGATTGGGTAAATTTAAATTTCTATTTTCCGATCAGACTTTTCTTAAGGTTATTAGAAATACGCTTGCAATGGGTGTGTTAAACCTTGTGAGCACTTTCTTTATGGCGATTTTATTCGCAATATTGTTAAACGAAATACGTTCTGCTTTTGGGAAAAAGTCAGTTCAGACAATTTCATATCTCCCGCACTTCCTTTCATGGATCATTGTAACGGGAATTCTGCATGATGCGCTGTCTACGACAGGTATCATCAATGAATTGTTAGTGAATCTGCATATTATAGATACACCGATCAGTTTCTTTTCAAAGCCGGGATTATTCTGGCCTATCGTTGCCTTTGCAAATGTCTGGAAGGAAACGGGCTGGAATGCGATCATTTATCTGGCGGCAATCACATCCATAGATCCGTGCCTGTATGAATCGGCGTCAATCGATGGAGCCGGCAGATGGGCTAAGATCAAATACATTACGCTGCCGGGTATCCGCCCGACAATCATGATCCTGCTGTTAATGAATATCGGTAACGTACTGAATGCAGGATTTGAAGTACAGTATTTGTTAGGAAACGGTCTGATCAAGAGCGTTTCGGACACCATTGATATTTATGTATTGACATGGGGTATCAGTCAGAGCGACTATTCTCTCGGTACCGCAGCCGGCATCTTTAAGAGTGTCGTAGCGATCATATTGATCGTTATTGCGAACTATATTGCAAGACGAACCGGCGAAGAACGATTGTTCTAAGGAGGTATGGGAAATGGATAAAAACACGAATCATTTAAAACCGAAGAAAAAGAAAGGGTCGTTTTCGGATAAGTTGTTTGTATTTTGCAATACACTTTTCATGATACTCTTTGTTGTAATAACACTGTACCCTGTAATCAATACGGTGGCTTATTCCTTTAACGATGGAATCGATGCCGTCCGCGGCGGCGTTCATATACTGCCCAGAATGTTTACACTGAAGAACTACTCGGTAGTATTACATATGCAGAACTTCGTAACGGGAGCTGTTGTCACCGTTTCCAGAACAGTGCTCGGAACCATTCTGGCACTTGCGACAAATGCTATTTTGGCGTATATTATCAGTAGAAGAGAGTTTCTGTTTAAATCACAGCTTTCTTTGTTCTGGGTTATCACGATGTATGTAAACGGCGGATTAATCCCTGTTTTACTGTTATATAAGAACCTTCATCTGACGAATACATTCTGGGTATATATTATCCCCGGTATGGTAAGTGCATTCAACGTGCTCGTTATGAGAACTTATATGCAGGGACTGCCGGACTCTCTGGAAGAGGCGGCAAAGATCGACGGAGCCGGATATACGACTATTTTCGTGAAGATCATAACTCCTCTGTGTAAACCGGTATATGCGACGGTTGCATTGTTCGTAGCAGTTGGACATTGGAACTCCTGGTTTGATACGATGATCTATAACCGTATGAAGAGTGAATATACGACACTGCAGTACGAGTTGATGAAGCTGCTGTCGTCCGTAATGCATCAGAGCGGCAGCGCCACGAGCGCCAATTCGGCAAATGCGTCGGCTGTAACACCGATTACGGTGCGTTCTGCAGCGACCGTTATTACAATGCTTCCGATCATATGTCTGTATCCGTTCTTACAGAGATATTTCGTAGCCGGACTGACCATCGGCGGTGTTAAAGAGTAATATCCGGACACGTTTGCCGGATCATGAAAATATGCGAAAGAGAAAGAAGAGGTTATCAAAGTGACAACCGAACATGCAGAAAAAATGAGGGGAGCATACGCATCCGGTGTTTACAGAAATGCGTTTTTGGAAGCCGGATATGATATGCAGGAGATAGAAAAAAGAAAAGAAGCTATTTTCCAAACACTGTTTTACGGCAGTGAAGAGGAAAGAATTTATCATCCGGTCGGAGACGACATGGGATATATGGAAGATACCGGAAATCATGACGCACGTACGGAAGGCATGTCGTATGGCATGATGATGTGCGTGCAGATGGATAAAAAGGAAGAATTTGACCGTTTGTGGAAATGGGCCAAAACCTATATGTTTCTGACGGAGGGTGATAATGCCGGTTATTTTGCATGGTCGTGTCAGGTGGACGGAACAAAGAACGCGTACGGCGCAGCTCCGGATGGAGAGGAGTATTTTGCAATGGCGCTGTTCTTTGCATCCCACCGCTGGGGAGATGGAGAAGGTATTTTCCATTACAGCCGGGAAGCGCAGACGTTATTGCATACCTGTCTTCATAAAGGCGAAGACGGCAGTGCGGGACGCGCTATGTGGGATTCCGAAAACAGGCTGATCCGTTTTATTGCCGAAGTGGATTTTACGGATCCATCTTATCATCTGCCGCATTTTTATGAATTATTCGGTATGTGGGCGTTGGAAGAGGACAGGACGTTTTTTAAGGAAGCTGCGAAAGCGAGCAGGGAATATTTGAAAAAAGCATGCCATCCGGTAACCGGATTATGTGCTGAATATGCATTGTATGATGGAACGCCGTACAGCGAAGACTATACCAGATGGGGCGGGCGGCATGACTGGTATTACAGTGATGCATACCGTACCATCGCCAATATAGCGCTGGATTACGCATGGTTTGCCGAAGATGAGTGGGCAGTTGAAGAGGTGGATCGTTTCCACAGATTTTTCTGCGAAACGCTGACGCCGCAGGAGCGGGCAAAAGTATATGAGATCGATGGAAAGATCTTGGAGCAGGACGCGCTGCATCCGGTGGCGATCACTGCAACAAATGCACAGGCCGGTCTGATTACCGATACGGAGAATGCAAAATCCTGTATCCGGCTTTTCTGGGAGACCGATCTGCGGCAGGGGAACAGAAGATATTATGATAATTGTCTGTACTTTCTGGCTTTCCTTGCTCTTAGCGGAAATTACAGAATCTATTAAGAGTGGTTGGCGATCGCGAAACACCGCGTCAGGCAGTGGAAAAGATTTCTGCCTTAAGGCGCGCTTTCGCGGTCGTTTGATTAATAAGATATCGGAAAGGAGCATGTACGAAAATGGATTTTTTGCGATTTGACAGTGATTTTATGACATCGATCAGCCGGGCGGCGGACTATGTGCTGCTCAACATTTTGTGCGTGCTTTTTTGCATTCCGGTCGTTACGGCAGGAGCGGCCGTTACGGCCAAATATTATGTGGCTATGAAGATCGTGCGGGGAGAAGAACCCGTCGTTTTAAAAGCATATTTTAAATCCTTCCGGGAGAATTTTAAACAGGCGACGGTTATCTGGCTGATCGCGCTTTTTATGATCGCTTTTTTTGCGGTAGACTGGTATCTTTTTCGGGGGATGCAGCAGTCGGAAGTAAGTTCTGTATTCCAGATTGCCTTGTTTGTGCTGTCCGTTCTTGTGGTATTATCGGTTTTTAGCGTTTTTCCTATTCTGGCAAGGTTTCGTGTGACAGTAAAAGATGCATTGCGTAACGCGGTTTTATTTTCACTGCTTCATATACCGCAGATGGCGCTTGTTGTTATTTTGGAAATACTGCCGTATTATATCGGCTTTCATTATATGGAATGGTTTATTTTGATCTGGGTTTTATGCAGCGGACTTTCGCTTTTCTATGCGGCCAGAATGTATGTAAAGGCTTTTGGGAAGGTAGAGGGAAATATCGCGGCGGGAAGCCGGGAAGAAACAGAAGATCATATGACAGAGGAAAGTCAGGCCGCAGTAGAAGGTCATATGGCGGCAGAGGGTCGAATGGAACATGAAGAATGAATTGCAAAAGATCAGGCAGATGACGCCCGGGGAAAAATGGGATTATTTTAAGACATATTATCTGGTACAGACAGTTATAGGGGTTATTGTGCTTATACTGGCTGTATTTTTTATACGTGATATGAAAATGGGGAGCAGAGAAGTTCTGGCATCGGGGTGTCTGATCAATGTTGCCATTGATGAGGAAGGCTTCTTATTTCTGACGGATGGATATGTTGATTTCTGCGGTAAGAGCATAAAGAAAGCGTCGGTTTTTTTATCCGTAGATAATACGCTGGATTTTATGCCGGAGAATCCGCTGGATAAAGATTCTTATGTTATGGCGCTTACGGCGCAGATCTATGCGGGAGAATATCAGTATTTGATCCTGGATCAGGAGGCGTGGGAACATTTTCAGGCGTCGGATATTTATGCGGATCTTGCGCAGACACTGACGCAGGAGCAGCAGGAAGCCTATGCGGACAGGATGATCCGGCAGACCGTGCAGAGTGAAGATGGCACGCACACGGAAACGGCGACGGCTCTCGATCTGGCGGGAACGGCTTTTGCGAAGCGTTTTCATTTGGAGCCGCAGGAGGCGTATCTTGTTTTCATAGAGACGGCCCAGGAGAAATATCAGGATGATGTGATCGAAAAAAAGCAGCGGATAGCGGATTATATTTTGACGGCAGAATAAAGCGGTATCATATGATCTTAAATAGGAATCTGTACATGGATGTCCCGTAAAGCGTGGCATCCATTATTTTTTTGTGCTATACTTGACAGGAATGAATTGATGAATGGAGTCCGGAAAATGTTTGATGTGTCGGAAGAATTAAAAAAACTCCCCAATAGTCCGGGGGTCTATATTATGCATGATAAGGATGATACGATCATCTATGTGGGAAAGGCCGTAAATCTGCATAACCGCGTGCGTTCATACTTTCGAAAGATCGTAGGACGCGGGCCTCAGATCGATAAGATGGTCAGTCAGATCGCGCGGTTTGAATATATTGTAACGGATTCTGAGTTAGAAGCGCTTGTTCTGGAAAATAACCTAATAAAAGAACACAGTCCGAAATATAATACGATGTTAAAGGATGATAAGACATATCCGTATATCAAAGTTACACTTGGAGACGAATACCCGCGCATCCTTTTTTCCAGAGAGATCAAAAAAGACCGTTCGAAATATTACGGGCCCTATACAAGCGCTGCGGCTGTAAAGGATACGATCGAGCTGATGAATAAGCTGTACCAGCTTCGGACATGCAATCGGAAACTGCCGCGGGATATCGGGCTTGAGCGTCCCTGCTTAAATTATCATATCAAGCAGTGTCTTGCACCATGTCAGGGGTATATTGAGAAAGAAGCATACAGGGAGCGTGTCGAGCAGGCTCTGGACTTTTTGAACGGTAATTATAAACCGATCTTGAAAGAACTGGAGCAAAAGATGCAGGAAGCTTCGGAGAATCTTGCTTTCGAAGATGCAATCCGCTACCGGGATCTGTATAACAGTGTCAGAAGCGTGGCGCAGAAGCAGAAGATAACAGACAGCAACGGAGAGGATAAGGACATCATTGCACTGGCCAAAGACGAGAGCGATGCGGTCGTACAGGTCTTCTTTGTACGGGATGGCAAGCTGATCGGCAGAGAGCATTTTTATATGATGCACGTGGCAGGGTATGACAGTGCGCAGATCCTGCTCGATTTCGTCAAACAGTTTTATGCGGGAACACCCTATATACCGAAAGAATTAATGCTGCAGGAAGAGATTGCAGATATAGAGATTCTTGAGAAATGGCTCAGCACGAGGAAGGGCAGCAGAGTTTATCTGCGCGTACCCAAAAAAGGCAGTAAAGAAAAACTGGTAGAGCTTGCCGCACAGAATGCGCAGCTTGTACTGAGTCAGGACAAGGAACGGATCAAACGGGAAGAGGGCCGTACGATCGGCGCGGTCCGTGAAATTGCCAAACTGTTGGATTTAGAATCGGTACATCGCATGGAGGCTTTTGATATCTCCAATATCAGCGGTTTTGCCAATGTAGGTTCGATGGTCGTATATGAAAAAGGCAAACCCAAGCGCAGCGATTACCGGAAATTCAGAATACAGTCCGTATCCGGTCCGGATGACTACGCCTGCATGAAAGAGGTGCTGACACGGCGGTTCGTGCATGGTATGGAAGAGCGGGCGGAGCTTGACAGGAAGGAAATAGACAAGGAATTCGGCAGTTTTACGAAGTTTCCCGATCTGCTGTTAATGGACGGCGGCAGAGGGCAGGTAAATATTGCTTTGCAGGTGTTGGAAGAACTGCACATCGATATCCCGGTATGCGGGATGGTAAAAGACGACAATCACAGGACGAGAGGACTTTACTACCATAATGTGGAGATTCCGATAGATACGCATTCGGAAGGATTTAAACTGATCACCAGAATCCAAGATGAGGCACACAGATTTGCAATCGAATATCATCGTTCTCTGCGTTCCAAGTCGCAGGTGAAATCGGTGTTGGATGAGATCCCGGGCGTCGGTCCCGCAAGAAGAAAAGCGTTAATGAAGCATTTTAAATCCATCGAAGAGGTAAAAAATGCGGAAATAGCACAGTTGTGCGAGGTTCCGGAGATTCCGGAGCACATCGCAGGACAGATATATGATTTTTTTCACAATGCCGGGAACAATTGATATTCCGCGGTTATTGTGATATACTTCTTACAGTGTAAGCAGCGTACTGCGCTTAGAAGGAGAGCAAAGGAGAGGGGTTATATGGCAAGTATCAGTTTGACGAAAGTAATAGAGAAGTGGAAATGGGAGAATCTGACGCCGGAGATTGATATTTCAAAGATCAAGATCACGCAGCCTGACATCAACCGGCCGGCATTGCAGCTTGCAGGGTATTTTGAACATTTTGAGGCGACCCGTCTGCAGGTAGTCGGCTTTGTAGAATATACTTACATGAACGGACTTGACGAAAAGACACAGGTGGAAATTTTCGAGAAATTGTTGAATAACCCGATCCCCGGCATTGTGTTCTGCAGGGAGCTGCACCCGAACGAACGGTTCCGGGAAATTGCGATAAAGCATGGCGTACCGCTTTTGATGAGCGAGAAGGCAACTTCAGCATGTATGGCGGAGATCATCAGATGGCTGAACGTTCAGTTGGCGCCATGTATCTCTATCCACGGCGTATTGATAGACGTTTATGGCGAAGGCGTTCTGATCACCGGTGAGAGCGGTATCGGTAAATCGGAAGCGGCGCTTGAGCTGATCCAGAGGGGGCACCGCCTCGTAACGGATGATGTCGTAGAACTGCGGCGTGTCAGTGCCGATACGCTGATTGGTTCCGCGCCGAACATCACGAAGCATTTTATTGAACTGCGCGGTATCGGCATCGTGGATGTAAAGGCGCTTTTCGGAGCATCCAGTGTTAAAGATACGCAGAATATTGATCTGGTGATCCATTTGGAAGACTGGGATAAGGACAAGGAGTACGACCGTCTCGGCATGGAAGAGGAGTATATAGAATATCTTGGAAATAAAGTAGTCTGCCATAATATCCCTATTAGACCGGGCCGTAATCTGGCGATCATCTGTGAATCCGCAGCTGTTAATCATCGTCAGAAGAAGATGGGTTACAATGCGGCACAGGAATTGTATCAGCGTGTACAAAATTCGCTGGCACAGAGACGGGATGAAGACGAAGACGATTGAAAATAGAAAAAGAGAGGGTAAAATAATGGCGAATCATGTATTTGGAGTAGATGTAGGCGGTACTACGGTTAAATTGGGGTTATTTGATATAAACGGCAATGTATTGGACAAATGGGAGATACCCACCAGGACTGAAGAGAACGGAAAGAAGATCCTGCCGGATATTGCGGCGAGTATAGAAGCCAAAATAGCAGAAAAAAATCTGACAAAAGAAGATATAGCAGGCGTGGGCGTCGGTGTACCGGGCCCCGTGGATGGAGACGGCATCGTGCATAGAGCCGTTAATCTTGGATGGAATCAGTTCAATATGAAACAGGAGTTAACGGATCTGCTGGGCGGTATGCGGGTAGAAGGCGGTAACGATGCGAACGTTGCAGCGCTTGGAGAAATGTGGAAAGGCGGCGGACAGGGTCATAAGAATCTGGTTGCCGTTACGCTGGGAACCGGTGTCGGCGGCGGCATCATCATCAATGGCGAGATCATGACCGGGTCAACAGGCGCAGGTGGTGAAATAGGACACATTCATGTGGAAGATAACGAGACGGAAAGCTGCGGCTGCGGCAATTACGGATGTCTGGAAGAGTATGCTTCCGCAACGGGCATTACAAGACTTGCTAACAGAGCTCTGCAGGCAAGCAGCAAAGACAGTATGTTAAGACAGGGTGAAGTATCCGCAAAGACAGTCTTCGACGCGGTAAAAGCAGGCGACGGGCTGGCAGTTGAAGTGGCGAAGCAGTTTGGCGAATATTTGGGCAAGGGACTTGGCGTGATCGCGGGAGTCATCAATCCGGAAATATTTGTTATCGGCGGCGGTGTTTCCAAAGCAGGAGAGGTATTGTTCGATTATATCAAACCACCGTTTGAAAGAACCGTTTTTCATGGAAGCAAAGAGACGATATTTGCGCTTGCAACGCTTGGAAACGATGCAGGGATATACGGCGCGGCTAAAATGGTTTTAGATTAAAGACAAATACCGCAGGCTGAGAAAATGGCATGGTATTAGATTTAAAATTCGGCATATTATATATTATATATTTTAAGAAATGAGACGGTGCAAAATTGAGCTTAAATACATCTATATGTGAATATATCGGAAAGATCATTCCGAAAGAGAGAATGCTTTTCAAAGAACCCATGAGCAGGCATACGACTTTCAGAATAGGCGGTGATGCGGAATGTATGGTTCTGATCGAGCAGGAAGAGGAACTGCTGCGGCTTGTCCCCTATCTGCATCAGATCGGGCAGGAGTATTTTATTCTTGGGAACGGAAGCAATCTGCTTGTCGGAGATAAAGGATACCGCGGTATTATTATAAAGCTCGGAGAAGGAATGAACAGGATTACGGTGGAAGAAGAGCGCATTCATGCACAGGCAGGAGCGCTGTTATCACAGACCGCGGCACGGGCGCGGGACGCAGGACTGTCCGGTATGGAATTTGCAGCAGGGATTCCCGGAAGTGTCGGCGGCGGTGTTGTCATGAACGCAGGAGCCTATGACGGGGAGATGAAGCAGATTGTAGAATCCGTCAAGGTTATGGACAAAGAAGGCAAAATTCTTATTTTGGATAATAATACGATGGAATTCGGGTATCGTACCAGTATTATTAAAAACAGACCATTTATCGTGCTGGAAGTTGTCTTTCGGATGCATCCGGCATCCGGAGAAGAGATTCAGGAGAAAATGGATGATTTGATGCAGAAACGTCAGAGTAAACAGCCGTTAAATTATCCGAGTGCGGGCAGTACGTTTAAACGGCCGGAAGGATATTTTGCCGGCAAGCTGATCATGGAATCCGGCCTTCGCGGTTATCGTATCGGCGGGGCACAGGTTTCGGATAAACACTGCGGTTTCGTAGTCAATGTGGGAAAAGCCACGGCAGCTGATGTAAAAGAAGTGATCGAAGAAGTGCAGGAAAGAGTAAGCGACCGTTTTCATGTGAGATTGGAACCGGAGATCATCTTCCTGGGAGATTTTTAAAATAATTGGTAAAGATAACAGTCTAAAGAAAGAGGCGTAGGATAAACATGCGGTTTGTAGTAGTAACCGGGATGAGCGGCGGCGGTAAAAGCACAGCGTTTAAAATGTTGGAGGATCTGGGATTTTATTGTGTTGATAATCTTCCGGTGCCTCTGATCGAAAAATTTCTCGAACTGATTGTAACGCCGGGCAGTGAGATTACCAAGGTGGCATTGGGATTGGATGTACGTGCCGATCAGCCGTTTAATGACGTGCAGAAAATATTGGAGAAACTGAAGGCGGAAGGATATGTTTTCGAAGTCCTATTTATGGATGCAAGCGATTCCGTATTGATCAAGCGATATAAAGAAACGAGAAGGGTGCATCCGCTTTCGCCGGATGGACGGATAGAGGACGGTGTAGAAAAAGAACGGAAAATTCTGGAAGACATGAAGAGAAAAGCGGATTATGTGATCGATACATCCAATCTGCTGACCAGAGAATTGAAAGAGGAAATGGATCGTATTTTTGTCCTGAATGAAGAGTATAATTCTCTCATGGTGACGATTTTATCATTCGGGTTTAAAAACGGGATTCCTGCGGATGCCGATCTGGTCTTTGATGTCAGATTTCTGCCGAATCCGTTTTATATTGATGAACTGAAGCATAAGACCGGCAATGATCAAGAAGTACAGGACTATGTCATGAGCTTTTCGGAAGCATCGGATTTCATGGAGAAGCTGGTGGACATGCTGACATTCCTTGTTCCGAATTATATTAAAGAAGGAAAATATCAGCTGGTCGTAGGCATCGGATGCACAGGCGGCAGGCACAGAAGCGTTACGCTTGCGAATGAGTTATATAAACGCATGAAAGATCAGGGAAATTATGGTTTGAAATTGTATCATCGTGATACGAAGTGAGTTTGAACAGAGGGAATGATTATGTCGTTTTCCGGTATGGTAAAAGAGGAACTGGCAGATGCTGTCAGTCCGGCGAGACATTGTCAGTTAGCGGAGCTGGCCGCGTTGATTCATTTTGGCGGACATCTGACGGGCGATGGGTTACATTTGAAATTGGACATGGAAAATGAAACGGTTGCCAGAAAGTACTTTACATTATTACAAAAAACATTTAATATAGAAACTGTTATGCAGGAAGTGGATGAAGAAAAAATTTTTCACGCGCTGCATCTGTATGATGCCGACAAGGAAATTCTTCCGCTTAATCTGCCTGTTAATTCACTGCTGATTAAGAACAGCTGCTGTGCGCGTGCCTTTTTACGGGGAGTTTTTCTTTGTGCCGGTTCCATGAGCGATCCGGAGAAAAGCTATCATCTCGAATTTGTCTGCAACAGTCCGGAACAGGCAGAACAGTTAAAGGATATCATACAGGAATTTCAAATAGAAGCAAAAGTGATCAAACGTAAGAAATATTATATTGTATATTTAAAAGAGGGTTCCGGAATCGTAGATCTGCTGAATGTTATGGGCGCTCATGTATCTTTGATGAACTTGGAAAATCTGCGGATCGTGAAAGAAATGCGTAATTCCATTAACAGGCGGGTCAATTGCGAAGCGGCCAATATTACCAAAACGGTTAACGCCGCATCCAAACAGATAGAAGATATTCTGCTCATTCAGAAACAATATGGATTTGAAAATTTACCGGACAATCTGCGGCAAATGGCAGAGATTCGTTTAGAATATCCGGAGGCTCCCTTAAAAGAACTTGGAGAGTATCTGGAACCGCCGGTCGGGAAATCAGGTGTCAACCACCGACTTCGGAAACTAAGTGAGATTGCTGAACATATGAGGTTATAGAAGGAGGAGAACTTATGATTGAAAAATCTGTCCAAATTAAGTTGGAGGGAGGCCTGGAAGCCAGACCGGTAGCTGTACTTGTACAGGTGGCAAGTCAGTATGACAGCAGTGTGTACATTCAGTCAGATAACAAAAAGGTGAATGCTAAAAGTATTATGGGCATGATGGGCCTTGGTCTGGCTATGGGCCAGACAGTAACAGTCGTTGCCGACGGCAATGATGAAGAGGCGGCAGTGGCAGGCATTGAAGGTTTTTTGAGCGGCAATCAGTAAGGCAGAAGACGAAGGGGATTCCCAAGTGAGGGGGTCTCTTTTTTTCCAAAATGATTTGTACCGAAAGTGGCGGGAGGAATGCTGCATGGATAAGAATATGCTTTTTGTTTATAATCCAAGAGCAGGGAAAGCGAAGATCAGAAGTAATCTGCTGGATATTATTGATATTTTTGTCAAGGCCGGATATGAAGTTACCGTCTATCCGACACAGGCGTCCGGGGATGCGGTCGATGCTGTGAGAGAGCGCAGGGAAGGATATGATATCGTTGTATGCAGCGGCGGCGACGGTACATTGGATGAAGTGGTAACCGGCATGATGCAGTGTCCGGAGAAACTGCCGATCGGATACGTTCCTGCGGGCAGTACCAATGATTTTGCAAACAGCCTCGGAATTCCGCGCAGTATGGTAAAAGCAGCGGACATTGTGGTAAATGGAAGAGAATTTGGCTGTGATATCGGCGCATTTAATGACGATTATTTTATTTATGTGGCAGCATTTGGTATTTTTACGGATGTATCTTATGCAACGAAGCAGGATATGAAGAATATGCTGGGACATGCGGCCTATCTTCTGGAGGGCGTTAAACGCCTTTCTTCCATTAAGTCGTACTATATGAAAATACAATATGACGATGTATGTCTGGAAAACGAATATATTTACGGGATGATCACCAACTCTAATTCTGTCGGAGGCTTTAAAGGGATAACCGGAAAAAATGTGGAGTTAAACGATGGCCTGTTTGAAGTGACGCTGATCAAAAAACCGTCCAGCGCGCTCGATTTAAATAACATTATTGCGGCGCTCGTAGACAAAAAGATACAGTCCGATTTCATTCACTGTTTTAAGACGTCCAGGATCGTGATAGAGTCAGATCAGGCTGTGGCCTGGACATTAGATGGAGAATTCGGAGGAGAACATTCGGTATCTGTTATAGAAAATAAAAAAGAGGCTTTGGAAATCAGGATACCGCGGTAAAATTAACTAATAAATTCCAATAATTTTTCCGAAAAGGTTTTCTTTTTAAATGGAATGCGGTATAATGACATCAATGAGTTAGGTGGACAGCCTGCGTATGAAAAAATGATAATGGAGGTAATAAAGATGTTAGTTTCAGCAACAGAAATGCTTCAAAAAGCAGTGGCTGGTCATTATGCAGTAGGCCAGTTTAATATCAACAACCTTGAGTGGACCAAAGCAATCCTGCTTACAGCACAGGAATGCAACTCCCCGGTTATTCTGGGTGTATCCGAAGGCGCCGGAAAATATATGGGCGGATATGATGTCGTTATGGGTATGGTAAACGGTCTGATCAAAGACCAGAACATTACGGTTCCCGTAGCAGTACATTTGGATCATGGTTCATATGACCACTGCTACAAATGTATGGAAGCAGGTTTTCCTTCCATCATGTTCGACGGCTCTCATTATGCAATTGAAGAGAATATTGCAAAGACCAAAGAACTGGTTGAGGCAGCTCATGCAAAAGGAATCTCTATCGAAGCCGAAGTTGGTTCTATCGGCGGTGAAGAGGACGGTGTTGTAGGTATGGGTGAGTGTGCAGATCCTGCAGAGTGCAAGCAGATCGCAGATCTGGGCGTAGACTTCCTGGCAGCAGGTATCGGCAATATCCATGGCAAATATCCTGAGAACTGGAAAGGTTTACAGTTTGACGTACTTGCTTCCGTTCAGGAGAAGACAGGAACGCTTCCGTTAGTTCTTCACGGCGGTACAGGTATTCCGGATGATATGATCAAGAAAGCGATTTCTCTTGGCGTTGCAAAGATTAACGTTAATACGGAGTGCCAGTTAGTATTTGCAGAAGCAACACGTAAATATATTGAAGCAGGCAAAGATCTGGAAGGTAAAGGCTTCGATCCTCGTAAAGTGCTTGCTCCGGGTTATGAAGCAATCAAAGCAAAAGTAAAAGAGAAGATGGAATTATTCGGTTCTATCGGCAAAGCTTGAAAATAGAAATCAAATATGATTCACATCAAGGGACTGCCTGGGAAGGCAGTCCTTTTTTTTGACAATGATAATAAAGAACAAACATGGTGGGGGATATAGTAGAGTATGGAGAAGAGCTGGAATGTAAATATTGATGGTATGATGCATAATGTTACGCTTAGAAACAATAAAAATCTTTCTGTAGACGGTGCGCCGCTGCACCTGAAAAACTACAAAACTAAAACAGGGATGATTCAGACGGAGTATGAAATTCCGGTCGGAAACAGGAAGGCGCTTCTGGTGCTCCAGAGCATGAGCGCTCCAACGCTTGTTATGGATAACCGGAATTGTGAGACGGGAGAGCAGTATGTTCCTGCCAAAGTGCCGATATGGGCCTATTTCTTTGCCGCGCTGCACTGTGTCAATTTCATGAACGGCGCGATAGGAGGCGCTATGGCAGCGGCAGGTATTGTGCTGACATTATCAGTTTCCGGAAATACGAAGATGAATATTGGTTTGAGAATTTTTCTGGACATAGCGTTTCTCATTCTCTTTTATGCGATTGTATTCGGGTTGGCGGTTCTGATCGCGGGAACATTATATTAGCAGTCCTGTGCGGGAGCCGAATGGAATAGAATGAAAAATTTTACCCTTAAAAAGGGAGGATGCCAGGTAAAATGATTTACCTGGCATTTATTATGAAAAAGTATTAATTAAATCTGTCTACTTTGATGTTATCTCTTGCGTTATCTTATGGTTTAAGTATATGCAAAAGAAATGTCTAAAGAATGATTCCAAAGTGAAGTTTCTTTAAATTAAATATGAACAATTTGTGAATGAGGTAGAACTGTTCATAGGAAACATCCAAAGGCTTAAAAGTCTGCATGAATCTGTTCCGGTTCCGGATAAGTTTCCCCGAAAGTCTCAACCGTGACCGTATCGATCATCTGCGGCTCCAGAGGCCTGTCGGAATAATCGGTCGCTGTTTCGGCAATCTTATTGACATTCTCAATACCTTCAATTACTTTCCCAAAAGCAGCATATGCGCCATCAAGATGCGGAGAATCCTTGTGCATGATGAAGAACTGGCTGCCTGCTGAATTGGGGTGCATGCTCCTTGCCATAGAAAGAACGCCGGCTGTATGTTTCAGGTCATTGGGATAGCCGTTTTGTGCAAATTCTCCGCGGATAGAATAGCCGGGACCGCCCATACCGGTTCCTTCCGGGTCGCCGCCCTGAATCATAAAGTTTTTGATGACTCTGTGAAAAATAAGACCGTCATAGAAATTTTTCTGGATCAGACTGATAAAATTGTTGACAGAAGTCGGTGCGATCTCCGGGTATAGTTCCGCTTTGATAACGTCTCCGCTTTTCATGGTAAAAGTAACGATTGGATTTTGTGCCATTGCTTTGCTTCCTTTCCGGTTTTCTAATATAATATAGTATATTACGATATTATTGTATATGAATTGTTAAAGAAGGTAAAGAGACAGATGTTGAAAAAAATTTGTTTTATTTTGAAGAAAAAGAACGCAATGGAAGAAATAGAAGGATTACTGCAGGAATTATCGGACAATTTGGTAGAAAGCTGTTTTATGGAAAGTGCGGAAGGCGGGCTGCATAACAGATTTAAGGAGCATAAAGAGGATGAAGAGATAAGCGGCTGCATGTATGAGAAGAAGGAAGACGTTCTTTATATTACGGATGATGCCGTTTGGCAGAGAAAGTTACAAGAAGACGGATATCCGGTTGTTGCTTATCTGCATGCGGAAAATCGGGAGGAAAATTTCTCGTTTTCGGGATATGCGATAGAGAATCCGGCGGAAATTGAATATCAATCGTTAGAACTTGTCTGGCGGCGTTTGACAGGGCGGCCGTGGATGATCACGGAAACGAAACGCTGCGTGATCCGGGAGACGGTTACAGAGGATGTAGGGGAATTTTATGAGATTTATCAAGATGCATCCATTACGGAATATATGGAAGATCTGTATGCGGACCGGGATGAGGAGATCGCTTATATAAAGGACTATATCAAGAATGTGTACGGGTTTTACGGGTACGGCATGTGGACGGTGCTGGAGAAGAAAAGCGGGAGGATCATCGGCAGGGCGGGACTTAGCCTGCGGGAAGGCTATGAGATCCCGGAGCTTGGTTTTGTGATCGGCGTACCCTGGCAGCGGCAGGGATTTGCCTATGAAGTTTGTATGGCAGTTTTGCAATATGGGAAAGCGGAATTGAATTTTACCAGTTTTCAGGCATTTGTCATGGAAGGTAATACGAAGTCCAGGATGCTTTGCGAGAAGCTGGGATTTGCGTATCGGGAGAAGGTGGAAATGGGAGGAAGGTTATATGACCGGATGGTATGGGAGGAATCTGTGACCGCGTAATAAAACACAATGAGGTGTCTGTAAAATGGGAAAAATGTATGGAAATACATCTGAAATGATGCAACAATGATGCAAGTATGATACGAATAAGATGCTTCTTCCTGATAAAATAGAGCAAAAGACAGATATGACGGAGGACGCATTGTGAAAAAGCGGGTTGAGAAAATTGTAATAACAGGATGTGTGTTACTCTGTATGGGGATTTTTTTCCGATACGGATGCACACATTTTTTTCATATGGCAGGAGTGGATGGCAATGCAGCAGTGTGGAAGAAGGAAGTGCTGAAGGCGCTGCAGACATTGCCGGATAAAGACGGCATTCAGTATGCAAATGACGGAGGGAGCCGTATCGTTTATAAAGACGGCTATTACTATTATGCCAGCCAGTTGGATCATTATTATTTATACCGTGTAAAAGAAGATGGAAGTGATGCCGTATGTCTGGCAAAAGTACGTCCGGGAAGCCTTTATGTAGATAGAGATACAATTTATTTTGTCAATTTAAGCGACAGCAATGCAATATACAGGATCGGAACAGACGGCTCCGCTATGGAGAAACTGTGTGAAAGCGCGGCTAATGTTCTACAAACGGATGGGAAATACATTTATTTCTGCGATGTGTATGACGAAGAAGCGGATATACGGGGACTGGTCTTAGAGTCCGAAAAAGAAATGCTTGAAGATTACGGGAAACTTTATTACCGTATGCGGACAGATGGTTCCGGGAAAGAACTTCTGACGCCGTATCATAGATTCGGATATGTGCCTGCTCCGACAGACGGTGGGAATAAAAAATATACCGGCAGTATTTTCTGGAAAGGAATCTGTTGGAATGAAGAGACGCAGAGTTACGAAACGGTTGTAAAACGATATGCGCTCAACGGGCAGAGCGGGGAAGAAATATGCCGTTTTGATTTTGAGGGGGACATTCTGGTATATGGGGAACGGATATATTGTTTTGGTTATTATTATGGAGCAGGCCAGGGAAAAGCCGGCGTGTATTCGACAGAGAATAAAGAGATGATATCCCTGCCGGAAAAAGGGCTGATGGACTATTGTATCTATAACGATGTTCTGTATGGACTTTGGGAAAACGTGGGTGAGAGAGAGCGCCGGTTAAAAGTTTATAAACTGGAAGATACAGCGGCGGACTGGGAAGAGATATATGATAACCATACGATCTGCACGGCATCGGACGCTTATTATAACGGTGAGAATCTGGCAGATCTATATGCAACACAGCAGGGGATATTCCTGCGGCAGTTCGTGTCTTCAGAAGAGGGCGTTAAGTGGTATTCCCTTACGGAAAAAGGGGCGGAAAAATGGGAGGATGAAGAACAGATTCCTATGACAGAACCGGCCTCCATGCTGGCGTATACGGGAGAATGGAATAGTATTAAGGCTGAATTCAGATCTACGGAAGGGTATGAAGAATATCTGGCAGAGGATCTTACCCATGAGGATTACTATGAAAGAGGTGAGGATGAAGAGGCGCTCAACCCCTATACGATCTGTCTGCCGCAGTTTAACGAGAAGATCGAAGGATACCAGGAGATCAACGCATATTTTCAGAATGCTTTTCAGGAAGCACTGGGATATCAGGAAACGTTTTTTGAAATGCTTGATGAAATGAAACAAAACGGCGATTATTCCACAATGTTATGGGAAGGCACGCACTATGATTATGTCTACATTGGAGAAAAATACATAACCGTAGCCAAATACCAAGACGGTTACTGGGGCGGCAGGCGCAGCTGGCATCTTGAAGAACCGGTAACATTTGAGAGAAAGACAGGGAAGGCGGTCTCTTTGGAAGATCTTTACGGAACTTCCCTGGAGGAGGCTGTGTCGAAGGCGACGGGATCAATTTATAAATACAGAGAATGCGTAGGCTGGAGTGTTTTACGGGAGGAAGACATGCTTACGGAAGAGTATGTTGCGGAACAGTTTTTTCTTTTCCCGGAGGGGATCGGGATATATTATGAAAGATATGCGATCGATTGCGGCGCGGCGGGGGATTTCCTGTTTATTGTGCCGTTTCCGGGGAAGTAATACGGTTGCTTTTTAAGCAGATGCGTGTAGAACATGACAAAACGCCTCAACCGCCGGTTGAGAATCCGTAAATTAATGGTTGCTTGTTTTTCTTAATCCCGCAATTCATAATATAGATAATAAATGCCGCAGGACATAGATGCGGCATTTACTGTTTATAAATATTATGAAAAGGGGATTTTCGGTTGAAAACAAAAGCGTTAAAAAAGTATCCTTTGCAGATCATGTTAATGTCGGTTACGTTCGTGATCAATACGTTACTGCCGCTATTATTCAGTTATTTGATAGATGATATTCTCATAGGCGGGAATTTCGAGATGCTCCTGCAATGGTTTGTCGCGGCATTTGTAGTAACCGTGGTCGGTATGGCCATGAAGTTTTTCTTTGTCAATTATAACCCGGTAAAGATCGGAATGCAGAATTCATTCCGGCTTCAGAAAAGGTCGTTAAAAAATATTCTGAATATGAGCCAGACTGTTTATGCGAAAAAGGATAAAGGATATTATTTTAATCTGTGCGAAAACAGTGCGGGCGCATATGGGGATCTGCACGAGGAACTGTATTTGAATATGTGTGCCAATCTGATCTATATTATCGGGATGCTGCTGTTCGTTACTTATATCAATTGGGCATTCGGTATATTTTTTGCGGTTTACGGCGTCGTACTCGTGATCATTGCGCTGTACAGCGCCAAGCCTCTTTATCATATGCAGAAGGATATCATAGAGGTGCAGGATGTCTTTTTTATGGACTCGCGCAATATCATTGAAAACAAAGGGAATATCAATGCCCTGCATGCGGAAGAGTTCTTTTATACCCGGTTTGAGAATACGACTGCAGTTTATGAAAAGCATATAGTAAAATACCGTTTTTTTGATTACTTATGTAATTACCTTCCCGATATCGTCAACCAGATCTGTAATGTGGCGTTTCTTTTTATAGCAGGTATATTTGTTATGAAGGGTGAAATCACGGCGGGCATTCTTGTGATGGGATATCAGTATATGGGATATTTTGCAATACCGGTTGCAACAGTCTGCTCGATCGGCATGCGTTATCGTTCCAATAAAGTACATATTGAGCGCATCGACGAACTGGAAGAAGAGGCTGCCATTGCAAAAGAAAATGAGGCATTTAAGAAAGAAAATGAACTGCTTCTGAAAGCAGAGAATTATGATTTTTATAAAGGCAATGAGGAGGGGGATTTCCTGTATCATATCGATAAGCTGGAACTGAAAAAGAACGGCCTCTATGTGATCAAAGGAGAAAACGGCAGCGGCAAGAGTATGCTTTTAAATCTGATGCTCGGCAATGTCAGTCCGAAGGAATCCAAAGGGCGCTTATCCGTTGCAAAGGATATGGACGCTACGGCGATGCTGACTTACCCTTTCTTTGCAATAAACGGAAGTTTTAAGGATAATCTGTATGGAATTCATGAAGATAAAGGACTGGGCGAAATGTTAAGGGTCGATTTTGCAGGGAAAGAGATCACGGCCAATCCGGTGAATCTAAGTTACGGACAGCAGCAGAAACTGGCGCTTATGAGGGTGCTTGGAACGGATGCGCCGATCCTTTTTTTAGACGAGCCGTTGTCTAATCTGGATGTGGAAACGCAGGAAGCGGTAGTGCGCTATATTGTGCAGCTGAAAGGGAAGAAGAGTATTTTAGTCGTTATGCACGGCGATGAGCTGGACAGGGAAGCGGATGGTGTTATAATGATAAAAGGACATAAGATGAGTATAGCGTGATCTACAGGATCGTTCATCGTCTGTAGAATGACGGCGGGGAGGAATTTAAAATGCTGATCAGAAATATTACCGTACAGGATTTTGAAAAGGTAAATGAACTGATGTGTGAAGTGCATGATCTGCATGTACGGAATCGCCCGGATTTGTACACGGCCATGGAAGAACCTTATCCAAGAGAAAAATTTACGGAAGATGTCGGTAAGGAAGATGTTATTTCCGTTCTGGCCGAGGAAAACGGTGAAGTCTTGGGAATCTGTTTTGTGAGCTTTAGAGAGAAAACAGGTATGGTGTGCAGACGAACAGCCTACATGGAATACTTGTGTGTGCGGGAGAATAACAGGGCCCGTGGGGTCGGGAGAGCATTGTTTGAACATGTAAGGGAAGAGGCGAAGCGAATGGGCGCCGGACGGTTGGACTTAATGGTATGGGGATTCAATGAGACGGCCTTTGCTTTCTATGAAAAAATGGGTATGCAGGTGCAGCGGTACATACTGGAGACGGAACTGTAAGACGATAGGCAGGCAAACGAAAAGGAAATGGTTGTCTGCATGATATATGGTGTGAAAAAGAAGATGCTGAAAAAGAGGGCCTTATTCCATGGCCCTCACCACCTTTTTATGCGCTTTTAATTTCTTCATGGCCCAATTATAGTGACTGGACGTATTGCTGACAAAATAGGAACCCAGCGCAGAATTACCGACCCAGGGAAACACGCCCTTGGAAAACAATTCTTCGTTTGAGAGGGTTTCTATCATTTCCATAATATCACGGTGTGATCTTTCAAACATTTCTCTGGCGTCTTCCAAAGATGTATTCTGATGCTTTTTCCAGAACATGACGTTCATATTGCCGTATGTTCTCCAGGTGTATGGTTTCGGTAAAAAGGGTACTGCATCACCGTTTTGATTGGCGTGTACCCAGTGCAGGGTAAGCTGATGCCATTCATAAAGATGGATAAGGATGTCGCGGAGATTCTTGTCTCTTTGCCAGTGTGCCTCTTTTTTGCCTGCATCATTTTCGAATTGAAAGGGTATTGACAATTCTTTGTCCGTCATGGTGTCGACCATTGCGGTCAGTTTTTCATAAGTTTCAGCGGCGGCGCTTATCAAGTCGGTTTTGCTTGTTGGTCTGCTCATATGGTTTCTCCTTTTTCTGTTTATATGAATCAGACAATTGCGAAACTGGATTTTAGAGTCACGAGTCTTGTCAAAATGAATAAAAACGAGGCTCCGATGCAGTGGCAAGTCTCCCCCTTATTTCATTCATTTTGCCCAAACTCTGTCTGTGAAAGCAAAGTTTTGCAATCGCCTATTAATATGAATAGTACTATCAGGATACAGTATAAATTATGACACTGCATGTCATAATTTATGAAAATTCATATAAAACATTTTATACGGAAAGAAGTTTTTACCTGCGATTATCCAGAGTACTTCCGATAGATCTCTTTCGCCTGCGCGGCGAGTTCTTCTCTTAGAAAATCCGGTTCGAGTATTTCAACCTGAGGGCCGAAGGAAAGCAGGTAGCCGGTAAGCCATGCATCCGTGGGCATGAATGCGCATGCGATAATATCTCCGTTTTCCAGATGTTCTATCTGCGCTTCTTCAAATTCGTCATAGGCGCGGCAGGCGGCCTCTTTGGTAAAATGCAGGCGGATAAAAACGTCGTTTTCATCCGGCATTTCGCTTTCCGGGAAAAGCATAGGAGAAAAGCTTTCTTCCGAAAGCTCATATTGCAGGATACGGTTTAACTTGAACAGACGAAAGTCCTGTTTTTTGGTGCAGAAGGCTTTCAGGTACCATTCTTTTGATTTATAGAGCAGTTTCAGGGGCCAAACCGTTCGTTCGTCCCGTCCGCCGTGAGCGTTTATGTATAAAATTTTTACGGCGGTATGCCGGAGTACGGCAAGTTTAAGCAGTTCAAATTTATCCTGATCGTGCGTATGAGCGCCCCAGCGGGAGAAATCAATCTCATACCAGTCCTGCGCCGGGAGCTTAAAAAGTGCGGACAGTTTGCCGAGCGTATCCTGCACGTGATCGGAACTGGCAATAGAAAGGTTTTGCAGGGCCGACAGGATATCCTGCTTTTCCTGTTCCGACAGGATGGTTTTATCCAGAACGAAGTCCTTCATGAGGCGGATGCCGCCGTTTCGTCCTGCTTCTGCATAGACGGGAATTCCTGCCGCGCTTAAAGCATCGAGATCCCGGTAGATCGTGCGGCTTGAGACTTCCAGCATCCGTGACAGTTCGGATGCGGTGGAACAGCCTTTGTCGAGCAGATGATATACAATTTTAAACAAACGGCTTTCCTGCATGGTTGAACTCCTTTTTTATTACGGCGCTGCTGTAAAATGAAATTGCCGGTAAATGTCTTTTTTGGCTGGCTGCAATTTTTATTATACGCTGTCGGAGCAGTTTTTTACAAATATAAAATACGGTAAAAAAATGTATTGACATCTAAAAGGAGTGGTGATACAATCCAAACGTAAGAGCAAAGGTGCTGTGAAGAAATTCATGGCACCTTTTTTTCTTGGATGCGGCTCCGGCGGGAGACGCTTCCATTAACATAATGTAAAGCTTAAAATGTGGAGCAATGGCGCTTTTCGGGATAAGAGCGCCGCGTCTCCACATTTTTGGCGTGAGGAGGGAAAATTATGACAGAAGAAATGATGAGTGCTGTAAGCGGAGAGGTATTCGGCGTCTGGTTTTTGATCGGTGCGGCGTTGGTATTCTGGATGCAGGCAGGTTTCGCAATGGTTGAAACAGGTTTTACCAGAGCAAAAAATGCAGGAAACATTCTGATGAAAAATTTAATGGATTTCTGTATTGGTACGGTTGTTTTCATATTGATCGGATTCGGTCTCTTATTTGGAGAAGACTTGATCGGTTTAATCGGAAAACCCGGATTGGATATCTTTACAAATTATGCGGAGTTTGACTGGTCAAATTTTGTATTCAATTTAGTTTTCTGCGCGACGACCGCAACGATCGTTTCCGGGGCCATGGCGGAGAGAACGAAATTTCTATCATACTGCATCTATTCGGGTGTGATCTCCGCCTTGATCTATCCGATCGAGGCACACTGGATCTGGGGCGGCGGTTTCCTTGCGCAGATGGGCTTCCATGATTTTGCCGGTTCCTGCGCAATCCATATGGTTGGCGGTATATCAGCGTTGATCGGCGCAAAAATCCTGGGCGCACGCATCGGTAAGTTTACCAAAGAAAAAGATGGTAAAGTAAAGGTAAATGCTTTTCCGGGACACAACCTTCCGATCGGTTGTCTCGGCGTATTTATTCTCTGGCTTGGTTGGTATGGATTTAACGGTGCTGCCTGCACGAGCGTTGAACAGCTTGGTTCGGTTTTCGTAACGACAACGGTTGCGCCTGCGATCGCCACAGTCGTATGTATGGTGTTTACCTGGGTAAAATACGGGAAGCCGGATGTATCGATGTGTTTGAACGCTTCTTTGGCGGGTCTGGTAGCCATTACGGCGCCGTGTGACGTGACGGATGTGACGGGTGCACTGATTATCGGAGCGGTAGCCGGACTGTTGGTTGTTTTCGGCGTCTGGTTTTTGGATTACAAACTGCATATTGATGATCCGGTAGGTGCGGTAGCAGTACATTGTCTCAACGGTATCTGGGGAACGATTGCAGTCGGGTTGTTCGCAACGACATCTGCTCCGGGTAACGACAGTATCATCGGTCTTTTCTACGGAGGCGGTTTTAAACAATTAGAATTGCAGCTCATTGGTTTTGCGGCGGTTGCCGCATGGACGACGGTTACGATTACAATTGCCTTTTTAATCATTAAGGCACTTGGCGGACTGCGTGTCAGCGAAGAAGAGGAAATCGTCGGACTGGATGCCTGCGAACACGGTCTTGCTTCGGCTTATTCGGGATTCAGTATTATGGATATTTCTAATACGATGACAATGGATATCAATGAAAATACGAGTCTTGGCACGGATAAATATGACGAGGCGTCTGCCGTACAAAAAGATGCAGCAGTACCGGTTATCACAGAATATCCGGCGGCAGCGGGTATGTATAAAGTAGTCGTGATTGCCAAACTGTCCAGATATGATCATTTGAAGAAAGCCATGAACGACCTCGGCGTAACCGGTATGACGGTAACACAGGTTATGGGGTGCGGCGTTCAGAAAGGAGCGGGGGACGTATACCGCGGGGTCGAGATGGATGCGACGCTTCTGCCTAAGGTAAAGGTAGAAGTCATTATCAGTAAGATTCCTGTAGACGCAGTGATCACTGCCGCTAAGAAAGCATTGTTTACCGGACATATCGGCGACGGTAAGATCTTTGTTTATAACGTAGCCAAAGTAGTGAAAATACGTACCGGAGAAGAAGATTTTGCGGCGCTGCAGGACGTAGAATAAAACAGCCGTTCACTAATCCCTTAGTTTGTATACATGTAAACGCGAGACCCTCGGTGCTTCCACCACCGGGGGTTTTGCGTCTGACCGGCATGACTGAAACAGCCGAAGACAAAAATCTTGCATCCGGCCGCCATTTTACATATAATAATATCGTCCGCAGATCGTGAAACGCAGATGAATCACTTTCACGTTTTCTGACATACTAAAAGGGACGAAGAGTTGAATAAAAATGTGTGTTCAACTTATATTTATGCACGTCGCAGCGTGCAGATAGGAATAAAGATGAGAAAAACCAAGATCGTATGTACATTGGGACCGTCTACGGATAATGAAGACGTCCTGCGGCAGTTGATGGTGGAAGGCATGAATGTCGCCAGATGTAATTTCTCTCATGGCGTTTATGAGGAACATAAGAAACGGATGGACATGGTAAAGAAGATCCGTAAAGAGGTGAAAAAGCCGGTTGCGATCTTACTGGATACCAAGGGACCGGAAGTAAGAGTGAAGCAGTTTAAAGACGGAAAGGTTACATTAAAAGAAGGACAGTTATTTACCCTGACTTCGGAAGAAGCGGAGGGCACGTCTGAGAAAGTTTCCGTTACGTATTCCCGTCTTTATGAGGATCTGGAAGTCGGTATGAAAGTTTTGATCGATGATGGTCTGATCGAGATGCGGGTAGAGAAAGTGGAGCAGACGAATATTGTATGCCGTGTGATCAACGGCGGCATTGTTTCCAATAATAAGGGGATCAATGTACCGGATGTAAATCTTTCCATGCCGTATTTAAGTGAAAAAGACAGAGAAGATATTTTATTCGGGATTGCGCAGGATGTGGATTTTATCGCGGCATCTTTCGTACAGTGCAAAGACGATATTTTACAGCTTCGCAGACTGCTTGATAAGAACGGCGGCGAAGATATTAAGATCATTTCCAAGATTGAAAATATGCAGGGTGTGGAAAATATCGATGAAATTATCGAAGTGTCGGACGGAATCATGATCGCAAGAGGCGATATGGGTGTTGAGATTCCGTATGAAGAGGTACCCGTCATTCAGAAGATGATCATTAAGAAAGTATATCAGGTCGGCAAACAGGTTATTACCGCAACACAGATGTTGGAGTCTATGATCAAGAATCCGAGACCGACCAGAGCAGAGGCGACGGATATTGCCAATGCGGTCTATGATGGAACGAGTGCGATCATGCTCTCGGGAGAAACCGCAGCTGGAGCCTATCCGGTCGAGGCGGTGAAAACAATGGTCAGGATTGCAGAGCGCACCGAGCAGGATGTGGATTACAGAAAGCGGTTTTTTAATCATGACAGAAACGCCAACCCGGATGTTACCGATGCTATCTGCCATGCCACATGTACGACGGCACTTGATTTAAGCGCCAAGGCGATCGTTACCGTTACCAAATCCGGACGTTCTGCAAGAATGGTTGCAGGATACAGGCCGGCAAGCGATATCATAGGCTGTGCCACTACGGAAAAAGTATGCAGACAGATCAATCTGGCATGGGGCGTTACGCCGGTGCTGATCAAAGAAGAAAAAGACGTTTTTGATCTGTTCGATCATGCGCTTGCCGCGGCGGAGAAACTGCAGCTGCTGCAAAAAGGAGATCTGACCGTCATTACGTCCGGCGTGCCGATCGGTATTTCCGGCACGACTAACATGATAAAGGTGCAAAATGTCTGAACGTATTAAAAAAGATAGATAAACCGGCAGGAAAAACTTACCCGATAAATAATGTCACGACCGGAATCGTTATCAGGCTTAAGAGCGTCGTGAGGATAATTCCCTGTGAGATGACGGACTCATCCACATGGAGCTGCTTTGAGAGCATAAGCGGCATATTGCCGGCCGGAACGGCCAACATCAGGGCCGCGGTGTTGACGATCAGGGCATTTTTGATAAAAAGTCCAAGAGTCAGAGTAAATGCGGCGGGCAGCAGGATCTGGCGAAGCAGTGTGAAAACATAGAGCTTCGGATGGGAAAAAATTTCCTTCGGCGCCATTTGCGCTACGGAGACGCCGAGTACCAGCATGGACAGAAAAGTGGTCGTGCGTCCGGCATGCGTCAGGGTAGAGGAAATAATGACCGGGACTTTGAAATTGCCGAGATAGAATAGGATCGTCAGCAATGCGGAAACGGTTCCTGCGTTGACAAGTTTGCGCAGGACGCTGTCGCTGTCTGCAGAATTCCGGTTTGGACCGGCGGCATTTTCGGCTGTCTGGACATTGGAAGCGTTTTTGGAGCTATGCTGCTCTAAAGACGCTTTTTTTAACAGGGAGAGTCCAAACGTATAAACAAGGACATTGTAGATCAGGTTGTTTAAGGAAACGAAGATCAAAGATTCGGAACCCAATACGGCAGATGCAAGCGGAATGCCGATAAATCCTACATTACCGAAAACCGTCAGCATACGGTAGGAATAACGCTCTGCTTTCGGAACTTTTAATAGCAGGGGAATCAGATAGGCTGCTGCGATCAACAATATATAAGAGATAAAGAAAACGCACGCGCCGATTCCCAATGTGCTTAAAGGTACTTTCGGTGTATCGTCAAAGGCGGAGCAGATCAAAAGCGCAGGGTTTGTAATGTTGACGATCAGACCGGAAAGCTGCCTGGAAGTATCTTCTGAGAGCATTTTCCTGCGGTATAGGAACATGCCGGTCAGGATCAGTATCATAATAATGATCATTTGCTGTAATACAACGGTAATACTCATAATATTTCATAACTCCTTCGTGTGAAAAGTACGGACCCCAAAAGTCCATATACGATTGTATCATGTTTTAAAAAAATAGGAAGAGGGTTAACAGAAGAAAAAAAATATTATATACTGGTATATAATGGTTGTGGACAAGTATACCCACAGAATGGGAGGAGTATGCAAAAATATATTATGGCGCTTGACCAGGGAACAACCAGTTCCCGCTGCATTCTTTTTGATAAGAAGGGTGCTGTATGCAGTATGGCGCAGAAAGAATTTACACAAATTTACCCGAAACCCGGCTGGGTGGAACATAATCCGCGGGAAATATGGGCGTCCCAGATGGCGGTCGTAACGGAAGCCATGGCGAATATCGGGGCGGAAGCAAAAGACATTGCCGGTATCGGGATCACGAATCAGCGGGAGACGACGATCGTCTGGGATAAAAGGACGGGAATACCTGTTTATAATGCGATCGTATGGCAGTGCAGAAGAACTGCAGGGGTGATAGACGCGCTGAAGGAACAGGGATATGGGGAGATGATCCGAAAGAAGACGGGACTCATCGCGGATGCCTATTTTTCCGCCAGCAAAATTTCCTGGATCCTGGAACATGTGGAAGGCGCAAGGCAGAGGGCGGAAGCGGGAGAGCTGCTGTTTGGCACGGTGGATACCTGGCTGATCTGGAATCTGACCAAAGGCGCGGTGCATGTAACCGATTATACGAACGCTTCCAGAACGATGCTTTATAATATTCATGAACTGCACTGGGATAAGGAACTGCTTTCGCTGTTCAGAATTCCGGAGAGGATGATGCCGGAAGTGAAGCCGTCTTCCTGCATATACGGGAAAACAACGACGGACGTGCCAGGCGGAGAGATTCCCATAGCAGGCGCGGCGGGAGATCAGCAGGCGGCGCTGTTCGGTCAATGCTGTTTTACACCGGGACAGGTTAAAAATACTTACGGAACAGGCTGTTTCCTGTTAATGAATACCGGAAAGGAAGCGATCGAATCAGGGAACGGCCTGCTTACAACGATTGCGGCAAGTACGGGAGAACAGGCGGAATATGCTCTGGAAGGCAGCGTTTTCGTAGCGGGGGCGGCGATACAATGGCTGCGGGACGGTATGCGTTTGATCAGAGAATCCGGTCATTCGGAGAAATATGCGGAACGCGTTGCCGATACGAATGACGTTTATATCGTGCCTGCATTTGCCGGCATGGGTGCGCCATACTGGAATCCTTATGCCAGAGGGACCATCGTCGGCATTACCAGAGGATGCCAGAAAGAGCATTTTATCAGAGCGGCGCTGGAGTCAATCGCCTATCAGACAGCGGATGTATTGCAGGCCATGGAAGAAGATGCAGGCATGCCGATGCAGGAACTCAAAGTAGACGGCGGAGCAAGCTCCAATAATTTTCTGATGCAGTTTCAGGCGGACATTATCGGACAGCCTGTCAACAGGCCGGGATGTATTGAAACAACGGCCCTGGGAGCGGCTTATCTGGCCGGACTCGCAGTCGGATATTGGAAAGATAAAGAGGAAATCTGCGCTAACTGGCAGCTTGATCGGAGATTTGATGCGGTCATGGAAAAAGAGGTGCGCGGAAAGCTGTTAAAAGGCTGGAAAAAGGCAGTGAAATGCGCCATGATCTGGGCGGAAGATTCGTGTGAAAAATAGACCTTTCACCCGCAGGGTGAGTAAGAATGGAGGATTTTTATGAATATTACGTACAATGAACAAAACAGGATCTTTAAATTGGATACTGCAAAAACAAGCTATTGTATCGGTATTGTGGATGAAGAGAATTTTATAGGACATGTTTATTATGGAAGGAAACTTGCCGACGACAATCTGGTTTATCTGATGCGGACAGAGGAAGCCCCCTTTGTACCTTCTAAGAATAACAGAGACAGAACTTCGTTTCTGGACGCTTTTCCGATGGAGTATACGGGGAATGGTCTTGGGGACTACAGAGAGGGGACGCTCAGCGTCAAAACCAAGAATGGGCATACGGCGGTCTCGCTTTCCTATGTTTCCCATCGGATCTATGATGGCAAACCTGTACTGGAAGGACTTCCTGCGACTTTCGGAACGGAGGCGGAATGTAAGACACTGGAGCTTTTATGCGAAGATTCCGTATTACAATTACAGGTCGTATTACTTTATACGGTATTTAATGACACAGACGTCATAACTAGAAGCGTTAAGATTGTGAATCAGGGAAAAGACGCGCTGTATCTGACGAGAGTATTATCCGCCTGTATTGATATGGACAATGACGACTATGAGATGATCACGATGCATGGGTCCTGGGCAAGAGAGCGTGCAATACAGGTTCGTCCGATCATGAAAGGTAAACAGGGCGTATCGTCTGTCCGCGGGGAATCAAGTCATCAGGAACATCCGTTTATGGCATGGAAAAAGAGCACAACAACGCAGGAGAGCGGTGAGATCTACGGAATGCATTTTATTTATTCCGGTAATTTTATGGCGCAGATAGAACTGACGCAGTTTGACAGTATGCGTGCGCTGATCGGTATTCATCCGGAAAATTTCTGCTGGAAGTTAGAGAGCGGCGAAAGTTTTCAGGCGCCGGAAGCAGTCTGTGTCTACTCTGCGGAAGGCATCGGCGGCATGACGAGAACGCTGCATAATTTATATAGAAAGCATTTGATCAGGGGAGAATATAAAGATAAGAAACGTCCGATTCTGATCAATAACTGGGAAGCGACGTATTTTGAGTTTAATACACAGAAACTGCTTGATATTGCAAGGCAGGCATCCAGGCTTGGTATCGAAATGCTGGTTATGGACGATGGGTGGTTCGGATGCAGAGATGACGATAATACTAGCCTGGGAGACTGGAAAGTCAATGAAAAGAAGATTGATGGCGGCTTGAAATATCTCGTAGAAGAAGTCAATAAATTAGGGATGAAATTCGGTATCTGGTTTGAGCCGGAAATGATATCACCCGATTCCGATCTTTACAGGGAGCATCCCGACTGGGCGATCGCCGTTCCGGGAAGAACCGGAAGTCTTGCCAGAAACCAGTACGTACTGGATCTGACAAGGAAGGAAGTACGGGATCACATTTTTGATATGGTGGCGTCGGTTCTGCACAGTGCCAATATCGAATATGTTAAATGGGATATGAACAGACAGCTCAGCGATATCGGAAGCTGCGGCCTTCCGGCAGACAGGCAGGGAGAACTGTTTCATAGACAGGTACTTGCGGTATATGAACTGCAGGACAGACTGACGAAAGAATTTCCGCATCTTCTGTTGGAAAACTGTTCCGGCGGAGGCGCGAGATTCGATCCCGGTATGTTATATTACAGTCCGCAGATATGGTGTTCTGATGATGCGGATGCGATTGAAAGGCTGTCGATCCAGGAAGGTACGGCAATGATCTATCCGCTTTCCACAATGGGAGCGCACGTAGCGGACTGCCCGAACCATACGGTGGGCAGGGTAACGCCTTTTGAGACGAGAGGCTATGTGGCGCTTGCGGGAACGTTTGGTTATGAACTGGATGTGACGAAGATACCGGAAGCGGACAGAAACATGATTCCGGAACAGGTGGCAATGTATCATAAATATAATGATCTTGTCAGAGAAGGAGATTATTACAGGATCGCATCTTATAGAGAGAATCATTTTTATGACTGCTACGAGGTCGTTTCACAGGATAAGAAAGAAGCTCTCGTTACGTATATCCAGGTGTTGAACAGACCCAATTATCACAGCAGACGGATACGGATACCGGGACTTGCGCCCGATCAAATGTATGTTATCGAAAATGCGGCGGACTGGCCGGAGATCAGACAGACGAAATACAGCGGAGAGGCGCTGCAGTATGTAGGAATCAATGTGCCGGCGCTCTGGGGCGACTTTAAAGGACGTCTGATGCATCTGGTACAGGTCTAAAGTAAATCAAATTCACGAAATGAAAAGTCATGGCAGACAGAAAATGCATGATCAATGTTATAAATTAAGAAGTGATGAAAGGACAGGCAGGAAGTTATGATCGTACAGAAATATAAAGATATGTTACAGGCGAAGTCGGTTATCAGGCAGCTATCTGAATTTGCCACGGCAAGAGGGGCACAGATCGGATATGAGAATGTATTTGATTACAGTCTGGGGAACCCTTCGGTTCCCGCGCCGCAGAAATTTACGGATATTATGATAGAGCTTCTGCAAAATCACGATCCCATGGAGCTTCACGGCTACAGTCAGAGTCTTGGGATACCGGCGGTAAGAAAAGCGGTTGCGGAGTCCTTGAACAAACGTTTTGACATGAATTATACGGAAAATCACATTTTCATGACATCGGGCGCAGCCGGCGCGATCGCGCATGCCGTTCGATGCGTTACGGAACCGGGAGACGAAGTGCTTACGTTTGCGCCGTATTTTCCGGAATATCAGCCTTATGTCAATCTGAGCGGTGCGCAGCTGAAAGTCGTACCGGCCAATACGGAAGATTTTCAGATCAACTTTGAAGCCTTTGCGGAAATGTGTACGGACAAAGTGATGGCAGTTTTGATCAATACGCCGAACAATCCTTCCGGGATTGCCTACACAACGGAAACAATCCGCGAACTTGCAAAGATCATGTCGGAGAAGGCGGCGAGGTACGGACACGATATCTTCCTGATCTCCGATGAACCATATAGGGAGATTGTTTTTGAAGGTGTGGAAGCGCCGTATGTCTCTAAATTTTATGATAATACGCTTTCCTGCTACTCCTTTTCCAAATCTCTTTCTCTGCCGGGAGAGAGGATCGGTTATGTGGCAGTGAATCCGGCCTGCACTGATGCGGAATATATCACCAATATGTGCGCGCAGATCTCAAGGGGGACGGGACATAACTGTCCGCCATCCATTATTCAGCTTGCTGTAGCGCAGGTACTGGATCTGACATCCGACCTGTCCGTATACGAGACGAATATGAACATATTATATAAAGAACTGACTTCCCTCGGGTTGGAATGCGTAAAACCGGGCGGTACTTTTTATATGTTCCCCAAAGCATTGGAAGAGGATGCTGCCGTATTCTGCAAAAAAGCACAAAAATATGATCTGATCCTTGTACCGAGCGATACATTCGGCGTACCGGGATATTTCAGACTGGCTTATTGTATTGACACACAGAAAGTAGAACGTTCGCTGGAGGCGTTTCGAAAGTTCGTGCGCACGGAATACAGATAAGAAGAAAAATACAGACAACTTTTTTGGAAAGAAGGAATATAAATGTATCAGGCAGGACTTGTTTTGGAAGGCGGCGGCATGAAGGGGATTTATACGGCCGGCGTGTTGGATTTCTTTTTGGACAAAGAAATCGATTTTGCCGCTTGTTACGGTGTATCGGCGGGAGCCTGCTGCATGTGCAGCTATCTTTCGAAACAAAGAAAGAGGGCATACCGTGTCAATGTCGATTATCTGGGACAGAAAGCCTACTGCAGTGTAGAGAGTCTCTTAAAGACGGGGGATCTGTTTGGGGCCGACATGTGTTACGGTCTGATCCCGGATTATCTGGATCCGTATGATTATGAAACGTTTGGCCGGTATCAGGGAAAAGCGTATGCAGTCGTTACGAATATCAAAACCGGCATGGCGGAGTATATGCTGCTTGAGGATATGCACAGAGACATTACCGCTGTACGGGCTTCCGCATCTATGCCGCTTGTCTCCAGAAATGTCAAAATAAACGGAGGGTATTACCTGGACGGCGGCATAGCGGATTCTATTCCGCTCAGGCGGTCGATGAAAGATGGAAATAAGAAAAATGTCGTTGTCATGACGAAGGAAGAAGGTTTCATCAGACAGCCTGCATCCGGCGCGCAGCTTGCGGCGGTCAAAGCCAGATACATACGGTATCCGCAGGTATATGAGCTGATGAGAGGAAGGCATATTGCTTACAACAGTACGGTTCAATATATCGAAGAGCAAAGGAAACAGGGAAAGGTATTTGTGATCCGGCCGAAACATAAAAGCGATGTCGGCAGAGTAGAGAAGGACAGAGAAAAGCTGGAAGCGCTCTATCAGGAAGGATACAAAGATGCGCAGGAATGTTATCTGGAGCTGTTGGAATATTTAGAATAATCACAGGTGAAGAGAAAGGCATGGTTATTAGTATGTGGGAGATTATAAAGGCAATATTGTTCGGCATTGTGGAGGGCATTACGGAATGGCTGCCGATCAGCAGTACGGGACATATGATTTTACTCGATGAATTTGTGAAGCTGAACGTATCGGAAGAATTTTGGGAAATGTTTCTGGTGGTCATACAGCTTGGAGCGATCCTGGCGGTAGTGCTGCTTTTCTGGAACAAAATATTTCCTTTCGGAGTCAGGCGTTCCGCTTCCGGGAAAAAGGTATGTGTCAAAACGGATATTTTCATTCTTTGGTTTAAGATTCTGGTAGCGTGCATACCGGCCGCAGTCATCGGGCTTGCGTTTGACGATGTATTTGACGCATTGTTCTATAATCCGTGGTGCGTTGCAATTGCATTGATCGTATTCGGTGTCGCATTTATCGTGATCGAGAACCGTAATAAAAATATGAAAGCGCATATTACAAGTCTTTCTCAGATCACTTATCAGACGGCGTTGATGATCGGATTTTTCCAATTGATCGCAGCTGTTTTCCCAGGGACATCCCGCTCCGGTGCAACGATCGTGGGAGCGCTTTTGATTGGTGTATCCAGGACGGTAGCGGCAGAATTTACCTTTTTCCTGGCTATTCCGGTCATGCTGGGAGCAAGTTTACTAAAAATCGTTAAGTTTATCGGAAGCGGGGTTTCTCTAACGGGAACAGAACTGACAATTTTGTTTGTAGGAACGTTTGTGGCTTTTCTTGTTTCCGTCTTCGTGATCCGTTTTTTGATGGGATATATTAAGAAACATGATTTTAAGGTATTTGGCTGGTACCGCATTATTTTGGGCGTTATTGTTCTGCTATATTTTGTATTTAGGTAATTTTTACAGCATATCGCATATATAAGCACATGGTAATGTTGAAGATTTGTGACAGTTTGTTAGTTGACAAGAAACATTGCTTAGGTTACAATTGCTCTAGAATCAAGTGATATTCTGCGATTACAAGGGATAGATAAATGAGACTAGATGAATGTTGCTGATAAATTATGATCATGATGAATACATGGGAGGAGAATATTCATGGCAGAGACAAAGAAAACGGCAGTCGAAAAAACGACAGCCAAAGCAGTAGCTGCTAAGGGTGCAGATGTGAAAGAAGCAGATGCAGCCGCAGCCGTAAAAGAAGCTCCTAAGGCGGCAGAAACGAAGGCAGCAAAGAAACCGGCAGCGAAGAAAACAGCTAAAACAACTACGAAGAAAACCGCAGCGAAGAAACCGGCAGCTAAAGAGACAACAACAGCCAAAACTCCGGGAAGAAAACCGGCGGTTAAATCAGTCGTGCATATGCAGTTTGCAGGCAAATCTTATACAACAGAGAATTTCGTACAGAGCGCTAAAGACGTATGGCAGTATGATCTGGGACGTAAACCGGAAGATTTCAAAACGGTTTCCCTGTATGTAAAGCCGGAAGAGAATAAAGTTTATTATGTTATCAATGATGACGTAGACGGAAGCTTTGATATTTAAGCAGCCGGTCCGTGAAGCTCTTCGTTTGTGCAGATCGACAGACGTTAATAAAAGCAATTGGTGCAGGCATAAGCTTGTTCCGATTGCTTTTTATAATTTTTTCATAATTTTTTCCTGGATAGATGTTGACAATTAAATAATGAAGTGATAACTTATCACTAGAAGATGTTAGCACTCTAGTGAGTTGAGTGCTAACAAAACAAAAAAGAAGTATCGCAAAGCAGGCAGACATGTCCACAGGAGAATATGGTATGCAGTTAGATGAAAGAAAATATAAAATATTGCAGGCCATCATCCGCAACTACTTAGAGACAGGAGAACCGGTAGGCAGCAGAACGATTTCCAAGTATACCGACCTGAATTTAAGCTCGGCGACCATTCGCAACGAGATGGCGGATCTGGAAGAGCTGGGATATATCGTACAGCCGCATACTTCGGCCGGACGTATTCCATCGGATAAAGGCTATCGCTTATATGTAGATAAGATGATGGAAGACAAAGAGCGCGAAGTGGAAGAGATGAAAGAGATTCTTCTGGAAAAAGAAGGTAAAATGGATGCTCTTTTAAAGCAGGCTGCCAGACTGCTGGCGAATAATACGGAATATGCGGCTATGGTTTCCGCGCCGCAGTACCGCCGTAATAAGCTGAAATTTATACAGCTTTCGCGCGTAGATGCCAATCAGATCCTTGCCGTTATCGTTGTGGAAGGAAACGTGATCAAGAATTCCATATTGGCTGTGTCGGAAGCGCTCGATGATGAGACCCTGTTAAAGCTGAATATCCTGCTCAATACGCATTTAAACGGCCTGACTTTGGAAGAGATCAATTTGGGAATGATATCCGCTATGAAACAGCAGGCGGGAATCCACAGTGAGATCGTAGCGGATGTGATCGATGCGGTTGCGGAAGCGATCAAGGCAGATGAAGATTTGGAGATTTATACGAGCGGTACAAAGAACTTTTTCAAATACCCGGAACTTTCCGACCATGAGCGGGCGAGCGAGCTGATTACCACGTTTGAAGAAAAACAGATTCTGAATGAGCTTGTACAGGAAAATCTTTCGGATGAGAATACCGGCATTCAGGTATATATCGGAAATGAGACGCCTATCCGGGGTATGAGGGACTGCAGCGTTGTAACCGCAACTTATGAATTGGATGAAGGAATGAAGGGAACTATTGGTATTATCGGACCGAAACGTATGGACTATGAAAAAGTGGTCAGTAATCTCAAAATGTTGAAAAACCAGTTGGATGATTTATATAGAAAATAATGCATGCAGTCAATAACGAAGCAGGAAAGGGATGAAGATCGTGGAAAAGAAAGACATGATGAATGAAAGCATGGACGAATGCGGGAAGGAAAATGTAGAAGAAAATCAGGAAGAAACAGTTTTGGAAGAAGAAAAGGCATCCGGAGAAACAACAGAGGATAACGTTTCTTCCGAAACGGAAAAAACTGTTGAAGGAGAAGCGGAAGGATCTGCCGGAGGAGATAAAGGTATCTTCAAAGCCGATAAAAAGGAAAAGAAGAAGAAAGAAAAAGCGGATAAGAAACAGGATGCATTGAAGGAAAAGATCGACGAGCTGGAAGACCGGGTGAAGCGACAAATGGCCGAGTTCGATAATTTCCGGAAACGTACCGATAAAGAGAAATCGGCAATGTTTGAGACGGGAGCCAAGAGCGTCATTGAAAAGATACTGCCGGTTGTTGATAATTTTGAAAGAGGTCTGGCAGCTATTCCGGAGAGTGAAAAGGGAAGCGCTTTTACGCAGGGAATGGAAATGATCTATAAACAGCTCATGACAGAACTGGAATCGATCGCCGTAAAACCGATCGAGGCAGTCGGGCAGGAATTTGATCCCGAGTTCCACAATGCGGTCATGCAGGTGGAAAGCGAGGAATACGAACCCGGTATTATCGCACAGGAATTGCAGAAAGGCTATACGTATCGTGACAATGTCGTAAGACACAGCATGGTGGCAGTTGTAAAAGACTGAGTTTGAGCTGCAGTGGCCATTCTGGCAGTTTAACAAGTTGGTATTAGAGTATTTAAACAATAAATAAAGGTAAAGTTATTATTATAGGAGGAGTAAAAAATGAGTAAAATTATTGGTATTGATTTAGGAACGACCAACAGCTGCGTAGCGGTTATGGAAGGTGGTAAACCGGCCGTTATAGCGAATACGGAAGGCGCAAGAACAACACCGTCCGTAGTTGCGTTTACAAAAACAGGAGAAAGACTTGTCGGCGAGCCTGCTAAACGTCAGGCTGTAACGAACGCGGATAAGACGATTGCATCGATCAAGAGAGATATGGGTACGGACAAAGGACGTACGATCGACGATAAAAAATATTCTCCGCAGCAGATCTCGGCTATGATCCTTCAGAAACTGAAAGCAGACGCAGAGAACTATTTGGGCGAAAAAGTAACAGAAGCGGTTATTACCGTTCCCGCTTATTTCAATGATGCGCAAAGACAGGCGACCAAAGATGCAGGAAAGATTGCCGGACTGGATGTGAAGCGTATTATTAACGAGCCTACGGCAGCAGCGCTTGCATATGGTCTGGATAACGAGAAAGAGCAGAAGATCATGGTATACGACCTTGGAGGCGGTACCTTCGATGTCTCCCTGATTGAGATCGGTGATGGCGTTATCGAAGTTCTTGCGACAAACGGTGACACGCATCTTGGCGGTGATGATTTTGACCAGAAGATCATTGACTGGATGCTGGCAGAATTTAAAGCACAGGAAGGCGTTGATCTGTCAAACGATAAGATGGCGCTCCAGAGATTGAAAGAAGCGGCGGAGAAGGCTAAGAAAGAACTGTCTTCCGCAACAACGACAAATATCAACCTTCCTTTCATTACGGCGACAGCCGAAGGACCGAAGCACTTTGATATGAATTTGACAAGAGCCAAATTCGATGAACTGACTCATGATCTGGTGGAAAGAACAGCGATCCCGGTACAGAATGCCATGAAAGATGCGGGACTGACCAATGCCGATCTTGGAAAAGTATTGCTGGTAGGCGGTTCCACACGTATTCCTGCAGTACAGGAGAAAGTAAAACAGATCACCGGACATGAACCGAACAGAAGTCTGAATCCTGATGAGTGTGTTGCGCTCGGCGCATCCATTCAGGGCGGTAAGTTAGCAGGTGATGCAGGCGCAGGCGAGATTCTTCTGTTAGACGTTACACCGCTGTCTCTTTCTATCGAGACTATGGGCGGCGTTGCTACAAGACTGATTGAAAGAAATACGACGATCCCTACAAAGAAGAGCCAGATCTTCTCTACGGCGGCAGATAACCAGACGGCAGTAGACATTAACGTAGTACAGGGTGAAAGACAGTTTGCGAAAGATAATAAGTCTCTCGGACAGTTCAGACTCGATGGTATTCCGCCGGCAATGCGCGGTGTTCCGCAGATTGAAGTTACTTTTGATATTGATGCCAACGGTATTGTAAACGTATCGGCGAAAGATCTGGGAACCGGTAAGGAACAGCATATTACAATCACAGCCGGATCCAACATGTCTGATGACGAGATCGATAAAGCCGTGAAAGAAGCAGCTGAATATGAAGCACAGGATAAGAAGAGAAAAGAAGCGATCGACACAAGAAATGAAGCCGATTCCTTCGTATTCCAGACAGAAAAGGCTTTGGGCGAGGTAGGAGATAAGATCGACGCTTCCGAGAAAACCGGTGTGGAAGCTGACTTGCAGGCTGTAAAAGATATTCTTGAGAAGACCAAAGATCAGGAAATGACAGACGGCCAGATAGACGAATTAAAAGCGGCAAAAGAAAAACTGACAAACTCGGCACAGTCTTTATTTACGAAGATGTACGAGAATATGCAGCAGGCACAGGGCGGCCCCGATATGGGAGCAGCGGGTGCAAATGCGCAGGGAGCGCCTGATATGGGGGCGGCCGATGCAGCAGATGATGTTGTTGATGGGGATTATCGCGAGGTCTAAGGCGAAAGAAAGTTCTAGGATGCCGGAAAACGGCATCCAAGAACTTTTATGTTTCGCCTGCGAAAAAATATATTAGGATATTGAAATAGAAATGACAATGCATTAAGATAGAGTAAGATTGGGTTAGACTGATTTTGGAGGATTATGTATGGCAGAACAGAAAAGAGATTATTATGAAGTCCTTGGCGTGGAGAAGAATGCCGATGACGCGGCACTCAAAAAGGCATATAGAGTTCTGGCTAAAAAATATCATCCTGATATGAATCCCGGTGATGCGGAAGCTGAGAAAAAATTTAAAGAAGCATCAGAAGCGTATGCGGTCTTGAGTGATCCCGAAAAGAGAAGACAGTATGATCAGTATGGTCATGCTGCTTTTGAAGGGGGAGCAGGCGGCGGCTTTGGCGGTTTTGATTTCAATAGTATGGACTTCAGCGATATTTTCGGCGATATTTTTGGTGATTTCTTTGGCGGCGGCCGCCGGGGAAGCAGAAGCAACGGGCCGATGAAAGGAGCCAATATCCGCACCAGTGTACGGATCACTTTTGAAGAGGCAGTCTTCGGGGTTGAGAAAGAATTGGAACTTACATTGAAAGATGAGTGTACTACATGCCACGGCAGCGGTGCGAAACCGGGGACCTCTCCGGAAACCTGTTCCAAATGCGGCGGCAAAGGGCAGGTAGTCTTTACGCAGCAATCCTTCTTTGGAACGGTCAGAAATGTGCAGACCTGTCCGGATTGCCACGGAACGGGTAAAGTGATCAAAGAGAAATGCTCTGATTGCCGGGGAACGGGATATATTGCCAATAAGAAAAAAATTCAGGTATCCATTCCGGCGGGCATTGATAACGGCCAGAGCGTCAGAATCAGAGATAAGGGTGAGCCGGGGACGAACGGAGGCCCGAGAGGAGATCTGTTAGTAGAGGTTATCGTAGGCCGGCATCCGATCTTCCAAAGACAGGATACCAATATTTATTCGACTGTACCAATGTCCTTTGCAGTGGCAGCGCTTGGCGGAGAGATCATGATCGATACCGTAGACGGTAAAGTGATCTATGATGTGAAGCCGGGGACACAGACTGATACGAAAGTACGTTTGAAGGGAAAAGGCGTTCCATCGCTGCGCAGCAGGGATGTAAGAGGCGACCACTACGTAACGCTTGTGGTGCAGGTTCCCGATAAACTTTCCAGGGAAGCGAAAGATCTGTTAAAGCAGTTCGATGAGCAGACCGGTAATACATTAGATGCCGCTAAACAGCATACCTCTTCCTCCGGTGATGAGCCGAAAGGGAAGAAGCGGTTTCGGAAATAGTCGCTAAAAGAAGCAGATGTGTGAGCATCTGCTTTTTCTTTTATAGGAAACATCGATTGGCAGCAGCTAATCTGTTACATAAAAAGTTACATTCCAACGCTGATCGCCCGCAGGCAGAGATTCCGTTGTCAGAATATGATAGCCTGCATCTGACAGGTACTCTTCCGACAGCCAATATTCCCATGTATAAGTAATCGCGATGCAGCTGTATTTCTGCTCTGCGATATTTTCTTGAATCTGTATATGATAAGAAATATTTTTTTGCAGTATTTCTTCTGTATGATCAAACAGAAATATATTTCTCCACAATTTATTATTTTTATAATTCTGAAGATTTTCCTGTGTATTATATTCGGCCTGCCCGTAGTTTGACGTAGCAATATTGTTTTCCAGGCAGTAATTTGACAAAAGCATGGAAACGAGCAGACCGCCCTCGGAATATTGTTCAAGAATGTCATAAGCACGCTTCCATGCCGCTTCTTCTTCCTGTGTCATCAAAGTGCACCGGAACATGGGAAGCGTTTTGAAAAGTGGCAGCAGGACCAAAGCGTACTGCAGCGTGAGGCAGAGCATTCTGATATTTTTGTGCGGTATGGACTTTATGTACGCTGTAATAGCGGGAACAGAAGACGCGCAGTATAAAATGACATAAGGATACCATAATTGTAAATAATACGTATAATTGGTTCCCTGATTTTCCGAGATCAATATTACGGGCAGCAGCAGGAAAATAAGCTGGCAAAACGTATAGGAAATTTCTATCTTTACCGTTTTCTTTTTTATCATCATGTATATTTCGATTAAAATATGTAAAAATCCTAAGACGCCCAGTCCTCCATAGAGCTTGTTTAATAGGGCGATTTGGCGTAGAGAATAACCCGGATCTCCCGTCAGGACCTGCCCCTGTGCGATTGGAAGCACTTCCGAAAAATATAACGGGAAGATGAGGTGAACCAGGAGCACAGACAATATACCAAAGACAATGCCGTATAATAAAAATTTTACCGTATCCTTTTTGGAATAAATAAATAGGTATACAAACAGGCCGACTGCTGTCAGCGCAAAATACTGTTTGATATAGAACAGAATGATCAGTATAAGAATATATAATGCGGGACGGAGACGGTTTTTTTGTTTATCGCGGTATAGAATATCCGCTAACAGGATAGAGAGGGTAAGTCCCCATTGATCCGGGAATGCACCGCCGAAAGCAGAATATCTCCAATAGCAGGAGTAAAAGAGCAGCATGCCGATCGCAGATAGCAGAAGGCGGTTTGTTTTCCGGCGGAGGAGTCTGTAGAAAATAAGAGCGCCCGCAATTTCAATTAGGAGTGTGACCAGTTCACAGATCTGGAGCGTATTCAGTGTCGTAAAGGAGAAAAGACGCACGAACGGCGCCAGAATCAGCGGAACAAAAAATCCATACATGCTGGTTGGAGCAGGTATGGCGCTTTTTAAAGCAGATCGGGCATATAAATTTTTGCCATAAGCAAGGTGATGAACGAATGCCGGCATATTCATTTCCCGGAGTTCTTTCGGCGTATCATATGCAATGATCGTATAGCCCTTTTGCAGAATAATGAACAGAAACAAGCTCCATACTATATAAAAGCAAAGTTTATATATCATTAATTTTTTACTTTCCATAGTATTGATAAGACCATCTTTCAACATACCTGAATTTCTCCTATGTATTCTCAATTGGTAAAAAGTCCGGAAGATAAAACCTAAGAAACCATTTTTAAATTTTAGGTCAATTTCACCCTAATGTCAATAGGTCAATTTGCCATAATCTAATTGGTTATATAGAAATTGCTTGAAGGATTATTATCTGTAATGTGCAAAAGGAGAAATATGGAAAGGCTGAAAAATTTAAGAAAAGAAAAGGGATATACGCAGATTAAGATGCAGCTGTTAACAGGGATCGATCAGAGCGATTATTCTAAAATAGAAAAGGGGAAACGTTATTATACGTTTGAACAGTGTAAAAGAATTGCGTTGGCGCTTGATACGAGCATGGATTATCTGGCCGGTCTGACAAACGAGCCGAAACCTTACCCGCGGAGCCGGAAATATGATCTGCATGCAGAAAAAACGGAGAGGAAATAGCAGCATTTCCTCTCCGCTGTATAAGATGATTTCATTTTATTTGGAATGGCGGCGGAATTTTTCAGATTATTCCCAAACCGCATATTCGCCATATTCTTCCCAGATATTACAGATCCATGTCCTGCCCTGATTGACAATGATCTCGTTGCCGGCCTCGTCATAGAATCTGGCTGGTGTAAAGTCGCCTCCGTAACGTGCCCATCTGCCCTTGATCACTTTACCGTTCGTGAAAATAACAGCGTCGCCTTCGCCGTGGACACCGAAGGCAAGATAGTCGTGATCGTCTCTGACTTCTCCGTGGCAGTACTGAAAAATAACGTTGGAAACAGCAAGCTGTTCGTTATTGTATTCATCGATCTGTTCTTCCCCATCCTGATAACGGTAATACAGATGATCGTCTTCATGGTATTCGAAATAAGGGTGATAAGCACCGTATCCGCCGGAGTTGCTTCCTGACTCTCCGCCGGGATAAATCATAACGGCGTCTTCGGCATCTTCATATTCCGCCGGCATGTTGTCATTGGCAAATAAGAAGGGACGGACATAGTCGTCGTCATAATTCCAGTCATATCCGAGGCGGTCGACCGCATCCATTAATCCATCGATCATCAGATAACCGGTGAACTCTTTCGAATAACCCGGACGGCTTACCCGGTCGAATGCTTCGTCGGCCGGATTGTGGATACCTTCAACAGCTGCACTGACATTATAGACAGTATCACGGTTGATCAGTTCTTCCACATAAGGTCTGGCAAGACCCCAGTTACAGTAAATAGCCTCATAGCCTGTTGCCACATAGATGAAATAGTCCCGGCTGCTTCTGACGGGGCCGATTCTCTCCAAATCGTCAAAATTTTCAAAAACGGCCATTAACCTTGTGATACGTCCTTCAACAGGCGCTTCATATATGATGCCCGCCTGTGAGAGGCCGTACTGGGGCATGGCGGGTCTGTTGTTCGGAATCATGACGGCGATCGGTCTTCTGGTTGCGATTTCTTCGTCTGTCCATTCTCCGGTCAGATAGCTTTGGATCTGTCCGTCTACGGAGACTCTCTCTTCAATAAAAGGAGAGACAGGTTCCGGCTCGGGTTCGGGTTCCGGTTCTTCTTCTGCGACAGGTTCCGTTTCTTCCATAGGTTCGGGTTCTGAAATCTCAGGCTCCGGCGTGCTGCCGCAGGCGCCTAAGAGAGAAAGCGAAAGCAGGAGAAATGCAGTAAACAACAGTGTTTTTTTAAAGTACGTTTTCTTATGCATAGGCTGTTCTCCGTTCGTTTTATTTCTATTAATCTTGTCTTCAACATTAATTTTTTATAATATTTAAACACCATTATACCCGAAAATGTTTCATATGTATACTGTGTGAATCGCTGAAATAGTTACCAGAAAATTTGTCATAATTTTTCTGTCATAACTTTTCATACACGGAAAGGTTTTAAACGGCCGCAATTTGTGATACAATAACGGAAGTGTTTTCACAGCGGAATGCGCAAAAAGTGAAGAAGATTTCGTAATAGAAATATATGACAGAAACAATTTCTGGAAAATAGGAAAACAGGTGGAGAAGGCATATGAAATGGATGAAATTTAAACTGAAAACGATCACCGAAGCCGAAGATATTATCATCAGCACACTTTATGATATCGGTCTTGAGGGCGCGCAGATAGAAGATAAGATTCCGTTAAGCGCATGGGAAAAAGAGCAGATGTTTGTGGATATTCCGCCGGCCTGTGAAGAAGACGACGGCGTTGCTTATTTGAGTTTTTTTGTAGAAGAAGCGGAAGATGGTTCGCTGCTTATAAACGGAGAACCCACGGACAAAGAGACGATCTTAAAGCAGGTGGAGGAAGAGCTGGAAGAGCTTAGGATGTTTATGGAGATTGGAGAAGGAACGATCCGTGTTGAAGAGACGGAGGATATTGACTGGATCAATAACTGGAAAGAATTTTTTCATCAGTTTTATATAGACGACCTGCTTGTGATCCCTTCCTGGGAAGAAGTAAAAGACGCGGACAAGGGAAAAAAGATCCTGCACATTGATCCGGGGACCGCATTCGGAACCGGTATGCATGAGACGACACAGCTCTGCATCCGGCAGATCAGGAAATATCTGACGCCCGAAACGACACTTCTCGACGTCGGCTGCGGAAGCGGTATTCTTTCCATTATTGCTCTGATGTACGGAGCAAAAAAAGCGGTAGGAACTGATCTTGATCCCTGTGCGGTGGAAGCCGTCAGACAGAATATGGAAACGAACGGCATACGAAAAGAAGATTTCACGATGATGATCGGCAATATTATTACCGAGAAAGAAGTACAGGACAAAGTCGGGTATCTATGTTATGATATCGTAGTGGCCAATATTCTGGCAGACGTACTGGTGGAACTGACACCTGTTATTACTGCACAGATGAAACCGGGCGCCGTTTATATCACATCCGGCATTATCCGGGAAAAAGAAGAGACGGTCGTAAAGGCTGTCAAGCAGGCAGGTCTTACGATAGTGGAAGTGACAAAGCAGGGCGAGTGGGTCAGTGTAACTGCCCGTAAGGCGTGAAGATAAAAGGCGCTGCGGTCGCGGGTATGTTTGCACTGCTCTGGATGGCTGTGATCTTTTCATTTTCAGCCCAGGAGAAGGAGGAATCGAGCGCGGTAAGCGAGGCATTCAGTTACCGCGTGATAAGTTCGTCCCGTTTTTTCCTTCGCCTGGATATCGATGAAGAAGATTTAAAGCAGATAGCGGCAGCGATAGAAAAAGGTGTCCGCAAGGCAGCGCATATGACGGAGTTTGGGATATTGTCGATACTTTTTTATCTATGGCTCGGCGGCCGGCAGTTCCGGCCGGTAAACAGAGCGCTGCTGTCGGTCTTTTTGGCCGTTTTGTATGCTGCCAGCGATGAAATACATCAGCGTTTTGTGCCGGGACGTGCGGGAACGCTTGGGGATGTTATGATAGACAGTACCGGCGCGCTGCTAGGGGTCGTCATTTTGATAGGAGTAAAACAATGTATCAGTTTTTTGTGGAACCGTCGCAGATACAGGGAAACAAAGTTATTATAACGGGCAGTGATGTCAATCATATAAAAAATGTGCTCCGGATGAAAGCCGGAGAAGAAGTGGCGGTCAGTAACGGCATAGATGGAAAGGAATACCGCTGCGGTATCGTGCAGATCACGGATGAAGCGGTCTTATGCACCCTGCGGTTTGTGAAGGAAGACAGCGCGGAACTTGCTTCTAAAATTTATCTTTTTCAGGGACTGCCCAAAGCCGATAAGATGGAACTTATTATACAGAAGGCAGTGGAACTTGGCGTTTATGAGATCATTCCGGTTGCGGCAAAGCGGTCGGTCGTTCGTTTGGATGAAAAGAAGGCAAAGAATAAACTGCTTCGGTGGCAGGGAATTGCCGAGGCTGCGGCCAAGCAGAGTAAGAGAGGCATCATCCCGCGGGTACGGGATGTCATGAGCATGAAGGAGGCTGTTCTTTACGCCGCAGAAACTGCGGATGTCAGACTGATCCCATATGAACTGGCGCAGGATATGACTAAGACCAGGGAACTCATAGAAGGGATACGGCCCGGAGAATCGGCTGCGGTTTTTATCGGACCGGAAGGCGGCTTTGAGGAAAACGAAATTGCCGCGGCGCTGGAAAACGGCATACGGCCGGTCACGCTTGGCAGACGGATACTGAGAACGGAAACGGCGGGATTTACGGTTTTATCATGGCTGATGTATCATCTCGAATAGTGTGGGAAGAATTTCCGACCGGGCATAATGATGGAAATAAGTCTAAAACCCGAAATAAATGTCAAAGAGCATAAAGGCATCATATACTACATTATGAGATGCAAAGATAAATTATGATAAAATAGGAGCTGTTTATGAAAGTATATTTGGATAATTCGGCTACAACCAGATGCTTTGATGAAGTGGCGCAGCTTATGATGCAGGTAATGTGCAGAGACTACGGCAATCCTTCCAGTCTGCATCATAAAGGCGTGGAAGCGGAACACTATATACGATATGCGTTGGAAACGCTTGCCAAAATACTGAAAGTCAATGAAAAAGAAATTATTTTTACATCAGGAGGAACGGAAGCCGATAATATCGCCATAATAGGCACCGCGATGGCCAATCACCGCATGGGACGGCATTTGATCACGACACAGATAGAACATCCGGCAGTGATACAGACAATGCGGTATCTGGAGGATCAGGGATTTCGTGTGACCTATCTGCCGGTGGATGGACAGGGCAGGATCCGCCTGGAAGACCTGCAGAAAGCAATCTGTAAAGAAACGATTCTGGTATCCATTATGCATACCAATAATGAGATCGGAACGCTGCAGCCGATTGCAGAAGCGGGCGAGCTGATCAAAAAGATGAATCCTATGACCGCTTTTCATGTAGATGCCGTACAGGGATTTGGTAAATTCCGTATTTATCCTTCCAGAATGAAGATCGATCTGTTGTCTGTCAGCGCACACAAGATACACGGCCCGAAAGGTGTGGGATTCCTATATAAAAATGAAAAATGCAAGGTCAGTCCGATCATCTACGGCGGCGGGCAGCAGAAAGGGATGCGTTCCGGTACGGAGAATGTGCCGGGTATCGCAGGACTTGCCAAGGCATCCGAACTGATCTATCAGAACCTGGATGCCGATATGGAGCGGTTGTATGCACTGCGCGAAATGTTCATACAGGGTGTTTCCCGGATCGAAGATGTCAAAGTGAACGGATGTATGGGGGATGAGAGCGCTTCTCATATCGTGAGTCTCTCAGTCAGAGGCGTCCGCAGTGAAGTGCTGCTGCATGCATTGGAAGACAGGGATATTTATGTTTCCGCAGGAAGCGCCTGCTCTTCAAACAAACCGCAGCCATCGGCGACTTTGAAGGCCATCGGCATCGAGAAAGATCTGCTGGAGTCCACGATCCGCTTCAGCTTTTCCGTTTTTACCACAAAGGAAGAAATTCAGTATACCTTACAGACTTTATATGAGATGATACCGGAATTGAGACGCTATAAGAGGCATTGACGCCGTATCAATGCCGGAATGAAAAACGGCAGGACAGTCAGGATACGGGAATGGATAGGGAAGCCTGTCTGCGGCAGGTTTCTTTATCCGAAATGCCGGCGCTTTACAGGAGTATGCAGGATAACAGAAAGGAAATGGACATGTTCACATCATTTTTGATCAAATATGCCGAAATCGGCGTGAAGGGAAAAAACAGATATCTTTTTGAAGACGCGCTTGTCAGACAGATCAGACACGCTCTGAAAAAGTGTGATGGAGAATTTCAGGTACGAAAGACAGACGGCAGGATCTATGTCGATGCGGTATCGGCATTTGATTTTGAAGATACGGTAGAGATGCTGAAAAAAGTATTCGGCGTTTCCGGTATCTGTCCGGTCATTGTCGCAGAAGACGAGGGATTTGAAAAACTCGGAGAGCGCGTTGTAAAATATATCGACGAGATTTATCCGGACAAGCATAAGACTTTTAAGGTGGCGGCAAGGCGGGCGAGAAAAAACTATCCGCTTAATTCCATGGAGATCAATACTCAGATAGGCGGCATTTTACTGGATGCATACCCGGATATGCGCGTGGACGTGCATAAACCCGATATCATGCTGCACATAGAGATCCGCGATAAGATCTATCTTTATTCGGAGATCATTCCGGGGCCGGGAGGTATGCCTGTCGGCACGGGCGGCAAGGCGATGCTTTTGTTATCGGGAGGCATCGATTCTCCCGTGGCAGGATATATGGTGGCCAAGCGCGGCGTCAAGATCGATGCGGTATATTTTCATGCGCCGCCGTATACAAGCGAACGCGCCAAACAGAAAGTTGTCGATCTGGCGAAAAAAGTAGCGCAGTACACAGGACCGATCTATCTGCATGTCATTAATTTTACCGACATTCAGATGTATATTTACGATAAGTGTCCCCATGATGAACTGACGATCATTATGCGCAGATATATGATGCGTATCGCCGAGCATATTGCCAAAGAAACGGAATGCCTTGGACTGATCACCGGAGAGAGTATCGGACAGGTAGCTTCTCAGACGATGCAGAGTCTGGCAGTCACCAATGAAGTATGCGAACTGCCGGTTTACAGGCCGCTAATCGGGTTTGATAAAATGGAGATCGTAGAAATTTCGGAGAAAATAGACACATATGAGACATCGATCCTGCCTTATGAGGACTGCTGTACGATATTTGTTGCGAAACATCCCGTTACAAAACCGAATTTGAAGATCATCAAAAGACATGAACAGAATCTGACGGAAAAAATAGAAGAACTGGTACAGACGGCGTTAGATACGGATGAACTGATTATTGTTTCCTGATCAAAATATCCAGATCAAATTCTGTATTGACAGGAAAATGATACCGGAACAATAACCAGTTTACCGGATGTAAAGATTCATGTGCAAATTTTACATGATGTAAGGTTTTAATGCTGTCAGAATTTCTTCCGCACCATCTTCCGTATGGATGTTCAAATCGATCGGTTTGGAAAGATCCAGACTGAAAATACCCATAATGGATTTTGCGTCGATGACATATCTGCCGGATACTAAATCGAAATCGTAATCAAATTTAGTGATATCATTTACGAAAGATTTAACCTTATCGATAGAGTTTAAAGAGATTTGGACTGTTTTCATTGAAATGACCTCCTTATTAAAACATATTATTAGCTTAATAGTATATGTTGGAAGGACAAAAGTCAATGATAAAACAATACAAAAAATGCGGGGATTACTATGAAAAGTGTAGCACTACATAATTTGGGGTGTAAAGTAAACGGCTATGAGATGGACGTTATGCAACAAATACTGTTGGAAAAGGGTTATAAAATTGTACCTTTTGATACGCAGGCCGATATTTATATCGTCAATACATGCACCGTGACCAATATTGCCGACCAGAAAAGCAGACAGATGCTGCATCGCGCCAAAAAAAGAAATCCTGACGCCGTAGTAGTGGCAGCAGGCTGCTACGTGCAGACCGGACAGGATGCAGTGGCGGAGGATACGGCGGTCGATCTTGTGATCGGTAATAACCGCAAGAAAGATATCGCCGTGATTCTGGAAGAGTATCTGGAGAAAAAAGAGCAGGGAATTCTTTCGGAGAATGACAAGACATTACAGAATAAAACGGTTATAGATATTAACCATACCGCGGAATATGAGCAGATGCAGCTTTCGGGAACACGGGAGCATACGAGGGCTTATGTAAAAATTCAGGACGGATGCAACCAGTTCTGTTCCTATTGTATTATCCCGTTTGCGAGGGGACGGGTAAGGAGCCGGAAAGAGGAAGATATCCTGTCGGAAGTAAAGGATCTTGTACAGGCCGGATATCAGGAGGTCGTTCTGACAGGCATTCATATCAGTTCCTACGGAATAGATACAAAGGACAGGCATCTGCTTTCCCTGTTAGAGAAACTGGAGGAGATTCCCGGACTGAAGCGGATCCGGCTCGGTTCTCTCGAACCCGGCATTATTACGGAAGCGTTTGCGGGAAGGATCAGCGAACTGTCCAAAATATGTCCGCATTTTCATCTGTCTTTGCAAAGCGGGTGCGACGAGACGCTGCGGCGGATGAATAGACGTTATACGACGGGGGAATACTTGGAAAAAGTGGAAATATTGCGGAAGCATTTTGAGAATCCGGCTATTACGACGGATGTTATTGTAGGATTTCCCGGAGAGACGGAAGAAGAATTCAGGTGTACGGAGTCTTTTTTGCAAAAGATACATTTTTATGAGATGCACATATTTAAGTATTCCAAACGGCAGGGAACGAGGGCGGACGTTATGCCGGATCAGGTTCCCGACACGATAAAGGCACAGCGCAGCAACCGGCTTCTGGCATTGGAAAAACAGATGTCCGAAGCGTACCGCAGGACTTTTATCGGCAAAGAAGTAACGGTATTATTCGAAGAAACCAAAGAGATAGATGGACATACCTTTCAGACGGGTCATACGCAGGAGTACATCAGGGCAGCGGGAGAAAATGCCGTACGCGGCAGCATCATGAGAGGGACGGTCACGGGAGTCCTGCATGATGACGTCATGCTCGTGGAAGGGTTAAGAGACTTTGGATAAAAGACCTGGAAGCGTGAACGCATTTTATTATGATTGAATTTTATGTCAGGATAGAGTATGATAAAGTTCAGGAGTGACAGATAAGGTATGAGAAGGGGCGGGTTTGCATAATGCAGGATTTGGAGAACACACAATATTTTAAAGTAGAGACGGAACCGGAGACCGGCGTAAAGATCGTTCTTGCGACCGTATATGAAGCGCTGACGGAGAAAGGATATAATCCGGTAAATCAGATCGTAGGGTATATTATGTCCGGAGATCCCACATACATTACGAGCCATAAAAGCGCCAGAAGCCTTATTATGAAGGTAGAGCGCGACGAACTGGTAGAAGAGATGCTCAAAGAATATATCAAAAATTCTCTGCAGAAATAATCATGTGATGCAAAAATGCAGTAAGGTACGAATATGAGGATCATGGGTTTGGATTTCGGCTCGAAGACAGTAGGCGTTGCCATCAGCGACCCTCTTTTGCTGACGGCACAGGGTATCGAGATCATCAGAAGAAAAGAAGAAAATAAATTACGCAGGACGTTTGCACGGATAGAAGAGCTGATCACGGAATATGAAGTGGAAGAGATCGTGCTGGGGTTCCCCAAGAACATGAATGATACGATCGGTATCCGGGCGGAACTTTCGTTGGAGTTTAAAGATAAACTGGAGCGCAGGACAGGTCTGCCTGTGACAATGTGGGACGAGAGACTGACAACGGTAGCGGCGGACAAGGCTATGATAGAGGCCGGCATCAGGCGGGAACATAGAAAAGAATATGTGGACAAAATAGCTGCGGTTTTGATCCTGCAGGGGTATCTGGATCATCTTGCAGTGAAGGAGAATCATTGAATGGAGAAGATCGTTTTTCAGCCGGAAGGAGAAGATCCGGTAGAATTTTATGTGTTGGAACAGACAAGAATAGGCGGTATTGATTATATTCTGGTAACGGATACGGAAGAAGATGATGCAGAAGCGCTGATCTTACGTGACAGATCGCAGTCAGGGGAAGCAGAAGCGCTTTATGAAATCGTAACGGAAGACGAGGAACTGAATGCAGTTGCGGCTGTATTTGAAAATATGTTAGAAGATGTAGATTTATCTTAAAAATGCAGTACATATAGAGTACCATCAGAGGTTTTTGGCGCAGCGGCGGATGTCCGGAGGGCCGGGATTTATGTCGGACATGAGAGAGCGGGAACTGTGCGGAGAGCAACCGTATAAACTGCGTAAGCAAAAACGGCTGAAGGAACACTATGTCTATTGCAGGGAATATGGAGGAAAATTGTTTGAAAAAAAATGAAAAGGGAAAGACTGCCGGTTTGAAGGTGATTCCTTTAGGCGGTCTGGAGCAGATTGGATTAAACATTACTGCCTTTGAATATGAAGACAGTATTATTGTTGTGGATTGCGGATTGTCGTTTCCGGAAGATGAAATGCTGGGAATTGATCTGGTAATCCCGGATGTAACGTATTTAAAAGACAATATCAGTAAAGTGAAAGGCTTTATGATCACGCATGGGCACGAAGATCATATCGGTGCGCTGCCTTATGTATTAAAAGAGATCAACGTACCCATCTATGCCACGAAGCTGACGATGGGCATCATAGAGAACAAGCTGAAAGAGCATGACCTTATGAACGGCACGAAACGTAAGGTCGTTAAGTTCGGACAGTCTATCAACTTAGGACAGTTCCGGATCGAGTTTATCAAGACGAATCACAGTATCGTGGATGCCGCGGCGCTTGCAATTTATTCCCCGGCCGGCATTGTCGTGCATACGGGAGATTTCAAGGTAGATTATACGCCTGTATTCGGCGACGCCATTGATTTACAGCGTTTTGCGGAAATCGGGAAAAAGGGTGTTCTGGCGCTGATGTGCGACAGCACGAATGCGGAGCGGCCCGGATTTACGCCTTCTGAGAAGACGGTTGGGAAAACTTTCGACTCTCTTTTTTCAGAGCACCGGGACACAAGGATCATTATTGCGACTTTTGCATCCAATGTGGACAGGGTGCAGCAGATCATTAATTCTGCGTACAGGTTCGGCAGAAAGGTTGTAGTAGAGGGCCGAAGCATGGTCAATATCATTGAGACGGCGTCTACCTTGGGATATTTGAATATTCCCGATCAGACACTGATCGATGTGGAACAGTTAAAGAACTATCCGAACGAGAAGACCGTTATTATCACGACGGGGAGCCAGGGAGAAAGTATGGCGGCGCTCAGCCGCATGGCAGGCAGTATCCACAGAAAGATATCTATCGTGCCGGGCGATACCGTTATTTTCTCATCCAATCCGATTCCGGGAAATGAAAAAGCGGTTACGAATGTGATCAATGAACTGCTGATGAAAGGGGCCGACGTTATTTTTCAGGATGTTCATGTATCCGGACATGCCTGTCAGGAAGAGATCAAACTGCTCTATACGCTGCTGCATCCGAAATACGCGATTCCCGTGCACGGCGAATACAAGCATCTGAAAGCACAGGCTAAGATCGTGCGGGAACTGGGCATTGATAAATCAGATATCTTTATATTACATTCGGGGGACGTTCTGGAGATCAGCGAGGAACATGCGGAAGTTACCGGAAAAGTACCTGTAGGAGCCATTCTTGTTGATGGACTCGGCGTAGGGGATGTAGGAAATGTCGTTTTGAGAGACAGACAGCATCTGGCAGAAGACGGTATCATGATCGTAGTGCTGGCGCTTGATTCAACCGGAAATCAGCTTGTATCGGGACCTGATATCGTATCCCGCGGTTTCGTATATGTCAGGGAATCCGATGAACTGTTGGAAGAAGCACGGCTTTTGGTGTATGATTCCATTATGGGATGCCTGGACAGAGGACAGACCGACTGGGGCAAATTAAAATCTACCATTAAGGAAGCTCTGAGTGATTACGTATGGAAGAAAACGAAGAGACGTCCGATGATACTCCCGATCATCATGGAGGTCTGAAAAGGAGAAGACGGTATGGAAGACGGTTTTGCAGACAACAGTGTGAGGAATGCAACGGATCAGTTTGTGGAAGCGATCAAAGAGTCGGAAATATATAAAGAATATCATATTCAAAAAGAAAAAATTAAAAGGCATCCGGAGTTATTTGAGCGGGTAGGAGAGTTTCGGCAGAGAAATTATGAACTGCAGACGAGCGCCCGGGGAGATGACCTGCTTGAGAAGCTGGATGCTTTTGAAAGAGAATATGAAGAGTTTCGCGCCAATCCGTTAGTGGATGATTTTTTAAGAGCGGAACTGGCATTCTGCCGTATGATGCAGAGAGTAAATGTGCGGATCACCGCGGGACTTGACTTTGAATAAGTTTGGTTCAAAGAGGAGGTTTTTTCGTGGATATCAAACAGTTGGTGGTTTCTGTTATAGAAACGGTTATTAAAATTGCAATCGGCGTTTTTATCGTGATGTTCGTGTTTGACGCGGCAGTTAAAGCATATGATTACGGTTACCGCGTGTTTGCGGAAGAGCCGATGACCTACGGAGATGGCAGGACGATAAGTATCAGTGTGACAACGGAAGATTCCGTTAAGGACGTCGGAGAAAATCTGGAAGAAAAAGGACTGATCCGGGATGCCAATCTGTTCCTCATACAGGTTATTCTTTCGGAGTGCTACGGAAAAATAAACCCCGGCATTTATGACCTTAACACGTCTATGAAGACGAATGAGATGATAGAGATCCTAACGGAGGAAAAAGAGGAAGAGACAGAAGAGAAAGCTTCTTCCGATAATGTTCCTATCGGAGCGGTCGGCGGCGGGGATACGGAAGGCACGCAGGGAACGGAAGAACCGTCTGAAGCGGACGGCGGAGACGGCACAGAGAACCCGGAGGGAGATGCCGGCGCAGAAGATCCGGGTGAGGACGGCGGAGAAGGAAACGTCCAGCCGGACGCGGCAGGAGAGTAGATGTATGATAGTAGACGAGCGCACGGCAGCTTTTATAAATTCTCTGGATCCCGGCAAAACCGAATTTCTGAATGAGATAGAAAGAGAAGCGAAAGAAACCAATGTGCCGGTCATCCGGACAGAGATGCAGAGTCTGATGAAACTGCTGTTAGCGGTCAAAAGACCTGCCTCCATTCTGGAAGTCGGCTGCGCCATTGGTTTTTCTGCATTGTTTATGAGTGAATATGCACCGGAAGGATGCAGGATAACAACCATTGAAAAATATGAAAAGAGAATACCGACAGCAAGGGAAAATTTTAAGCGGGCAGGGAAAGAAGAGAGCATTACCTTATTAGAAGGGGATGCGCTTGACTGGTTATGCAGGCTGGAAGGGCCGTATGATCTGATCTTCATGGACGCGGCCAAAGGGCAGTATATTCATTTTCTGCCGGAAGTGCTGCGGCTGATGCCCGAGGGCGGTATCCTTTTGTCGGATAACGTTTTGCAGGATGGGGACGTGATCCAGTCGCGGTATGCGGTGACAAGAAGGAATCGTACGATACATACCCGCATGAGAGATTATCTGTATGAACTGAAGCATCATCCTTTATTGGAGACCGCGATACTGCCGGTCGGGGATGGCGTTACGATCAGTGTGAAAACAAAGCAAGGGTGAGTATATGAAAAAACCAGAATTACTGATTCCGGCGAGCAGTCTGGAAGTATTGAAGACAGCAGTCATATTCGGCGCGGATGCCGTTTATATCGGCGGAGAGGCATTCGGACTGCGTGCCAAGGCAAAAAATTTCACAAAAGAGGAAATGGCACAAGGCATAGCATTTGCACACGAACGCGGTGTACGTGTGCATGTGACGGCCAATATTCTGGCGCATAATGCGGACATAAGCGGTGCGGATCAATACTTCCGGGAACTGAAAGAAATGAAGCCGGATGCGCTGATCATCGCAGATCCCGGAATGTTTATGCTGGCAAAAGAGATCTGTCCCGAGATTGATATTCATATCTCCACACAGGCGAACAATACAAATTATATGACATACCGTTTCTGGTATGAACAAGGAGCGAAAAGGGTCGTATCGGCAAGGGAACTGTCTCTGCATGAGATCAAAGAGATCAGACGGCAGATTCCGGAGGATATGGAAATAGAAAGCTTTATTCACGGCGCAATGTGTATCTCCTATTCGGGACGCTGCCTGCTGAGCAGTTATTTCACGGGGCGGGATGCCAACCACGGAGCCTGTACGCATCCGTGCCGCTGGAAATACGCGGTGGTGGAAGAAAAAAGACCGGGAGAATATCTGCCTGTATATGAGAACGAACGGGGAACCTATATTTTCAATTCCAAGGATCTGTGCATGATAGAACATATTCCGGAAATGATCGATGCCGGGATAGACAGCTTCAAGATAGAAGGACGGATGAAGACGGCGCTCTATGTGGCGGCTGTGGCAAGGACGTACCGCAGGGCTATTGACGACTGTCTGGAATCGGAAGAAAAATACCGGGACAATATGAACTGGTATCGGGAAGAGATCGCCAAATGTACTTACCGTCAGTTTACGACAGGTTTCTATTTTGGAAGGACAGATGAAACGTCACAGATCTATGACAACAATACGTATGTGAACGAATATATTTATCTGGGCATTGTTCACCTGGTTGACGGGCAGGGACGGGCACATCTTATTCAGAAGAACAAGTTCTGTGTAGGAGATGAGATCGAGATTATGAAGCCGGACGGCAGCAACGTTTTCGTAAAAGTGCTGCATATGCATGACGAAGAAGGAGAAGCGATAGAGAGCTGTCCTCATGCCGGACAGGCGATTGATGTAATGCTTTCACAGATACCGGAGAAGTATGATATCCTGCGGGTAAGTAATCAATAAGTTTCGTTTTGTGTAATGTGAACAGCATTTTTTGCCAAAAAATATTATTTTCCGCAAAATTTACAAAATTATTTGTAAGGTATTGCTTTTTTCAAAAAAGTAAGGTATTTTATAACAAGAGACCGCAAGACCGGTACAAAATTTATATAAGGTATCTTGAACGAGGATGTTCCAAAATTGATTTTGGGACATTTTTTGTGTAAAGGGAAAGATATGGGCATTCATGCGCAGACTCGGATGCCGTGAGGAAAATGAAAGAGGAGAGGAAAAATAACATGAGCGAAAAATTAAATGTGGAAGCAATCTTTGGACAGAATTTATTTACGCTTAGTAAAATGAAAGAACGTCTGCCTAAGAATGTATACAAAGAAGTAGTAAAGGTCATGGATCAGGGCGGAGAGCTTTCCATGGATACCGCGAATGTCGTTGCCAAAGCGATGAAGGACTGGGCGGTGGAACATGGCGCTACGCATTTTACCCACTGGTTCCAGCCTCTTACGGGAATTACCGCTGAGAAACATGATGCTTTCGTAACGCATCCGGATGAGTCCGGGAAGATGCTGACAGAGTTTTCCGGAAAGGAACTGATCAAAGGCGAACCCGACGCTTCTTCATTTCCTTCGGGCGGTCTGCGCGCTACCTTTGAAGCGAGAGGATATACGGCGTGGGATATTACGTCGCCGGCTTTCTTAAAAGAGTCGGCATGCGGCACGATCCTCTGTATTCCGACTGCATTCTGTTCTTATACGGGAGAAGCGCTGGATAAAAAGACGCCGCTTCTGCGGTCCATGGAGGCTCTGAGCGAGCAGGCGCTGCGTATCGTGCGGCTGTTCGGCAACACAGAGGCGACGAAGGTCGTGGCTTCCGTAGGACCCGAGCAGGAATATTTCCTGGTAGACGAAAATCTATATATGAAAAGAACGGACCTGATGTTTGCCGGACGTACGCTTTTCGGAGCACCTGCGCCGAAAGGACAGGAGATGGAAGATCATTATTTCGGCGTTATCAGAGAACGTGTCGGCGCTTACATGAAAGACTTGAATGAAGAACTCTGGAAACTCGGTGTTACCGCGAAGACACAGCATAACGAAGTGGCTCCCGCACAGCACGAGCTGGCGCCGATCTATGAGACTGCCAATATTGCGGTAGATCATAACCAGATTGTTATGGAGACAATGAAAAGAGTGGCTATTGAACACGGCATGAGATGTCTTCTGCATGAGAAACCGTATGCAGGCGTCAACGGTTCCGGCAAGCATGATAACTGGTCTATCACGACGGACAACGGCGTAAACCTTTTGGATCCCGGTGAAACGCCGAATGAAAATATTCAGTTCCTGCTGGTACTGGCGTGTATCATGAAAGCGGTGGATACCCATGCCGATCTGCTCCGTCAGTCTGCTTCCGATGTCGGAAACGACCACAGACTGGGGGCGAACGAAGCGCCGCCGGCGATCATTTCCATTTTCCTTGGCGAGCAGCTTGAGGATGTGGTGAATCAGTTGATTGAGACCGGTTTTGCCACGACCGTTAAAGAGGGCGGCAGGCTTTTGACGGGCGTTAAGACGCTGCCCGATTTCCAGAAGGACGCTACCGACAGAAACAGGACTTCGCCGTTTGCGTTTACGGGAAATAAATTTGAATTCCGCATGGTCGGTTCTGCAGATTCTATTGCCAGTCCGAATACGACGTTGAATGCGATTGTTGCGGAAGCATTCTGCGAAGCGGCGGACAGACTGGAGAAAGAGGAAGATAAAGAGATCGCGATCCATGATCTGATCAAAGAGTATATGACAAAACACCAGCGGATCATCTTTAACGGCAACGGCTATGCCGACGAATGGGTAGAAGAGGCGAAGAGAAGGGGACTTCCGAATATCAAGTCCATGATCGAGGCGGCGGATACCCTGACAACGGACAAAGCGGTACGTCTGTTTGAGAAATTCGGTATCTTTACGAAAGTAGAGCTGGAATCCCGCGAAGAAATCATTTATGAGACCTATGCCAAGACGATCAACATCGAGGCGTTGACGATGATCGACATGGCAGGAAAACAGATTATTCCGGCAGTGGTCAAATATACCAGGATGCTGGCGGATACGGTTAATGCAGTGAAAGCGGCGGGCGTAGATGCATCCATGCAGACAGAGCTTTTAAGATCTGTCGGCGAAAAACTGGTATCCATGCAGGCGTCTTATATGAAGCTAAAGAAAGTGGAAGAACAGGCGTCTTCTATGGAGAATGCAAAAGAACAGGCATTTTTCTATAAAGATACTGTGAAAAAGGTTATGGAAGAACTGCGTGTACCTGCGGACGAACTGGAAATGATTGTTGATAAGGAAATGTGGCCGATTCCTACCTATGGCGAGTTGATGTTTGAAATCTGAATATTTAAGCGGATGAAAACAGGCAGAAGAGCAATCTTCTGTCTGTTTTTTGGATTGAAACCGATAAAAACACAGGGCCGAAAGAGTCAGGAAAAATCAGGTAAATATATTGTCTTATTGCCTAAAATTGTACCAAAAAGTCCTGATATAAGTACAAAATTGCCTAAAAGTAAAGAAAAGAAAAAATATGGTTGAAATTACTGTATAAAAAAAGTAAAATGAGCATTATATAAATCGTTTTACGACGGGTGGATATACTGTCTTTTCCATTCAAAACTTACAAAAGAACAGAAAGGGAAGGAAACACTATGAAAAATATTAAGATTGCAACAAAAATCAGTATCATCACCATTGGAATTCTGGCGGTCGGTCTTTTCGGGTTATGGTTTGTGGCGAACGGGCAGATGACGAAAGTTATGAAGGCTTCTATCATGTCCCAGCTTAACAATTCCGTAGAGACACAGGCGGAAATCGTAAGAAGTTATGTAGATAAGGCAGAAACTTATCTGATCGGGTATGCGCAGGCGCCTAAAATGATAGAAACCCTGCAGGATACCGGAGACGCCGGCAATGTCACGCAGCTTCAGGAATACACGGACAGGTATGCGGGGACGGGAGACAATCTGGAGAATATATATGCCGCCGATTATAATTCTACGGTAGTTGCTTCTCATGTACAGGGCGTGATCGGAGTGACTCTGCGGGAAGGCGATGCGCTGAAACAGCTCCAGGATGCGATCGCAGGCGGAATGTATAATACGGGTATTATGGCTTCCAAAGCGACCGGAGCACAGGTTATTTCCATGTACTATCCTGTTAATAATAAGGACGGTCAGCCGGTCGGCTATGTAGGAGCGGCAATTTTTGCGGAAAATTTAAGAGATACGCTGAATGAGCTTTCCGGTAAAAGGGAAGGAAGCAGTTATATGTTATTGGACGCTGCAGCGGGCACTTATATATTCTGCCCCAACGACGAACTGATCGGGGCGGCGATCGAGAGTGAAGACGTCCTGCAAATGATCGAACTGGCGAAAAATGCAGAGAATAAAGAAAGCTCTTTGGAATATATGGATACCGAGAGCGGCAGGAAAATGATATCTGCCATTTATTATATGGAAGAAAGGGACTGGGTGCTTGTAGCCCTGTCGGATTGGGATATCGCTTTTGAATCGGTTCAGGCGCTTACAAACATGCTGGCGATTCTTTGTATTGTCGTTCTTGTTGTGATCTCGCTTACGGTATGGGGCAGTGTATCCATGATCGCCAGGGATATCAGCGGAGAGGCAGGAATCATACAGGAAATTGGTACACTGGATTTTACAGGCAGAGAAAAGCTGAATAAATATTGCGGCAGAAAAGACGAAGTGGGAATGATAGCGGATGCAACCAGAGTATTGGTAGATGCCTCATATCATGTCGTTGTGGAACTGCAGGAGAAGAGCCGGGAATTGTTAAAAACTGCGGGAGAAATGAACAAAAGTTCTGCCGTTACGTTTGATACCGTGAAAACGGTAGAATCGGCGATCCATGAAATCGCTATGGGAGCAAGCAATCAGGCTTCCGAGACGAATAGTGCCTCCAACAGCGTTGTCCATATCGGTAACCAGATCGCGGAAACGAAAGACAAGTCCTCAACGCTTTACGGCGTAGCGGAAAATATCAACAGTTCGGGTGAAGAAGCGATTAAAACGCTGCAGACACTTGGAGATATCAATGAGCAGGCTAAGAATGCCGTCGAGCAGATCAACAAGCAGACACTTACGACCAATGAGTCCGTTTTGAAGATCAGAGACGCCGCACAGCTCATTACTTCCATTGCCGAAGAGACGAATCTGCTTTCTCTGAATGCGTCCATAGAAGCGGCAAGAGCAGGCGAACAGGGAAGCGGTTTCGCAGTCGTAGCCGGACAGATCAAAAAGCTTGCAGAACAGTCGAATGATTCTGCAAAATACATCGATTCCGTGATAGACGTACTCCTGCAGGAATCTTCCGAAGCGGTACAGATCATGGACGATGTAAAGGAAATCATGAAGCTGCAGAGCGAACGTCTTGCAGATACGAAGAGCTGCTTTGAAGAAGTGACTCAGAATGTTATTGTGACACAGCAGGAAATTGCAAATATTACCCAGAATATTTCCGATATGGATGAGGAAAGGATCGGCGTGGTAGACGCTGTACAGAGCCTGACGGCGATCGCTGAGGAAAATGCCGCCGGAGCGCAGGAATCTCTTGCATCTACGGAAATGGTCAATGATATGGTCAAGAAAGTTGCCGATGCGGCAAAAGAGCTTGCAGAACTGGCAGATGCAATAGAGAAGAATATCAGTATTTTCAAAGTATAAAGTACAGGATAGTTTTATTGACAGTAAAACAGAAAAATTCTATAATACTCACAAAGAGGCCTTCCGCGTTATAAATGCGGAAGGCCAAAAGGAGTATACAGCGTGATAACGGTAAAAGAAATTGCCAAAGTATGCAATGTATCGCCAAGCACGGTCTCCAATATTTTAAACGGTAAGGCCAATGCGAGCGAAAAGACAAGACAAAAAGTCATGGCGGCGGTAAAAGAACTCGGCTATCAGCCGAATTTTTTTGCACAGAGCATGCGTAAACAAAACAGCCATATTATAGGCGTCATCACGGAGGATCTAAACCAGTTCGGTATTGTCCCGATCGTTGAATCGATCATGGCATACTGCGACGACCATGAATACAGGAGCATTTTAATGAATCTCCGGCTGTATGATAAATGGAGCGATACCTGGTTTGAAGATGAAACCAAACTGAAAAATGTACTGGAACCCGTATTGCGGGAAGCGCTGTCCATTCGTGTGGATGGCCTGCTTTATGTGGCGGGGCACTGCAGGGTCATCAACGTTTTTCCTGATGAGCTGCCGATACCGCTCGTACTTGCATACGGATTATCCGGAAAGAAGCAATATCCGTCCATCATAATAGACGATGAAAAGGGCGGTTATGACATGACGAAATATCTCATTGCCAAGGGACATACCAAGATAGGCCTGATAGCCGGCGCCGAAGGCAATCTGCATACGCGCAGCCGACTCAAAGGATACCAGAAGGCATTGTATGAAGGAAATATTTTATATAATCCGCAGTGGGTGCAGTATGGGGACTGGTTCCGGGAATCCGGATACAGGGCCGCAAAATATCTGCTGCAGGATGGCGTGACCGCTCTTTTCTGCATGAATGACCTGATGGCGGCCGGGGCCTATGATGTGATATATGAAGAGAATCTCGTGGTAGGAAAGGATATTGCCGTAGTAGGATATGATAACCGGGAGATGTCCAAATATTCCCGTCCCGGACTGACGACCAATGAGATCCAGCTGCGCGAGATCGGCAGACAGTCGGCAGAGACGCTTATCGGCCTGTTGGAAGCGGGAGAAAGGACAGAAGAGGCTTTACAGGTCATTTATATCCCGTGCAGGATGATAGAAAGGGAGTCCGTATAAAAATTAAAATTTTTTGAAAAAATTTAAAAATAGGACTTGCATTTCTGTTAAAGATACTGTATAATTCCAAGTTGTAATGTTAATGGGCTATCGCCAAACGGTAAGGCAACGGACTCTGACTCCGTCATTTCAAGGTTCGAATCCTTGTAGCCCAGTACAAAGCCTTAGTGAAGTGATTCACTGAGGCTTTTATTAACATATGGGGGAGTTGCAGGATCTGCGGCAGCCATTGTTGATGACGGAACAGAAAAGAGGATATTTATATGTATACTTATAAGAGCAGAGTGCGCTATAGTGAGATCGGTGTGAATGGGAATCTGACATTGGAGTCTTTGTTGGATTATTTTCAGGACTGCTCTACTTTTCATTCGGAAGATATCGGACTGGGCATAGAATATCTGCAGGAAAGGCATATGGTATGGCTGATGTCTTCGTGGCAGATCGTGATCGAACGTTATCCCCGTTTATGTGAAAATATTATCATCGGAACGGCGCCGTATGAATTCAGAGGATTTATCGGATGCAGAAACTTCTGGATGGAGACGTCGGAAGGAGAACGCCTTGCCTATGCCAACTCCATATGGAGCCTGATGGATACGGAAAAAATGACGCCTGCCAAACCGCCTGCCGATATGCTGGAAGGATATGTGCTGTCGGAAAGGCTGCCGATGGATTATGCGCCGAGAAAGATCGCGGTACCATCCGCCGGGCACAGTCAGGAGGAAATGCAGGTCAAAATGCATCATCTGGATACAAACGGGCATGTTAATAACGGACAGCATGTGCGGATCGCCATGGATTACGTACCGAAGGATTTCAGCATACGGCAGATGCGTGCGGAATATAAGAAACAGGCTGTATTGGGTGACCGGATCATACCGTTTGTGGCAGTGAATGACGAGGAAACACTTTATACGGTGGCGCTCGGCGGGGAAGACGGCAGACCGTATAGTATTGTTGAACTTACAGGAGAGAAGAAAATACAATGATAGCATTAGGTGAAGTACAAATATTAAAAATTGTAAAAAAGGTCGATTTCGGCGTATATCTGGCTGCAGATGGAGAAGAAACGGACAAAGTGCTGCTTCCGATGAAACAAGTGCCTCAGGGTGCAAAACCGGGAGATGAACTGGAAGTGTTTATTTACCGTGATTCGAAAGACCGTCTGATCGCCACGACCAGAAGGCCGGCGATCGTACTCGGCGGCCTTGCAAGACTGCGTGTTGTACAGACGGGAAAGATCGGCGCTTTTTTGGACTGGGGGCTGGAGAAAGACCTGCTGCTTCCCTTTAAGGAGCAGACGAAACCGGTGAAAGAAGGAGAAGAGTGTCTTGCGGCGCTTTACATTGATAAAAGCGGAAGACTCTGTGCAACAATGAATGTCTATCCGTATCTTCGTCAGGACAGTACTTATCAAAAGGATGATAAAGTCACAGGAACCGTATACGAGATCAGTGACAATTTCGGCGCATTTGTAGCGGTGGATGACGTATATTCCGGTCTGATCCCCAAAAAGGAGCTGTATGGCAGCGTGAAGATCGGAGATGTCATAACGGCAAGGGTAACCGGCGTAAAAGACGATGGCAGGCTGGATCTGAGTATACGTGAGAAAGCCTATCTGCAGATCGGAGCGGATGCGGAGAAGATACTGCGCATCATTGACAGCTATGACGGCGTCCTGCCTTTTTCCGACAAGGCATCTCCGGAAGTGATCAAAAGAGAGATGCAGATGAGTAAAAATGAATTTAAAAGGGCTGTGGGACATCTTTTAAAAGAGAATAAGATCATGATCGGCGAGAAATTCATCAGAAGAAAATGAAAGAGAATCTATGAACTTTTTGTGTTAAAGTATCTGTAAACTTGCAACTTTTGTATAAAAGAGTATAATTTATCATATGCAGGATTTTTCTGCAAATAACTTCCGTAAAATGGAAGGAGATACCGCCAGGCGGTAGAGGAGGAGAATATGAAAATTCAAAACATTACCAACATTGAAAAGTTTTTCAAAGTAGTTGACAGCTGCAAAGGAAAAGTGGAACTGGTAACGGGAGAAGGAGACAGACTGAATCTGAAATCCAAACTTTCCCAGTATGTGTCGCTTGCGAATCTTTTTTCCGATGGCACCATTGATGAACTGGAAATTATCGCATATGAATCGGAGGACGCATTTAAATTAGTAGAATTCATGATGGAAGGTTAAACTACGGATGAACAGCAAAAGAGTAAACAGGCTTTTTTTAAGTATCATATTGATAAATCTGGCATTTCAGGTGGGGATACTTGTGCTGGCATTGGGATTTGACATATGGGCGGATATCGGGATTGTACCGAATCTGGCCATCAGCCAGCTGATGCTGCTTGTACCCGCGTTCGCCGCCCTGATGCTGTCGCGGCGTAAAATGCCGGTAAAGATCAGGATCAGCGATCAGTTGGGATTTCATAAGATCAAGATCTCATCGTTTTTTATGATCATCCTGTATACGATCCTGATCATGCCGCTGTCGTCGGCGATCAATGCGATCTCCATGCTGTTTGTGGAGAACACGGTAGACGCGATCAGCGATACGATCATGCTGATGCCGTTTCCGGTGATGCTTTTTATGATAGCCATGTTCGGACCGTTCTGCGAAGAACTTGTGTTCCGCGGTATTGTATTCGGCGGATATAGAAACTCTGTATCGGTATTTAAAGCGGTCATCTGCTCTGCGCTGTTATTCGGGCTGATGCACATGAATTTCAATCAGGCGGCTTATGCGGTCGCGATAGGAATTATGTTTGCGCTGGTAGTAGAGGCGACGGGAAGCCTGTGGTCTTCCGTGATCGCGCATATGCTGTTTAATGCGCCGACCGTATTTATGGTTTATCTGCGGCCGGAAGTGTCTGCTGAGGCGGTACTGACGACGGATGATCTGCTTATGATCATCGGGCCTTATCTGATCGCAGCCGTTATTTCAACATCGATCGCGATGTGCGTTTTAGTCTGGCTTGCGAAAAATGAAAACCGGGAGGAGCATTTTAGAAGTATATGGACCTGCCGTAAAGAAAAGAAAGAAAAACTGATTACGGTTTCGCTTATTATTGCCATTGTATTATGTCTTGCCTTTATGAGTCTGGAATGGTTCCTGTAGCGGGGATTTTTGTTCGGAGCGTGAAGGCATCGGAAATGTCAGAAGCGGCGAAACGCAAAATGCCACTGTTTTAAACAGCGGCATTTTGAATCATGGTGATTAAACGTACATATCAAGATTGGCTCCGATATTCGGATTGACGGAGAGTTCCATAGCGGCAGCATCCATCATATTGGTAATCTGCGCACCGGTGTCCGTAGCGGCGTCCAGAGATTTGGCAAGCATTGCTACACCGAAAGCTGTATTTACCTGAGATGCCGACATTGCCATAGATAATTCTGCGATGTCCATACTTTACACCACCCTTTCTGATTCACCAGTTACTGTACACAGTATATCATATTAGTTATGGGAAAGCCATATGAAAAACGTTAATATTTTAGGGATTGAGCTGTATGAGCGTGATGCGAGAGAAGCGCTGTTTCTGACATACCGTTTTCTGAATGAGGGAGCGGTTCATATTATTTTATATCTGACTACATCAGTGCTTCTGGAAGCGGTCAAGGATGAACCGGAAAAGGCCTGGATAGAATCTGCGGATCTCACGCTGTGGAGTGATACGGAGATCCTGAAGGCAGCAGAGATCAATTCCAGGCGCAGATACCGTGAGGTACAGGAAAGAGAATACTTGAAGATATTTTTAAAAGGCATTGCCAATGTACACAGGTCCATTCTGACCATTTCCGATACGGAAGAACATGCGGAGGCATTAAAATACGAGCTTTTGGAATTGCAGAACAGCGTCACCATAGCCGGTACGATGGCGATCGATATGGAGGCGGATCAGGAGAAGGTGGTCAATGAGATCAATATGATAGCGCCGACCGTTATCATTACAAGAATGCCTTTTTCCATGCAGCGGCAGTGGTTGGAAAAGTGCCGGCCGTATATCAACACGATAATCTGGATGGGACTGCCGGAAAGCTTTGACTGCGTTGAGGGAAAAGAGATGTCGATTTCCAAAATGGGGAAACGGCTCCTGAATCTTCTGTTTGACAGACAGGTCAGTAAGTATAAAAAGTAGAGATATTTGTTCTCTGCTTTTTTTGTGTAGTTTGTCTAACACCTTTTTATGGAATAATTTGACAAAATATTTAAAAATTACACAAAAAAGTCAGGAATTAAGGTAGATTTTTTTGTTAAAATAGATTAAAATAAAAAACAGATGCGGATTTTTGCAGAAAATCGTTGTTGCTATGTTGTACAATTTGCTAAATTATTTTATGTAGAATTGTCGGTAAGGGTAGCGAATGTATATTGGAGGGTGGGTATTTTATGATTTCAAATCAGATTCTACAGAACACGATAGACGGATTGAAGTCAATTACACGAGTTGAATTGTGTGTAATGGACATTGATGGCAAAGCAGTAGCCATGACGACTGATGAATTGGAGAAATGCGGGAAGCCTGCGGCGGAGTTTGCCAAATCTCCGGCGGATTCTCAGGAGATACAGGGATATCAGTTTTTTAAGATATTTGACGAACAGCAGCTGGAATATATTCTGATTGCGGGCGGTGTCGGTGATGATGTCTATATGATAGGCAAAATGTCGGCGTTCCAGATCCAAAATCTGCTTATCGCTTACAAAGAGAGGTTCGACAAAGATAATTTTATCAAGAATCTGTTGCTTGACAATCTGCTTTTGGTAGATATATACAGCCGTGCGAAGAAGTTACATATTCAGACGGACGATAAGAGGGTAGCGCTTATTATTGAGACGGAGAATACGAAGGAAAGCAATGTCCTGGAAGTTATGCGGACATACTTTAGCAGCAACAGTAAAGATTTTATTACCGCGGTAGACGAAAACAATATTATCATCGTCAAAGATCTGTCAGAAGGAGACAGCAGCAAAGAGATCGAGAAAACGGCGGCGAATATTGCAGCCTTCCTTGAGAAAGAACATATGAAAAATGTAAGGATCGCCTATGGTACGATCGTGAATGAGATCAAAGAGGTGAGCCGCTCTTATAAGGAAGCCAAAATGGCGCTCGATGTCGGGAAGATCTTTTTCGGAGAACGGAATGTGATTGCATACAGCGAGCTTGGCATCGGACGTCTGATCTACCAGCTGCCGATCCCGCTCTGCAAGATGTTTATCAAGGAAATCTTTGACGGAAAAAGTCCTGACGATTTCGACGAGGAGACGCTTACGACAATCAATAAGTTTTTTGAAAACAGCTTGAACGTTTCGGAAACATCCAGGCAGCTCTTTATCCATAGAAACACGCTTGTATACCGTCTGGACAAGCTGCAGAAAAGCACAGGACTGGATCTTAGAGTGTTTGAGGATGCAATCACGTTCAAGATCGCGCTTATGGTCGTTAAATATATGAAATATATGGAGAATTTTGAGTACTAGAATATTCTGTACATTTTAGAAATATTACACGCTGAGAGAAAGGCATGGTTATTAAAGTGGGAGAAAAAAGAGGTAATCGCAGAGGTGAAAGAACGAGTGCATCGGGTAAGGGAAGACGGAGAAGGACGGCGTCGGAGAGCAATGAGATCATTACGCTGACGGATGTCAGTAAGGCTTATTCAACGGGAGCGCCGGCGCTTAAGGACGTCAATCTTCGTATTAACAAAGGTGAGTTTGTATTTATTGTCGGAGACAGCGGATCCGGTAAATCTACATTGATCAAGTTGCTGCTGCGGGAGCTGACGATTACAAGCGGCTACATCAATGTCATGGGATATGATCTGTCTAAGATCAAACATCGAAAAATACCGAAATTCCGGCGTAATATCGGTATTGTGTTTCAGGATTTCCGTCTTTTAAAAGACAGGAACGTATATGAAAATGTGGCGTTTGCGCAGAGGATTATACAAAAATCCAACAAAGAGATCAAGAAAAACGTGCCCAGCATTCTGGCTATTGTGGGACTTGCGGGCAAGTATAAAGCGAAACCCAAACAGCTTTCCGGCGGTGAACAGCAAAGGGTGGCACTGGCAAGAGCGCTTGTCAATGAACCGACTGTTCTTCTGGCAGATGAGCCGACAGGTAATCTGGATCCGAAGAATTCATGGGAAATTATGAAGCTGTTAGAGCAGATTAACGAGAACGGAACAACGGTCCTTGTCGTGACCCATAACAGGGAAATTGTCAATGCGATGCAAAAGAGGGTCGTTACCCTGAAAAAGGGCGTTATTGTAAGCGACGAGGAAAAGGGAGGATATATCGATGAGGATTAATACGTTGTTCTATACGCTTCGTCAGGGTTTTCGGAATATCTTCCGGAATAAATGGTTTACGCTTGCTTCGATCGCAACGATCGGCGCATGTTTGTTTTTGTTCGGTCTTTTTTATGCGATTGTTGTTAATTTCCAGCACATAGTAAAAAATGCGGAACAGGGTGTTTCCGTTACCGTCTTTTTTGATGCGGGACTGGAGGATACAAGAATACAGGAAATCGGGGAGATGATCGCCAGACGAACGGAAGTCTCGAATGTGCATTTCGTATCGGCGGATGAAGCATGGCAGAGCTTTAAGCAGGATTATCTGGGCGAGTACGCGGATGGATTTACGGAGAATCCGTTAGCGAATTCCGCCAACTATCAGATTTATTTAAGCGATGTTTCCATGCAGTCTGCACTTGTCACTTATCTGGAATCCATTCCCGGCGTCAGGCGGGTAAACCGTTCCGAGATAACGGCGACGACGCTGACCGGAGTCAATGCCCTGGTAGCTTATGTGTCTGTCGGTATCATTGCCATTTTGCTTGCAGTGTCGATCTTCCTGATCAGCAATACGATCATGATCGGTATTTCCGTCAGAAAAGAAGAGATCAATATCATGAAATATATCGGAGCGACGGATTTCTTCGTCAGATCGCCTTTCGTGATAGAAGGCATGCTGATCGGACTGATCGGAGCAGCGATTCCGCTCGGTATCATTTATGTTTTATATAATGTGGTCATGGAGTATATTCTGGAGCGGTTTTCCATGCTTACCAGACTGCTCAGCTTCCTTTCTGTAGAGGAGATTTTCAGCGTGCTGCTTCCCGTCTCTCTGGGGATCGGCGTGGGGATCGGTTTTCTGGGAAGTATCAGCACGGTGAGAAAACATCTTAGAGTGTAACGGCATGAAAGTGATTTGTCTTAAACGAAAGGCAGCGGATCCGAATGAAAAGTATGAAAAAATTATTATGTTTGATAGCGTGTATCGGAATAGTGCTCGTTTTTCCGGCCGGGACTGCAGAGGCGGTCACCAATGAAAGCATCCGGCAAAAGGAAGAGGAGATCAAAGCGGCGAAAGAAGATGTTGCCAACCTGAAATCCAATTTGACGGATGTAGAGGCTCTTAAAAAAGAACTGGAACAGTCTAAAAATGACCTGACAGCATATGTTACACAGTTGGATACACAGCTTAGCGACATACAGGGCAAGATTGATGAATATAATAATTTAATCACAGTAAAAGAATCCGAGATCGTAACGACGACGGAAGAACTGAATGCGGCAATCCTCAAACAGGAAGAGCAGTATGCGGCTATGAAGGTACGTATTCAGTTTATGTATGAAGAGGGCGATTCCCTCTATATGGAGCTCATTTTTTCTTCCGACAGTCTGGCAGATACATTGAACAAAGCGGATTATATTGAAGCCTTATCTGCCTATGACCGGAATCAATTGGATGAGTATGTAAGAACGAAAGAAATGATCGCGCTTTGTAAGGAAGAACTGGAAGCCGAGAAAGCGGTTCTGGATGAAGCGAAGCTTGCCGTAGAGGCAGAAGAGGCGGCAGTTACTTCTTTGATCGAAGAGAAAGAGTCTCAGATCGTATCCGTCTCTTCCGATATTTCCAATAAGGAAGCGGCGATCAAAGAATACGAAGATATGATCGCGGCAGAGAACGCGGAAATTGCAGCATTGGAGAAAGCCGTTGCGGAAGAAAAAGCAAGACTTGCAGCGGAAAATGCGAACGCCCGTGTTTATGACGGAGGTATGTTCGCATTTCCGTGTCCGGGTTATAAGAGAATATCGGATGATTATGGAAACCGTATCCACCCGACGCTTGGTATTGAAAAGTTCCATAACGGCGTTGACTTGGCGGCGGCATATGGAACACCGATTCTGGCAGCGTATGATGGAGATGTGGTCGCGGCCGATTACAGTTCTTCGATGGGAAATTATATTATGATAAATCATGGAGATGGCCTGTATACGATCTATATGCATGCTTCGGCGCTGTATGCATCGAAGGGGCAGTCTGTTTATAAAGGACAGACGATTGCCGCAGTCGGCAGTACCGGGCGTTCAACAGGTAATCATCTGCATTTCAGCGTCCGTTTGAACGGAAGTTATGTCAGTCCATGGAATTATTTAAAGTAAATGGAGATGAATGATTTTGGATAATAATGGATATAGTAGTAATAACGAAATGAATCAGGGGGCGGCAAATAATTTGTTTCCGAATGTACCGCAGCAGGAACCGGAACCCGCAAAAGAAAAAGGGATGTTTCTTGCCGGTCTGCTGTCCGGTGTAGTGATCAGCGCGCTCACTGCGAGCTGCATATATGTCGGTATCCGTATTACCGACATTTATCAACTGCGCAGGGCGAAGCAGACGAGTGCGGAAGGGACGGCTGCAGAAAGTATTGTCAATGACGAATCGGTCGCCAAGCTGGAAGTGATCGAGGAAGTAATCGACGAGTACTATTTCGAAGAAGAAGATATTGATGTAAACAGTATGATAGAGGGCATGTATGCCGGTATGGTAGCCTCTTTGGGAGACCCGTACTCCGTATATTATACTGAGGATGAATGGAAGGCGCTGATGCAGGAAACGGAAGGTATTTATTACGGCATCGGAGCATATATCAGCCTGGATAAGACGACAGGATTCGGTAAGATCAACGGCGTGATAGAGAATACGCCGGCACAGGAGGCCGGTCTGCGGGAAAATGATATTATTTATCAGATAGACGGGGAACTGGCACAGGGACTTGAACTCACGGAGATTGTATCAAGGATCAAAGGGGAAGCGGGTACAACCGTACATCTTACGCTTTACAGGGAGGGCGAAGAGGACTACCTGGAAGTGGACGTAGTCAGAAAACAGATCGAATCTCCGACAGTGAACTATGAAATGTTGAATGACCAGATCGGTTATATACAGATCACCGAATTTGATGATGTGACGGTAGACCAGTTTGCGGAAGCGCTGGCAGTGATCAAAGGATCAGATGCCAAAGGACTTGTTCTGGATCTGAGAAGTAATCCGGGAGGAAGTCTTTCGGCCGTCGTGGATATTGCCAGACAGATCCTGCCAAGAGGTTTGATCGTATATACGGAAGACCGGGCAGGAGAAAAGGTTGAATATAGTTGTAAAGGGGAAAATGAACTGCAGATACCGTTAGTAGTGCTGGTAAACGGTAATTCTGCAAGTGCGGCGGAAATTCTGGCCGGCGCCGTGAAAGATTACGGCACCGGAACACTGATCGGGACGACCACGTTCGGGAAAGGCATCGTACAGCGGATATTGCCGCTTACAGATGGTACGGCGTTAAAACTGACGGTCAGTGCATATTATACCCCCAAAGGAAACAATATTCATAATATCGGGATCGAACCGGATATTGAGTGTGAGTTTGACGCAGACGCTTATTATGATGAGGGGATCGATAACCAATTAAATCGGGCGGTGGAAGAAGTGACCGGAATGCTGTCCGAATAGGAGGATTTGATACGAATGAGAAAACCCGGGCATATGAGACGGCATATCAGATTATTTTTCTGTATGATGGCGCTGACGATCGGATTTGGGCAGCCGAGCTTTATTATGGCGGCACAGACGATTGAGATGACGGAGCAGCCGGTTGACGATACACAAACAATAAAATATATTACGAGCTTTGTAGAACTTCCGGCAGCAGAGGGATATCTGCAATGTATGTATAAGCCGGCGCTGGAAGAACTGTTGGGTGCTTTGCCCGAAACGATTCCGGTACAGATGGAAGGTGAAGATACTGAAGTTTACATAGCCGTTACATGGGAATGTGAAGAGGACTTTGACAATACGATGCTTTCCTTATATACGTTTTATCCTAAATGGGATGAGACGTTATATCCGATTGCAGAATCCGCAGTCAGCAGTATCGTAATTCCCAGTATTACCGTGGAAGTGCCGGCAGGCGGTGAGGGCATAAGCGACCTGCAGGGCGCAGGGAGCAGCCTGCAGGAAATTCTAAAAAAGAAAAGTATTCTTGCGCTGGTTTTTTTGTGCGATAGATATGAGGTGAAAGAAAATCCTTCTCCGGGCAGCGCTGCGATCGGTACGGCAGTCTGCGGTCAGTCCGTGCAGATTACGGATGTAGGTCTTGACGAAGAGGGAGCTGTCTGGTATCAGGTTCTGTTCTATCAAAACGGAGCGGAATACAAAGGGTATATACAAAGAGAGTTCCTGGCGACGTCCGATGAGGATTTTATGGCCTGGGAAGAAACGTGGCTGAACCTGACCGATCTGCCGATGACGTTTACGGATTCTGCCGGATACCCTGATGTAGAGCAGTTTCCGGCTTCTTATCAGAACGCGCTCTATGCCCTGAAAGAAAAACATCCCAATTGGGTTTTTGTCAGAATGGATACCGGTCTTGACTGGAATACGGTGATCAAAAAAGAGATGGGAGACAAAAGTCTGATCCACTCAAGCACATCCGGTTCCTGGCAAAACGGTGTTTACGGGCAGGGGTGGAGTTACGCTTCGGAAGGTATTTTGAAATACTATATGGATCCGAGAAATTTTCTGACCGATCCGTCTATTTTCCAGTTTGAACAATTAACCTATAACAGTTCCTATCATACGACGAATGCGGTGCAGGAAATTTTGAAGAATTCTTTTATGTCGTCGTCGATACCGGGAGACAGCCAGACTTATGCACAGGCTTTTACCGGTATCGGACAGAGCCTGGGGATCAGTCCCTTCCATCTTGCTTCAAGGGTATTACAGGAACAGGGTTCAAAAGGAACTTCCATGCTGATTTCCGGTACATATCCGGGATATGAAGGGTATTTTAATTACTTTAACGTCGGCGCTTCCGGAAAGACGGACGCACAGGTTGTTCAAAGCGGATTAAAGAAAGCGAAAGATCTGGGCTGGAATACAAGATACAAATCTCTCTACGGCGGTTCCTCCGTCATCGGAGCTAATTATATCCTGAAAGGCCAGGACACGCTGTATCTGGAAAAATTTAATGTTTCCAACGGGCAGCATGCAAATTTTACGCATCAGTACATGCAGAACATACAGGCGCCGGATTCTGAGGCGTCAAACATAAGGAAAGCCTATAATAATGCCGGTGCGCTGGAAAACAGTTTCGTATTTAAGATTCCGGTATATAATAATATGCCTGCTTCAGCCTGCTCAAAACCTGAGGTGACGGATTCGATCACACTGGATAAAACAACGATAAGCAGCCTGGAAGTAAATAAAACGGCGGTACTGGTTCCCTATGTGAATGGTTCTAAAGTAGATTATGTCAGCAATATGACTTTTTCCAGCAGCAATACCTCGGTTGCATCAGTAGATGCGCAGGGTAAGATCACGGCAATAGCGCCGGGTACTGCAACGATCAGTTGTACCAGAAGCGGCGCCAATACGGCGGCCTGCACGGTTACGGTAGTAAAGGCGAATCCGACGGTGACGACGCCGGTTATATCGCCGCTGGCATATAAGGAAGGTCTGAAATTATCCGATATTGCGCTGCCGGCCGGCTGGGCATGGTCTAAAGGCAGTACGGAGATCGCGGTAGGAACTTTTTCCTATTCTGCGGTCTATACACCGACAGATACGACGAAGTATAATACGATTACCAAAGAGATCAGTTTTACCGTAACGAAGTCCATTCCGGTCTGCAAAGTTCCGGAGAATTTGGAAGGAAATCCCGGCGATAAACTGGGAAGCATTGTACTTCCCGGCGGGTTCGTGTGGGAAAGCGATCCGGAAACGGAGCTGACGAAGGCAGGAGAATATACCTATTATGTTTCTTACAATCCGGATGAAAAAAATTATTATACGGTGAGCCATATTCCGGTTATCGTACGAGTGACCGGAAATAGTACAGGCGGAAGTGGAACGGGCGGGAATACGTCAACGGGAAGCAGTTCAAGCGGAAGCACGTCGGGCGGAAGTACGTCGGGTGGAAACGGAACAGGCGGGAATACGTCGACAGGAAGCACGTCAAACGGAAGTACATCGGGCGGAAGCAGTACAGATGGAAATACGTCGACGGGAAGCACGTCAAGCGGAAGCAGCTCAGGCGGAGGCAGTACGGGCGGAAGTACGTCAACAGGAAGCAGCTCAGGCGGAAGTACATCGGGCGGAAACGGAACAGGCGGGAATACGTCAACGGGAAGCAGCTCAAGCGGAAGCACATCGGGCGGAAGTACGTCAGGCGGAAACGGAACGGGAGGAAATACGTCAGACGGAAGTACATCGGGCGGAAGTACGCCGGGCGGAAACGGAGCAGGCGGGAATACGTCAGCGGGAAGCAGTTCAAGCGGCAGCACAACAGGAGGGAGTACATCGAATGGAAGCACAACAGACGGGAATACAACGACAGGAGGCAGCTCAAACGGAAGTACAGCAGGCGGGGACACAACGACAGGAAGCAGCTCAAACGGCAGTACAACGGGCGGGAATACATCGAATGGAAGTACAGCGGCAGGAAACGGCTCAAATGGAAGTACTGCCGGAGGGAACACGCCGAATGGAAGTACAACGACAGGAAGCGGTGCGAATGGAAATGCAGCCGGAGGGAACACGCCGAATGGAAGCGCAGCGGCAGGAAACGGTACGAATGGAAATGCAGCAGGCGGGAACGTACCGGGTGGAAGTACACCGGCAGGAAGCAATTCGAATGGAAATGAACAAGGGGGAAGCAGTACAGCCGGGAACACCGCTGGCGGCAATGCTTCGAACGGAAACACAGTGGCTGGGAGCGCAGCCGGAGGCGTTTCGTCCGGAAGCTCTGTGGCCGGAAATAATGCAACAGGCGGAGCCGTCCTGTCCGGCGCCGGAGGAAGTACAGGACAAACACATGTAACAGAAAGCAGCAGCGATACGGCAGATGGTACGCTGATCATTCCGCCGGTCACGGTGGTAGAGGAAAGTCAGGAAGAAGTTCCATATAAACCGGCCGTTACGATTCAGATGGAAGATACTACGATTCTGACATCGGAGAAGCTGCAGATGGCCAAAGAACAGAATATTGATATCCGGCTTGATATGGGAGATTATGTCACTTGGGGGATCGATATCGATTCTGTTGATATGGATGCTTTTACGGAAGTAGACATGGGTGTCAAACTGGGAACGGACAGAGTTCCGCGTGAGTTGATCGCGGAAATTCTGAATGGAAACAAATACATAGAAATTACCCTGGCACATGATGGAGCCTTTGATTTTGAACCCATTCTGAATGTTGCGTTGAATCCTGAAAATAGCGGACGATATGCCAATCTGTTCTATTTTGATCCGGAGATATCGGCGCTTGAGTTTCTATGCGACAGTATTATTGATGCAAACGGGATCGCTTCATTTAAAATGGATCATGCTTCTGTTTATGTTATCATTGTAAGTGATTATTCCATGTCCGGAATGGTGGCAGAAGATGAAGAGACAGGATCCGTAATACGTTGGATCATGTTGGGAGTGTTCATTTTCATGGTCATGGTAGTGATAGGATATGCAGTATTCTTTTATTACAGGAAGCGGAACAGCATGGAAGATGATGACGAATCCGAGGATGAAGAAGACTTTGAAGATGGCGATGAATCTGAGGATGAGGAAGACTTTAAAGACGACGATAGACCCAAGAAGGAAGAAGAACCTGCGGAAGATAATAAATCCGATAATGACAGAGCCGTTCATAACAGCGGTAAGCGTGAAGACAGAAATAAGGCCGGGAAGCATAGTGCACTGAGAGACAGAAGAGATGCTGAAAATACCGGACATGCGGCTCCGAAGGCAAAACCTGTCATGAGCCAGATGGAAACAGATGCTGATGAAGATGATTGGATAGAGGATCAGGATTGGCATGAACCGGAGCTGCCTGTAAAGAAATCCACAGACAGATTTGCTGATGACCATGCAGAAGACGATTGGATCGACGATGATGAGTGGGACATTGGAAATGACTGGATGGATGATGCGGAATGGGAGCAGAAAAACAAAAATAAAAAGCTATGATATAACAAAAAAAGTATCTAGCGGCGTTGGCCGTTAGATACTTTTTTGTTATTTTAAAATAAATTTTCTTAATAAAGAAAGTACTTCGTCAAAGTTGATCGGTTTAGCGGTATGGGCGTTCATTCCGCTGTCAAGACAACGCTGGATGTCTTCGGAAAAGGCATCTGCAGTCATGGCGATGATCGGAATGGCCTGAGCGTCCGGACGGCTTAATGCACGTATGGAACGGGTTGCTTCGTAACCGTTCATAATGGGCATTCGAAGATCCATCAAAATAACATCATAATATCCCGGCTCGGATTCCTGGAACTTTTCCAGGCAGATCTGGCCGTTTTCGGCCCATTCCAATTCCATGCCGATATCGGATAGTAATTCATGCAATATTTCCCAGTTTAAGTCGTTGTCTTCGGCAACCAATACGCGGTGGCCGGATAAGTCAGTATGTTCAGCCAGTTGTTCAATCGGTTCATCGATATTCATGTATTTTTTCAAACCATAGAATAAAGTGGATTTAAACAACGGTTTGGCAATAAATCCGCTGATACCGGCCTCTCTCGCCTCGGCTTCAAATTCGCTCCAGTCATATGCGGAGATCAGAATAACCGGCATATCCGAATCCACAATCTTTCGGATATGTTTGGTGACTAAGAGGCCATCCATACCCGGCAGTTTCCAGTCTAACAGAATAATCTGGTAGTCATCCCGCATCTGATGATGTTTTGTTACCATTTCAATCGCTTTTTCACCGCTTAATGTCCAGTCTGCCTGTATACCAATGGATTTAAGTGCATCGACGGCTGTTCGGCATAATATTTCATCATCATCAACTACCAGCATTTTCCATGCAGGAAGCACCATATCAAGTTCCTGCATTTCAGCTTTCTCAAAATCAAGGATCAGATGGAACTCCGTGCCCTTGTCGGGTTCACTTTGTACGGTGATATCGCCCTGCATAGCATCGACAATGTATTTGGTAATTGCCATGCCGAGTCCGGCGCCTTCCGTTTTCTGTACTCTTTTGCTGTCAGCCCGTGAATAGGAATCAAAAATATGCTGTAGGAATTCTTCATTCATTCCGATTCCGTTGTCCTTGACGATAATATGTGTCCGGACATAGTCGGGGCCTTTTTCGTCAGGAGTATCTTCCTGGTATAACGATAATTGTATGATTCCTCCTTCCGGGGTATATTTGATCGCATTGGAAAGGAGGTTTAACAGTATCTGATTTAATCTGATACTGTCGCAATAAACGTCTTCTGTTACAATACTGTCAATATGTACGTTAAAGCTCTGATTCTTTGCCTTGATCTGTGTCTGTACGATATTGACGATGCCTTCGACTACTTCACGCAAAGATATGCGTTCTGCGGTCAGCGTCATCTTACCGCTTTCAATTTTGGACATATCCAGTACGTCATTTATCAGGCCGAGAAGATGTTTGCCGGATAAAGCGATTTTCTTAAGACAATGCTGTACCTGTTCCCGGTCGTCCATATGTGCCGTTGCGATAGCCGTCATTCCGACGATCGCATTCATCGGAGTACGAATGTCGTGACTCATGTTTGAGAGAAATTCGCTCTTGGCTTTCGTAGCCCGTAAAGCATCCTGCCGCGCGGCCTCCAGATCTACAAGCTGTTGACGGGTCATTTTAAAATATACATAGAAAATGATCAGCAGTATGGCTAAAATAATAGCATAGACCAACATGGTGGAGGTTGTTCTTTTTTGGCTTAACGTATCGATCGTTTCATTCAAAACACCGAAGGGGAGCACTGTTACCAGATGCCATTCCGAATAGGGCAGAGGATTACAATATATCTGCTGGCTGCTTCCGTCAAAATTAAGCAGTACGGAATACTCCTCTTTATTTTGCATAGCGGTGGAAAGCTCCGTAACGTATAATTCTATTTTGCCGGGTGAATCCTGAGCGTATCTTTCATGCAGGCTGGCAAAGTAGTCAGTGTAATTGTCGCTTAAGTCGCTGGCGATAAAAGTGCCGTCTTGTCTGATGATATGTGAGGACATCAGGACATTTTCCTCTTCCGTACTCAGCATAGTGCTGATATAATCCAGAGGAAGCGCTACGATCAGTGCGGTACAGCTTTCGCCGTTTTGCATCGGATAGTCTGCATTAACGCCGAAAAGGACAATAGAGTTGCCGGATGCATCCTGACCGACTGCTACCTTCTTTTCTCCCTTTCGCAGTGATTCATAGAACGGATCGGGATCGAAAAGGCTGATCTGTTCTCCGTAAAGCATTTCCAGATTGCCCTCTTCGGAACAGAGCGCCAGATAATTAAAGTTTCTGATATGGGTCCTGTAAACCAATTCTTCATACAGTGCTTCCTTACTGCTCATTTCAACCGGAACAACATCCACGACGGTTTCGGCCTGTTCCAGTTTCAGATCTATCAGAGTTTCAAAATGCGTGGAGATCTGTTCATTGATACCTGTCATATATAGATTGCCCATTTTAATAATGGCTTCTTCACTGGCACTGTTCATATAGAAGCTCAAACATAAAAAGGCCACTGCGCTGATCAGCAGAAGCAGTGAAAAGCTTCCGAGCAAAAAGCGTGTTGTGTGGTTCCCTTTTTTATTCTGGCTGTCCATGTAAATTGTCCTCCTTCGGCATCCTGTTTTTTGGCTCAATAAAACAGGACACGATCTTCTTTGTCCTATGTATTAGCATTATATCAGCTTTTGTTATAAAAACAAAGCCTTTTTGGATAATATAGGAATAATATATGAAGAAGAAATATTTTCTTTACCGGTTTATCATATCATCAGAAAAACAGAACAAAAGTTCGATATTTCTCTGTACTTTTTTTTATTGTTATAGTATAATGAAAACTCAGGTAATAATATAGCAGGAAGACTGGTATGACAAATCAGGTTTTCAAAAGGAAACAAGTTTACTCTGCGGGTTTTATGTCCGGACTGGCAGCGTTTTGCCGACAGCGTTCCGGAGCGAATGCCGCAGCGTGAGAGAAAGGTCTGGGAATTGCGATGGATCACTTTGAATTAGTATCGGAGTATAAACCTACAGGAGACCAGCCGCAGGCGATAGAGGCGCTTGTGAATGGATTTAAAGCAGGCAATCAGTTTCAGACGCTCCTTGGTGTAACCGGTTCCGGTAAAACATTTACGATGGCCAATATCATTCAGGCTTTAAATAAGCCGACGCTTGTCATTGCACATAATAAGACACTGGCAGGGCAGCTTTACGGAGAGTTCAAGGAGTTTTTTCCGAAAAATGCAGTGGAATATTTTGTGTCCTATTATGATTATTACCAACCGGAAGCTTATGTGCCGTCTACAGACACCTATATAGCCAAAGACTCGTCGATCAATGATGAGATCGACAAGCTCAGGCTGTCCGCGACAGCATCTCTGGCGGAGCGGAAGGATGTTGTGGTGGTCGCCAGCGTATCCTGTATCTATGGTCTGGGAAGTCCGGAAGATTATGAGGGAATGATCGTATCTTTACGTCCCGGTATGACCAAAGACAGAGATCAGGTTATTCGGGAGCTGATTGATATCCAATACAACAGAAATGATCTGGATCTGGACCGCGGCTGTTTTCGTGTGCACGGAGACATACTGGAGGTGTATCCGGCGCAGGGCGGTGAATATTTGATCCGGATAGAATTTTTTGGCGATGAAATAGACCGGATCGCTCAGACTGATCCGCTGACGGGACAGGTTCATGCGACTTTGGAGCATATCGCTATTTTCCCGGCATCACATTATGTAGTGCCGCAGGAAAAGATTAACGCGGCCTGCAAAAATATCGAAACAGAGTTGGAAGAACGCGTGAAATATTTCAAAGGCGAGGACAAACTCTTAGAGGCGCAGCGCATTGCCGAGAGGACAAACTTTGATGTGGAAATGCTGCGTGAAACGGGATTTTGTTCCGGTATCGAGAACTATTCCAGACATTTGAACGGCATGGATCCGGGAGCAACCCCCTTTACCTTGATGGATTATTTTAAAAATGATTATCTGATCATCATTGACGAATCTCATATGACCGTGCCGCAGATCCGCGGAATGTATGCCGGCGACCGTTCGCGTAAAACAACATTGGTGGAGTACGGGTTCCGTCTGCCTTCGGCATTGGATAACAGACCTTTGAATTTTGAGGAATTTGAAAATCACATCGATCAAATGCTGTTCGTATCGGCAACACCTTCCGAATACGAGGCCGCGCATGAATTGATGCGTACGGAACAGATCATCAGACCGACGGGACTGCTGGATCCGGAGGTGGATGTGCGACCGGTGGAAGGACAGATCGATGATCTGATCTCGGAAGTCCGTAAAGAAGTTGAGAAAAAGCATAAAGTATTGGTTACCACTTTAACAAAACGTATGGCCGAGGATCTGACGGCGTACATGAATGATGTGGGAATCCGTGTGAAATATCTGCATTCCGATATCGATACGTTAGAGCGGGCGGAGATTATCCGCGATATGAGGCTGGACGTCTTTGACGTACTTGTAGGGATCAATCTGCTGCGTGAGGGATTGGACATTCCTGAAATATCATTGGTAGCGATACTCGATGCCGATAAGGAAGGATTTCTGCGTTCGGAGACCTCTCTGATACAGACTATAGGGCGTGCGGCGAGAAATGCGGATGGCCATGTTATTATGTACGCGGATGAAATGACGGACTCCATGAAAAAGGCGATCTCGGAGACGGACAGAAGACGCGGGATACAGCAGAAATACAATGAAGAGAACAACATCACGCCGCAGACGATCCGCAAGGCGGTCCGTGATCTGATCAGTATTTCCAAAGTAATAGCCAAAGAGGAAGTTCGCTTTGAGAAAGATCCTGAATCCATGAACCGTCAGGAACTTGAGAAACTGATCAAGGACGTGGAAAAGAAGATGAAAAAGGCGGCGGCGGATCTGAACTTTGAAGCGGCGGCAGATCTTCGTGATCAAATGGTAGGTCTGAAAAAAATATATCATGATATGGATGCCTGAAAGGATACGTAAAGATAAGACGGAACAGCTATATCATAATAAATTATAGAAGCAGATAGTAAAAAATGTGATAGGAAGCGAAAGGAGCGTCGTAGCACAAATGAGTGACACAGTAAAAATGCGGCCAAGAGATTACATTAAGATCAGAGGTGCAAATGAGCATAATCTGAAACACCTCGATGTGGATATTCCCCGAAATGAATTTGTTGTTCTGACCGGACTTTCCGGATCAGGTAAATCTTCTCTGGCGTTTGATACGATTTATGCGGAAGGGCAGAGAAGATATATGGAATCTCTTTCTTCTTATGCCAGACAGTTTTTGGGACAGATGGAGAAACCGAATGTAGATAAGATCGAAGGTCTTTCGCCGGCCATTTCTATCGACCAGAAATCGACGAACCGGAATCCCCGTTCCACGGTAGGAACCGTTACGGAGATCTATGATTATTTCCGCCTTTTATATGCCAGAATCGGTATTCCGCATTGTCCGGGCTGCGGCAAAGAGATCAGGCGGCAGACGGTAGACCAGATGGTGGACCAGATTTTTTCCATGCCGCAGGGCACCAGGATCCAGCTGCTTGCGCCTGTTGTCAGAGGACGGAAAGGGGAACATGCCAAGGTGTTTGACCGGGCAAGAAAAAGCGGTTATGTCAGAGTCAGGGTAGACGGCAGCCTGTACGAACTTTCCGAAGAGATTAAACTGGATAAAAATATCAAACATAATATCGAGATCATTGTGGACAGGCTTGTTGTCAAAGAAGGAATTGAAAGACGTTTGACAGATTCAATAGAAAATGTACTGGCTCTGGCCGAGGGACTTTTGATTGTGGATGTGATAGATGGGGAACCGATCATATTCAGTGAAAGTTTTTCCTGTCCGGACTGCGGCATCAGTATCGGTGAGATCGAGCCGAGAAGCTTTTCTTTTAACAATCCGTTCGGCGCCTGCCCGGAGTGCTTCGGTCTCGGATATAAAATGGAATTTGATGTCGATCTGATGATTCCCGATAAGAGCGTGAGTCTGCGGGAGGGCGCGATTGCGGTTTTGGGCTGGCAGTCAAGCGGCAGCGAGGGAAGTTTTACCAATGCGTTATTACAGGCGCTTGCCAAGGAATATGAGTTCAGTCTGGATACGCCGTTTGAAGAACTGCCCGAGTCTGTAAAGCAGATCATTATTCACGGAACGGACGGCAGGAAAGTGGACGTCCATTATGCGGGGCAGCGTGGAGAAGGCGTATATCCGATCGCATTCGAAGGACTGATCAGGAATATGGAACGCAGATACAGAGAAACGGGTTCCGACAGTACAAAGCAGGAATACGAAACATTTATGCGCATTACGCCCTGTAAGGAATGTAAGGGAATGCGTTTGAAAAAGGAATCTCTGGCGGTAACGGTATGCGATAAAAATATCTATGAGATCACCTCCATGTCCATTAAAAATCTGCATATGTTTGTCGGCGGAATGCAGCTTACGAAACAACAGGAGATGATCGGAAAGCAGATCTTGAAAGAAATCAGAGCAAGAGTCGGCTTCCTGATGGAAGTCGGGTTAGAATATCTTGCGCTTTCCAGAGCTACCGGCACACTTTCCGGCGGAGAGGCGCAGCGGATCCGTCTGGCTACACAGATCGGCTCCGGACTTGTGGGCGTCTGCTATATTCTGGACGAACCGAGTATCGGCCTTCATCAGAGAGATAACGATAAACTGATAGCCGCATTGAAAAATTTAAAAGATATGGGCAATACATTGATCGTGGTGGAGCATGACGAGGATACGATGTTTGCAGCCGACCATATCGTGGATATCGGACCGGGTGCAGGCTCTCACGGCGGCAAAGTAGTAGCGCAGGGGACAGCCGAAGAAATCATGAAAGTGGAAGAATCCGTAACAGGAAAGTATTTGAGCGGAGAACTGCAGATTCCGGTACCCGCGGCCAGGAAGAAGCCGCAGAATTATCTCACGATAAAAGGTGCGGAAGAGAATAATCTCAAAAAAGTGAACGTGAAACTGCCGTTGGGCGTGATGACCTGCGTGACAGGGGTTTCGGGATCCGGGAAAAGTTCGCTCATTAATGAGATTTTATACAAGCGTCTGGCAAGAGACTTAAACAGGGCGCGGACCATACCGGGAAGGCATCAGAACATCATAGGGATCGATCAGCTTGATAAGGTGATTGCGATTGACCAGTCACCGATCGGAAGAACGCCCCGTTCCAATCCGGCCACATATACCGGCGTGTTCGATCAGATCAGAGATCTGTTTGCGGCGACGACAGACGCCAAAACAAGAGGATATAAAAAAGGCCGTTTCAGTTTCAATGTGAAGGGCGGCCGGTGTGAGGCGTGCAGCGGAGACGGTATCATCAAGATCGAGATGCACTTTCTGCCCGACGTTTATGTACCCTGCGAGGTCTGCGGCGGCAAACGATACAACAGAGAAACGCTGGAAGTAAAATATAAAGGTAAGAATATTTATGATGTGCTGGATATGACCGTAGAAGAAGCGATGCCTTTCTTTGAGAACGTTCCTTCGGTCCGCAGAAAGATCGAAACGCTGTATGACGTAGGACTTTCTTACGTCAAACTGGGCCAGCCTTCCACGACGCTTTCCGGCGGAGAGGCACAGCGTATCAAACTGGCAACGGAGTTAAGCAGACGCAGTACCGGAAAGACGATCTATATTCTGGATGAACCCACGACGGGACTGCATTTTGCCGATGTTCATAAATTGGTGGACATCCTTCATAAGCTGGTGGAAGGCGGTAATACAGTAGTGGTTATCGAGCATAACCTGGATGTGATCAAGACGGCGGATTATATTATCGATCTCGGACCGGAAGGCGGCGATGGGGGCGGCATGATCATTGCCGAAGGCACGCCGGAGAAGGTAGCGCAGAATCCGGATTCCTATACGGGAGCCTATGTTAGGAAAATGCTTGAGAAAGCAGGAAAGAGTTTATAAATCCTCCTGTAAATTGTTAAGTTTGGCCCGAATCATCCGATATAAAGAGTAATGACAGTGATGTATGATGGGGGGAATGAGATATGAACATAAATTTCCAGAGAACCGGTAATTCATTACTTGGCAGCTCTCTTTTTTCAAACCGCGGATTAAAAAGTACGGAAGAAAAAATGAAGCGTCAGGAAACGCGGGACAAACAGATCAATTTTTATGAGAATCAGAAGGCCAACCTGAAAAATATGAAATGCGATACAATAGAAGAAATCGCCAAAAAGTTAGAAATGTTCCATTCTTATGAAGACAGCATTGCGGCGGCGAAAGCGGTCTATAATAGCGAGCAGATGTGGCATATTATGGATGAAGCACGGGAGAAAGCCGAAAAAATTGCCGAAGCAGTGGAGAAAATGGAGCCGAAGACACCGGAAGAACGTCTCGAGGAGATCGTCGAAGAGGCTATGGGCATCGAAGATGGCGGCGGCATGCTGGACGAAGTTCTGGAAGAAGCTGCGCAGATGCAGGAAGAACTGCAGGAACAGATGCAGGACGAAATGCAGGATGCGGTACAGGGAATGCAGGAGAACATACAGGATGAACTGCAGGAACAGCCGATTGAATCTGCACAGTTACTGGAGACGGAGCAATCCGCACAAGATGAGGATCAGGCTGCAATGGAAAAAATTTTCGTGGAAGAGCAGCTTGAACTGAGCGGAAAGGAAGATACAAAGTATCTTTATACACCAGTTGATATCCGGCTATAAAATTTTTGAATTTTTTTGAAAAAAGGGTTAAGAAATGAAAATGATATGCCGATAATCATTACAGGCATGGAAGCTGAAACCAGAACAGAAGGAGCTGTTCTGGTTTTTGTGCCTTACAGTATTCCTATGAATGTACATAAGACTCGCGAGGAATAGATACGAATAATTGTAAAAAATTTATGAAATCCCTTTGAAAAACTCTTTCTTTAGGTTATAATGTATGGAGCGAACTGCGCTATTCATTCCAATGGGCTGATTTTGGATGTTTAGTTTGAGTGCAATTGGAAATTATGTAATATAGATACCGTAAGAAAGGGGATCACAAAAATGCAGTATACAGACATTGGAATCGATCTGGGAACAGCCAGTATTTTAGTATATATCAGAGGGAAAGGCGTTGTTTTAAAAGAGCCTTCCGTAGTAGCTTTTGACAGAGATACAAATAAGATCAAAGCGATCGGTGAAGACGCGCGGCTGATGCTCGGAAGAACACCGGGTAACATTGTGGCAGTCAGACCGTTACGTCAGGGCGTTATCTCCGACTATCAGGTGACGGAGAAAATGATGAAGTACTTTATTCAGAAAGCTCTTGGAAAAAAGACTTTCCGGAAACCGCGTATCGCAGTGTGCGTGCCGAGCGGTGTTACGGAAGTAGAAAAGAAAGCGGTTGAGGATGCTACCTATCAGGCAGGAGCCAGAGAGGTATCTATTATAGAAGAACCGATTGCGGCAGCTATCGGTGCAGGGATTGATATTTCGAAACCCTGTGGAAATATGATCGTCGATATCGGAGGCGGTACATCCGATATTGCCGTGATCTCACTTGGCGGTACGGTCGTGAGCGCTTCCATTAAGATAGCGGGAGACGATTTTGACGAAGCGATCGTGCGTTATATGCGTAAAAAACATAATCTGCTGATCGGTGAGCGGACGGCAGAAGATCTGAAGATCAGAATAGGTTCCGCCTATAAGCGGCCTGAAGTGGATTATATGGATGTCAGGGGCCGTAATCTCGTAACAGGCCTTCCGAGGACTGTCAAAGTATCATCGGAAGAAACAGAAGAGGCTCTGCATGAGACGACAGTGCAGATCGTGGAGACGATCCACAGTGTTCTTGAGAAAACACCGCCGGAACTTGCTGCGGATATTGCCGACAGAGGTATTGTCCTGACCGGAGGCGGAAGCTTACTTCGCGGTCTGGAAGATCTGATTGCAGCGAAAACAGGCATTAATACGATGACTGCAGAGGATCCTATGACAGCAGTGGCGATAGGAACCGGTAAATATGTAGAATTCCTTGCAGGATACAGAGAAGATTAAAATGTTGCAGATAAAGCGCGGTCAGTGTGAAAACAGATTTTTCACACGCAGGTTTGTGCATACGTACAGCGGACAATGTCCGTATTAAACTTGCAGATTGAGTAAGAATGGAGGACTAAGATGCTTAAGGGTTTATACACCGCCTATACGGGCATGATCAATGAACAGCACAGAATGGACGTTATGACGAACAATCTGGCCAATGCCAATACGAACGGTTTTAAGAAAGAAGGTGCGACGAGCCAGTCTTTTGACAGCGTACTTGCCTATAAGATAAAAGATACTTCTCAGGCGGGCAATCTGCCGAAGCGGCTTGGGGGTGTGACGCTTGGCGTTAAGATCGGGGAAAACTATGTGGATTATGCCGAAGGACCGATCAAAGAGACCGGCAACGTGCTGGATATGGCGCTTTCCTCTAACGGATTCTTTACGGTAGAGTATACGAACAGGGCGGGAGAAACTTCCATAAAGTATACGAGAGACGGAAACTTTACGATGACGCCGGAAGGATATCTGGTAACACAGGACGGAGATTTTGTATTAGGAAGAAATGACAGACCGATTCGTTTGAACACTGCAATGGATATCAGCGTTGACAGAATGGGCAATATTTATCAGGATGGCGAAAACGTTGCAACGCTTCAGATTACGGATTTTGAAGATTATAATTATCTGGAACGGTACGGAGAGAACTTCTTTACCGCAATAGAAGGCGCTACAACAACAGAGGCGGATACGGAAGTGTATTCAGGATATCTGGAACTTGCGAATATATCTGTTGTAACGGAAATGGTCAATATGATCACGATCCAAAGACAGTATGAAGCCAATCAGAAAGTAATCACAACATATGACAGTACTCTGGATGATGCAGTCAATCAGACAGGCCGCATATAAGATAAAAGGAATGTAAAAAGGGAGGAATAGTAAAATGGTCAGAAGTTTATGGTCGGCAGCGACAGGTATGAACGCGCAGCAGACAAATGTCGATACGATAGCAAATAACCTTGCTAATGTTAATTCAGCCGGATATAAGGCGCAGAAAGCCCAGTTTAAATCTTTGCTTTATCAGACGCTGCAGACGACGACAACAACGGCAAACGGAGATCCGAAACCGACGACGTCACAGGTAGGTCTCGGTGTAAGAACTTCCTCTATTAACAATATTTATACACAGGGAAGTCTTCTTGAAGCATCCAGCGATACTGCATTTGCAATTGAAGGGGACGGTTTCTTTGCGGTACAGGGTGAAGATGGAGAAACTTATTATACGAGAAACGGTGATTTTACATGGGCATTGGGAAACAATAACGGCATGACTCTGACAAATCAGGACGGACTTCCGGTACTCAGTGCGGCAGGAAGACCGATTACGCTGAACCGTACATATATTGCCAGCAGACTTTCCATTTCTCAGGATGGCGATGTTATGTATCCGGATGGAGATAACAATCCGCAGCCGATCGGTATCAAAATCGGCGTATACCAGTTCAGCAATCCCGGCGGACTGGAAAGACATGGCGATACACTTCTTATAGCGACCGGTGCAAGCGGCAATGCGATCAATGAAAATACAAATGCCAATGTACAGAAGAGCAGAATTATTCAGGGATATCTGGAAGGCTCCAATGTTTCCGTTGCAGATGAAATGGTTAATCTGATCGTGGCACAGCGTGCATATGAGATGAACTCCAAAGCGATCACAACATCGGATACGATGATGGAGACGGCTAATAACCTGAAGAGATAACTGTAACCGGAAGATGACGTAATAAACGGTTTCTAATTGGTAGATAGAGATAGAAGCGGAGGCGATATACTATGGATATAGCAGGAATGTCCGGTTTAACCAACTATCTGGTGGATTCTAACAAAAATTCGACACAGGCCCTGGAGAAAAAATTGGACGGAGCCGCGGCAGCGGATGTAGCGGATGCGGAATTACTCGATGCCTGTAAACAGTTTGAGGCATATCTGTGGGAACAGGTTTTGAAAGGAATGCAGAAGACCGTTAAAATGTTTGGCGATGACGACGAAGAAGAGGCTTATGCAGGGAACATGGTTAACACATTTATGGATACCTTTGTTCAGGACATTGCCGCACAGATGACGAATGAAAGTCAGGGAGCCAATTCTCTTGCTCAGACGTTGTATGAGCAGATGAAGAGAACCTATAGTGCGGAAAATCTGTAAAACGGTAAATTTAGAAGATCATTATGATAGAAAAGGATAAAATAGGCTGCTGATTCCGGCAGCCTATTTGTGTACTGAAATGTCATGAAAAAAATAAAAGGCTATATTGAACATATTATATATCGTAACAGCGATAACGGATATACGGTTCTCAATCTTTGCCATGAAGAGGGAGAAATAACCTGTGTCGGCACCTTTAAGGTGATCGATCAGGGAGAGACGATAGAAGCCGAAGGCTCATATACGGCTCATCCGGTATATGGTGAGCAGTTCAAGGTGGAGCAGTATCGTATCGTGGAACCGGACGATGTCGTCAGCATGGAACGCTACCTTGGATCAGGGGCTGTCAAAGGCGTAGGAGAGGCGCTGGCGGCCAGGATCGTCAAAAAATTCGGTCAGGATACTTTTCGGGTGATCGAGGAAGAGCCGGAACGTCTCGCGGAAGTAAAGGGAATCAGTGAACGGAAGGCAAGAGAGATTGCGATACAGGTCTACGAAAAAAGAGACGCCAGAGAGGCTATGACGTTTCTTCAGAAATACGGGATCTCCAACACGCTGGCGATACGGATATACGAAGCATACGGCATGAACCTGTACGGCGTGATGAAAGAAAACCCCTACAGGCTTGCAGAAGATATTGATGGAATCGGTTTTCGGATTGCAGACGGCATAGCGTCCAGGATAGGGATCCATACAGATTCCGATTACCGTATCCGAAGCGGCATATTGTATACTTTATTGCAGGCCGGCTCCGAAGGACATTGTTATCTGCCGGAGGATTATCTGCTGCAAAAGACGGGTGAACTGCTGGAGCTGGAACCTTCTCTATTGGAAGCGCAGCTGCAGAATCTGGCCATGGACAAAAAAGTCGTGATCAAAATGCCGGGCGAAGGTGAAACGAAACGAAAGGTCTATGGCACAACCTATTATTATACGGAATTAAACTGCGCCAAAATGCTGCACGATCTGAATATATCCCTGCACGAAGAGGAGTTTATGTCTTCGCAGGAACAAAAAGCGCTGGAAAAGACGGCACGTCTGGAAAAAGAACTGCAGATAGAGCTGGACGATCTGCAGAGAAAGGCTGTTCTGGAGAGTATTAAAAACGGTATTCTGATTCTTTCGGGCGGCCCCGGAACCGGTAAAACAACGACCATCAATGTGATCATCCGCTATTTTTTGTCAGAGGAAATGGACATATTTCTGGCGGCGCCTACCGGGCGTGCGGCGAAGAGAATGACGGAAACGACAGGATATGAGGCAAAGACCATACACCGTTTACTGGAACTGAACGGCGTCGCGTCAGAAGGGACGAAATCGGCCCGTTTCGAAAGAAATGAAGAAAATCCCCTGGAAGCGGATGTGATTATCATCGACGAAATGTCGATGGTGGATGTGTTCCTGTTTCAATCGCTCCTCAAAGCCATATCCATCGGAACACGGCTGATCATGGTGGGCGATATGAACCAGCTTCCTTCGGTCGGTCCGGGGCAGGTGCTGCATGATCTGATGCAAAGCGGGCGGTTCCCGGTCGTGAACTTACAGAAAATATTCCGGCAGGCCAGAGAGAGCGATATCGTATTGAATGCACACCGTATCCATGCAGGGCAGGATATCGTATTGGACAATAAGAGCAGGGACTTCTTTTTTCTGGAAAGAAATGACGTAAACGTTATCTATAAACATATGATACAATTGATCTTAGAAAAGCTTCCGCCGTATGTGGGCGCGCAGCCGTATGATATTCAGGTTCTGACGCCGATGCGGAAAGGGAAACTCGGTGTGGAGACGTTAAATGTCATTCTGCAGAAATATCTGAATCCGCCCTCTGAGAAAAAGAAAGAATATACGGGCGGCACTACCCTTTACCGGGAAAAAGATAAAGTCATGCAGATCAAGAACAACTATCAGCTGGAATGGGAAGTGGTCAGTAAATACGGGATACCGATAGACAAAGGCATGGGTATTTTTAACGGGGACATCGGTACGATCACGGAGATCAATGAATACACAAGAAATGTCATTGTGGAATATGATGAACATAGAAGAGTTACCTATACCTTCGAGCAGCTGGAGGAAATAGAGCTTGCCTATGCCGTCACCATACACAAATCTCAGGGAAGCGAATATCCGGCAGTCATTATGCCGCTGCTTTCAGGACCGAAAATGCTTTACAACAGAAACCTGCTTTATACGGGGGTGACAAGAGCAAGAAACTGCGTCACGATATTAGGCAGCAGCGCCGTTTTGCAGGAAATGATTGACAACAATTTTCAAAACAGACGATATACCGGTCTGAGTGACAGAATAAAGGAAATAATACCAGTATGAATAAACACCCTTTCAGGTTTTTCTTTGGGATGCTTCTGGATCTGTTTTATCCAAGAAGATGTCCTGTCTGCGATAAGGCTGTCAAGCCTTTTGGAAGCCTCATCTGTGAGGCATGCAGTACAAAAATAAAATATGTGAAAAGTCCGTATTGTCAGAAGTGCGGAAAAGAATTGAAGGATAAACGAGCCTTTTTTTGTCATGATTGTAACAGCAAAGCGCATAATTATGACAGAGGGATGGCGCTTTTTGCCTATCCGGGCGTGGCGGATTCCATTTACCGTTTTAAGTACCGGGGAAGGCAGGAATATGCGGCTTATTACGGGGAGCGGATGGCATATATGCTGGGAAGCAGGATTGCGTCGCTGCATCCGGACGCACTGATCCCGGTTCCGATACATCCTTCCAGAAAGAGAGCACGGGGTTATAACCAGGCGGAAGTGCTTGCAAAGGAGATCGGGAGGAATTTAAATATCCCTGTTGACACAACACTGATCAAAAGAGTGCGCAAAACTGCACCCATGAAAGATTTATCCGTACAGGAAAGACAAAATAATTTGAAAAAGGCTTTTAAAATCTGTCATAATGATGTAAAATTAAGTACGATTATAATTATTGATGATATATATACGACAGGCAGTACAATCGATGCCATGGCTTATGAGCTGCGGCAGGCTGGAATTAAACATATTTATTTTGCGGCATTAGCAATAGGAAATGGAATGTGATAGGAGGAAACACTATGAATGTACGAAATTGTAAGAAATGCGGAAGGATTTTTAACTATGTATCAGGAATGCCGATCTGCATGCAGTGTAAGGAGAAACTGGAAGAAAAATTCCAGGAAGTAAAGAAATATATTCAGGAAAATCGCCACGCGTCGATTCCGCAGGTGTCGGAAGCGTGTGAAGTTTCTACGAATCAGATCCAGCAGTGGCTGCGGGAAGAGCGGCTGGAGCTGGCAGAGGGTTCCGGAATCGCACTGTTTTGTGAAAATTGTGAAGCGCCGATTCTTTCAGGACGTTTCTGTGAAAAGTGCAAGAATTCCATGGCTAACAAATTGAGCGACAGTATTAAAAGACCGGAAGCGCCGAAACCTCAGAAGAAAAAAGATCCGAAAGAAAATCCTAAGATGCGTTTCCTGAATTAGCCGTGGGCGGAGGATTTCCATGCTGAATGAAGAACGCGTAATTTTAATGACCAAGCTGGCTTCTTATGAGGCCAGCGATGGAAAACGGAATGTAGCGATCGGCAGCTACTTTCGTGTTGATTATATCGGATGGCAGGTCTTAAAATCCATTATAAGTGCAACGATTGCATTTGTAGTGGTTTTTGCCATGTACATTTTTTATGATTTTGAAATTTTTATGATGGATATATATAAGATGGATCTTCTGGAATTCGGTAAGAGCGTCTTAAAGACTTACGCAGTCGTAATCATTACGTATGCGCTGATATCTTATGTCGTATATGCATATCGGTACAGTAAGGCGCGGAAGAGTCTGAGATTATACTATATGAATCTGAGAAAATTATCAGGTATGTACAGTAATAAGTAATCACTATACATTGAGAGGACAAATCATGACAACGTTACTTGTTGCGAAGCAGTATATGAAGCTGTTTTACAGTAAATATGAAATTTATATTACTCCCTTTTTAAAATTTCTGCTGGCGTTTACCGCCCTGCGGCTGATCAATTCACGTCTGGGATATATGGCGGCCGTAAACAGGCTGCCGATTGTTTTGATCGTAGCCCTGATGTGCTCTTTTATGCCGACGAATTTTATTGTGATCATGGCGGCGCTGTTTATATTACTGCATCTGTATGCATTCAGTCTGGAATGTACGATCGTGATCGGGGCGGCTTTTTTGCTGATGTTTCTTCTGTATTTCAGATTTTCGCCCAAGGATACGGCGGTCGTTGTACTGACGCCGGTCTGTTTTGTTCTGAAAATACCGTATGTGATCCCGATCTCCATGGGACTGATCGGTACACCGACATCGGCAGTATCCGTAGCATGCGGCATAATTGTATATTATATGATCCATTATGTGAATGTAAACGTTTCTTTATTAAGAGGAATGACAGAAGAAGAGACGGCGGCGAAATTCAAGATTGTCATCGACGGCATTTTGAATAATAAGGAAATGGTTGTTACGATCGCAGCTTTTGCGGTTACATTGATATTAGTATATATCATCCGCAGGCTGAGCATTGATTATGCCTGGACGATCGCAATGGCGGCCGGTGCGTTTGTGAACGTTATGGTCATTCTGATCGGTGATCTGATGTTTGATACGAACGTATCCATTTTAGGTACGGTGATCGGTACGGTCGTTTCGCTCCTGCTTACGGGGATCCTGCAGTTCTTTGTTTTTCATGTGGATTACAGCCGGACGGAAAAGGTACAATTTGAAGATGATGAATATTATTATTATGTAAAGGCAGTGCCGAAGGTAACCGTGACAAGACCTGAGAAACAGGTGAAGCAGATCGCGGGGCAGAAAAATAACAGAAGTATCAGGTAGGAACAGTCATGCAGCAGATCAATGTCTTAATTGAAAAATACTTGTCCAAATTGCATATGCCGACCATTCATTGGACTGATGTTGCGGAAGTTTTCATTATCGCTTTTTTGGTGTACCATATCCTGCTCTGGATCAAAAGCACGAGGGCATGGGCGCTTTTAAAAGGCGTTTTTGTGATTGCTGCATTTTTATTGGTCGCGGTTTTATTCGATATGAACACGATTCTTTGGATCGTTACGAATCTGTTCAGTATCGCGGCGATTGCGATCGTTGTTGTATTACAGCCGGAGCTGCGTAAAGCATTAGAGGAACTCGGGCGGAAAAATCTTTTTTCCTCCATACTGACACTGGGGACTTCCAAAGAGGATATGGATGGATTATCGGACCGTACGGTCAATGAGATCGTGAAAGCATCCGTGGAAATGGGCAGAGTCAAAACGGGAGCGCTTATTGTGATTCAGAATGAACAGCCTCTCGCAGAATTCGAACGAACCGGTATCGATGTGGATGGAATCGTTTCCAGCCAGCTTTTGATCAATATATTTGAACACAATACACCGTTGCATGATGGTGCGGTCATCGTAAAAGATAACCGTGTCAGCGCTGCGACATGTTATCTGCCGTTATCGGATAATATGGCGCTCAGTAAGGAGCTTGGAACAAGGCACCGTGCAGGAGTCGGTATATCGGAAGTAACAGACTCCATGACCGTTATCGTTTCCGAAGAGACCGGCAAGATCAGCGTTGCATATTTAGGCGAACTTGAACGCGGACTCAGCGCGGACAGACTGCGGGAAAGACTGCTGTCACTGCGCGGCAGATCAAATGATGAGAAAAAACGGAAGTTGTGGAAAGGCAGGTTCAGAAATGAAGAATAGATTAACCCGCAACTGGGGCCTGAAACTGGGGTCTTTTCTGTTTGCAGCAATTCTATGGCTTGTCGTTACGAATATCAATGACCCGATCGGAACGATCAGGGTATATAATGTACCGGTCAAGATCCAGAATGCCGATCTGATCACGAACAGCGGTCAGGTATACGAAGTACTGGACGATACGGATATGCTCGATGTGGTCACGATTTCTGCAAAACGTTCTATTATTGATTCTCTGGATGAGAGCAATGTTATAGCCGTTGCGGATATGAATGACTTAACGAGCCTCAATACGATCGCCATTAAGCTTTCAACGAATAAATATAATGACAGACTGGAAAGCATTAAGGGAAATATAGACAACGTTAAATTAAATATAGAAACCGAGAAAACGAAGACATTACAGCTTAGGACAGAAACAACCGGCACGGTACGGGAAGGTTATATAGTCGGAGATATTACGGCGGAACAGAACCTGATCGCGATATCCGGTCCGGAATCTGTTGTTTCACAGGTAAAGCGGGCTGTTGCGACAGTGGATGTTTCCGGCTTTACCAATAATATCGGTACGGATGCGGAGATTCGTTTATATGATGAAAACGATGAGATCATAAGTTCCGACACGATTATCAAAAATATCAGTAAAGTAAGAGTTACCGTAGAAATCCTGGCAGTAAAGACGGTTGATATCATCTGGAAGACGACAGGCGTTCCTGCAAGAGGATATCTGGCGACAGGAGATATTACGGCAACCAGAAACAGCGTTACAATCGCCGGCAAATCCAAGACAATAGACAATATCACGGCGATAGAGATACCGGAAACGGCGCTTGATATTACCGGCGTAACGGAAAACTTTGAAACCATCGTTAATCTGAAAGATTATCTGCCTGACGGCGTTATTCTGGCAGAAGAAGATTTCCAGGGCAAGGTACAGGTAAACGTAGCGGTTGAGCCTGTCGTTGAAAAAGTCGTGCCGATGCCGGTCAATCAGGTTCAGGTATTGAACGTACCGGAAGGATTTACGGTAGAAACTGCTGAAGAAGAGCCGACATATAATTTGACGCTCGTAGGACTTGCAAGAGATCTGGATGAACTGGATCTTGGCACTCTGCAGCCGGCAATCGATATTGCGGCGTTTATGGCCGAAGAGGAAATGGAGACGATCGAAGAGGGAATCTATGCTATGCAGCTGACTTTCCAGATGGTAAACGAAGCGATAACCGTCAAAGATACCGTCAGCATCAGACTGAATCTGATGGAAGCCGGGACAGAGTAAGGCGGTAAGACCCAAAGTCTGTCCGGGCCGCAGCAAAATAGCATTGGATATAGAAAGGAGCAAGGTTTTAATATGAGCAGATTATTTGGTACGGATGGTGTCAGAGGCGTTGCCAATGAGGAATTGACACCGCAGCTTGCAATGCAGCTCGGGCAGGCAGGAGCATACGTGCTCTCCAGAGAAAATGAACACAAACCGACGATCATGGTCGGCTGTGATACCCGGATCTCAGGCGATATGCTGGCCAATGCACTGATGGCAGGAGCATGTTCGGTAGGCGCAAATGCGGTATATGTAGGAGTTGTTCCCACACCGGCAGTTGCGTATCTGACCAGAAAATATAAAGTAGATGCAGGTGTCGTGATATCCGCATCTCACAATCCGGTAGAATTTAACGGTATTAAGTTTTTCGATGGCAACGGCTATAAACTGCCGGATTCTCTGGAAGACGAGATCGAAGAGCTGATCCGCAGCGGCATGCAGGGAATTAAGTTTCCTATCGGCGCCGGCGTGGGCAAGATCAAATATCGTACCGATGCAAGAGAAGAATATATCAATCACGCGATCCAGTCCGTTAAGGTGGAACTGGAAGGCATGAAGATCGTAGTTGACTGTGCAGAAGGCGCATCATTTTATACATCCGTAGAAGCGTTAAAAGAGCTGGGAGCAGAAATCGTAGCCATTCATAACAATCCGGACGGAACCAATATCAACGCAAACTGCGGCTCTACGCATATGGAAGAACTGCAGGCAAGAGTCGTTTTTGAAAAGGCGAACCTCGGTCTTGCTTTTGACGGTGACGCAGACCGTCTTTTGGCAGTAGACGAGACCGGCAATGTGGTAAACGGCGATCAGATCATGGCAATTGTCGGCTGTCATATGAAAAAACAGGGTAAACTGAATAAAAATACGATTGTTGCCACGGTTATGAGTAATCTCGGATTTTTCCTCATGGGGGAAAAGAACGGCATGCAAATGGAGCAGACGAAAGTCGGAGACAGATATGTACTGGAAAGAATGCGCGAGATCGGGGCAAGTCTCGGCGGGGAACAGTCGGGACACGTTATTTTCCTCGATGAAAATACGACGGGCGACGGACTGCTCAGCGCGCTGCATCTTCTGCAGGTTATTGTAGAAACAAAGAAATCGCTGTCCGAACTTGCGAAAGTTATGGAAGTAATGCCGCAGGCGCTCGTGAATGCCAAGGTTCCCAATCACAAGAAAGAAAAGTATATGGATTATCCTGAAATTGCGGAGGCGATCGCAGCGCTTGACCGGAAATTCGCCGGTGCGGGCCGCGTGCTGATAAGACCTTCGGGCACGGAGCCGTTAGTGCGCGTTATGATCGAAGGCAAAGATCAGAAGATGATCGATGCGGAGGCTTTGAAGCTGGCGGAACTGATACAAAACTGTATGTTATAACCGGCTTTAAGATACGTTTTGCATAGAATCTACAGTGTTTTATTTAATAATTTTTCGGTTGAGATATTGTGCAAACAATGGTATAGTAGAAGATGAATTATGACTATGCATTGGAGGGTATAAGGGTATGGTAAGTCAAAAAGTAGTCATTAAGAATCCGACAGGGTTACACCTAAGACCGGCAGGTATCCTATGTAAAGAAGCAATGAAATTTAAATCATTGATTACATTTTCGTTTAAGGAAAATACGGCAAATGCGAAAAGCGTTTTAAGCGTGTTGGGTGCATGCGTTAAGTGTGGTGATGAGATTGAGTTCGTGTGTGATGGAGAAGATGAAGAAGAAGCATTAAAATCGCTCATCAATGCAATTGAAAGTGGTCTTGGTGAATAACGCTATCCGATAAGCCCGTCGTATTGACGGGCTTTTTTTACCTTATAAGAAATCCGCCGCAAGGCGGAGATGGAATCAGAAGGTGACGGAGTCACTTTTTTACCTTATAAGAAGTCCGCCGCAAGGCGGAGATGGAATCAGAAGGTGACGGAGTCACTTTTTTACCTTATAAGAAGTCCGCCGCAAGGCTAAGATGGAATCAGAAGGTATTTTTGGCATCATGGAAAGGGAGGAATATATTATGTTAAATTATCAAAGATATAAAAAAAATCCGGTGGTGGATTATCCGGAAAGAGAGTGGCCTTGTAAAGAGATTGAGAAAGCGCCCACCTGGTGCAGCGTTGATCTGCGGGATGGCAATCAGGCGCTGATCGACCCGATGGTCGTACAGGAAAAGGTAGAGTTTTTCAATTATCTGATTAAACTTGGTTTTAAAGAGATCGAGATCGGCTTTCCGGCAGCCAGCCAGATTGAATTTGACTTTCTGCGGCAGCTGATTGAACGGAAGATGATACCGGATGATGTCGTCGTACAGGTGCTTACGCAGTGCCGCGAAGAACTGATCGACAGGACATTTGAATCGATTGAGGGATGTAAGCAGGCTATCGTGCATATTTATAATTCTACGTCTACGCTGCAAAGAGACGTGGTATTTGGCATGAACAAAGAACAGATCATCAACATTGCCGTAGAAGGCACGAAGATGGTAAAGGAAAGGGCGAAGAAATTCCCGGGTAAGATCATTCTGGAATATTCTCCGGAAAGCTTTACCGGCACGGAACTGGACTATGCGCTGGAGATTTGTACGGCGGTACAGGAGACGTGGGGAGCTGACAAGGACAATCCGATCATCATTAATCTGCCCTCTACCGTAGAGATGAATACGCCGAATGTTTATGCGGATCAGATCGAATGGATGAACAAACATTTTAAGAACCGTGAGAGTATTATTTTGAGCGTACATCCTCATAACGACAGAGGAACGGGTGTGGCGAGCGCGGAACTGGCGATTCTGGCCGGTGCGGAACGCGTGGAAGGAACGCTTTTCGGAAACGGTGAAAGAACCGGAAATGTTGATATTTTGAACATCGCCTATAATATGTTTTCGCAGGGCATCGATCCGGAACTTCATATAGAGCATATCAACGAGAGTATTGAAATCTATGAAAGATGCTGTAAGATTCCGATCCATCCCAGACATCCTTATGCAGGTAAAATGGTGTTTACCGCCTTTTCCGGCTCTCATCAGGACGCTATCAACAAGGGTGTAAAGGCGATGAAAGAGCGCAACAGTCAGATCTGGCAGGTTCCCTATCTGCCGATCGATCCGGCGGACATCGGCAAGGAATATGAACCGATCGTCAGGATCAATTCACAGTCCGGTAAAGGCGGCGTGGCCTTTATCATGGATACGTATTTCGGTTTCAAACTGCCTAAGGGAATGCACAGGGAATTTGCCAATGTGATCCAGGAAATCTCCGAAAAACAGGGTGAAGTCTCACCGGAGCAGATCATGGACAGTTTCAGAAACGAATATCTGAACCGAAAAGAGCCGATACATTTCCGGAAGCTGCGGGTGGATGATTTAAGCGACGGAACAAAATCGGAGTTTGATACAAGAGTGACGGTTTCCTATACGGACCACGGCGTGGAAAAGGTATATGAGGCAGTCGGCAACGGTCCTATTGATGCAGCCAAGAGAGGACTGCGGGAAGAACTTTCCGTGAATATTAAGATTCTGGATTATGAAGAACATGCGCTGCAGAGCGGTTCCAATTCGCAGGCAGCCGCATATATCCACCTGTTGGATGCGGACAGCGGAAAAGTTACTTACGGTGTCGGCGTAAGTTCCAATATTACGAGGGCTTCCGTCAGAGCGATATTCTCAGCCATTAACAGGCTGGGACTCGGAGAAAAACAGACAGATTAAGTAAGAATGGGGGTTTTCTATGGGACAGGAACTGGAGAAGTTAAACAGTATCATACGTGACAGTCATAACATTGTATTTTTCGGCGGTGCGGGCGTTTCCACGGAAAGCGGCATCCCCGACTTCAGAAGTGTGGACGGTTTATATAATCAGAAATATGACTATCCGCCGGAGACGATTTTAAGCCATACCTTTTACCGCCGGCATACGGAGGAATTCTATCGTTTCTACCGCGATAAGATGCTGTGTCCGGATGCAAAACCGAATGCAGCGCATCTGAAACTGGCCGAATGGGAGCAGGAAGGAAAACTGAAAGCGGTCATTACGCAGAATATCGATGGCCTGCACCAGGCTGCCGGCAGTAACGTCGTGCTGGAGCTGCATGGTTCGGTGCTGCGTAATTACTGCGAAGACTGCGGCAGGTTCTATGATATGGAGTATATTCTGCACACGGAAGGCGTACCATCCTGCCCGTGCGGCGGCAGCATCAAGCCGGATGTCGTCCTGTATGAAGAGGGACTGAATCAGAAGACGCTGCAGGATGCCGTACGTTATATCAGCGAGGCGGATGTACTGATTGTCGGCGGCACGTCTCTGGCCGTTTATCCTGCCGCGGGACTGATCGATTATTATACGGGCAATAAACTGATTCTGATCAATAAAACGCCTACGCCGCGGGATGCGGCCGCGGATCTGGTAGTGCAGGGAAGTATCGGAGAGATCTTCTCCGGTTTATCATAAAAGGGATTTTTGAAATGGATATACAAGTTGGCGATGTTTTAAGATTAAAAAAACAGCATCCATGCGGCTCGAAAGAGTGGGAAGTATTGCGGATCGGGGCGGATTTCCGGTTAAAATGCAGAGGATGCGGGCATCAGATCATGATCGCCCGTCGAAATGTCGAAAAAAATATCAGAGAAATTCTGCCAAAAGATTGAAATATTAAAAAAACTGTGGTATCATAATAGTCCGTGATGTTATTTATTAACAAACAGTCAAATATCCTTGCTCCTGCCGTAAAAGGAGGGGCCAGAGACCAAAAGGAGGTAACAAGCATGAACAAATATGAATTAGCCGTTGTTGTTAGTGCGAAGATCGAAGATGACGAAAGAGCTGCCGCATTGGAAAAATGCAAGGCCCTGATCGAAAGATTCGGTGGACAAGTTACAAACGTTGATGACTGGGGTAAGAGAAGATTAGCATATGAAGTGCAGAAAATGAAAGATGCTTTCTATTACTTTATCCAGTTTGACGCTGAGAGCACTGTCCCGGCAGAGATTGAAAGCCGTATTCGTATTATGGACAATGTGATCAGATACTTGTGCGTGAGACAAGACGAGAAGAAGTAGAGAGAGGTACTTAATGAATAAAGTAATTCTTATGGGGCGTTTAACAAGAGATCCCGAAGTAAGATATTCTCAGGGGGAAAGCGCGACGGCAGTTGCCAGATATACATTGGCTGTAGACCGCAGATTTAACCGTAACGGGGATGAAAATACCGCAGATTTCATTAACTGTGTTGCTTTCGGCAGAGCAGGAGAATTTGCAGAAAAGTATTTCCGCAAAGGGATCAAGATCGCAGTGACAGGGCGTATCCAGACCGGCAGTTATACCAATAAGGACGGCGTCAAAGTATATACAACGGATGTCGTGATCGAGGAACAGGAATTTGCTGAAAGCAAAAACAGCGCTTCTTCGGGCGACAGCGGATATGCCGGCGGAAACAGACCGGAACCGGCAGCGGCCGGGGATGGCTTTATGAATATTCCGGATGGAATAGATGAGGAACTGCCCTTTAATTAACGGAAAATTTACGAAGTAAATGATCTGAGGAAATGAAGCGTATAAATGTTCTGAACAGAAAATCTGATAGGAGGTAATAGCTATGGCTTATAATAAGAGTGAGAAGCCTGATTTCCCTGCAAAGAGAAAAGGCGGAATCCGTAGAAGAAAGAAAGTCTGTGTTTTTTGTGGCAAAGATAATCTGATTGACTATAAAGATGTCAATAAATTGAAGAGATACGTATCCGAGAGAGGAAAGATCCTTCCGAGAAGAATTACAGGAAACTGTGCGAAACACCAGAGAGCGCTTACAGTAGCGATCAAACGTGCAAGACATGTAGCGCTTATGCCTTATGTACAGGATTAAGCGTTAGGCTCGGATATCATTTCATTATATGAGATCAACATGAAAGGCGAAGTAGTTCACTTCGCCTTTTTTATGTTTTTCATTAATGTAATACTATATCTGTCATATTATGGAGAAAAAGAACTACATATTGATGTAGCATGAATATCCAAAAAATGTTATACTTATGGTGTTATATAATCATAAAACTGGGAAAGTGTGTGCACCTGTCGTAAAGGATGCGGACAAGAGGTTATGATGAAGAATAGTGTAAAATTAAAGGGAAGAATGAAGTCCTATTTGCAGTCTTCGCTGTATCTGGGATTCTTATTAATAGCGGTAGATGTTTTGATCTATTTTATCGATTATCGTGCAGGGTTGGTATTGACCTGTTTCATCATTTTTTATCTTGCGATCATCCTGTCTTTGATGTTTTATAATAAGCCCATTATTGTAAATGAACTGATCAGCTTTGCCACGCAGTACGGGCAGATACAGAGAAGGCTGCTCAGGGATCTCGATCTTCCGCATGCGCTTTTGGATGAAAGCGGGAAGATCATCTGGACCAATATCGCGTTTGAAAGAGCGGTCAACAAGGACCGGGGATACCGCAAATCGATTACCTCGCTTTTTCCATCGCTTACAAGGGACAAGCTGCCCGGAAATACGGATGAAAATGAAATTGAGCTGGAAGTAGATTATGAAGAGAGCAATTATCTGGCCAAATTAAAAAAAATATCGTTAAAAGAGATGGCGGAAAACAGTGATATTATTGAGGCAAAAGGATATGATGGCTATTTGATCGCATTGTATCTGTTTGACGAGACAGCGCTGCGGATCGCATTGCAGGAAGTGGATGACCAGAGTCTTGCAGTCGGCCTGATCTATCTGGATAACTATGAGGAAGCTTTGGAGAGCGTAGAGGAGGTCAGAAGATCCCTGCTTATTGCTCTGATCGACAGAAAAGTCAATAAATATATTGCCGCTTTGGACGGTATCTGCAAGAAAATGGAGAAAGATAAGTACCTGGTCGTTATGCGTAAAAAGGCGATTACCGTACTGCAGGAGAACCGTTTCGATCTGTTGGAGGATGTCAAGACTGTCAACATCGGTAATGAAATGGCAGTAACGATCAGTATCGGCGTAGGATTAAACGGACTTTCCTATGCGCAGAATTATGAATTTGCCAGAAACGCGATTGATCTGGCGCTTGGACGCGGCGGCGACCAGGCCGTAATGAAGATGCCTGAAAATGTCATGTATTACGGCGGAAAAAGCCAGCAGGTGGAAAAAAGCACCCGTGTTAAAGCCAGAGTCAAAGCGCATGCGCTCAAAGAAATTATTTCCATTAAAGACGAAATTTATGTTATGGGCCACCGGATGGGGGATACGGACAGCTTTGGCGCGGCGGTTGGTATTTACCGAATCGCCAAGACTTTGGGTAAGCAGGCGCATATTGTGCTAAATGATATTACGGCGTCTATGCAGCCTATGGTCGAAATGTTCAGAAACAATGGCGATTATGAAGACGATATGATCGTGAACAGTACACAGGCGCTCGAAATGATCGGGAATAATGCCGTATTAGTCGTTGTAGACGTCAATAAACCAAGCATTACCGAATGCCCGGAGCTGTTGCGGCATTGCAAATCCATTGTTGTATTTGATCACCACAGACAGGGATCCGAAGTGATCGAGAATGCAACGTTATCTTATATTGAAGCTTATGCTTCATCTACCTGTGAAATGGTTTCCGAGATCCTGCAATATATCAGCGACACGCTGCGGATCAAGTCGGAAGAGGCGGATTGTCTCTATGCGGGTATTATGATCGATACGAACAATTTCATGACTAAGACCGGCGTCAGAACCTTTGAGGCGGCGGCGTTCCTGCGGAGAAGCGGCGCTGATGTAACGAGGGTGCACAAAATGTTCCGCGATGATGCCGAAGAATATAAGACGAAAGCGGACGCTGTCAGCCAGGCGGAAATCTACAGACAGTCTTATGCCATTACGATATGCAGAGGCGAAAATGTACAGAGTCCTACGGTCATCGGGGCGCAGGCAGCTAACGAATTGCTGAATATTAAGGGCGTCAAAGCCAGCTTTGTCCTTACGGCTTATAACGGTGTGATCTATGTCTCGGCCCGTTCCATTGATGAAGTAAATGTGCAGCTTGTCATGGAAAGAATGGGCGGCGGCGGTCATTTGAACGTTGCGGGATGTCAGTTGGACGGCAGTCTGGAAACGGGAATTGCGACCGTTAAGGGAACGCTTGATACAATGATCGAAGAAGGCGAATTGAGTTAATTGATAGAAAGGTGTGGACATACAGATGAAAGTGATCTTATTACAGGATGTGAAATCATTAGGAAAAAAAGGCGAGATCGTGAATGTCAGCGACGGATATGCGAGAAATTTCGTATTGCCGAAGGGCCTGGGATTGGAGGCCAATGCCAAAAATCTGAATGACCTGAAACTGCAGAAAGCAAATGATGAAAAGGTTGCGAAGGAACAGCTTGAGGCTGCTCAGCAGTTAGCGGGCGTACTGGAAACGAAGGAAGTCATCGTTACGATGCGGTCGGGAGAGGGCGGTAAGGCATTCGGTTCCATTTCCTCCAAAGAAATCGCACAGGAAGCAAAGAAGCAGTGCAGCCTGGAATTGGACAAGAAGAAGATCGTTCTGCCGGAACCGATCAAAGCGCTCGGCGTATATGAAGTCGGCGTAAAACTGCATCCGAAGGTAACCGGGAAACTGAAAGTAAAAGTCGTCGAAGAATAATATAGAAATGGAGACAAAAGATGCCGCAGTCAATGGAAGAGGCATTGCTTAAAAGAATATTACCGCACAGCATCGAAGCGGAACAGTCGGTGATCGGCTCCATGATCATGGACAGGGAGGCGATCGTGGTTGCTTCGGAAATCATTGTGGGAGACGATTTCTACAGCAGGCAGTACGGCATTCTTTTTGAGACTATGGTAGAATTAAACGACGAGGGCAAGCCGGTAGACCTTGTAACTCTGCAGGATAGACTGAAAGAAAAGGATGTTCCTCCGGAAGTCAGCAGCCTGGAGTTTGTCAGGGACCTGATTACTGCGGTACCGACGTCAGCCAATATAAAATATTATGCAAATATCGTGGCAGAGAAATCCACACTGCGTAAACTGATCAGAATAAACGAAGAGATCGCCAATACCTGCTATGTGGGAAAAGAGAGTCTTGAAGTGATCCTGGAAGATACGGAGAAGAAAGTGTTCGATCTTGTACAGCGCAGAAATATGGAAGAGTTTGTTCCGATCAGGCAGATCGTTATGAACGCTATGGACAGGATCGAGCGTGCCTCCCATAATAAGGGAAACGTAACCGGCGTAGCGACGGGGTTTATCGATCTGGATTACAGAACGGCCGGTATGCAGCCTTCTGACCTGATTCTTGTGGCTGCAAGACCTTCCATGGGAAAAACCGCATTCGTTTTAAATATTGCCCAATATGTGGCGTTCAGACAGCGTCAGACGGTAGCGATATTCAGTCTGGAAATGTCAAAGGAACAGCTTGTAAACCGTCTTTTTTCCATGGAATCCAAAGTAGATTCCCAGCATTTGCGTACCGGTAATCTTTCGGATGAGGAGTGGGAGAAACTGATTGAAAGCGCGGGCGCCATAGGCAAATCGAATCTGATCATAGATGATACGCCGGGTATCAGCATTTCGGAACTGCGTTCAAAATGCCGTAAATATAAGCTGGAGCATCATCTGGATATGATCATTATCGACTACTTGCAGCTGATGACGGGAAGCGGCCGCGGTACGGATTCCAGACAGCAGGAGATATCCGATATTTCCCGTTCCCTGAAAGCGCTCGCCAGAGAGCTCAGCGTGCCGGTAATTGCGCTCTCACAGCTCAGCCGTGCGGTTGAACAGAGGCCGGATCACAGACCGATGCTTTCCGATCTGCGTGAATCCGGAGCCATCGAGCAGGATGCCGACGTAGTCATGTTCATTTACCGTGACGATTATTATAATAAAGATACGGAGAAAAAGAACATTGCCGAAATTATCATAGCGAAGCAAAGAAACGGCCCTATCGGTACAGTGGAACTGGTATGGCTGCCGGATTTTACCAAATTCGGAAATCTTCAGAAATAAAATTGCAGAACGAACAATACAAAAGAGACGGGCCGTATGCAGGCTTTGTCTCTTTTGCGCTTTTCAGAAAGGGGAATGAAAATGATGCAGGAAATGTTATTGATTTCGGAAGCGGCCAAACAGGTGGAGGTAGAGACGCACGTGCTCAGATATTGGGAAGAAGAATTACAGCTTCCCATTAAAAGGAATAATATGGGACACAGGTATTATACCGGGGAGGACGTCAAACGATTCCGGGAGATCAAAGCTTTAAAGGAAGAAGGATTGCAGCTAAAGGCCATTAGAAGCATTCTGGAAAAAGAGAAAAAAGACAATTTGCCGGGGATGGACAAAAAAGCCGGCGCTCCGGAAAATGATTCGGCCGATGCAGCGCAGGATGGGACTTCGTTGTCTGAAGAAGAGGCGCAGGAATTATCTGCCGAAGAGAAGGCAATGGATTACCTGATCGGCAGGAGACAGAAATACATCGTTTCTTTATCGGAGAAAGAGAGCAGAGAGGAGAAGGCGAACAGATTACAGTATCTGCTGCAGCATATGATTGCCGAATCCGTAAAAAATGCCAATAAGGAGCTGTGCACGGAAATCAAAGAGAGCATTTTAAAAGAGCTGGATTATCAGTTCCGGGCAAGAGAAGAAAGAGAAGAGGAGCACTGGAAGAAAGAGGAAGAACATTTCCGCAAAGTAGACGAAATGTTAAGGCAGCGTTTCCGCCCGAAGGAAAAACCGGTGAAAAAAGAAAGGAAACTGTTTCGGTAAAAAAAGAGAAATATCGTAAAAAACAGAGCATGGACAGTAAAAAAGCATTCGGTCCTTCGCGGACTGAATGCTTTTCGTATTTTCTCTGATGGATTAAGCCTGAGAGATAGCGCCTGTAGGGCATGCTCCTGCACAAGAACCGCAATCAATACATTTATCGGGATCGATCTCAAATTTACCGTCACCCATGCTGATCGCACCTACCGGACACTGTGCTTCACAAGCACCGCAAGCTACACAAGCATCACCGATTGCATATGCCATAACCATATCCTCCTTTATCATGTAAAGCATTATTGATAGAAACTATCAATTCCATTCTTATTTTATCGCAAAAGAGTGAATTATACAAGCAAAATAAATCGGAAGATTTCACACTAATTATCGGCAAGTTCGGCGCGGCGTTTACGGATACCGTTTAAGATCACTTCTTTTTTCGCAATCAGTTTGTCCTTATCCATGGCCGGTACGCCTTTCAGCTTATACTCCATGCCCAGTTTTTCATATTTACTTTCGCCCATCGTATGATAAGGAAGAGCATCCAATGCCTTTAGATTGGTAAACTGGCCGATAAAATACCCCAACCTGAATAAATACGTATCGTCGTCGGTAACGCCCGGAACGATGACGTGACGGATCCACATATTGACTTTTTTCTCATTCAGGTATTCGGCAAAGGCGAGAATCCCTTCGTTTGGCTGTGAAGTCAGTTCTTTATGCTTATCCGGGTCGATATGTTTGATATCGAGCATAACGAGGTCCGTTAAAGTCATTAATTTATCCAGTTTGGCGAGCCAGTCCGGATTGGCATTCTTTTTATAGGCGATACCGGAAGAATCGATACATGTATGGATTCCTTTTTCCTTAGCCAGCGTAAAAAGGTCGATCAGGAAATCTACCTGCATTAACGGTTCGCCGCCTGTGACCGTAATGCCGCCGTCTTTATAAAAACTGATATTACGCTCATATTGTTCGATAATATAGGAGGGTTCCATTAAAGTGCCGCCGTTCATCTCCCATGTATCGGGATTGTGACAGTATGCGCACCGCATCGGGCAGCCCTGCACAAACACAACAAATCTGACACCGGGGCCATCCACAGTGCCGAAACTTTCCAAAGAATGTATTCTTCCCTGCATGATCATATCCTTCTTTCCCTGTTTTATAAAAGCAGATAACTTTAGATATAGTATAACCTGTACAGGCGAAAAAAACCAGTCTTTTTCCTGCCGTGAACGGACATAAAAACAGGACTTTGAAATTGCTTTCAAAGTCCTGCTGTGGTTCAGTCGCTGTTTCCTGTACAGAGACGCTTAGATGCTCTCGTGGAATGTACGGGAGATAACGTCAGCCTGCTGTTCCGGTGTTAATTTGATGAAGTTAACTGCATAACCGGAAACACGGATCGTTAACTGAGGATAGTTCTCCGGATGTTTCTGCGCATCCAGTAAAGTATCTCTGTTTAATACGTTAACGTTAAGGTGATGGCCGCCTTTTGTTGCATAACCATCTAATAAGGATACCAGGTTATCTACCTGAGCTGTGCTTTCTGCCATTTTAAAGTCCTCCTTGCATATTCATTATAGATAATCACTATATTGCGATTTCTATCATTAGTGGAAGTCGTCAAGACCCTGTTCCAAAGTCGGTACACTGCATGCTAACGGTGCTCTGGAGCAGTCTGTACAACCCATCGTCTGTACCTTCTTCGCGCCATCTGTTTCGCTGTCGGAATCAACGTCTACATTGACATGTCCGACTCCCTGTGCCATACCTGCATCCAACATCTTTACAAAATCGTCAATCATTTGATTTTCGTCCATAAACATCCACCCTGCTTTTCATTTTGTAGAAATTCTCAGGCTGTGCCTTTCACAGCCCGGGAATTTCTTTTTATTTTGTTATTTATTGAGATCTAATTCAATATCTCCTGCAAATACCTGATCTTCTTTACCAAGAGCGCCAGGGATAATGGTAAATGTATTGGAGATACCATCCTGTGCATCCTTGAACGGAAGTTTGGATACGGAAGATAAGGAAGCTACTGCACCGTGAGTATCGCGGCCGTGCATCGGGTTAGCGCCCGGAGCAAAAGGCTGTCCTTTTCTACGTCCATCAGGTGTATTACCTGTAGCCTTACCATAAGTTACATTAGATGTAATCGTAAGGATAGAAGTTGTCGGAACACCATTTCTGTAAACGTGATGTCTTCTGATCGCTGTCATGAATTTATGCACGATATCCTGTGCAATCATATCAACGCGGTCGTCATCATTACCATATTTCGGGAATTCGCCGGTTGTCTTGAAGTCAACGATGATGCCATCTTCGTCTCTGATCGGCTCAACCTTAGCATATTTAATTGCTGATAAAGAGTCGGCTACGATAGACAGACCTGCAACACCTGTTGCGAAGTAACGCTTAACGTCTCTGTCATGAAGTGCCATTTCTGCTCTTTCATAGCAGTATTTGTCATGCATATAGTGAATGATGTTCAATGTATTTACATATACGTCTGCCTGCCATTCCAGCATATCCATGAATTTGTCATATACATCATCATAGTCCAGAACATCGCCGGTAACAGGACGATATTTCGGTCCAACCTGTTTCTTGGTAACTTCGTCAACACCGCCGTTCAATGCGTAGAGCAGACATTTTGCAACGTTTGCACGAGCGCCGAAGAACTGCATTTCCTTACCGATAACCATAGAAGATACGCAGCATGCGATACCGTAGTCGTCGCCGTGTGTCACTCTCATCAGGTCGTCGTTCTCATACTGGATAGAAGAGGTCTGGATAGACATCTTAGCACAGTATTTCTTCCAGTTCTCAGGAAGTCTTGTAGACCAGAGAACCGTTAAGTTCGGCTCCGGAGAAGGTCCGAGGTTTGTCAGTGTGTGTAAGTAACGGAAGCTCATCTTGGATACTAACGGACGGCCGTCAACGCCAACACCGCCGAGGGATTCTGTTACCCATACCGGATCGCCTGCAAAAATCTGGTTGTATTCAGGAGTACGTGCGAATTTGATCAGACGCAGCTTCATGATGAAGTGGTCAACGAATTCCTGAATCTGTTCTTCTGTAAATGTGCCGTTTGCCAGATCTCTTTCTGCATAGCAGTCAAGGAATGTAGAAGTACGTCCAAGAGACATAGCCGCACCGTTCTGCTCTTTAACAGCGCACAGATATCCGAAGTAAGTAGCCTGAATAGCTTCCTGTACGTTGGTAGCAGGTTTGGAAATATCGCATCCGTAAGAAGCTGCCATTTCTTTCATCAGTTTCAGAGCAACCATCTGTTCTGAAAGTTCTTCACGAAGACGGATCACGTCATCTGTCATAACACGGCCTGTAGAATCTTTCTGAGCCTGTTTGTCTTCGATCAGGTAGTCGATACCGTACAGAGCAACACGTCTGTAGTCGCCGATGATACGTCCGCGTCCGTAAGCATCCGGAAGACCTGTGATAATGTGAGAAGAACGGCATGCTCTCATTTCTGCATTGTAAGCGTCGAAGCAGCCTGCATTATGTGTTTTTCTGTGTGTAGAGAAGAATTCACTGATCTCAGGATCAACTTCATAGCCGTTGTCGGAACATGCTTTCTCAGCCATTCTGATACCGCCGTAAGGCTGCAGTGAACGTTTGAACGGTTTGTCTGTCTGGAAACCAACGATTGTTTCCTTGCTCTTGTCCAGATATCCGGGGCCGTGGGATGTAATGGTAGAGATCACCTTTGTATCCATATCAAGTACACCGCCTGCTTCACGTTCCTGTTTCTGTAAATCAAGAACCTGTGCCCATAAGTCTTTTGTGTTCTGTGTAGGAGCAGCCAAGAAAGACTCGTCACCTTCATAAAGATGATAGTTTTTCTGGATGAAGTCACGGACATTCACTTCATTTTCCCATTTGCCGCCTACAAAATCTTTCCATTCTGGTCTCATTTTGAAATAGCCTCCTGTTTTAATAAATTTGGTTAATATACTTAGCATATTTTATGGGAAAAATATGCCTGAAAACATACAGTTACCGTATCCTCATTATATGTTAAAAACGCAAGATACGTCAAGTCGGGCATTGTACTTTTTCGCATACACAATCATAATAATTCTATAAATTTTTGTGAAATTTGTATGAGGAAAAAAGATGACCCGCGGGAAGATTTCGTATAACTGGACTTTTGCACCTATATATGGTAAATTTGTAACATGATTTTGATAAATATGGTAAATGAGGGCTGCCGGGCAGTGAATGGAACGGCGGCGGTCAGAAGCTGTAAAAAGCGGAAAGGTATGGCGTTTTATGCTGAAAGAATTGGAGTACCCTTTTAAACCGGAATATATCCTGAAAAAAAGAAAATCCATTAAGAAGCGACTGCTCGAAGAGGACGGACGAAGCCGCATTACGAAACGGATAGCGGTTTTAGGCGGTTCCACAACGCATGATGTAAAAGAAATGCTGGAACTGTTTTTGCTCAATGCCGGAATAGAACCTGTTTTCTATGAATCCGAATACGACCAGTACTGGCAGGACATTATGTTTGACAATCCGGAGCTTATATCTTTTTCGCCGGATCTGCTCTATATCCATACGAGCAGCAGAAATATCAAGGATTTTCCGACACTGAAGGATTCGGCAGAGCAGATTGAGGCCTTGTCGGAACGTATTTATCATTCTTTTGAACAGATATGGGACAAAGCGGCGCAGGTCTATCAGTGCCCCATTATTCAGAATAATTTTGAACAGCCGTTTTACCGCCTGCTTGGGAATGCCGACTGCTCGGACATCCATGGGCGGCTCCGTTTTATCAACGGATTGAATGAAAAGTTTGCCGTTTACGCGCAGGATCATCGAAATTTCCACATTAATGATATCAATTATATGGCCTCATGCTACGGACTCCAGAAATGGGCGGACCCGTTTTACTGGCATATGTATAAATACGCCTGCGACATTCAGGCGGTACCTGAACTGGCATATAACACGGCGAACATTATCAAGTCTATCTATGGTAAGAACCAGAAAGCATTCGTACTGGATCTGGACAATACGCTATGGGGCGGCGTCGTGGGAGACGACGGTGCGGACCATATCGAGATTGGCCAGGAAACATCCATGGGGCAGCTTTACAGTGAGTTTCAGTCTTATTTAAAAGCGCATAAGGACCTGGGGATCCTTTTGAGCGTTAATTCCAAAAATGATGAAGAGAATGCTCTGGCAGGCTTAAACCGCCCCGACAGTATTCTAAAACCGGAAGATTTTCTGGTGATCAAAGCAAACTGGGAGAATAAAGACAGGAATATCGAAGCAATCGCACAGGAATTGAATATCGGTACGGACAGCCTTGTTTTCGTTGACGACAATCCGGCGGAACGTCACATCGTGGAGTCGCAGGTTCCCGGCGTCAAAGTGCCGGAAGTTGAGGACGTTACGGACTTTATCAGAGTGTTGGACAGAGCGGGATATTTTGAGACGACCGGTCTTTCCGAAGATGATCTGAAGCGCAACGATATGTATAAAGCCAATGCCGAGCGCCGCAGACAGGAAATGAATTATGCAGATTATGCGGATTATCTGCGCTCTCTTGAAATGAAAGCGGAAATCGATGCATTTTCATCGGTATATATGGCGCGTATTGCCCAGCTGACGAATAAGAGCAACCAGTTCAATCTGACGACGAAACGCTGTTCTTTGGCCGATATTGAAGGGTATGCCGCCGACCCGCACTATATCACTTTATATGGAAAGCTTACGGATAAATTCGGTGACAACGGTGTGGTATCCGTTGTATTCGGGCGTCAGGACGAGGCGGATGCCGCGTTGTTCCATATCGAGCTCTGGCTGATGAGCTGCCGTGTACTCAAAAGAGATATGGAATATGCCATGATGGATGCACTTGTGATGCGCTGCCGGGAAAGAGGCATACGCCGTATAAAAGGATATTATTATCCGACAGCCAAAAACGGTATGGTGAAAGAGTTCTACGGAGCGCAGGGGTTTGCAAAAACAAAGGAAGATGCGGACGGCAGCAGCGAATGGGAATTCGGGATCCCTGAAAAATACGAAGCCAAAAATAAGGTGATCGCAGTAAACGGGACTTGCACGAATCCTGTTTTTGGCTTATACTGTAGAGGCATAAAATAGATGCGGCAGGTAAAACTGTTATTGATATTGTTTATAAAATGATAAATTAAAGAAAAATCGGAGGTATGACATTATGGCTGATATTACAAAGGACATGACAATCGGGGAAATCTTAAGAACAAATCCGGACGTGGCGCCGATCCTGATGAATGCGGGAATGCACTGCCTTGGCTGTCCTTCCGCACAGGGAGAATCTTTAGAAGAGGCTGCTATGGTGCACGGCATGAATATTGATGATCTGATGGCACAGATTGCAGCGCTGTAAACGGGAGGTATCTCGGAAATTTACTTTATGACGGGGATAAAACATGGTATTTAGTTCAACGATCTTTATTTTCTGCTTCCTGCCGCTTGTGCTGGCAGGATATTTTCTGTTGCGCTCTATCAGGAGCAGAAACATCTGGCTGCTTGCGGTGAGCCTGATCTTTTATTTTTGGGGAGGAGCATCTTTCTTTCCCATTATTTTATATTCCATTATATTAAATTATACAGGCGGCCGTGTCCTTGGAGCGCTGCAGAACACAGGCAGGGAGAGACTTAGGAAGTTTTCTTTTACGATTTTCGTTGTACTGAATCTTTTGAATCTCGGATACTGGAAATATACAAAATTCCTGATGCAGACGATATGCGACGTTACGGGATTTTCCCTTACGATACCGGATATTGTCCTGCCGATAGGCATTTCTTTTTTTACATTTCAGGGTATGAGCTATGTGATCGATGTTTACAGAGGGGATGTGCCGGTACAGAAAAATATTCTGAAGGTCGGTTTATATATCGCGCTGTTCCCGCAGTTAATCGCCGGGCCGATCGTACGGTATTCCGATATTGAGAAACAACTGGATGAACGGACACACAGCGTAGATGATTTTGCATCGGGACTCCGTCTTTTTACGATCGGGCTTGCCAAAAAAGCGATCCTGGCCAATTCTGCAGCAATTACGGCAGACGCTGTTTTCGGCATGCACGCCTATCAGAATGAACCGGCTGTGGCCTGGACCGGCCTGCTTTGCTATTGGATCCAGATCTATTTTGACTTTGCAGGCTACAGCGATATGGCAATAGGACTCGGAAGGATGTTCGGCTTTACTTTCCCGAAGAACTTTGATTATCCGTTTATTTCCTGCTCTGCATCAGAACTGTGGCGGAGATGGCATATATCCCTTTCTACGTGGTTTAAAGATTATGTATATATTCCGCTCGGCGGCAGCAGAAAAGGCAATGCTTATCTGCATCTGCTGTGTGTTTTTCTGCTGACCGGGTTATGGCATGGCGCTTCCTGGAATTATGTGATGTGGGGAGCATTCTGGGGTGTTTTGATTGTCATGCAAAGATGGATCACGCGTAAGGTAAAGATCCCGTTCAGTGTTCCGAAGATGATCTCATGGGCGTTTACGATGTTTTTATGGCTCCTCAGCCTGGTTGTATTCCGGACAGAGTCGTTATATGAGTGCGTGCAGTATTTCCGATCGATGTTCGGCGTTCTTCCTTTGCAGGATGTCGGTTTTTCCCTGCCCTATTATATTCATAAGTATGAGATATTTATTATTGTGAGCGGTATGACGGCGATGATGCCGTTAGGAAAGCTTGTTTATTTATGGCTGCAGAAGAAAATGCCGGAAGCTGCGTTTACCGTGCTGGAAAATACCGGGGCGCTCGTGCTGTTTGGCATTTCGGCGCTGTACGTGGTTACGGGAACTTATAATCCGTTTATTTATTTTCAGTTCTGATAAACTGTCAGGCCGTGTGTGAAACGAAAGGAAGGATAGGGGTATGAAGAGGAAGATCAATATTGTATTTATCGTTATTTTCCTGTTGGGAATTTCTTTGCCGTATCTTTTTGCGCACAGGGAGAAAGAGGGCAGAGTCTCATCAATGGAAAACAGAACGCTGGCGGCATACCCCTGCGTACGTTTGGAAGATGGGACATTGAACAAAGCGTTTCTGGCGGAATATGAAAAGTGGCTGGATGATAATATCCGCGGCAGGGCCATTATGGTAGAAACCAACTCCGCTTTACAGTATGTGCTTTTTGAGCGGATTGTAAAATCGGATACGATCATGGGAGAGAAACCGTGGCTTTTTGTAAATAAAGATGGGATGATCAGAGAGTATCAGCACCTCAATCTTTTGTCCGAACCGGAGCTTGCGCAGTATGTAAAAAATATGCAGGGAATCTCTGATTATCTGAAAGAGAGAGGGATCGCGTTTTACTATTTCCAATGCTATGACAAAGAAACAATCTATCCCGAAAAATATGTAAAGGGCGTGAATCAGATCGGCACGGTGTCCAGAGCGGATCAGATCGTGCAGGCTCTGGAAGAAAGAACCGACGTCAGACAGATCCTTGTGAAGGATACGCTGCTTTCGCACAGAGAAGAAACGATCTATTATCAGTTTGTAGATACCCTGCACTGGACTGAAAAAGGTTCTTATTACGGTTATCAGGCGCTGATGGAGGAACTGTGCCGTGATTTTGACAGGATACCGGTCCTGCAGGAGAACGACTTTCAGATTACGGAGATGGAAAGTGAAACAACGCTGTATGGTTTTCCGTACCCTTATACGGAGATCGTTCCCATTTATGATGTGAAAGAGCCGCATGCGCAGGAGATTACGGAAGAGACCCGGGAAAGATGGGATTTTCTGCATGTGAAGGAGCACACGCACGACTATGTCAATGAAACCTGTGAAAATGATCTGAAAATCCTTGTGCTTGGCGATAGTTTTGTCAGAATGTATTTAAAAAGCGACCTTGCGGAAAGTTTTTCTGCGGCGCTCAGCATAGACTGGATGAACATTTCGATCCTGGACGAGGTCGTGGAAGAATACCGGCCGGATATCGTGATCATAGAGAATACGCAGAGCGCGCTTGACAATACGATTCCGCTGATCAGTCAGGTGGATTTTATAGAATAAAAGACAGATAACAAAAAGGACAGCGTCGTTATGGTGCGCTGTCCTTTTCATATGCTCATTACGGCTGTTTGCAGTGCTCGCTAAATACTTGCCAGCGACTGGATCGCTTTCTCTTTTATGATCGGATCACAGTGTTCCTCCAGATAGGATTCCACAGCGGAAGAAAAATGCTGCGGACTTCCGTATTCGGAACAGATATTGCAGAGTTTGTTGAAATCTGCCGCGCTTAGTTTCGATGGGTTGATGAGCAGCAGATAAGAGCCATCCGATTCATTTTTGTACAGAGAATTAAAGCCATGATAAAAAGGTGCGGTAATATGAGAAAGCCGTACCACATCATATAAAGAGTCAAAAGCGAACATCCGGTTGGTACGGGGTACCGAGACAGTTTTTTTGGCGGAAGGGCCGGCCTCTGCCGCCGAAAGGGAATTCGATTTGCCCTGCCCATCCATTTTGCGCAGCATATCCAGCATCTCGTCGGCGCTGTCCGCGAAAGCATCCATGATGTCTTCATGATCCTCCGTATCGTCATCATGGACGGAAGGAGCAAATTTGGAGAAGCGGGTATCGAGTTCTTCGGGATCTTCGACTTTCGTGATGATGAGAACGATACATTCCGCATTCAGAGGGATCGCTTCAATCATCAGCGGAATGTCTTCCGCCTCAAAGCCGCATTCGTATGCAGCCTGCTGCATCATGTCTCGAAACAGACTCTTTGCTTTCTCGGTGCCGTATGCAAGTTCGCTTATTTTCAATTCTCTGTCCGCCAGATCTTCTCTTGTAAGCGTACAACGAATCTGATGCTCATTTACTTTTTCGATTTTCATAATATCACATCCTTACTATAAGATACTGATACAGTTAATTTATGTGAGTTATTTTGCTAAAAGTATCTTATACTTTGTATTGCGTTTCGTCAATAGTACGACAAAACTCTTTATAAAAATTTAAATATTTTATAAAATTTATCCTTTTTTAAAGAAATTTCTTGCATTTTTGCCAATATATGGATATAATTACCGCAGGATGTCTCCTGACAGTCTGCACGGAAGGGAGGCAATGCGCAAATTCTAATAGAGAAATCTGTTTCTCAATATATAATTATATGATCAATATATAATAGTATGAGAAAGTCTTACAGGCTTAAGTGTCTGGTCATGAATAATTTTTTTCATTCGTCATTTTCACAATTATAATTCACAGGGATTGAAAAGGTTATACAGGTATTTTTTATTTTTTTGGCATGTCGGGAGCGTCTTGATCTATTGTACTGCATTTTGTCATTTTTTTGCATATTTCTCCTGCATTTCCAGCGATCGGAGCAGTTTGTTATCACATCACGGAATCCTTTTGGAATAGTATCCGGTTATAGAAAATGAGGGTTAGATTGTGATTTTGCGGATACACTCATTATTTAGGAAGTCCCCGCTTCTTTTGGCGCTGTTTTTCGCGAAAACAGTCAAAAAAAGTAAAAATAATAATGACGGGCAGGCAATAGTCTGATATAATAAAGGGCGGTCAGAAAGGAGCTGGATAGATGAAAAAAATAATCCCGGTACTTGTCGCGATCGTCCTTATTTTAATTATCGCGGCGGTAGGATTCGGAACAGTATTAATTGATAAATACTCATATTCCAAAGAGCGTGCCGATCTTAATTCCTATTTTGGGATAACGGGCGAGGATGATGTGCCGATCATTTTACAGGACGCACAGATCGAGGAGCATGCCAGAATATGGGATAACGTATGTTATTTTGACTTTGCAACGGTCCATTTGTATTTTAATGATAGATTTTATGAAGATAGAGCGGAAAACTTATTGCTGTATACAACCCCGGATGCCATTATCCGTACGGATATCGGTTCTACTGTGTATGAGACGAGCACGGGGGAATCACAGGATGCCGGTTACGTGATCGCCAGATACGAAGGGGATGTTCTGTATGTGGCGGCGGATTATGTGAAACAGTATGCCAATTTCTCCTATGAGCTTTTCACGGAGCCATATCGCATGCAGATCTATACGCAGTGGGAAGAACAGCAGGTAGCGGATATTACCAGGGATACGCAGGTCAGATACCAGGGAGGCATCAAGAGTGATATTCTTACGGATGCAGCGCAGGGAGACCGCGTGATCATACTGGAGGAAATGGAAAACTGGACGAAGGTGAAAACGCAGGACGCCTTTATCGGTTATGTGGAAAATAAAAGACTTTCGGAAAAATATGTGGAAGAGCCGGTACCGGTAACGGATTATGTGGAACCGGAATATGCGAGTCAGACAAGAGATCATAAGATCAATCTCGCATGGCATGCCGTATACAGTGTGGAAGGCAACGATACATTAACGGGACTTCTCTCAACGACGCAGAGCGTCAATGTTATTTGTCCGACGTGGTTTATTCTTACCGATAATGCGGGTAACTTTTCCAGTCTGGCTTCGGAAAGCTATGTCAGTAAAGCGCATGAAATGGGGTTGGAAGTCTGGGGGCTTATCAGTAATCTGTCGGATTCCGTAACGGTTGATATGTATGAACTGCTGTCCCGGACAAGCACGAGAACTTATCTGATCGAGAATCTTGTTTCTACGGCGCTTGCATATGGGCTGGATGGCATTAATATCGATTTTGAGCATATCAGTGACAAAACGGGAGAGGCTTTTATCGAATTTATCAGAGAACTTTCGATTCCCTGCAGGGCAAACGGAATCGTTTTGTCCATTGACAATTATGTGCCGATGGGATTCAATAGTCATTATCACAGGGAAGAACAGGGAATCGTGGCCGACTATGTGATTATCATGGGATATGATGAGCATTATAGCGACAGTGAGGAAGCAGGATCGGTAGCATCGATCAATTTCGTGGAAAACGGAATTGCCAAGACTGTCGAAGAAGTTCCGCCGGAAAAAGTGATCAATGGAATTCCGTTCTATACGCGGATCTGGGAAACGAACGGAACGACGGTGACAAGTCAGGTCGTGAACATGGAAATGGCCGCAGAATATCTGAACAATCATGGAATCGAGAAGCAATGGGATGAAGAAACGTGCCAGAATTACGGAGAATACCAGTCCGGCAACAGTTATTTCCAGGTATGGCTGGAAGATGCGGATTCCATTAGAGTCAAACTAAGCGTAATGGACCAGTACCAGATAGGCGGCGTAGCAGAATGGCGTCTCGGTCTTGAGGAACCGATGGTCTGGGAAGTGATCGCAGAATATATGAGCAGAAATTAACGTGCATATACAACTGCATGATAAAGGTACAGAAGACGAAAGGACTATATATAAGCGCTGCGAAGCCGCTTGCATATGGTCCTTTGCTGTTGTCTGACAGGATTGCGGAAGATACGGTGTCCGGCCGGTATTGGAAACAGTTCTTCCTTCCGCTTGACAATTACGTAAAATAGATATAATATTCATATATGATTAGTAGGAAATAAAGGCGGCACAAAAAGTTTGAGGGTGAGAGAAGATTATGGCGGAGCGGTTTGCACGTACGGAGATTTTACTGGGAAAAGAAGCGATGAATAAGCTTGGCCGGGCACATGTGGCAGTTTTTGGCATCGGCGGCGTCGGCGGTTATGTTATCGAGGCTTTGGCAAGGAGCGGTATCGGCCGTTTGGATCTGATCGATCATGATAAGATATGCGTTACGAATCTGAACAGACAGATCATTGCGTTGTCAGAAACTATCGGCAGATATAAGACGGATGTCATGAAAGAAAGGATTCTGTCCATTAATCCGGATGCGGAAGTAACGACGTATCAGAGCTTTTATCTGCCGGAGAATGCGGATGATTTTGATCTTTTCAAATACACATATGTAGTGGATGCCGTAGATACGGTAACGGCCAAAATAGAGCTTGTCATGCGGGCAAAACAGGCCGGAATACCCATCATAAGCTGTATGGGCACCGGCAATAAGTTAGATCCGACGCAGTTGGAAATAGCGGACATCTATCAGACGTCCGTATGCCCGCTTGCCAAAGTGATGAGAAGAGAACTGCGGAAACGGGGCGTGGATTCCCTGAAAACGCTTTATTCCAGAGAAGAACCGATAAAACCGGAAACGGGGACAGAGGAAACGACACGCAGAGCGCTGCCGGGAAGTACTTCCTTCGTACCGCCGGCAGCAGGACTGATTATTGCCTCGGAAGTCGTAAAGGATATCGTGCAATCTATGGATAAATAACGCATGTATTTGACAGCGGATTCCGGAAGGGAGAAAATATATGAAAATATCGACGAAAGGACGGTACGCACTGCGGTTGATGCTGGATCTTGCGGCATATCAGAAGGGAGCGCCCGTCAGTTTGAAGGATGTCGCCAGAAGACAGGAAATATCAGATAAATATCTGGAACAGATCGTATCTGTACTGAATAAAGCCGGTTATGTGAAAAGTGTCAGGGGAGCGCAGGGCGGATATCTTCTAAGAAAAGATCCGTCCGAGTATACGGTAGGCATGATCCTGCGGCTGACAGAAGGTGATCTGGCGCCGGTTGACTGTGTCGGAGAGAATGCGGAGACCTGTAAACGTGAAGCGGGGTGCGCCGCGATCAGGATCTGGCAGAGGATAAATGATGCCGTGAATGCCGTGGTGGATGATATTACCCTGGCGGATATGCTTGCCTGGCAGCAGGAGGCTGACGTTTCGGCCGGAACATGAAGCAGGATGCAAAAGGAATATTGCAGGCTGAAAGGAAAACAGGATTTTAAATAACAGATGAAATGAAAAGGAGTGGATGATAACATGGATAAGCTGATCTATTTGGATAACGCGGCGACAACTCAGGTATACCCGGAAGTATTGGATGCCATGCTGCCATATTTTACGCAGTACTACGGCAACCCTTCCGCAATCTATACGTTTGCCGGGAAAGCGGCGAAAGCGGTGAATGAAGCGCGTGCGGCCCTGGCAGCCGGTATCGGCGCCGTACCGGAGGAAATTTATTTTACGGGCGGCGGCAGTGAATCCGATAACTGGGCGTTAAAAGCCGCGGTGGAGACATTCGGCAGGGAAGGGGCACATATTATCACGACGAAGATAGAGCACCACGCGGTCCTTCACAGCGCGCAGTATCTTGAAAAAAGAGGCTGTAAAGTGACCTATCTGGATGTGGATGAAAACGGGTTTGTCCGTCCGGAAGACGTAAAGGCGGCGATTCGTGCAAATACGGCGCTTATTTCCGTTATGGCGGCCAATAATGAGATCGGAACAATAGAACCGCTGCGCGAGATCGGAGAGATCGCCAAAGAAAACGGCATTTTGTTCCATACGGATGCCGTGCAGGCCTTCGGACATATTCCGCTTGATGTAAACGCCATGCATATCGATCTGCTGAGCGCAAGCGCGCATAAAATAAACGGTCCGAAAGGAATCGGATTCCTTTATATCCGAAAAGGAACAAAGATCGGTTCTTTTATTCACGGCGGGGCACAGGAGAGACAAAGAAGAGCCGGTACGCATAATACGGCAGGCATTGTCGGTTTCGGCAAAGCGGCCGAAATGGCATTTCATGATATGGCAGAGCGCAAGGAGAAGGAAACGGAGCTGCGGGATTATCTGATCGACCGTGTGCTGACGGAGATTCCGTATTCCCGTCTGAATGGAGATCGGACGCAAAGACTGCCGGGAAACGCACATTTTTGTTTCCGGTTCATTGAAGGAGAGTCGCTTTTAATTCTGCTGGATCAGAACGGGATCTGTGCATCCAGCGGTTCCGCATGTACTTCCGGGGCGCTCGATCCTTCCCATGTGCTGCTGGCCATTGGCCTTGCGCATGAGATTGCCCACGGTTCGCTGCGGCTTACGCTGTCGGAAAAAACAACCAAAGAAGAGATTGATTATACGGTAGAGAAAATAAAAGAGATTGTAGAGAGACTCAGAAATATGTCGCCGTTATATGAAGATTTTATAAAAAAGCAGGCGTTATAGAATGGCGCGGCGAAGTCTGTCTGTATGGTACGGCAGGCATGAGAGAAACGAAGTTTTGGGATCAATGATGCAAATGGACAGGAAAGAGAGGGATACGGCTATGTACAGCGATAAGGTAATGGATCATTTTAATCATCCGAGAAATGTCGGAGAAATAGAAAATGCAAGCGGCGTGGGAACGGTCGGCAATGCAAAATGCGGAGATATTATGCGTATTTATCTGGATATAGACAGTGAAGGCGTTATCCGGGAGGCTAAATTCAAAACGTTTGGCTGCGGCGCGGCCGTTGCAACAAGCAGCATGGCGACGGAACTTGTAAAAGGAAAGACTGTGCAGGAAGCGCTGCAGGTAACCAATAAGGCGGTCATGGAAGCGCTGGACGGTCTGCCGCCTGTCAAGGTACACTGTTCTCTGCTCGCAGAAGAGGCGATTCACGCAGCGTTGTGGGATTACGCAGAGAAAAATCACCTTGTCATTCAGGGACTTGAAAAACCGGTCAGCGATATTGAGGAGAAGGCCTGATATCCGCGGCAAATCTACATGGTAAGGCGGGAATGGATATATTTTACACGATCTGCGCATACAGTATAACAATAAGGTATGCGGGGATAAGCATATGGAACGAGAAAAGCGGTATCAGGTGACGATCAGGATCATGGCGGCGGTGCTTTTTGCGCTGTCTGCCTATTTTATTGTGAACCGGAACGTTGTAAGAACGTCCTCCGATCATGTCGTTACCGAAGAAAAACGGCCACGCGTGGTCATAGATGCGGGACATGGCGGCGCCGATCCCGGTAAGGTGGGCGTTAACGGAGCGCTGGAAAAAGATATTAATCTGGAGATTGCCAGGAAATTACAGATGTTTCTGGAGATGGCGGATGTAGAGGTCATTCTGACAAGGGATTCCGACGCCGGGTTATATGACGAAGATGCTTCCAATAAAAAGGTACAGGATATGAAAAGGCGGGTGGAGGTCATAGAGCAGGCGGATCCTGCTGTGACAATCAGCATTCACCAGAACAGTTATCATGAAGAATATGTGCATGGCGCACAGACATTTTATTATACCGGCAGTGAACAGAGCAAACTGCTTGCCGAGGAGATACAACAGCTGTTATTAAAAGAGGTCGATCCGGACAATACACGCGTCGCCAAAAGTAATGACAGCTATTATCTGCTGAAAAAAACGTCGTCGCCGATCGTGATCGTGGAATGCGGTTTCCTTTCCAATGGCAGTGAATCACAGAAACTGGAATCCGGTTATTATCAGGAGAAGCTGGCATGGGCAATTCACCTCGGCGTTCTGCGCTACATCAACAGCCTGAAATAGAAAAAGAGAGATGGTTTTTTTAAAAAAATATGATATAATGAGCACAAAAAGAAAAAGGACGGAGCAATTGTGGAAACACAGATCCTGCAAATAGATGAACAGCATATAAATGCAGAATGGATCCGGCAGGCCGGAGAGATCATAAAAGCCGGCGGCCTAGTCGCTTTTCCGACGGAAACCGTCTATGGTCTGGGCGGAGACGCCCTGAATCCGGCTTCTGCAAAGAAGATCTACGCGGCGAAGGGAAGACCTTCGGACAATCCGCTGATTGTTCATATATACCGGATCGAAGATCTGCATCTGCTCGTAAAAGAGATACCGGAAGCGGCCCGAAAACTGGCGGCGGTATTTTGGCCGGGACCTCTTACGATGATCTTTGAAAAATCAGAGGCTGTTCCCTATGAAACGACAGGCGGTTTAAATACGGTTGCGGTCAGGATGCCATCAAATCCTGTCGCCGCCGCCTTTATCAGGGAAGCCGGCGGCTATGTGGCGGCGCCGAGCGCCAATCGTTCCGGACGGCCGAGTCCGACAGCGGCCGGTTATGTGGCGGAGGACATGCGGGGGAGGATCGAGATGATCCTTGATGGCGGAGACGTGGAAATCGGTCTGGAATCCACGATCGTTGACATGACGGGAGAAGAACCGACGATACTCCGGCCGGGATTTGTTACGAAAGAAATGTTAAAAGATGTGCTGCAGTCGGTAAGCGAGGATGAAACGATGATGTCCTGTTCCGATGGGCAGGCGCCGAAGGCGCCGGGAATGAAATACAGGCATTATGCACCCAAAGGTGATCTGACGATCGTGGATGGAGCAGAGAGACGCGTTGTGGATTATATTAACGAACAGGCGCTCAGACTGCGGGAAGAAGGCGGTAAAGTGGGAATTATCGGAACGAATGCCACGATAGCGGATTACCGGGGAGACAGCTGTAAAAGCGTGGGAGACAGGGCCGATGAAGCGGCTATTGCCCGAACTTTATACCGGATCCTGCGGGAGTTTGATGATGAAGACGTGACGGTGATCTTTTCGGAATCTTTTACGGCAGCGGGGCTTGGACAGGCGATTATGAACAGGCTCTTAAAAGCGGCGGGGCATAAAGTCGTCCACGTATAGCAGCGAAGGTAAATGAAAAAAGCAGGAAGAAAGCAAAATTAAATAACATATGAAATTATTAGGAGGAATGTACAATGATAGGAATTGGAAGCGACCACGGCGGTTATGATCTGAAACAGGCGGTAATTGCTTATCTGGAAGAAAAGGGAATTGCATACAAAGATTTTGGCTGTAAAGACAAGAGTTCCTGTGATTATCCGATTTACGGCAGGGCAGTAGCGGAAGCGGTAGCGGATGGCACCTGTGAAAAGGGAATCGTTATCTGTACAACGGGAATCGGTATATCCATTATAGCCAATAAGATCCCGGGTATCCGGTGTGCTTTATGTGCGGACACGGTATCGGCGCAGCTTACAAGACAGCATAATGATGCCAATGTGCTGGCGATGGGCGGCGGCATCATCGGCAATAATCTGGCGCTCAGTATTGTAGATACTTTTCTGCATACGGAGTTTTCCGGAGAAGAGAAGCACCAGAGAAGAATTAATATGATCAATGAGGCGTTGAAGTAAAAGGTATACAAAACGTTTGGAATGTATGGAATGTACATTGCGGAGGAACCTTATGAGATTTAAACAGAATACGGCAGTTCTTCTCGTATTTATCTTGTTGATCGGGGCAGTACCGGTTTCTGTTTATGCTACGGATGCGACGAGACAGCAGATCGAAGAGGCGGAGCAGGAAAGGAACGAAACACAGTCACAGCTGGATACGACAAGGGACAATCTGGAGACTTTGAATGAACAGAAAGATTCTCTGGAAGGTACTTTATCGACCTTAAATACGGAATTGTCTCAGGTAAGCAATAATTTAAGCGAGCTGGAAGCCAAGATTGCCGACAAAGAAGCTGAGATCGAAGAAACGAATGAAATGATCGCAGTGACCAATCAGGAACTTGAGGAAGCGATCGCCGTAAAAGACCAACAATATGAGACGATGAAGCTGCAGATCCAGTTTATGTATGAAAAGAGCGACGATCTGTATCTGGAGATGCTTCTTTCGGCGGGCAGTTTTGCCGAGCTGTTAAACCGCAGCGACTATATTGAACAATTGTCTGCCTATGAGCAGAAGACGTTGCAGGAATATAAGGATACGCAGGCACAGATCGAAGCGATAGCGGCGGATCTGGAACTGGCGAAAGCGCAGCTTGAAACGGATATGAGCGAGCTGGATGCATACAAGGTGCAGGTGGTGGCGGAACAGAGCCGCGTATCGGGACTCGTCAGTCAGGCAAGTAATTCTCTTGCATCCACGTCCAATCAGATTTCCGATGCGGAAGCGGCCGCACTGGCATACGAACAGCAGATCAAGGAGCAGGAAGAAAATATTACGGCATTAAAAGCCAAACTTGCAGAAGAACTGCGTATGGCGGAACTCGCAAATCAGTCGAGCTGGAGAGATATCTCGGAAGTCAGTTTTGCAGAGGGAGACAGATACCTGCTCGCCAATCTGATCTATTGTGAAGCAGGCGGGGAATCCTATACCGGGCAGGTTGCGGTAGGTTCCGTTGTGATGAACAGAGTGCTCAGTTCGGTTTATCCAGATACAATAGTGGGCGTTATTTATCAATCGGGACAGTTTTCACCGGTGGCGAGCGGAAGACTGGCATTAGCTCTTACGGAAGGAAGAGCTACCGCAGGCTGTTATCAGGCGGCGGACGCAGTGATGTCCGGAACGACCAATGTCGGAAACTGTGTTTATTTCAGAACGCCGGTAGAGGGGATCGTGCCGCGTTATACGATAGGCGGACACATTTTTTATTAGGGATAAAATTATAATTTCAGATCAAAGAACATTCGGAAAATGTCTTTAAGAAGATAATACCTGCTCAATGGGAGTCTGCAGTTTATGAAAATTGCCGGAGTATATGATCTCCAACAGATTACTCAGACTGAGCAGGGATTTTTTTAGGGTATCTTCGGAAATGAGTTTTTCATTCAAAGCGGTGACAAGTTCGTCGATATCCACGACCTTAACAAAGCCATCCGGATAGACGATGACGTCGGCAAGCAGATCTGTAACGACATAAGTATTGGCTGCGGCATTATAGTCGTATTCGACGATGTCGCAATACCAGAACAGGAAGGTATCGTCTTCCCTGTAGAATTTGCTGACTTTGCAGCCTTCTTTCAGAAAGTAGCAGGAGTAACCGTGGTGCAGGTCCTTTTTGGGTTTGAGCGTCTGCCAGCCGGTCACAATGACCTGCTCGTCCTGATAGAGTATCTTGTCGTCTTTTAGCAGAATACATTCTTCGGGAATGATTCTTTTACGGTATAATATGGGTGCTGGCATAGGGTCTCCTTGCTATGTATTTTAGTTGCTTGGCAATTGCGAAACGCTGAGGCGGGCCGGCAGTGAAAAAAGTTTCTGCTTCGAGGCGCGCTTTCGCTCCGTTAACAACGCAGCGGTACTAAGTTCGAACCGCATAAAATGCAGTTCTTACTATGTGCAAAGTTACTTACAGTAACTTGCGTTGTTAAAGGGCCTTTCAGCAGAAATCTTTTTTCACTGCCGGCCCGCCTCAGCGTTTCGCAATTGCCTCTATTTTAGTTATAATTAAATTACACTTCTTAGGGAAAAAAGTCAACGAAAATTTAAGTAACTTCAACGATTCTACTGGACATCGATCCAAAAAATGGGTATAATTCTAGTTGTGTATAAAAAAGAAGGGGAACAGCTGTGAAATATAATAGGAATGTTTATCACTCGCTTATGATGATCAGCCAATTCGGCATTAATATGCTTGTTCCCATTTTCCTGTGCTCTTTTCTCGGGATATTCATAGATAAGAAGTGCGGGACTTCTTTTTGGGTAGTTGTTCTTTTTTTCATTGGGGCCGTTGCCGGATTCAGAAATGTATTCCGGTTTGCAAAGAAGATCTATGAAGAACCTGCTGTGACAAGACAGCATTTGAAAAGCAATCAGAAAGAAGATAAGCATGGAAGGAAACGGGAAGATAAAAATTGATGCAACTTTATTCGACCTTTGTCTGGGTATTTTTCTGTACGGTATCGTATGTCAGATTATCATTTTGTTTTTTTCCAAAAGACCCGAATATAGTATAGGATTATGGATCGGCGTGATACTCGGTATCGCAGGTTCTGTCCATATGTGGTGGACGATAGACAGGAGTCTTGATATGATCTCCAAAGATGCGTCGAAAACAGCCGGCGCACATTATCTGATCCGGTATTTTATTCTGGTGCTCGTCATGGCGTTGCTCGCAGTAAGCGGATTTGCCAATCCGCTTTTTGCCTTTTTAGGTTATATGGGAATGAAGGCATCAGCATATATGCAGCCTTTTACCCGCAAAATCAGTTCCAGGGTTTTCAAGATTTAAAATATGTGTATAAGGAGGTGAGAGTATGGGGCAGGGAGTGCTAATGTCCGGGGGCGCTGATATTGATTTTATGGTGCATGGCGTTTTTTCTTATCAGCTCTTTGGGCAGACAGTATGGATTACAACGACTCACGTCTGCGTTCTGATCGTTATGATGGTGATCATCGGATTCTGTATTGCGGCCAACAGAGCCGTTAAGAAAGCGTCCGAAGTTCCGGGGACTTTTCAGAATATTGTGGAGCTGGTCGTGGAAATGCTCGACAAAATGGTCGGCGGTGTTATGGGTAAGTTTTCACCCCAGTTCAGAAATTATATCGGAACAATCTTTATTTTTATTCTGTTGAGCAATATTTCCGGATTGTTCGGTCTGCGGCCGCCTACGGCTGACTACGGCGTCACGCTGCCGCTTGGTATCATGACTTTTACATTGATTCATTTCAATAAGTTCAGATACCAGAAAGTAAAGGGCGTTATTGCCGGACTATGTGATCCGTGGCCGTTCTGGGCGCCTATTAATATGATAGGAGATGTCGCGGTGCCGATTTCTTTGTCTTTGCGTCTGTTTGCAAACGTATTATCCGGCACTGTCATGATGGCTCTGATCTACGGATTGCTGTCAAAAATAGCAATTATATGGCCGGCGGCGCTTCACGTTTATTTCGATCTGTTTTCCGGAGCAATCCAGACTTATGTATTCTGTATGCTGACGATGACATATGTTACGGATGCATGTACGACAGAATAAAGATAGGAAAATCAGAGATTTTTCAATTGCGGTTCTTGTGTGGACGTACAAATGCCGCGGTTTGAGAAAAGAATGAAACAAGTATATTTAAATCAAGGAGGAAACAAAAATGGAATTTAACACTAATTTTATCTTAGGATGTTCGGCAATCGGCGCAGGACTTGCGGTTATCGCAGGTATCGGACCTGGTGTCGGTCAGGGTATTGCAGCGGGTCATGCGGCAGCGGCTGTCGGCAGAAATCCGGGAGCAAAATCGGACGTTACATCTACGATGCTTTTGGGGCAGGCCGTAGCAGAGACAACAGGTTTGTATGGTCTGCTTATCGCGATGCTGCTTTTATTCGTAAAACCTTTGGTATAATAGACGCCTTCTGGCAAATGTTGAGAAGAAAGGAGGCGTAAGGCTTGAATACGATAGTAAGTACGGGTCTGATACTGGCATCGGCGGAAATGGAACCAAGGCTTTTTGACCTGGATCTGCAGTTGATCGCAGATGCCGGCTTAATGATCATTGCTGTCTTTGCATTATTCTTAACTGCATCACATCTGTTATTTAATCCCGTAAGGGATATGATGCAGAAGCGTCAGGACAAAATTAAGGGAGAACTGGAAGACGCTGCCAAAGATATGGCGGATGCAAAAGAATTAAAGGCTAAATATGAAGCCAAGTTAAAGGACATTGATAAAGAAGCGGAAAACATCTTAAGCGAAGCGAGAAAGAAAGCGCTGGCAAATGAGAATAAGATCGTAGCGGATGCAAAAGCGGAAGCTGCCAGAATCATTGAAAGAGCGAATGTGGAAGCCGAACTGGAGAAGAAGAAAGCGGCAGACGAAGTGAAGCGCGAGATGGTAGTATTGGCATCTTTGATGGCAGGAAAGGTTGTAAATGCGGCGATCGATACAACTGTACAGGACAGTCTTATCGAAGAAACGCTGAAAGAAATGGGTGATGGCACATGGCTAAGCTAATTTCAAAGACATACGGAGATGCGCTGTTCGAACTTGCGGTAGAAGAGAACAAAGTCGATGTCCTGCTTGATGAAATCGAACAACTTCAGAGTATTCTGAAAGAAAATGATGAATTCGGCAAATTGATGACACATCCCAAAATCATCAAGGAAGAGAAACTTCAGGTTGCCGAAAATGTTTTTAAAGGCAGAGTGTCTGACGAACTGCTGGGATTTCTGACGATTGTTATCTCCAAGGACCGCTATCAGGATATAGACGATATTCTTGATTATTTCATTACGGAAGTAAAGAAATATAAAGGGATCGGTGTTGCGAACGTAACAACGGCAACGCCCCTGAAAGAAGAACAGTGCAGAAAAATTGAGCAGAGACTGCTCGATACAACATCTTTTAAAAAGATGGAAATGCACTATGAAATTAATACGGCGCTGATCGGCGGTATGGTGATCCGTATCGGCGACAGAGTGGTAGACAGCAGTATCAGTACGAAGTTGAACGAGTTACAGAAAGAATTGCTGAAAGTTCAGATTTAATTTTATGTAAAAAGTTTATGTATAAAGAGAGGTGCGAATGATCCATGAATTTAAGACCAGAAGAGATTAGTTCAGTCATAAAGGATCAAATAAAGAGATATTCTTCTGCACTTGAAGTATCGGACGTTGGTACGGTTATTCAGGTTGCGGACGGTATCGCTCGTGTGCACGGACTTGAAAATGCAATGCAGGGTGAATTGTTGGAATTCCCCGGCGATGTTTACGGCATGGTACTTAACCTTGAGGAAGATAATGTTGGTGCTGTACTTCTTGGCAGCCAGAACAATATTAATGAAGGTGATATTGTAAAAACAACCGGAAGGGTTGTGGAAGTACCGGTCGGAGACTGTATGCTTGGCCGTGTTATTAATGCCCTGGGTATGCCGATCGACGGCAAAGGGCCGATCCAGACTGACAAGTATCGGAAGATTGAAAGAGTTGCATCCGGCGTTATCACAAGAAAATCCGTTGATACACCGCTGCAGACAGGTATCAAGGCGATCGACTCCATGGTGCCTATCGGAAGAGGACAAAGAGAGTTGATCATCGGTGACAGACAGACCGGTAAGACGGCAATTGCCATTGATACGATCATTAACCAGAAAGGGCAGGGCGTAAAATGTATTTACGTGGCGATCGGACAGAAAGCATCTACGGTTGCGTCTATCGTGAAGACCCTGACCGAATTCGGCGCTATGGACTACACTACGGTAGTCGCAGCTTCCGCAAGTGAGCTTGCGCCGTTACAGTATATTGCACCGTATTCCGGATGTGCGATCGGTGAAGAATGGATGGAGAACGGTGAAGACGTTCTTGTTGTATATGATGATTTGAGTAAGCATGCGGTAGCATACCGTACACTCTCGCTGCTGCTCAGAAGACCGCCGGGGCGTGAAGCTTATCCGGGTGACGTTTTCTATCTGCACTCGAGACTGCTTGAGCGTGCAGCCAGAATGAGCGATGAATACGGCGGAGGTTCCCTGACGGCGCTTCCGATCATCGAAACACAGGCAGGCGACGTATCGGCATATATTCCGACCAACGTTATTTCTATTACGGATGGTCAGATCTATCTGGAGACGGAAATGTTTAACTCCGGATTCAGACCTGCGGTCAATGCAGGACTTTCCGTATCCCGTGTAGGCGGCGCCGCGCAGATCAAGGCGATGAAATCGATTGCTGCGCCTATCCGTGTAGAGCTTGCACAGTATCGCGAACTTGCTGCTTTCTCACAGTTTGGATCCGAATTGGATGCCGATACCAAAGAGAAGCTTGCGCAGGGTGAAAGAATTAAGGAAATCTTAAAGCAGCCTCAGTATAAACCGATGCCTGTACAGTATCAGGTCATCATTATCTTTGCTGCAACCAATAAGTATCTGCTGGACGTTCCGGTTGAGGATATCACGAGATTCGAGACAGAGTTCTTTGAGTTCCTGGATACAAAATATCCGGAGATCCCGAATACGATCGCTGCCGAAAAAGTGATCTCCAAGGAAACCGAAGAGGCGCTTAAGAAATCGATCGAAGAATTTAAAGCGCAGTTTAAGTAGAAGATCTGGACAGAGCAGCTTAGGCTCTGTTTAGAGTAAGGAAGTGGAAGGTGACGCTATGGCCTCAATGAGAGACATTAAAAGGCGTAAGGGTAGTATTCAAAGTACTCAGCAGATTACCAAAGCAATGAAACTTGTTTCTACTGTAAAACTGCAGAGGGCAAAACAGCGTGCGGAACAGTCCAAGGCATATTTCAACTGTATGTATGAGACGGTAACATCTGTACTCGCCAAAACGGGCAGCATGGACCATCCTTATCTTAGCGGCGGAGACTCTGACAAGAAAGCGGTCATTGTCATCACCTCTAACAGAGGTCTTGCCGGCGGGTACAACTCCAATATCGTAAAACTGATCACAAAGGGAGACTTTAAAAAGGAAGATCTTCGTATCTATGCGGTCGGTAAAAAGGGAAAAGATGCCCTGCAGAGACATGGCTATGAGATCGTGGAAGAAAATTCCGATATTATTGAAGAGCCGCTTTATGTCGATGCGATGGCGCTCAGTTCCAGAGTATTGGAAGCCTATGCAAACGGTGAGGTTGGCGAGATTTATCTCGCTTATACCGGATTTAAGAATACCGTGGTACATGAACCTACTTTGCTGAAACTTCTTCCGGTGGTACCCGAGAAGAAAGAAGATGCAGGGCAGGATAAGGAGAGTAAAGCGCTTATGAATTTTGAACCGCAGGATGACGAAGCGCTTGACCTGATCATTCCCAAATATGTTACCAGTTTGATCTATGGCGGTCTCATAGAGGCTGTTGCCAGTGAGAACGGTGCGAGAATGCAGGCAATGGATTCCGCAACAAGCAATGCTGAAGAAATGATAGATCACTTATCGCTGATGTATAACAGAGCAAGACAAGGCTCTATTACACAGGAATTAACAGAAATTATCGCAGGAGCGAATGCTATTTCATAAAAATGGCGCTTCTGATTAGATGGAAAGGAAAAAAAGATGGCAGAAGTGAAAAATGGCGAAAGCCGTGGAAAACTCACTCAGATTATCGGTGCGGTACTGGATATCAAATTTTTTGAAGGAAATCTGCCCGAAATCAACGATGCGATTAAGATTCCGTTAAAAGATGGCGCTGAGTTGACTGTAGAAGTATCTCAGCATCTGGGTGATGATACTGTTAGATGTATTGCCATGGGTTCCACCGACGGACTTGTAAGAGGTATGGAAGCGATTTCAACAGGCGCTCCGATTACCGTACCGGTCGGCGAGAACACATTAGGACGTATCTTTAATGTTTTGGGACAGCCGATCGATAATATCCCTGCTCCGACAGAGGTTTCTTATGAACCGATCCACAGAGCAGCTCCGAAATTTGAAGAGCAGGCTACCGAAACGGAGATGTTGGAGACGGGTATCAAAGTCGTTGACTTGTTATGTCCGTACCAGAAGGGCGGTAAGATCGGCCTGTTCGGCGGCGCCGGTGTTGGTAAGACCGTATTGATTCAGGAGCTTATCAGAAATATTGCCACGGAGCACGGCGGATATTCCGTATTTACAGGCGTTGGCGAGCGTACAAGAGAGGGTAATGACCTCTACTACGAAATGAAAGAATCCGGTGTTATTGATAAGACGACGATGGTATTCGGACAGATGAATGAGCCGCCGGGAGCGAGAATGAGAGTTGGTCTGACGGGCCTTACGATGGCGGAATATTTCCGTGATAAAGGCGGTAAGGACGTATTGTTGTTCATCGACAATATCTTCCGTTTCACACAGGCAGGTTCCGAAGTGTCCGCGCTGCTTGGACGTATGCCTTCGGCAGTAGGTTATCAGCCTACGCTGCAGACGGAAATGGGTGCGCTTCAGGAGAGGATCACATCCACCAAGAACGGTTCCATTACATCCGTTCAGGCTGTATATGTGCCGGCCGATGACTTGACTGACCCTGCGCCGGCAACAACGTTCGCACATCTGGATGCAACAACGGTATTATCCAGAGCGATCGTAGAGCTTGGTATTTATCCGGCGGTTGATCCGCTTGAATCAACTTCCAGAATCCTGGATCCGAGAGTTGTCGGTGAGGATCATTACCAGGTAGCAAGAGGGGTGCAGGAGATTCTGCAGAAATACAAGGAACTGCAGGACATCATTGCAATTCTTGGTATGGATGAACTTTCAGAAGAAGATAAACTGGTTGTATCCCGTGCAAGAAAGATTCAGAGATTCCTGTCACAGCCGTTCTTCGTAGCAGGACAGTTTACCGGTCTGGAAGGAAAATACGTTCCGATCGCGGAAACGATCAGAGGATTTAAGGAAATTCTGGAAGGGAAACATGATGAGATCCCTGAAAGCTATTTCCTGAATGCAGGAAGCATTGACGACGTACTGGCCCGCGTGAAGTAAAGGGGGGCACAGTATGGCTGAAAATGATAATAAGTTCACATTAAAAGTGATCACGCCTGACAGGATCTTTTATGAAGAAGAAGTGTCCATGGTTGAATTTAACACGGTGGAAGGTGAAGTCGGCATTTATAAAGAGCATATTCCGATGACGATGATCATTTCACCCGGTATATTGACCATTACGCAGGATAGTGAAACGAAAGAAGCCGCGCTGCATGCAGGTTTTGCAGAGGTTTTGCAGGATAAGGTGACGATTCTTGCGGAAATCATCGAATGGCCGGCGGAAATTGATCTGAAACGTGCAGAGGAAGCGAAAGAGCGTGCAGAGGAAAGAATCAGGGAGCACGCGCCCGGTACGGATATGAAACGTGCCGAAATGTCGCTCAAGCGTGCGGTAGCCAGGATCAATGCAATTAATTACAAATAGGAAGTTGGCCGAAGTACATCCGGTCAATTTAAGAAAAGGGACAGCGTGAACGCATGTCCCTTTTTCATAACAAGTGTTTTTAACAAAGCAATTTCCTTCGCATATGATAAAACAAAACAGGTATAGAAGTTGAAATAATATGAATCAATCAAGAATTCTTCCTTTCTATATGGCATATCCGCTTCCTATGTATTATCAGGAAGAAGATACCGTAACACGTGATTTGGAATATTTACAGCAGATGTATCCGTCGGAGGCAAAGCGTTACCAGAAGATGATTGCAGAGACGCTAAACCAGATGGATTATGAAGGAAGCTGCATATATGATGAATATCCGGACAGATGGCAGTTATATCGAATAACACAGATGATCATGGATAAGATCAGAAGAGCCGACTGCATGCAAAAGGGCGGGAGTGAACCGGCAGAAGAGACAGAAGGGGAGGGCTGCAGCGCAGCAGAGAAACCGTGGGAGTGGATAGAGGAATTTGTACAGGTACTGCTGTACTATGAAATATATAAGAAGCGTCACGCGAATCACAACGGAATCTTAAAATTTTAGTTGAGCTTTTCCGGTAATCTGATTAAAATAGATATGTGGGAAGGGGTTCCTGGGCAGTAAAGGCACTGCCTCGGAACTTCTGACAAAAGCATGAACATGGACAGGTTTAGAAGGGAACCTTAGCGGATGAATGAGGAATTGAAGAAACTGCTTCACGAGACGATCGATCAGGGACTATACCAGATCATCTTAAGCAATGCCAGGAAAAAGGACGGACTTGTCAAAGTGAAGATCAGGCCGGTCATGCTCAAAGGTATGCTGATGTTTCAGGAAAGCATATACCGGGAAACGAAAGTATTTCACGAGAACTACCGGGAAACGGAAGTATCGGAACGTATTGAAAATTATATCCTGCACGATTTTAAACAGTGCGAAATAGAGCATACTAATATGAAGGCCATTATTTTGAGCAGTAAAAAGGGCAAAGTAACGGTTAAGAAAAAATATGATATCGGGCAGTCCGGGGCAGCGTACGGGGGAAGACCGATTTCCATGGAACACAACCGGACAAAAAGATATATTCTGCAGGAGGGCACACCCGTTCCGTTTTTGATCGATCTGGGCGTGCAGAGCGCAGATGGCAGGATCATCCGTGCCAAATATGATAAGTTTAAACAGATAAACCGCTTTTTGGAATTTGTAGAAGATATCCTGCCCGCGCTTCCGACAGACCGGGAGATCAGGATTATCGATTTTGGATGCGGAAAATCCTATCTTACATTTGCAATATATTATTATCTTCATGAGCTAATGCAGCGTGATGTCGCGATAACAGGACTTGATTTAAAAACAGATGTTATCGAACGATGCAATCAATTGAGCGAAAAATATCATTATCATAAGCTGCAGTTTCTCAAAGGAGACATTGCAGAATATGAAGGCGCGACGGGAGCGGATATGGTGGTTACGCTGCATGCCTGCGATACGGCAACGGACTATGCGCTGGCCAGGGCAGTGAAGTGGAAGGCCGGCGTCATTTTATCGGTGCCATGCTGCCAGCATGAGGTCAATAAACAGATTGTCTGCGAGAAATTACAGCCTGTTTTGCAGTATGGCATTGTGAAAGAAAGAATGTCGGCGTTAATTACCGATGCGCTGCGTGCCGATTTGCTGCGGGCGGAAGGATATGAGACGGATCTGCTGGAATTCATCGATATGGATCATACACCGAAAAATATCCTGATACGTGCGGTCAGAAAAGAAGGGATCAGTGAGAGAAGGCGTCGGGAAGAAACGGACAAAGTATCGGAAGTGGCGGATTTCTTCCATTTGGAAACGACTTTACAGAAACTGCTGCAATAATAGGAGCGTGTGGTCTGCCTGCAAAGTCCGGTAAAGGAAAGAAAGCATATGAAAAAGACTATTTTGAAAAGTATATATCTGATCGTGATATTTCTTGCAGCTTTGTTTGGCATCAGCGCCATCATGAATAAGGGAAATACCGATATGACGGTGGAGATGGGCGATGCCTCTTTTCCTGTCGTTACGATGCAGATAGATGAATACCGGGTCAACAGGCTGCATGGGTATGCTTCGGATATGGACACGAGCTATCTGCGGGATACGCTTTTGCCGATCGGTAATGACAGAAACATCTTTTTTACCATCGATACGTACGGAGCAGCAGTGGAATCTCTTTCTTTTGAGGTGCGGAGCATTAACGGAGAACGTCTCGTAGAGAGCACGGAGATTGAAGATTACGAAGAAACGGATGGACAGGTTCGGGGAAAAATAACGTTAAAAGATCTGATCAGTGCGAATGAAGAATACATGCTTATTTTGTTTCTGACGCCTGAAAATAAAAATGACATACGTTATTATACGAGGATTGTTCAGTCGGAAGAAATGTTTATCCGGGAAAAACTGGAATACGTGCTGGATTTCCACACGAGGACATTTGACAGGGAAGAAGCGGCCGAACTCACCAAATATCTGGAATCGAATGCGGAAGGCGATAATACGACGCTTCACAAAGTCACGATACACAGCAGTTTTCATCAGGTAACGTGGGGAGATCTGGAAGTTGAGAGAGTGACGGAGCCGGTTATTGACATTAAAGAACTGGAAACGGGGACAGGTTCTTTCCAGTTGGAGTATATAGTGCTCACACGAAATGGCAGAGAAAAGACTTACTATCAGGTAAAAGAATATTATCGTGTCCGATACACGCCGGAACGCATGTATTTATTGGATTTTGACAGGGAAATGACGCAGATCTTCGATGAGGACGCCGGCGTGTTTGCCAACGATAAGATTATGCTCGGTATCGTGGACAAAGAGGTGCAGATGCAGGAAAGTGATGGCGGAAACGTCGTTGCATTTGTCAGTTCCAATCAATTATACAGTTATAATGTCACGGACCAGAAACTGGCACGTCTGTTTTCCTTTTACAGCGACGATCTCAGTGATGTAAGAAGCAGTTATAACCGGTACCGGGTGAAAATTCTGAACGTGGATGAAGCGGGTAATGTGGCCTTTATCGTGTACGGCTATATGAACAGAGGACGGCATGAAGGAGAAGTGGGTGTTTCGGCATACTTCTATAACAGCATGACAAATACGGTAGAAGAGATGGCATATATTCCTTATGACAGATCGTATGAACTGTTAAAGAGCGACGTGGAAAAGCTGGCATATCTGAGCAAATCGGCAGTCTGCTATCTGATGTTGGAAGGAAATGTCTATGCGATAGACCTAATGGCCAAAACCTATACGGTCATTGTATCAGGACTGACAGAAGAAAATTATAAAGTATCCGCATCCAACAAAATGCTCGTATGGCAGGAAGGGCAGGATCAGTACAGATGTACTACGCTGAAGCTGCTGAATCTGGGGACGGGGCAGGAAACGGAGATCACTGCAGGAAGCGGGGAGTATATCTCGCTGCTTGGATTTATGGAAGAGGATTTAATATACGGACTTGCCAAGGCGCAGGATATTGTGATTGATCATACAGGGAATACGACGTTTCCGATGTACTGCCTGAGAATACAGGGAGAGAACGGAGAGGTGCTGAAAACATACAGGGAACCGGATATTTATGTGACCGAAAGTTTCATAGCAGATAACCAGATCACATTATCCAGGGTTGTATGGGATGCGGAAACAGAGGAATATCTGCCTACGGGCAACGATCAGATCATGAGTACGGAGAAAGTGTCTGCCGGAAGCAATACGGTCAGCAGTGTGGCGATCGAAAAGTATGAGACTGTGACAGAGATTGTCGTAAAAGACGAGATCGATACCAAAGCCCTGTTGAAGCTGACGCCCAAAGAGGTACTTTTTGAAGGCGATCGTGCGATCGAGATGCAGGAAAACGAGAATATGAAAAAGCGTTATTACGTTTACGGCAAAAACGGCATTGAAGGCATTTTTTCCAGTTCCGCCAAGGCGGTTATTTATGCATATGAGAATGCCGGCGTTATTGTAGATGACGAGGGAGATTATATCTGGAAAAGAACCGCACGCAGTACAAGAAACCAGATCATGGCGATCGAAGGGGAACAGGTGACCGAGCAGAATACGACGCTTTCGGTCTGCCTGAACACGATACTGAAGTTTGAAGGCGTTTCAAGACGTACGGAATATCTTCTGGAACAGGGAAAAACCGTTCCTTCTATTCTGGAGGCGAGTCTTGAAGACGTTCAGGTGCTCGATCTGTCGGGATGCAGTCTTGACGCGGTATTATACTATGTGAACAAGGACATTCCGGTGCTTGCAACATTGCAGGATGGGAATGCGGTACTGATCGTAGGATTTAATGAGTTGAATATTGTCGTAATGGATCCGCTTACGGGAACGGTTTATAAAAAAGGAATGAATGATTCCACACAGTGGTTTGAAGAAAACGGCAATCATTTTACAACATACATCAGAAAACGGCAGGATTGAGCACATAAGGAGCAGAAATATAAAGCAGAGGAGAAGGTTATGAAAGAAAAAGCTGTTATATTTGACATGGATGGTGTTATTTTTGACAGTGAAAGACTTGTTTTGGACTGTTGGGAACAGATCGGAACAAAATATCGTATCCCGGATATCAGAGAGACTTTTATCGAATGCATCGGTACGAATAAAACGAAAACGCAGGAAATTGTCTATGCACATTACGGAAAAGAGTTCGCATATGACGAATTTGCCGGGGAATCATCGGTGCTTTTTCATGAGTATGTAGAAAAAAACGGACTTCCAGTTAAGAAGGGCGTCAGAGAGCTTTTACAATATCTGTCCGTACTTTCCGTGCCTGTTGGAGTGGCTTCTTCCACGCGTCTGGCAGTCGTGGAAGAAGAACTGCGGCAGGCAGGATTGTATGATTATTTTCAGATCGTCATGGGCGGGGATCAGTTGAAACGAAGCAAACCCGAGCCGGATATTTATCTGATGACGTGTGAAAAAATGGGAGTACAACCCCGGAATGCCTATGCTGTGGAAGATTCTCATAACGGGATCCGTTCCGCTTATCGTGCGGGCATGATGCCTGTCATGGTGCCCGATCTCCTTCCGGCAACGGAGGAAATGAAAGAAATGAGTATAGCAGTATTTGACGATTTACTGGAAGTGCGCGATTATTTCCGGCATAAGAAATGTTTTGCCTGAAAGAGGAAATTCCTGCCGCATCAGCGGCAGATATACAGAAAGGCTGCAGGAGATAAATGGAAATACATAATATACCGCCTTTATATGATGAAAAATCCCGCATATTGATCTTAGGTTCTTTTCCGAGCGTGAAATCCAGAGAAGGACAGTTTTTCTATCATCATCCGCAGAACCGTTATTGGAAGGTAATGGCGGCGGTGCTTGGGAATCCTGTACCGGAGACCATAGAAGACAAAAAACGGATGATACTGTCACACCATGCCGCTATGTGGGATGTGATCGCAAGCTGTGACATTACGGGTTCAAGCGACAGCAGCATCAAAAATGCTGTGCCGAATGACATCGGCAGGCTGCTTGAAGAAACAGAGATAGAACGTATCTATACAAACGGCGGTACGGCACACAAATACTATCGAAAATACATACAAAATAAAATAGGCAGAGAAGATATTGTTCTGCCATCGACAAGTCCGGCCAATGCAGCGTGGTCTCTGGAGAGATTGATTGCTGCATGGAGGGAGGCACTTGCTATAAATTTCTGAGACAGGAGTAGAAAGTTATGGAGAAAGTAATCGGATATTTTAAACGAACCGGCGGCAAACGTCTGACTGTCATGGTACTTGGCAATATTTTCCTAGGGATGGGGATCAGTATTTATAAATTTGCCGGACTGGGGAACGATCCGTTCAGCGGGATGGTGATGGCGCTTTCTGACGTGGTGGGGATGCCTTATGCCAATTTCCTGGTTGTGCTCAACCTTTTCATTTTTCTGTTGGAATTGCTGTTTGGAAGAAATCTGATCGGAGCGGGAACGATCGTCAACGCTTTTGGTTTGGGCTATTTTGTTACGTTCTTTTACGAAGTATGGCTGCATTTCTTTGTCTTGCCGGGGACATTGGCGGCGAAGATCCTGGTCATGCTGGCAGGAACCGTAGTGACGGGGTTCGGGTTATCCTTTTATCAGACGCCGAATGCGGGAGTTGCGCCGTTTGACAGTCTGTCCATCATTATGACGAAAAGGATCCCTAAAATACCGTATTTCTGGCATCGTATGTTTACGGATGCACTTTGTGCGCTTGTCTGTTTCCTGGCAGGCGGCATCGTAGGACCCGGCACGCTGGTGTCTGCTTTTGGCCTGGGCCCCGTTACGAATTTCTTTAACGTACATTTTACACGGAAACTGTTTGCGGGAGATGAGAATGTTCTGTGAGAGCGTGGTCAGAGCGATTGATTCACAGTCTCCCGCAAAGATATGCATATGCATTCATGATCGTGTCGGGACGTTTCCCGGCGATGAAATAGTAATCTGTCCATGCCGCGCCTTCCGTATGCAGATAGGAGCCGTAAGATGGGATGTCACAGCACATGACCGGTCCATCTGCTGCCAGTAAGATGCCGTATCCTTTATCGGAGAGGAGAAGCGGCAGTTCATCCGTATCCGCATCATGCGAAATATATCTGGCGCTTCCGCGCAGTTTCATGCCGTTTGTATCCCGCGTTCCCATAGCATATAAGTTTTCGTTTTTCTGCCAGTCGAAATAGAGCCAGGCCCTGCTTTGACCAAATGAGTCAGTGTCGATCTGGCGGCTTTCTCTGCTTCGCTCCGCAAGCAGCAGCTTTTTATCTCGTGTTAAGAAGCGGAGTGTGCCGGATGCCTTATCGATCTGCAGACAAAGTTCATCGGTCAATAGTTCAATGCTGCCGCCTGCTTCGCGGTACATCCATGTCCTGTCAACATGGGAAACGGCAATACGGGAGTCGGTTCCGGGAATAAACTGCTGTTCTTTGGTAAAGCTGACGCGGACGATTGCACTGCCGACCGGACTTAAACGTAAGAGGCCGTAGCGGCTTTGCAGATAAAGACCGTCCGGCTGTTTCGTTACCCAGCGGACCGTGAGATCGATTCTGGCGTGTCCCGCCGGGCGCAGCTTTTCCGTAGCGGGCATATCTCCGAAGGAAACAGCGGCAGTATGCGTATTGCGCCGGCCGCCTGCTGTCGGGCCGATGGGGGTCTGCCCGGAGGAATGCGGTTGGCCGCCGCCTGTTTCTTTCTGTATAGTCGGGGTCTTGGGACGTACAATGCAGACTTTCTTTTTGCGGATCGTTTTCGTATCGTCTGTCTTATGGTCATTGCAGATACTGCCGGATATAGCGGGTTTTCCCGATGGTGGCGCCTGTAATCTGTTCTGACGCTCTTTTTCCCCCGGTGCCGTCGGTAATCTGTCCTGTTGCTCTTTTTTTCCTGGCGCGGTCTGTATTTTGTTCGTATCCGTTCTCTCCGGCACCGGGTCGGCAATGAGTCCGGTAAGGTTACCGCGGTGCAGGACGCACAGTTCATGCAGGGCGCGGGTTGCCGCGACATATAGCAGTTTGGCATGACCGTCGTCTGCGGGATATTCGTCCCTCGTCGGGTCAAGCAGTAAAACGGCGTCAAATTCCAGACCTTTGGTATATTCTACAGGAAGTATCATGACACCGCTTCCGAAGACTGCTTTTTCCGGGTCGCTTTCTATAACAGGAATGTATTGTTTCAATCGATCGGCGGCGGACATTGCGCTGTCCCTGTCACGGCAGACAACTGCGATCGTATCAAGTCCCTGTGTCTGCCAGTTTGTACAGATTTCGGCAGCTTTCTGAAACAGGGTGTCCCTGTCCGGAATAGGCAGGACTTCTACCGGCTTTCCATGCCGGATGATCGGCTCTACCGGATAGATGGAGAATTGCCCGTGATGCAGGATTTTGGTGGCAAAATTGGAAATTTCCACAGTGTTGCGGTAACTCTTTTTCAGAATGCCGAAACTGTCCATTTTGTCCGTTAAAAGAAGTTCCTTTAACTCTTCCCAGTCGTTTAGGCCGTATCCGAAATGAATATTTTGTGAGACGTCTCCCATGATTGTGTAGGTGCAGTCCTTGATACAGAATTTCAGCACGCAGTATGCCATCATGCCGAAATCCTGCGCTTCATCGATCACGACATGATGGGCTTCGCTGATGACTTCCGTTTCTTTTACTCTTTTGTACAGGTAAGCAAGTGCGGCCAGATCATAGACGTCAAAATCCGTTGCGGGAGCTTCTATATCGTATCCGTTAAGAGACTGTCTGGCAAGAAAGTCCTGATACATCGAAAAAATGGACTGTTTCCATGTTTTTTCTCCATATCTTCCGCGGTAAGCTTTCCGAATGGCTTTTTGCTCGCTTTCCGTGTAAGAAATGCCTTTTCCAAGGAATTCATCTTTGATCTTGACAAGAAGACGCTCGTTTAACATGTTGATTTTATTCTGTATGGAAATAGCAGGATTTTTCCGTATATAGTTTTCGATCGTGTCCCTTGGGATCAGTTCGATAAGATCTTCTACGCTGTTTCGGCCGCCCGTTTCGTCATAGACGCCGGGTTTGCCGTTTCGGATGCCTTCCACAAATTGTCTGGGGTTTAAATAAACAGGAGCTCTGTCAATGGTATTCCATTCCAGTCTGCGGCAGTATGCTTCCAGATCGCAAAACCATGCAAGAGTTCCCTTGACGACGCTTTCGGGTTTCATTTTATCGGCGCTGAGGATATGGTATTTTTTCTCATCCCAGTCTTCGTATAAGAGGCGTACAAAAAGCTGCTCCATGGTCATCTGCCGGATGCCGTATACATCCAGGTCCGGCAGGACACCCGTGATATAGTTCAGCAGGATCCGGTTGCTGCCTATGATATAGAAGTCGTCCGGTCTGAACCGTTCCTTATAGTTATATAAAATAAAAGAAATCCGGTGCATCGCGACCGTGGTCTTCCCCGAACCCGCAACACCCTGCACGATAATGTTATGATAGGGGGATTTGCGGATGATTTCGTTCTGTTCTTTTTGGATCGTCGCGATGATCTCACCGAGAACGGCCTGCTTATTTTTGGCAAGATATTTTGTCAGCAGATCATCATTGGCAACGACTTCTGTGTCGAAGAAATCAAGCAGTCTGCCTTCTTCTATTTCATAGGTCCGTTTTAACTTCAGGTTGATCGGGATCTGTGCGCTGCCCGGGGCGGCGTAACTGCAGAATCCGAGTCCGTTTTCATAATAGACGTTGGCGACGGGCGCCCGCCAGTCGATCACCATCCAGTGCGTGGTATCTTTGGGAATGCCGCCCTTTCCGATATAAACGGATTCTTCTTTATGGAGAGACTCGTCGTGGAATATGATCCTGCCGAAATACGGTTTCGCCCGGGCTTTTTCGTTTTTGGAAAGAGCCTGCTTCATATGGTCGTGCAGTGTGACGGTATTGCTCAACATCGTGTATACTTCCGCATCGTTATCATGATAATGTGCCAGCATTTCATCGATTTCACCCTGCATGCGGGAGACTTCCCTGCGATAGTTTTCCACATTGTCAGAAACTACCGCAAGTGTTTTCAGAAGATAGGATTCTTCTTCCTTCCTGGATATTCCAGGAAGCTGTTTGGTCTTATCCTGTTCATGATTCATCGGCTTTTCCTCTTTTCGCAAGATTTGTACGGAATGAAAATCCGGAGCAGATGCGGTTTGGCAGCATTTGCCCGAAAGACTTCCGGTCTATCTACTATTTTACCGAAAACCGAAAAAAAGAATAGACTTTAATTTTAATTTATGTTACACTATATCATGAAGTCGTGATAAAAATAAAACATTTTATTGCGCTACAGAATAAACGAAATAACGTCTGATCTATACTTTTTCAAAAATTCTTTTTGCATACTTTTCCAGTGAAAACAACAAAATCATGCCGAGAACACCGCAGGAAATTATTTCGCCTGCGCCTACGGTAAGTGCGTAGTATCCGTAGCAGTATGCCGTTGAAGCGCCGTCGATCTGCAGACCGTATCCATAGATCAATACGAGGGGAACGATCAGGATATTTGCAAGAACAGGGGATACCGGAGCGCACCATTTCCATTTACGCAGCATATAAGTGCCGATGGCGCCGATCAGGGTGGCAAGACTGCCCAGAATAATATCGGGAATAATACAGCCGGTTAAAATATTGCTGAGCAGACAGCCGATAAAAAGGCCGGGGATGGCTGCCGATGTGAAATAAGGCAGAATGGTGAGCGCCTCGGAGAAGCGGATCTGTATGACGCCGTTTGCAAGTCCCAGTGCATTTGCAAGATAGGTCAGTACAATGTAGAGCGAGGCGATCATAGCCGCCTGTACCATGGTGGTAAGTGAGATGGGGCGAACAGCCTTTGCGGGAGCCGCCTCGTGGTAAGATTGATTTTTCATAGTTGTCTCCTTTAGTTTTGTTTTACGTCAGGAAGGTCTCGAACTGACGATTTTTTTGGATCCTCATAGAACAGAGAGATTTCCAAAAACTAATTATACTGAAAAAAGACGGAAAGTCAAGAAGGATTTCCGATAAACTTCCGGGCGGGATTGCCGCCGCAAGATCTCCTGACTTTCCGTGCTGTTTTAAAGATTCATCTTACTGCCGCATTTCGGGCATACGGTACCGTTTTTGTAAATAAAACCGCAGCGGTAGCAGCATTTTACGATATGATTTTCCTTTGCCATATATTCTACGCTTCTGGACTCTGGTTTTTCCTGCAGATAGTGCACGAAATCGTCCAGAACTTTTGCAAAGGCGTTCAATTCTTTTGCTTTCATGTTACCCGGCAGCTTTTCTTTTTCCAGATTGGCTCTTTGTATGAAGATGCCCTTTCTGAAAAGCTTTTTACTGGCAAGCACTTTATCGATATCATGAATGCTTATTTTGCCGGAGTTTAGGAAGGTATGATAGAAAATATGGTCCGGTGTGAGCACAAATCCTTCTTTTCCGCTGCCGGTACGGGAAATATCGCAGACCATCAGGGGATATTCGTAAGGTTCCCTGGCGGAAGCGTATCCGTTTACGGCGTTTAACATGGCGGTACGGTTAGATGATTCACTGCCGTTATTTTCCGGTGTTTCTTCGGCTTCGTTCCGGCTGTCCGTACGATGTGCCGATTTCAGTTCCTCTCGGGCGTTATAGAAGTAAAAAGGTTCGCAGTTGATGAATTTTTCTTCCATATCATGCTTCAGTTTCCGCATGAGCTGAACGCTTTCATCCGTCTTTAACTTGGTAAGGCGGCGCTTTATCATTTCCAGAGCGTTGGTTTTTAATTCCGGCAGGAACATTCCTTCACTGATCTCGTCGTAAGCCTTTTGAGCCTCGGAAAAAGAAAGGCTCGACATGCTCGGGCAGATATGTTCTATTCTTGCCTCGTCCAACATGCGGACTTTTTCATATATTTTCTCTAAAAACGGCGCTTTGTTTTCTTCCTGATAGTCTTGTTCCTGCAGCTTTTCATACAGATTCCAGAGGGCATTTCTGTCCTTTTTGTTGCTGCGGTTTACCATAGCGGATATTTCTTCTTTTTCCGCCATGTCTTTACGCTGTTCCAATTGTTTGCGGTAAGGGGTCAGATCCACCTCTTTGTATTCGTCTAATTTATCCAGATAGGCGGACAGCTGTTTCCTGTCAAGATGCAGCGGCATATGAGTGAGCAGATGTTCCACTTCACGTTTGGCACGGTCGGCTTTGATCTGTGTCAGTTTCTGCAGGGCATCCTGTTTTAATTCGTCAGGAATATCGCGGTTTTTAACATGAATAATGACTTGTTCGATTTCCTTATACGGCTTGTTTTTGCAGTTTTCGGTCTGCTGTGCCAGCACCTTCGTTTCCGCCTCATACAGACGGCTGTCGATCCGCCTGCGGTATTCCTGTTTCTTGCCTGCAGGCAGAGCAGATTCTTTATCGATCTGTTTTCTTAGTTCGGAAAGCCGGTCGAGAGGAAGCGTATCCACGGATTCCATCTGCGCATCGTACTCGGCGGTCAGTTTGCCGCGCAGTGTTTCTCTGACGGCGTCTATATAACGGGTATCGGAGAAATCCTCACCGGACGATGTATTGATAATGATCTTCTGCCGTTCCAGGGCCGTTAAAATGGTTTTTAACTCTTCGGTCGTTTTGCCCGGAAGCAGAGAGACATCTCTTGCGGCGCCCATTTGGGAAGCATCCGCGGCGGTACGGACTTTAGACACTTTGGAAGCGGCATTTGATGAATCCGTTTCTGCGGCATGTCCAGACCGGGTTCCGGCAGGTTCGGCGACAGGTTTCGTATTGTCTGGGTGTCTGTGTCCGATATTGTCAGCCTGCATTCCGGAAGCCTTTTTATTTTTGGAAAACAGTCTCGAACCGCTTTCGGCAAGCTGCGCTGTCAAACCCTTCAGTCCTGTGGCATGTGCCGGTTCGGTCAAACGATGACCGGCAGATCCTGCGGCGGCTTCCGGAGCCGTTTTATCTGTTTTTGAAGCCGTTTCACCGGTCTGGTTGGCCGCCTCCCGGTCGGCTTCAAATTCGTTAAATTTATAGTTGGTCGTTTTATCGGCTTTTTGTCCTAAAAGGTCGAGATAGTCTTCAAAGGCGGTGCGGTCTTCATCGAATTTGAGACCGAATATATCGCCTTCCTGCAATAATTTCTTCGGATAGGGGGTGAAAAATGCATTGCATTCGTTGCAGGCATAAGTGCGTGCCATGAATACACGGCCTTCTTTTGTATCGATCAGAAGCTCTTTGTCTACAGGGTATACGGCCATGTACAGTTTTTCTTTGCATTTCGGGCATTGGTAATTGGTAATATAAAAGTTGCGTCCGATTCTGGATCTTGCGGTGTCCTCGTCGCTGATAGCGGCTTTTTCAAAAGTACAGAAGTCTTTTTTCCAGCATAAGTTGTGCCAGAGACCGATCCGGTAACCATCTTCCTCTGCATCGCCGGCATCTGCACCATTGCCGGATTCGGAAGCATTCGGCCCGCCGCCTTCTCTGGAGTCATCGCTTTTTTTCTTATGTATCTCCGAAGTGACCAGACTCTGCCCCTCCTTTAACTTGCCTTCTTCTTTCAAAAGCCTTAGGATGGACAGCATGGTATCTTCGTAGGTAATCTGTATGTCATTTTTGAAAAAACGGAAATTTTGAGCATTGAAGTCCGGCTCGATATTGACGGGACGGAGAATATTTTTAAACAGAGCATTGAGAGCGTCATAATTTTTATCTACTTTGAGACTGCTTATGATGCCCCATTTGCCGAAAGCATACAGCGTCATATTCATGACGTTGTTTAAAAGGCTGTCACCGGGCATACTTTCCAGACTGCCGGATTCTGCAGGGATTTCCATGATCGTTGTATATGCTTTTTTATGGTCAAAGTTAAAGATCAGGGAACGGACTTCGCCTGCCAGGATCAGGTTGCTGTTTGTAATGATAAAAGTATCTGTCCATGTAACGGGCAGTTTCATGGCTTTGATCAGTTTTTCAAATACTTTTTTCAGTTCCGGATTCGCTTTTAACAATAACATCTAAGTCACCCCGCCAGAGTATTCGTTTAGTCCAGTTCCCCCGCCTGATATTTTGCAACAATAGAATGAATACGTTCTACAGGATTCAACAGATCACTGATAGAAGAATCATGGTTCAGCGTGTCGATCAGATAAGCTATATATTTACTCAGATCACAGTCAATATACCATTCACGCTCCAAAAGTGCGGGTGACTGATAGATCAGATTGGTCGTCAGGACTTTGTCTATAATACCTTTTTCATACGCCCTGTCAAAACGTCCCAGACCGGCGGTGAAAAGACCGAAGGTAGCGCATACAAAAATGCGTCCCGCTTTTCTTGCTTTTAGGGCAGCGGCAACTTCCAGAACGCTTTCTCCGGAAGAGATCATGTCGTCGATGATGATCATGTCTTTGCCTTCTACGCTGCTTCCAAGGAATTCATGTGCAACGACGGGGTTGCGTCCGTTGATAACGCGGGTGTAATCTTTTCTGCGGTAGTACATGCCGATATCCAGACCGAGGACATTGGCCATATAGATTGCCCGTCCCATACCGCCTTCGTCAGGACTGATGACCATCATATGATCGTTGTCGATCTGCAGTCCCTTGACGTTATTCAACAGTCCCTTGATAAACTGGTAATTAGGCTGTACGGTTTCAAAACCATGCAGCGGAATGGCATTCTGGACTCTGGGGTCGTGCGCATCGAAAGTAATGATGTTGTCGACGCCCATATGCACCATTTCCTGCAGCGCCAGCGCACAGTCAAGAGATTCTCTGGAAGAACGTTTGCTCTGTCTGCTTTCATACAGGAACGGCATAATAACGGTGATGCGTCTTGCTTTACCGCCGACTGCCGCGATAATACGTTTCAGGTCCTGATAGTGGTCGTCAGGAGACATGTGATTTTTATGGCCGCACAGGGAATAAGTCAGGCTGTAATTGGCTACGTCCACAAGAAGATATAAGTCATTGCCGCGCACGGACTGGTTGATGATACCTTTGGCTTCTCCCGAACCGAAACGGGGGACTTTGGCATCCAGAATATAAGAATCCCGCTGGTAACCGGTAAAGGCAAGACTGTCTTTATGTTCGCTTTCACGTTCCGCTCTCCATTTTACGAGATAGTAATCTACTTTTTCCCCGAGCGTTTTACAGCCTTCTAACGGAATGATACCGAGAGAACCGACGGGAATAGTTTCCAGATTCCTTTTTTCTTCACGTTTTGCCATGCGAAAATCCTCACTTTCTGTTTTGTAGGCGTTTTTTGTACATACGGATATCGGGTCCGGTCAGTTTACAGATTTCATAATGACTGGTAATGCGGGAAAAGATACGGTCGGAATACCGGTTACGCAATTCTTCCAGAGAAAGATTCGTGGAAATAACGGTGGCTCTTTTGCCCATGTGCCGTTCATTTAAAAGAGAAAACAGCTGGGAAGCGACGAACTGATTGGTCAGTTCGGTTCCAAGATCGTCAATGATCAGCAGATCGCATTCATACAGATCCTGATAACGTTCTCTTTGTTCTTCTTTGTTTTTATAGTCAAAAGAATATTTGGATAACATGTCAAAAAGGCTCGAAGCGCTGAAATAGATAACGCAGTGGCCGCTTTCGATCAGTTCTTTGGCAATACAGTTTGACAAAAAAGATTTTCCCGTACCCACTGTACCATAAAAAAATAAATTATGGTAGTCGGAATTGAAATTTTTGATAAAATTCCGGCAGGTAGTTACGGCATTTTTGAAATGAGATAGATGTTCTCCTTCATAATACTCATAAGATAATGTCTGAAAGTTTTCGCTTTGGAGCATTTCGCGGATGTTGGACTGCTCATAAAGAAGCGTGGTCATGGCCTGTCTGAAACAATGGCATTTCTCGGGGCCGATGTAACCGGTATCCTGACAGTCCGGGCAGGTATAGACAGGCTTTAGGTAGTCTTCCGGGAGTCCTGCGCTTTTTAGAAGCGCTGCTTTCCGTGCTGCAATTTCGGCGAGCTTTTCATGCAGTTCCTGCAGCGCATGTTCATCACCCTCCAGATACTTTTTGCCGCATGCGACGGAAAGAGAGGCAACGGTATCCTCCAGATCGCGGTAGCCGGGGATATTGTCATATACGTAGGCCGTTTTGCGTTCCAGATCGTGGCGGCTGTTCAGTTGTCTGTTTTCGTAGTCGCGAATTATGGTATTATACTGGGTGTTTGTCAGAGACACGTTGCTGCTCCTTTAAATTCAATTGCTCAATAATTCTTTCTCCAGAATATCAAAGTCATATTGATTTTGTTTAAACTGGTTAAATTTGTTGCCGGAAAAAACTTTCGGGGTCCTTGCCTGCTTAAAGCGCTCCTCAATAGCCTGAATGTCGCTTCTGTGATGAACGCCGGATTTGTACCAGCTGTTTAAGATACTGTCGGCATATTCAAAACGGTGGTTGTCCGTAGCCAATACGGTCTTTTCACAGGCTGCGGAGATCACATCGAACTCAAAGGCGAATTCTTTGGTCCAACGCGTAATATAAGATACTTCCGTCTGTGTAGGCACACTGGATTTGCCGAGCGCCTTCATAATGTCATAGACGGTCTTATCGTATTTATGTGCGTAGGAAAGCGCCTGTTTTGGCGTGGTGATACCCTCCTGCGCCCAGTTGATGGCAACTTTTTCTATGTACCGGAGATCTTTCTTGCCGCGTTCTACACAGTATTGAAGCAGATAATCGATCAGATCTTCCGAGAATCCGAGTTTGTCCGAAATAAAAAGAATAGATTTCATTTCCGAAGCGCTCAGGGTTTTCTTTAAATACTGTTCTGCAATAAAGAGCAGGCCGGAGGCCGTTTCATCTGATTTGAACGCCTTTAACTGGTCTAATGTATAGACGGGTTTTTCGTAAGGATCGCTTTGGACCGGCATTTCTTTGGCCGGTTCCGGCTCGCTTAGATCGGACAGGTGAATGCCTGTCAGATTTTTGTTCTCGTCAAAGTCCAGGGTAAGCAGTTTATTCTTTTCCCAATATTTCAGAGCGCGCAGTACGTCTTTCTCCGTATAATTGAATATATCCGCGATCTGAGAGACGCTGGTAGAGAGCCGGGCGCTCATCATACGGAGCAGGTACAGATATATTTTGAGCTGCGCATCATTGGCAGATTTCATATATTCATCAATAAAACGGTTTGAAACAACCGTAGCATCCGCATAATTATCCTGGTAAATCGTAATATGGCTCATTTTCACAACTCCGTCTCTAAGAAAGTAAGTTGAATTATAGCATGAGCAAATTTAAAAAGATATAGTAAATTTTACAGAAACCAAAAAAAGTTTGTCCGTTCCGCCGCTTGTGGAAAATGTGTATAACAGGGGTATATAGTGCTAAAATCGTAAAAAATATCCACAGGCAAAGAGACATTGATAGGCACTTTTTCCGTGGATATTGTGGATAATTATTTACGAAGAAGGTTTTCACCGATTTTTACGACGTCTCCGGCGCCCATAGTTATCAACAAATCATCCTTTGTGCAATTTTCCATAACATAATTTTCAATTTCTTCAAAGGACGAAAAATAGAGACATTCGTGTCCGAGCTTCCGGATTTCGGCCTGCAGTGTTTCCGAACTGATGCCGAGCGTATCTTTTTCCCTGGCGGCATAGATGTCCGTCAGAATGATCCGGTCCGCGATAGAAAGCGCTCCGGCGAATGCGGAAAGGAACGCTTTGGTCCTGGAATAGGTATGCGGCTGGAAGATGCACCAGATCGTTTTATGGGGATAATTTTTGGCTGCATTTAAAGTTGCGGTAATTTCTGTAGGATGATGTGCATAATCATCTATTATAGTAAAACCGTTTACCTGCCCCTTGTATTCGAATCGTCTGTCGGTTCCTTTAAAGTCAGACAGCGCTTTTCGGATCACATTCTCATCGATGGCCAGCAGTTTGGCGGCAGCAATGGCGGCCGCTGCATTGTAGACATTGTACAGACCGGGGACGCTCAGCCTATAGGGGCCTTCTTTTGCACCATCGGCAGTGGTCAGAAAGAAGGAGGGATTGCCGAATTCATCATAAGTGATATCCGTGGGGCAGTAGTCGCAGGAAGACGAACCATATGTGATGACTCGACAGCGCAGATCGTCCGTGAGCTGTTCGATCTGCGGGATGTTCCCGTTTATAATGAGCGTTCCGTCTTCGGGAAGAAGTCCGCCAAATTTATGGAAAGAGTGACGAATATCGTCAATATCTTTAAAGAAATCCAGATGATCTTCTTCTATATTAAGAATAATGCCGATCTTTGGGAAAAAGCTTAAAAAACTGTTGGTGTATTCGCAGGCTTCCGTCACAAAATAGTCGGAAGCGCCGACGCGGATATTGCCCCCTATTGCGTGAAAGATACCGCCGATGGACAAGGTCGGATCAGTACCCGCTTCTAAGAGAATTAAAGAGAGCATGGATGTGGTCGTGGTTTTTCCGTGGGTGCCGCTTACGGCAATCGGTATCTGATAGCATTTCATCATCTGTCCGAGAAGCTGTGCTCTTGTCAGAAAAGGAATTCCCAGTTCTTTGCCGGCGATAAATTCCGGGTTGTCATTTTTGATTGCGCTTGTGTATACGATACAGTCGGGCTTATCGGCGAGATTTTCTTTTTTCTGCCCGTAGTGGACACATGCGCCCTTAGCCTGGAGGCTTTCCGTAAGAGGAGACTGCTGTCTGTCGGAGCCGGATACTTTAAAGCCTTCCGAAAGAAGGATCTCGGCGAGGCCGCTCATGCTGATGCCGCCGATGCCTATAAAGAACACGTGAACAGGATTTTTAAAATCAATTTGATACATAATGCGTGACTTCCTATCTTCTTTAATTTATACATATATTATTATAAGTATTATACGCATTTGTTTCAAAAAAACCAACATGAATTTGCAGAAGTGCGGAAATGACACGGGACAGGGAGAAATGACACGAATGAAATTTATCTAAAATTACAAATTTTTTTACAGATTTTACAAAACGAAATGTTAAAAACATAAAAAATGAATAAAAAAATAGAAAAAAGAGAAAAAATATTGTAATATATGAATGAAACAAAGAGTATAAAAAGAGAATTATTTTGTAAATAATATTCACTTTCTGATTTACATGTGGTATACTTATAGCACAAAATAAGTTTTATGATTTATATATAAAATATATTATCAGAAATAAGAGGTGAGAATATGGTTAAGAAAGAGATGATTGCCATGCTTTTAGCTGGCGGTCAGGGAAGCAGGCTGGGGGTATTGACATCCAAAGTCGCAAAACCTGCCGTATCGTTCGGCAGTAAGTACAGAATTATTGACTTCCCATTAAGTAACTGCATTAATTCAGGCGTAGATACCGTTGGTGTTTTAACACAATATCAGCCGCTTCGTCTGAATACCCATATCGGAATCGGTATTCCGTGGGATCTGGACAGGAATATCGGCGGCGTTACGGTACTTCCTCCTTATGAAAAGAGCGTACACAGTGAATGGTATACCGGTACCGCAAATGCAATTTATCAGAATATTGCATATATGGAGAGCTTTAATCCTGAGTATATACTGATTCTTTCAGGAGATCACATATATAAAATGGATTACGAAGTAATGTTGGATTTTCATAAGCAGAACGGATCGGAAGTTACGATCGCGGTTATGCCGGTGCCTATGGAAGAGGCGAAGCGCTTCGGTATCATGATTACCGACGAGAACCGCAAAATTATCGATTTTGAGGAAAAACCCGAGAATCCGAGAAGCAATCTGGCATCCATGGGTATTTACATATTTAACTGGAAGACCCTCAAAGAGGCGCTGTTAGCCAATTCGGAGCAGTCAGGACTGGATTTTGGCAAACATATCATTCCGTATTGCCACAAAAACAACGGTTCCTTATATGCATATGAATTCAACGGATACTGGAAAGACGTAGGAACATTGAACTCTTATTGGGAAGCGAATATGGAACTGATCGATATTGTTCCGGAATTCAATCTGTATGAAGAGTATTGGAAGATTTACACCAAGTGCGAGACTCTGCCGCCTCAATATCTGGCTCCCGACAGTGTAGTCGAGAGAAGCATCGTGGGTGAAGGCACAGAGATTTACGGTAAGGTATACAATTCCGTGATCGGCTGCGGCGTAGTGGTCGGAGAGGGTACTGTGATCCGTGATTCCATTGTCATGAATTCTACCGAAATAGGCAGAAATTGTGAATTGAATAAAGCAATCGTAGCAGAGAATGTCGTTTTGAAAGACGACGTGAAATTAGGTGTCGGGGAAGAGGCTCCGAATGAGACAGACCCGCATATCTATAATCATGGTCTTGTAACGATCGGTGAAAAGAGCGTTATTCCAAGCGGCGTCTCTATCGGAAAGAATTCCGTTGTATTCGGCGTAACTTCTGCCGGAGACTTTGAAAACGGATATCTTCCGAGCGGTAGAACATTGATTAAGGCAGGTGAAGAACAGTGAGAGCAATAGGAATTATTTTAGCCGGTGGTAATAACCACAGAATGAAAGAACTGACCCGGAAACGAGCTGTCTGTGCTATGCCGATCGCAGGAAGTTATCGCGGCATCGACTTTGCACTCAGTAATATGACCAATTCCCACATTAATAAAGTTGCTGTATTTACCCAGTATAATGCAGGAAGTCTGAATGAGCATTTGAGTTCTTCCAAGTGGTGGGATTTCGGACGTAAGCAGGGCGGCCTGTTCGTTTTTACACCTGCGGTAACGGCGGAAAGCAATGCGTGGTATCGCGGTACGGCAGATGCGATCGCCCAGAATCTTTCTTACTTAAAGAACAGCCATGAGCCGTATGTTGTGATCTCTTCCGGTGACTGTGTTTACAAGATGGATTACAACAAAGTTCTTGAATATCATATTGATAAAAAAGCAGATATTACGGTCGTGTGCAAAGATATGGGGCCGGGCGTGAACGTAGAGCGCTACGGTACGGTGAAAATGAATGAAGAGAGCCGTATCGAAGAGTTTGAAGAGAAACCGGTAGTGGCCAAATCCAATACGATTTCCTGCGGCGTTTATGTTGTCAGAAGAAGACAGCTTATCGAGATGATCGAAAAGTGTGCGGAAGAAGACAGATATGATTTCGTAAAGGATATTCTGATCCGCCATAAGGATATGAAGAGGATTTTCGGGTATAAGATTAAAGAGTACTGGAGCAATATTGCAACGGTAGACGATTACTTTAAGACTAATATGGATTTCCTTCAGCCGGATATCAGAAATTATTTCTTCAAACAGTATCCTGATGTATATTCTAAGGTAGATGATAATCCGCCGGCTAAGTATAACGTGGGCGCCAAGATCAGAAACAGTCTGATCTCGAGCGGATGTATCGTAAACGGTACGGTAGAAGATTCGGTTATATTTAAAAAGACTTATATCGGCAATAACTGTTACATCAAAAATTCGATTATTTTGAATGATGTATATATCGGAGATAACACGCATATTGAGAATTGTATTGTCGAGAGCCGGGGAACGATTCGTGCCAATTCTTACTACAAGGGAGAAAATGGTATCGAAATAGTTGTAGAACATAATGACAGATATGTTATTTAGTGGTATAGTATCTGTAGTAAGTCTGACAAATTAGACTGAAATGAGCGAAATGATTTTGATTACAAGCTGCGTGGCTTGATAGGTATGACTTGTGTGGAATAGCTTGTGAAAGCCGACAGAAACCTGTTCGGTAGCATATGATAAGGAGGCTGAGCTTCATGAGAATTACTGATGTCCGCGTGCGCAAAATGACTCAAGACAGCAAGATGAAAGCAGTCGTCTCAATTACTATTGACGATGAATTCGTAGTGCATGACATTAAAGTGATCGAAGGTGAAAAAGGACTGTTTATCGCTATGCCAAGTAAGAAAGCGACGGACGGAGAGTATCGCGATATTGCACATCCGATCAATTCCGACACCAGAGAACGCATTCAGAATATAATCTTGGATAGCTATGAACAGGCGCTTTTAGAACCGAATGACGAATAGCGTATTGAATGACGACAAAAAAGGGATGCTATAGGCATCTCTTTTTTGATGAAAAAATACTTGTGAGAAAATGGGGATATTGGTACAATATATAAGATTGCTTATAGAAGTCCGTCGCGGGAAGGACATGGGTATTGCAGCTTTGCAGGAAAGGTATGGACAGACTATGTTTATCATTGCGGGCCTGGGAAATCCAGGAAGAAAATATGAGAATACAAGACATAACGCAGGATTTATGGCGATTGACGAAGCCGCACAAAGATATCACATTGCCGTGTCGGAGAAGAAGCATAAAGCGCTGGTCGGCAGAGGAATCATCGGCGGCGAGAAAGTACTTCTTGTGAAACCGCAGACATTCATGAATCTCAGTGGTGAAAGCATAAAAGAAATCATAGACTATTATAAAATAGAAGAAAAAACACAGCTGATCGTTATTTCGGATGACATCAGTATGGAGCCGGGCGCTGTCCGAATTCGCAAAAAGGGCAGTGCAGGCGGACATAACGGTTTAAAAAATATTATTCTGCATCTGGGACATGATGAATTTCAGAGAATAAAGATCGGCGTAGGAGAAAAGCCGGCCGGTTATGATCTGGCGGATTATGTTCTGGAACATTTTGGGGAAGAAGAGCGTGAAGTGATGGTACAGAGCGCAAGGAGCGCTGCCGAGGCGGTGGAAGTCATGATCACGGATGGCCCCGATACGGCAATGAATCGGTTTAATAAAAAGGGAAGGGAATCAATTTGAGGGCACTACTGGCTCCCCTGCAGGAATTGGGAGAATACGAAGAAATCAGAAAAATGCTTGCAAAGGAACGCGCATCCATTACAGTCAGCGGCTGTGTCGATTCCGAGAAGCTTCATATGATATACGGACTCAGCGATGGTTTTCGGTATAAGATCATCGTTACTTTCAGTGATCTAAGAGCCAAAGAGATCTGCGACGATTATCGATTTTATGACAGGAATGTCATGATATACCCGGCGAAGGATCTGATTTTTTTTCAGGCGGACATCCATGGAAATCAGCTGATCATGCAGCGGATGAAATGTCTTCGGAAGTTGATGGAAGGGCGGCCGGCTGCAATCGTTACGACATTTGATGCGCTGATGGAGCCGCAGGTGCCGTTGGAGATATTACAAAACAGTATCATACGCATCAATAAGCAGAGTGTCATTGACGAAAAAAGTATGGCCGAGAGTCTCACACAGCTTGGATACGAGAAAAATTATCAGGTAGAAGCTCCCGGACAGTTCAGTATCCGGGGCGGTATAATCGACGTTTTTGATCTGACGGAGGAAAACCCGTATCGTATCGAGTTATGGGGAGAAGATGTGGAATCTATCCGCAGTTTTGACATTTTAAGCCAGCGCTCTATTGAAAACCTGGAATCTATCTCTATTTATCCGGCAACGGAGATCATTTTAAGCAAAGAAGAGATGCATGCCGGTATTCGCAGGATAGAGGAGGAGGGGGAAGCCTATGCGCAGAAACTCCGTCAGGAGATGAAGACGGAAGAGGCTCACCGTATCAGCCGTCAGATTCGGGAACTGAAGGAGCAGCTGCTGGAACTCGGCTTTTCTTTGAATGCCGTTAACTTAGAGAGTTATATCCGGTATTTTTATCCGGAATTATCCGGATTTATGGATTTTTTTGATAAAGAAGCAAGCTGTATGTTCATAGATGAACCTGCACGGGTCTGCGAACACGCAGGGGCAGTGGAACTGGAATTCAGGGAGAGCATGATGCACCGTGTGGAAAAGGGATATATTCTGCCCGGACAAATGGATGTGCTTTTTGGCAGTGAGGAGATTGCCGCCAGATTGATGAACCGGAGAGCAGTCGGCATTTCCATGATGGATGGCAGAAATCCTCTTTTTAAGACAGACAGAAAGTTTGACATTCAGGCAAGAAGCATGCCTTCTTATAATAACAGTTTTGATGCGCTTGTCAAAGATCTGATGCGGTATAGGAAAAACGGGTACAGGGTTCTGCTTTTATCCGGTTCACGGACAAGAGCGGAAAGGCTTGCGGGAGATCTGCAGGAACAGGGACTTACAGCCTTCTACACAGAGGACCGGGAGCGAGAAGTGCAGCCTGGAGAAGTCATGACCTGTTATGGCAGGGTTTTGAAAGGCTTCGAGTATCCGCTCTTAAAATTTGTGGTCATCTCGGAAAGCGATATTTTCGGCGCACAGAGAAAGAAAAAAAAGAAGAAAAAAAAGTATGAAGGCCAGAAGATCAATGATTTTTCCGAACTGAAAGTCGGCGATTACGTAGTGCATGAAAGCCACGGACTCGGAATCTACCGCGGCATAGAAAAAGTAGAAGTCGAAAAAGTCATTAAGGACTATATCAAGATCGAATACCGGGACGGCGGAAACCTTTATATTCTGGCGACCGGACTGGATGTGATCCAAAAATACGCCTCCGCGGATGCGGGAAGTCCCAAACTGAATAAGCTCGGAACTCAGGAATGGAATAAGACCAAATCCAAAGTACGCAGCGCTGTGAACGAGATCGCGCAGGATCTGGTAGAACTTTATGCCCACAGACAGCAGAAGAACGGCTATCAATATGGCAGCGATACGATCTGGCAGAAAGAGTTTGAGGAAATGTTTCCGTTTGAAGAAACGGAAGATCAGTTAAATGCCATAATCGATACGAAAGCGGATATGGAAAGTACCAAGATCATGGACCGTCTGATCTGCGGAGATGTCGGTTACGGGAAAACCGAGATCGCGATCCGTGCGGCGTTTAAGGCAGTACAGGAAGGAAAACAGGTCGTATATCTTGTGCCGACGACGATTCTGGCGCAGCAGCATTATAGTACCTTTATACAGAGAATGAAGGATTTTCCGGTGCGGGTCGATCTGCTTTCCCGTTTCCGGTCAGCCGCAGAACAAAAAAAGACGATAGAGGATCTGCGGAAGGGAATGGTAGATATCGTGATCGGGACGCACCGGGTTCTTTCAGGCGATATCGTATACAAAGACCTGGGACTTCTGATCATTGACGAAGAACAGCGGTTTGGCGTGACCCATAAAGAAAAGATCAAGAAAATGAAAGAAAATGTAGACGTGCTGACACTGACGGCTACACCGATTCCGCGGACGCTGCATATGAGCCTTATCGGAATCCGGGATATGAGCGTTTTGGAAGAAGGGCCGAACGACAGGCTGCCGATCCAGACATTTGTCTGTGAATACAACGAAGAACTGGTAAGGGAAGCAATCGTGCGGGAGCTGTCAAGAGAAGGGCAGGTCTATTATGTGTATAACAGAGTCGCACATATTGCGGATATTGCGGCTTCCATCCAGAAACTGGTGCCGGAGGCGGCGGTAGCGTTTGCGCATGGGCAGATGAAGGAAAGAGAGTTAGAACACATCATGTACGATTTCATAGACGGAGAAATCGATGTGCTTGTTTCCACGACGATCATTGAGACCGGACTGGATATTGCCAATGTCAATACGATGATCATCCATGATTCCGATAACATGGGACTTTCACAGTTATACCAGCTTCGAGGGCGGGTAGGGCGTTCTAACCGGACTGCGTATGCTTTCTTAATGTATAAAAGAGATAAAATGCTGAAGGAAGTAGCGGAAAAGCGTCTGGAAGCCATTCGGGAATTTACGGACTTAGGGAGCGGATTTAAGATTGCCATGCGGGATCTGGAGATCCGGGGAGCGGGAAATATTCTGGGATCCAGACAGCACGGACATATGCAGGCAGTAGGATATGACCTGTACTGTAAAATGCTGAATGAGGCCGTTAAGAATCTGAAGGGAATTTCCACGATAGAAGATTTTAATACGAGTATTGATCTGGATGTGGACGCCTATATACCGCCTTCGTATATCGTCAATGAGATTCAGAAACTGGATATTTATAAGCGGATCGCGGGGATTGAAAATGACAGGGAATGCGATGATATGAAAGAAGAACTGTTAGACCGCTTCGGAGAGATCCCGAAATCGGTCGATAATCTGCTAAGGATTGCCCTGATCAGAGTAAAGGCTCATCAGCTTTTTATGCCGGAAGTAAAAGGCAAAAACGAGCTGCTGCAGTTTATTTTCCGTAACGACGCGCCGATTGCCGTGGAAAATATTCCTCTGCTGCTTCAAAAATATAAAACAGGTCTGACATTTGACCCGAAAGGGGCGCCTGCCTTTCGATACCGTTACAGAAAATATGACCTTGTGGAGAAAAATGAAGAACTGATGCTCTCCCTGACAGAGCAGCTGCTGTATGATATGCAGGAACTGCTGCTGACCCGGGATGGCCGGCAGGAAAAAGTATAAAAAGCAGACAAAAAAGAACAAATGTTTGTAAAAGACCGTTTTATTGGACTGTATAAATGCTATTCTGTTTTCAGAACAAATCAAATCTTGATTCTGAAAGGAGACAGTGTTTATGAAAGGATACACGGTAGAGAGCGGATATATGGGATATGTGAACGGAAATTACATGCTGTTTGCAAGCGAGACGGATTACGAAGAATATATGGAGTTCCCGCAGGACTGAACAGGGTATTGTATGGTAAAATAAAATGACATATGATAAAAGCAGATGATGAAGAGTATGTTATGGAACACAGGCTGTAAATGTCCGGAAGATATAAAAAGCAAAAGAGATGTTTTGGAAGGAATATCGGAATGAAAAAAGTATATTACGGGATAGGACTGCTTGCGGCAGCCGGTATGTTTCTTTTCGGCTGTGCAGGAAGCGGCGGGGACCGTGCGGAAGGTGCGGTTGATACAAAGGAGACAGTGCCCTGTGCAGATACCGTCGGACAAACGCAATTACAGGAGCCGCAGACTGCACACGCCGGTACAGGGAGCAGATCGCTGCCGGAGTCAGAGGCGCTTGTTTTTGTGGAAAATATGAAAATAGGATGGAATCTTGGGAATACTTTTGATGCAGTAGATTACGGCGGCCTGAGCGATGAACTGCAGTATGAATCCTGCTGGAGCGGCGCGGTAACGACCAAAGAGATGATCGATACATTAAAGGAAGCGGGATTTCAGACGATCCGCATTCCGGTTTCCTGGCATAATCATCTGGTTCCCGGCTCCGAATCCCCGGTGTTTGTGGCCGATACGAATAATACGATCAGTAAGGCGTGGCTGGACAGGGTGCAGGAAGTAGTCGATTATGCGATAGAGGATGATATGTATGTCATCTTGAATATTCATCATGATAACAGCAAGGAATATCTGTACCCATCGAGTGAATATCTTGAGCAGTCCAAAACGTACGTTACGGATATATGGAGACAGGTGGCTGAGCGGTTTAAGGACTATGACGGGCATCTGATCCTGGAAGCGATGAACGAACCGCGTCTGGTCGGTACGTCCCATGAATGGTGGCTGGAGGCAGACAATCAGGACTGTATAGATGCCGTGGAATGTATTAATGCGCTTAACCTGGCATTTGTAGATGTGGTGCGTTCTTCCGGGGGCAATAATGCGGGAAGATATCTGATGGTGCCCGGATATGCAGCGTCCCTCGACGGTGCGGTTCATCCGAAATTCAGTCTGCCTGAAGATATCGCTGAAAACCAAAATAAGATTCTTGTTTCCGTACATGCCTATACGCCGTATGCCTTTGCTTTACAGGCACCGGAAGAGAGTGGGAGTACAGACACTTTCAACATAGAGGAAACAACGAGCACAGCGGATATTGATTATTTGATGAATACCTTATACGATACGTATATCCAAAACGGTACGGGCGTTGTGATCGGAGAGTTCGGCGCCAGGGATAAAGGCGGGAATACACAGGCAAGAGCAGACTTTTGTGCATATTATGTAGAAGCGGCACGGGCAAAAGGAATAACATGCTGTGTGTGGGACAATAATTCTTTTACAGGAAGCGGGGAAAATTTTGGATTTTTTGAACGCAGTACCCTGCAGTTTCCCTACCCGGAAATCCTGAGAAGTTTCATGGAACATTGTGAATAGAGCACATATTGCATAGTAATAGGCACATGAAAGGCTATTCATGTCATATGATATATTCTAGAATAGGCAAAACAGAGTAAACATACTGGTAAAAAGCATGAGAACAGGAGCTTTGTGTGGTTAAAAAGATTGATGGTATTTCGGTTAATTATATAGATGAAGGGAAAGGCGATGCGGTTCTTTTGCTGCATGGATGGGGAGCTAACATTACGTTATTTGATGGCATCGTGAAAACGCTTGTCTCCGGTCATAGAGTGATAGCGCTTGATATGCCCGGATTCGGGAAAACGCCGGAGCCGCCTGTGCCCTGGTGTGTAGATGATTATGTGGATTTTCTGATCAGATTTCTTGATGAACTGCAGTTAACGGAGTTTAGTGTGATCGTTCATTCTTTTGGCGGAAGAGTGTTGTTTAAAATGAATGCCAGAGAAGGACTGCCCTATGTGATCCGCAAAGCCGTCCTGATCGACAGCGCGGGGATCCTGCCCAAAAAGACATGGAAGCAGCGGTGCAGCCTGCGCATATATAAGGCGGCCAGGACTGTTATGAGTACAAAGATATTACATTTTCTATATCCCGATGCGGTAGAGGATATGCGCAGGAAGAGAGGATCTGCGGACTACAATAATGCCACGCCGCTTATGCGTGCCACACTTGTAAAAGTTGTCAACGAAGATTTAGAACCGTTGATTTCCAAAATAAACTGTCCTACTTTATTAATATGGGGAGATGCGGACACGGCGACACCGATCGCAGACGCCAGAAGAATGGAAGAATTGATAAAAGACGCAGGGCTTGTCGTGTGTGAAGGCGCGGGACATTATTCATTCTTAGAGCAGCCTGCCAAGGTACACGGTGCACTGCTGGCTTTTCTCTGATCACCTGGCTGATGATAGTGGGGATCGTATTATGAAACGGAAAGGAAATAAGACTCATATATGGATATCGTGTTGTGGATAATCTGGTTCGGCACCTATTTTCCGGGAGCCGTATTGTTTGAAATTTATATAATGCATATGTTTCAGCAGAATTCCTATAAGCCGAGAGAATATAGAGAATGGCTCCAGGTAACGGGAAATATCGGCAGAATGCTTGGAAAGATTCTGTATGCACTGATTTCCATACCGTTTATAGCTGCAGGCAGCCGCGGCTTTCTGATCGCTGCAGTCTGTATGAATATAATGACTATATTGGTCAATAAGCCGCGGCAGGCGAAGAAGCCGCTTGTATATACTGCCAGAGTAAAACGAATGTTTACGACGACTGTGTTATTGTTTGTGATCGCTGCCGCGGTTTCTCTGGTTTTGCCGATCAGACAGATTAAACTTTGCGCCCTGGTTTTACTTGTATTGTTTGTCTTGGAACCGGTGCTCGTTCTGGCGGTTAATTTTATCAATCATCCGGTCGAACTTGCCATCGACAGACATTATATTAACGATGCGGCACGGATTTTAAAGGAAATGCCCAACCTGACGGTAATCGGCGTGACCGGAAGTTATGGGAAAACAAGTGTAAAGTATTTTTTGAGCAAATTGCTTTCCACGCAGTTTAGCGTACTGCATACCCCCGGTAATTATAATACGACGTTAGGCGTCGTCAGGACCATCAGAGAACAGATGAAGCCGTTTCATGAGATCTTTCTATGCGAAATGGGTGCAAGAGAAGTCGGGGATATTAAAGAAATATGTGATTTGGTACATCCGCAGTACGGCATCATTACATCGATCGGGCCGCAGCATTTGCAGAGCTTTCACAGTATAGAGAACGTGATTGGTACGAAGTTTGAACTGGCGGATGCCGTACCGGCAAATGGAAAAGTGTTCTTAAATTATGATAACGAATATATCCGCGGCCGGAAAACGCACAAATCCATCGTCAGCTATGGTACTTGCGGGAAAGATATAGATTATGCCGCATATGACATAACGGTTTCCAGGGAAGGCTCCGTGTTTAAAATGAAGGATAAAGACGGAGCGGAGCATCAGTTTCACACAAGACTGGTCGGAAACCATAATGTGCAGAACATAGCGGGAGCGGTTGCGGTCGCCAATACACTTGGTATTCCCATGGAGAAACTGATTTTTCCGGTGAAGCAGTTAGAGAGCGTTCCGCACAGGCTGCAGCTGCTGAAGCAGGGGAACCGTACCGTTTTGGACGACAGCTATAATTCCAATAAAAACGGGTTTAAGGCCGCGCTTGATACACTTTCCATGTTTGATGATCTGCGGATTTTGATGACGCCGGGGATGGTGGAATTAGGAGATAAGCAGTATGATGAGAATAAAGAGATCGGCATATATGCATATGATAAATGTGATTATGCAGTTTTAGTGGGAAGAGAACAGACTAAGCCGATCCAGGATGGTTTAACGGAAGCCGGATTCGCACAAAACAGGATCATTATTGCGGATACACTGCAGGAAGCGTTTCAAATGGTCAATGCGATACCCGGAGAGAAGCAGAAGGTGGTACTGATCGAAAATGATCTGCCCGATAATTATCAGTAACGGTTTATCATCATTTACTTTATAAGAAAGTCTGTCACAGGACGGACGAGGGACCAGAAGGTGACAAAGTCACTTTTATATAGGATAAGAGAAGCAGGCCAAGTAAGAATGGGGGATTAATATGAAGATCAAAGTCGGCGTATTTTTTGGAGGAAAAAGTGTAGAACATGAGGTTTCCGTTATTTCCGGTATTCAGGCATTGAATGCTTTCGATCGGGAGAAGTATGAAGCGATTCCGATTTATATTACGAAGGAAAATGAAATGTATACCGGAGAGGCCATCGCTGATATCGGAAATTATAAGAATATTCCCGAGTTATTAAAAAAGAGCATCCGGATATTTTTTATCTGTGAACAGGGCAGGCTGAATATGGTACAATACCCGGAGAAAAAATTCGGCAATTCTATTGTGGATCATATTGATGTGGCATTCCCGGTCGTTCATGGAGCCAATGTGGAAGATGGTTCCCTACAGGGATTTTTACGGCATTATAATGTGCCGATGGCAGGCTGTGACGTTACGCCGGCAGCAGTTTCCATGGATAAGTATGTTATGAAAACCGTATTAAAAGACAACGATATTCCGGTGCTTGATTGTGTAACGCTGCATGTCAGAGAATATGAGAAAGATGAAGAAGCAGCTTATCGTAAAGTTGAGCATAAGATAGCATATCCGGTGATTGTCAAGCCTGTCAATTTAGGGTCGAGTGTCGGCATTAAAGTGGCAAAGGACAGAGAGGGACTTTGCGAAGCGCTTCAATATGCATATGAGTTCGGACAGAAAGTACTGATCGAGAAAGCGATTATGAATCTGCGGGAGATCAACTGTTCGGTTCTGGGAGATTATGAAAGTGCACAGGCTTCGGAGTGTGAAGAACCGATTTCCAGTGATGAGATATTGAGCTATGAAGATAAATATGTGGCGGGTAACAAAGGAGCCTCCGAAGGAATGCGGACTGCCAAGAGAGAACTGCCGGCCAACCTGACACCGGAGCTTAGAGAAGAGATCCGCACGCTTGCGGTTAAGACCTTTCAGGCATTGGACTGCAGCGGAGTGTCGAGGATAGATTTTATGATCGATAAAGACACCGGGAAAGTTTATGTCAATGAGATCAATTCGATCCCGGGATCCCTTTCTTTTTATCTGTGGGAGATCATGGGGAAACCGTATGCGGAGCTTTTGGACGATATGGTGAAACTGGCATTAAAAAGAGAGCGGGAAGAGGGTAACTTCCTGACTTCTTTTGACAGTAATATACTGCAGAATGCGAATTTATCCGGCGCAAAGGGCATAAAGAAATAAGGGACCGCACAACGGGTAATAACGGCGGCAATTATAAAGTGAAAAGAGGATGAGCGGAAATGGTCTTTGATTCCCATTCGGATATCTGGTCGGATGTCACCGTGAAATTTATGCGGGGAGAAACGGATATTTTCAGAAGATATCATTACGAAAGACTGCGGGAAGGCGGGATAGAAGGTTCTATCCTGGCAATGTGGATCGATCCGCCTTATGATAAAACCCCTGCGCTTAGACTTGAACAGATCATGGAAGCAATAGAAGCGGAAACGGTATGCTGTCAGGATCTTTTAAGGATCGTACATGATTACGGGGAGATGACAGCCGCAAGGGAAGAAGGATTATTCTATGCATTTATCGGCTGCGAAGGCCTTTCCGGCATCGGAGAAGATATAGAGAAGATCGATATGCTTTATGAATTTGGCGTAAGGCATGCGTCGCTTACATGGAATGAACGGAATGCACTGGCGGCCGGCGCCCGCGCAGAGACGGACCGCGGCCTGACGGAGCTTGGCATCAGAGCGCTGCATAAGATTCAGGATAGGCATATGATATTTGACGTATCGCATTTGAATGATAGGTCGTTCTGGGACGTTATGCGGCATGCCACGGGACAGGTCGCAGCGACACATTCTGACAGCCGGCGTTTGTGTCCCGCAGCAAGAAATCTGACAGATGAGATGATCAAAGCAGTTGCGGAGACCGGCGGCATGATCGGAGTCAATGCGTATCCGGACTTCGTTTCTGACAAAAGAGAAGAAAAGACAGTCGATATGCTGGCAGGACATATAGGGCATATCGCAGATATAGCGGGAATTGATCATGTTGGATTCGGGTTTGATTTCTGTGAATTTTTGGAAGACGAAGCGTCGTCTTCTTTTTGTACAGATGAAGAGAGTAAGGTTCTGCATGGTTTAAAAGACGCCTCCGAAACGCCGAATATTTTGCAGGCTATGCAAAAAATCGGTTTTACAAAGCAGGATATCAGGAAAGTTTCTTATGAAAACTGGCATAGAATGATAAGGGAAATCTTGTAGGAAATTAAAAGAATTTAGGTATAAACTCCCACCATTTACAGATACTAGTAGCACGACTTATATAAAATACTAATAGCGTAAATGGAGGTTTTTATCATATGAAAGCAACAGGAATTGTTAGAAGAATAGATGATCTTGGACGTATCGTGATTCCGAAAGAGATCAGACGGACACTGCGCATCAGAGAGGCGGATCCGCTTGAGATCTATACGGACAGAGAGGGCGAGATCATTTTAAAAAAATATTCACCGATCGGAGAAATGGGTACATTTGCCAAACAGTATGCGGAAAGTATGGCGCAGGTTTCAGGACATATTGCCATGATATCCGACAGGGATCAGTTTATTGCGGTTTCCGGCGGGATGAAAAATGTCCTGGGTAAGTCCATCAGCAGGGACTTGGAAGAAAAGATCAACAACAGAGAGAGCGTGGTGGCAACAAAGGGTGACAGAAACTTTATCCCTGTCTGCCATGAGTCCAGTGACGAATATCAACATGAGGCGATCAGTCCGATCATTTGTGAAGGTGATGTGATCGGTGCGGTGATTCTGCTGGAAATGGACAATAAGTCGAAAATGGGTGAAGTGGAACAGAAACTGATCCAGTCTGCGGCAGGATTTCTCGGCAGGCAGATGGAACAGTAGGCGGTGATACAAAAATAAAAAAGTCATATAGGTCAGGCTGCAGGGCCTGGCCTTTTTTGACCGGCAGCGGAAAACAGATCATTTATGGTATCAATTATGGGTTGATGCAGGGATCAGAAAGTGATATCCAAAAGATCATCAAATGCGATCTTTGTATTGACGATCTGCAATATACGGCTGGTTTCATCGATGCATGCGATCATGCCGGAAGTTTTAATATATTCTCCATGATAAAAATGAATCGCCGTGATGATCTCTCCGCGCGTTAATCTGTGCATTTTCCGATCCAGTTCTTCTGCCATTTCCGGGGAAAGCTCTATTTTGGGGACAATGATCTTTTCTTTGGCGCGTAAAGCCTCCGGCAGACCTTTTAACGCTGCAAAAGGCATAAACTGTTTGGCTCTTTCGGATACCGGCATTTTGTTTTCAGGTCTCTTTGCCACTGCGATGTCCTCCGATCTGTGTGTTCCGTTCCCTGGTGGTAGCATGTTCTTCAAGATTCATACCTTTTAAAATAGCATTTTTCCCAAATTTATTTTTGATGCTGATAACGGCCTCCTGCATTCTGCGGTTCTTGGCGAGTTCTTCCGCATCCGTGAAAAAGCTGTATTGATGATATTCCTCGGGAACGACATGGTTACAGCTTATATTAACACGTTTGATCGTGTAATGCGGGTTTACGATCTTTTCATACAGCGAAGTGACTGCCGGGATCAGCAGAAGGTCGGAATTTGTTTCATCATCCAAAGAGACGCTGCCATGCGCCGAAGGCACATTCAGACGGTTGGAGTAGCCGACATACAGCGTTATGGACTTTGTAACAAGCTGCTTTGCCACCAGATCAAGACATAATAAGTCCATCATTTCTTTGACGATCAGCCGGCCGTCTTCGAAAGGATAATCGAAAGGCAGCACCTGACCGCTGGAAAGACAATTAAATCCGGGTTTATATGACTTGATATCGGCAATTGTAACAGGTTCACGGCCCCAGGCATGGTCGATAAGCAGTTCGGCATCGATGCCGAACAGATGATATAGAAAATCTTCGTCAGCCTGGGCGATATCGCGCATCGTGAGTATGCCATAGGAAGCCAGTCTCTTAGCGGTTCCTGCGCCGATGCGCCAGAAATCGGTCAGGGGTCTGTGGTCCCAGAGGCTTTGACGGTAGGATTCTTCCGTTAATTCTCCCACGAAATCAGACGCATGTTTGGCGGTAATATCGAGAGCAACTTTAGCCAGATATAAATTGCTGCCGATTCCGCAGACGGCATGGATTTTCAGTTTATCGTAAATTTCTCCGATGATCGTCTGTCCAAGCTGTCTGGCGGAGAGGTTATACATATCAAGATAATCGGTAACATCCATGAAAACTTCATCAATAGAATAAACATGAATATCATCTTTGGAAATATACTTTAGATATATGGAATATATTTCAGCTGCGTAATCGATGTAAAGCTGCATTCTCGGTACGGCGGCAATGTATTTGATATGAGATGGTATTTCAAAGATCCTGCACCTGTTGCGGACACCGAGCGCTTTCATGGCAGGGGTTACGGCCAGACAGATCGTTTTTTCCGTCCGTGACATATCGGCGACCACGAGATTGGCAGTCATAGCGTCCAGTCCGCGCTGTGCGCATTCTACGGAAGCATAGAAGGATTTCAGATCGATACAGATGTAGATATGCTCTTTCATAAATAACGTTACCTTTCTTTGCACGGGAAGATTTATCATATCATATTATGCACAGTATTCATTAAAAACATTTTATACCGGCTGCCCTTTTCAGTATAACATATGAAAAGTCAAAAGTCTTGAAAAATAGAACAAATGTTTGTATTTTTTGAAATTTTACCTTTTTCTACTCATGAATGGCTTTTTTTTTCACATATGATTATGCTATAATGACTATGTCGAAAAAAGCATCATCAGGGCAGACAAGAGTATATTGCAGTAAAAGGAGGAAAGGTTATGGCAAAATTGATCATCACGGTCGAGGGAGGAAAAGTAACGCAGACGCTGAACTTTTTGGACAGAAATATCAAGGACAACAGATACGTATACGGAAACGGCAATGAGTCGGGTATTATGGATGACCCGGAGAAGATTTATGCAGATATTCCGGACTGCCAGCGGCTGACTGCCGATTACAGCGAATTGCTGGAAGCGGTGAATCTGGGAAAAGTACAGATTACTGACATTATGCGCCGGTTCAACGAACTGGAAAAGGAAATGGACGCTTATGCCATTCCCACAGACGAACATGAGCAGGAACATGTTATTATGTTGAATAATAATGACCTGAAGAAACTTCTCGGAGATGTTGATTTAGAATCCATGAGTGACAAGCATATTGAAAGTGCGGTCAAAAAACTGATACAAGAGCAAATGTAATAAAAACGGCAATAAAGAAGATCCGATGTTTTTCAAAAAGAAATACATCGGATTTTTATATGATAAGAATCTGTCAGGCAGAGTATACTATACAAAAAGAGAGACGGCCGGATTTTTTATCGGGGAATGCATGCCGGTTTCATTTTCGGAAAACGCGGCATATTGCTTTTTCCGGCAGGGATATGGTATGATACCTTTATCTGTCGCAAATGGATTTGGAAGAAATTGTTGACAATGGATAAATACGGAAATATAATATAACGCACTTCTTATATTACAATCAATGATCAATAAAAATAATGATGTAGGTTTGTAAATAGTTCAATGATGAAGATGAGAGGAAAAGTATGATGAAAAAATTTATCGGTAAAGTATGCAGTCTGTTTCTTATGATGCTTCCGATACTGACGACGGCGGGATGCGGTGCGTCGGACAGCACGGCGTATTCGACGGAAGATGTGGTAAATATCGGTATAACAGATTCTTTAGGAGGGATTAATCCCTTGACGGTCGATCAGACGTGGGTGAACAAATATGCGATCGATCTGGAGTTTCTGCCGCTTGTAGATTTGGATGCAGACCTGAATTTCCAGCCGATGTTAGCGGATTCCATTACCACGGAGGATAACAGAAATTTCATTGTGCATATAGATGACAATGCCACATGGTCGGATGGCACGCCGGTTACTGCAGCAGATGTAGAGTTTACCTTTCTTCGCCTGGCCAGTCCTGTGATCGCCAACCCGACGCTGACGCTTTATGCGTTTGAAGGGGTAAATGAGGATGGATTTATCGAAGAAGGCGCCGGGAGTGTGGAAGGCGTAAAAGTTATCGATGAAAAGACCATTCAGTTCACGACCAAATACCCGCTTGCGCTGACGACGTTTGAAAACACCTATGCGTTATATATTCATACGCTGCCGAAACACATTCTGGGAGAATACAGCGAAGCCGAACTTTCGACACTGGACTGGTTTCATCATCCGGACGTTGTAAGCGGGCCTTATATCGTAACGGACTATGATGTGGATCATTATATTTCTTACACAGCCAATGAAAACTACTGGAAGGGCGCTCCGCATATTACAAAGCTGAATTTTAAGATCATGGATTCCAGTCAGATCTATGCAGGACTCCAGTCCGGGGAAATTGACATGACCCACCATACAATGACCGCGATCCCGCAGGAAGACTATGAGAATATTGAAGCGCTTGAGCATATTGATGTTATTTATGGTTCCCCGATAACCAATCAGTCTGTTTTTATAAAGACGCCGAATATTCCGGACGCCAGAGTGCGCCAGGCGCTTGTATATGCAGTTGACAGAAATCAGATATTGGAACAGCTTATGAAAGGACATGGGGAAGTGATCGATGGTTTTATTTCCTCACCCAGTCCGTTTTATGATCAGACGATAACGCCGATGCCGTATGATCCGGAGAAGGCCAAAGCATTATTGGAAGAGGCAGGCTGGGATGGTGCAAAACAGCTTCGCTTTTATGTGAATTCCGGAGATGGCGCCTTCGTCAATGCGGCACAGATCATGGTGGAACAGTGGGCGGCCGTCGGCATTGACGCGCAGATACAGACCGTTGATCTGGCGGCGTTAATGGATGTGGCAAAGGCGGGGGATTTTGATCTTCTGGCAGTGCAGTATACTTATGCGCCGGTAGATCCATATCCGGATATCGCCTGGCTGCTTGGCGGAGAAGAAAGCTGGACGGGATATGCAGACGCGGATATCGATGAAGCGCTGGCAGCGACACAGACGGCTAAAAGCGTGGAAGAAATGAAAGCTTTTTATACAATTGTCGATCAGAAGGTACAGCAGGATGTTCCGATGTTTTCCGCATACATTATCAGTGCGCAGGGTGCGGTGAGCAAGCGGCTGACAGGAGTAAGCGCCAATGTTTACGGTTCTTTTGCCAATGTGCACGAATGGGATATCGCGGAACAGACAGGAAACAATTAACGGAGAAAGAGTATGTCGCATTTACTGGAAGTCGATGGATTGACAACGACTTTTAAAGGAGATTACGGAATCAATACCAGCGTGGATCATATCTGTTTTCATGTAGATAAAGGTGAGACTGTTTGTATTGTCGGAGAATCCGGCTGTGGAAAGAGTGTCACTTCTCTTTCTATTATGGGACTGCTTGCAAGAAACGGTAAAGTTACGGATGGCGAAATCCGGTTCGATGGGAAGAACCTGTCTGATATGTCGGAAAAAGAACTGGATCAGATCAGAGGCAACCGGGTCACCATGATCTTTCAGGATCCGCTGACGTCGTTAAATCCGGTTTTTACAGTCGGGAGTCAGATCATGGAAAGCATCAGAACACATCTGGGTCTTTCCAAAAAGGAAGCGCAGGAGAGAGCACAGATGCTTCTTGAAAAGGTCGGTATGCCGGACGTGAAGCGGACAATGAGGAAATTTCCACATACTCTTTCCGGCGGTATGCGGCAAAGAGCCATGATCGCTATGGCGTTGTCCTGCAATCCTGAACTTTTGATCGCAGACGAACCTACGACGGCTCTGGACGTGACAATACAGGCACAGATCATGAAGCTGTTAAAAGAGCTGCAGAAAGAAAACGGTATGGCGGTGATCCTGATAACGCATGATATCGGCCTGGTTGCCCGGATGGCGGACCGGGTGCTTGTGATGTATGCAGGGCAGCTGATCGAAGAAGCTCCGGTGAAAGAACTTTTTAAAAATCCCAGGCATCCGTATACGCAGGCTCTTCTTTCGTCCGTTCCTACAATACGGGACGCTGCTGACAGACAGCTTGAGGCGATACCGGGGATCGTGCCGGAAAATTATGATGACATTACGGGCTGCCGTTTTGCAGGCCGCTGCAGGTATTATCAGGCGGCCTGTGATAAGAGGCAGGAAGATCATCAGGTTGGACCGGGTCATACAGCCAAGTGCGTGCGGCGAAATGAATTGTTAAGTCTGCGGGAAAACGCGGATTAAGAAACCCTGCGGATTTGCGGAGCAAGTATTTTTTCTTCTGACGGAACCATGGAAACGACTTTGCCGGGAGTTGGGAAAGGAAGAGATGGAGATGAGAAATTATTTTACTGTTTTGTTTGGGATTTGTTTCATGATGTGCGGAAGACTGGCGGCGGATCAGACGGAGAATGAGGAACTCGTTACGGCATATATATCGGAAGAAATAGAATATCGTGATGAGGTAATTCCGGTACAGTATGTGGATGATTTGTCGCTGCTTGCGGATATCAAATATACGGATGGAACCTATGTCTGTCAGGACGGCAGATTATATTACCGCAGATATCATGAAGATTCTTTTGAGGAAACGGCGTTATGGGGAATTTATGACCCTGTTTCCGATAAGAAAAAAGAAATTGTCTGTATAGATATGGACGGAACGGAAACCGTACTGTTTACGGATGAAGGATATGGGGATATGTATCTGCTGGACGACCGGTTTTATATGAGGGAAGAAGTCAAAACGGAACAGCTGCTGTATTCCGTGGATATGCAGGGAAAAGACCGGATTGATTATGGAAACGGGAGAATCTTTGCGATTGATAAGGAGAGACATATTATCATCCTGGAGATGTTTGAAAAGAAGGAAGGAAAGCGTTATTATGCGCTGAATTATAAAACCGGAGAAAAGAAACTGATACTCACTGACGGAGAAGATCATTATTTTTATAATGCCGAAATGTATCAGGACGGCTGGCTTTATTATGAAAGGTCTAAAATGTATGATGCCGGGGTTTTCGGACTGTGGGCAGTTTCCCTGGAGGGCGGGCAGAGAAAAATCATTGCGTTTACTTCGGAGTTTAATCTTGGTTCCTACGGTTATACCGAACACATATTGAACGTCAAATCGGACGGAGAACGGATTTATTTCATAATTGGCGGCTATGACGGAAGCGCGTCTGTATTTCAGGGCGGAAAACTGGTCAGCGTCAATCTTGACGGTACGGATTATAAGGCGGTGGAGACTCCGGGAGATATTTATTATATCGGCCATGACAAGGGAAAGGCATTCGTATATTTTCCTTATTATGCTTTGCCGTTGGCGGATAATGTACAGGAGTGCGACACGATGGTGTGGGATGTGGAGTCGGATATCTGTTTTCTTTCCGAATTTCCGCAGGAAATGATATGGGCATATGACCAGCAGGAGGAATGGGTATGGAGAGATGCCTCCGGCAGCATAGGAGTTTTGCTCGAACCGTCTTTGTTTTATGAAGCAATCGGTGAGAAAAAAGTAGACATTTATGCGGTTCCGGACGATTCGGGACGGATTGTCAGGGTTGCCATGAATCTGGATGAAAGTATTGCAGAGTACGAAGACGGGGAAGTGGATCGGGTAAAATATAAGGATTTGTACTATGCGGACGGATTCTTATATGTTACGGCAGAGTACAGTGTTTATGATAAAGATTCTTCTATCGGCTGGCGGGACGGTTACCGGCGGCTGCGTTCGGACGTCTATCGCCTGAAAACGGGTGAGCGTGAGGCGGAGTTGTTGTATTCATATTAGAGGAGGATTTTGCGATGAAGGAGCAGATTCCGCTGATTCAAGTGGAAAATATGAAAAAATATTATCCTGTTAAAGGTGGAATCATTCCGCATACAACCGGATATATCAAAGCGGTGGACGGTGTCAGCTTTTCCATTATGCGGGGAGAAACGCTCGGACTCGTCGGAGAATCCGGCTGTGGAAAATCCACGATTGGCAGACAGCTGGTCGGTCTGGAAGAGCCGACGGGCGGCAGTATTTATTATAAAGGAACGAATCTCTCCGAAATGAAAAAAGAAGAAAGGCGGAAAATCCGCACAAACCTTCAAATGGTTTTTCAGGATTCTTATTCTTCTCTGAATCCGAGAAAGCATATTTATGAAATTCTGGCGCAGCCGATGTTATATCATAAAGTTGCGGATAAAGAAACGGTCGGGAAGGAAATTCTGAAACTGTTGGATATGGTAGGCTTATCCTCCAATGTGCTCGGCCGTTATCCGCATGAGTTTTCCGGCGGGCAGAGACAGCGGATCGGTATTGCCAAAGCACTTTCCCTGCAGCCGGAATTTATTGTCTGTGATGAACCGGTGAGCGCTCTGGATGTATCGATACAGGCGCAGATCCTGAATCTGTTAAAGAGTTTGCAAAAAGAGTTGAACCTGACGCTCTTATTTGTCGGGCACGGATTGGGAGCGGTCCATTATGTCAGTGACAGGATCGCCGTAATGTATCTTGGAAAGATCGTGGAGATCGGCGGAGCGGAAGAGATTTTTAAGAATCCGGTACATCCTTATACCAAAGCGCTTTTAGATGCGGTTCCGGTGCCGGATCCGGAGGAAAACGATGTAGAACGGGGACTTTTGCAGGGAGAGATCGGGAGCGGCATGGCGCCGCCGGAAGGATGCAGATTTCACGGCAGATGTCCGGTTGCAACACCGGACTGCGGCAGGGAAGAAAGCAGGATGCGGAAAGTGCCGGATCATACGGGCGTTGCGCATTATGCGGCATGCAGTATTGTAGAAGAAAAGAACATCGCAGGCTGAGAGAAAGGCAGGTTGACTGCTATGGGGAAATACATCTTAAAAAGAATTCTGATCGCGATCCCTGTATTGATCGGGATAACGATAATAGATTATGCCATTATGTGTCTTGCGGGCAGTCCGCTTGAAATGCTGCAGGGGCCGAGGGTTTCGGAAGCCGCTCTGGAAGCGAAGAAGATTGCAATGGGATTGGATAAACCCGTTTATATCCAGTATTTTGTATGGCTGGGACAGCTCCTGCGCGGGAATATGGGATATTCCATAAAATCCTATCAGTCGGTCAGTGCCATGATCGGGAGCCATTTGGGACCTACGCTGCTTCTGATGGGCGTGTCATTACTCGTCAGCCTGCTGCTTGCGGTACCGGCGGGAATTTACAGCGCGGTCCATCAGTATTCAAAAGGAGATTATGCCGTAGTCACGGTTTCTTTTCTGGGCAGCAGTATTCCCGGCTTTTTTCTGTCTCTGTTACTGATCTATCTTTTTACCGTGAAACTGAAAGTCCTGCCTTCCAGCGGTATGGTTACGTTAGGAACGGGCGGCGGCGCAGGGGATATTGCCAGGCATATGGTCATGCCGGTCATGGTACTGGCGGCTTCCATGGCGGGCAGCAACATCCGCTACATCAGGAGCGCGATGCTTGAGATCTTACAGCAGGATTATCTGCGGACGGCCAGAGCAAAGGGAATCGGCAGGTTTCAAGTGATTTATAAACATGCGCTGCGTAATGCGCTTGTACCGATTGTGACGGTTATCGGTATGCAGATTCCGCTTTTATTCGGCGGCGCGATCATCATTGAACAGGTATTTTCGTGGCCGGGACTGGGTCTGATGACAATGAGTGCGATAGGCAGCAGAGATTACCCGGTGATCATGGGAGTATGTCTGCTTTCTGCAGTCGTTGTACTGCTTGGGAACCTGGTAACGGACATTGTATATGCGCTGGTGGATCCGACGATCCAGTTACAGTAAAGAAGCGGGCCGTCTGTATCGGCATCCGGCGGCGAAAGCGCTGAATGGGAAAGGGCATTGTCTTTATGAAGAACCGAAATAAAGAGAAAAAGAAAAAGGAGATGGTGACCGAAAGCTATCTGCAGACGGTGTTTCGCAGATTTAAAAGGCATCATCTGGCGGCTTTTAGCCTGGTAGTGCTTGCGCTTGTATGCGGTGCGGCGCTGCTTGCTCCGGTCATTGCACCGTATGAGCCGGAGGCGATCGTGGGCCCGTTTGGCGGTGCACCGTGCAGGGAATTTCTGCTTGGAACGGATCAGATCGGAAGAGATGTTTTAAGCAGGCTGCTTCATGCAACGAGAATTTCTTTGCTGGTCGGCATTATGGCTACGGTAATATCTACGGTCATCGGCGTCGTGCTGGGACTGCTGGCCGGTTATTTCGGCGGCGTTATCGATATGGTCATTATGCGTTTCACGGACATGGTGATGTCCTTTCCCTATATTTTGCTGGTGCTTGTAGCAGCATCTATTTTTCAACCCGGATTATGGAATATTATTCTGATCCTCGGTTTTGTGGACTGGCCGGGTGTTGCCCGACTGGTACGGGGAAATGTGCTGTCACTTCGGGAAACGAATTTCGTCAAAGGCAATATCGTGGCCGGTATGCCGCTGCGCCACATTCTGTTTTCGGAAATACTGCCCAATACGGTGGCGCCGATCCTTGTGTACGCGACTTCCGTTCTGGCGCTGTCAATGTTGGACGAGGCGGCGCTGAGTTTCCTCGGAATGGGTGTGCAGCCGCCGATGCCGAGTCTGGGCAATATGTTAAACGGCGCGCAGTCGCTTACCGTACTGACAAGACAGCCGTGGCTGTGGCTGCCGCCGGGTCTGTTGATCGTGCTGCTTGTAGTTGCCATCAATTTTGTCGGGGATGCGCTGCGGGACGCGCTTGATCCGAACAGTGAGAAAAGGTAATCGGAAAAGAAAGTAGTAAGGAGACATAAGATATCGAAAGAGGCAGTATACATCTGCCCGTTACGGGAATTATCTGCTGGACCGGAAGAGACTGGAACGGGTAGTGAAAAGTAAAAGAACTGCAGAATATGTAAATTATAATGTTTTTTATGAATATATGAAAGCGTATGCTGAAATAAACGAAATAGAATATTATGATTTTATACTATGCAGGATAGATCTGTTAGATATGGAGAATGCGGATTTTCTGGACTTTCACTATTTGTCCGGGCAGGGAGCGGTAAAATATTCTATGGTATTTGCCGATGTCATGACTTCTTATGATGAAGCGCATTCAGAATCTGTACACTTGATGAACAGGGGAATGAAAACGAACTGATACAGGACTTTTCTGATGAAAATACAGTACGAATCCCACAGGGTCAGCAAACTACCTTAAAGATAACGGTACGTAATAAGAGTACGGGAGAAATCTGCGAAGAAGGGACGATCACGTTATAGCAGCAGCCGATACGGTCAATATCCTGACGGCTTCTTACTATTATTTTAAAAATAATCCGAAAAATAAGGTTTCTCTACCGGGATCAGTCTCTCTAACCATGTTAACATATAATATTCGGTCTGGATCTTTTCATGTTCATACAGATAAGTGGGTCTTTTGTACCCCATGAGCATAGTGGTCAGTGTATTGACCGATAATTCCACAACATTGATGGACTGATTATTCTCCACCCGTTCGCAGATCGTTTTGCCATCGTGCCAGGAAACCATGTAGTCGCCTTCATTCCAGGGAGCCATTGCATCATGGACAAGGAAATGCAGCTTCAGGTCTTCCGGCTGTACCTGATAGGGATATTCGGATAAGAACGTCCGGACATCGATAATGCGGGCCATGATATAAGGTGAGATCGTTTCCGTGATCTCGCTGTCTTCAAATAAATAGGCCATGGGTTCGCCGGAATAGTTATCGCCCTGTACCTGTGTGATCATGGAAAAGTGGGCGCTGATATAATTCCAGAGGCCGTGGTTGGCTTCGATATTTAAATAGACCATTTCTTTGATGTGAAAGATCTCATTGGCAATATAATAGACAACATAACCAAGCGGTTTATGTTCTTTGCTGTAATAAACCGCCGCAATGATATCTTCATTGTCCCAGCGCCAGTATTCTTCCCAGGAAAGCGCGTCACGGATAAGCGAACCGTGGCGCTGCAAGGCGAAATAGGAATGTACGTTGTGATAGTCTTCAGAGTCCAGACTGACTCTTTCCACCATGCCTTCTACCGGTATCGCCTTGGGAAGCTGCGTATCTTTGACAATGAAAGTAAGCTTATCAGATACGATCTCCCAGCCCATTTTGCGATAGAAGGGAATGGAATAAGGGTATAGAAAGGAGATCGGCATACCCTGCCTGTGGATATAGTCAAGCGCATGCTTCATAAGGGAATGGATCAGGCCTCTGCCGGTATATTCCGGGTAAGTGGCTACGCCGGTGATGCCGCCCATATCCATAATGTTGTCGTGAATATTGACTTTCATGGAATAGACGACGATCATGGAAGCCAGTTTATCCTGATAGAACCAGCCGAGAACATAGGCTTCTTCCAGGATCGGTCTTTTGGCATATTTAATTTCATCCTGCTGCCAGCCTGTCTGGAACAGATCGTAGGAAGTGACCTGAAAAGCATATTGCAGTAAGGCATTAAACTGTTCCAGATCTCCTTTATCCAGTTCACGCATCTTGAAATTATCATTTACTTCCAAATAGATATGATCCTGTATATCTTCCATGTAAATCCCCTGTCTCCCCCAAATGACAGAAATCGCTTTACGGATTCTGTCATGCGGGTCTGAATTTATGCAAAATATTTCTTATATTTGCCCATGTCTGCATCAAAGAAGCAGAATCCGATAATACCGCGTCCGGTATGGGCGCCGATCGCACAGCCGACTGTAGCGATCATGATATCTTTTGGATGAAATTCGTCTTCGATCATGGATTTTACAAAATTCATGGAATCGCTGTCTTCTCCGTGGCAGATGGCGACCTGCTGTTCTTCCAGGTGATATCCGGTCTCTTTGGCATAATCGATCAGATAACGCAGTGATTTCTTGCGGCCGCGGACTGTTTTGATTACGGATAAAGCCCCCTTTTCGTCGACAACCAGGACGGGTTTCATATCCAGCGTTTCGGCCAACGTCCCTTTAAATTTGGTGAGACGCCCGCCTTTGATCAGATATGCCAGTGTCTGTACGGTGAAAACATGTTTGACGTGGGAAATAAAATAGTCCGCCGCTTCAATGAGTTCTTCTTTGGAAGCGCCTTTTTCCAGCATGGCAACAAGTTTGGAAACGACCAGTCCGAATCCGATGGATGCGGATCTGGAGTCGATAATAGTAAGGTCAAAATCGGGATAGTCTTCCAGTACATTGTTTTTGGCAATGTTGGCGGCGTTATAGGTGCCTGCAATGCCTGTTGAAAAACAAAGATAGATTATGGTGTCTCCCGCCTGTGCATAAGGTGTAAACGCATCCGTAAACATAGCCGGATTGATATGATAGGTTTTTACATCGCGTTTGATATCGTCAAGAATGTTATAAAACTCTTTTGTCTGAATCGTCTGACCGTCAAAATAGTCTGTATCGTCAATGACAACAGGTGTCGGAATAACGTGCAGATGATGTTCCTCGATATAGTTTTTTGGCAGGTCGCTTGCTGAATCAGTAATTATACGAAGCATATTGTCTGTCCTTTCCGGTATTGGTAAAATACCTCTTTTATCATACTTTATGAAAAAAAACTTTTCAAGACTCAATCATCTTGACAACACCATTTTTTTGATACTATAATAGGCTCAGTATCGAAAACAGACAGATACGCTGATAAACAGGATAAGACGTTGAAGAAGACAGTAGCCGATTTCTCAAAATCACAGCGAGCCGGTGAGGGTGTAAGACCGGTATGAGTAGGAGATCGGGGAAAATCCCTTCCGAGTTTCGGACTGAACATCTGCTGTCGTGCAGGAAAGATGCCTTGCGGCATACGGGCACGATAAGATTATTAGGGACCGACGGTGTTTCCGCCGTTACCGGAAGCCGTATGAACGATAATGCGTATCGTACGTGTAACAGGTGGTAAACGAGCATAACCTCGTCCTTTTACGGGACGGGGATTTTTTTTTCAGGAACATGAAAACGCAGGAGCAGGAAAGGAGAACATTATGTATCAGAAAGTTGATGCCAGCCTGAACTTTGTAGACAGAGAAAAAGAAGTCTGTCAGTTCTGGAAAGAACATGATATTTTTAAGAAAAGCATGGATTCCCGGAAAGAGGGAGAAATGTACACATTTTATGATGGCCCGCCGACGGCAAACGGTAAGCCGCATATCGGGCATGTGCTGACGCGTGTTATCAAGGATATGATTCCCAGATACCGTACGATGAAAGGCTATATGGTGCCCCGTAAAGCAGGCTGGGATACGCATGGACTGCCGGTGGAGCTGGAAGTGGAGAAGCTGCTTGGCCTGGACGGCAAAGAGCAGATCGAAGAATACGGACTGGATCCTTTTATCAGCAAATGTAAAGAATCGGTCTGGAAATATAAAGGCATGTGGGAAGATTTTTCGGGTACGGTAGGTTTCTGGGCGGATATGGACGATCCGTATGTTACGTACCATGACGATTTTATCGAATCCGAATGGTGGGCCCTGAAACAGATCTGGGATAAAGGTCTGTTATATAAAGGATTTAAGATCGTACCGTATTGCCCGCGCTGTGAAACGCCGCTTTCTTCGCATGAGGTGGCGCAGGGATATAAGGCGGTCAAGGAGCGTTCGGCAGTCGTACGTTTCAAAGTAAAAGGGGAAGATGCGTATTTCCTCGCATGGACGACCACGCCCTGGACACTTCCGTCTAACGTGGCGCTCTGCGTCAACCCGGGAGAGACTTATGTGAAAGTCAAAGCGGCGGACGGCTATGTGTATTATATGGCGCAGGCGCTTCTTGACAATGTACTCGGTAAGCTGGCGGAAGAAGAAAAACCGGCTTATGAGGTGTTGGAGACTTATGTCGGAACGGATCTGGAATATAAAGAATATGTGCCGCTATTTGCCTGTACCGGAGAGGCAGCGGAGAAACAGCGTAAAAAGGCGCATTTTGTAACCTGTGACAATTATGTTACGATGACGGATGGTACCGGAATCGTGCATATTGCGCCTGCTTTCGGTGAGGACGACGCGCAGGTGGGACGAAAATACGACCTGCCTTTCGTGCAGTTTGTAAACGGCAAGGGTGAAATGACGCAGGAGACGGCTTACGCGGGGATGTTTGTGAAAAAAGCCGATCCGGAGATTTTAAAAGATCTGGATAAAGAAGGAAAACTGTTTGACGCGCCGAAGTTTGAACATGATTATCCGTTCTGCTGGAGATGCGATACGCCGCTTATTTATTATGCGCGGGAATCCTGGTTCATCAAAATGACAGCGGTCAGGGACGATCTGGTGCGCAATAATAAGACGGTAAACTGGATACCGGAATCGATCGGAGAAGGACGTTTCGGCAACTGGCTTGAAAACATTCAGGACTGGGGGATTTCCCGTAACCGTTACTGGGGTACACCTCTCAATGTGTGGGAATGTGAAGGCTGCGGTCATATGGAATCGATTGGTTCCCGGGAAGAGTTAGCCAGGATGAGCGGTAATCCGGACGCCGAAACCGTAGAGCTGCACAGACCTTATATCGACGGGATCGTGATTACATGTCCGGACTGCGGTAAAACGATGAAACGTGTGCCGGAAGTGATCGATTGCTGGTTTGATTCGGGAGCAATGCCTTTTGCGCAGCATCACTATCCGTTTGAAAATAAAGAACTGTTCGAGCAGCAGTTCCCGGCGCAGTTTATTTCCGAAGCGGTAGACCAGACACGCGGGTGGTTCTATTCGCTCATGGCGGAATCAACGCTCCTGTTTAATAAGGCGCCTTTTGAAAATGTAATCGTACTTGGACACGTGCAGGACGAAAACGGTCAGAAAATGTCGAAATCCAAAGGCAATGCAGTCGATCCGTTTGATGCGCTTGAGACTTACGGGGCGGATGCGATCCGCTGGTATTTCTATATCAATTCGGCGCCGTGGCTGCCTAACAGATTCCACGGCAAGGCCGTACAGGAGGGACAGCGTAAGTTCCTCGGCACATTGTGGAATACGTATGCGTTCTTTGTCCTGTATGCGAATATCGACAATTTTGACGCAACGAAATACGCGTTGGAATATGATAAGCTTCCGGTTATGGATAAATGGCTGCTGTCAAAGCTAAATACGGCGGTCAAGGAAGTGGACGCTGATCTGAACGAATATAAGATTCCCGAAGCGGCACGTGTTCTCGATAATTTTGTGGATGAGATGAGCAACTGGTATGTCAGAAGAAGCCGTGAACGTTTCTGGGCAAAGGGCATGGAGCAGGATAAGATCAATGCGTATATGACACTATATACGGCGCTTGTCACAATCTGCAAATGCGCTGCGCCGATGATTCCGTTTATGACGGAAGAAATCTATCTGAATCTGGTAAGAAGCGTGGATCAGGAAGCGCCGGAAAGCATTCATTTGTGCGACTTCCCGGCAGCTGATGAAAAGATGATCGATACGAAGCTGGAAGAGGATATGGAAGAGGTGCTGAAAATCGTCGTTATGGGCCGTGCGGCACGTAACGTGGCGAATATGAAAAATCGTCAGCCGATCGGCAGCATGTTTGTAAAAGCGGAAAATGCTCTGGGTGAATTTTATCAGGATATCGTGAAAGAAGAACTGAATGTGAAAGAGATCACTTTTACAGATGATGTCAGAGCATTTACAAGCTACAGCTTCAAGCCGCAGCTCCGCACCGTCGGTCCCAAATACGGCAAACAGCTCGGCGGTATCCAGAAGATGCTTGGCAGTGTGGACGGCAATCAGGCTATGGATGAGCTGAATGAAAAGGGTATGCTGCAGTTTGAAGTGGATGGTGTGCAGATCGTACTGGAGAAAGATGATCTTCTGATCGAGATGGCACAAAAGGAAGGCTATGTATCTGAAGCGGATAATTATATGACTGTCGTACTTGATACCAATCTGTCGGAAGAACTGATCGAAGAAGGTTTCGTATATGAAGTGATCAGCAAGATCCAGACAATGCGTAAGGATGCCGGTTTTGAAGTCATGGATCATATCAGGGCGGCAATCTGCGGAAATGAGAAAGTGGCGGGTATCGTACGGAAAAATGAAGAAATGATCGCCGGAAAGGTATTGGCGGAGCATATTGTGGAGAACGAGACGCTGCCGGTATCAAAAGAATGGAATGTCAACGGCGAAAAGGTGGTTATCGGCATCGAGAAGGTGTAAGGTGCAGCGTGTGATAAATAAAAATACAGGATCAGTCGGAAGAAACAGAAGGAACCGGCATATACGAAGAGGCGGATGTACGATATGTGCGGCACTGGCGGTTCTGCTGCTTACAGGCTGCAGTGCGGCCGGGACCAGTCAGTATGCCTGGAATGTTACCCTAAAACATATGTCTGCGCAGGCAGATGAAGAAAGTACCAAAAACACAGAGTCTGCGCAGAAACCGGAGGGTGAAGCATCAGTAATGAAGTATGCCGGAGAATACGGCTGGGATTTCGGGCCGGTATCCCTCGATCTGTCAGAACTGCCGCCGATAGATAATAAAATGTATGCCGCATGGGACGGAAAGATCTATTTCAGGCAGTATTCGAATGAAGATACGGAAACCGGCGCGCTGTGGGGACTATTCGGCGCGCTTCCGGACACCGGAAAAGAACTGATGTGTATGGATGCCGCTGGCGTGGTGACACAGGTGGGAATGGATTACGGCTGTGAGGGCATGTATATTGCGGAGGGCCGGATCTATTCCCAAATATTTACGCAGGAGGATGGCTATCGGGTTTATTCCTGTGCGCTTAACGGCAGTGACGTGAAATCTTACGGCGCGGCTAATATACTTGCCGTACAGGGCAGCAGGGTCATCTGTCAGATGAAGGAAACGGGACTTTCTTTTATTGATGCGTGTACCGGACAGGAACAGATACTGACGCAGAAAGATGTAACTTATCTTGGTGCGGATGAACAGCAGATTTTTTATTACGGATATGAGGTAAACGATGCGACCGGAACCGAAGAGATGACACTGTATGCGGTAGATTATGCCGGCAGTATTTCGACACTGCGGATGTTTCCGCGGGAAGAATATATCGATATAGGAACGTATGATATGATCTATCAATATCCGTTGACCGCTCAGCATCTGAAGATCGTGGAGGATACGCTTTATTTTACAGTGGGTTCTCATAACGGAAATGCTTACGTGTATTCGGGCGGACCGATTTACAGTATGAAACGGGACGGGAGCGATTGCAGGATAGAGGCAGTCTGTTATGAAACATTTTATTATCTGTATGACGATGGGACAAACCGCGTAATTTATTATTATTCTGATGACGAGCGGTATGGAGAATCGATAGGAAATAAAAGACGGCGGGTCACTTTGCGCGGGGAAGCGCCGTATGAGATCAATCCGTGGATCGGTTATCTGTCTTACGATGAGCCTTATTATCATGCGGATAGCAATACGCTGTTATGCTATCCGGACATGTCCGGTATATGCTACGGGCTGCTGACAATAGAAGAGAGCCGTTCACTTTCCATTGCGCCTTATATAGAAGGCAGTCAGGTTCAGAAGATCAGCGATATAGAGTATGTCGAAGACAGACTCTTTTTCACGGTTACGGAAATTCAGTATAATCCGAAAAAAAGTATCGGATGGCGGGAGTATTATGACAGGGGCGGCAGCACATGCTATTGTAAGGATCTAAAGAGCGGAGATATCCGGGTACTTTATGAATATTGAGCAGGATAAAAAACGACAGTCTCAAACGATAATTTGAATACATTGAGTCTAGTCAAAAAAGAAAATACGAGATATAATAAGAGAGAATTTTGATAAATGTTATGGAGAGCTAAGCATAAACTGATGGCAAGGCATAAACAAGGAGGTAAGAGAATGCAAAAGAAAACAGCATCATTTGATACGGAACTGTTTAAGCGAAGCGTACTTTATAATGTAAAGACACTTTACCGGAAGACGTTGGAGGAAGCGACCGACCAGCAGATTTTTCAGGCAGTATCCTATGCAATAAAGGACGCCATTGTAGACAAGTGGCTGACATCTCAGAAGGAGTATGATAAGCAGGATCCCAAGATGGTATATTATCTTTCCATGGAATTCCTGATGGGCCGTGCACTTGGCAACAACCTGATCAATCTGCAGGCTTATGATGTTTTCAGAAAGGCATTGCAGGAACTGGGTATCGATCTGAATGTAGTGGAGGATCAGGAACCGGACGCTGCTTTGGGAAACGGCGGTCTGGGAAGACTGGCGGCATGTTTTCTTGATTCTCTGGCAACGCTCGGCTATGCGGCATACGGCTGCGGAATCCGTTACCGCTACGGAATGTTTAAACAGGAGATCAGAGACGGTTATCAGGTGGAAGTACCGGATAACTGGCTGCAGGACGGTAATCCGTTCGAGCTGCGCAGACCGGAATATGCCAAGGAAGTAAAATTCGGCGGGTATGTCAATGTCTATGTGGATGAGAACGGCAGGAGCAATTTTAAGCAGGAAGGCTACCAGTCAGTACGCGCGATCCCTTATGATATTCCGATCGTCGGTTACGGCAACGGTATCGTCAACACGCTGCGTATCTGGGATGCGGAACCGGTAGAATGTTTCCAGCTGGACTCTTTTGATAAAGGCGATTATCAGAAAGCGGTAGAGCAGGAGAATCTTGCAAGAAATATCGTTGAGGTATTATATCCGAACGATAATCATTATGCCGGAAAAGAACTTCGTTTAAAACAGCAGTACTTCTTCATTTCCGCGTCCGTACAGGAGGCGGTGGCCAAATTTATGCGTAAGCATGACGATATCAGAAAGTTCCATCAGAAAGTGACGTTCCAGCTCAACGATACACACCCGACCGTAGCGATTGCGGAACTGATGCGGATCCTTATGGATGATTATTATCTGACATGGGATGAGGCCTGGGAAGTTACCACGAAGACATGCGCCTATACCAATCATACGATCATGGCGGAAGCGCTTGAAAAATGGCCGATAGAACTGTTCTCAAGACTGCTGCCCCGTGTATACCAGATCGTTGAAGAGATCAACCGCCGATTCGTGGCGCGGATCGAGCAGATGTATCCGGGTAATCAGGAGAAGATCAGAAAGATGGCAATCATCTATGACGGACAGGTGAAAATGGCGCATCTTGCTATTGCGGCAGGCTATTCTGTCAATGGTGTTGCAAGACTTCATACGGAAATATTAAAGAATCAGGAATTAAAGGACTTTTATGAAATGATGCCCGAGAAGTTCAACAATAAGACGAACGGCATCACACAGAGAAGATTCCTTCTGCACGGCAATCCGCTTCTTGCAGACTGGGTAAGCGCACATGTCGGAAGCGACTGGATCACCGATCTGCCTAAGATCAGCAAGCTGAAAGTCTATGCGGATGATGAAAAGGCACAGCAGGAATTTATGAATATCAAATATCAGAATAAAGTGCGTCTTGCCAAATATATTCTTGAACATAACGGCATCGAGGTCAATCCCCGTTCGATCTTCGATGTGCAGGTAAAGAGACTGCATGAATACAAACGTCAGCTGATGAATATTCTGCATGTAATGTACTTGTATAACGAGTTGAAAGAACATCCGGATATGGATTTCTATCCGAGAACCTTTATTTTCGGCGCTAAAGCGGCAGCGGGTTACCGGAATGCCAAACTGACGATCAAGCTGATCAATGCCGTGGCGGATGTTGTCAATAACGATCCGGCCATCAACGGCAAGATCAAGGTAGTCTTTATTGAAAACTACCGCGTATCCAATGCGGAGATGATTTTCGCGGCGGCCGACGTATCCGAACAGATCTCTACCGCAAGTAAAGAAGCGTCCGGTACGGGTAACATGAAGTTCATGTTAAACGGCGCACTTACGATCGGTACAATGGATGGAGCAAACGTGGAGATCGTTGAAGAAGTCGGAGAAGAGAATGCATTCATTTTCGGATTGAGTTCCGATGAGGTTATCCGGTATGAAAATTACGGCGGATACTCTCCGATGGATATCTTTAATAATGACCCTGATATCAGAAAAGTTCTGATGCAGCTGATTAACGGAACCTATTCGGCTAACGATTCAGAACTGTTCAGAACATTATACAATTCATTGTTAAATACACAGAGCACTGCCAAAGCGGATACATATTTTATCCTGAAAGACTTTAAGGCTTATGCGGAAGCACAGAGAAAAGTGGAAGCCGCTTATAAGGACGAAAAGAGATGGGCAAAGAGTGCGATCCTGAACGTAGCATGCTCCGGTAAGTTTACATCCGACAGAACCATTCAGGAATATGTGGATGATATCTGGAAACTGGATAAGGTAGTGATACCGAAGAATAAGGAACTCCAAAAGTAATACGAATAGATCGTAAAGATAAAGAGAGACTGTTTTTTGTAACAGTCTCTTTTTTGTCTGATAAGGCAGTCTGTAAAGCATGACGACATTTCAGCCTGCCGGGAGAACGTTTGGTTTGCAAAATAGCCGTAAAACAGTTACAATGAACCTATATTGGGAGGTGCCTATGGAAAGAGCATTATTAGTGGGAATGAATCTGAATAATGGAGAAGACTATAAACTTTCTCTGGAAGAGCTTGGAAACCTTGCACAGGCTTGTGAAATGGAAGTAGTGGGTATCATAGAACAGAATCTGCCGGAAGTGCATAAAGCATTTTATATCGGAACCGGAAAGGTGGAAGAAGTAAAAGAAGAAGCCGAGACGCAGAATGCGGACGTGGTGATTTTTGATAATTCGCTTTCACCCATACAGATACGAAATCTGCAGAACAAGATCGAAAAGCCGATTTTAGACAGAAGTACGCTGATCCTGGATATCTTTGCAAAACGTGCCCGCTCTAAAGAAGCCAAACTGCAGGTGGAAGTAGCGAGGCTGCAGTATATGCTGCCGCGGCTTGTCGGACTGCATGCGGCGCTCAGCCGTCAGGGCGGCGGCAGCGGATCGCTTAGCAATAAAGGCGCCGGAGAGAAGAAACTGGAATTGGACAGACGTGTTCTGGAACACCGCCTTGCAGAATATAGAAGGGAATTGAAAGAAGTCAGCATACAGCGTCAGACACAGAGAAAGCAGCGTGCGGATTCCGGTATACCGCGCATAGCGCTGGTCGGGTACACGAATGCGGGAAAATCCACTTTACTGAACGCTATGTTGGATGCATACGGCACGGACGAAACCGACGCAGACGAGAAGAAGGTTATGGAGAAAGACATGCTTTTTGCGACGCTTGACACGACGGTCCGGAAGATCTCACCGGAAGGGCATCATGCGTTTCTGCTATCGGATACCGTAGGATTTATCCATAAACTGCCGCATCACCTTGTGGAGGCTTTCCACTCTACATTGGAGGAAGCCAAGGAGGCGGATATTCTGCTGCAGGTCATAGATTACAGCGACAGCCATTATAAAGAACAGATCGCAGTAACGGAAGAGACATTAAAAAAACTGGATGCCGACGGGATTCCCATGATCTATGTCTATAACAAGGCGGATAAAGTATCGGCCGACGATATTCCGGGACTGTTCAAAGAAGAAGATGCGGCTGCCGTTTCCAAACTGCCGGTCGTTACATCGGACAGTATCTATCTTTCAGCCAAAAAAAGGATCGGTCTGGAAGAACTGGTGGCCCTGATAGAAAAGAAACTCTCAGGCGGTTATGCAGAGTGTACAATGCTGATCCCCTTTACCGATGGCAGGGCCGTTTCCTATTTGAACGAAAACGCTGTCATATATGATACGCAGTATCTCGAAGAGGGCGTCAGACTGCATTTGCATTGTAAACTGGAAGATTATAAGTACTATGAGAAATACGTTATGTAGAGAGGCATACAGAAAATGGGCGAAAGAAAAGAAAGAAATGCCAATCATGAACTGCTTCGTATCATTGCAATGTTTATGATTGTGTTCATTCATGCCAACATGTATCTGTTCTATTTCGTGGATGGAAGCCTTGCGGTTTTCTGCAACGGTCTGGTTAACGGAATCTGCAACATAGGAGTATCCTGCTTTATCCTGATCTCCGGTTATTACGGGATGAAATTCGATCTAAAGAAGTTTGTAAAAATGGAATGTATGATGATCACATATTCGATTTTGGAAACGATCCTCCTGTGTGCCATTATGCCGGAAGAAATGCAGGGAGCCGCGCTGCTTGAGCAGCTGGTCAAGACGTTCCTGCCGTTTATCACCAGGAAATACTGGTTTTATTCAACTTACGTATGTCTGTTTATTATAAGCGGTTATATTCAGAAATTCCTTGACTCCTTAGAGAAAAAAGAGTTCGAAAGACTGCTGATCATTCTTTTGTTCCTGTTCAGCGTTCTGCCGACGGTCTTTTATTTTGAGGTCATTCCCGACAATGGAAAGGGCCTTGTGCAGATGATCATGGTATATATGATCGGGAGATATATTAAAAAATACAAAGACGTGAAGCTTCCCCGGTATGCAGGGGCGGTACTGCCTGTTTTATGGGTCATAAACGGGATATCGCATGAGGTACCGGTCCAGGTTGGCGGCATTTATCATCATTTGTGCAAAGACAACAGTATTACCAATCTGATCATGGCGGTGATTCTGTTTTATCTGTTCAAAGAATTAAAAGTTACATCCGGCTTTATCAACAGATCCGCACGCTGTATCTTTGCGGTGTTCGCGTTAAACGACGCATTGGTGACTGTTACGATGAAACTGCTTATCCGTTCCGGCATCCGAAACGCGGGCGGTATAGGAGGTTTTCTTACATTGACGGGAATTGTGGCGCTTATATTGCTTTTATGCCTTTTGGCAGGCGCTGTCAGAGAATTGTTACTTGGCAAAATTGACTGGAAAATAGGCGATTTTGTACACCGCAAAATTATCATTATCACAGGCAGATTGGAATCGTTATTACATTGACCAATGTAATGCTGCATGCTATAATGAAAGGCAATTAGATATGAGGGCGGAAGATTGCCGATTTTCATTTTTATATAAATTTTGGTTTGATTTATATAGAGCAGATTATGCGTTACCGATTCCTATGTGCAGCCATAGAATGTTTGATGGGGGAGACAGTTTTCAGCTTTGGTCTAAGTATTTGCCAAAGATATGGATATATTTCTGTGGCGTAGTATAAGGAGGAAACATTTATGGGTAAAAAACTGAATAAGTACCGCATCAAACAGCGACTGGAACGTGCATTTGTAGTAGCGTCAGGGATTCCGGGGCTTGCGGCGGTCGCAACATTAGTCATTATGATCGTGGTAGCGAATGTTTATGCAGGGGCGCTGCGGGATTATGGTTTTGCACAGGGAGATGTGGGCAAATCCATGACCTATTTTTCAGAGACGAGATCGGCGCTTCGCGGCTGTATCGGATATGATGATGCGGATACTGTGGCAAGTATGAAAAAGTCCCATGAAGAGTATGTGGAGAAATTCAAAGAGAGTTTTGCGAAGCTTGAGAGTGCAATGATATCGGCTGAAAACAAGGAAATTTATAAAAGTATATCCGATAAGTTAGCGGGTTACTGGACATTGGAAGCCGAGATCCTGGAAATGGGCATGTCCGGTGATGAAGAACTTGTAAGCGATGCGCAGCACAGGGCTTTGGATGAACTGATGCCGGTATATGAAGATATCAATGAGCAGTTAACCTCCATTATGGATGTGAAAGTCGACCGCGGAAATTCCATTTTTGCAGTCATGACAGTCGTATGTTTTGCCCTGGTGATGATCATAGTGGTGACGATCATTCTGTCCATGCTTTCTTCGCTTCGTCTGGGAAGAGGAATCGCGGAGAATATTTCCAGGCCGCTTATAGAACTGGGAGACAGGCTGGAGAGTTTTGCACAGGGCGATCTGTTCAGTGCATTTCCGAGCGTGGAGACGGAAGATGAAGTGTCGGATATGATAACCTCGGCGACGAATATGGCACAGGCCCTTGATTTTATTATTTCCGACATGGAGTACATATTGGGAGAAATGGCCGGTTCGAATTATACGGTAAGATCGAAAGACGGTTCCAGATATATCGGTGATTTCCGACAGTTATTCAACGCTTCGAAGAGATTAAGGGATTCTATGGTGGAGACGATTCGTTTTATCGAGGAATCTTCCATACAGGTTACAGCCGGTTCCGGTAATCTTGCAGAAACTTCACTCAGTCTGGCAGAAGGCGCTACGGAGCAGGCCAGCGCGGTAGAAGAGCTGCAGGCAACGATCACAACGATAGCGGAAGCTGCAGCGAAAGCAGCGGAAAATGCGGATGGAGCCTACAAGCAGTCACAGGAATATGCGGATGTGGCCAATAACAGCAGTGCGGATATCAAGGAGATGGGGGATGCGATGGAACGCATCAGCGATGCTTCGAAAAAGATCGGGAACATCATATCCGAGATCGAAAGTATCGCTTCACAGACAAATCTGCTTTCCTTAAACGCTTCTATTGAGGCAGCCAGAGCAGGAGAAGCAGGACGCGGATTCTCCGTTGTAGCGGATCAGATCAGACAGCTTGCGGAACAGAGCAGCAGATCGGCCGTTGATACGAGAACGCTGATCGAGGGCGCTATGCAGGAAGTGGAGAACGGCAATAGAGTAGCGGAACGTGCGGTAGCATCTATCGGGATCGTAGTAGACGGTATTCGGGAAGTGGCATCATCTTCCAAGGAACTGAGTGATATTTCCGCAAGTCAGGCGCTGACCATGAAAGAGGCGGAAGCAGGCATCAACCAGATCTCGGATGTTATTCAGACGAATGCGGCAGTTGCACAGGAGTCTTCTGCAACAAGCGAAGAGCTGTCTGCTCAGGCGGCTTCTCTGGATGCACTGATCGCCAAATTTACGCTGCCTTCCAAGAAATAAGGTTTTGTAAATAAGTAATATGATATGAAAAATGAATAGAATAGACGAAAATCTCCGGACCGCTTTTGCGCCGGAGATTTTTATTTTTCAAATTCATTGCGCGGAACCTTTTTATCCTTTATAATAAATAATTGGACAGAGATATGTGAAGATACAGGAGGAAATCATGATGATAAAATTATGGGACAGCGGCGCCTATCTGATTCGGGGAGAAGAACTGATCGCCGATGGAGCTGACGCGGCGGTACAGATAAAGAATAAAACCGGAAAAGAGGTTTCCAGGGACGAAGCGGCACAGGGAACGATGGCATATCATATTTTAAAAGAACATAATACTTCCGGTAATATGCAGAAATTAAAGATCAGGTTTGATAAACTGACATCGCATGACATTACTTTCGTAGGCATTATCCAGACGGCCAGAGCATCGGGACTGACCAGGTTTCCGATTCCCTACGTATTGACGAACTGCCATAATTCTTTGTGTGCGGTGGGCGGTACGATCAATGAAGACGATCATATGTTCGGACTGACCTGTGCGAAAAAGTATGGCGGTGTATATGTTCCCCCGCATCAGGCAGTCATTCATCAATATGCAAGAGAAATGCTTGCCGGCGGCGGCAGGATGATTCTCGGTTCCGATTCCCATACGAGGTACGGCGCGCTTGGCACTATGGCGATGGGAGAAGGCGGACCGGAACTTGTAAAACAGCTTCTCTCACAGACTTATGATATCAATATGCCGGGCGTTGTGGGTGTTTATCTAAAAGGTGCGCCTGCAAGAGGGGTAGGACCACAAGATGTAGCACTTGCAATTATCGGCGCAGTGTTCCATAATGGATATGTTAAGAATAAAGTGATGGAATTTATTGGTCCCGGCGTGAAAAATTTGAGCGCAGACTTCCGAATCGGCGTTGACGTTATGACGACGGAGACGACCTGCCTTTCTTCGATCTGGACGACGGATGACAAAATACGTGAATTTTATGACATTCACGGAAGAAGCGAAGAATATGCGCAGTTAGATCCGGATGAGGTCACTTATTACGACGGTATGATCGAAGTGGATCTTTCGGCCATCAAGCCGATGATCGCGATGCCGTTCCATCCGAGCAATACGTATACGATAGAAGAACTGAACGCCAATCTTTCGGACATTCTGCATGATGTGGAAGAGCGTGCCAAAGTCAGTCTGGACGGCGCAGTGCCGTATTCTTTACAGGATAAAGTTGTAAACGGCAGATTTATGGTAGATCAGGGAATCATCGCAGGCTGTGCGGGCGGCGGTTTTGAAAATATCTGTGCGGCGGCGGATATCTTAAAAGGATCCTATATCGGTGCAGACGGATTTACCTTGAGCGTATATCCGGCTTCCATGCCTGTGTATATGGAGCTTATTAAAAATGGCTGTGCGGCCGCGATTCTGGAAACAGGCGCCGTTATGAAGACCGCGTTCTGCGGACCGTGCTTCGGCGCCGGTGATACGCCTGCCAACAATGCGTTCAGTATCCGTCACTCTACCAGAAACTTCCCGAACAGAGAAGGTTCTAAGCTGCAAAACGGCCAGATTTCTTCTGTGGCGTTAATGGATGCGCGTTCAATAGCCGCTACGGCAGCAAATAAAGGCATGCTGACGCCGGCGACGGAATTTGACGGCCAATTAGGAACCTATCAGTATCATTTTGATGCGAATATCTATGCAAACCGTGTATTTGATTCACACGGAGAGGCAGATGAGAGCGTGGAGATTCAGTTCGGACCAAACATCAAGGACTGGCCGGCTATGGGGGCGCTGCCGGAGAATCTGGTGCTCCGTGTTGTATCGGAGATTCATGATCCGGTAACGACGACGGATGAACTGATCCCTTCCGGAGAAACATCATCTTATCGTTCCAATCCGCTGGGACTTGCCGAGTTTACGTTATCCAGAAAAGATCCTGAGTACGTGGGACGCGCCAAAGAGATTCAAAAAGCCGAAAAGGCGAGAATGGCAGGCGAACATCCCTGTCAGGCACATCCGGATGTGAAACCGCTCATGAATGTGATCAAAAAGACTTTTGGCGGTGCGTCACATGAGAATACGGGATTCGGTTCTACGATCTTCGCGGTAAAACCGGGAGATGGTTCGGCAAGAGAGCAGGCGGCAAGCTGTCAGAAAGTATTGGGAGGCTGGGCTAATATCGCCAATGAATATGCAACGAAAAGATACCGCTCAAACCTGATCAATTGGGGCATGCTTCCGTTTATAATCGAGGAGGGAGCGCTTCCGTTTAAGAATCTGGACTATCTCTTTATTCCGGATATCAGGGAAGCGGTAGAGAAGAAACGGGATGCGGTAACTGCCTATACGGTATCTGTTGCAGAAGAGTCCATGCAGGCATTTACATTAACATTAGGGGAACTGACTGACGAAGAACGTCAGATTATTTTGAAAGGATGTCTGATCAATTATAACAGAGTCGGCTGACAACTGACCGAAAACATAATTTGTGACAAAAACTTATGGGTAAGCAAAGCAGTAGCAGAAAGAAATATTATATTATTAAAACAGTGATGATCTGTGGCTTTTTTGCCAGTCTGGCGTCCGCATGTATTTTTGCGGAGACCAGGACGGCGGAATGGGCGCGTGCGGAGCAGGCGTCGGTCAAGGCCGCCAGAAGACCGATGGAACTGGAAGTAGAGGAAGTACGGGATGTACAGACCGTTCTTCTGCCTATGGTGAACACCGGGACGGAACAGCCGTCCGTGGAAACGACAAAGGAGATTGTAGACGACAGTATTTTAAGCAATGTACCGGCGGCAGATTATGCCTATTCTTTTGACAAGCAGATGGATGGCGCCAAAGTCGTTACCAGACAGGGAGATTACGGCGGATTTAACGAGGGCGCCTATCCCGAAGAGAATCTGGAGAAAGCGCCGTTATTTACCGAAGGGATAGAGGGAGATGCCATTTATCTGGATGGGAGTTACGGTGTAGAGCTTTGCGGCGTTGCGCTTACGTCGGAATCCTATACGATCTCTTTCTGGATGAAAGCGGAAGAGATCTACGATTGGTCGCCGTTTCTGGCGATTGGTTCGCACATATTAAATTATGAAGAAAACAAGAATTATATCTGCTTTAACAAGAAGACTTCCGAAGACGGAGAAGAAGTCCTGCCGGTATTCAATACAATCAATGATACATTGGAAAATTCCTGTGAGGTACGTCCTTCCCTGGAAGATAAGAGATGTATCAATTTAAATGAATGGTGCTATATTACGGTTCGGGTCGATGCCTCACAGGTATCGGAAACCGATCCCAATAAGGTTACAGCGTATCTGTATCTGAACAGTGAGCTGATCGGCTGCAGCGAAGTCTCCAGAATGTCGTTTGATATGGAGAATATGAAAGCATATCTGGGCATTAACTGTCACGACAGACTTTTCCGTGCCTGTTATGATGAAGTGCGTATCTGGAACTGCCTGCTTGACGAAAACCAGATCAGCGATATGTATGTTGCCTATATCAGTGCAGAGCAGCAGGAACAGTAATACAATGATCGTATAAGAAAAAATTGTATTGTCAGATTAAGGAAAAAAAGAAAGTGTCCGATATATTAAACAACAAGGGATGGCTGCTTCCGGCCGGACGGTCATTCCTTGAATTAAAAAAGTCGGACCACGGATGGTATTTTTATGGAAAAGGATATTCCAGAAAAGTACCATTTTTTTATGCAATTATGTGGGGAGGACAAAAAGGAGGTATCATTGCGAATTAGTTCCAGTAGTATAGGAATGGAATCCGCCAGAAGTTATTCTTCTGTAACACTAAGAAGCGCCCGCATGTACAGGGGCGAATCCAAAAACTTATCCGCCGGAAAGGGAAATGGATTTCTTGGAAGTTTTTGGGGAATGGGAGATGAAGCACAGGCAAAAGACACGGATGAGAGTAGTAATGCGCAGACTACTTTGCAGGATGTCTCACTTCATTTCCAAAACCTGTCTAATACAGGCAGGATAACGGCACGCAGCGAAGAAAGGGAAGCCAGGGAAACGATCCGGCAGCATTGCATGAAATTTTTGATGTATCTGCTGTTTGGTGACAAGCACAAACAGGAACTGGATGAACTTTGGGGAGCCAATGCAGGTTCTTCATCTCAGGGTTCGACATATGAAAGCTACGGCATTTCCAATACTTATTATCACACTGAGACGGAAAAGACCTCTTTTGCAACGACCGGCGTTGTAAATACTGCGGATGGCAGACAGATCAGTTTCGGACTCAGCCTTGAGATGAGCAGGAGTTTTACGGAGTATTATGAAGAGAATTATGATATCGGCGTGCTGCATTGTACCGATCCGTTAGTGATTAATTTAAACGGTAACGTCGCAGAGCTTTCCGACCAGAAATTTTTCTTTGATTTAGACTGTGATGGCAAGAAAGAGGAGATTTCTTCTCTGAAAGCCGGCAGCGGTTACCTGGCGTTGGACTTAAACCAGGATGGCGTCATCAATGACGGCAGCGAGTTATTTGGAACCCAGTCGGGGAACGGTTTTGCCGATCTGGCAAAATACGATACGGATGGCAACGGCTGGATCGATGAAAATGATGCGGTCTGGGATAAGCTGTTGATCTGGACGAAGGATGAAAACGGAAACGACAAACAGTATCATCTTTCGGAAGCCGGGGTAGGCGCGATCTGTTTACAGAACAACCGAACCGAATTTTCGCTGAATTCCATGAAGGATAATCACACTAATGGTGTGATCAGAAATACCGGTATTTTCCTTTATGAAAACGGAAATGTGGGAACCGTACAGCATCTGGATCTGGTACGCTGACAGTCCGCGGCAGGAAAGTACGGAAGCAGGAAACCTGTGTGATATTTTTGTATGAACAGGGACATCTCAACATACAATGAAAAGAGGTGTCCTGATGAACTTATTTAGAATCGTCCAAAAAAGAACAAACAAAAGGGAACATAATGGAAGTCCTTTGCAGGATGTCCTGACTGTGCTTTTGTTTGTTTTTTTGTTGCCATATGTAATATCCTGCCTGTGGGGGCATGTCGGAGAAGAGACGGATGTGCTTTCTCATAAGGCAGATACCGAAGAGACGGAGCGGATCGATGAACGTTACGAAGTGGAGCTTGTCGGTGATTGGGGAACGAAGCATATGACGATGCAGGAATACCTGATCCGGAAATTGAAAGTCGTTATGCCAAAAGAAGAGGGAAGCGGGAAAATGTATGAACCCGAAGCCTTAAAAGCGCAGGCGGTACTGATCCGGACGGAGCTTTGGGGACTCTTCCGTTCCGGCGAAGATACGGTTGTACTGCAGGATGAGGTTCTGTTATATGATCACGATGAGCTGTATACGCAGGAAGAGGAATCGCTATATGCGGAAGCGGTCATGGTTACGGATGGACTCTATCTTTCTTATGAAGGAAAACCGATAAAAGCCTCTTTTTTTCCGGTCAGCAGCGGACAGACGAGGAATGCGGACGAAGCTCTGGCAAACGGTTCCTATCCCTATCTGATCAGCGTAGAGTGTGAACAGGATATTCTGGCGAAAGATTATCAGAGTCAGGTAACATACTCCAAAGAAGAATACGGACAGAGAATATCGGAGCTGTTCGGTGAAGATCAAGCAGTGCAGGATCTGTGGAACCGGTTGACATTTACCTATGACAGCGCCGGTTATGTGATAAAAGCAGAAGCGGACGGAGCCTTTTGCAGCGGAGAAACGTTTCGTTATGCGTTCGGTCTTTCTTCTGCAAGCTTCCGGGCGGAGTGGGGAGAAGATGCGGTTACATTTTATGTGAAAGGAGCGGGACACGGCTTTGGCATGAGCCAGTACGGAGCGAATGAAAAAGCTGCGGCAGGGGATACTTTTAACCAGATTTTGGAACATTACTTTTTTCAGGTAGAATTAGTAAAAATTGAATAATATGTCAGATTCGGGAAAGAATAAACACCAGAAATTATTTCTTTAAAAAATCCGGAAGGATAACAGGAGGCAAAGTCAAAATTATGAGTATGAGAAGAAATAGAAATGGTGTAAGAAAAGAGAGGATCATCATGTTGGCTTCATCGGCGCTTGTGCTGACCGCGCTTACGGTAACCGGCGTTTTTGTCAGAAGCAGCAGACAGAAAGAAGATGAAAGTAATGTGATAGATTTCAGTGTGATCGAAAATGACACCCAGGAATTGGCGGATAATACATTGGTAGAAGAAAATATGGATACGATCTTCGCCGAAGTGGGAACCGACGATCTGGATTATGATCCGAATTTCCAGGAAGCCAATTCAGACAGAGTAGAAAACCCGAATGCGATCGGTAATATCACCGGCAGGGAAACGGAATCGGAAGAAGATAAAAAGCCTGAGAAAGAAGTGGAAGTAGAGGATCAGAGTAAAAAAGAACCTTTAAAGGAAGACGATAAAAAAGCAGAAGAAACCGAAAGTAATAAAGAAGAACCGGATGAAGGCATGATAGATGAGAGCGAGGAAACTATGGCTGAAGAACCGGAAGATACCGAGGCGATTGCGACAACGATACAGCCTATTCTGGATTTTAATGAAGAGGACAGGCTGGTATGGCCGATCGTAGGCGATATCCTGATCAATTACAGCATGGACAAGACTATCTATTTTCCTACGCTGGAGCAGTACAGATATCATCCGGCTATCGTAATCTCTGCAACGGAAGGTGAGAATATTTCTGCAGCGGCAGATGCCAGAGTGATCTCGGTATCTTATGATTCGCATCTTGGCAATACGGTCGTTATGGATCTGGGAAATCAGTATGAACTGACTTACGGACAGCTTGATAATATTACGGTAACGGAAGGCAGTTATGTGGCTTGCGGCGATATTATCGGCAGCGTTGCCTCTCCGACGAGATATTACAGTACGGAAGGTGCAAATGTATACTTTAAGCTGACCAAAGATGGAGAGCCGGTCAATCCGATGAGCAGATTGAAAGACTAAATTCCGAAGAAAGGAACGGAAATGCTTACGATTATTCATGGTAAAATAATGACGATGGCAGGCAGAGACTATGAAGATGGTTTCGTGCAGATAGAAAATGGTAAGATAAGCGCCATCGGCAGTATGGCGGAGTGCCCTGTCAAAGACGGGGACAAGGCCTCTCACGAAGACAGGCTCCTGAATGCCGGAGGGAATACGGTTCTGCCCGGGATAATAGAAGCGCATTGCCATATGGGCATTACCGAGGAGAAGAAGGGTATGGAAGGGGACGACTGCAATGAGAGCGTCGATCCCATTACGCCTTATCTGCGGGCCATTGATGCGATAAACCCGATGGATGCGGCATTTGATGATGCGCTGCGCGCAGGGATCACTTCCGCAATGGTGGGACCGGGAAGTTCCAATGTAGTCGGCGGTCAGTTTGCCTTTATCAAAACACATGGCAGGTGCATCGATCATATGATCGTTAAAGCGCCTGCCGCCATGAAAGTTGCCTTCGGAGAAAATCCGAAGGTGAATTTTTCGCAGCAGAACATCTCTCCGGCTACCAGAATGGCAATTGCCGCAATGCTGCGGGAAGAGCTCTTTAAGGCGCAGGCCTATCGGAAGAGCAGAGAAACGGATGAAAACATGCAGGCCGATTTCCGTTACGAGTGCTGGCTGCCGGTACTGCGGGGACAGATTCCCTTAAAGGCACATGTGCATCGTGCGGATGATATTCTGACGGCTATCCGGATCGCAAAAGAATTCGGTCTTTCTATGACGTTAGATCACTGCAGCGAAGGGCATCTGATTGCTGAGGAGATCAAAGAGAGCGGATTTCCGGCGATCGTCGGACCGGATATGGCAAGCCGGAATAAAATAGAAGTGCAGAATATGGCATTTAAGACCGTAGGCATTCTAAACCGTGCAGGCGTTTTGACCTCTGTTACAACAGACCATCCGGTGTCAATGATACAATTTCTGCCTATTTGTGCGGGCCTTGCCGTGAAATCAGGACTTTCCGAAGAAGAGGGACTGCGCTCCATAACGATCAATGCAGCGAAGATCTGCGGTGTTGCGGACAGGGTCGGCAGTCTGGAAACAGGTAAAGACGGGGATGTCGTTATCTTTGATGGCAGTCCGTTGGAAGTATCGACGAAAGCGCTCTGTACAATCATAGAAGGAAAAATTGTATATTGTGATGAAAAGGCGTGTATGGAATCAGAAGGTGACGAAGTCACTTTTATGTGATAAGATAGTAAATGTGATCATATCACAGGGTATTTGACCATAAAAAAGTGACTGGGTGAAAATATGATTTTAAATAAGAAAAAAAGATATTTTTGCAGCCTGTCTGCCATACTGGCAGTCGTGGGTCTTTTGTCCGGCTGTGCAGAGCTTGACACTTCACCGGCCGGTAATGTCGAACAGGAAGAAGAGATTGTGAGTCTGGGCCTGCCGCCGGAATTCAATTATGAAGTGCCGGTCAGTCTTCCGGACATTATGATCGATCAGGTGGGATATGCGCAGGGAAGTAATAAGATAGCAGTATTTCGCGGAGAAATACTGCCGGATACATATGATCTGGTTGAGAGCGAAACGGGAGAGGTTGTTTATACGGGAACCATTAAGAAAAAGGGGTATAATTTCCTGACCGGAGAGAATATCAGTTACGGTGATTTTACTGATTTTACCGAACCGGGGACGTATTATCTGCAGGCAGATATCATTGGACGTTCTTATTCTTTTATGATTTCGGACAACCCTTATTCCGAAATTTTTATTGCTGCGATGAAACGGTATTATTACAGCCGCTGTGGTCTGACACTTTCTTCGGAACTGGCGGGAGATAAGGCGCATAATGCATGTCATACGAATACTGCGCTGTTAAAAGAAGATACAACGATCGCACTGGATGCAGCAGGAGGATGGCATATTGACGAAAACGGGCAGAGAGATGTCATAAAAGGCTGTCAGGCTATTAACAATCTGCTTCTTGCCTACGAATTGTACGGCAGTGTCTTTACGGATGAGACGGGAATTCCGGAAAGCGGGAACGGGATTCCGGACGTAATGGATGAAGTGAAATACGAAATAGACTGGCTTTTAAAAATGCAGGATGCGGAGAGCGGTGCGGTTTATTCCGCTGTCAGCATTATCAATAACGCCGATAATGCATATCAGATGTATATTGAATCCGTTACGATGGAAGCCACGATCCAGTTTGCGGCTACGATGGCCAAATTCAGCTATCTATATCAGAGTTATGATGTAGACTATGCAACGCAGTGTCTGCGGGCGGCCGATAGAGCATACCGCTATGTGGAAAAATATCCGGCGGACGTTTCCGAAGAGTCCTGTTTTTTTGCGGCAGCAGAATTATACCGGGCAACCGGCAACTATGCATACCGTAATGTGGTGCATCAGTATCTGGAGAAAGAAGAAAAGGCAAATATAAGTAACGATTATGTCTTCTGGGGCTGCGTGACGTATCTTTCCACCAAACAGCGGGTAGATGTAAATCTGTGTGAGAAGGTAATCAAGGGATTGCTCTCGGATGTGGAAAATATTTCTTTTGCTTCCAAAAATTCCAAGTATCTGACAGAAGGCAATCAAGACCAGAACAATAACAGAGAACTGCTGCAGAAGATGGTACGTCTGGCAGTAGTCGATCATATTATTACCAATCATGAATATATGACGGTCCTGGAAAACCACTTGCACTATTTTCTCGGCAGAAACGCACTGTCTATCAGTTATATAGACGATGCAGGCGACCGGAATTATAAGACAGTCGATGAAAAAACGGGAATTATGCAGCAGATCGATTCCAATGCGGAACTGATCGTCATGCTGAGCGCGATCGAGGCGGATTTTGCTGAAACGCTGGAGCGGCAATAGAGAAAAGGTCAGGCAGACAGCCTGACCTTTTTATATGAGTTCTTTATTCTTAAAATACATTTCTTTAATAACTTCCTGCATGCTGGAAGCGATATTTTTCTTTTCGTCCCTTGTCATGTCACTCATACAGACCGGTTTGCCATATTCGATGACAACATGCGTTTTCTTTATTTTCGGCAGATGATCTTCAAAAATATCGGCAGCGTTGTTGATGCTCATAGGAACAATGGGACAGCCGGTCTTTTCCGCGATCTTAAAACTGCCTCCGTGAAAGGGAAGAAAGGTATCGTTTACCTTGTTTCTGGTTCCTTCCGGGAAAATGCAGATCGAGATACCGGAATTTACTTTGTCGATGCCCTCCAGAATCGTTTTCATGCCCTGTTTGATATCTTTTCTGTCTAAGAACAGGCAGTGGAGGTATTTCATCCAGTCACGTAAGAGCGGGTAACGCAGCATTTCCTTCTTGGCGATGTAGCCGGTCGGACGCGGTACTCTTATGTAAGTCATTAAAATATCAAAATAGCTCCGGTGGTTCCCGATATAGAGAACGGCCTGGTCTTTGGGTACATTTTCTTCGCCTAGCACGGTGATCCTGGTGCCTGCGATGAATAAACAGCAGCGAAATGCCCAGTTGACGATCGCAAGGGAAGAGCGGCTTTTCACATCCATGTTGAATTTCCCGATGATATATTCCACGATCAGCAGCGGTATACTGCCGATCAGAAATAAAACGACAAAAAGTACGAGCAGGATAAATCGAATCATAAAAACCTCCATGGTGGGATCTGCAGATTGCCTGTGTAATGGCGGGACATCAGGTCAGGCTTTTTAGCCTGACTTTTTTTATTATAGCGAACTTCCCTTTTTTAATCAATAGGAATAGACTTTTCTGTTTGTTAATAAATTTATAGTAATGAAAGTGTATCGTAACAGATTCGCGTAGAAAGGAAAATAATGATTATGGCTGAACTGGAGAAGAGATTACTTAGTATTCTGCTCGTCATTCTGCTTTGCGCGGGAGTGATCGCATGCGGAAGATCGCAGGATCCTATGGAGAAGATCAAAGATCTGGAATTTACCGTGATTCCGGAAGATAAGCTGCCGGAGGAACTATTATCCGCCATTGAAGAAAAAAAGGGATCGTCTTTTAAAATGACATTTGAGGATCAGGGATTTTTGTACATATGCGTCGGATACGGAGAACAGGAAACGGCCGGTTACAGCATTACGGTCAATGATCTGTATGAAACGGGGAATGCGATTTATATCGATACGAACCTGATCGGACCGGGACCGGAAGAAAAAGGGAAAAATACGCCGACTTATCCGTATATTGTAGTGAAAACGGAGAACCTCAACAAATCCGTAGTCTTTGATTAAATTGTGGTGTTTGCTCCAGGTTTGTGGTACACTTACTACAGACTAAGCAGGAGGCACAGGAAGATGCTGCATATTATAAACGGTTATGTGATAGACCCGAAGTCTCGCCTGGAAGGGTATCGGGACATTCTCATCAAAGACGATAAAGTGGCAGTGATCGCGGAGCGGGGAACGCCGCTTGAAAAGATGCTCAGGCAGGTACAGGCAGGCAGGAAAGATGGCGTGCAGGAAACGGTACAGAATACGGAAGCGGAAGAGATGCTGCCGCAGACGATCGATGCTGTAGGGCAGATCGTAGCACCGGGACTGGTCGATGTGCATGTGCACTTCAGAGATCCGGGGTTTACGTACAAAGAAGACATTTTAAGCGGTGGGCGTGCGGCCGCCAAAGGAGGCTTTACAAGTGTCGTGCTGATGGCGAATACGAAACCGCCCGTCGATCAGGAAGAGACATTATCATACGTTCTGCAAAAAGGCCGGGAAACAGGCATTCATGTGCATACCTGCGCCAATGTGACAAAAGGTATGAAAGGGCAGGAGCTTGTAGATATGGAGGCGTTATCTATGGCAGGAGCCGCAGGGTTTACGGACGACGGCATTCCGCTCATGGATGAAAAGATTCTGCAGGAGGCGCTGCAAAGAGCGGCAAAGCTGCACAAACCGGTCAGCCTGCATGAAGAAGATCCTGCCTGCATCAGCAATAACGGCATTCATGCGGGAACTGCCTCGGCACATTTTGGAATCGGCGGATCCCCCAGAGAAGCAGAGATCCGTATGGTAGAAAGAGATATCCGGATTGCACTGACGCAGGAAGCCGATTTATCCATTCAGCATATCAGTACCAAAGAAGCTGTGGAGCTCGTAAGACAGGCGAAGAAAAAGAGCGGTCACATTTATGCGGAAGCGACGCCGCATCATTTTACACTGACGCAGGAAGCGGCAATAAAATACGGCACGCTTGCCAAGATGAATCCGCCGCTGCGGGAGGAAAGCGACAGGCAGGCAATCATTGAAGGACTGAGAGACGGTACGATCGATATGATAGCTACCGATCATGCGCCGCACAGCAGGGAAGAGAAAGAAAAACCCGTAACGGAGGCTCCCAGCGGGATTATCGGTCTGGAAACGGCCTTGTCCCTCGGGATCAGAGAACTCGTTGACCCCGGTTATCTGACGCTGTCGGAGCTGATGCATAAGATGAGTCTTGCACCCGCGAAACTGTATCATCTGGATGCGGGATACATTGCGCAGGGCGGACCGGCGGATCTGGTCATATTTGATAAAGAGGCGAAGTGGAGAGCCGGCGAGGAGACTTTCGTTTCCAGATCGCATAATTCTCCGTTTATCGGCGAGACAATGCCGGGCGTCGTTACGTATACGATATGCGGCGGCAGAGTGGTATACCGGTGTGAGAAGCGCTTATAGTGCATGTACAGTAAAACAGATGAGCCGGGAATTTCCATGCGGGCCGGCAGAGGAAAAAGATTTCTGCTGAAGGGCCCTCTAAAAACGCCGGCACTTGAATTTTGAGACGCCTGCGGCGCAAAATTCTTAGTACCGCTGCGTTTTTAATGGAGCGAGAGCGCGCGCCGAAGCAGAAACTTTTTTCCTCTGCCGGCCCGCATGGAAATTCCCGGCTCATTCCGCATACAGTAAAGGATGGAAAAATTCATGACATATCAGGGAAAAACACAGGAAGAAAAAACACGAAAGAAAAAGGTAACGGCGAAAGTCGTGTCGCAAAAAGAAATCGCAGGAGACATTTATGATCTGTGGCTGGAGACGGATCTGGCTTTGGATGCGCATCCCGGGCAGTTTGCGGCAATTTATCCGAAAAATGCCGCTACGCTCTTACCAAGACCGATCAGTATCTGCGAGATAGATAAAGAGAAGAAGAGACTGCGTTTTGTATATCGTATCGCGGGGAAGGGAACGAAAGAATTTTCCGCATACCGGGAAGGTGACGAAGCAGCGGTCCTCGGGATTCTGGGAAACGGTTTTCCCATTGAAAGGGCGGATGGAAAAAGTGTGTTTCTTATGGGCGGCGGCATCGGTATTCCGCCGATGCTGCAGCTTGCGAAGCAACTGCATGAAAAACAGGCGCAGGGAAAACAAATAGATTTCCGGGAGAAACAGACGGACACGAAGGTACAGATCATTGCGGGATATCGGAATAACGACCTGTTTTTGCAGGAAGATCTGGGAAAATACGGTACGCTTTATCCTGCAACGGAAGACGGCAGTGCAGGTACGAAAGGGAATGTGCTGGATGCCGTACGTGAGAACGGACTGCATGCCGACATTATCATGGCCTGCGGGCCGATGCCGATGCTGCGCGCCATTAAACAGTATGCCGCCGATAACGGCATAGAGGCATATCTGTCTTTGGAGGAGCGGATGGCATGCGGTGTAGGCGCCTGCCTTGGCTGTGTGTGTAAGACAAAAGAGGTGGACAGCCATTCGCATGTGCATAATGCGCGCATCTGTACGGAAGGTCCGGTATTTGAAGCAAAAGAGGTGGATATCTGATGAATACAAAGGTTACGATTGCAGGCATTACATTAAAAAATCCGGTTATGACGGCTTCAGGCACGTTTGGCTCCGGTATGGAATACAGTGATTTTGTAGATTTGAACAGGCTGGGCGCTGTTGTGACAAAGGGCGTTGCAAACGTGCCGTGGCCCGGTAACCCGACGCCGCGTATCGCGGAAGTATACGGCGGTATGTTAAATGCCATAGGATTACAGAATCCGGGTATCGATGTGTTTACAAAGCGCGATATTCCTTTTTTACAGCAATATGATACGAAAGTGATTGTCAATGTCTGCGGCAGGAGCGTGGAAGATTATCTCGAAGTCGTGGAAAGACTCGGAGACGAACCCGTGGATATGCTGGAGATCAATGTTTCCTGTCCCAATGTGAAAGAGGGCGCCATTGCTTTCGGACAGGATGCGGACTGTCTTTATGATATCACTTCGCAGATCAGAAAAAAAGCCGTACAGCCGGTGATCATGAAACTCAGTCCCAATGTGACGGACATTGCGGAAATGGCCAAAGCGGCGGAAGCGGCAGGGGCAGACGCGGTATCGCTCATTAATACGATCACGGGAATGAAGATTGATATTCATAGAAAGAAGTTCGTACTTGCCAATAAGACGGGCGGTATGTCTGGTCCGGCTATCAAACCGGTAGCGGTCAGAATGGTATATCAGGCGGCGCAGGCAGTGAAGATTCCGATCATCGGTATGGGCGGTATCGCTTCGGCGGAAGATGCCGTTGAATTTCTGCTGGCCGGTGCTTCGGCTGTTGCGGTAGGGGCGATGAATTTCGTCAATCCCTGTGCAACGGTGGAAATCATAGAGGGAATCGAAAGCTATATGAAGCAGTACGGTATAGAGGACGTCAGGGAACTGATCGGCGCGGTGCAGTAGAAATAAAAACGGACTGTCCTTACGGCTTCGTCAGACGATGTTAAGGAAAGTGTCATATATTGCCTTCATGCGGCATACAATACAATAAGTATACGCATGGAGGTATTTTTGTGGAATTAGTGAAAAAAAAGATACATATGGATCGCATTGCAGGCAAAGCCGGAACCCAGATGGTATTGGAAGAGGATGTAAATATATCAGATAACAGACCGGATGCCAGTCATCTGATTTCTGTCAAAGGGGACGTCATAATGGATGAGATCCGTGTAAATGACGACCGTGTCGGTCTGAAAGGAAGACTGCAGGTACAGATGCTGTATCTGACGGAAGAAGAAGGAATGTGCGCCAGCATGGAAGCCTCTCTTCCTTTTGAGGAAAAAGTCAATATGGAAGGGATTCATAACGGTGATACGGTGCTGCCCTCCTGGACGATCGAAGATCTGACGGTCGGACTGATCAACTCCAGAAAAATGAGTGTACAGTCCATGATTTCTTTTGCTTTGGAAATGGAAGAAAAGGTCGAGCAGGAGGCAGCCGTTGATATTTACCATGAGGAACCTGTGGAATATCGGAAACAGGTATATCCGCTCCTGCAGATGGCAGTCAATAAGAAGGATATCTTTCGTATTAAGGAAGAGATGGAACTGCCTTCCAATCTCCCCAATGCGTTCCAGATCATCTGGCACAGTATTACGTTAAACAAGGTCGAGTTTAAAGCGCTGGATGAAAAGATCGCTCTGCAGGGAGAGATGAAAGCATTTTTCCTGTTTGAAGGAGAGGGCGATAATGATAAGACGCTCTGGTATGAAAATACGGTGCCGTTTAGCGGTATGATCGAATGCCATGGATGTCTTGAGAATATGGTGCCGGATATCCGTTATACGGTCTCACAGTGCAATGTGGAAGTCAAACCGGATTTTGACGGGGAAGAAAGAGTTTTCTGCGTGGAAGATGTACTGGATCTCGAGATCCGTCTTTACGAGGAAGAAAATCTGGAAGTGCTTTCGGATATCTACGGCGTAGCCAAGGAGATCGAAGCCGTGACGACGGACGTATCGTTGAAACGGCTGCTTCTGCATAACAGCGGAAAATGTAAGATAGCGGAGCATGCCAGGATCCAGAATACGGAAATGCACATGTACCAGCTTCTGCATAACGAAGGAGAGATCCGGATCGAAGAACAGGTGATCGTTGATAACGGTATTTCCATTACGGGGACATTCCATGTGACAACGATCTATCTTTGTACGAACGGACAGAATACGATATACGCGACGAAGAGTTCGCTGCCGTTTAAGTATTTTATCGACGTGCCGGATATCGAAGAAAGCAGCGACTGTCATATATACTGGAATTTGGAACAGCTTATCGTAACTATGCTTGACAGCGAGGAACTGGATATCAAAGCCGTGCTCAATTTTGACGCCCTTGTTTTTACGACAAGGAAAACGAGTCTGATCACGGATATTAAGGTTGAAGAACTGGATATGAATAAGATCAGTGAACTTCCCGGGATTGTCATTTATATTGCGGGAAGCGGAGATACGCTCTGGGATATCGGCAAGAAATATTACGTGCCGATCGCACAGTTAAAAGAAGTCAATGAACTTGTTTCCGAAGAGATCAAAGCGGGAGATAAGATTCTGGTCGTCAAAGGCACTGCTTAGATGGGAAAGACCGGCTGGAAATCCTGGTATTTGGATTTCCAATCGGTTTTTTACTTTTGCCTGTAAAGCATGATAAAATGCGTTTACACGCTGGGAAAGTCCATTGCGGGATAGGCGCGGAATCTTTTAACTAACATATTTTACATTTCGGAAAATATGTGGTATTATGTATCAATGAAGAATCAGACTGTAGATCAGGCAAAAAATTACAGAATAGACAGTTTTAAAAAATTGTCTGAAGGGGGACAATATGAAACGTAAAGGGCACAATCATAAGGAATCCTTTTCTATCCTTCTGATTTCCAATACGGGACAGGGCAGTAAGCAATTTCATATTTCACGGGGCGTGGCCCGGCTGCTTATTTTTTTGCTCATCTTATTGTGTGCTGCCGTCGGCGGCGCGGGTTTTCTGGCTTATAAGATGACGCCCGGATTTGGAGAGCAGAATAACTTACAGGCAAAGATAGATTCACAGCAGCAGCTGATCCAGCAGCTGGAAACGGAAAAGGAAAACCTGAGTACCGAAAAAGCAGCGCTTGAGCAGGAAAATGAAGCTTTACGTCAAAGCGGAGCGGCGGAAACAGCGGATACAACATCGGCAGACGCAGAACAGTCGGCAGATGAGGGAGAAGCGGCGGATGCCGACGTTAATATTCCCAGACGATATCCTTCGCCTAAGACAAGCGTCGTCCTGTCTTCTTTTTCCGAAGAAGAGCCATATCTGGCGATCGGCCTGCATGAAGAAGGGAACATCGTTGCGACCGGAAACGGAACGGTTACTTCGGTCTCATCGGACGATACGTATCCTGTTATCATTGAAATAGATCACGATAAAGGATATAAGACGCGCTATATGTGCAGGCAGGAAGCAGAGGTACAGGCCAGCGAAGGCGCACAGGTAGAAGCGGGAGATACATTATTTACCATTACTGTAGAAGATGCACAGCTGGATTATCAGATTCTTTTTGAAGAAGAACCGATCGATCCGCTCACGGTCATTGAGGCCAAAGGATAAAAGGAGGAACAGGAAATGATGAGTAAAAACAGAAACAAAAACGCTTCGGCGGATACAAGGGCAAAAGTCGGAACACTGATCGGAAAGGGCGCCGTTTTTGACGGTAACCTGACTGCCCCGGAGACAATCCGCTTAGATGGTACGCTGAACGGAAACTGTGAATGCAAGGAGCTGCTGATTGTCGGTGTGGACGGATACATTAACGGTGATATCGATGCGCAGAATGTTATGATCGCCGGCAGAGTGGACGGAGATATTGTTGCACACGGTAAACTGGAACTGCTTTCTACCGGCAAACTGACCGGAAATATTACTGCAAGATCGCTTGTAATTGACGAAGACGCATGCTTCGATGGCAGATGTACGATGACATCTCCTGACACGGCAGGAACATCCGTATCAACCAAATCCGATAAAAACAGTAAAAGCACGTTGACCGACACTTCCGATAAGGAAACACAGAATACGACGACCGCCGGTTCCGGTCAAAAAAGCGGTTACCACTATTAAATGAAAATTATCATTACATAATGAGAAACACTGTCATTATGTTTCAGGTTTGATTTCCATTCGGGCAGCGGAAGGAGTAAGGACTTTTCATTCCTCTCTGTCCGGATAGATGTGCCTGTAACGATAAAGTCCGTTTCCCGGTTTATGTTGTAAACAACGCTTTCTGTGGGATTTCCTTCCATAAGCGTATAAATTCTGACTCCGGCATCATCCGCATAATCATAATTCGTCCAGATTCCTTTCGGAAGATAAAAGATCCCTTTTTGAGCAGACAGCAGCCGTTGCCGAACCGTATAGTAACCTGCCGATATCGGGCGCCAGTTATGAGGCAGGATCTGTTTTTCATGAAAAAACCGCAGATGCTTTACAGCAGGGCAGGCACGAAACAGATACAAAGAAAGAGGGCGCTGAAACGGCTATGGTCAAAAAATTTCGGATCACTTCTTTTTTCAATTTAAATAAATACAAGATCAAACAGCAGCTGTATCTGATGTATTCGGCTGTCGTTGTTGTGCCCATCATTCTGATCGGTATCTTCCTTCTGCTCTATACATACAGGATGATGGTAGGTTATCATACGGAACTGTTGGATTCCGATAATCACCGGGTAAGGAACGTGCTGTTTGAGATCACGACGCAGATTTATAATATATCGGAAAATATTACATTTGACGACGATATTCAAAACATTTTGACAAAAGATTATACCGATTTATCCGATTATGTTGAGACTGTCTCCTACAGCGGGTTATTGGATTACTATGAGAAAAATTATGCGGAGATCAGTTCGATCACTATTTATACGGATAATCCGACGCTTTCTGATTATAAGCAGTTCCGGCAGACGGATGAACAGATGGAACGGCAGACATGGTATCAGAAAGCGTTATCGCAGTCAGGAGTTTTCTGGCAGGGGATGTCAAGAGAGGATGAATATCGAAACAAATACTGGAATCTGAGTCTGATCAGGAAAATTCCGCTGTTGGATTCACCCTATCATGCGGTACTTGTCATTCAGGTCAGCGACAATTATCTGCGGACGCGTGTAGACAGTAACGAGTATCTCAATATGATATCGGTAGACAGAGGCCCTGTGTTCTATTGCTCCGACAGAGAGTCCTATGGACAGGAACCGCCCTATCCGATCGAGTATGACCAGCCGTATTTCCATCATATGGGACGCATACGCGTGGACGGACAGAGCTGTTTTATCAATATATCCGCGCTGAATACCTATCAGTCGGATTCCATTATTTATGTCTGTTCGCTGGATGAAAAGGGTTATGCGGGTATTTTCAACATTTTGTATATATGCGGCGCCGTTTTGCTGGTGGCGTTAACGATTCCGGGATTTTTGATGTACTTTTTTGCAAACGAGTTCACGCAAAGAGTACGTGTGCTCAGACAGGAGATGCACAAAGCCAGTAATCAGGATTATGAACTGCTTTCTACTTTGCGCGGAAATGACGAAATTTCCGAGACATTTACAGATCTGCAGGTTATGGTACAGAATATCAAGGAAGAAGAAGCAAGGTCTTACAAGGCGCAGATCAAGGAACAGGAATTACTGATCAGGCAGCAGGAGATGGAGTTTAAGATGCTGGCCAGTCAGATCAATCCGCATTTTCTGTACAATACGCTGGAAACGATCCGTATGAAAGCGTTTACGGCCGGGGACAGGGAAGCGGCGACGGCCATTAAGCTGCTCGGCCAGTCTATGCGTTATGTGCTGGAAAATATGGGAACGACTTATACGACACTGAAAGCGGAGCTGGATCATGTGGACGGCTATATGAAGATACAGCATCTGCGTTTCGGCGACCGTATCGGGTACGAAACAAGAGTGGAGGAGGGACTGGAACTCTCCCGATACCGTATACTTCCTCTGCTTTTACAGCCGGTAGTGGAAAATGCGATCATACACGGACTGGATGAAAAAGAGGAAAAGGGACTGATTGTCATTTCGATACGGACGAAGCAGGAAGGAGAGCAGAATCTTCTGTTTATCGACGTGGAGGATAACGGATGCGGTATGACAAAAGAAACGCTGGACAAGCTGCATCAGGATATTGAAATACGGGATATGAGCAGGAGCAAGAGTATCGGACTTTATAATATCAATCAGCGTATGAAACTGCATTACGGAAATGAACACCGGATCCATCTTTATGCGGAACAAGGGAAGGGCACAAGAGTCAGACTGACGATTCCGATCGAAAAGATGCAGAAATAGAAAAAGTATGGTAAAAATAAAACGAAGATAAAATAATGAAGGTATTTTTTATCAATTCTTTCCGGTATTTTTATATTTATGAATTTTTTATAATAATAGCATCAATGGAGATTGTTTTGTAGAAACATTTCCATTGGTGCATTTTTATTGGGTATAGAAAACTATGACGAAAGGGTGACAAAGCATGGGGGCAAAAAAATCTCAAAAAGAGCGGATTATCAAACCGAAGTTCAGCATGCAGCTTATGTGGAAACAGCGCTATCTGTTATTAATGTCAGTTCCGTTTGTTGTTTGGCTGATCATTTTTAAGTACATACCTTTATGGGGGTGGACAATGGCATTTCAGGATGTGCGGCCCAAGACAATGGCACAGCCTATCTGGCAGCGTCCGTTTGTCGGATTCCAGAATTTCCTGAAAGCATTTGATGACCGTATGTTCGGGCAGACTTTGATCAATACGATCGGTCTGAGTATTCTGGGTATCGCTTTCGGAACTATTATGGCGATCCTGTTCGCACTGATGTTAAATGAAATTTGTTTCGTCAGATTCAAGAAAATAACGCAGACGATCTCTTATCTGCCGCACTTTGTATCATGGGTTGTTATTGCCAGTATCGCGAAGATGGTATTGAATGACGGCGGTATGCTGGATACGGCGCTTCATACGAAACTGGGACTGATGAGTACGAATTCACCTATTTTCTGGTTTACGGTTGTTCTGATCAACATATGGAAGGAAGTAGGCTGGGATGCGATCGTATATCTTTCCGCCATGGCTGGTATCGACCAGGGGTTATATGAGGCGGCGAAAGTGGATGGGGCCAATCGTCTTCAGAGAATCTGGCACATTACGCTTCCGGGTATTAAGCCGACAATTATCGTATTGTTGATCATGGGTATCGGCGGTGCGCTGAATATCGGTATGGAACGTCAGATGCTTTTAAGTAACGGCATTGTACAGGATCATGCAATGGTACTTTCCTGGTTTGCATATGTCAGAGGTATCGGTAACAGTAACTATGGTCTGGGTACCGCGATCGGTATGTTCCAGTCATTGGTTGGTATCTTATTGCTCTTTATTGCAAATAAGATCGCCGGACTGCTCGGCGAAAGCAGACTGATATAAGGGGGGAAAGATCATGGCAAAAGTAAAAAGCCACAGAATAAAGAGTCGTGACAATATTTTGGATTACATATTGCTGGTGGTATTTATTTTCCTGATTATTATTACAATATATCCGTTTTTGAACGTACTGGCGATATCGTTTAATGATCCGATCGATACGATGCGTAACATTAACTTCGTCATTCCGAGAAAATTTACATGGAGCAACTATGTATATGTATTTAAAGAAAATAATCTGATGAAAGCATTTGTGCTCTCGGTAGCCAGAACGGTGGCCGGCGCGGGGATTGGCGTTATCTGTACGGCAATGATAGCGTATGTGCTGAGCAGAAAGGACTTTTATTTCAACAAGGTATTTACCGTATTATTCGTTATTACCATGTATGTAAGCGGCGGATTGATTCCTGAGTATCTGCTTCTTATGAGAACTTTGAAAATGGGCAATAATTTCCTGGTTTATATTATTCCGGGTCTTGTGTGGGTTTATAATATCATTCTGGTGCGATCCTTTATAGAAGGTCTTCCGCTTGCATTACAGGAAGCGGCCAGAGTGGATGGCGCCAATGATTTTACCATTTGGGCAAGGATCGTCCTGCCTCTGTGTAAACCGGTTCTGGCAACGGTTGGCCTCTTTATGGCGGTTGGCCAGTGGAATTCCTTTATGGATACATACCTTTACGCAAAGGAGCTGCCGACACTGCAGTATGTATTGTATGAGATCATGGAGAAGGCGACGGTCAAGATCGATCCGCATGCGGCGGAACAGATCAAGAATGCAGTGTCCCCGCTTTCCGTGCGAATGGCAGTAACGATCGTGGCAACCGTACCGATCCTTATCGTATATCCGTTCCTGCAGAAATATTTCGTGGGCGGTATGACGGTCGGAGCAGTCAAGGACTGATGGGTAAGATATTTATATGACTGCACCATTGTTAAAATAGAAGATACAGACATAAAGTGGGCAGTTATAAAAATATAAACAGTAATTATGCGGTTTGCGGCTGTAGGGGATATGTGCAGTCTCAGGCGGCAACAACAGAAGGGAGAAGAAGAAGTATGAAAAAAAGAAAAATTAGTGCACTGCTTCTTGCAGTGACAATGATTGCTGCTACACTGGCAGGCTGTGGTGACGGCGGAAATACGACAACAAGTACAGACAGCACGACAGCAACAGACAGCAGCAGTGATGCGAGCGCTGACACAAGCAGCGACAGCAGCACAGCGGATGATACAAGCAGCGCAGCATCAGGAGAGGTTATTGAATTGACTTTCTTTAATGCAGATGCAAACCAGGACGATCCCTGGACAGATCCTGTAGCACTTGCGATCACGGAAGCAACCGGCGTTAAATTAAAAACGTCACGTCCGGTCGGCGGCAATGATGAAAGTGAAGCAGTTGCGCTGATGATCGCAGAGCAGAACTATCCGGATATCATCTTTGCAAAGGGTTCCGCTAACGGTCTGATCGAAGCCGGCGCACTGATGGATATGACAGATCTGATCGAACAGTATGGTCCGAATATCAAGAAGCTTTACGGAGAAGAATTCGAGAAATTAAAACAGTCTGTAGATGATCCGGCTATTTATCAGCTGTCCGCATATGTTGTAGGCGGTACGAAGTTTAAAGATTGCGGAAATATCCAGATCCAGTGGGCTGCACTGAAAGCAAAAGATTATCAGATTCCGCAGTCATTGGAAGAACTGGAAACTATGATCAAAGATTATATCGCAGAGAATCCGACGACAGAAGATGGACTTGACAAGATCGGTATTACATTATCTACCGCTGACTGGCACTGGCTGATCACACTCGGCAATCCGGCAGGATTTATTGCAGACGGCGCGCCGGATAACGGACAGTGGATCGTTACGGAGAACAACGAAGGCGTTTATAAATTCCGTTCCGACAACGAAAGAGAATACTTCAGATGGTTATGCCGTATGTACAACGAAGGTATCCTTGATCCTGATTTTGCAACACAGACACATGAAGACTATATCGCAAAGATTGCATCCGGCCGTGTTGTAACTCTTTTTGATAAAGACTGGGATTACATGGATGGAGAGAAAGTATTAAAAGCTGACGGTAAATATGAACTGACTTATGCAGGTCTTCCGACAGGTATGACTGCTGATATAAAATGTCCGTCTCTTATGTATCAGGGTCTGACGACCGGAACAGGCGTAGGTATTTCTTCAACCTGTAAAGATCCGGTTGCAGCAATCAAGTTTATCGATTTCCTTTGCTCTGATGAAGGTCAGGTACTGAACAAATGGGGTATCGAAGGCGTTAACTACTTCATCGATGACGAAGGACACCGTTACAGAACAGAAGAAGAGATCAAATATGCGCAGGAAGATGCAGACTATTCCAAGAATACAGGCGTAGGTTTCCACAATTATCCGTTCCCGTCTTATGGTGATGGTATTTTGGATCCTACAGGAAGCACTTATACGACAGTAAGTAAAGATGCAGTTATTAACGAATACAATGTTGAAGAGCAGGCAGCATGTGAAGCATGGGGCGTAGAGCTTCTGGTAGATATGTTCCCGCAGCCTGATGAGTTTGAAACACCTGATTATTCACCGCTTTGGGCATATGCAATGCCGATGGAATTCTCAGAGATCGTTGATAAGCTGGATGAAGTTGCATGGTCAGCATTGATCAAATGCGTAACCGGTACGGAAGCGGATTTTGACGCAAACTATGATCAGATGATCGCTGATCTGGAAGCAACAGGCATGAGCGAAGCAGAAGAGATGATGACAAATATTATCGCAGAGAAAGTTGCTATCGTTCAGTAATAACAGAGTAATATAGTTTATAATAAAAGCCGGGTTCTGCTTTATAAGAACCCGGCTTATTTATTTCTCTGCCGCCTTACGGAACTCGGCAGGACTTTGTCCGACATATTTCCTGAATTTTTTGTGAAAATAATCTACATTTTTATAACCAACCTGTTCGGCGATTTCATAGACTTTTAATTTGTCTTCCAATAACAGTTCTTTGGAATGATCGATCCGCTTGTGATCGATATAAGAGTTAAAGCTCTCTCCGACCATCCTGTTAAAGATCTTACCCAGATAAGCGCTGTTATAGCCAAAAAGAGGCGCGATAGTCTCTAATTTGATATTGTCCCGGAAATTGTGGTCAATATAAAAGAGCACGTCGTAAATGACCGTATCTTTGGAGGGATTGCCGATAGCGTTCATGATCATTTCGAATTGTTCCGAAAGAAAATGAAGGATCTCATAAAGATAGTTTCTCCGTTCAATAAATTCAATGACTGCAGAATTGCTCATGAAAGGAATTTCCGCAGCGGCATGACTTCGGTTGATCGCTTCTTTCGTCTGCAGATACAGATCGGTCAGGAATAGTTTTATTTCCTTGATCTCTTTAGAGGACTTTAAAAGACCGGATTCCAGTTCATGCAGTGTATCTGCGATCATAGCGCGGTTGTAGGACTGAATATAATCCGTAAACTGTTTTGAAAATTCTGAAAGAGATTCTTCGGAAAGGGCCAAAAAATCGTAGAGGGGGGGGCTGTTCGGTTCTTCTAAAGAAGCACCCGGCAGCATTTCGTAACCGAGCGCATGCTGTCCCTGGCGGCAGAAAAATCTACGGTTTAGCAGGACGGACGCATCCTCATAGGAAAGATGGACATCTGTCAGTTCGGTGACCGGCCGGCCGTAAGTCAAAAACATGGATTCCATGGGAGAACCTTCCTGTATCGGACGTTCTTCATAATGCTTGAGAAAATCATTCAGTTTATGCAGGCCGTGCGAACCTTTCAAGAGTACGACATCTTTATTATCGATCTCCAGATGTTCGAAAATATTATTTTCACGGTTGATTACTTTCAAAAGATCCGCAAACGTATAGGGAGCATTTACGGAGTGTTTATGAAAATCTTCACAGATGACGATCTGATAGGTGTCCGCCTGCAGATGAAAATGGGTAATATCGTCTTCGGTAAGAGGTGCGTCAAGGGTGTTGGTCAGAAGTTCATGCAAAACGATATTTTTGGCTTTGGATTTATAGGAAGCCAAATGACGGGATTTTTGTTTCTCTGTGGATAAGGTTTCCCTGATCTCACGTACGGCGGCATAAAGCTCTTCTTCGTCAATCGGTTTTGTCAGGTAGAAACTGACGCCGTTTCTGATAGCTTCCTGTGCGTACTTAAAATCGGAATAGCCGCTTAGAATAATGCATTTGCCCTGATAACCGGCTTCCCTGGCCCGGTTGATCACTTCGATACCGTGCATTTTGGGCATTTTTACATCCAGCATGACGAGACTCGGACGTAAGGCCAGAATGCCCGCAAGGGCATCTTCTCCGTTAGCGGCTTCCCCGCATAAGGAAAATCCCAACGCTTCCCAGTCAATAATATACTTTAAACCCTGTCTGATAGAAATTTCATCATCGGCAATAAATAATGTTTCCATACGATAAGCGCATTCCTTCCCCGGTTTACGAATTTACGAAGTATTACGATAGCATTCATATCAAATATCGTATCATGAATTGTCACTTCGTGCAAGGAAGGGTTAACCGATATCAGTTCGTAATTGCCGCAACGGCTTCTTCCCGCAGCGCGCTCTGCGCTTTGACATTACGCATGTCCCATGAAAGAACATGCTCATAACCGAGGCTTAAAGCGGCATTCTGCATTTCTTTCTGAAGGGAATAGAAAGCGGCTTCATCTTTGGCAAATATCATTTTCCATGAATAATCTACAATTACGTTCCGGCACTGGCTGCGCAGTGTGGCGATTTCCGAGCTTTCTGCGGGCGCACGGTAGAGGATGCCCGGACAGACGATATACTGACCGTGAGAGAACAGATAATCCAGAGAAGTTTCTGCCTGCATATCTTTCTGCCAGCGGATATCAAGGGGCGTACCGGCATCCTGCTTGTAGGAATCCCAGAGCGTATAGAAATAAGGATAACCGTTGGGAGCCGTATCGGTCAAAGCGACGGTGGTAAAGTTTAACATGGAATACCCGGCATTCCATGTGCCGCCGCCCCATTCTTCCGGCACTGCAGGATTTTCGTTCGAGAGCGCATGGATACCGTATTCCGTTATAACGGGGCCTTCATCGGTCATATTCCATGTAAGTCCCTCCGGTCCTGCCGTTCCCGTCACCGGCTGGGAACTGTTGGCATAGATCCCTTCGGGAGAATAGAGCCAGTCAATGAAATCCGCAAGACGTTTCGGGTCTTCCGCGCCGGAACCGATGGCAATGACTTTGCCGGCATCTCCCATGGGCTGGCATCCTTTTAACATAATCTGCATATCATCGATCGGAACAAGCATAAATCCCTGGCCGTTCGACGTATGTTCCACGGTATTATAGGCAGATTTGCCAAGCCAGGGCCAGGGAGAAAACAGGACGGTTCCATCGGCGCATTTGTCATATACGTCCATATATTTTAAATTCGGTGATTCAGGGTCTATCAGGCCCATCTGGTTGGCGTCGAAATAAAATTTCAAAATACGCTGATATATGGAATCGGTGTCAAGAATACTCTGATATTCGGAATTGTCCACTTTGTACAGAACGAATCCGTATTCTTCATAGCCATAGAAACAGGCCGGCTGCTTGGCCGCATTCATCAGATTGCCGTCCCAGTCGGCAAAGAGGCTGAAAGCATATACCGGTTTGCCGGAGTCGTTTACGGGAGACAGTTCCTGCATCTGTTTTAAGACCGGCAGCATATCCTCAAGTGTATTCATCTTAGGGGAACCGACAGCCGTATAGAGATCGTAGCGCATGTAGGGACCGAATATCGGTTCATCATTTTCGCTCGGTTCCATACAGTTTTTTAAGGATATTTCGGCAGGAACAGCGTAAATGGCCGTGTCGGAAACAGGATCATTCAACGCACGGATCGCGGTTTCATACCGCATGATACCCTTCCCCTCCAAATATTGGCTCATATCAATGATCAGTCCGGCCGTTACAAGATCCTCTAAATTACTGTTGGCGTCGCAGACGATCAGATCACCCAGCTCTCCGGCTGCCGCGCGGGTCTGATACATCGTATTGCCGCCGCCCGTAATATTGGGCGCAATAATATTTAATTTCATATTGAATTTATCCTGTACGATATGTGCAAACCATCCGGACTGAAGTCCCTGATAGTTGGCAAGCGAGTCAAACACGTCGATTGTTAGCGGTTTCTTATAGCGTGAAGACGAGCGGAAAGCATAGGAAGAGGAAGCAGCGCCATACTGCATGATGGCGGCCGTCAAACAAAAGAGAATAAGAACAGAAAGCAGTCGTCTGAATTTGGATGTCATAGTAAGGTTCCTCCTTCCGGCCGGATCGCCGCATGATAAAAATTTTATTATAGACAGTATACCTTATCAGGCGGCCGGATGGTACTCGTCAAATTGTTTATTTTTTGCATCTATTTTTAGATAATGGTAGATGACCGGAGAAAGTATGGTAAAATAGAAAGAAAGGGCGGAGGGTTAGTATGGCAGAAAAGAAAATTACACCGTTTACGGATGCGGCGCTGTCTATAGAAGAGCGCCTTGACTGGCTTATGGCGGAAATGACAATGGATGAAAAGCTGCGTTGTCTGGCGTCAAGAGTACCCGATCTGGAGCGTCTGGGCATTTCGGCGATGTCCGTAGGCGGAGAAGCGGCACATGGGGTAGAGGCAAGAAACGATCAGAACGAACTTGGCGGACCGGAAGTTACGACTTCTTTCCCGCAGCCTGTCGGGATGAGCGCGTCATGGGATACGGAGCTGATCAGGAAGGCGGGAGAAGTGACGGGAACGGAGGCACGTGTTCTATATCACAGGCATCCGGACAGAGGACTGAGCCGCTGGGCGCCGACGGTCGATATGGAACGCGACCCGCGCTGGGGAAGGACCGAAGAAGGATACGGAGAAGATCCCCTGCTTACGGGAGAAATGTCTTCGGCCTATATCCGGGGAATGCAGGGTGATGATCCACATTATCTACGGATTGCGGCGACGTTGAAACATTTCTACGGCAATAACACAGAAGTCGGCAGAGGGTGGAAAAACGTTTCCATCGATCCGCGGAACAAGTATGAATATTATCTTGAACCGTTTCGCAGGGCCATCGAAAAAGGCGGGGCAGAAGCCGTTATGACGGCCTATAATAAGATAAACGGTATTCCCGGCATGTTAAATCCGGAAGTAAAGGACATTCTGAAAAAGCAGTACGGATTGAAACATGCGGTCTGTGATGGAGGCGCCATGGAACTGGTTGCGACGTTCCATCATGACTGCGGTCTGCATGCCGAAACGATCGCGGCGGCGATAAAAGCGGGCGTGGACGCGATGTCGGACAATCCGGAAACTGTCGAAGCTGCGGCGAGGGAAGCTTACGAACTGCATCTTCTGACGGAGGAAGACATCGATACGGCCCTTAAAAATATGTTCCGTACGAAACTGCGTCTGGGCATATATGATGCGCAGCCATGCAATCCCTATGATAATGTAACGGAAAAGGACATCAATTCCGAAGAAAACCGGGAGATCTGCAGGCAGCTGACGCGCGAGTCGATCGTGCTTTTGAAAAACAGGGATCATTTTCTGCCGTTAGATAAAACTTCCGCGGATTCGACCGCGCTGATCGGTCCGTTTGGAGATGCGTGGTATCAGGACTGGTACGGCGGTAAGGCATACAGCGAGACGACGCTTTATGAGGGATTACGGAAGGTTATAGGAGCATCCGGCAGTACGAACGGGATGCCTTATGCGGATGGTCTGGACAGGATCGTTTTCCGATGCGGTGAAAAAGGAATAGCCGTATTACCGGATGGCTCTGCATATCTTGCGGAGGAACCGGACGTCTTTATCAAAGAGGACTGGGGAGAAGGCAGTTATACATTCCGTCATGTCCGCACCGGAAAATATATGAATACGAGATTTTATCCGGGGAAGGCGAAGCCTGAGGATATGGGGAAACTTGCGGCGGAAGCGGACTCTGCGTTTGACTGGTTTGTGATGGAGATCTTTCATCTGGAAGAGGCAGACGATGGCAGTTTCCGGCTTTTGAACCGGTTCGGTACTCCTTTTATGGCAGCGGAAGACGGAAGCCTTTGGTCTATGAGAGGCGGCGAACAGGTAGGGCCTACAGTGGGCGTTGAAATGGCAAGCGGTGAAGCACGCGGACAGGAAAAAACACTTTGTGAAGTACGGTTTCACATAGAGGTGACGGAGTCCGGTATTGAGCATGCGGTAAAGCTTGCAAAAGAACAAAGGAATGTCATTCTTGCGCTTGGAGCTCATTCGATGATCAATGCGAAAGAAGAAGTGGACCGTTCCACGATCCAGTTCCCGCCGGAACAGGAGAGGCTGTTGGAAGCGGTTTATGAGGCGAATCAGAATGTGGTACTGGTACTGTTTTCCAATTACCCGTATGCGGTCATGAAAGCAGACGAGAAACTGCCGGCGATCCTCTGGAGCGCTACCGGAAGCCAGGATATGGGGGAGGCCGCGGCAGAAACAATTTTTGGTGAAAACGCGCCCGCGGGCCGTCTGAATATGACATGGTATCAAAGCGACGAAAACCTTCCGGATATCGACGATTATGATATCATCAAAGGTAAACGTACATATCGCTATTTTGACAAAGAAGTCCTTTATCCGTTCGGATACGGTCTGACGTATAGCGAGTTTACCTATTCGGATCTGTCCGTGGAGTTTGTTGACAAGACGATGTTGAAAGCAGTGTTTACCGTGGAAAATACGGGAAATACGGTAAGCGACGAAGTGGCGCAGGTATATGGGAGCGCACCGGCCTCCCGTGTGCAGAAACCGCTCAAACAGCTTCTTGGCTTCCGACGGTTAAAGGCCGTGCAGCCGGGAGAGAGCAGGACAGTGGAGATCATGATTCCGATAGAAGAATTCCGTTTCTATGATGTGATCAGTCGTTCGCTTATGGTAGAAGAAGGCTGTTATACCATATATGCCGGCGCTTCCAGTGCAGACATGGCGGTTACGGCGCAGATCATGATTCCGGGCAGGAAGACCGGACTGCGGAATCTGCAGGTGAAGATCCCGGCAGACCATTATGACGATTATGAGAATGTCATTTTGACAAAAGGGCAGTTCGGATTCAGCGCGGCGACGCTTTCCGATCCGCAGAAGGAAGGATGCCTGTGTTACAGGGATTGTAAGATAGAAGCTGAGACGAAAGAACTGACGCTGCATCTTAGGAGTGAAAAAGGCGCACAGATCGAGATATGGATAAACGGTGAAAAGGCAGGCGCATGGAGCGGAGACACGAGGACGTACGTGGCGAGGCCGCACCCGGTCATGGGTCCCATGATGATGAAAGATGCGCAGGAGAGAATTGCCTCGTGGCCGGTTGTTTATGCGGATGTAAAAGTGCCGCTTGCGTATGAGAGCAAAGCAGGGAAAGAAGAGCCTGCGGAAATCATGATACGGATGTCCGGAGATGTCAGATTATGTTATTTATACGGTAAATAAATACAGGAAAAAGCGCAGGCTGTCAGGTCTGCGCTTTTCATTGATAAAAATGGATATCAAGTATAATAATGTCTTAAAAAATGCTGCTGTCTGTTAGGTAACCGATACTTTAATAACGACCGGGAAATCGCTGCGGACTTTTTGGGTCGTAAAGTGAAGGCCCTCTTCATCTGCGTGAAAATCAATTTTTTCTTCGGATCCGAGAATTTCCACGTCTCGGATAATGCCGTGGAAATTCGGTTTGTTGGCGTCGTGGCTCTTGGAGAGCGAACGGATCGTCACGCAGCCATCTGATGGATATTGCATGCAGATGGCATAAATGCATCCGTTTCCTGCGGTAAAGCGGAAATCTTCGCCTGTATAGGAAACCGCGGAAGCGTCGCTGAACTGTCCTTCGATTTCCTGCGTAGGCCCTTCCGATGGATAACGCCACGGTTTGGCATTGTAGATTGCTTCTCCGTTCACGGAAAGCCAGGAGCCGATATCCTGCAAAATGGACAGGGTCTCCTGCGGAATGGAACCGTCTGCTTTCGGACCGATATTCAACAAAAGGTTGCCGTTTTTGCTGACAACATCTGCCAGGTAGCAGATAATTTCCTTACTGCTCTTATAGTCAAGCGAGGTCGTATAGCACCAGGAATTACGGGCAACCGAAGTATCGGTCTGCCAGTAATAGGGTCTTGTATCTGCGAATTTGCCGCGTTCGATATCGACGATACCGCTGCCAAAAGCCATGGCGTCATGCTTATAGCAGATAGCGGTCCGGTGGCCGCGTTCCACACCCCGGTTGTAATAATAGGCGGCAATCCGGCGCAGGCCGTCCTTATAGCCTTCATGCTGGATCCACCAGTCGAAATACAGGATTTCAGGCTGGTAGCGGTCGATGATCTCACAAGTACGGCATATCCAGTCTTCCAGAAATTCCTGTGTCGGATACGGCTTGGCAAACAGATCCTGGAAGTCAGGCTGCTGCGGTATAGACGGCCAGTAGAAATCACCGCATGAGAGAGGCTCTTTGATATCGCTGTCGAAGTCTTTGCCGTTTCCCATGAACCAGTAATGCTCCGCTCTATGGGAAGAGGTGCAGAAGATGAGTCCCTTTTTCTCAAAAGCATTTTTCAATTCGCCGAGAATGTCCCGTTTCGGGCCCATTTGCGCGGCATTGTAAACGGACAGACCGCTTTCATACATCTGGAAGCCATCGTGGTGTTCCGCCACCGGCACAACATATTTGGCGCCTGCGGCCGCAAACGTTTCTGCCCAGAAATCCGGATCGAACCGGTCTGCGGTAAAAAGCGGAATGAAATCCTTATAACCGAAATCTTTGTGAAGGCCGTAGGTCTTTACATGGTGTTCAAATTCCGGCGAACCCTGGATGTACATGTTTCGGGAATACCATTCATTGTTGAATGCGGGCACGCTGTAGAGGCCCCAATGGATAAAAATACCGAATTTGGCTTTTTCAAACCATGACGGCATGACAAAATCCGTTAAGGAGGCCCAGTCGTCGCGATAGGGTCCCTTATCGATCACTTCCCGGATCTGTTTAAGATAAGCTTTTTTATCAGTTGTTTTCATTTTATTGATCTCTCCTTTTCAGTCACGCCGTTACTGCACGCGTAAGATCGCAACGCCTTTTGCAGGAAGGGTGAGCGTATTGCCCTTTTTATATGACATGTCTGTCAGAATATCAGCGCCGGCGTGGTTTAGTATGATATCATGACTTTGATCTTCATGATTCAGGAAGAAGAGGAAAGTGCCGTTTTCATTGGTACGTTCCGTAACTTCGACTGCTTCGGGCGTTTCCATGGTGGGTTCGATACCTGCCTCCTTACAGATCTCCCCGATAAATGTCCGGTAAAATGCCGCATTGGAATGGGAAGCGACATAGTAGGCGCATCCTTTGCCAAACTCGTTGCGGGTCAGTACGGGCATACCTGCGTAGAAATCTTTCTCATAGAAGGCAAGCGCTTCGGCGCCTTCCGTATGCAGCAGATCGCAGAGTAAAGAGGCCGGATAGGATGTGCCGCGGTAAGTAAAGCTGTTGCTCTCGTTTTCCGGCAGGGCGTCTTCTTCCTCAACCCAGATGCCGAGAATATCTCTCAATCTGCCCGGATAGCCGCCTACTGTCACGAGATCGTGTTCATCCACGTAACCGCTGAAAAAGGTTGTCAGGAAACGTCCGCCGTCTTTTACATAGGCACGCAGTTTCTCGTCATAACCGCTTTTTACCATATATAAGAGCGGCGCCACAACGAAAGCATAACCCGACAGATCGTCTTCCACGCTGATCATATCGACAGGAATGTTCAGGCTGTGAAAGGCTTTATAATAAGTCAGGACTTCATCGTAATAATGCAGACTGACGCTTGGACCGGCGGAATAATCGGTGGCCCACCAGTTGTCCCAGTCAAAGACGACAGCAGCTTTGGCATGCGTTCTGGCGCCCAATGTCAAAGAACCGATCTTGTCAAGTTCTTCGCCAAGCTGTGTAATCTCCCGGAAAACACGAGTATTTTCATGACCCGCATGGTCAATGACTGCGCCATGGTATTTTTCACAGGCGCCGATACTGCGTTTCATCTGGAAAAACATAACGGTATCCGCACCGTGCGCGACTGCCTGATAACTCCATAAGCGCATAACGCCGGGGCGCTTGAGGGAATTGTAAGGCAGCCAGTTGGTAACGCTCGGCGTCTGCTCCATAAGCGCGAAGGGTTTGCCCTGTTTTAACCCGCGCATCAGATCATGCCGGAGAGCTGTATCTTCGATGGGCGTATCATTGGAAGGATAATTGTCCCAGGAAATAAAATCCATGTACTTTGCCCATTTCTGGTAGTCCAATTCCTGATAGGCGCCCATCAGGTTCGTGGTGATCGGGATATCCGGAGTAACAGCATGAACGGCGTCATATTCCAGGCGGAAACAGTCCAGGATGCTGTCGGAGTTAAATCTTTTATAATCGAGAGAAATCCCCTGGAAAGTGGTTCTGTTCGGCGCAAAGTGCTCGGACAGCATATTGGGAACTACGATATCGTCAAAGTCGTAGAAAGTGTGTCCCCAGAAAGCCGTGTCCCATGCGCGGTTTACTTCATCGATCGTCTGATATTTTTCCCTGAGCCATTCTCTGAAGCGGCGTTCACAGTTCTCACAATAACACATGCCGCCGAATTCATTGGAAATATGCCATGCCACGATATTGTCGTAATCTTTGTAACGCTCCGCCAGCTTGGCGGCAAGCTTTGGCGCAAAGTTCCGATAGGCCGGACTGTTTGGACAGGAATTGTGCCGGGAACCGAATTTGCGCTTCATGCCGTTAAATTCAGTTCTTAAGATATCGGGGTGTTTTCTGGCCATCCAGGCGGGATGCGCTCCGGTAGCCGTGGCAAGACAGACCTTCATACCGTGTTTTTTAACCATATCCATGATTTTGTCGAGTTTCCCGAAATGGTAAACGTCGTCATCCGACTGTAAAGACGCCCAGCTAAAGACGTTCAGCGTAACGACGTCAATATGGGCTGCCGAGAGCAGACGCATATCTTCTTCCCATGTTTCTTCGGGCCACTGTTCCGGGTTGTAGTCTCCGCCGTAGAGGATTTTGTGTACTTTTGCTGTTTCGATCATATTTGTAACCTCGCTCTTTTTATATTTTTGCTCTTGTAATTCAGTATAACATTTTATAAAATCCGGGTATAGCGGTAAATGGATTTTACTGAAAATAATTTCCATTTTCCTATAAATATTTTGAAGTAACAGTACGATATAATATACAGAATAATCGGAATCGGCAGATTTCGGATTAAGTTTTTTACAAATTTCCAAGGAGGGATAATTATGAGCGTAAACGGAGTTACCAGTTCAACCAGCACTTACGAGACTTATCAGAAGAGCCAGACATCTGCGGTAAAAGAGCAGACGACTGGAAAATCTCCTGCAGCCGAGGACACGGGCGTAGTTTATGAGCCGTCCAATGAGACCGCATCCAAGAATGATTCTGTGAAGAAAACCTATACACAGAATACGGAATTAGTGAATAAACTGAAAGCGGATCAGGCAAACAGACAGCAGCAGCTGCAGAGTATTGTAGATCAGCTGATGTCCAAACAGGGGGAAACTTATAATAAGGCAAACGGCATCTGGAGTATTTTAGCAGGCGGCAACCTTACGGTAGACCCTGCAACGAAGGCTCAGGCACAGAAAGATATCGCAGAGGATGGTTACTGGGGCGTAGAACAGACATCTGATCGTATTATTGATTTCGCAACGGCTTTGACAGGCGGTGATCCGGACAAAATCGAAGAAATGCGCGATGCATTCAAGAAAGGCTACAAACAGGCCGAGAAGACATGGGGCGGCGAACTGCCGGATATTTCCAAGAGAACATATGATGCCGTTATGCAGAAATTCGATAAAATGGCTGAGGATGCAGGCTTAACAACGACGAACAACTAAATGCAGTTGATCGGACGGTAAATTTGGACCGAGTAAAAAAGAAAATACCCAGCATTGGATAAATTCCGGTGCTGGGTATTTTTTATTCCTATAAGAGCGGAACAGATCATGCGGACGGTTCCAGCGCGGAAAAGACGACATTTCGGATCCTTCTTGTGAAAGCTGTTGTTCCGCTGTTGGTTTTCTGCTGCATGATCAGGAGTGTCAGTTTGTTGACGGGATCGTTCATCATATATGTACCAAGCCATCCATCCCATCCGTATTCGCCGGGACTTCCTAACGATACCGCGGCGCCCGGGTCCGTCATAATACGCAGTAAATTGGCATAAGTAAAACCGGGCAGGCTTTCCCATTGATTGACATATGTCTGCTGTGCAGGCGTTAAGTGCGCTTTGGTCATAAACTCCACCGTCTTTGCACAGAGCAGAGAAGTGCCGCGGAAAGAACCGTTATGAAGAAGCATCTGTGTGAATGCAGCGTAATCGTCGATCGTGGAAACAAGTCCCGCGCCGCCCGATTCAAAAGCCGGAAGCAGTTCCATGCGGTTCTGGACGCCGAGATGGCAGATGAAGGTCTCCTGTAAGCCATCCGATGTTTCATCATAGACTTTGGCAAGCCGCTTTTGTTTATCTGCCGGCACATAAAAGGCCGTATCTTTCATGCCGAGCGGTTCAAAGATTCTTTTGGCCAGAAATTCCCCGAAGCGCATACCGGAAACCGCTTCAACTACGGCGCCGAGCACGTCCGCCGAGATGCCGTACTGCCATTTCTCGCCCGGCTGAAAGGCTAACGGAATCTGTCCCAGCCGTTTCATGATCTCCATGGTAGTCAGCGGATGAGAAGATGTCAGGTTAGCTACGACTTCTTCCATTAAAGTACCCGTCCGTACTTCTGCGGCGCTGCTTTCGCCGGGGTAAACGAGGCCGGACGTCATATTGAGCAGGTCCTGTATCGTTATCGGGCGTTTTACGGGGGTCATTATACCGTTTTGCATCACGCCCTGATCTGCAAAAGAGGGAAGGTATTTGGAAACAGGGTCTAACAGATCGAGCTTCCCTTCTTCCAAAAGGATCATGACCGCAGTGGCAGTAACGGGTTTGGACATCGAATACAGGCGGAAAATGGTATCCCTTGTCATGGGAAGCCGCGCTGCAAGGTCACGGCATCCGGCCTCATAGTAACATTGTTCCCTGCCGTTTTGCATGACCATGCAGCTGATACCGGAAACAAATTGGGTGTCAGTCATTTCCTGCAGAATGTTTAGTATCGCAGATAGTTTCTGTTTATTCATGTCAGTTCCTCCATCGGATTTTTTTGTGATAACCGTATGGGCGGGAGCAGGAGGGGATGGATAATTTGTGTAAGGCCCATACGACTCCATCAAACGTCTATAATTTCATTATACATTGACAAATGTCGGCAGATTGTATAAAATTAAGTACAATCCATAGATTGGATACAATATACAAAGTGAAAACAAAGGAGCCGGAAGCAGCGGACCGGTACCATCAGCGTATGGGAGAGAGCGGCTGCCATGGAAAAAGCAGTGTTTATGGAACGGATAGAAAAACAGGCGTATGCGAAAATTAACTTGGGTTTGGATGTGCTGCGGCGCAGGGAAGACGGATACCATGAAGTAAAGATGATCATGCAGACGGTCGGTATCTGTGACACACTTACCTTTATAAAGAAAGAATCTCCGGGGATTGTTTTAAAGACGGACAGAGAAGATCTTTCGACAGGGGAAGACAACTTAATCTGCAGAGCGGCGGAATTATTATTTCATGAGGCAGGTCTTACGCAGGGCGTGGAGATTTATTTACAAAAAAGGATTCCCATTGCGGCAGGCATGGCGGGCGGCAGTACGGATGCCGCAGCGGCTTTGTCGGGCCTGAACGAGCTGTTTTCATTAGGATATTCTCTGGAGCAACTGCAGTCGTTTGGCGTTACGTTAGGGGCGGACATTCCTTATTGTCTTATGGGCGGTACGGCATTGTCGGAAGGGATCGGAGAGATTCTGTCGAGACTTCCTGCACCGCCGCAGTGCAGTCTGCTGATCGTCAAACCGGATATCAGCGTTTCCACGAAATTCGTCTATGAAAATCTGCGTTTGGACAGTCATTCCATACATCCTGATATCGACGGCATGGTGGATGCGCTGAAGGCCGGCAGTTTAAAAGGGATCACCGACAGGCTTGGCAACGTACTGGAGACGGTTACGACAAAAGAATATCCGGTCATTGATACAATAAAGGGGCTGATGCGGGAATCGGGAGCGCAGGGAGTATTAATGAGCGGCAGCGGTCCTACCGTATTCGGTATTTTTGAAAGGGAAGAGTCTGCACGCATGGCAGCGGAACGAATGAAGGAGCAGACGCCTGCCGCAGAAGTTTTTGTCACAGAATTCGTTTAGACAGGGGGAAAATGTATGAGTGTTCAGTTGCATGCGAGTATGGATGAGTTTCTTCCTTTGCGGGATGTTGTTTTTAATACTTTAAGGAAATCTATCTTAACCGGAGAATTGAAACCGGGAGAGCGTCTGATGGAGATTCATCTGGCCAATCAGCTCGGCGTCAGCAGAACACCGATCAGAGAGGCGATCCGGAAACTGGAACTGGAAGGACTCGTCATCATGATCCCGCGCCGCGGAGCGGAAGTGGCGCGGATCACGGAAAAAAGTATGAAAGATGTGCTGGAAGTCAGAAGAGCGTTAGATGCGCTCTGTGCGGAGCTTGCCTGTGACAGGATCACGGTGCAGGAGACGGAAAGACTGAAAAATGCCTGTGAAAAGTTTGAACAGGAGACCATGACCGGAGATGCCACAACGATGGCGGAAGCGGATGTGGCGCTGCATGATATTATCGTGGCTGCAACCGGCAATCAGAGACTTATACAGCTGATCAACAATCTGTCGGAACAGATGTACAGATACCGGTTTGAATATATTAAGGATGAAAACCAGCATAATCGTCTGGTGGAAGAGCATAGGATAATTTATGAAAGTATTGTGCACCGTGACAAGGAAGCGGCGGCACGGGCGGCCAAAGTGCATATTGATAATCAGGAGAAGTCGATTATCCGGCAGATACGGATGGAGAAAGAGTAGCGCCGTTTTATAGTTTAGACTGCGGTATAGAATCAAAGTTTCAGGGAATGCTCCTTATAGAAATGATAGAAACGGACCGGAAACGGTCCGGGGAATAAGGGGTATATGTATGAGGATCAAAAAAGAAACTTTGAAGAATATACAGTTTGGGGTTATGAGCGTGTTTGCAGGAGCGTTCGCTTTTGTATGGTGGAGCGTGCTTTATCCTGAACTTTGCTTTCCGGATGATACGTATGAGGTCGTTTATGAAGATGCGGATATGGCGGAAAGCGGCGGGGCAGACGACCGTATGAAACAGAATGCGGCAGAAGATTGGGAAATGCTTTCCGAGGAAGAAATTTTCGAAAGGCTCTTGCAGGCGGAAGAAGAACAGGTTATAGTAAAGAGCAGACTGCTTGAATGGCTCAGGCAGCAGGCAGATTGACAGTGATAAGTCTAAGAGAGGCATATGTGGTGGAATGAAAGAGAAAGAAGCACTTTGTAATGCGCCGATCGGCGTTTTCGATTCGGGTGTCGGGGGGCTTACGGTGGCCAGGGAGATCATGCGCCAGCTTCCCAATGAAAGGATCGTTTATTTTGGGGATACGGCAAGGGTTCCCTACGGCAGTAAATCGCATGATACGATCACCAGGTATTCCAGGCAGATCGTAAGATTTCTGCAGACACAGGATGTCAAGGCGATCGTTATTGCCTGCAACTCGGCAAGCGCCTGTGCGTTGGAAGCGCTGGAAGCGGAAACGAAGCTGCCGATCATCGATGTGGTAAGACCGGGGGCCAAAACGGCTTTAGAGGCGACGCATAACGGGAAAGTCGGTGTCATTGCAACAGAAGCGACCATAAGAAGCAATATTTATAAACGATACATAGAAGAACATGACAACAGCATAAATGTGATCGGAAAAGCCTGTCCCCTGTTCGTACCGCTTGTAGAGGAAGGTTTGTGGGAAGATCCGGTGACGGACGAGATTGCGGGAAGATATCTGGCGGAGCTGATCGATATCGATATTGATACACTGATCCTTGGCTGCACCCATTATCCGCTTATCCGTTCCACGGTCGGCAGGATCATGGGAGAGAAAGTAACGTTGGTAAACCCTGCATATGAAACGGCAAGGGAATTAAAGGAAGTATTACAGAAAAAGGGACTGGAGAGTGACACAAAACCGGAGCTTGGAACGGAAAGATACCGCTTTTTTGTCAGTGATGCGGCTGACAAGTTCAGAGAATTTGCCAATTCCATTATTCCTTATGGAATACTTTCCGCCAAGGCAATCAATATTGAGGATTATTAGGTTAGGCAGGAATGGGGGATCAAAGTGACAAAAGATGTATTGGTATCTCTGCGCGGTCTGCAGTTTGACCAGAGTGAGACGGAATCTGAGAAGATCGAAACGATCATGGCCGGAACCTATTACGAAAAGAACGGTAAGCATTACGTTCTTTACGAAGAGGTTATGGAGGGATTTACGGAAACGACCAAAAACAGGATCAAATTTGACGAACATTTTCTGGAGCTTTCCAGAAGCGGACTCGTAAACGTACATATGCTTTTTGAAGAGAATAAAAAGAATATGACAAGTTATCATACGCCGTATGGAAATATCCTGATCGGCATTGATACCAGAAAAATCCACATTACACAGGAACCGGAAAGGATGGTCGTGAATGTGGATTATGCACTGGATATTAATTATGAATATCTTGCGGACTGCCAGATCGTTATGGATATCCGGTCTAAAGGCAGCGCCGAAAAACTGATCGTTTAAACCGGTTATTTGACCGGTGTTGCGCCGGCTTTTTCCTGTGCTTTTTCGAGAGCGCGTTTGAAAAAGCCTTTTTTCTTTTGCGGCGCCGGAGCGATCTTTCCGTGAAGTCCTTTGACGTCCGTAATATAGATGCCGCTGACAACGGCTTTAACTTCTTTTTTGACAGGAATGGATTCAAATATTTTCTCATCGGAGATGAGCGTCATGATCTGCGGTCCGACTTTGGCTTTTACGACCGGCAGCTTGGAGTTACGCAGCATCTTGGGCGTCTGCTCGATGACTGCCTGCGGCAGGCCCGCTTCTTTCAGCTTCATCCGCTTTTTATCGATGATCAGCATGGAAACGGTCTGTTTCATCGCCTCTATCTGCGCCTGCTGTGCTTCCTGCTTTTTCTGCATGTTTCTTCCTACGAAATATAAAACGACCACGCCGATGATCAGAACGACTAAAATGCACAATAATACAATACTCAATGTGCTCATATGGACACCTCCGAAATTTGTTTGTAAAAATTATGATAAAAACTTTATTTCTGGTAAAGATTTACTCATGTATCCAATATTTTATCATTGATTTTCGGATTAGGCAAGATTTCCTGTGGATTTTCAAAAGAAAGTCTTTTAAGGGATGTCAATTTGTGATATATTCTAGTATGATGTATTGTAAATAAACAGAATGAGACGGCCGCATGGCAAGATGCGGGTATCAGAAAGGTATGGCTTTAACATGAAAAAGAAAATAGGAATGGCGGCAGCGATTATGCTGCTTGCAGGAATGCTGACCGCATGCGGAAAGGATAAGTCTTATTTGAGCGGTATTAAGGCTTCCGATTATGTGACGCTGGGTGAGTATAAGGGTATTATGGTGACGGCGCAGGAACCTTCCGTAGATGAGGCGGCTATAGACAGTTATATTGAATATCTGCTTGCAATGAGCGCGCAGAAAGTGGAAGTGACGGACAGAGATATCGTGGAAAACGGCGATGTCGTGAACATCGATTATACCGGATATCGTGACGGGGAAGCATTTGACAGAGGTGCGGATACGGGAGCGGACCTGACGATCGGTTCCGGGCAGTTTATACCGGGATTTGAAGAAGGACTGATCGGCAAAAAAGCCGGCGAGACGGTATCGCTTGACCTGACTTTCCCGGAGGACTACAAGAATACGGAGATGGCAGGTGCAGCCGTCACTTTTGAAGTAAAGATCAACAGCATTTCCGTGATGGAGCCGCCGGAGCTTACGGATGAATTTGTACAGACACTGCAGATAGAGGAGTGCGCTACGGTAGAAGAGTTTCGGGCGTATGTCACAGAACTTTTTGAAGAGGATGCCCTTGCAGCTTATAATGAAGGCATCGCCAGAGATATTACGCAGACGGTCATGGCAAACTGTATTTTTAAAGACCCGCCGAAAGAGATGATTGACCGGTATGTTACGGTCCTGACGGACAGTATGACAGCCAAAGCGACGGCATCTAATATGAATCTGAATACGTATATGCAGACGTATTACATGATGGATGCGGAAAGCTATATGCAGGTGTTCAGAGAAGATGCGGCGACTATGGCCAAGCAGTTTATCATGTTTCAGGCGATCTCGGATGCGGAAGGTCTGAATCCGAGTAAAGAAGAGCTTTCCAAGGCCATGGAAGAGAGAGTGGAGGCTTTCAATTATACATCTTTGGAAGAGTTTCAGGAAAATGTCAGCGAAGATCAGTTTTACGAATATTATATGCCGGACGTGGTCATGGACTATCTGATCGAAAATGCGGTTATTCAGGAGAAAACAGAATAGAAAGAGAGGATTTCAAATGGATTTGACAGATATTAAAGATTTGTACCGAAACAGAGATGATTATACAGAGAAGGAAGTGACAGTCGGCGGATGGGTCAGAAGTATAAGAGATTCCAAGACATTTGGCTTTATTGTCGTCAACGACGGTACCTTTTTTGAGCCGCTGCAGATCGTATACAGCGATGCGCTTTCAAATTTTGAGACGATATCCAAACTGAATGTGGGTTCGGCGATCGTGGCCAGAGGAAAGATCGTAGCGACACCGCAGGCGAAACAGCCGTTTGAGATGCAGGCACAGGAGATCATGGTGGAGGGCGCTTCTACCGCAGATTATCCTTTGCAGAAAAAGAGACATACGTTTGAATATCTGAGAACGATCTCTCATTTAAGACCAAGGACCAATACGTTTCAGGCTACCTTCCGGGTTCGTTCCCTGATCGCTTATGCAATCCACACATTTTTCCAGGAGAGAGGATTCGTATACGTGCATACGCCGCTCATTACGAGCAGTGACTGCGAGGGAGCCGGGGAGATGTTCCAGGTGACAACGCTCGATCTGGACAACCTTCCCAGAAATGAAGACGGCACCATCGATTATACACAGGACTTTTTCGGCAAACCGACCAGTCTGACCGTAAGCGGGCAGCTCAATGTAGAGACCTATGCTTTTGCTTTTAAAAATGTATATACGTTCGGACCGACTTTCCGGGCAGAGAATTCCAACACGACAAGACATGCCGCGGAATTCTGGATGATTGAGCCGGAGATTGCCTTTGCGGATCTGACAGACGATATGATGCTTGCCGAAGCGATGTTAAAGCATATTATCCGTTATGTGCTGGAGAATGCGCCGGAGGAAATGAATTTCTTTAACCAGTTTGTGGACAAGGGACTGATCGAAAGACTGCAGCATGTATTAAACTCCGACTTTGCGCATGTGACTTATACGGAGGCTGTTAAGATACTGGAAAAACACAATGATGAGTTTGAATATAAGGTGTCCTGGGGCTGCGACTTACAGACGGAACATGAACGGTATCTGACCGAGCAGGAATTTAAAAGACCCGTATTCGTAACGGATTATCCGAAAGAGATCAAGGCATTTTATATGAAATTAAATGAAGACGGCAGGACCGTTGCGGCTATGGACTGTCTTGTTCCCGGTATCGGCGAGATCATCGGCGGAAGTCAGAGAGAGGACGATCTGGCGGTACTCGAGAAGAGAATGGAAGAAATGGGCTTAAACAAAGAGGACTATCAGTTTTATCTGGATCTGCGCAAATACGGTTCGGCAAGACATGCGGGATTCGGACTCGGATTTGAAAGATGTGTGATGTATTTGACAGGTATGGGCAATATCAGGGATGTTATTCCTTTCCCGAGAACGGTAAACAATTGTGAATTGTAGTCGGAAGAGGCACATATGAAAAAAGGATGGAAGAGACTGGTAAGCGTTCTGGCCATGGTGATGCTGCTTATCGCAGTGATAGAGCCGGTGCGCGCTACTACGATCTCAGAGCTGCAGGAGCAGAAAAAACAGAATGAGGATCAGCTAAAGGATGTCAACAAACAGATCGACGATTATAAAGGCGCACAGGCCGACATCGGAGCGCAGATCGACGAGCTGGATGCGGAAATGGTGGCTCTGCTTACGGATATCAGTCTGATTGAAGAAGCCATTAAGACCAAGGAAGAAGAGATCGCATTGACACAGGCGGATTATGATGCTGCGGTGGCGGTCAAAGACGAACAGTATGAGTCGATGAAGATCCGGATCCAATTTATGTATGAGCAGGGAGAAATTTCCTATCTGCAGCTTTTTACGGAGTCCTTAAATATCAGCGATATGATCAATAAGGCGGAATACGTCGAGCAGTTGTATGAATACGACAGGAAGCTGTTGGAAGAATATCAGGCTACGGTTGAGGAAGTGGCAATGCTGCAGGACACGCTGGAAGAAGAAAAGTCCGAACTGCAGACTTCTCAATACGAACTGGAAGAAGAACAGGCCTATATGGAGGAAGTACTGGCCGAGAAGCAGGAAGAGTATGAAAATTATGATATCATGCTTGCCAAAGCCAGACAGGAGGCGGCAGCCTACACGACCAAGATCAAACAGGAAACAGCACAGATCAGGAAGTTAGAGGAAGAGGAAGCCAGACGCAGGGCCGAGGAAGAGGCACGCAGAAAAGCCGAAGAAGAGGCCAGAATGCAGGCGCAGGCAGAAGCCGGAAACAACGGTGCGCTGAGTACGGTACAGAATAATCAATCCGTACCCGTGAAAGAAAAACCGGTCGCAGCCGCCGGCGGAAGCGCCAAAGGGCAGGAGATTGCGAACTTTGCCTGTCAGTATGTCGGCTATCCTTATAAGGCGGGCGGCACGAGCCTGACGGAAGGCGCGGACTGTTCCGGGTTTGTCTGGGCCGTTTACAAATCGTTCGGCTACTCTCTGCCAAGAAGCTCCTATGCACAGTCTGGCGCAGGGACAGGCGTATCTTACGCGGATGCCCAGCCGGGAGATATTATCTATTATGGCGGGCATGTGGGCATCTATATCGGGAACGGCCGTATCGTACACGCCAGTACCGAACGGACAGGAATCAAGACAGAATCGGCGACTTATCGAAGTATTATTACGGTGAGAAGAATTATATAGCGGAATCATAATGAAAGTGCAGAACCATGAAAAGCTGATGGCCTGCACTTTTTTGATGCATAAAAAACAGGCGGACAGTAGAAAAATACGGTGATGCTGATTTTTATCTGTTGTGCAATTTGGCAGAATTTCCATGATACGGCAGCCGTATATAAGAATTAAGTGATATTTTGGAATAATAAGTATTCTGTCGGCAGAATCTATTATGGAGTACTGCAGAGTCTGTGATGGAGTGTCCGGGAAAAGGGAAAGTGACCGGACCAAACAAATTACCAAAGGAGAAATACAAAGTGATATCGGTCATTTTAAGCTGGTTGTATATTTTCATAATCTGTACGCTTATTGGAACGGGCGTGCTCAATCTGTTTGCAAAGAGGCGGTTTTCTCTGGCATGCTGTCTGAGCGCAGGCATCATCACGATTACCGTATATGCGGAGTTTTTCAGTATTTTTGCCGGAATCGGAGTCCGGGCACATGCGATAATGTTAACGGCGGCTTTGTTGAGCGGATACTTAAACAGGGACAGGATACGCAGTCTTTTTTATGCATGCCGCCCCGTAGTATGTTCCTGGGAGGGATTTTTTTACGGCTGTTTTATGCTGCTGATTGCCTTTTTTACATCCAGAGGAGAATTTCATACAGATACGAATATCTATCATGCGGCGGCGATCCGGGTCTATGAGGAATACGGGTTAGTTAAAGGCATCGGCAATCTGCAGCTTCACTATGCCTATAACAGCGCCTATCTGGCATTTGCCTCGATATTTAGTTTAAGCTGGCTGTTTGGGCGTTCTCTGCATACGACGACCGGTTTTCTGGAAGTGTTTATGTGCCTGTATGCCTTTCACGGCCTGCGGTATTTCAGGCGGCATGATAATCACGTAACGGATGCGGTGCGGGCAGGTATTCTGCTCTATACGCTGGTGAATGTGACGCGCAGCATGTCGCCGGCTACAGATTATGCAACGATGTTTTTTGCACTGTTTATTATTACCGCATGGTGCGAAAATCTGCTGGAAGGATATTCGGATATGCTGCTGTATGCGCTGCTGTCGATTGCGGCGGTCTTTACGCTTACTTTGAAATTTTCGTCGTGTCTGCTTGTTTTGCTCGCCGTATATCCGGCCTGTTATCTGATCAAAAATAAAAAATGGCTGGAGATTGGTCTGTATGTTTTCTGCGGCTGTATGATAGTGTGTCCTTTTTTGATCAGAAATTATTATATTTCCGGCTGGCTGCTTTATCCCTTTGAAGGTATCGATCTTTTTGATCCGATATGGAAGGTGCCGAAGGAGTATCTGCTGCATGACGCTGCGCAGATCAAAGTCTGGGGACGCTGTCTGTATGATGTTTCCAAGGAGGATCTGCCTGTCGGCAAATGGCTGCCGGTCTGGTGGGAACATCAATTTCGTTATGAAAAGATGTTTCTGGGAGCAGTTGTATTGAGCCTGCTTTTGCAGATCATCATGCTGTCCGTGCGGATCGGGAGAAAACAGAAAGTGAGACCGCAGCTTATCGTACTGCATCTTGCCATATGGGGAAACATTGCCGTATGGTTTTTCACGGCTCCTTTTATCCGGTACGGACTTGCCTTTTTGATTGCCGTGATCGTGATTGCGGTAGGAGAATATCTGAGCGAGAAAAAGAGAGGTCTGTACAGTATCGTAACGGGAGGATTATGTTTCTGTATCATCAGCGGAGTCAGTCCTTACTGGGATCAGTATATTACGGACGCCGGTGTTTTTATCAAACAAAACCTAAAAGAACCATATTATGCGGTGCAGAAAGATTACGACAGGGGCGGCATGGATATTTATGAGATCAACGGAAATAAAATCTACTTTTCGACAGGCGGCGAAGTCAACAGTTATTATGTCTGTCCGGGAACCTGTTATAAGCCTATGTTAGAGCGGAGTACGTTGATCGGCGAAAGGATCGAGGAGGGATTTCGGGCCAGATAAAGGAGAAATTTACCATTTAAAATATCCCCCGGGATACGTTGCAAAGATATTCCGGGGGGATTATAAAAAAGATTATTGTGGAGGAAAAATTTTATGGCAGATAGGCCGCCGCCGGTCCATAGTACATGTTCGCATGAAAAGTAAAAGAACAGGATACCTGAAGCCAGCATAAAAGGATACCTACGATGATACCGGGAATATAAGGGTTGTTGCATCGCTTAAATAACCGCCGGATCAAAATGATGGCCACCGGGAATACCGGAATGGCATTGATCGTGTAAGTATACGTATAGGTGGAACCGAAGACAAAAGGTTTTATGCCGTTCTTTGCATAAAGATAATAACCGGTCAGGGTGATTACAAGAGCCGGCAGCATATTCATCAGCGCGAAAAACAGATCGTTTACCCATTCCGGCTCATTTGCGATCCTGCAGTGATATGCACTGTTCAGGGCAATCGATACGGCAATGCCGAAGAGCAGATACATGGGAAGATACGCAAAGAATACGCCCAGGTTTTCCAGGGGAATATTTTTGAATCCCCACAGATAATAGTGGTAATCCACATCAAATATGCGGTTTGCCGCCGCGGTGATAAGGAATACGAGTGTACAGACGCTCAGAGCCGCCAATATGCTTTTCAAAAGCAGGATGGGCGAAATCTTCAATCCCCAGCCGGTCAGGGAAGCTCCGTTTTTTCGTCCGTATAATGCATAAGAGACGAAAGAGGTGATCAGCATAAAGATTCCGTTTAACAGCGCCCAGAGCGCATAAATATTCGAGGGCTGCTGGGCAAAAACGGTATTGCAGGAATAGCCGAATCCCAGCCTGAATATTGCGCTGATACTGCAGAATGCAAAAACGCAGTTGAGAATCGTCAATATCCAGAACCATTTTTTCCCGTTTCTGTCAGGAGCCGGACGCAGAGCTGCCATCTCGCCTTCCTGCAGGCATGAGAAGAATTTCACGCGTGTAAGGCAGCCCATGCAGCATACACTGCAAATAAGAACGCCTAACATACCAAGCAGATTGCTGATGGTCAAAACCGCATAACGCTGGTTTTGTCCGACAATGTAATTGGGCGCTTCGAAGCAGTCCTGAAAAAAGTCACAGACGGCTGCAAGGGCATTTGATCCGCCCTGCGGTTTTGCGTGTATTTCCCTGGCGGAATTGACCCGGCGCAGAGCCGTTTCACCGTCTATTTCTGCGACGTAAGTATGTCCGGGAACCACATGGTCCCCTGCAAAAGCAGATGGTTCATCTCCGAAGGCAAACAGTGATTTTGCGCTGTCGGAGCGCAGCCATTGCTGTACATTCATTGTCTGTCCATTGGAATCGATTCCTTTGAAATAGACATGATCATAAATGGTATAATAAACGCCGAAGTCTCTGGAACCGTAAATATTTGCCCATGCTCCCGTATCGTCCGTAAATACCGGATCGGAAGATATCAGATAAACTGCGGAAATAACAGGGTTTTCTTCCTGATTATCCATTTTGACACAGTTATTGGCCGACTGTCCGCCGGCGGAGTGTCCCGCAACGCCGATCTGGGACTGATCCACATAGTCCAGAGTTCCGGCATATTTTACTGCCGCGTAGGAACCGTATGCATCATTTACTTCAGCAGGTGCGAAATAGATTTCCGCTCCGGTGATCTCGGAATCTCCATGGTTGAGCATATCGGGCAGAATGACAACGAAACCTCTGCGCGCAAGCTCCAGTCCATACTGGGAGTAGCTCTCTTTGTTGACGGTCAGTCCATGCGTAAGAATAACCGCAGGGGCCGGATTATCCGCTGTAGCGGAGTCCGGTTTGAAAATCCGTGCCGCTACCTGATTGCCGTTTCGGGTGCCCAGGTTTACAGTAGAAATACTGACATTTCCCCAATTGCGGAGAATGGCGCCGGATAATGCCGTAAAGAGCAGGGTGAAGAGAAGCGAAAATACAAATGCCTTTTGAGGAGTGATCCTCATTTCTTTTTTTGCTTTCATAATGAAATACCTCCTTGATAAACCAATTATAAATAATTGATAAAAAGGCTCATATACATATTCGGACAATATGCATACAAAAAGCGACATCATGCCGGAGGTGTTGTTGATAATTACATCAATAAAATATATAATGGCTGTAAATTTTTTCAGATATATTTTTTCATAATATTATTATTGAAAGCTCAGCATCAAAGAATGACACATCAAAGGAGACTGGCATGGAGAAGAAGGCATATCTTGTTTCAAAAATAATATGTGAAGGATCCGAAAAAATTTCGGTCTCTTCGGGCGGATATTTTCAGTTTATTCTCGCAAAAACAGGCAGCTATCATTATAAATATGCAGGGCGGCAATTGCGCTGCAGCATCCATGAAATTCTGATGCTCAAACCGGGAGCGTCCCTGTCGCTGCGCAGTGCGTCCGGTGCTTTTCCGCTGGAACTGCTCTCGATCCAATTTTCGGCGAAACTTTTACAGGAACTTTCCGGCGAAGGAATGAACTTTATGGAATACTTTGCGGCGCTGCCTTCGGAATGCGTTTCGGTCACTGCCGAAAACAGTCTGATGATGATCACGAAAAATCTGATCGGGGATTTGTCCAAACAGGGAAAAGTGTCAGAGCTTGGGAGTTCTATTTACAGGTTCGGGATCCTTTCTCTGGTCGCCGTTTTTCTTGCCAGAGCATTCAGACAGCCGGAAAAAGAAACCAAAAAGGAACCGGAGATGAAGGAGATGCTTTTAGATTCTCTCATGTTCTATATCAAGGAACATATTACGGAAGAAATTCCGCTGGAAAGGCTGGAGCAGGAGTTCAATATCAGCCGGAGGCATATCCAGAGGGAATTTAAAAAAGGAACAGGTCAGACCGTACACAGTTATATCGTCAAAACAAAACTCGCGCTCTGCGCCAGATATATTGCAGAAGGGATGCCGGTAAGCCACGTATATGCGAAAGCGGGATTTGCCGGATACAATCATTTTTTTCGTGCATTCAAGAAAGAATTTCAGATGACTCCGGGAGAATATTATCAGATCTGCTGCCGGGCAAATGCTTCAGAATGATAGATTCATCTGTGCCGGAACATCTGCTGCAGGATTTGAGGAGAACAGCAATAGTATCCTGACAGAAATGTCAGGATACTATCAGGTTTTCGTACTGTTTCAGCAGGACGCCGGTCTTATTCTTCTGAATGAATAAAAGGAACCGGTCCGCTGTTTACGGCAGTATTTTCAAGAATAACCTCTGCATGTGCATTGGTGAGGATGCAGGCGGGTTCTTCCGCTTCAGGAGCGTAGGTGATGTTTGAGTCTACGAATTTCATCGTGGCCCGTGTTCCCTCGGTTCCTTTAAAAACGGATGCTTTATGAAGATTCTCTATTGTCACATTGTAAAAAGAAACATCTTCAAGAGGCGTAGTTTCCTGCAAATGGATCTTATCTCCGAATTCATAATGGATCAGAGCATCGATATTCTGGAAACTGCAGTTTTTGACAATCCAGCTGCGGCTGTTGTCTCTTACTTTGTCTGCACCATGAGAATAATATTCAAAAGCGTACAACGTATTATGGCGTCCTGAAATGCGGTGAGGATACTTGGCAGGGCCATAGAAAGTACAGTTTTCGATCAGCATGTTGACGCATCCGATGCGGAGCGAATTGCAGGCAGTGTTCAGCCGGCAGTCTGCCATGTGGAAATTGTAAGCGTCATAACCGGCGATACAGTCGTCGCCTGACTGGATATCGCAGCCGGTGACCTCCACGTTGATGCAGTGATGAATGTCAATGCCATCATGTCCCGCATAAATGGATAAATTTTTGATCGTTACGTTATGGCAGGAATCGATCTGATGCGCCCAGTTTGCACAATCTTTAAAATAATAACCGCTTAAGATCACATTCTCGCAGCGGCATAACCGGATTCCCATAGGACCGCGGAAACCTTCTTCCCCGGCGTCGTCCTTGCAGTTTTGTCCGTTAAAGCCTGATCCTGCTTCGCCGATGATGGAAACGTTCTTGGCATCAATCGCAGAAACAAGGGCGTAGACATAATGGGGCGGAAGATGCCACAGATCAATATACTCCTGCTGATACAGGTAACCAAGCGTGGTTTCTTTCCCGTAATCTGTGTAATCGGCGGCATTTTCCGAACCGATCAGTACGGCATTTTCCTGAAGATGAAGCGTCGTGTTGTCATAAAGGCGTATGCTGCCTGTAAGATAGTGTCCGGCGGGAACGATTACCTCGCCGCCGCCTGCATCCCGGCAGGCATCCAGAGCATTCTGGATAAAAGCTGTCTGTAAAACAGATTCTGATGGCTGTGCGCCAAATACGTTGATGGTTTTTTGAAAATTCATGTTCATAACCTTCCCTTTCTCATTTTATTTTGCAAGCAATGCAGTAAAAATGTATTAAGAGAGTTCGGTTGTGGAATGGCGGATTTCCAGCGTGGGAGTGAGAATTTTCTTTTCATTTTCCTCAAGCTGACCATTTTCCAGCATTTTCAGCAGAATTTTCCCTGCATATTGTCCCATGAGATATTCGTGCTGATCAATATGTGTAAAAAAATTAAAATCTGAAATATCATTGGTAGGATTATCAAAGGAAATCATGGAAATATCCTTTGGCACTTTAAGTCCCAGCTCGCATAGAAGGGAATACATATACAGGCAGGTTTTGGATTCACAGCAGATGACGGCCGTGATATGTTTCTCTGCAAGGACCCTTGCTATATAGTCCGCGGAAATATTGAAAGGCTTGTGAATATCCAGATTTTCTTCTATGTGGATACAGCTCGGAAGAAGACCGGATTCCTCGCTGCCCTGCCAAAGACCTTTGATCCTGCTCTTGACGGTCTGTACGTCTTTGGATGTATGGGTGATAAAAAGCAGATTTCTGTGTCCTAACATAAAAAGGTGTTCAAAAGCGATCTTGCCGGCATAAACATTGTCAATCGCCACATAATTGGTGTCGATGCCGGGAAGGATCCTGTCAATAAGCACCATAGGATAATTGTTCAGTTTCATGCGGAGAAGCTGGTTGCTGTAATAGATCTGATCCACTGGAAACAGGATCAGGCCCTTGCAGTCCGATTGAAAACATTTTTTTAAAAGGTAGTCTTCTTTCTGGTGCGTACGGCTTTGCACCATATGAATATTATACTGCCTCGGGGGCAGAATGGAAGTAATGCCATTGATAATATTCAGAGAAAACTGATCTGAAAAATAAGGAAGCATGCACATAATATCCGAATATGCTGTGCCTGAAAGCGTATCTTTGGAATCAGGAATGTTCAGTTCCTTTGTATAGCTGTCTTTGGATGCCACAAAGCTTCCTTTGCTGGGATAACGTACGATATAGCCTTCTTCTTTCAGTTCCTTTAACGCCTTTGTAACGGTGATGCGGCTGACATGAAACTGCTCCATAATTTCGGCTTCCGTAGGCAGTCTGTCGCCTATGGCAAGGCTTTCCTGAATCTGTTTCAAAAGATAATTCTTAATATTCAAATACAACGGTAAAGACGGTTCATTATCCATAGCAATTCTCCCCTAATAAAACGTTTTCCTAATTATATACTAATATAATAAATAAGTCAAATAAAATATTTGATATAACAAACATGTCAAAAAAGGCGTAAAATATAAAAATGTGGTGATTTTTGATTGTAAGAAACATACAAAATACACAAAAAAATATAAATTATATAAAACAAATTGACAAATATGGACAAGAAATGTAATATTTGAATTGCAAGCAATGCAATAACAAATATTACAAAACTGGCAAACAAACAAGGAGGAAATGAGTTATGAAAAGAAAGCTATTAGCAGCCTGTATGGCGGCAACATTTGCGCTTACATCCCTGACAGGGTGTGGAGGCTCAAATGAAAATGCGCAGGATACGACGCAGCAAAAGACAGACACAACCGACACAGCTGAGACAACTGAAACTGTCGATACCGCGGAAGCGGAGAAGGAAGATACGGGTTCCGCAGAAAAGATCCATCTGACCGTTCCGAAAGTGGGATACAATCAGGATCAGATCAATACAGCAAATGCGAAGGAAGGGGGACCTACTTACGAAGATAAGTACTATATGACAGTAACGGAAAATATTGCCAAAAATCTTCCGGATTATGAAATGGAATATGTAGACTGGGGATGGGGCGAGACACTGGATCAGAAGCAGAGAGCATTATTTGCTGCCGGCAGCGCGCCTGACATTGTAGCAGGGGAAACTTTTATTCCCAGCTATGCGGCAGAAGGACTGCTGGAACCTCTTCCGCAGGAGATCGTGGACCTGGTTAATCCCTCGTTCCTTGTTTATGATAATGATGGAAAAGCAGTGGCAGTAGCATATAAGTCTTCTATTTTTATGATCTTCTATAACAAGGCGCTTTTGGAACAGTGCGGATATTCGGAAGATGATATACCGACGACCTGGGATGAATGGAAAGCAATGTCAGATGACATTACGGCACAGGGACAAGGTGAATTCTGGGGAGGCGGTATTCCTACATTCCCGCATGCAGGCGGAGCGCTTCGTGCGACACCGTTCTTTAGAGCAAATGGTACAGATTTCGCCGTAGATGGCAAAATTAATCTGGATGATGAGAAACTGCAGGAAGTTCTGAGCTTTATCAGAGAAATGAACTATAATTTCCCGGCAGGTCTTGGTAATGGTACTGACGAGTTCCCGATGTGGGATGCTTTCCATGAAGGCAGCATTGCTTTCGTAGTGCAGGGCTCCTTCGAAGGTGCTGATGCGGAAACTGCAGGAATGGACTGGGGTGTAGCGCCGATTCCGATGAATGATTCGGGTATTGACGGAAACTGCACGGTGGGAAGCGTTTATCTTGCCGTACCGAAGGATGCAGCTAACAAAGAAGCTTCCTTCAATGTCATTAAAGAAGCGTTGAGCCTTGAAAATGAAAAAGTATGGCTGGAAGGTTCTTACTGCCCGGCAATTAAAGAAATTATTGAGGATCCTTCCTATTATGAAAATGATAAAGTACTGATGATGGAAATGCAGGTGATCAAAGACGGAACTTATTCAGGACTTGCCACATTCCCGAAAAATGATTCTTCTATCTGGGAGATCATTAATCAGAATGTACTTGCCAGAACAACCATGACGGAAGATCCTATCGACGTAATATGCAGCGAGGCTCAGGATCAGATCGTTCCGCTGCAGCAGTAAGCATATGTATATGATTTGAAAAATGATAACCGCAGGAATCTGATTCCTGCGGTAATTCATAAAAAAGGCGGTCAGCGAATGGAAGAAATAAAAAGGATAAGTAAAAAAGAAAAGACACGAAGCAGCAGACAGAAAAGAAGAACACGGCGGGCATACAAAATTATCATTCCCTTTTTTGCCTATATAGCGCTTTGGGGTATTTTGCCGCTGCTTTACGGATTGTATCTGGGTTTGACTGAATATAACGGACTTTCCAAAAAGCCGGTATTCATAGGGTTGAGAAACTATATAGACTTTTTTACCAACTCTGCCTACATGCAGCTTCTGTGGAGACAGATCTGGATGGGAGCGATATGCCTGTTTATGAATACACTCCTGTCTTTCCTGTTGGGACTGGCTTTGAACGTGCCAAGCAGAGCGAGGGGATTTTTCCGGTCGGGCATATACGTGCCCTGTATTGCGGCAACCTCCATAACTTCTGCCATTTTTATCGTGCTGTTAGAACCAAACGGCGTTATGAATACGCTGCTGAAACGGCTGGGGGCGTCTCCGATCACATGGCAGTATTCGCAGTTTTGGATGGTATTTTGGATTATGGTCTATTTTGTCTGGAAAAATATCGGTCCGGCAGCGATCATCTGGTTAGGCGGTCTGCAGTCGATAGATGCGTCGTTATATGAGGCTGCCAAAATGGATGGGGCGAGCAGTTTTCAGAGGATCCGATATATTACGATGCCGGGACTGCGCTTTGTGGCATCCTACATTATCCTGACAGGAATTATCGGGGCGATGCAGATGTTTGATGTGGTCATGTTCATTTCCAAAGGAAATCCATACGGGAAGACGGATATATTGATGTACCGGCTGTACAGGGATGGTATTGTGAATTTTAATATGGGAATGGCAGGTGCGGAATCAACAATTATCGGTTTGATAACGATCGTCTTTTCTATCGTTTATTTCCGTATCGTATTGAAAAAGGAGGATCAAAATGCATAATTTTTCGAAAAAGGCGTTAAGGTTTGTCTGGTTTATCCTGATGGCCGTAATCTGTATGCTTATGATTTATCCGCTTATTTACTCTGTATTGGGAGGCTTCAACAGCCAAAGCGAATTTAACAGCATGGGAAATTTATTTCCGGTTCCTAAAAAACTGATATGGAATAATTACATTTTTGCTTTCTCGTCCACGGCGTTAAGTCCGTTGTTAAATACCTTTCTCCGTACTGCGTGGTATACGGCGGTCGTACTGATCATGACGATTCTGATCGGTTATGTCATGGCAAGATATGAGTTTAAAGGAAAGCAGTTTTTCATGGTATTTATCATCGTGGCACAGGTAATTCCTTCGGTGCTTACCCTGATCCCGACGTTTGTTATGGTTTCCCATATTCCGCTAGTGGGAGGGAATGACCTGTTCGGCAATGGCGGAAGAGGGTTGTATGACAGTCAGCTTATGTTGTTTTTGCCTCTGAGCTGGGGATACCTGCTTTGGCCCTTCCTGTTTATGCAGTCTATGAAATCTCTGCCTCTGAGCTTTGAAGAAGCGGCAGAATTAGATGGAGCGGGATTTTTACAAACCATTCTCAGGGTGATTGTTCCGATGCAGAAACCGATACTGACAGTTGTGGCTATTAATGTGGCGCTCAATACATGGAATGACTGGATGACTCCTTTTTTGTATATAAACAGTACGAAGAAAACTACCCTGCCGGCATACCTGGCAACACTCACGGCCTCTTTGCAAAATTACGGGCAAAAGGACTATCCCAAGGTGTTTGCATTGGCCACGCTGGCAATTATACCGCCGCTTTTCATTTTCCTGTTTTTACAGAAATATATTGTACAGGGAATCGCATCAGCAGGAATTAAAGAATGAAAAAAGTTACGATATTTAATATACAGCATTTTTCCCTTCATGATGGTCCGGGAACGAGAAGTGTGATTTTTTTCAAGGGGTGTAATCTGCGATGTGCATGGTGCCATAATCCCGAATCTCTGAGCAGCAAACGGGAGATTCTTTATTACCCGCAGCGCTGTATCGGCTGTATGGCATGCGTACAAAAGTGTCCGCATCATGCGCTCTCAATGTCGGAGCAGGGAATTGTCCGCAATACGCAGGAGTGCAGGAAATGCTTCGACTGCTGTATGGCGTGCTGTGCACAGGCGCAGAAAGCCGTCGGGGAAGAGGTAGAAATAGAATGGCTTAAGAAACTGATCAAGGAAAATTCCGTTTATTACAGCCAGTCAGGCGGCGTGACCTTTTCCGGCGGAGAATGTATGCTCCAGCTGTCTGCGCTTGAAGAGCTTCTTGTATTCTGCAGGGAAAATCAGATCCATACGGCAGTAGATACGGCGGGTAATACGGCATGGGAAGATTTTGAGAGAATCATACCCTATACAGATGTATTTTTATATGATATAAAGGCATGGGACCGTGAGGTACATAAAAAGTGCACAGGAGCGGGAAACGAAAGAATACTGGAAAATTATAAGAACCTGATCAAAAGAGGGGTTCCGTGCATCGTAAGAATTCCGTATGTTCCGGATTGGAACGATATGGAGCTGCCTGCGATCGCGGAGTTTTTGAAAGAATATGCGCCTTTAAAAACAGAACTTCTTGCTTATCACGACATGGGGCGGGTAAAAGAGGAGGCGCTTGGGAATAGAACAGACAGGACGTTTAACATTCCCTCCAAAGAAGAGATTGAAGAATTGAAGAAAAAATACAAGTTTATATAAAGCCCGGTACAGAGATTGTTTCAGGGCGGAAAGTGTGACGTAAAATGGCAGGATCGGCGAAGAGAGGATTAGAAACCGGACAGGTAGAGATGACAGAGCAGTATTTAACATTGATACAGAATCTTCATGACGATAAGATTCTGATCAACCGAAAAAAAATAGAAAGGCTGGGAACGCTTGATATCGATGACCATGGCTTCATTGATTTTCCTGATTTTTCTTTTTCACCTGAACTTTGTGCAGATGGATTGGTATATGGGGGAAGAAAGATCGCATCTAATTTCAGAAAATTCTTAAATCAGATGCCGGCTTATATCAATGAAAACAGTGCGCTGGCAGGATGCTGGATAGGGAATCTTACCAGATATATGCCGATTGCCATGCCGGAACAGGCATATGATCTGAGTTTACAGGAGGATATCAAAAAATACGGAATACTGCAAAGCGGATTTGAAGGGATGAACCACCTCTGTCCGGACCTGGAAATCGGACTTAGGCTTGGCTGGCGCGGTCTGCTTGATAAAATCCGTTATTATAGACAGAAGAATCAACCTGCGGATACTGCCTTCTATGATGGGGAAGAAGAACTGATTACAGGGATTTTGGAATGGATCGAAAGACTTTCAAAGGAAGCGGAGAAAAAAGCAGCCTGCAGCCAAAACGGCTTTGAAAAAGCCAATTACACGAAAATCAGTCATATAAACAGAAAGTTATTGGATAATCCGCCTGAAAGTTTTCGGGAAGCGTGTCAGTTTCTGGCACATTTTCAAACGATAGACAGGATGTATTTTGTAGGCGGAGCATTGGGGAATCTGGATCAGCTGCTGAATGATTACTTTGAGCGGGATATGGAACAGGGAAAACTGACGGAAGCGGAAGCGGTTTGGATTCTTTCCAGCTTGTTCTTTAATGATACACATTATGCGCAGATTGGCGGCGTATCGCCGGCGGGAGACCGGGACATGACAAACAGGCTGTCCTTTGTGGCGCTGGATGCCGTTCATTATCTGCATATACCGACCAATATATCGGTCCGCGTACATGAACGGCTGCCGGGACAAAGCGACGCGGCGCAGAAACTGCTTGAAAGAGCCGTTGCCTATACGATGACCGACGGGACGGGCGTAAGCTACAGTTTGGAGAAAGGAACCGTAGAAGGTTATTCCCGCAATGGGTATGCGCACGCGCTGGGACGCATGAGATGCAAAAGCGGGTGCAACTGGACTGCCATTCCGGGAAGAGAATATCCGCTTCAGGATGTAACACGGGTGAACATGGCGATGGCGCTCTTCCATGCTTTAAATGATTGGAAAGAAGAGAAAGAGCACTCTATGGACCGGCTTTTTACATTGTTTGCCGGGCACCTGAATAAAATGATTACCTGCATTAAAAAGGGTTATGACAGACGTTATGAGACTGCCGGGGTCTATACGCCGGAAATCGTTCTGAACCTGTTCATGCACGGACCCGTGGAAAGAGGAATTGATGCAAGCTGCGGCGGTGTGGATATCATGAATTTTAATATTGATGGTATCGGACTTGCCACGGCAGCAGATTCTTTTGCAGCCATTGAACAGAGAGTTGTCAAGGAAAAGCAGTTTTCCTTCGGGCGGCTTTTTGAGCTGCTTGAAAACGATTATCAGGATGGAGAAAGAGAAAGACTGCTTTTAAAGAATATAGAACGCTTCGGGACGCCGGAATCCAGAGCGGAATACTGGGCGCTGAAAATCAGGGACGAATTTGTGCGGCAGTGCAGACAGAGTCCGACGCCCAAACATCATTTAATGATCATTCCCGGACTGTTTTCTCATGGGGATGTGGTAATGTATGGAAAACAGCTTCCGGCAACCCCCAACGGAAGAAAAGCGGGAGAACCCATTTCTCATTCTTCCGAGCCGGATCCGGGGTTTGCTATCGGATTAAACAGCTTTTCGCCGGTGCTGAAGGCCAGGGCGGTGGCAAAGGCACAGGCAGGATATGGGAACTCGGCGCCGCTGCATTTGGACATTGATTTGGATATGTTAAATCACGCGGGCGGCGTGGAGGCTTTAGTCACACTGATCCAGGCGCATGAGCAAATGGGAGGTACTCTGATCAATCTGAATTGCCTGCAGAAGGAAACACTGTTGGCCGCTCATGAAAGACCGGAGGATTATCCCGATCTGATCGTGCGGGTAACGGGGTATTCCGCGTTCTTCGCCTCTCTTTCCAGAGAATACCGACAGCAGATTGTGGACAGATTTTTGGAAAAATAGCGTAAGAAGACTTTGGGACAGGAAACACCAGGAAAATGGAAAGGCGTGAAGGAAAGATGAAAATACTTACAAGTGAATGGAAGGAACGGATTGAATATTGGATCAAAACTTTAAAAAAGGATCTGTATTGGCCGATCGAAACGATCAGCTGGGAAAGTGCAGCCTGCGAAGATCTGCTGTCTTTGAAAGAAGCTGAAAAACTCCCCTTTTCCCCGGCGCAAAAGCAAATGGTATGGGGCAGGGAATATGAATACAGATGGTTTAAGGGAGAAATCTGCCTTCCGGCAGCCTGTGAAGGGGAACGAATCGTACTGAATCTGAAACCGGAATGCGAGTCTACCCTGTTTGTAAACGCAGTTCCGTTTGGGACCTACCGTGCCGACTGGATCCTGGAGAAGCATCATTACCTGGTGGATAACACGATAAGCATGTGTGCACATCCGGGAGAAAAATATACCATTATGCTGGAGAGTTATGCCGGACACTTTTTCCCGAAAGCGCATGAAAACTGTTCGGTAGGGCCTGTACTGCCGGGAGAATATGAAACACACCCGGAGCATGAAAGGGTGACTTTGGGAGAAAGCAGTTACGGTATCTGGAATGAGGACGCCTACCAGCTGCTTATGGATGTGGAAACACTGTATGGTCTTTTAAAGACGTTAGCGTCTGATTCATTGAGAGCGGCAAAGATCGCCGAGGCTCTTGCGCAGTTCACCTTATGCTGTGACTTTGAACAGGAAGCGGCCGGGCGCAGGGAAAACTATCGCAGCGCCAGAAAGCTGCTTAAGCCGGTTCTGGCCTGTAAAAACGGGGATACCATGCCTGAATTTACGGCAGCGGGACATGCGCATATCGACTATGCATGGCTTTGGCCCTGTGAAGAAACGATCAGGAAAACGGCAAGAACCTTTGCCGCACAGCTCAGGTTGATGAAAGAATATCCGGAATATCGGTTTATACAAAGCCAGCCCGCGCTTTACCTGCTTTGTAAAAAATATTATCCCGATCTGTATGGGAAAATAAAAGAGGCGGTAAAAAGCAAACAGTGGATTCCGGAGGGCGCCATGTTCGTGGAGCCGGATACCAATTTAAGCGGCGGCGAATCGCTGATCAGGCAGCTGTTATATGGGAAGCAGTTTTTTGAAGATGAATTCGGCATAAAAAGCAGACTTCTCTGGCTGCCGGACAGCTTTGGATACAGCGGCGCCCTCCCGCAGATCTTAAAAAAGAGCGGCGTAGAATATTTAGTTACGCAGAAAATATTCTGGTCCTATAATGAAGGAGAAAAATTCCCATATCACTATTTTCATTGGAGAGGCATTGATGGAACGGAGATCACTTCTTTTCTGCCTACCAGCTATAACTACAATACGAATCCCGAGGTGATGAACAACGTCTGGAAAGAACGGGTACAGGCTCATCATCTGGAAAACTTTCTGATTCCCTATGGATATGGAGACGGCGGCGGAGGTCCTACAAGAGACCATATTGAATATATCAAAAGACAGGAGAATCTGGAGGGCAGCGTTAAAGTAAAACAGGGAAATCCGGTTTCTTTTTTTGAAATGCTGGATGAAAAAGGCGGTCCTTCCGACACATATTGCGGAGAACTGTATTTTACTGCCCATAGAGGAACCTATACTTCCCAAAGCAGGATAAAGAAGCTCAACAGAGCCTGTGAGACAGCGCTGCATAATCTGGAATATGCAGGAACGCTTGCCCTGATCGCCCGAAACGAATATCCGGAAGAAGAACTGGACGACATGTGGAAAACACTTCTGATCAATCAGTTTCACGATATCCTTCCGGGCTCCGCGATCCATAAAGTATACGAGCGGACGCAGAAGGAACTGGAAGAAGTCATAGAACGGGCAGAGACGATGACGCTTGCTGTTTTGCAGAATATGGCGATACCGGAAGACGGGACGACGTCTTTCGTGAATACATTGCCCTTTGCAAGAAACTTCTGGTACCGCGATCCTGAAAGCGGAATAGAAGAGCAGGTCAATCTGACCGGATTTGGCTGTACAAGTCTTGTGCAGAAGGAAGCATCCGGAAAAGAAAACGCTCTTGCAAGAGAATGTGAGGAAGGATATGCTGTCGAAACGGATCTGATGAAGGTTCTTATCAGCAGAGAGGGTGAGATTGTCTCTTTTCTTTTAAAAGAAAACGAAAAAGAATATGCGGCGGCGCCCATGAACCGCTTCCGGCTGTATAAAGATGTGCCGAGAGCTTTTGACGCATGGGATATTGATTCTAATTATGAGGAGCAGGAAATAACAGATGCCGCTGAACTTGGAAGCAGCCTGCTGATGAACACGGAAAATGCCTGCATTATTTGCCTGGAAGGCAGAATCGGAAAGTCCTCCTTATGTCAGCGGATACGGATCGAGAAGGATTCACCGGTTATTCTGTTTGAAACGGAAGTAGACTGGAAAGAACGGCACAAGCTGCTGAAAGCATCCTTCCCTGCGGCGATCCATGCACTGGAAGGAAGAAACGAGATCCAGTTCGGCTATATCAAACGCCCCGCCGTAAGGAGCAGGGAGAGTGATAAAGAACGTTTTGAGGTATGTAATCATAAATATACGGCCCTTTGTGATACAGGCGCAGGCGCGGCCCTTTTGAATGACAGTAAATATGGAATCAGCATGTGCGATGGAAGGATGGAATTATCGCTGCTTCGGGCTCCGGTATCCCCGGATATGGAGGCTGACTGCGGAATGCATCAATTTACTTATGGTTTTATGGCATGGAGCGGCAGTTTTGAAAAAGCAAGGGTTGTACAAAACGGGTATTTTATGAATGTGAAGCCGCTTGTCTTATCAGGCCGTATGGAACTTCCCCATATCGGCAATACAACCAATGAAAATGTGGTAATAGAAACGGTCAAGGCATCCATGGATGACAGAAAAGACGTGATCCTGCGCCTGTATGAAAGCGTGGGAGCCTCCGCCAATACCGAGCTTCTGCTGGGCGGCTGGGAAGAGGAAGTCTGGTCCTGCGATATGCTGGAAAAAGAAGAGGAGAGGCTTGTGCCGCTGAAGGAACATACGTATGCTTTGTCTTTTGAGCCTTTTGAGATCAAAACCCTGCGCGTTAGAAGAAAGGTTGAGGTGATGGTGTAGAGAGACTTTGAGGATATTCCGATGCAAAAGCAAAGCATGGAAAACCGCTGCTTTGAAAGTAACTATGGAATACTGTCTTTAACAGTCATAACCCCCCAGAACACTTCATACAATGTAAAAAAGTGTTCTGAGGGGATTTTTTTGAAAGATTATATTGAGGAAAGAGCAATCAATATTGCTAATTATATTATTGAGAACAATGCCACGGTCAGACAGACGGCGAGACAGTTTGGGATCAGTAAGAGTACGGTACATAAAGACGTAACAGACCGTCTGACACAGATAAACCCCGCACTGGCATCTGATGCCAGAAAAGTATTGGATCTGAATAAATCGGAACGCCACATCCGCGGCGGCCTTGCAACCAAAGAAAAATATCTGCACAGGCATGCACAATAATAACAATATTTGAAAGAATATGTTTTGACAAGATTTTAGGTTCTCTTTATAATATACTATATTTGACAATCGTCAGAAATACAGGTGACTTGCAATGCGCAGGGGAATACGGATCTGCGCAGCGTGAACGACAGAAGAGGGAAAAACATGGAAAAAGAAATGGTTATCGTACTGGATTTCGGTGGGCAGTATAATCAGCTGATCGCAAGAAGAGTCAGAGAATGCAGCGTATACTGCGAAGTACATCCGTACAATATCAGCCTTGAAAAAATAAGGCAGATCCAGCCGAAAGGCATTATTTTTACAGGAGGACCAAACAGCGTATACGGTGAAGGTGCGGCTGTCTGCGGAAAAGAAATATTTGATATGGGAATTCCGATTCTCGGTATCTGTTACGGTTCGCAGCTCATGGCGCATCTTCTTGGCGGAAAAGTAACCACAGCTCCGGTCAGCGAATACGGACGCACGGAAGTGGATATTCACACGGGAGCCGCTATATTTCAGGGAGTATCGGAGAAAACGGTCTGCTGGATGAGTCATACAGACTATATTGAAAAGGCACCGGAAGGTTTTCAGGTAACGGCGCATACATCGGTATGCCCGGTTGCCGGTATGGAATGTCCGGAAAAAAGTCTGTATGCCGTCCAGTTTCATCCCGAAGTTATGCACACAGCGGAAGGCATGACAATGCTGCGCAACTTTGTGATGAATATATGCGGGTGCAGCGGAGACTGGAAAATGGATTCTTTCGTGGAGACAACCATACAGGCTGTTCGTGAGAAAGTCGGCACCGGAAAAGTGCTGTGTGCCCTTTCGGGCGGCGTGGATTCTTCCGTGGCAGCAGTGCTCCTTGCCAAAGCGGTCGGTAAACAATTGACCTGCGTGTTTGTGGATCACGGTTTATTGCGTAAAAACGAGGGTGATGAAGTGGAATCCGTTTTTGGCCCGGAGGGACCATACGACCTGAATTTCATCCGCGTCAATGCCCAGGGAAGATTCTATAGCAGACTGGCGGGCATTACCGAGCCGGAGCAGAAACGAAAGCTGATCGGCGAAGAATTTATTCGTGTTTTTGAAGAAGAGGCCCAAAAAATCGGCGCCGTAGATTTTCTGGTGCAGGGTACTATCTATCCCGACGTGATAGAAAGCGGATTAGGAAAGAGCGCAACGATCAAATCGCATCATAATGTAGGCGGTCTGCCTGACTGCGTGGACTTCAAAGAGATCATAGAGCCGCTTCGGATGCTGTTTAAAGATGAAGTACGAAAGGCCGGTCTGGAACTTGGCGTTCCGGAGAATCTCGTATTGCGGCAGCCTTTCCCGGGACCGGGACTCGGTGTCCGCATTATCGGAGAGGTGACGGAAGAAAAGGTTCACATCGTGCAGGAAGCCGATTATATATACCGGGAAGAAATCGCAAAGGCCGGGATTGATAAAGGCCTTGGGCAGTATTTTGCGGCGCTTACGAATATGCGGTCTGTCGGGGTCATGGGAGACGAGAGGACGTATGATTACGCAGTAGCGCTGCGGGCAGTGTGTACGAGTGACTTTATGACAGCGGACTGCGCAGAGATTCCGTGGGACGTGCTGTCGAGGACTGCGAATCGGATCGTGAATGAGGTAAAAGGGGTGAACAGGGTACTGTATGACTGTACCAGTAAGCCGCCGGGGACGATTGAATTTGAATAACGGATAAAATCCCGGAAATGCTGATAAATGAGCGTTTCTGGGATTGTTTTATGCCTGTTGGCTCTAAAATGGCTCTAATTATAAAAAAGAGATAATTGCTTAGGAGAAATACATGAAACGTGATGAGATTATTGAGAGTAATAAAACATATTGGAATGACCATGCTGATTTGTGGTTTGGAACAACGGCGCTTCCGGTGTATGGGGTACGATTTCCAACAGAAGATGACTTACATTTATTCAGTGATGTTTCGGGAAAGAAAATGTTGGAAATATGCTGTGGCAGCGGACATTCATTGAGGTATAATGCTGAAAAAGGTGCAGGGGAGTTATGGGGAGTTGATTTGTCCCAAAAGCAGCTTGATAATGCAGCAAAACTTTTAAGTGACAGCGGATATTCGGCAAAGTTATTGTGCTCAAAGATGGAGGATGAACTTGATGTGCCTAAAGGATATTTTGATTATGTATATTCCATCTACGGCATTGGTTGGACAACCGATTTACAGGGAACATTTGATAAAATTGCTTCTTACTTGAAGAAGGATGGTATTTTTATATTTAGCTGGCATCATACATTGAATTATTGTATAGCATGGTCATGTGATGAACGTAAAGATGTTTTTGAAGATGAAAAGTTGGTAATGATGAAGAGTTACTATGACGAATCATACTTCAAAATGTCTGTGCATGATAGTGAAATTATTTTATGTAACAGAAAGATATCGACATATATTAATGCATTGGCAAAAGCAGGATTTGTAGTAGAACAGTTAGTGGAAGAGGCAGATAATAAATCATTAAATGCTGCAGGAGATGTTGATCCTAAAACAAAGAAAGCTAAAATGCTGCCTATTTCGTTCTGTATCAAGGCAAGAAAACTTTAAGCTGCTTGGAATAAGCTGTGGGCAGAGTGATTCGGTGCTGCATAGGACATATTTTATATGTTACAATACCGACTAAGGAAAGTACCCATGACAGGATGGCAGCCTCCCGGGTTTATGAAAACCGGCATGCCGGAATGCATAGGAAGGCCGCTGGATGTCCAGTGGACATCCGTTTAGCGTGGACCGAAGCGGAGCGTAGACGGCGGCACCGATGACGGCTTTTGAAAATGTTTCGATTTTTATTGGAATATTAGCATTGCTGATGTCTTTTGGCAGCTTAATTGCTACGTTGCTTGTCTTTCTCGATAGGAGAAACTACAAGCCAAAACAAAAATGCCCTAATATGCAGTTATGAAGAAAAAGAAATGCCTGCAAGCTGAAACAGAAGATAGAAAAATTGCTGAAACGATAAGAAATATGGGGTGTGGCGATTGCTGCGCCCTATATTTTTGTGGTAAATAGAAGCAGAAAGTGGTATAATCAAAATATTAATGTTATTGGCTGGCAGAAGAATAGAGCCAAATCGACGATTGAAGTATAGATTATTATATATGGAGCAAAGAGATGGTTAAAATACAGCGTATAAAGTGTGGTAATGGGAACTGTTATATTATTGAAGAAAACGGGAATGCGGTTCTTGTAGATACAGCAAGACCAAAATATCGGGATAAGGTTTTACTGGCTTGCCGCAAAACGAATATTAGGTTAATTGTTTTAACGCACACGCATATGGATCATTGTCAAAATGCAGCGTTTATTTCCAGCGAACTGAATGTTCCTATCGCCATTTGCAGGACGGATGAAGAGTTGATTAAAGATAATATGATACAGACACTATATGCCAAAACGCTGGCGGGAAAATTGGTGTTATTTTTTTCTGAAAAATCATTTTATCGTGATAAGATACCAGTATTTACACCTAAAATATACTTACAAGATGGAGATACATTAGAGAATTTTGGAATAAGTGCAAAAATTATAGGTTTACCGGGACACACCAATGGTTCAATTGGAATTGATTTTGGTAAAGAAGGAATATGTGTAGGAGATGCTTTGATGAATATGTTTTATCCCACGGTTTCCATGCTTTATCATAACTATGAGCAAATGTTAGAAAGTGCAAGAAAAATTAGTGAGTTGGGAGAAAGAATTATTTATTTTGGACATGGAAAACCAAAGAAGAACCGTATATGGGTAAAAGGAATATAATGTGCAGTCCATTCCTGAAGACGGCACTGTTCAGCAATCATGGTTGTTTTTGGGCTCATAGATCTCTTATACCGGTGATAGAAATAGTCTATTGTCCCATGTTTTTTCATGTCAGTCGAAGTACACACGATCTAACGTTTACAGCAGAACCGGGAGTCCGTATGAGAACTCCCGGTTTTTATGTTGATTTTAGAAAAATTAGGATTTGGGAAATGCAGTACGCACTTCCCTCAAGGTTTCCAAAGCATCCCTTTTAGGCATATATTCCAGTCCGAAATATCCTTCGTAACCAAGCTGTTCAATGGTTTTTAGGATATAAGGATAATCAAGCTCTCCTACAGTAGGCTCGATTCTGCCCGGAACGGCGGCAACATGGAAATGGCCGATCTTTGAAAGGTTCTTTGTTACAGTATCGAGGAGATTTCCGTCTGTGATCTGCTGGTGATACAGGTCAAAAAGAATTTTGATATGATCGTCCTGAATCTTTTCCAAAAAGGAAAACGCATGTGCGCCGGTACTCATGTGATAGCCCGGGTGATCTGTAATGATGTTCAGGGGTTCTAAGATCAGGGTCATGTCATTTTTCTTTAAAATAGGGACGGCGTCCTTCATTACCCGGGTAAGGGACTCCTCGTGTTTTTCAAAAGAAATACCCTCAATATTCCAGCCGGCCTGCGCGATCAGCGTAGAACAGTTTAATTTTTTCGCTTCTTCGATGGAGGCGGAAAGTCCCTCCAGGTAGTGATCGTGATGGGCGGCGTCTCCGGGATTTATGCGGAAATCGGTGCAAAAAGTCACTACCTTTAATTCCAGTGAATCGCATAATTCTTTCAACAATTTCATGTCCTTGTCCCACCAGGTCCAAAATTCAATAGCGTCAAAACCGCATTCCTTTACCAGAGGCAGGGATTTTTCAATTGGCTCTCCATGAAAAAGGGCGTCGGTACATACAGAATAGTTCATGTCAGTTCCTTTCTTTTGTAATAAGTGCTTTGTGATTTGATTAAACAACCAGTTCTTCCACCGTCTTTCTGGAAATGGAAGAATCCCGGATGATCAGTTCCGTATTTAATAAAACCTGCTGTTTGTAAGCGGTGGGAGAGACGATGTGTTCATGAATGATCTCTCCTGATGTATAGCCAAGCTGGAAACGGGGCTGACTAATAGTGGTGATGGCAGGATCACAGATGGTGGAAATATTGATATTGTCAAATCCCACTACAATCAGATCTTCGGGGACACGTATATGATGCAGCTTTGCGGCTTTTATGGCGGCGGCGGCGATCAGATCCGAGGATGCGAAAATGGCGTCGGGCGGCGCGCTGGAGGTTAACAGCTGGCAGACGGAAGCAAAAGCCATATCGTAGTTGATGGCGGAAAGCTGGAGGGACCAGTTGGATATACGCGCTAATCCGGCGTGTTCTAAGAAGGCCTCGTAGCCCCGCTGGCGTTCTCTTGCATATTTGAAATTAAGAGGACCGTTGATAAAAGCGATCTTTCTCCTTCCCTGGGAATAAATATGCTCCATTACGTTATAAGCGGCCTGGAAATCGTCAATGCTCACATAGGAGAATTCTTCTGAGTTGTATTCACAGCACTGGACAACGGGCATCAGGGAACCGATCTGTTCGTAAAACTGGGTCTGAAGCGGAGAGCACAGAACAACGCCGCAGGCCCTGGTAGATTTTAAAAGATTAATAAAGCTGTTGAGCGACTGGCTGTCTCCTAAATCATCCTGACTGATCAAAGTGTAATAGGAATGGTTGGTCGCTGAAGAGACGATGCCGTTAATTACTTCACTATAGAAGGGATTTGTGACCTCCGGGACATTGATGATGATCAGTTTTTTGGATTTGGACTTTTTGGAAACCCTGGGAGTATAGCCTAACTCTTCCATAGCGGCACGAATCTGCTCCGCTGTTTCGCTGTTGACTAACTCAGGATGATTTAAAACTCTGGAGACAGTAGCGGCGGAAGTGCCTGCACGTTTTGCGATTTCCGTGATAGACATCTTTGACGATTCCATATGAGGAACCTCCTTTGCTTTATTATGTATTTTTTTTATTATAACCCAATTGAAAAAGTAGCGCAAGAATTAAATGAAAAAATATGCAATAACATATAATTTTCATGAAAATAATTGTGTTTTAATTGCATAAGCCACAAACGAATCGACAGTAAAATGTGAAAAATGACGGAAATTATTAAATAAATATTATTGATATTGACAAAAAGCACAAAGATCATCATAATGAAAACATGAAACACAGATGAAAAACGCAATTGAAAATTTCATGAAAAATTTTCAAGAAAAAAAGAAATGGAGGAAAATGATATGAAAAAGAAATTACTGACACTCATCCTCTCCGCGGCAATGGTATTTTCTCTTGCAGCATGCGGCGACACAAATTCAGGCACCGGAGATACAAAAGAACCTACAGTTGAAGAAGGCAAGGAAGAAGCGGAAGAACCTGCAGAAGAACCTGCAAAAGAAGATGAAGGTTCAGCCGGGGGAGAAAAACAGACGATTAAGATCGGTATGGCATGGGCTATCTTGGATGACGGGCAGACCAATCTGACAAATGCAATTATGGGATGTTTCGAGGAAGAATATCCCGATTATGAGATTGAAGCAACTCTGACAAATGCAGACGGCGATATTGCAACGCTGATTAATGATGTAGAAAGTCTGATCGCAAAGAATCCGGATATGATCTATATTATGAACTCTGTAGGAGACAGCGGTATCATCCCGGCAATCGATGCCTGTAAAGAAGCAGGAATTCCTGTAGGAATCGGTGTTGCGCTGGCGGATGAAGCAGATTACACCTATTTATATGAAGGATTCAGCCAATATGCATGCGGACAGATGCAGGCAAAGTATATGGAAGATAATTATGATGAAAATGCAGAATATAATGTAGCCTGCATTACCGGGGATCCGGGCAGCACGGCGGGAGCAGAAAGAACACAGGGATTTGTAGAAAATTTTGTTGACAAGCATGACAATGCAAAAGTAGTCATCCAAGGCGAAGGAAACTGGTCTACAGATGATTCTCAGGCTCTTGTAGACGACTGGCTTATTTCACATCCGGAAATCAATGTAGTTGTCTGCGTAAACGACGACGAGGCGCAGGGCGCTATCAATGCCTGCAAGGCAGCGGGAAGAGAAGACGTTATCGTACTGGGCATTGACGGAAGCGATCTGGGTAAAGCGAATGTGGAGTCAGGAGATCAGGCGGCAACAGTAGGAATCAACTTTGGAGGCGTTGCATCTGCCTGTGCTAAAGCAATGGTAGACTGCGCATTAGGTAACCTGGATTCTAATGAGGTAAAACTTACAACAGAAAATCTTGATTTGATCGTAAGAGAATAAGTAAAACGGATTTTAAACATGCGGGAAGCCCGGTTTAATGGAACCGCGCTTCCCGCCTTTTATCAGAAAGGAGGAAAGCCATGCAGCAAGAGACAGTATTGGAAGTCAGACAGCTTTCCAAAAGATTTTTGGGTGTTAAGGCATTGGATAAAGTGGATCTGGAAGTAAAACGCGGAGAGGTGCATTCGGTTATCGGGGAAAACGGAGCTGGCAAATCTACTATGATGAATCTGATTCTGGGAGATTTGCACAGGGATGAAGGTACGATTATCTTAAAGGGAGAAGAGGTTCATTTTAAATCTCCTGCCGATGCCATTGCAGCGGGGATATCCATGATCCATCAGGAGATCAGTCTGATTCCTACCCTTACGGTTGCTGAAAATATCTGGCTTCACAGGGAAGACCGGTTTATGAAAGGATTTCTGATCGATACGAAGAGCAGGCTGGAAGAAACCCGGCAGCTTTTGAAAGACAAGTTGAATATCGATATCAATCCCAATGAGCTGGTAAGCAATCTGACGGTTGCCCAATGTCAGTTAGTAGAACTGGCCAGGGCGGTTTCCTGCGATTCGGATATTATTATTATGGATGAACCTACATCTTCTCTTTCTGATAAGGAAGTGAATATTCTTTTTGATGTTATCCGTGCATTGAAAGCGGAAGGAACAGCTATCATATTTATTACCCATAAAATAGAAGAATTGTTGGGAATCTGTGACCGGGTATCAGTATATAGGGATGGTCATTATATAGGAACCAGAGATTGCAAGGATACTACGAGGGATGAACTGATCCATATGATCATCGGCAGGGAATTGACGGAACAATATCCGGTTATTGAGTCGAAAAAAGGCGGCGTGGTCCTGGAAGTAAAGAATTTGTGCGGAGCGGACTATTCGGATATATCCTTTGATGTGAAGGCCGGGGAGATCATAGGATTTTCAGGACTGGTGGGAGCTGGAAGAAGTGAGATCATGCGCGGTATCTTCGGGATCGATCCTGTTTTATCCGGAGAAATCTATCTGGACGGTAAAAGAGTATCCATTCATTCCCCTAAAGATGCGGTAAAGCTTGGAATGGCCATGGTAACAGAAGACAGGCGGGATTACGGAATCGTGAAAACTGCTTCGGTAAAGGACAATATGTCTTTGGCGGCTTTGTCCGGATTTTGTTCTAAAATAGGGATTATAAAAAGAGATAAGGAAAATGAAGCGGTATCGGAAATGATCAAAAGCATGACCGTTAAAGCGGCAAATAAAGAAATGCTGATTACTTCTTTATCCGGAGGAAACCAGCAGAAGGCCATAATCGGACGATGGCTGATGACTGCGCCAAAGGTTTTGATCCTGGATGAGCCTACCAGAGGAATCGATGTAGGAGCAAAAAGTGAAATTTATTCCATTATCGGAAACCTGGCAAAGCAGGGAATGGCAATCATACTGGTATCATCTGAAATGCCGGAAATATTGGGCATGTCAGACCGGATTTTTGTGGTAAGAAACGGAAAGATCGTAGTGGAATGTGCGAAAGAAGAAGCAACTCAGGAACTGCTTGGCAAACATGCATTAGGATAAGAGAGGAGTATTCGGATGAATAAGAATAAAAAGAAGATGGACAGTGAAAAGCTTGTCCAGATATTAATGGATAATAAAGCCCTTGTCATATTGGTCATTTTTGTTTTAGTCGTCTGCTGTCTGACCAACGATTTCTTTTCCAGCAGGAATCTGACCAATATTTTAAGACAGATCTGTACCAGCTGTGTGTTATCGCTGGGATTTACGCTGGTGTTATCTTCAGGAATGATCGATCTGTCGGTAGGTTACATGCTGGGTATGATCGGGATTGCCACGGCGATGATGTCGGTTTCGGGAGTCAGCGCTCCTGTGGTAATTCTGGCAGCGCTTGTGATCGGCGGCTTCTGCGGTTTCTTAAACGCATTTATCACATCCATGTTTAACCTGGCGCCTTTTATCGTTACATTGGCAATGGGAATGGTTTATCAGGGGATCAATCTCCTTTTGTGCCATGCAAAGAGCATTGCGGGACTTCCTGACTGGTATCTGTTTTTTGGAACAGGAAAGATTTTAGGAATTCCTTTTCCGGTCATCGTCATGATCACTTTAGTCGTTGTTATGGCTGTCGTAGTCCAGAGGACCAAGTTCGGACGATACGCTCTGGCGGTAGGCGGGAATAAAAAGGCGGCAAGGGTATGCGGTATCCCTACAACGAAGATCATGTACAGCGTTTATATCATTACGGGCGTATGCGTAGGAATGTCCGCACTGCTTTTAACAGGACGTACAGCCAGCGCACAGACCACTGCAGGGGCAGGAATGGAGTTGGATGCGGTTGCGGCCGTGGTAATCGGCGGCACCCCTATGGAAGGCGGAAAGGCAAATGTATTCGGCACATTGATTGGATGTCTTTTGATTCAGGTAATCTCCAACTCCTTAAACCTTTTGGGAGTGGACTCCAACTGGCAGAAGATCGCAAAAGGACTTGTCATCATCGTTGCGATCATCCTCGATCAGCAGGGTTCCAGGCTTCTTGATAAGATCCGCGTCCGTAAGGTTGCACAGGAAGCGTAGGCAGAAAACGGGAAAATGAAGAGAAAAACAGATGCTTAGTATACAGGAGAAAACCGGGCAAAAGTATAGAAGGAAAATGAATTGACCCGGGGAAAGAACATATAAGAAGGGAGATACAAAATGGGAGTTATCAGAAATTTATTCCATGTATCATTACAGGAGAACGATTATAAAGGCGCTTTGGAGTTTTACTGCAATAAACTGGGTTTTGAGCAGATGTTTGAACTGAACGTAGGACAGTTTAAGGATATGCTTGAGTTGGGAGAACACAACGAGGATGACGGTATGCCGTGGCTGACTTATCTCAGGATCGCTCCGGAAGAGTATCTTGAAATGTTCAACGGAGCCATCAATCCGCCGGATTTTAAGAGGGAATTGATTCCCGCACACAAAGACAGCCCATTCCAATCCTTTGGGTTGGGATGCGATAACCTGGAAAAGACCGTAAGGGAACTGGAAAAGAGAGGCGTTTTAGTAAAAGACGGATATATTACCGATCCCGACGGCGCTAAGATCCGGCTGGTAGAAAGAAAAGGACATACATCGGAAAAAGACAGGCTGTTCAATTCTCTTGCTGGGATTTCCGTTTATGTCAATGATCTTGAAGCGACGGAAAAGCATTTAAAAGCCATGTGCTTTGAGGTGCAGAGCAGGACGGAGGATTCCGTGATGCTTACGGTAGGAGAAAGCGGACAATATGTAGAGCTTCTGTCTGCTTCGGAGCCTGTGACCGTACGTGACGACGATCTGTTAGGGCATTTTGCATTGCAGATCTATAAGGTAACTGATACTGTGAAAGAATGGGGCAAAAACGGAGTATATTGCTGTCCTCAGCCTTTTATGAGAGAAGTACAGGTTCCTGCAGACGATACAGCGAAAGGAAATATGGGTCTGGACAAATGCGAGATTATCTGGATGATCTGTCCCGAAGGAAATAAAGTTGAAGTCATGGTACAGCCGGGAGATACCTCGCAGCAGGAATGGGAAAGAAAAAATCCCTATTAGGAAGGAGCGCTGAAGATGAAAGAATATAAGGCAGCAGTCATCGGGGCGGGCTTCATCGGGGCCGTTCATGTGGAGATGCTCCGCAGACTGGGGAATGTATCCGTCGTGGCTCTTTGCGACGCCATTGACGCGGATAAAAAGGCGGCAGCTATGCACATTGCAAATGCATACAGCGATTATAAGAAGATGATCGATGAGCAGAAACCTGATGCGATCCATATCTGTACGCCGAACCATACACATTATGATATCGCCAGGTACGCCATTGAAAAAGGAGTTAATTTTATTTGTGAAAAGCCTTTTACCACAACGGTAGAACAGGCAAAAGAGCTGGTAAGCCTGGCAAAAGAAAAGGGTGTTACAGGAGCCGTTAATTTCCACAACAGGCTTTATCCCATGCCCAATGAGATGCAGAAGATGATCACAAAGGGCGAGGTAGGAGAGCTGTTTTCCGTACATGGGGAGTATGTTCAGGACTGGCTTATGTACGATACGGATTACAGCTGGAGACTGGAAAAAGGACAGGTGGGGAAAACCAGAGCTATTGCGGATATCGGTTCCCACTGGATGGATCTGGCGGAATTTGTGACCGGGGAAAAGATAAAGAGAGTCAATGCGGCTTTCAGAACTGTCTATCCTGTGAGAAAGAAACCTATGGGCAAGGTAGAAACTTTTCAGACCGTAACAGACGTATCCTATGAGGAGATTCCCATCGATACGGAAGACGAAGCGGTAGTGATGTTTGAGCTGGAAAACGGGGCTATCGGAACTGCCATTGTCTCCATGGTTTTTGCGGGCAAGAAAAATACCACTACTTTAAGCGTTGCGGGAAGTAAGAAATCCCTCCAGTGGTCTTCCGAAAGCTTAAATGACCTGTGGATCGGACACCGGGATAAACCCAACGAAATCATGACAAAGGACGCTTCCCTGATGCATAAAGAGGCTGCTTTGCTGGCTTCCTACCCTTCGGGACATATTGAGGGTTTTCCCGATGCGTTTAAAAATGTATTCCGCCAGTTCTATGACAGCTTTGATATGGAAGGAACTTACGAATTTGCCCGCCTGGAGGACGGCCTTCGGGAAATGATCTTAAGCGACTGTATTTTTGAAAGCGCCATGAGTAAAGCATGGGTGGAAGTAGAGGGTTGAGTAACAAAGAAACAGAGAGGTGATGAAAGATGAAACTGGGTTTTGTAACTGCTATTTTGCAGGATGAAAGCTTTGAAGAGGTGGTGGATTTTGCGTCTGAGCACGGATTTAGATGTATAGAAGTGGCCTGCTGGCCCAAAGGAAAGGCGGAAAGACGTTATGCAGGGGTAACGCATATTGATGTGGACGCTCTTGACGATAAAAAGGCGGAAGAGATCAAAGCCTATTGCGCTAAAAAGAATGTGGAGATTTCCTCCCTGGCTTACTATCCCAATACTCTGGACAAGGATCCGGAAAAAAGAGCGGAAGTCATCGCGCATTTAAAAAAGGTCATAAAAGCTTCTGCAAAATTGGGAGTGAATATGGTCACAACTTTTATCGGGAGGGTAACGGACGCTGCCGTAGAGGAGAACTTAAAGGTGGTCTCCCGGGTATGGCCTGATATTTTAAAGGAAGCGGAAAAGGAAAATGTAAAGATCGCTATTGAGAACTGTCCTATGCTTTTTGGACCGGAGCAATGGCCGGGAGGACAGAATCTGTTTACCAGCCCTGCTAACTGGGAAAAGATCTTTGAAATTTTGAAAAGCGATAATCTGGGGATCAACTATGACCCGTCCCATTTTATATGGCAGATGATAGATTACATAAAGCCTATTTATGATTTTCAGGATAAGATCTTTCATGTGCATATCAAGGATATAAAGCTTTATCCCGACAGGCTTAAAAAGGTAGGGACTATGGCGTATCCTCTTGATTATATGTCGCCCAAGCTCCCGGGACTTGGAGATGTGGACTGGGGAAAATATGTCAGCGCGCTGACCGATATCGGATATGACGGCTATATCTGCCTGGAAATTGAAGATAAGGCTTTTGAAAAAACGAAAGAAGACGTATATAATTCCCTGATTCTTTCGAAGCATTATATGGAAAACTATATTGCCGGTTAGTATATAAAGCATCTGGATCGGATGCTTTGAACAGCAACCATAAATACATTGTAGTAGGAGGTAAAAATTATGTTTTTTTCAGCATTTGCACAATGGGACATTCACATGGTGGTTGATGCGCCCATTCAGAATACACAGGTAGAGGGAATCTCATACGGGTACGAATTCAAGCTTCACTATCCGACTTATAGAGGCACCTATTTAAGCTGTATTGAAGAGTTATATTTTGAAGTGGATGGAGAGCGGGTTCCTGACGGAATGGTGGAATTTCACTTAAACGGAAAGCAGTTCCTGCTTTCGGAGCTTCCCGGACTTTTTGCCGAATATTGGCACATTACTGATGACGCCGTAATACGGGTGGTTGATTATAAAGGATTGGAGAAAGGCAGCGTCCATTCCGTAAAAGCCCATATGCAGCACCGGATCCCGTATACAGGCTATGAAGGAGATTATGGTGTGGAAATTTCGGAATGTACAAAAGAACTGACGGTAGAATAGAGAAAGCGAGGCGGCAAAATTATGAGTAAAGATATTAAGATCGGCGTTTCCATTTATAGTTTTACGTATTTCTATGACTTGAAATTAATGGATCTGGAGGATTTATTGAGAACGGCCCATGAGATGGGCTACGAAGGTGTTGAAATCGTTGTGGCGCAGATGGCGCCGGAATATCCCAACATTTCTGACGAGTGGATCGCGCATTTTAAGGAGCTTTTGGATAAGTATGAATTGCATCTTGTTTCCTGGAGCGCATATATCGATATGGGACTGCATCCCGACAGGGATCTGACGGATGAGGAGATCTGCGAGCATACAAGGCGGGATCTGATTCTGGCTAAGAAGGCAGGGGCGGATCTTGTGCGTACCCAGCACGCTATCAAACCCAAGAACTTTCGGGCAATGCTTCCTTTTTGTAAACAGCTTGATATGAAGCTCTGTATTGAAATGCATGCACCGCACCACCCTGATGTGCCGGTATGGAGGGAATATTTAGAGATTATGGCGGAGCCTGAAAGCGAAGGCTATCTGGGAGTTGTACCGGATTTTTCCATTTTCCAGTATGCGCCTCATAAACAGATGATCGAGAATTATTTAAGGGACGGCTTCAGGGAAGATAAGCTCAATGCGGTTATCGAACTGAATAAAGAACGTCTTTCCGCGGAAGAGATCATAGCCACAGATGATTTTACGGATTATGAGAAAAATGTGATCGTAGATATTGTAGGCCATTTCCAGTCCCCCGCAAAGCTGGAGGATTTGAAAAAGCTGATTCCCTATTCCCCTTATATTCACGGAAAATTCCATTTCCTGGATGAAAACTGTCACAACCCCTGCATTCCGTATGAGGAGATCATTCCTATGGTAAAGGAGCTGGGATTTAAGGGGTATATTGCCAGCGAATATGAAGGCTGGGATGAAGCGGCAATGGAACAGTTAAAACGCTATGTGACTTTACTGAACCGTCTGCTGGAAGACTAAAGAGAATGGAGCGGGTGCTATGAAGGAATGGAAACAGCTGTGGATAAAACCCCGGCCCATTACGGATCCGGAGGGGAACTATAACGGATTTAATCCGTCTGTAAAGGTTTTGCCAAAGGGATATAAGCATGAGAAGGGCGATGTGACTCTTAGCTGCGACATTATCTGGGAAAGAGACAGCAAGGTGGTGCTTCGCGACAATACGGCTATTTATACGGACATTTACCGTCCGGTAACCGATGAAAAGGTTCCGGCGGTAATTTCCTGGAGCCCTTACGGGAAATCAAATGTGGACGTGCCATGGGCTTACAACGAAAAGGATCTGTCCCATTTGCAGAAAGAAGAAGGCGTGGATCCGGCTTTGTGGTGCGCCAGGGGTTATGCGGTAGCTCATCCTGACGCCAGAGGGGCGTTTATGTCCGAAGGGAATATTTTCCATTGGGGAAATTCCGAAGGAAAAGATATTTACGACTATGTGGAATGGCTTGCGGCGCAGGAGTGGTGTAACGGGCAGGTGGGCATGGCGGGCAATTCTTATCTTACCATTGCCCAATGGTTTGGGGCAGATCAGAATCCTCCCCATTTAAAGGCGATCGCCCCGTGGGAAGGTCAGACGGATGCCTACAGGGAAACTATACTGCAGGGCGGCATAGCCAATGTCGCCTTCCCCAGGCAGGCAGTCAGCGTCATGCACAGCAACAATTATGTGGACGATATGCCTTCCATGGCGGAAAAATATCCTTTTATGAATTCCTATTGGGAGGACAAAAGAGCTGTTTTAAAAAATATCCGGATACCTGTCTATATCGTGGCGAGTTATACTAACCCGATCCATACGCACGGTACTTTCCGGGCATACAGGGAGATTCCGTCAAAAAAGAAGTGGCTGCGGGTGCATAATACCCACGAGTGGGTTGACTTTTACAGGCCTGAAAACCAGAAAGAGCTGCTGGCATTTTTCGACAGATACTTAAAAGGCATTGAAAATAACTGGGAGGAAACTCCGAAGGTTCGCTATGCGGTCTTAAATCCCGGAGGTGTTGATGAAACAGATCTGGTATCGGAGACTTTTCCGCCGAAGAATATTTCCTATACAAAATTTTATTTAACGGGGGCCCGCAGGAATTCCTGCGGCGGGCTGGAAAACGGTCCGGGAGGAGCCTTTACGGTTTCCTATGACGGAAAGGATGTAAGCGCCAGAGCGGAATTCAGGATCACTTTCCAGGAAGAAACCCGTATTGTGGGGTATCCCAAGGTCAAGCTTTTTGTAGAAGCCAAAGGCTGTCATGATATGGATCTGTTTGTGGAGATCGGAAAAGAAAATAAAGAAGGGAGGCTGGTTTCATGGGACTGCACGCCTCACAACCGTTACCAGAATCCGCTTATGGGATTTGAAGGAAGGCTCAGGGCGTCTTTGAGAGCATTAGACTTAGAACTGTCAAGCGGGGCAATCCCTGTACACAGCTTTGAAAAGCCGGAATACTTAAACGACGGAGAGATCGTGGAGGTGGAAATTCCTTTAAGGCCTTTGGGACTGAAATGGGAAGCCGGGGAAACTCTGGTACTCCGCATCGGTAATGAATACCGGGAAAGTATAGAGAAGAATATCCATCTGGGAAAGGCCAACGATATGGGAGTGCATATCATCCACTGCGGCGGGGATAAGGCGTCTTATGTGGAGCTTCCGGTCATACAAAAAGACAGCGAATAAACATGCGGGATAAAGCGGAAGAAAGGATAATATTCACTAGCGGAAATGTAATCAAAAAATGGACACGGCACCATAGAAACTGGAGCCAGGTGTGGGCATCGCCCGCCTGTCACCGCTCTGCTGGAGGCGGAAAGCCGGAAGCTTTGGAATGCAGGACTGGATAGAAGATATATACAACAGAATGGAATCTAAAAAACTGGTAAAAGCGGTGTGAATACCCGGATTTACCAGTTTTTTACCTTATTGGAAGGTTCGCCATCAGATGGACATGGGAATCAATCCATGTCTTTTATAGATTGGCAAAAGTTATGGTCTCCTTTTCCAGCTCGGCTGCCACTTTATGGTTTGTGTCCATACGATTGGTAATTTCCGTCATATCGGTTACCAGATGCTGTGTGCTGTCGGCTACGCTGGAAATGCCGGCTGCCCCTTCATCGATGGCTGTTGTGATAGTTTCTATGGCGTTAACAATTTCCGTCATGGAGCTCTTCAGGCCGCGGGTACTTGTATTAAACGAATCCATGGTCTGCCTGATATAGGCGGCGTCATCCTGATACTGCTGTCCGGAAGCGACGAAAGAGAGAAATTCTTTTAAGATGGATTCCTCTATGTATGTGATCAGATTTTGTGCGTTTTCGGAAAGATTATAAACGGCGTGGGTTACGGTATTGTTGACTTCCTGAATGCGGTTTGCCGTTTCGCTGCTGGAAGCCGCAAGCTGGCGGATTTCTTCTGCCACTACCGCGAAGCCTCTGCCGGCCTCTCCGGCTCTTGCCGCTTCCACGGCTGCGTTTAAGGCAATCAGGTTGGTCTTGGAAGCGATCTCCAGGATATCGTGTGTAAGCAGATTTACCTGATCAACGCTGTGGCTTCCCTCAATCGCTTCATTTAAGATGTCCAGAATTTCTCTGACTTTGGCATTGGTGTTATCCAGACTTTTCTGCGCGGACTGTCCCATTTCTTTTGCCCGTGTATTCATGGCGCCGCAGTATGCAGTAATTTTTTCACATTCGTCGGCCATGTTTTCAGAATCCAACTGCACATTTTTGGCATTCTGGTTGATGTGCAAAGCATTATTGGACACTTCCTGAATGGTTGCCGATAGTTCTTCGGCGAGGGCAGACAAATCGGTAGCGTTTTGGCTGGAAGTCTGCGTACGGTATAATACTTCCTCCACTACGTCGCTGATGCGTCCGGAGCAGCCTCTGAGCGTATCGAGGACATTTGTGATGGGTTTGACTACAGACTTTAAAATAAGAGAGACCGTAATCAGGACGAGGATAATGCAGATAAGGGTGGATGCACTGTTTGTAATCATGGAACTGAGATAAACGGAGGCAAGCTGCGTTCTGGCATGCTCGGTCCGCGTGCTGATGGATTCGTCCAGAATACGGATGTTGTTTTCCACAGCGGTATTGCAGGAGGCTACATCGCCGTTGGCAAAGGCGTAGGCATCCTGCGTTTTGCTGGCAGCGCTGGCGCATACGAGAAAGACGAGAGAATGCTTTAAAGAGTCATAATCAGAGAGTAGTGCGTTGTATGTCTCTTTGTCGTCATCACTGATATAGATTTCATAATCCGCCAGCATACCGTCCAACTCTTGTTCGGCATCCTTTATGTTGTTGACGAGGGTAATCATAGTGTTATAGTCGGTAGCTACGATATGCGACAGCGCCATCTTATGTATATTCATGACAGACTGGTGAATCTGGGCCAGATGGGTTTTGCCTTCCATGTAATTATCCGCAATATTTGAGGCATTATCATTGACTTTTATAATATTGGTTACTGCTAGCAGATTAGATATGAGCGCTACTATACCAAGCAGGGCAATGGGCAGTATTAAACGGTATTTGATGTTTAATTTTTTCTTCATAATCCCTGTATCCTCCAAAAGAAATATATGTTTTTATGGGGCGGTTATTCCTTCCACCATGGAATCGAGCTGCTCCTGCAGTCCCTTTCTTTTCGGGTTTCCGGCAGCTATATTTGTTGCAAATTCAGATACCGGATCCCAGAAATTGCCGCCAATGCGCTGTAAACAGGAAAATTCCGACTGGTCAAGCAGGGCGGTGATGGCAGGGGAGTTCTGCACGTCGGCGGATGCAGCGGCTTTTGTGTTGGCCGGTCCCTGCCCGCGCATTTCAAAGCGGAGCTGTTGGTTTTTTTCATTGGAAATCCATTCAGCCAGCCGGACAGCCCAGGCATAATGCTCAGAATAGGCGTTGACACCGATTAATTTATAGCCTGAAAAGGATGCCATCTGTATCTGCTTCCCTGAGCAGGTATAGGTAGGGAGTCTGGCTGCGCCATAGTTCGCTCTCCATGCATCTTCCATGGCGACCGAGTTCCATACGCCGCTGACACCGGCAATCACGGAACCGTCCTGAACGCCTTGCAGGAAACCGGTCTCCGTTGTATTGAGAAAGGCCGGACTGTCGGCAATGGCGAGCATTGCATTGGCAACGTCCACACCTTTGATATCGCCTTCAGTCTGGTTCCAGGTACAGAAGTTGGTAATGCCGTCACTGTTTAATCCGACTTCCAGACCGGTATTGCCGAAAAAGGAATAGACATACCACGCGGAAGACCAGTCCATGGTAATTTTCTTTTCATTTTCCTCTGCAATCTGCAGCATGCGGTCAAGAGTTTTTATATCTTCCTGATTGAAAAACTGTTTATTATAATATAGAAAATAGCCGTTATCCGCGGTTAAAGGATAAGCATAGAGCGTATCTCCTACAGAAGCGGCCTCCACAGCGCCGGGCAGATTGTCTGATTTGATGCGGTCTGCATTCTCGACCGGCTCCAGCGCACCGGCAGCTACGAGAGTATTCAGCTGGTCATCTGCAAAAGCAAAGACGTCAGCGCCTGCTTCCAGATCCCCCAGCAACACATCTTTACAGTTAGATTCGCTCTGGGCCGTAAATGTAATATGGAAATCGGCCTGTCCTTTATATTCCTCCTGGAAGCTTTCAATAATCATGGTTAAAAGCGCTTCGTCTTCTTCAGCTCCCCAGATAGTCAGTTCTACATTTCCGTTATCGGACAGTATTTCTGTTTCATCTGTGTTGTCAGCACTATTTTGCAGTTCCGTATCAGCATCGGCGGCTTTACTTTCTCCGCTTGATCCGGCACATCCGGACAGCGATACAGCCAATACGGCAGTTATAAACAAAGCATTGATATTCTTTCTCATAGATCCCTCCATGTCAGTGCAGCTTATGGCTATCCCTGATCAGCGCTGCGATAAGCAGGATACAGAGCTGACGCTGTCCCGGCTGTTTGCTTCGGGGCAGCTGTCTATACCGGACAACCCGTGGATATTATAGCGGTTTTCTAAATTTTGTTCAATATTTTTTATACTAATTTTGACTATAAATTTTACGATTTTACTACAATATATTAACGACAGTGAAGAAGATAATAATTTCATTGCTTTTCCTGAGAAGATTACTATATAATAATAAAGTGGCAACAGCATACAGCATAGGCACAGGCAGCAGGATGAAAGGCAGCGTGACTGCAAAGTGAAAGATAAGGAGGCTTTACCCTATGAAACAGGACTTGATTGTTATTTTGGATATGGGCAGTACCAATAATACCGTGCTTGCCCGGGAGGTTCGTGATCTCGGTGTATACAGCGAGATACATCCACATGATATTACTGTGGATGAACTGAAGGCTTTGAAGAACGTAAAGGGAATTGTGTTAAACGGCGGAGAAAACCGCGTGGTTGACGGGAAGGAAGTGGAGATCAGACCGGAGCTTCACGATATGGGCATTCCGATGATTTCTATAGACTATCCGCAGTCGAAATGCAGCACGCAGCTTATGGAACTTCCTGATCGGGAGACACTGAAAAAGTTTGTTTTCGAGGAGTGCGGCGCAGAGGCAAATTGGAATATGAAGAACTTCATTGAAGATCAGGTGGAACTGATCAGACAGCAGGTTGGTGAGCGGAAGGTGCTTCTGGCGCTGTCGGGAGGCGTGGATTCATCCGTGGTTGCGGCGATGTTGATTAAGGCGATCGGGCAGCAGCTTGTGTGCGTACATGTAAACCACGGCCTGATGAGAAAGAACGAATCGGAAAGTGTGGTGAAAGTGTTCCGCGATGAGCTTCATGCAAATTTAATCTATGTAGACGCATCCGAGCGCTTCCTTGGCAAGCTTGAAAATGTGGCAGACCCTGAGCAGAAGCGGAAAATTATCGGCGGTGAGTTTATCCGCGTTTTTGAGGAGGAAGCGAGGAAACTGGAAGGAATCGATTTCCTTGGGCAGGGAACCATTTATCCGGATATTATTGAGAGCGGCACGAAAACGGCGAAGATGGTAAAGTCTCACCACAACGTAGGCGGTTTGCCGGAGGATTTGAAATTTGAACTGGTAGAACCGTTAAAACAGCTTTTTAAGGATGAAGTGCGCGCCTGCGGCGTGGAACTGGGGCTGCCTCATGACATGGTATACAGACAGCCGTTCCCGGGGCCGGGACTGGGCGTGCGGTGCCTTGGGGCGATCACCAGAGACCGATTGGAAGCAGTCAGAGAATCGGATGCAATCCTGCGGGAAGAATTCACGAAAGCAGGGCTGGATAAGAAAGTGTGGCAGTATTTCACGGTCGTTCCGGATTTTAAGTCTGTGGGAATGAAGAATAATGCGCGGGTATTTGAGTATATGGTTATTATCCGTGCCATCAATACCATTGATGCAATGACAGCGTCTATCGAGAAGATTGACTGGGATGTGCTGGAGAGGATAACGGAGAGGATCCTGGCGGAGGTTGAGAATGTGAACCGGGTTTGCTACGATATGAGTCCTAAACCGCCGGCGACGATTGAGTTCGAGTGATGAAATAGGATTTGAGAACCTAGTGTTTATGCGGGTTGCAAGCAAATTTGCTTAGGTACTGGCAACGATTTGGCAACATTTTTCACATCACGCAATAAATAGTTACATCAATGGCATAAGAAAACCTTGCTGATTTTCAGATATGGAAACTGAATATCGGCAAGGTCTTTTTATGCTTA